>Ga0302319_10000037_pt1 | contig 218526 bp, 178 predicted proteins | sample Bog_T0_2_FD_203319 | JGI IMG/M metagenome (GOLD analysis project Ga0302319, IMG submission 203319) | Peat permafrost microbial communities from Stordalen Mire near Abisko, Sweden - Bog_T0_2 | ecosystem: Environmental > Terrestrial > Soil > Wetlands > Peat | place: Sweden: Abisko, Stordalen... | reverse complement strand
GCTCAAGACATTGCTCACATTGACGGAGGGTATCGCCCTCGCGTCGAGATTAATGTCCTGAACGCTGCTTATCGTTGGCCGGTTTTCAGGTGATCACGTATGGCCGGTTTTGGGTGTTCACCGAGGTCCACAGTTTTACCGCCTGACGGAGACACTTAGGCCTCCACGCATGATCGAGGTCACATTGGTTGATCATCGCGTAGCGTTTTATAGAAATCCAGATCGGCTGTGGTAATTTCCTTGCGGTTAACGAGACGATACCGACGTTCGCGGACCAAAACCACTTCTTCGGGGCCTTCGAGCGCAACCTCGAACAGAACGATGTAGTTCTTCTCTTCGTCGCGGGTGTCCACAAACTGGGCGCTGACTGCTTTGCACGTGGCATGCGGGAATTGCTCTGCGCAATAGAGCAGATCCTGACGAGCCTGAACGGCTGCGATGTTATCCGCACCGGCTTTGGCTTGCACCGGTATGACGAAATGCGTACCCGTTGAGTTCAGACCAATGTACAGCTCGTCGATCTCGATTTGGCTGCTTTTGAGCGCCCTGACGGTAGCTCGGAGATGGTTTTGCAGCGAACAGGTAGTAATGCCCAGGAAGACGTCAATGAGTCGGTTGTACCGCACACGCGCCAGAAGCGCCTGTTCATCGGTTCTGGCATACTGTTTGATGATCTCGGGTGTCTGGTCAGGCACCTTGATCTCGACGAGGCCTTCAGTTGGTGTTATCCACTTCAGCTTGCGTAACGCAAATCTGTATTTCCCCTTGCCCGCAAGTTCGATTACCCATTTCCTTCCCTTTGGTTGTTCGGCTTCAATCTCAGGTGGAAGTGGGCGGCGAAATCGATACTGATATACGAGATCCGGTTTGTTGCCGATTTGCGGAACGCCCTTGTCCCTGCAAATTGCGTCATACTCGCTCTGCGCGAAATCGAACGATTCCCCTTTTCCTTTGTAGTGTTTCTCGAAGAGGCCCAAAACAACTGTGCGATAGATTGTTTCCTTCTGGGCCTCCGGGGCTGGCTTAGTCTTAGACATTCGTCTTTTCCGCCTCGCCTTTCCTGATGCGATGGGGAATGACGTTTGCGGCTACACCATAGCGCGCGGCCGCGTCGGACATGTTGAATTCGAGAAGAAGCGAATCGCCAAGGGTGCGAGGCCCTTCGCTTTCGCTCTTCCGGCCGACCTGCTCCATGATCTTCGACGCAACCGCTTCCCCGAGAAGTGGCGGGACGGAGTTTCCGACCTGCCGGAATCCATGCCACTTGGTGACGTGGAACCGGAACCAATCCGGGTATGAATGCAGCCGAGCGGCCTCCCTGACGGTTATACACCTTGGAGAGAATGGATGAATCGGGCGCGGCGAAGTGAAAGCGCCTCGATCACTCGCGGTGCCTGCGCGGATCGTATTGCATACGCCGTCGGGATCGAGCTTGAGGAAACGGCTGACGGGTTCGGTTTCACCGGGCCCTGTGTCCCTGAATCGCTTTTTTGAAAGAGGTGTGTGGATGGTGCGTCGACTTGATGTGAGAAGATAGCGGGATTTTCCGCTGCCGAATCTTAGGGATTTGGCGTAGGGGCTGGGCTTGGCGAAGTCGGCCTCAACCCAATCCCGTTTGAGCAATTCCTCGTAATCGTCTGCCTCGGGCAAATCGCCGAGCGCCTCCCAGACTGTGGGCGTTGTTTCTGTAAAGCCGAGATCGAGATTGGCACCCGGTAGTGCGTGTGTCTGGCTGGGGTATTCGGGGAGGCGCTGCCCCCTCCGCGCGCCCATAAGGAAAAGGCGCTGGCGGTCCTGGGGGACGCCGAAGTTGACGGCGTTGAGGACCCGGTAGTCCTCCTGGACCTTGTAGCCCTTCGCCTTGAACTCCACGATGATCTCGGAAAGAAACTTCTTGTGCTCGCCAACAGTCAGGCCGCGTACATTTTCGAAGATGAAATACTTTGGCCTCAGCTCGGAAACGATCCTGACGAAGTGGTACACAAGGCCATTGCGCGGATCGTCCAGAGCGCGTTTTCCGATCATGCTGAACCCCTGGCATGGGGCGCCCCCGAAAACCACGTCAACGTCGGCTTTCCCGATCTTGGAATGCGCGCGAATATAGTCGCCGTCGATGTCGGCTACGCTGCGGCAGATTGTCGAGCAGTTCGGGAAATTGTATTCATGCGTCGCGGCGTGGATCGGATCGTACTCAACCGCGGCGGCAAGGTGGAAACCGGCCTGCTCAAATCCGAGCGATAGACCGCCCGCGCCGGCGAAGAGGTCCACGCCAATCGGTTTTTCCCCGTTGCGTTGCATAAAACAACAATTGTACCGAATGCTTTACCGCCTCGGGGGAGGGTATCTACCTCCCGATTTTACATCGGATGGAATCGTCGCCGCAAACATATCTCTCTCCGCAAAATGGGGGAACATCGGACAGGGCGCCGCGAAGAGACGTCGCGGGTTCGGGCCCCGTCTCCCGCTCCATCTTTTACCAAACCGCTGCCAGGCTACGCGTTTCCACTTTTCTGAGACGAGGAGCCCTGGAACAACTGCACCGGGCCTTAGGCCCCTGGAATCACCCACTATACTGGATTGAGACGAACGCACCCGAGGGAAAAGGAGCGGCTTTCACTCCATGGACAGGGAACGCTGGGAGCAGATCGAGAAACTCTTCCACGCGGCATGGCAGGTGCCCGCCGAAAGACGCGAGATCTTTCTGGCCGGCCGATGCGGCGGCGATGACGACATGCGGCGGGCGGTCGAGGCACTGCTGAATCAGGCGAGCTCCGGCGCGTTTGACGCTGCGGATCGCCAGGCAGCGCCATCGCCAGCCGGCCAGGACCCCACGGAGACGATGCTTCTGCCTGGTGCGGCCGTGGGACCCTATCGGATCGAGGGGCCGTTGGGAAAGGGGGGAATGGGAGAAGTCTACCGGGCGCGAGACAACCGCCTGGGCCGCCCCGTGGCTTTGAAATTCCTCTCCGGAGCCATGGCTGTGAATCAATCCACACTGGAGCGGTTCCGGCGCGAGGCGCAGGCCATCTCCACATTGAATCATCCCAACGTTTGCACGGTTTACGACATTGGGGAACACGAGGGCCAGCCGTTTCTCGTCATGGAGCTGATGGAAGGGCAGACGTTAAAGGAACTGATCGCCGAGCGGCCGTTGTCCAACGACCAGTTACTGGCCATCATGATTCCCGTTTTGGAGGCGCTCGAAGCGGCGCACGGTGCCGGCATCGTGCATCGCGACGTCAAGCCCGCCAATGTCTTTCTCACTCGGCAGGGACCGGTGAAGATTCTGGATTTCGGTCTGGCTAAGTCGGCCGGGGCCGAACTGGTCCCGTGCGCCTTGCCGATGGATAGCCTGACGGCTCCCGGAGCCACCGTGGGAACGATTTCCTACATGGCTCCCGAACAGGCTCGCGGCCAGACTGTCGATGCGCGATCGGACATTTTCGCTTGCGGAGTGGTCCTCTATGAGATGGCCACCGGAACACTGCCATTTGCCGGCGAGGGCCTTGCCGGCAAGATCGAGGCCGTGCTGACCCGCGCGCCCCGGCCCGCCCGGGAATTGAGGCGCGGTTTGTTGCCCGAGATCGAACAGGCGATCGAGCGAGCGATCGAGAAGGACCCGCAGGCGCGCTATCAAAGCGCCGCCGACATGCGTGCGGACCTGCTGCGGGCCGGGAGGGTCCTGAAATCGCTCGACGCACCGGAGGTGAATCGGCACCCGCGTCCACGGAACTGGAAGGGACTCGCCGCCGCTGGGGCAGCGGCTACGCTGATGGCGGGCTTGGTTGGCTGGTACTTTGGCGTCCACAAGCGGCCGGTCACCTCGCCATCCGAGTACGTGCAACTCACCGATTTCAGCGATTCCGCGGCGGCGCCAGCGCTTTCCCCCGACGGCCGGATCGTGACGTTCTTCCGGTCCGGAGCGCCCTTCCTGACCTACGGCCAGATCTACGTGAAGCTGCTTCCGGATGGCCAGTCGACCGAGATCACCAACGATCCGAGCCCGAAATACAACCCGATCTTCACTCCTGACGGATCGCGCGTCGCCTATACCGCGATCGCAGACGGCTCCTGGGACACCTGGACCGTGCCGGTCACTGGCGGCTCGCCCACGCGATTGATGAAGAACGCGGCGGGCCTGACCTGGATCGGCGATGGGCGGGTTCTCTTTTCGGAGGTGATGGCCGGCACGGCATTGCACATGGGCATCGTGACTTCTCAGGAGAGCCGCGCCGGCGAGCGCGCAGTTTATTTCCCCGACCACGTGCGCGCCATGGCCCACTATTCCTACCTCTCGCCGGATCGGAAGACCATTCTGGTTGTCGAAATGGATGGCACCGCTGCCTGGCTGCCGTGCCGCTTGCTCCCGGCGGAGGGAGGCTCCAAGGGCCGGCAAGTTGGTCCTGACGGTGCTTGTATTGCGGCCGGCTGGTCGCCAGATGGCAAGTGGATGTACTTCAACGCGGCGGTGAACGGCGCAACTCACCTGTGGCGCGAGCGATCTCCCGATGGCGCCGCGGAGCAGATCACATTCGGACCGGGCGAGGAGGAAGGACTGGCGATTGCGCCAGACGGGAAGTCGCTGATTGCGTCGGTGGGCATTCGCAAGAATTCTGTGTGGCTTCACGATGGCTCGGGCGAGCGTCCCATCTCTCCGGAGGGATCGGCCTCCAACCCGAAAATCACCGCAGACGGCAAGCGGGTTTACTATTTGCTGCGGAAGAATGGATCGAATCAAAGCGACCTGTGGTCCACGGAGCTGGCTTCCGGGAAGGCGAACCCTTCTCTGGCGGGCGTCTCAATGGTGGATTTCGACATCTCGCCGGACGCACAAGAGGTGGCGTTCACGTCACGGACCGGCAAGGAGAATCTAATCTTCGTGGCTCCCCTGGACGCGAGCGCGCCGCCCCGTCAAGTGGTGCGCGGAGGAGACTCGGTCAGCTTCGGGGCGCCGGGCGAACTGTTCTTCCGGCAGGTGGGATCGGAAGCGAACCACCTTGCCCGCATCAAGACGGATGGTGGGGGGATGGCGCGTGTTCTGGACCAAACCATCGTCGGAAAAGGTGACGTATCCCCAGGCGGCGCCTGGGTGGTGGCGTCGGGCATCGGCGGGCCTAGACGGGGCACTGTCGCGGTGTCGCTACAGGATCGAACCTGGAAGGTCATTTGCCCTAGCCCCTGCCGGGCGATGTGGTCTCCGGACGGGGCATTCCTATACGTGACAGCGAGTATCAACCCGACTGCGGCGGGCACAACTCTGGTCTTACCCATTCCTCGCGGCCAAGGGCTGCCGGCCTTACCCGAAGGGGGGCTTGGCGTCAATGCGAGCGATGATATGCCGGGCGTTCGAGTGATCCGGCAAAGCCAGGTTGTTCCCGGACCTACCCCAGAGACCTACGCATTCGCAAAATCGGATTTCGTGGGCAACCTGTTCCGCATACCGTTGCACTAATGCTTCCTCTCAGCGAGGCGGTTCCGAATCGGCCGGGTTAAGTGATACGGGGCAAGTGATACGGGGACAGGCGAAACTCCGAATTGCGATAAGAGTTTTCGCATTTGATCCCCACCAATTGCCCGGTTCCCCCCCGAATTAGCCGAGGCCTTTGACAGCAGATACGGGGATACGGGGACAGGAAGCTGCGAAATAATCGGCAAAACCACTTTCGCCACTAAATGATTTCAGTCGTTTACGTTGTGCAAAGCTACCGAAAAATCGGTTATTTCACAGCTTCCAGCCTGTGTTTCCATCATCCTGCCCAGGTGCAAACGATAGCCCGGTTCGGGGGAAACCGGCCTATCCCCGAACTAGCCACGTTCTTGCTCTTCCAAGCCGCGATGTGGCGTTCCTCGCCCGAGCCGAAGATGCCATTGATCAGACCGGGACAAGCGACGAGGCCCTCTCCGCGTTTTTGACGGATGCCGAGCTGCGCTATCAAAACACAGGTCCAATTTTCGTGGTTACGCCGTATAGGCCGCATCATCTCGTCTCCATGTTGCCCGTGCAGAAGTTACACAGGCAGTTGGCCAGGGCAGCGGGATAAAGGATGGTTAGAGCTACAATTGAGGGCAAGCAGGAAACCAAACGGAGATTCTGGCTCACTTCTTCGGTGCGAAGCTCGCTAACGTTCGGTCATTTCATCGAGAAATCAACTCACCTCGCCTGGACGGATTTACGTCTAACGCTCCTTTGCTCTTCGTTATAGAGCCGACCTCCAGGTGCAATTTCAAGTGCGTGCATTGCTCCCAGTCACGCACTGGCAGACAGCCTGCTGATCTGAGTTTGGAATTGTTTCAGGCTGTTGTTCCCTCCATGAAAGCGGCGCTGGAAGTCTACCTGTTCGGCGATGGAGAAGTCCTGCTGGATATTCCCCGCCACCTGGCCATGATTGAGCGCATCTATAAAGAAAATCCCACCTGCGTACTCGGGTTTTCAACCAACGGAAAGCTCTTGACGCCTGAAGTCTACAGCCGGTATTCGGCGGCGGGCATCGGGTACATTCAGCTCTCTATCGACGCGGCCACCAAAGAGCTATATGAAGCGATGCGCCGGGGCGGGAGCTTCGACCAACTCGTTGCCAATCTGGAAGGCATTGCGGCCCTGCGTTGCCGCGCGAAGGCGAGGAAACCGCGCCTGCACCTTGCGACTGTAATCTCAAAGCAGAATTTTCGTCAGCTTCCTACGTTGGCGGAATTCGCGAAGAGATACAACTTCTCTTTCTGGTTCATCAATACGGAATACCCACTCAATCCCGGCCGTGCTCTGCTCGCATTGACAGAAGAAGACCTCGCGGAGTTGGAGCGAATGAGAGCGGAGATAATACGGGATTACGGCTCGTATTATGCAACCGCCTTCGATCCTTCCATCGGCTTGCGTCTGGAACCAAGCGAGGAGCAGTTCGAATCGAAAGCTCCGGTATTCTGCACAGTTCCCTGGCAGCGATTCGAGCTGAAGGCCAACGGCGACGTTAAGGTCTGTCCGTATTTTCACGAGCCAATTCGCTCCATGAACGGGAACTCTCTTATGGAGGTATGGAACGGCCAGGAGTTTCGGCGATTACGCCGGGCATTCGCCTCCGGAACAGGCATCCCGTCTTACTGCATTAGCTGCGATAGCGGAATGAGAAGACAGTATTTGCGGGGTTTTCCAACCGGTTCAGACGTCCATCACGTCAGCCTGTTAAATCGGTTGGTTCGTCGAAGCCGCGCGATTACGAGGCGAATAATTGGATGAACAATGAGATCAGGTGGCGTAACCGCCGCTTCGATGCCGTCCAACCATCCTGAGGGAAATGTTGCTTCCCGCCCGGTGTCCAGGTTGGCCTAAAGTGGATTGCTTCACACCTTCCGGAGCAATAGAAGGCATGTTCCAAGGCTCGCACCAAACAGCGCAAACGTCCCGGGCTCGGGAACCGCGCCGCCGCCGCTACCGCTGCCGCCGCTGAAGCCGAGGCTGCCGAAGTCGGAGCGGCCGGAACCGAAGTCCTGGAGGGCGCTGTTGTCGGATATTTCACTGCCACTCAGCGTCACGGCACCGGTTAGCGCGATGGCCCTGCCGCTCAGAATGTCCGCGGCGGCATTCATGGTGATGCTCTGATCTGCGAGGATGTTTCCCGCGAAAGAAGTGGACGCACCTAGAATCGCGGAGGTGCCGACCTGCCAGTACACGCTGCTCAGCGGACCGCCGTTGATGACGTCAACAGCAGCGCCGGCGGCGGTGGTCAGCGTGGTTCCTATCTGGAAAACGAAGGACCCAGTCGGGTCGCTCGAGAAATCCAGGATGACTGTCCCTGTCAATTGAGCCGACGTATCAAAGTGATACACGCCCGGCACGAGTATGGTGTATCCCGCCGAACCCAGGACCACACCCGCATAGTCGTAGCCGAACGGCAAGCCGGCTAGCGTATCGTACGCGGTGACGGCAGCACTCTGAGCCTGCTGCGCGACCACGTCGGTTGTGTGTATGGTCCCGCCAGTCACCGTGCCCGGCGGGAAGCCCGTGATCGAGGTTCCCGAATAGAGACCCAGACCTCCGTAGATAGCGGTCGCGTCGGTACTGGTCACCGTCGAGGCGCCCAGCACCGCGAAGTCCTGCGCCGTACCCAGAATGGTCCCGGCAAATCCTGGGACGGGGCCGCAAAGAAACGCGGCGAACGGGACAATAAGGACCATTCGGGCCGCACATTTCCGTACAACGTCTCTCATGGCGTTTCTCTCCTGCATCTGTTTACCTTGGCAGCGCAAGGTGGCCACGCAATTCGAGAGGAGCGTAGCCCCGGTCCCGAAGCGCATGCGCGAGCCATGGCCTAGGACTTGGCAATCGTAAACTCAGCTTCTTCTTCGAGACCTGGAAACCCGTGACATGCGTGTTTCCATTTTCCTGCCCAAGTGCAAATGATAGCGCGGTTGGTCTTGGTCTGGGAGATACGGAGACAGGTCGCAAAACCGGTGACGTGTTTCCATTTTCCTGCCCAGGTGCAAACGATAGCCCGGTTTGGAGAAAACCGGTCCCCGAATTAGCCCGAATTAGCCGAGGCCTTTGGCCGCAACACATCCTAGCCCGAAAAAGTGGGCTAATATAGGATCATGGCTACCATCGTCAATATGCACGACGCCAAGAGCAGCCTCTCACGCCTGGTGAAGCGGGCCGCCTCCGGGGAGGAGATCCTGATCGCCAGGAACGGCAAGCCGGTGGCGCGGTTGACCCGGTTGTCGAGCCACAAATCCACCGCCATGGTCGGTGCGTTCGCGGGCAAGCTTCACATGGCGGACGATTTTGACTCCATCCCCGCTGAGTTCGGGCCGTATCTATGACGCGGCCGATCCTGCTCGACACCAATGTGCTGATTTGGGCTCTCAACGACGACCGCGCGCTGACCCGCCGCCTGAGGGCGGCCATCACTTCCGCCACTGCCCAAGTGCACGTGAGCGTCGTCAGCGCATGGGAAATCGCCATCAAGTACCAATGCGGGAAGCTCTCATTCGACGTGCCGGTGGAGGAAGTGCTCTCGCGAATTCTGGCTGGCACAGTCTGGCCGGTGCTGCCCGTGCTGCCGGCGCACATCACGGAACTGCTCGCCCTTCCCATGCATCACCGTGACCCTTTTGACAGGCTGCTCATTGCGCAAGCGCGCACTGAGGGCATGGCACTTGCCACGGCAGACGCCAACATTCGTAAATATCGCGTGCCGGTGGCGTGATCGGCAGAATGGTGAAGGTTTCCTTGGACGGTTTCCGAGTTGTCCAGAAACACGGCGCTTCAGCGCTGTGCTTCGCGTTCGCGCTCTACACGCTGATTGTGTTCTGATTGCTGTAGCTGGGCCACGCACAGCGGGACCGTCTGAGAAAGAAATGCGTTCAGGTCCCCGAGACGGGGAATCAACACGATTTCGAAGGTATTGGCGAAACTGTAATGCCCTACGTAGTGATACTTCTCGCCGAGATCCGTCTTAGGGGAATCGACCCTGTAGACCGCAACGGAGAGGGCGTGCTCAGCGCCAAATTCGATCTCGGGCACTCTGCAATAGCCGTGGTGTTCGAGGGCAGATTCCAACCCCGCTGCACCTTCAGGCCAGAAGTGGTCACGGTCGGAGGCCGGAATGATCTCGCCTCTCGAAATCGTGTACACCATAGAGGACATGGCTGGATCATAGCACGCGCCTATCCACGTATAGTTCACTTGGAGCCTTGACCGGCTCCAAATATCTGATTTCAAATGAAAAGATTATGGTGGAGGCGGGGGGAGTTGAACCCCCGTCCGAGAAAGCCCGACATGAAGAGCCTACGTGCGTATCCGGCTCATTAGTCTCGGCCTCCGCTTCAAAACCGGCGAGAGCGGCGAAAGCCCAGTCCGATTAGATCTCGACCGCCGGCTCCGGACAGAAGCCTTTGGCCTATCCCGCAAAATGACGCTCACTGACCGCCGCGCGGGCTCAGACGGCTGGAGCGGCTACCTAATTAGGCAGCGTATGCAAACTGCGTATTGGCAGTTCTGTTTTTCCGATCGTTTTACGGGAGCTCGGAACCCGGCACGCCTCCCCACCCCGATTCAATCCCGTCGAATCCGTTGCGCCCCCATTTCTCGTAGAAGCACGGTGGGTACTACAACTCTATTGTAGCATCGGCGATAATCAAGGTATGCGGAATCGCAGTGCTTGCCTTTTGGTTCTGGTTGCCTCGCTCGCCGGCCTCGCGCTTTCCATCGCCTGGGCGGCCGGCCCCACGACCGAGCTCGAGATCACCGTCAAAACGCCGGGCGGCCACGCCATCGACCGCGCCGAGGTCATTGTTCGCTGGAAGGCCAACGCCAAGCACCCCGCCGAGCGCTACTCCAAGGCCGTCAGCACGACTTTCGAAATGCGCACCAATCAGGATGGCATAGCCAAGGTGCCGGCCATCCCACAGGGCAGCATCCTGATTCAGGTCAACGCCAAGGGGTATCAGACCTACGGCCATGTCTTCGACGTGTACGACGACGAAAAGGCGATTGACGTGGTTCTCAACCAGCCGCAACAGCAGTACTCGGCGCACTGAGCCTCGATGCCGGGCGAAGACAGCATGATCGAGAGCGACAGCCTGCCCGCTCTTCTGTTTTTCGAAACGCCGGAGCAAATCTACGCCCGCGTTTTCCGTGCACTCCGGCCGCGCACGCCTGTGCCCAGCCTGCGCGTCGAGTTCTGCCAGTTCGCCAACGCGGATAGCTCCATTTCGCTGCGGGACGGCTGCCTGCGGGTGAGGATCAGCGACCTGCTGGCCGGCGCCCCGGCCCCGGTCACCGAAGCGCTGGCATTCATCCTTCTCGGCAAGCTCTATCGAAAGCCGGTGCCGCGCATGTACGCGCACCGCTACCGCCTGTATCTGAACCGGCGCGACATCCGGCACAAGGCGGAACTGGTGCGGCAGATCCGCGGGCGCAAATTCGTTTCCGGGCCCGCCGGGCAGCATCACAATCTGGAGGAGATTTTCGAGCGCCTCAACGCGCAGCACTTCGATGGTTTGATGGGCCGGCCGCAGTTGGGCTGGAGCCGCCGGCCTGCTCGCGGCATGCTCGGGCACTTCGATCCGTCGCACAACGCCATCGTGATCAGCCGCATTTTCGATCAGCCGGCCGTTCCGCCGCTCGCGCTCGAATATGTGGTGTTCCACGAGATGCTGCACCTGCGGTTTCCCGTCAACCATTCCGGCGTCCGCCGCCGCGTGCACACCCGCGAGTTCCGCGAGGCCGAAAAGCAATTCCCCCGCTTTCAGGAGGCCAAGGAAATGCTCAAGCGCCTGTGACTGCCCGCGCCACGACTTTCGAAACCGAAACGTCATTTGGGCGGGGTAAGCTGTAAAGGGGGAGCTCGAAATGCCACCTGTCGCAGCCGAAGCCAAGCCCGCGTCCGATCTGAGCGCTTACGGCGAAGCGCGATCCACGATTTCGGGAACGCCGCTGAACGCCGAAGACCTGCGCCGCACCCACGCCTACTGGCGGGCCTGCAATTACCTCAGCCTGGGGATGATCTATCTGGTCGAGAACCCGCTGCTGAAGGAGCCGCTGCGGCCGGAGCACATCAAGAACCGCCTGCTCGGGCACTGGGGCTCGAGTCCCGGCCTGTCGTTCGCCTATGTTCACTTGAATCGATTGATCAAGAAATACGATCTGGACATGATATTCATGGCCGGACCGGGGCATGGCGCTCCGGGTGTGCTGGGGCCGGTTTACCTGGAAGGCACCTACTCGGAAATCTATCCCGACAAGAGCGAGGACGAAGAGGGGATGCGCGAGTTCTTCAAGCAATTCTCCTTCCCCGGCGGGATCGGCAGCCACTGCACGCCGGAAACTCCCGGTTCGATCCACGAAGGCGGTGAGCTGGGCTACGTGCTGTCTCACGCTTGCGGCGCTGCGTTCGACAATCCGGAGCTCATCGTCGCCGCGGTGGTGGGCGATGGCGAATCCGAAACCGGCGCGCTGGCGACCTCCTGGCACATCAACAAATTCCTCTCTCCCGTTCGCGACGGCGCGGTACTGCCCATCCTCCACCTCAACGGCTACAAGATCAACAATCCCACGCTGCTGGCGCGCATCAGCCACCTGGAGCTGGAGCAACTGATGCGCGGCTATGGGTGGACGCCATACTTCGTAGAAGGATCGGACCCGGACTCGATGCATCAGGCCATGGCCGCCACCGTGGAGCACGCCATCGACGAAATCCGCCGCGTGCGCCAGGAAGCGCGCTCCACGGGCGTGGCCGAGCGGCCGCGCTGGCCCATGATCGTGATGCGAACGCCCAAGGGCTGGGGCGCGCCGCTCGAAGTGGGCGGACATCGCCTGGAAGGCTCCTGGCGCGCGCACCAGGTTCCCCTGCCCGATGTCAAGAAGAACCCCGACCAACTGGCCGTGCTCGAAAAATGGATGCGCAGCGAGAAGCCGGAAGAGTTGTTCGATGCCGCCGGCAAGCTGCTACCGGCGTTGAAAGAGCTGGCGCCAACCGGAGCGCGCCGCATGAGCGCCAACCCTCATGCCAACGGAGGCATACTCAAACGCGCCTTGCGGCTGCCGGATTTCCGCAGCTACGCGTTCGGCCTCGAACAGCCCGGAAAATCGGAAGCCGAAAACACGCGCCCGCTCGGCGTTTTCCTGCGCGACGTGATGAAGATGAACATGAACAACTTCCGCGTCTTCGGCCCAGATGAGAACACCTCCAACAAGCTGGACGCCATTTACCAGGTCAGCAAGAAATTCTGGATCGCCGAATACTTTCCCGAGGATGCCGATGGTACCGAGCTCGCGCCAGACGGCCGGGTGATGGAAATGCTCAGCGAACACACCATGGAAGGAATGCTCGAGGGCTACACGCTGACCGGGCGGCACGGCTTCTTCTCGACATATGAAGCCTTCGTTCATGTGATCGATTCGATGTTCAACCAGCACGCCAAATGGCTTTCCATCTCGAATCACTTGTCCTGGCGCCAGCGCGTGGCTTCCCTGAACCTGTTGATCACGTCCACCGTATGGCGGCAGGACCACAACGGTTTCACTCACCAGGACCCCGGATTCCTCGACGTGGTGGTCAACAAGAGCGCCACCGTCACCCGCATCTATCTTCCGCCCGACGTGAATTCCTTACTCTCGGTCACCGCGCACTGCCTGAAAAGCGAAAACTACGTCAACGTGATCGTGTCCGACAAGCAGATGCACTTGCAGTATATGGATATGGAAGCCGCGATTCAGCACTGCACCAAGGGCATCGGCATCTGGGAATGGGCCAGCACCGATTCGAGCGGCGAACCGGACCTGGTGATGGCTTCTGCCGGCGATATTCCCACGCAGGAAGCGTTAGCCGCCACGGTTCTGTTGCGCAAGGAATTTCCCGATGTGAAGATCCGCTTCATCAACGTCGTCGATCTGTTCAAGCTGCAACCCAGCACGGAGCATCCGCACGGATTGACCGACCGCGACTTCGATTCGCTGTTTACCGTCGACAAGCCGGTGATCTTCAACTTCCACGGCTACCCGTGGCTGATTCACCGGCTGGCGTACCGCCGCACCAACCACAACAACATGCACGTGCGCGGTTACAAGGAAAAAGGCAATATCAACACGCCGATGGAGCTGGCGATCAACAACGAGATCGACCGCTTCAGCCTGGCAATCGACGCGATCGACCGCACCCCCCGCTTGCAGCGCATCGGCGCGCACGCCAAAGAGCGTTTCCGCAACATGCAGATCGAGTGCCGCAACTACGCCTACGAACACGGCGTCGACAGCCCGGAAATCAACGGATGGAAGTGGCCGTTCTGACCGGATGGCGTGGCGCGGGCTGTCTGGCCTGCCGTGTCGAGAGTCATCTCGACATTTCTTTGGGTACGATGCTCCGCGGTTGCGAAGAAAAGTCGCCATGACTGGCGACTCTGCAGGCTTGACAGCCCGCGCCACGGTCTATCCCGGATGCGGCTCGCCCAGGATGCAACGCACCGTATCGCGCGCGATCAGCAGCTCTTCATCGGTCGGGATCACCCACGCGTTGAGCGTGGAATCGTCGGTTGAGATCTGGCCTTCTCCTCGCGCCACCATCTGCTCGTTCCGTCCCTGGTCGAGCTTCAAGCCGGCCCAGCCGAGGCCTTCGCAGATCCGCCCGCGAATCATCGGCGAGTTTTCGCCGATGCCGCCGGTGAAGATCACCGCGTCGGCTCCGCCCATGGCCGCCAGAAACGCGCCGACGTACTTGCGCGCCCGGTAGCAGAATATCTCGATGGCTAAGCGCACGCGCCGGTCGTCGTGCACTTTGAGCTCGTCCTCGAGCACTTTCATGTCGTTGGTCAGGCCGGAAATGCCCAGCAATCCGGACTGGGTATTGAGCACCGACTCGACCTCATGCGGCGAAAGCCCTTCCTTGCTCGCCATCAGGTTCAGAATGGCGGGATCCAGATCGCCGGAGCGGGTCCCCATCACCAGGCCCTCCAGCGGCGTCATTCCCATCGACGTATCCACCGAACGGCCGCCGCGAATAGCGCAAGCCGAGCAGCCGTTGCCCAGGTGGAGCGTCACCAGGTTGGTCTGCTCGCGCGTCAGGCTGCGCAGCATTCGATAACGATACGCCACGTAGCGATGCGATGTCCCATGAAAGCCGTAACGGCGTATGCGGTGGCGGCGGTACAGGTGATAGGGCAAGGCATACAGGTAAGCCTGCTCCGCGATGGTAGAGTGAAACGCGGTATCGAACACCGCGACTTGCGGGGTCTGGCGGCCAAAGATCTCGCGCACCGCCAGAATTCCTTTTATGTTGTTGGGATTGTGCAAAGGCGCCAAGTCGATGCAGTCCTCGATGCCTTTCAGGACGTCATCGGTGATCAGGGCCGATTCGTGAAACATCTCGCCGCCGTGCACCACCCGATGCCCCACCGCGTGCAAGTCGCCCAGGCTGCGAATTTCGGCCACCTCCGAGGTGTCCGAAGCCAGCCAGCGCAGCACGTAATCGAGCGCCGCGGCAACGTCGCGAATGGGCGCCGTCAGCTTGCGTCGCGGGCCATTCTTGTTCTGCACCGTGACGATGGCCTCGCCGCCAATCCGTTCCACCTGTCCGCGGCAGAGGCGTTCGTCGCTCGCCTTTTTGATCCGGTCGAGATCGGTCGCAATCACCTGAAACTTCAGGCTGGAGCTACCCGCATTGAGTATCAAGACATTCATCGGTTCACTCCATTTTTAACAGATCGCAGGCGAGATGTCCCGCCTCGATAATGTAGCGCCGGCGGTCTTGCCGCCGGTGTCTTACGTCTTGTACGCGCCTGGAAAAAACATCGGCGACAAAATATCGCCGGCGCTACGGAAAAGCACCGCCGCTACGGTAACGCCGGCGGTCTTCGCTGCCGGTGCTTTGCCAGCGCGCCGCGCGACAGGATCAGATTGGCTCGCGCCGTCTTACGGCTTCTTGGCTGGCGCTGGCGCCGGGGCGGGCGGCTTCGGAGCTTCCGCGTTCGGATGGGCCTGGTCGTAGAGACGGACGATATCGGGCGTGATGTTCGTGGAAGCAGCGGCCCACAACACATCGGTTTGCGGGTTGCTCACGTCGAGCACCACCGCATATGCGTTCTGGTTCGCGTACTCTTCGACGATCTTCATCATCTTGGCGCCCAGGTCCTGCATGATGCGACTCTGCTCCTGCTCCAGGTCGTCGTTCATGTCCTGCCCCCTGCGGTTCAGTTCCTTGGTGCCGGCGTCGATTTCCTTCTGCAGCCGTTCCTTGGCCTCATCGCTCATGGTGGCGCTGCCCTTGCGCAATTGTTCCTGCAGCGCTTCTGTTTCAGAGCGCTTCTTATCCAGTTCCGTCTTCTTCGGATTGAACTTTGCCTGCACGTTGGCAGCGGCCTTCGTCCCATCCTTGGTGTTCAAGATGGCGGACTGGATATTGATGATCGCAATCTTGGTGGGGGCCGGCCCCGGCAACGCCTGGCGCGGCGGCGGCACGGCGGCCGGTGTCGGTGCGGGCTGCGCCTGGGCGCACGCCAGGGCGGCGGCGCAGCAGAGCAGCGCGGGAATTGCGGCTACATTCTTTTTCAAGCTCAAACTCCTAAATGTGAAAATCCTATCATAGCTGGACGCGCGGCGAGTTTGCTAGAACGTCCTGCCGACGGTGAACCGGACCATGGTCGACTTCTCGTCCCAGGGGTACAGCGGCCCGTAATTGGCAACCGCGTTTTGGTACGTCGCCAGATTGGGGAACATGCTGCGGTCCGCGGCGATGGGCGTCTGAATGTTCGTGTTCAGCCGCAGCGGGTTATACGCAAAATAGATGCGGAAGGGCGCGTTGACAACGGGAAGAATGACATCGATCTCCAGGCCCGTCGAGGCGCGCGGCATTTCCGTGCCCGGCGCAATCTGCACCTGGCCGTTATAACCAGCCGAGGGAAACTGCTGATTGAGATCCAGCACGCGCTGCGGGTCCATGGTGAGCTGGCTGGGACGCATGATCCGGTTGACGCCGGCATCGAAAAACGGCACCAGGCTCACGCTCTCGCCGATAATCGGGATACGATACTCGAAGTTCCCGTAACTCTGCCAGTCGCCTCCGGGGGTGATGATCTGGTAAACGGGCATGGTCATCGTCACCGGCTCCGGCGTCAGCACTCCGCCCACCACCACGTTTTGATTTCGCGCCGATCCGTCGGCATTCAAGACGCTCACCGAAGCGGTGGAGGGAATGAATGCGATCGGCGTGATGCCCCAGATGTTGAAGCCGCGCACATCGTTCTCGCCGCCCATGAAACTGCGCGAAAACGGCGGAACCAGCTTGCCGCCGTAACCGGTGATCAGCCAGGTGCTGAGGTGGAACGCCATGATGTTCTTTTTGCTGAAGATGGGCGAAGGGTGGAAGTATTTCACGTCAATCGCCGGCCGAATCGTGTTGACGTTGCCGCCGAGCACGCTGCCGGCGGCCGCCACGGAAAAGAAAATGCTTTTGCCGCCGGTCGGGTTCATGGGGTTATTGACCGTGCTGTAGGAAATCGCCGGCGTAATCGAGCTGGTGTCAATGCCGTTCAGCGCGTTGGGCCCGTAAACGCCGCTGAAGTTGATGTAGTCGAAATAATTCGTTGCGCCCGTGGTCTGGGTGACGATGTCCGAAATACTGTACCCGTAGGTGATGCTGGTGTGCCAGAAGCTGCGTTTAAGCTGGTGGCTCAGCGACACGTTGAAACCCTTGCTGTTCTGGATGTAGTTCAGCAGGTTCTGGTTGTTCGGACCTTCGATGGACTGGAACAGCGGCAGCAGGTTTTGCCCGTAAAGAATCGAGGCTTCGCGGGCCTGATTGTAATCGAAGCGGCTGATGAAAACCGTAAAACCAGCCTGGATGGGCCTGTCGAACAAGTACGGCTCGGTGAATCCGAAGGTCGCACTCTGCTGGCGCGTGCCGAGCTGCCCGTTCAGCGTCAGGGTTTCGCCCAAGCCGAGGAAATTGTTGGTGGAATAGTTCGCCCCCACGAAGCTGCCGGAGATACCCGAAATGCCGCCGTTCAACCCGATGGTGTTCTTGCCCTTCTCCTTCACCTTGAGCGTGATATCCACCGTGTCGGTTCCCGGATTGGTCTTGATATCCGCCGCCTCCTCCTTCTTCAGCATTTCGAAATAACCGAGCTGGTTGAGGCGCAAAACGCTCATGTCCCAAAGCTGGGTGTTGAACATGTCGCCTTCATCCAGCAGGATTTCCCGCCGGATCACGCGATCGCGCGTGGTCGTGTTGCCGGCAAAATCGATGCGGCGGACAAAAAACTGCCTGCCTTCGTCGGCGGTGATGGTGAGATCGATCTGGTCCGAGCCCGGCTGCGGTTCGAACGCGGGCTCCGGCACGAAGTTGATATAACCGAACTGGCCGTACAGCTTGCGCATGTTCTCCAATCCCTTGCGCAGCTTGTCGGTGGAGAACACGTCTCCCTTCCTCATGCCGAACAGCGCCATGAGAACCGAGGGCTCGCGGAAGAGCTTGACGCCCACAAAATTCATGCTTTGCAGGTGATAGAGGCGGCCTTCTTCGACAGGAATGGTGATGTCAGCGTAAATGCCTGGCGTCTCCATCTTGACGATCGGCAGGCGCCAGCCGTGGCCGCCGCTCGGATAGATCTTCACCGTCTCGTCCAGCGCCTTGAACTCGAAATACCCGTGGTCCTGGTAGGCCTGGCGAATTCGTTCCTTGTCTTCTTCGAGCTTGGCCTGATCGTAGGTTTTGGCGAAGAGGCTTTCAAACAGGATCGAGTGCGGAATGCCGAAGGGATGGAGGTTCTTCATCGCCTCGATCACCCACCGCTGGGGTTCCGCCTGATTGCCCGTGATGATGATCTTTCCCACCTTCACCTTCGGTCCTTCCTTGACGTCGAAAGTGACTTTGAGCGAGGAAGGCGGAATCTGCTCTACCACCGGGTCCACGGTCGCATACTGGCGGCCGCGCTCGGACAGGAATTCCTTCAATACCTGCGCGGCGTGCTGAATCTTGTTGGGATCGTACTGCGATTCGACCACCAGTCCAACCTTGCGCTCCTTGAAGCGGTCGAGAATCTCCGACACCGTCACCGTGTGGATGCCTTCGTAGTTGATGGTGCGGATGACGCGGCGTTCGGTCACCACGAAACGCAGGACCAGGCCGCCGGTAGGGTCCGGTTCGGTTTCGAGAACGATATCGTCGAAGCGGCCGGTGTTCCATAGCGCCATGAAGTCGCGCCGCAACGCTTCTTCGCTGTACAGATCGCCAACCTTGGTGAAAATCAGCGCTTTCAGCGTTTCGGAAGGAACCCGCCGCGCGCCGCGGAATTCGATGCCCCTGATCACGTCGCCGGTCACCGGTTGCGGCGCCCCGGGAGCCGGTTTTGGCGCTTCCAGTTGCGGCGCCGGCTGGTTTGGCTCGCTCGGAACATTTTCCAGCGGACTCGGCTGCGCTGGCGGTTGTGCCGGTTGCTGCGCCGGCTTTGCGGGCGTCCCCGGCACGTCCTCGAACGGGTTGCGCGGCTGGGGCGCCGGCTGCGGCGGATTCTGCTGAGGCGGCGGCGTTTGCGCCGGCGGGGTTTGAGCCTGCTGCGCGCCGGCTGGCGCCACCAGCCCGCCCAGACACAGCGCGGCTGTCGCCATGATCGCCAGGCTCCGCCGCCCGAAGTACTTCATGCGCGCATACCTTTCCGTTGTGCCCTGCCGCGAAGATTTTGCATGGGGAATGACGTCACTCGGGTTTAGCCGGCCGTACTGTTGATAAGCACTCATTCTAGCGGATCTCGGACGCTCCAAACAACGAGGCGGCAGCGTCCACAGGTGTGAACGCCCGTCACAGGCCACGGGACTGGGCCGCGCGCTCTCTACCCGGCTGCTTCGACTTGCCATCCCCGGCTTCGAACGTAGTTGCACGTTCGCGGCCAGCCGTCGCACCATGCGGTGCACAGTCCCGGAATCCGTTCGAATCAAGCGGGAACCGCGCCATGAACGAATCGAACGACGGAATCGAGCGGCGCCACTGCTGGAACCATGCGGCCACACCCTGTTGCTCAAGAGCGGCAGCATCCCGCTCCGAAACCGCGCGATCGCAATCGGTAGGCGCCGTCGAATTAGAATAAGCGTTGGACCATGCTCAAATCGACCATCTTTCGCGAATACGATATCCGCGGCGTCGCCGACGCCGAACTTTTGAGTGAGGACGTTGCCGCGCTTGGCCAGGCCCTCGGAACCTACCTGCGGCGGCATGGCGGTCCGCATCTTTCGCTGGCCCGCGACACGCGGCTCAGCTCGACCCGCTTGCGCGATGCCTTGATGCTCGGCCTCAAAACCAGCGGCTGTCACGTCACCGATATTGGCGTCCAGCCAACTCCCTTGCTCTACTACGCCACCGTGCACTTGAATGCCGATGGCGGCGTGATGATCACCGGCAGCCACAATCCACCCGAATTCAACGGCTTCAAAACCGTCTTAGGCTCCGGCACAATTCACGGCGAGGCCATTCAGGAAATTCGCCGCATGATCGAAACCGGCGATCTGGACCACGGCGAAGGCAGCGAAACCACCGCCGACGTTGCCACTCCGTACATCGAGGAAGTCGCCGCGCAGTTCCACTTCCCGCGCCGGATTCGTGTTGTGGTGGACGCCGGCAACGGCGTCGGCGGTCCGGTCGCGCACCGCGTTCTGGAACGGCTCAACGTGGAGGCCGTGGAAATGTTCTTCGAGATGGATGGCCATTTCCCCAACCATCATCCCGACCCCACTGTCCCGCGCAATCTCGAAGCGCTGATCGCCCGCGTGCTCGAAACCAAAGCCGACCTTGGTATTGCCTTCGATGGCGACGCCGACCGCATTGGCGCCGTCGACGAGCGCGGCACTATCCTCTGGGGCGACCAGTTGATGATTCTTTACGCTCGTGAAATCCTGGCGCGCAAGCCGGGCGCCACCTTCATCGGCGAAGTGAAATGCTCGCAGCTCATGTATGACGATATCGCCGCGCGCGGCGGCCACCCCATCATGTGGAAGACCGGCCATTCGCTCATCAAGGCCAAGATGAAGGAGACCCACGCCGAATTGGCCGGCGAAATGAGCGGCCATATGTTCTTTGCCGACCGCTATCACGGCTATGACGACGCCCTCTACGCCGCCTGCCGCCTGATCGAGATCGTGGCCGATTCCGGCCGGCCGCTCTCCACCCTCCTGGCCGATCTGCCGCGCACCGTCACCACCCCCGAAATCCGCTTCGATTGCCCCGATGAAATCAAGTTCGAAGTGGTGCGTCTGGCCTCCGCCGAGTTGCGCGCCAGGCACAAGACCGTGGATGTGGATGGCGTGCGCGTGCTGTTCGCCGAAGGATGGGGACTCGTGCGCGCCTCCAACACCCAGCCCGTGCTGGTGATGCGCTTTGAAGCCACCACGTCCGACCTGCTAGCCCAATACCAGCGCGAGGTGGAAGAAGTAGTCGAACGCTCCAAACGCCAGGCACAGCTCGCCGCCAGCCACTAGCCGCCCGCGTGGATCCGCTGTTAATCCGCGCATAACTGGTCGGATAGCCAAGGCGTTCGAGCGCCAGTGCGCGGGCTTCGTGCCGAAAAGCGTGGCGCTCTAATATCATGTCTAGCCAACAGGAGAACAAGCCATGAAGAAGCGCAGTTTCACCACAACCATTTCGGTGGACCAAACACCGAGCGAAGCGTTCGCTGCCGTCAACAACGTTCGTGGATGGTGGTCAGGCGAGATCGAGGGCGCCACCGACAAGCTGGGAGCTGAGTTCACGTATCGTTACAAAGATGCGCACCGCTCCACGCAGAAGGTCATGGAACTCATTCCCGGCAAGAAGGTCGCCTGGCATGTCTCCGACAGCCATCTGAGCTTCGTGAAAGACGAGAGCGAATGGACCGGCACGGACATCGTTTTTGACATCTCCACGAAAGATGGCAAAACGGAAATCCGTTTTACCCACTCAGGCCTCGCGCCGGAGATTGAGTGCTACGGTAGCTGCTCCAATGCTTGGGGCATCCTCATCAACGGCAATTTGCGCAAACTGATCACCACGGGCAAAAGTCAGCCAGACGTCTTCGCATAGGAGGAACCAGCCATGAACAACCCAGACCCAAATTTCACCACAACCATTTCGGTGGACCAATCTCCCGAGGAGGCCTTCGCCGCCATCAACAATGTTCGTGGATGGTGGGGGAAAGACATCGAAGGCAGCACCGCGAACCTCGGCGATGAGTGGACGTATCGTTACAAAGACGTGCACCGTTGCACGATGAAAGTGACAGAAATGGTGCCTAACAAGAAAGTTGTCTGGCTTGTTGTGGATAACTATTTCAATTTCACCCAGGACAAGACCGAGTGGAAGAACACGAAGGTTGTGTTTGAAATCTCCACACACGGCAACAAGACGGAAATCCGCTTCACCCACGCAGGCCTCGTTCCCGCGTATGAGTGTTTCGACGTATGCTCCAACGCATGGGGCTCCTATGTGAACGGCAGTTTGCGCAGTTTGATTGCTACCGGCAAGGGCCGGCCCAACCCGAAAGAACCGAAGGGGAACTAGGAGGGAAGAAACGGGGACAAGAAAAGGGGAAGTCCCCTTTTCTCCGTAACACGTAGCCGAACAACGCCAGGCATCGCGCGATACACGTCAAAGTGGGCGCCTTCCACACTGGCCGTTTTTCGGCGGCATGGCCGGAGTTCGTGGGTCACAGCTACCGGGAACGGAGACTCTTGAACCCGATATCGAATTCCCCGAGGCACCATCGCCCAGGTTGGCGAAAAAGGACGCATCGCTGAGCGCCCCAGCGATCAGGTTGTTTTCCACGCGCACCTGCAGCACCTGGTTTCCGGTCGCGGCATCCAATCCGGCGGTCACGTCGATGCCCTTGATTCCTGAGGCGGGCGTGACACCAAGCGTGGGAATCTGGTCCACCTGGTTGCAATAGATCTGCGCGGCAGATACGACATTATTGTCGGCTGGAGAGGGAGGGGCGTTCGGTGGGGCGCTGCCCCCAAATCCTCCGACAACGTCGATTCCAATGAACGGCGTGTTCACGTCGTTATTGGCAATCGAGATACCGTTGACGCTGTTTCCCGGCTCCAGCCATCCTGCCCATACCCCAATTCCCCCGCTCGCGAACGCCATATCAAGGGTGAAGTTGGGGTTTCCGGGAAGAGTCAAGCTCCGGATGCTGTTTGCCTGGATAAGCACGTTGGACAGCGAATTCCCGGTTGAGGGTCTGCTGAAGTACCCGCCGCTGGAGCCGCCTTCGAGTTGCACTGTGCCCGTCATCGTATTACCCAGTATGGAGAGACTGTCGATCGTGTTGTTGGCATTCCCGCAGCATGCCGCTTGAGCGAAGATTCCGAAGCCCACGGCGCCTTCGATGGTGTTCGAGAGAATGCCGATATTCCGAGCGATGTTGTTCTCCGAATACTGGACCGGCAGCAGGGACGGGTTCGCATCGTCGCTGGCGGCATCTCCGACCGCTACGTTGATGCCAATTGGCTGCACGGATGATGGCGGGAGCTGGCCAGTGACGTGGATCTGGTTGGCAATAACCTGCATGCCGTCAATCAAATTGGCCGATGCACTGCCCACGCCCTCCCCAATCCGAATCCCATATTCGGGAACAGCGGATGAAATGGCATTGTTAGCGATCAAGGTATCGAGCGCCTGGTTGTTCGTCGACGCGATCCCGCCTCCGACGGTCATCACAATGCCTCCCGCGCCCGGCATCGGAAGCACAATATCGTTATTGGCGATGGTGGTGTGCTGCAACGTGTCGCCGACCGTGTCGCCGAGTCCGACATCGATACCCAGCAGCGGGCCGGAGGCGCTGCCGGTGATGGTGTTGCCGGTAATCAGGATATGATCCCAGGTGTTATGCGTAGCCACGGCCGGGCTGGAACCTGAGAGGCCGGCCTCGCCGATGACTGGAGACAGCACGATTGCCTCAGTTTGGATGTTCGTCATCACCAGATTGCTGACGGTAATGTTGGAGAAAGTCGTCCCGGTGGCCGCGGGTGGACGCTTGATCAGAACACAGATCCCACAGTTCTGGAGAGCCAGCCCGTAGAGGGTGTTGCCTCCCGAAAAAACAAAAACAGTCGTGGCCGGGCCAGACTGGCTGGTGAGCGTGATATCGGGCTGTCCGTCGCCATCGATGTCGCCGTTGATGGTCACGTTGCCCCCGGATAAGGAGGACAATCCCTTGATATTGGGTCCGGAATCGACGACGATGGTGGAACCCTTCAGCGCGGGTGCGAACTGGATGTTCCATGTGCCGGGGTCGTTATTGGTGGCGATGACCGCTTCCTGGAGTGAAATTCCGTCCGGGCCGGGATTGGCGACCAGCGCCGCCACCGAGGACGTGTCGCCATTAATCGCCATCGTGGCATTCGTGACCGTGATCACCGTGCCGCGATTGAGAACCACAGCGGGAACGGTCACCGCGGGAGGGGTATAGCTTTCCGCGCCGACCGCGCCGCAAGACGCTGGCAACTGGTCCGCGAGTGCCGGGAGTGCGCCGATGGCCAATAAAAAGGGGATAGCCGCCATCGCGTATCGCATCTTCAGGTGTCCTCTGGCCGCGGCGGCATTTTAGCCGCAATTCCCATCGCGCCGTACGGCACTATTAGATTACTCCCAATCGTCTTCATTCGTTGTTGATACTTCGTCTGTTCCCCTCCCTTCCATCCGGAGCGGCCGCAAACCCAGCCGAGGTTGCGCGTCTGATCGAGCAAGTGGTACCCATCAGGCCTACTTGGACGTAAGTTGCCATCTCGGACTTCTGCCACTCAAGGGGTCCCCAAACGGCGATCTGGGAGATCAGTCCCGATAGTCCGGCTCACGTCAACTGACGCATACGCCAACCCGCAGAAGTGAGACTCGCAGTCCCAAGTCCCGATCTGGCACATCTGCCCAAACACGTCCGCGCCAACTCACGCTCCACACGCAGTCAACGTGTTCTCATGGTCGCACCTGACCACGGCAGATCATCTGCGCTTGCCCTGTCTTCCGCGGTCACACTTACTACGACTTTCTTAACTCGTGACCTGCCAATACCTTGCTCCCCGCCAATCAAGCCGTCGAATCACGCCAGGCTCGATAATCGGACCGGAGGCGGTTCCTTGTGGGGCAGGTCCCCGACCTGCCTATCGTGCGGCCCCCCGAGTGGGGCGAAATCGCCCCACGAAAAAAAAGTAAATTATTGATTCTATTTCGACACCCCCTCAATCCGTGAGCCAAAATCGCCCCACGGATCTGCCGGTTCTGAACCCTGCCCATCTCGCGGCAGAATGGGTCGCGAACGTTTCTACTCCAGATTGACCGCGGTGGCGCCCGCCAGTTCGATGGCGTTGAAGAGGAATTTGAAGGTTCCGTGCGGCTGCCCGCGGAACGTGATCTCAGGCCCAAACAGATACACCTTGCCCTTACCCACGTTGGCTTCCACAGCGCCGACCGTGCCATTCAAGTACTGCTGTCCCCAACCCCAACCGCTCCGCAGCGGGTCGCTCGAGAACCACGCAATCGGCCGCGTGCCCTTCAGAGCGGCGTCCGGCAACAGACGGAAGGCCGGGCTGTTGTCGTAGAAGACATCGAGTTTCTCCGGCAGGCCGTATGCAATCGGCAGGCTCGTATCCACGCTGGCTTCGAGCACCGATCCGGGAACGTAGAACTTATCGCCCGCCAGTCGCCGTGGAGCGCCGTCCGGTCCCGCTTCGGTCAGGGCATTACTTAAAGGCAGCCCGAGATAATAGCCGAAGCTGGTGGAGTTTCCGATGGCCAGCACCGTCCCGCCTTCTTCCACGAAGCTGCGCAGTTGCGGCTCGGTGGTTGCGGCCGTGAGGTTGCCGACCTGGTTCTTGTATTCATCCGGGATGTTGGCGTTTCTGTTGCCGCCGCGTCCTCCGCCCGGCGCATCCGGCCCGCCTCCGCGTCCTCCGCGCCCGCCGATTCCCGGAATCGCGCCGCCAGGGAAAATCAGAACGTCGTATTTGCTCTTGAGGTCTCCCGCGTCGAGAGCCGGCGCATACACCCGCTCATACGGCGTGGGGAAGGCCTGTTCGAAGAGCCATCGGATATGGCCAGAATCCTGCGATCCGCCGTAGCGGTCCCACAGGCCGACCCGCACCGGCCGCAACTTCAGCGCCGCTCCCGTCGGCTTCACGGTGGTGACGTCGAAACTCAACCCCACTTCAGCCGCCAGTTTCGCGAGCAGCGGCGCAGTGGTCGCTTTGGCGGGAATATAGATCGTGCCCACCGGATAAGTCTTGCCATTGGCCGTAAACTCCTGCTTCAGCCAATACACATCCTCGCCAGCGGTGAGCAGACGCGTGGTGCCGGCGAAAGAATCGTTCACTTGATGACTCAGCAGGTAGCCCGCAGCGCCCTCCGCTGGTCCCACCTTTCCTTTCGGCGGCTTGGCCAATCCATCGATCTTCTGGAACGGGCCTTCAAAGCCATCCAGGATGCGATCGAATTGCACGCCCATCTGAAGAGCCAGCGTATATCCGGTGATATCGTAAGGCGGCCTGGGCGGTCCGCCCGGATACTGGAAGTCGTTGGGGTGGTCCTGCGGCTCGAACATATCGCGCAGGTGCGGCCGGAATGCCTGGGCCGCCAGCACAACATAAGACCCGGCCGGATAACTCTTGGCGGCCACCGTGAAATCGGCCCTGGCGCGGTCGACCACCACGCCCGCCTTCTGTAGAGCATCCACGAACTTAGTCGCCGTCAGGAAGTCCGGCTGGTTCGCGGGAATAATGTAGCCGCGCGGATCGCGCGTTTCCGGCGTGTGTAACTGGTCCCAATACTTGACCGGGATGCCCGCGCTGAAGTAACCCTGCAAGACCTCCGTGTCGCCGCCCGGGCCGCCTGCCGCCGCGCCTCGCCTGCCGCCGCTTGGTTCCGGCTGATCCTTGGCGTAGGCTGCCTCGAGCGCGGCTACGCGCTTTGGCGTGAGCGTCCAGTAATCCTCGCTGCCACGCTCGATCGAATTCTTCCCCGCACGGTAAATGCGGTACAGAAACTCTTCCCGAAACCTGGAGGCGACGTCCAGAATCGCCAGATCGGCCGTGAGCAGGTAATCGATGGTTTGCCGCTGGTGCCACTCCGCCCGCGGGCCGATCGGCAACGGCTGATTTCCGTCCGGCAGCAGCTTCGACGCAATCAGCGGAATGCTGATCGGCGTCGGGTTGCCGATGATCTCCGACAACAGCCCAATCTGATTGTGGAACCCCGTGGTCGTCCGGTCGCCGCCGTTGAACCATGTCGAGTACGGCGCATTGGTGCGCATCACCGCGCCCGGCTTGCCTTCCGCCAGGAATCTCTCATGCACCGCCGCCGAGACCAGATCGATTCCGATCGGCACCAGCGGGTCCTGGTTGTAATTGAACGGATCGCGGAACGGCGCAAAGAACAGCACCGCTCCCGCCGGACCGGTCTGGTGCTGGTTGTACATGATCTGCGGAATCCATTCGATGTACATCTGCCGGTTGATGGCTTCGGTTTCCGGCTGATTGGCGATGTAGGAGTCGCGATTGTTGTCGTGTCCCACATACTTCTGATACAGGCGTGGAATCGATTCCGTGCGGCGCAGCTTCGGGTCGCTTTCGCGCATATACCAGTTCGAAACCAGTTCCATGCCGTCCGGGTTCGCCGGAACCAGCAGCAGGATGTCGTCGTTCAGGATGCGCAGCATCTCGGCGTCGGTGCGGGTCAGAAACTCATATGCCTCGGTGAACAGGGCTTGCGCATTGACGCACTCGGTGGCATGCAGGCCGCCATCGATCCACACTACGGACTTGCCTTCGGCGGCAAGCTGGCGAGCCTGCGCGTCGGTCAGGTTTTCGGCCCGCGCCAACCGCTGCGAGATCTCCTTGTAGCGCGCCAGATTCTTGAAGTTGGCCGGCGACGTGATGATCGCCATGACGATCGGCCGTCCTTCGGCCGTCTTGCCGATCTCCACCAGCTTGATGCGGTCGGACTGCTTGGCCAGTTTATTCCAGTACTCGAGTAACTGCGTGTAGTTGGCGAGGAAGTAGTCGTCCCCCACCGTGTACTCGCCAATTTTCGGCGGTGTGATGGTCTTCTGCGCCAGCGCGCTCGAGCCCGCGACTAAAGCCAAAGTCACGGTCAACAGCGCCGCCAGAGTCGGTTTCTTGATGTGCATGTGAAGTCTCAAAATCTCCTCGCTCAGAAATGAAGCCGCAGCCCGAACTGCATCTGGCGCGGCGTATTGGCCTGGCTCGTGACCACGCCCCAGGTTTGTGGACTGTCGATATCCAGGGTCGGATTAGACGGCTGGAAGTGGTTCATCACATTGTTAGCCTCGATGATGAGCGTGGCGCCAATTCTCTCGCGGATGCGAAAATCCTTGGAAGCGGTGGCGTCGACGTTCCAGGTCGGAAAACCGCGCAGCACGCCCGCGCCGCCAGCCGAGGTGTCCAGCCCCAGCACCAGCCGCCCGAAATCCGAATAAACCGCGGCCGGGTTGGCGAACATATTGATTCCCGAACCGCCTTTGGAGATGTCGCCATTCAGCCCCGCGCCGCTCGTCACCGTGACATTGTCGTGCTCCGAGTTGCCGCCCGTATACGGCGCGATCAGAACCGCGTTCTCATTGGCGGAGTTGCTGTTGCCGTACTCCTCGCCGAAGGATTGCGTATTCTCGGTGCTGCCGGTGCCAATGCTGACTGCCAACGGCGCTCCGCTCTGTGCCGTGAATAACGGCGTGACCGCCCAGCCGCCCAGCACCTTCCCCAGCAATCCCCTCTGACTCTTGAAGAATGGAATCTGATACACCAGCGCCAGGTTGTAGACGAACCGGATATCGAACGATTGCGGCCCGTAGGAGACCTGCATGTTCCACGGATCCACCACGGTTTGGCCGCTGCTGCTCTGCGCCGAGTCTCCCGTTCCCATGGCGCGGCTCCAAGTGAAGTTGGAACGCGCCGTCAGGCCGTGCCAATCCTTGGCCGTGAAGGAAAGGAATGCCGCATTGTAGTTCCCCCAGCCGGTGCTGGCCGCCAGCTCATAGGATTGAAGCTGCGTGGTGACCGCGCTGCCCGGCGCGCCAGGAGATGCCAGCAGGGTGCGCCCCAGCGTCCAGGAAGACGCCGCGTTCAGCGCGCTCCAGAGGTTGTAAACCTGCGTCGATACGATCGCCGTTTTTTGCAGCTTCGCCACCGCCGCCGTGCAACTGCCGTACGCCGCGCAGTACGCGGAGCCGGCGCCGCCCAGCGCCGCTTCAAAGAATGGCTGCGCCTGGATCGCCTGGCCGCCCGCGACCTCCTGGTACAGGGCGGCGAAGGCATTCGCAAAGCTCTGTCCGTCCAGCGTGGTCATGGTGGGCACCGCATCCACGTTGACCAGGTTGTACTCATTGCGGATGATGCGGCCCACATAGCCGGCCTCGAGCACCAGGCGGTGGGAAAGCTCGCGCTGAATCGTCAAATTGAATTCATCGGATCGGTCCGGCCGGAAGTCGAGGTCCACGCCGGCTCCATCGCCCGCCGCCGCGTTGCCGCCCACTCCTGGGACATACGGCTGGGCCAGCGTTTGCGTCACCGCCGGCAGCGGAGCCACCAGACCATCCGTGCCAATGCGAAACGCCGTCGCCGGCGTGACGCCGTTGACTCCCAGGCATTGATCGGTCGAGCTCGCGCCGATGCATTGAACCACCTGCTCCAGGCCGGCTCCCAGCACCGGGCTGCCGACCACGCGTCCGCCATTCAGCCGGCCGTAAATCCGGCTATATCCGCCGCGGATGACGGTCTTGCCCGGACCGAACAGAGCCCCCAGAACCCCGTCGCTGAAACTCGGGTTCCACGCCACCGCCAGGCGCGGGCTGAACTCGCCGTAGAACGGATTGAACGGATACTTGCGTCCGCCGGCCACATTCGGCGTGGTGGCAAACCCAATCGTCGGATCGTATACCTGCCCGGCGAGGGCCGCTTTCTCCTTTTGCTGCAAATACGATTCCAGGCTGATCGGCTGGTCGGCCGAATCCACAAACTGCACCTGTTTCCCTTGCAGCTCGTATGGCGGCATTTCGATAGCATATCCCAGGCCGTAAGTCAGCGTCACGGATGGGCGCACATGCCAGCTATCGTTGAAATAGACGTTATAGCTCGGCACGACGGCATGAATCGAGATCGGGTCCCCCACCGTGTCCAGGTTCAGATTGGATCCGCTGCGCGTGTACATCACCTGCGGCTGTGACACGATGCCCAGCACTTCGCCATACAGGTTCGACCAGTTCGTCACCTGCGACGCGGGCAGACCGGCGGGTTCGTAAGCCGACGAGAAAGCGATGCCCGATCCTTCGCCGACTTGATAGACCGTGGATGCGTCCGTGGCAATGCCGTTGTCGTTGCGGGTGTAGTAGTCGAAATTGCGCTGATAGGAACCGCCGAACTGCAAGAGGTGGTTGGCATGGAGCCTGGTCAAGTCGTCGCGGTAGGTTTGGTCGTGTCCATCCCAGGCGCGCTGGCGCGTGCTCTGCGTGTCCACGTTGTAAGGATCCAGCGAGTTCGACGTTTCACCGCCGATTTCGAGCGCGCCGCCCAGGCCCGGCAACTGCGGCGTGCCTCCGTCCGTCGTCCAGGACCAGTAATTGCGAAGAAAGTTGAAGTGAAAATCGTTGGTCAGTTCCGGCGTCACGATCATCGTCAGCCCGGCCACCAGGTAGTTGGCTTTCTGCGGCCGCGGGGCCGTTGCCGTCGCTTGCCCGAACGTGTCGCCCGGCAGCACGCCGCCGATGTCCACCTGATTCGACGTCAACTGCTCATAGCTGTAGTAGCGGTCGCTGACGGTGAAGTGGTTCTTCTCGCTGAAGTCATGGTCCAGCCGCACCACGCCGAAGTTGGAAACCTGCGGCAGCTTCACGGTCGATATGTACCCCTGGGTGTTGTATTGGTCGCCGAACGAAGGGTCGTTCGGCAACGGCATTTGCTTGCTCCAAATCTGGTTGACGGTCGGGTTCAGCCCGAGGCCGCGCGGATCGCAGAGCGCTCCGCCCCCGCAGGTTGCCGGCTGATACGTGACGCCGTTAGCCGTCACCGGAGACGAGTTCAGATTGTAGGCCTGATAAACTCCCGCGCTGTTGGGAACCTGGATCACGCCCGCGCGCAGCAGCGCCGATGGCACATCCTTCTCTATCGTAGTGGCGTTCGGATAACGAAAGCCCTCGTAGTTGGCGAAGAAGTAGGTCTTCCCACCCGCGAACGCCGGCAACAGCGGTCCGCCCACTGCGCCGCCGAAACGGTTCTTGTGCGTCTTCGGCAGCGGCGTGTACAACAGTCCATCGGCCGGCGTGTGGTTGTCCTTCCATGTATTGGCAGCGCCTACGTTGGTGGCGAAGAAGTAGTCGTAGAGCGCGCCATGGAACTGATTGGTTCCGCGCTTGGTGACCATCTGGACCTGGCTGCCGGCGGCGCCATTGAAATCGGCCGTCTGGTTGGTGATTCCCACCTTGAACTCCTCAATGCTCTCCACCGGTGTCGGGAGCACGCCCGATGTCGCGCTTCCGTTGCTGGTCGTATAGGTCGAGTTGGTACCCGCCATGTCGTCGCTGTTGTTGCCGCCATCGAGTTGGAAGGCGCCCTGATCGTTCTGCGTTCCGGCCACCTGTCCGGAAGGGGTCACGCCTACCTGCAAGACGGCAAGCGAGGACGCGTCGCGGCTCAGGTTCGGTACCAGCAGCAGCGAATCGCCGGAGATCGTGGAGCCAACGGTCGCATTCACCGTCTGCAGCTCCGCTCCCGCCGAAGCCGTGACTTCCACCGTGGTCGTAGTGGCGCCGACTTCCAGCACCACGTTGAGCGTGAGCGCCAGCCCCACATCTACGGTCTGCGATTTGACTCGGGCCAGCCGGAAACCGGGCTGCGTCACCGTGAGATCGTAGCTGCCGAGCGGCACGCTGTTGAATATATACCGGCCCGTCTCGTTGGTCACGGTTTCCCGCTCGGCATTGGTGGAATTGTCGATCAGTTTGACCACCGCTCCGCGCAGGACGGCGCTCTGCGGGTCGGTCACCAGGCCGGACACGGCTCCGGTCGCGGCCGATTGCGCACCCGCCGGCATCGCCGCGGCCACCAGCAATAGTCCCAGGCAAGCCGCCACTTGCCCCGATCTCCCATTCGTGTTTACTCGATTCTTCATGCGGATCTCCTTCTGGAAAATTTCGCCAGTCACTTTTCTTGTATGAGTTTCTCCTCAGCCAGGTTGAGCCTGAGGAATAAGTGCCAACTGAATCAATATTTTAGGAATGACAACAGCAGGACGAAAACGCTCGCGGACGTGGCAGAGAGGTGATCGGCGGGGACCATTGGCGACGGCTGATCATATAATCCACTATTGTCTATAGAGATTATAGGATATTGATCGAATTGTCAAGAGGAAGCTGGGGAATCCGTGTGGGGCTATCCCCAACTAACCTTCGTCAACACCGGCCTTCGTCCCCTTTGTCGGGCTTGACTCGCAGTTCACATCGCACGTAGCTTGAAAAGGGGTCGGATATATCCGAAACAGTCATCATCGGCGCAGGACCCGCGGGCCTGACGGCTGCCTATCAACTCGCAAAGAAAGGACTTTTAGCAACGGTCCTGGAGGCCGATGAAGCATACGTCGGCGGCATCTCACGCACCGTGGTCTATAAGGGCTTCCGCTTCGACATAGGGGGGCACCGGTTCTTTTCGAAGTCCGAACAGGTGGAAGCTCTCTGGAGCGAGATTCTCGGGCCCGACCTGCTCGAACGGCCGCGGTTGTCGCGCATTCTTTACGGCGGCAAATTCTATTCCTATCCCCTCAAACCCGTCGAAGCGCTCTGGAAGCTTGGTCCCATCGAGTCGGCGCTCTGTTTCCTGTCATATCTGCGGGCGCAGATGTTCCCGGTTCGAGACCCGCGCTCATTCGAAGAATGGGTGAGCAACCAGTTTGGCGCACGGCTTTTCCGGATGTTTTTCAAAACCTACACGGAAAAGGTCTGGGGCATTAGCTGCCGTGAGATCTCTGCGGATTGGGCGGCGCAGCGCATCCAGGGCTTATCGCTGTGGTCAGCCGTCAAGAATGGCTTCAGGTCCGGGTCTACGAAGGCGGGCGGTGAGATCGTCAAGAGCCTGATTCACTCGTTTCGGTACCCGCGGCTCGGGCCGGGCATGATGTGGGAAAAGTGCGCGGAACGCGTGCGTGCGATGGGCGGACGCGTGCTGCTCGGGTGCAAGGTCACGGCTTGCCGGTTTGACGCGGAATTGAACCGGTGGTCGATCGAGTACAACCACAGCGGAGGAGCGAGCGAGTCTATTTCCGCCGACCACGTGATCTCATCGGCTCCCTTGCGCGAGCTGGCCGCGTCATTGTCTCCGCCCGTTTCCGAACAGGCTGCCGCGGCGGCAGCCGGGTTGCGGTATCGGGATTTTATGACGGTCGCGCTGATTGTGAAAGACCGCGGCACTCTGCGGGACAATTGGATCTATATCCACGATCCGTCCGTCCAGGTGGGCCGCATCCAGAACTACAAATCGTGGTCGCCGGAAATGGTGCCCGACGAGGCCCACTGTTGTTACGGGCTGGAGTATTTTTGCAATGAAACCGACCAGCTCTGGAAATCCAACGATAGCGATCTGGTGGCGCTTGCCACCCGCGAACTCGTGAAGATCGGGCTGGCGCGGCGCGAGGACGTGGTGGACGGCTGCGTGGTCCGACAGCTCAAGGCCTACCCCGTTTATGACGATGCTTATGTGCGGCATGTGGCAACCTTGCGAGCCGAGTTGCAGCGTTATCCCAACTTGCACCTGGTCGGGCGCAACGGCATGCACAAGTACAACAACCAGGACCACGCCATGATGACCGCCATGCTGACGGTGGAGAACATCGCGGCCGGGCGGCAGGTGTACGACGTGTGGCGCGTCAACCAGGATGCGCAATATCACGAAAGCGGCCTGGCAGAAGAGACGAAGCCTGCTGGCGCTGTGGCGAAGCCATGCGGGGCCAAGGCGTAGACGAATGGTCACACTGGCCGGCAGGCTTCTGGCATTGCTGATACTCATCATCAGGGTGGATAAGAATTGGTTGGAGTGGCTGGCACTGATCGGCGTGCTGCTGCTTGCGCGCTTCCGCCCTTCCTTCGGCGCCAAGCAGTTTCGGCGGGTGGAGGCGCTCTGCGGACGGCTGGCGCGCAAACGCGGGCTGAGCGTAGCGGCGATTGGCCTGACCACGGTAGCCCTTCGGCTGGCGCTGCTGCCCCTGATGCCGGTTCCGCAACCGCTGATCACCGACGAGTTCAGCCACCTGCTGCTGGCGGACACGTTAGCGCATGGGCGCCTCGCCAATCCGGCGCACCCCATGTGGAAGTACTTCGAGACCATTCACGTGATTCAGCAGCCCACATACAGCTCCATGTACTTCCCCGCCCAGGGGATGTTTCTCGCGGCGGGGCAGTTGCTGGGTAATCCGTGGTTCGGTGTGCTGATCAGTGTGGGTCTGATGTCAGCGGCGGTCTTGTGGATGCTGCAGGGCTGGTTTCCACCCGGTTGGGCACTGCTCGGGGGAGTCATTTGCGTTGTGCGCTACGGGTTGTTCACTTATTGGATGAACAGTTACTGGGGCGGAGCGGCGGGCGCAATCGGAGGGGCCCTGGTTCTCGGCGCCATACCGCGTATCCATAGATCGATGCGATGCCGTCACTTCGTTCTGCTTGCGATCGGGCTTCTGATACTCGTCAACAGCCGGCCGTTCGAAGGCGCCGCGCTGGCCCTCCCCGCGGCCATTAGCCTGCTGAACTGGTTGCGGCGGCAGCGCGGCGCCGTGTTGCGCAAGGCGTGGTTGAGAGCCGTGCCGGCGTTCCTTCTCGTCCTGGCGGCCGGGGGGTTCCTGACGACGCGATATTTCCGCGCCGTTACGGGCGATCCGCTGCTGGCGCCTTACCGCGTGAACCAGCGGACCTACGGTTGGCCCTTGACATTGGCGTGGTTTACGGTAACGCCGGTTACACACACCTGGCAGCCGATGCACGATTACTATCTCTGGGAGGTGCAACAGCACGAGAAGTTCCAGGTGAGGACACACGTGATGGAGAACGGCCTGGACGCCATCGTTCTGTGGAGTTTCTTCGTGGGCCCGCTGCTTTCGGTGCCGCTCATCTTTCTACCTGCCGTATGGCGCGATCGGCGGCGCCGCCTGCTGGTTGCGACGGCCGGATGCATGATCTTAGCCCTCGCTGTGGAACAGTCGCGGTACCCGCATTATGCCGGGCCGGCTACCTGCGTGGCCCTGGCGCTGGTGGTGGCCTCGCTGCGCCACATGAGAGCGGCGGGCCGGCACATCGGAAGAAGACGGGCGTTGCCGCGCATGCTTTTGGCTGCCGCGCTGGCGTGTCCCGTAGTGCTGGCGCTTATGCCTGTGCACCGTATTGTCCTCGGAACGGTGAACCCCTACACGTGCTGGCGTTGCAGCACTCCGGGAAATCTCGAGCGGGCTTCAGTCTTGAACCGATTCCGCGATATGCCCGGCCTCCATTTACTGATCGTGCGGAATGGTCCGAAGCACAACTGGATGAACGAATGGGTCTGGAACGAGGCGGACATCGACCATGCGAAGGTGGTTTGGGCACGGGACGCCGGCGACGGCAACCGAGCGCTGTTGCAGTACTTTCGGAACCGCACCGTGTGGATCGTCGAGCCGGATTGCACCCCACCGCGCGTGAGTAAGTACACCGTTTCGTCGCGATAGCGTCTTTCCCCGCAAGCCGCAGGCGAGGCGTTCCTCGCCCTCACGCGGACTCTGCCAATTCAAACACAGATCCGAATGGAGCATTTGGCGCGTACCATGACTCCGTATACTTTCGATAACTCCGTTGAATAACCCTACGGAGTATGGTCTCCCAGGCAACGGTGCTGGATAATACTTGCGAGGAAAGCCCGACTAGAATGGAGACGTTTTACAATAAGGATGTTATCCGGTGTTAATCCAGCGGCCGGTGACAGGAAGCGTAAGGTCCTCTATGGCTGTACTTTTGCCTTGGGGGGAGTGTGAATGTCTGGCCTAGATCTGCTGCTAGTCAGCCCAGGTGGGCGCGACAAGGTCTACCAGGTGCTCGGCGGAGACGTGGCAGCCATTGAGCCGCCGTTGTGGACGCGGCTGATCGCCGGTTACCTCCTGGACCGCGGTGTCTCCCTGCAGATCCTGGATTCTGAAGCCGAGGGACTCGGCCCGGCGGGGATTGCCGCGGTCGTGGATGGGGCTCGGCCTTCGTTGGCGGCCATGGTGGTGTTTGGACACCAACCCTCGGCCTCCACGCAGTTGATGGCGGCTGCCGGAGAGTCGTGCCGGGCTATCAAGCGCGTGAACCCCGGTCAGCGGATCATCATTCTGGGAGGGCACGTCTCGGCATTGCCTGAACGCTCGCTGCGCGAGGAGGCCGTCGACTATGTATGCCAAGGCGAAGGTCCGGTCACAATTCATCATCTCCTCGAGAGACTGCGTGATGGAGGACAGGATGCAGACCTCAGCGGAGTGCCGGGCCTGGTGTGGCGAGAGCAGAACGTAATCCGCAGTAATCCCACCGCTCCGTTGATCCAGAATCTCGACCGCGATCTGCACGGAAATGTCTGGCACTTACTCCCCATGAGTAAATACCGGGCGCATAATTGGCAATGCCTGGACGACCTGAGCTCGCGCCAGCCTTACGCCTCCATTTACACGTCCCTTGGCTGTCCCTACAGATGTTCGTTCTGCTGTATCAACGCACCGTTCGGGGTGAACCGGTATCGGATGCGCAGCCCTGAGAAAGTGGTTGCGGAGATCGATTTGTTGTATCAGTGCTACGGCGTGAAAACCTTCAAGATCATCGACGAGATGTTTGTGCTGAACGAACCGCACGTCAGAGACATCTGCGAACGCTTGGCTTCGAAGCCTTACGCCTGCGAGTTGAATATCTGGGCCTACGCGCGTGTCGACACGGCAACACGCGTGCGGCTTTCGTTGCTGCGGGCAGCTGGGATCCGGTGGCTTGCACTGGGCATCGAGTCAGGCAGCGAACATGTCCGGGAGGGGTCCGAGAAGGCGCTCGGCAAGCAGGACATCGTCGACATCGTGGCGCAGATCCAGGCAGCCGGTATCAATGTGATGGGCAATTTCATTTTCGGACTTCCGGACGATGACTCAGAAACGATGCGCCAGACGCTGGATTTGGCGAAGAGGCTCAATTGCGAGTTCGCCAATTTCTACTCCGCGATGGCGTATCCAGGGTCGAGACTCTATCAGATCGCTTTAGATGAAAACTGGCCACTCCCGAAGAGCTGGACGGGATTTTCGCAGCATAGCCGGGACTGCCAGCCGGTGTCCACTCGCAAGGTATCTGCGCAGGCCGTACTTGCTTTTCGGGACGACGCTTTCCGCGAGTACTTCACGAGTCCCGGATACCTTGAAATGGTCGCCGGCAAGTTCGGATCGAGTGCGCGGCGGCATGTCGAGGAAGTAGCGCGCGTTCGTCTCCGCCGGGATCTCCTCGAACTGCATCCGGAGGCCGTCTCCTGACCAGCGTGGCGCCGTCACTTCGGGATTTGGATATCGCGGTCCTGGCTGGAGGCCTTGGGACGCGGCTGGCATCCGTCGTGAGCGGTTTACCCAAGATTCTCGCTCCAGTCGGGAACAGGCCCTTTCTGGACTATTTTCTTTTGTGGCTCGCAGCCAACGGAGCGACTCGCGTTCTGCTGTGTCTGGGACATCGCGCCGATGCGGTCCAGGAATATTTGGCCCGGAGCGGTTCCCTTCCGGTCGAGGTCTCGGTTGTGGTCGAAACCATGCCTCTCGGAACCGCAGGAGCCGTCAACTTTGCCCTGCCGCACTTGCGAAGCGATCCGGTCCTGATCCTTAACGGAGACTCCTATGTCGACGCCGCGTTAGGCGATTTCCTGAGAGAGCACCTGCGCTCAGGGGCGCTTGCGTCCATCCTCTGCGCGCAGGTCCCGGATTCGGGCCGGTACGGCCGGGTAGAGATCGATTCCCACCAACATATCGCCCAATTCCGCGAGAAAGACGGCCGCGCGGCGGGGGCCGGATGGATCAGCGCGGGTGTGTATGCGATCAGTCAGCGCCTCCTGAGCCAGATCGCGGCGTTCCCGACAGGCTCTTTGGAGCGCGACGTATTGGAAGTGTTACCCGCGGGTACGATCCACGCATTCAGAACGACCGGCCAATTTCTTGACATCGGCACGCCGGAGGCACTGGCCAGTGCAGCCGAGCTATTTTCGCGGCGCTTCGTGAACTGCGCAGAAAGGCGCTTATGATCCTCAGTCGCACACCGTATCGGATCTCTTTGTTCGGGGGAGGGACTGATTATCCGGCCTGGTATCGCCGCTACGGCGGAGCGGTCATTGGAACAACCATCAATAAGTACTGTTATATCAGCATACGCACCCTGCCTCCGTTCTTTGAACATCGTCACCGCATTGTCTATTCCCGAATCGAGCTTCCCCAGAGCCTGGCGGAGATCCAGCACCCGTCTGTGCGCGCCGTCCTCCAGGAACAGCAGATCGAGACCGGCGTGGAGATACAGCATCACGGAGACCTGCCGGCCCGTTCCGGAATGGGATCGAGTTCCTCGTTCACGGTAGGGCTGCTGAACGCGGTGCGAGCCTATAAGGGACAGATGTCGTCGCCGGAGTGCCTGGCCAAGGAGGCCATCCGAGTAGAGCAGGACGTCATCAAAGAGAGAGTAGGTTCGCAGGATCAGGTTTGGGCGGCCTACGGGGGCACGAACCGGATCGATTTTCGTTCTGACGGCAGCTTTGATGTAACACCACTCCTCCTCTCGGCGGAGCGGCGGCGGGAGTTGGAGACACACTTTCTCCTCGTGTTCACAGGTCTCTCCCGAACCGCCGCACTAATCGCCGAGAAACAGATTGCGAACATGGGCAACTGCGAGGGGCAATTAAGAGCACTTCGGGCAATGGTGGACGAGGCGGCTCTTCTTTTGCCGGATCCGGCCCGGCCGTTCAAGGAACTGGGCACCATGTTGCGCGAGGCCTGGGCGATCAAGAAGGAACTGGCCGGACCCGTTTCGAACCCCGCCATCGACGGGATTTATTCGGCTGCTCTCGAAGCTGGCGCTCTCGGAGGAAAACTGCTGGGCGCGGGCGGCGGGGGATTCATGCTCCTGCTGGCGGATCCGCGTGATCATGCCAAGATCCGCGAACGGCTGCGTTCTCCCATCGAAGTCTCCTTCCGAATCGCCAGTCCGGGAAGCAAGATCGTCGTCTACGATCCGGACGAGGGACGGGAGGACTAAGTCGCATGCATCCCGGTTCGGAAACTGTACGACCAGGGCAAGCGAATCCGCAGACACCATATGATACAGTAAGCCTGCGGTTGCCGGTGATCGGTGATGTTGATTGATGACTCCATTGGAACGCCAGTTCCTCTCGCAACCGAACCACTAGTGGACCGTGGGCCGCGGATCCGCCATTTTGGCGCAAGACGGTGGCCGGTCTGGGTTGCACTGCTGGCAATCGTGGCGGCCGTGTGGTATCTGTACCATTCGGGATTCCTCACTCCGGAAGGCATCACACGTTACGTGGAGAGCCATCGCGCGTCCGCCATTCCAACTTTCGTTCTGGGATATGCCGTGTGCGTGCTGAGCGGGGTCCCGACTCTTCCCTTGAATCTGGCCGCCGGACTTTTCTGGGGAGCGCTCCTCGGTGGCGTCGTATCGGCTTTTGGGGCGGGTTCGGGCGCGGTGGCCGCCTTCTTTGTGGCCCGCTATCTGGCGGGACAGCCTCTGGCGAGGAGTTCCGAAAGCCGGGTCCTGGCCTGGTTACAGAGGGAGCTCGCCTCGAGAGGCTGGCGCCTGATTGCCGTTCTTCGCCTGACTTCCATGATCCCTACCGGGCCGCTCAACTATTTGCTGGGACTCACTTCAATTCGCGCCGGCACCTACGTCTGGTCCACGATTGTGTTCTTGTTGCCCCCGAGCGTCGCTGTCGCGGCAGCCGGAAGCGGGATGCGGCCGTTTCTTTTTTCCAGCCGCAGCGGCGCAACTCTGCGGGCACTGTTAGGCCTTTGTCTTGCGGTCGCGATTCTGGTCGCGATTCGATACATCGCACGCTTTTTTCGCCGGAGGCCAGGGAGTTCATTGTGAAGACGACGATACTGGCGCTGACGCTGAACGAGTTGGATGGGGTGAAGGTCATTCTGCCCGCCATCGACCCGGCGTGGTACACGCAATTGATCGTAGTGGACGGCGGTTCCACCGACGGGACGATCGAGTGGTGCCGGGATCACGGTTACCAAGTGTACGTTCAGAAACGGCGCGGGATCCGATTCGCGTACCTAGAGGTGCTGCCCTTAATCGAAGGCGATATCGTGTTGACTCTAAGCCCGGACGGCAACTGTCCCGTGGACGCGATCCCGAAAATACTCGATAAGATGGCCGAAGGTTACGACCTCGTCATTGGCTCGCGGTATCTCGGAGAAGTCCGCAGCGAAGACGATGACGTAGTCACTGGTTTTGGAAATTGGCTGTTCACCCACACGGTCAATTGGCTGCACGGTGCGAATTACACCGATGCCATGGTGATCTATCGGGCATTCCGCAGGGACTTGATCTACACCTTGGACCTGCAAAAAGACGAATCCTACGCTCTCCCCGAACGGCTCTTCCACACGATTATCAGCTGGGAGCCGTTGATGGCCGTGCGCGCGGCAAAACGAAAGATGCGCATCGGCGAAGTCGGCGTTGGAGAACCTCCACGCATCGGAGGGCAACGTAAGCTGCAGATCTTTCGCTGGGGGGCGGCATACTATTTCCAGTTCTGGCGGGAGAAGTGGTATTGGCGATGACAGATTACCGGATGGTTGGACTGTTCAGCCGCACGGCCCTAACTGGTCGCGCCCCAACGGCGCAATACCGGACGTTCGCAAGCCTTGCGCGTACGGCCCGGCACACGGAGCCGGAGAGCGTGCGAGGAGTTTTCTGAATGCCTGCCTATCCCGCGCCCGACCTCGTCAGGCTCTACCGCGCGCTGCGCCTGATCCGCAGGTCAGAGGAGGAGATCGCTCGCATCTACCCCACCGACAAGATCAAGAGCCCGGTCCATCTGTCCATAGGGCAGGAGGCCGTCTCGGTCGGCGTCTGCGACGCTTTGCGCGCTGACGACTTTGTCTCTCCGACCTATCGCTGCCATGCGGCATATCTGGCCAAGGGTGGCGATCTCAAGGCAATGTTTGCGGAGCTGTACGGAAAGGCGAGCGGATGTGCGCGCGGCCGTGGCGGCTCCATGCATATGATCGGCTTGGACCACAATATAATCGGCGCTTCGGCGGTGGTCGGCACCACCGTTCCGGTGGCCCTCGGCTACGCACTCGCCTTGAAGCGGGAAGGAAAGGGCCGCGTCGTCGCGCTGTTCCTTGGCGACGGAGCCACCGAGGAAGGCGTCTTCTACGAGAGCCTGAATTTCGCCTCGTTGCACCGGCTGCCGGCGCTGTTTGTCTGCGAGAACAACTTCTACGCGATCCACGCGCCGCTTGCGAAGCGGTGGGCGACGGCGCGCCTTTGCGAGAGGGTCGCGACGTTTGGGATTCCGGCCCACATGATACCCCAGTCGGATGTGCTGGAGATTCGCAGTAAGGCCGCGGAATGCCTCGAAGCGATCCGGGCCGGAGCCGGGCCCGCGTTCCTCGAATGCCACACGTACCGCTGGCGCGAACACGTTGGTCCTGGAGAAGACTACGACTTCGGCTACCGGAACCGCGACGAGCTCCGCCCATGGCAGGACAAGGATGCGGTGTCGACGCTCGGCGCATCCCTGGACCCCGGCGAACGTGCCCGGGTCGATGCGGCAGTCGAAGCGGAGATCGCCGCCGCCATCGAAGCGGCGGAGCAGGCGGAGTGGCCGGATACCAGGGAGCTTCATAACTATGTCTATGCCGACTGACGGAGGCCGCCTGCTGCGTTATGTGGATGCCCTGAGGGAAGGAATCGCTCAGGAGATGGAGCGTGATCCTCGCGTCTTCCTTTTTGGCCTCGACGTGGACGACCACAAGGGAATTCAGGGTTCGACGCTGGGGCTCCTGGACCAGTTCGGACCTGAGAGAGTCTTCGGCACTCCAATGTCCGAGGATGCGATGACAGGCGTCGCCATCGGAGCTGCTATGGCCGGGCTGCGACCTATCCATGTGCACATCCGCATGGATTTCCTGTTGTTGTGCATGAATCAACTCATCAACATCGCGGCCAAGGCACATTCCATGTACGGCGGCGCGGTGCGCGTGCCACTGGTGGTGCGCAGCATGATCGGGAAATCCTGGGGGCAGGGTGCGCAACATAGCCAGGCCCTGTACTCGATGTTCATGCACGTGCCCGGACTCAAGGTGGTGGCGCCCTCCAACGCCAACGACGCCAAGGGTTGCATGATTGCCGCGATACGGGACGATAACCCCGTGATTTTTGTGGAGCACCGGTTGCTGTATCCCACCCAGGCCGTCGTGCCGGAGTCTTCCTACACGGTGGAGTTCGGCCGGGCCCGCGTCTGTGCGCGCGGCAAGGATATCACGCTTGTCGGGGTGTCGAACATGGTGGTCGAGTGTCTGCGCGCCCGTGAGTTGCTCCTCGACGCTGGAATTGAGGCTGAGGTCATCGATCCCATCAGCCTGGCCCCACTCGACTCTACAACCGTGTTGGAATCCGCTCTTCGCACCCGGAGGCTTCTGGTCGCGGATAATACCTGGACGAACTGCGGAGCCAGCGCGGAGATCCTTGCACGTGTGGCGGAATCCGGCGGAGTGGAGGCCGGAGTGCGCATGGCACGCATTGGCTTTGCTGCCACCACCTGCCCACCGAGTCCGCCGCTCGAAAACGAATTCTATCCGAATCCGGCCAAGATTGCCTCCGCGGCGTACGCGTTGGTTCGCGGAAATAACGACGACTGGGCGCCGGACCCGGAGCGCGCCGCGCTGAGCTATCAGTTGCAGTTTCGAGGACCCTTCTGAGATGACAGGCTCATGTTCTACGAATTAACAGCCTCCACGTGGGGCAAGGAAGAAACCGGAGCGATTGAGCGCGTCATACGCAGCGACCGCTTCACGATGGCCGATGAGGTGGCCGCTTTCGAGCGGGAGTTCGCGGATTACTTCGGAATGCGGTACGGCGTGATGGCGAACTCGGGCTCCTCAGCCAATTTGATCGCCACCGCAGCTCTGTTCTACAAACGCGAGAACCCGCTGCAGCGCGGTGATGAGGCCATCGTCCCATCCATCGCCTGGAGCACCACTTACAGCCCACTCCAGCAGTACGGCCTGCGGCTGCGGTTTGTCGATGTTGAGCTGGAGACCCTCAACATGGACACCTCGCGCCTGGAGGAGGCCTTGACACCCCGTACGCGCCTGCTCGTTGGGGTAAGCGTGCTGGGAAACCCCGCTGCGCTCGATGTGATGCGCGCTTTCGCGCACCAGCACGCCTTGTACTTCCTCGAAGATAATTGCGAGTCCATGGACGCCGAGCTGGGCGGACAGAAGACCGGCACTTTTGGCGATCTGAGCACGTTCAGCTTCTTTTTTTCGCACCACATCTCGTCCATGGAAGGCGGCATCGTTCTCACCAATGACGAAGAGCTCTATCACTTACTACGGTCCTTGCGCGCGCACGGCTGGACGCGAGATCTGCCGCCGGGTTCGCCCCTGTTCGAACGGCACGGTAACGAGCACTTCGAGGCCTACCGCTTCGTCCTGCCTGGCTACAACGTCCGACCGCTCGAGATGGTCGGCGCGGTAAGCCGTGAGCAACTCAAGAAGCTTCCGGCGATGACGCAGCAGCGCCGCAGGAACCTGGCGCTCTTCCAGCGCCTCTTTGAAGGCGATAGCCGGTTCATCACGCAGCGGGAAAACGGAAAGAGCTCCAGCTTCTCATTCACATTGGTTCTCAACCCTGAGGCCGGCTTGGACCGGGATGGCGTGTTCTCTTCACTGCGAGATGCCGGAATCGGATTTCGCATGATTACCGGCGGCTGCCTACCCTGCCACGACACCATCCAGTACTATGACTACGACACGGTTGGACCGCTGACCAACGCTCGGCTGGCGCATAACCAAGGCTTCTTTGTTGGCAACTACCCGTCCGACCTCACCGGCGCGATTACGAGGTTACGGGAGGTTCTGAACCGGGTAGGCCGATGAGTTCCGGAGGCACTCAGAAGAACGCTGTGGCAGGCGCAACCTAGGTCACATAAGGTACCGTTAGTGGCCCTGCTCCACGTATGGCAGCATATAATGATCGGGAAAACCGGCCACGAACGTCCACACTGTTCCATCGGACCAGAGAATACTACTGTAGTCCGGAGCCACGCGACCACTGTTCTTCCAGACAGGGACACTCAGCGTGCGGCCGCGGACTTCCAGATCTGCCGTGGCTCCGAACTCGTCCACTAGAAACAGCCTTCCGTGATTCTCGCCGATGAAACATGTCTCGCCCCGAACCTTCCAGAATCCAACTAACTTCGGGCCCAAAACCGACCCGCTCTTAATTACATCAAGCTCCACAGCGCTATCCTGAGCGCGTTTCTCGCGGAACTGAAGACCACTGACCACAATCACGCCCGGGAGAAGAAGAAGCGATAGGACAAGAAAGCCTTTATGTGACATGCCTCCTCCATTGGTCGCTCACAACGGGATACCGGGGTCACCCCAAGGTGGCGGGCCAAATAGACTCGGCAAGGGACCGAACCACGCGAGCCCCAGCAGGAGCAGGCCAAACAGCCATGCGGCGCGCCTCGCTCCAATACCGGTTGCGTAGCCGACACAAACCAAGGCTATAGCGTGCATCCACAGGCCTGCGGCGGTCCAGTCCACCACTTGACCGAAGACCGCAACGCCTGCGAGGTCCATAACAAGACCGATAATCGCAACCCAACGAACAAACTGAACGTAGCGGGCTTTCTTCGTCAGCACGCCCACCGCGGCCGCGACGCCAGTGGTGAGCGTCAACCAGACGACGTGATTCGCCAGATAAGCGCCCGGGCATCCGCCGTGGGGTGCGAACACCGCGAAAAAACGCCAAAGCCCCCCCCGAACCGGGTCAGCCGCAAGAACGCACACTACATAGTACATCGAGCCAAATGCCACTAATCCGCGCTTCACCCAACTCGGGCACTTAGAAATCAAGAAAACTGCATCGGCCGCAGGGCTCGGGCTGAGCGCCGCTGAATGTCCGAGATCTGTGACGAGAAGATAAACGACCGCACAAGTGGCGGCGATTCCTAACGAGAGCATCAACCAGACTAGAAACGAGAGTGAAAACTCGCCGAACTTCCAGACCACTTCCGAAGGCCCCGGAGGCACAATCACCGACTTGTATCCGAGGTTTGTACATATCGTCGGCGTCTCCACCGAGTTCACCCAAGCGCGCCAGCGCGGATCGTACCCGTCTGCATAATACAACACAGCGGGGGACGAACTCGGGTTGCACAGGTGGATGTGAATCCTGTCAAATGTAAAACTGCGGACGGATATCTCCGCTGACGGCGCGCGATCATCCTCAGGGCCAAGCGTGGTCAACTGGCCCAACGCAACCTTGACCACCGAAGGACTAGTGATGTTGACGTTCCCCGCAAACAACATTCCTCCATTTCCGTCCTTCGTGCGCAAGGCGGCACCGACATCGTCTTGCAGCGGCAACGAATATATGCGCGAGAATAGCTGCAGTTTCGGGAAGTCCATGCCGGCCAGTGTGCGATAGCCTGCGGCTTCCGGAATCGGGTGACCGAGTCGGCCGCTGCCCAGTCGATCCGGCCGGTGCTTAATCCATATGTCGTGAAAGGCACCCACACCCTTCAGCCACTCTTCTGTCCGAAAAAGACTGGCAACGCGGTCTACGTAAACAAACGAGTCTATACTGCCATACAGACTGCCAAACGGACCTCGGGCGGGCCCCATTTCCTGGCCCGTCTTCGGTGGAGAGCTTCCAAACAAATATGGTGACAGTGCGGCGGCCCTCTGGGAGTGCCCGTAGTCGAGTTGCCGGTGCATGGGAAATGCGTAATTGAAACTCTTAAACAACTCAACGACCTCTGGTGAGACCTGCGGAGTTCGAAGGTACTCCCTTTCTACCTTTACTGAACCTACATCAACAACGTGCAGGCCCAAGAGCATCACTGCGCACAAGTAGGCGCTATGAATTGCCTGTCTGTATATCAGGACTAGGAGGACGATGGCGCCTATTACAAAACCTGCATAACCGATTACTGTGTGTACCGGAGCCTCAGCTCCGGGCACCAACAGCAATATCAAAGTTGCTGCCGCGATGAGGAACGGTCGCCTGTCAGCGCCGGGCTTCAATAGAGACTGCCATGCGCGGTCAACTCCAAACCCTGCATAGAAAATCAAGAACATCTTGACTATGGGTGCGACCAGGCCGATGTGACGAAACATCCGGCCCAAAGGAAATGCGTAATAGAACGCGGCTGTTACCAGCGTAGCGGCGCTGAACATCGCGAGTACGAGCGCGGTCAATCCAAATGCCGCCGCACGGCGCGAACGGACGCAAAAAAGCGCGACGGCGGCGAACGGAACGACTAGTAGACCCGCGTACAGTGTGATGTCTAAGCTATCCACGAATCGGCCGAGGAGGTCCCAGTACTTCCAAAAGGTGTTAAGGCCGCCGTACGTCAAAAAAGAATTCAGCGAGGCGACACTTCCGTCACTGCCGCGGCCGGGGTGATCAATGGCCATCGTGGCTGTACTCAGCGGATAAATCAGAAGTGTTCCGGCCATGAAAGCTGCTGGTAGCAATAACAAGGGCAGCTGCCGGCGGCTTCCCGACCACCAGTTCATGAGCACACCCCTGCAATGTGCTGCACCGAAGGCGAAATAGATGCTGCAAAAGAGACACAAGATGAAGGCTGTGTAGGGCACGAAATATGGTAGGTTCCCGATTACTGTGGCCGCGGACAGCAAGGCCGCGGCTAATAGATAGCGGGGCAGCCCTGTTTCGAGTGCCTTTAGAGCGGCATACAGTATCAGGGGAATCAAATAGTAGGCGTGGAGGTCGAACCATACCTGTGTGGAGGAGATGGCCGTGTAAGTAATCGCCGCCGATACGAACAACACAGCCGCAATTGATTGATAGCATCGACGGCCGAGTAGTATACATCCGCCGAGCAGGGCAGCCTCATCGAATATCAACCCCGCGTGGTATAGCCACAGGAAGTTGATGCGTTTGAGGACGGAAGCAAGCGGATAAATACAAGAAGTTAACAGTCCTTGCGACAAGACAATCCAGATGCCGGATGGCACACCGTGAGCCATGAATGGATACCACAGCGGCGGTCTGCCACTCCGGACCGCCTCGTTGAAACTGATGTACTGAAGTTGAAGATATTGAAAAGCATCGTGCCTAACCGGCACCCGGCTGTTTTCCAGCAGTGCAAGCCGCAGAATGACTAGAGGTGCAAAGAGTCCAAGGAACACGAATACGGCCGGCCTCTGCAATACAACAGATCTGCCCAAGCGAACAAACCGCTGGCAGACACTAACTGCCTGGGTTGCTGTCCACCGATGACTCGGAGTGGTTTTCACGAGGACCCCTTGTGGCTTCAGACGCCGTTCGTTTTCACGCTGTTCGGCATCCCGTTGGCGAGCCGAAACTCACTCGACCCCGAAGCCGCTGGACGGTCGAACGCGGCGGCTTCGCCGGGCTCATATCTGATGATCCTCGAACTGAAGGCTGCGTGCAACTCTCGCCCGTGCGAGAGCGTGCGCTATCATGGATCGTTTAGGGCTGCGTTACTATCAATCCGGTCATTGGACCGGACTGCAGATCGGTAGGCTAGGAGTTGAACGCACATCGTGAGCCAACAGACTTATTCCGTTCTCGTGACCGGTGGGGCCGGATACCTCGGCTCGATCCTGGTTCCAGCCCTGATCGCCGAAGGGTATCGCGTGACCGTTCTGGACAACTTCCTTTTCGGCCAGGCGCCACTCAACCAACTCTGCGCCGATCCAAAGTTCGACGTACACCACGGAGACGCTCGAGAAGAAGGCGTGCTGAAGCCGTTGCTCAAGAGCGCCGACTTTGTCATTCCCCTGGCGGCTCTGGTGGGCGCGCGGCTCTGCGACTTGGACAGGACTGGAGCGCAGACCGTTAATCGGGATGCGATTCTAACTCTGCTGCGGCTGGCCGGCAAGAATCAGGGGATCCTGATGCCAGTCACGAACAGTGGGTATGGGATCGGCGAAAAAGGGAAGTTTTGTACCGAGGAATCTCCCCTGCGCCCCATCTCCCTGTATGGACGCACCAAGGTGGAAGCCGAGCGCGCCATACTGGACCGTGGCAACGGGATCACTTTCCGCCTGGCCACCGTTTTCGGGATGTCGCCCCGCATGCGGATCGACCTCCTGGTCAATGACTTCGTCTATCGTGCCGTGACCGACCGCGCGGTGGTTCTCTTCGAGCCTCACTTCAAGCGGAACTTCATCCATGTGCGGGACGTAGCCCGGGTATTTATCCATGGCATTCGCAATTTCGAAAGCCTGAAAGACCAGCCCTACAACGTCGGCCTGTCTGACGCGAATCTCTCGAAGCTGGAGTTGTGCCAGAAGATCAAAGAGCACATTCCGGCTTTCGTGTTCCTCGATGCGCCGCTCGGCGAAGACCCGGACAAGCGGGACTATATCGTCTCCAATGAGAAGATCGAGAGGTCGGGCTTCCAGCCCAGCTACTCCCTCGATGATGGCATCCGCGAACTCATCAAGGGTTATCGCATGTTACGCAACAGCCGCTACAGCAACGTCTGAGAAGAACGGAGGCTTTGCCAAGCCCTTACGGAGCCGTAACCAAAAACAGCAACTCGTGTCCGCGCTTGGCCTGTAAGCTGACCGTGTAATGCCGTGCCAGCAACGCATCCAGACTCGAGTTCGCGCTGTTGCCGACGTAGTACAGCAGAAAGCTCCGATTCGCGGTTAGGAAGCCGTCCAGGCCGACGATTGCGTCCGGCGCCATGGGCCTGATCTTAAGGAGAATGATCTCGTTGGTCGTATCGGTGGTCTTGCGGGCAAATGGCAAATCGGTGACGTAAAACAACCTCCTCTTCAGGAAGGGCGGAGCATAGCGCCAAAGCGGCGGGAAAATCAGTCCCTCTGATATCACGATGGGCAGTCGACCCCTATTCTGTTCGAGCAGCAGTGGATGGTCGTCGTAGGCGCGCGCATTGCCGGCAAATCCCAAACTCAGAGCCGAGATGTAGAACTGAGCGGACAGCACCCCCAGCACCGCCAGTGCAATAGCCGGCCGCTTACGAAGCGCGAAGTGCACGAGGAAACCTGCCAACATTGCCAGCCCCATGGCTCCCGGCAGCACGTACCGCAGCACGTAGGTTTGAGTGACCAGGACGGCGACCAGAAAAACCAGAATCGGGAATGTGGCCAGACCAGCGGCCAGCGCCAATTCGGCAAACGGGATGGACCGGCGATATGCGTCCTCTTGTCCGTCCGGGTCGCTTCGCCTCCAAGTCAGAAAGAGAACGAGAATCAGACTGATCAGCAGTGCCGGAATCAGGGGAAAAAGAAGCCAGGAATAGTCCTGGAAAAGCGCCCCCATTGTCGGCTGAGCGAAGTAGTCCGCGTGCAGAGCGTTGCCGGCAACGTTGCCACGCACATTCCGCACTATCGGCATCCAGAAGATCAGCGGCACCATTCCCGCGCACATGGCGAGCCCCGGCGCCCACTCGATGCGCCGCCTTCCAAGCCACCGCGTTGCTTCGGCTGACGCCAGCGGCACAATCAGCAGGGCAGCGTAGAAGTGCGTAGAAACCAGTCCGGCAACGCTCAAAGCAAGGACGCCCGGCCAGAGCAGGGACCGCGAACTCCCGGCACAGCGTTGCCAGGAAAGCAGCGCCAGGCCTGCAAAACCCAAGACCACCGCATAGGGGCGGGCTTCATAGGCCCAGGGAAGGGCTCCGGATTGCGCGAAACACACCAACGCAATACTCGCCGCCACGGTGGAGGTGTGACGGCGCACAAAGGCGAAAAGACAAAGACCAGCGACCCAAAAACCCAGGATTGCGGGCAGACGCGCGACCAGTTCGGTCTCGCCGAGACCACGGAGCAGCAGCCTGCTCAGCAGGTAGTACAGCGGCGGATTGCCATCCACGGTCCGCAGCAGTGCGGACCAGATGTCCTGGACCCGGGGCAGCGTGCTCACGTACAGAGCGACAAGTTCGTCCAGCCAAAAGTCTCGGCGGAGTGCTGCCCCGACCGCAGCCAACGCATAGAACACGGTAAACCACACGAGCGCGAACCACGGATGCGTTTCGACCTGGGCCGCGAATCTCGTTGCGTGGCCGGCAATCGAAGCAGCGGTCCGCTGAACACGGCCGTCTGCGGGCACCACGGTCTGGCCTTGGTGGCTGATTCCCAATCTTTCCTCCGCGAAACCAGAAGAAGCAATTATATGCGAAGTTGTGATGATCCGAGCGGTGCTTATTTAGTTCCGCATAACGTAGTGTCAATCTAAGCGCAGCGAAGACTGGTCCCAGAAAGCTGTGGCCAGCGCGGGCGGCGGCGCATTCGGCCAGACGTGTTTCGGGCGTCCTCGCTGAGGTGCCAACAGTCTTTGGGGCAGCCATTGGCCAATTCGTGTTGCTTCCAGTAGCTCCAGATGTACTCGATTGGATTGAGTTCTGGCGCGCAGTCTGGCAAATACTCCAAGCGGAGACCTGCTGGTGCCCGGTAGACCCAGCTCATGCAGCGAGGTCACTATGGAGGCCCGTCCGCAAGGCGGCAAGAGTTAAAACAATTTCTACACCCTTTAGGAACTGGCGATGCTGGGCATAGCTAACCACTCCAAGGTGCCGCTGCGGCTGATGACCTTTCCGGCTTCGTTAGTGCTGCCATTTTCGGCCTGGTGGCGTTCGGATACCTGGTTTATAGGCTGCTGTACTGGAACCGCTTTTCAGTGGGCATCGCCCCCTTGGTGATCGGCATCTTCTATTTCAGCTTGGTGCAATTGATCTCGCTTGGAATTCTAGGTGAGTACGTCGGCTCCATTTATACCCAGGTACAGAAACGGCCGCTGGTGGTGGATCGCGAGCGGATCAACTTCGAACACACACCGGGGCTGCCCAAAACCGAATGAACACTGACTCACCGGCCAAAGACAAACACGCGCAAGTGATCGCCGGAGATCAGCGGCTCTTGCGGCCCCACCCAGCTCCCGGGAATGCTCCAGACGGGGTCCGTGTCCTTGACGACCAAGGCGGAAATTCTTAGCGCGCGGCAGGCGCGGTCGACCTCATCCGCGTGGCCGTTCCCTGAAACAGCGGCGCGATCATTCCCATAACGGCCGCGCATTCGCGCGGATCCCCACCCAGCGGCGAAAGCCGATAAGATCCGCCGTCCAGCCCACCGCATAGCCAGGCACCAACGCGAACAGACCGAATAGCACGAACGCCCACAAACTGGACCAGAGATCGAGCAGAAAGAAGTTCCGGAGCATATCGGCTCAGGCCCCAACACTTAACAGCATGGTGCCGGCCGGTTCAAGTGGCAGGCGTCGATGGCCGGAGCCCACTAGGCCGCCGGACCACGCCTCGCGGCAGAATTGTTGAAACGTTTGAGCGGTGAGGCTCACTACCCGAGGAAAGCTTGCAGCAGGCTTTCGCCTTCGCCGGGCAGTAGGGGACGCGTCACTCGCCGGAATACGGCTGCGCGATTGTCCGGTGGAGCAAACCAGTTTCGATAAGCTCCGGCCGCGACGGGAGGGTTGCGGCTCCCATGGAGCGATCGAAAAGCGGAGGATAAGGCCGCGCTTGCGGCGCGCGGAGGGCCAGCCAAATCGGCTGGTGCGCCCGCCGCGGCCTCTCCGCCGATTCGGGGAATAATCTGGCCGGCCCTCGTTATTTCCGCGGCTTCTAACGGGTCACGGACGGTTCACACCCGGTAAGTGTCGGCGCGCCAATGTTGAACGGCGCGCTTGATGGCATCGGGGGACAGGCTCTCCCGGGCGGCGCGGGCGGCCAGAGCCGCGAATTCCTGGTCGTCGGCGAAACGCAGAGCGACAATCTGCCCCACCCCGAGCCGCGGGTCCAGCAACTTGCCGGTCAGCACATAGTGCCGCAGATTCTCCTCGGCGCGGATGGCGCGATCCTGCGCTTTGAGCGAAAACACACGGCAGAACAAAGCGATCATCAGCGAAGTAACGACCAGCACCACGATCAGCGACGCGCTGTAGAGCCGTGCATGGCTGCCAAGAGACTTGTACAGGTTGACCAGCGATCCGATCAGCGTCAACACCAGGATGCCCAAGAGCACAAAGTGGTAAGCCGGCACCAACTGCCGGTGATTGGCGTAATTCTGTTCCTGCATGCGTTCTCCTTCCGGCGCGGCTCGGGCTAATGAGGCAGCGCGTCCGGCTCAGAATAGCACGTTGCCGAGGAGATGGAACGCATCCGGCGGCCAGGGCAGCGGGCTCGCCGGGTCTGGGGCGCGGCCCGCGCCCCAGATGTCCCAGGCAGAGAGCCGTTATCGCCAACGCTCAGCTTTTCTTGGCGGAAGGATGCTCGACTTCGAGGTTGTTCACCACCTGGCCGAAACTCAATCCAGCGCCCGTGGCGCGAATGCCGACCAGCTCTTTGTCGACGTCGGTCGAGACCAGGCCGCTCAAGGTCACGCGCCCGTTATCCACCACGATGTGAATGGCAGGCTGCGGGCCGGCGGCGTACTGCCCCAGCGACGAGTAGCTGAAAATGGCTCGCGCCACTTGACGTCGCAGACGATCGTCCATCGGCGAGGGCGGCAGCACTTTGATTTCGTTGGTGACGCCGGTGACGCCGGGAATGCGTGCGACCAGCCGCGCCAGATCGGCTTTCTTGAATGGTTCCGTCACCGCCCCGTTTAATTCCACCTGGCCGTCATGCACGAACGTGCCAACCTGGTCCCAAATATAGTAATAGGGGTACGACAATACCACGTGTCGCACCTGTTTGGCGATCGTATCGTCGGTTGCGGGCTTTGGGAAGCTGTCCTTGGTAGCCGCCAGAGCGGTCGCGGCCAGTAACGCCGCAGCCATCAGAATCCTTGTGATTGCCCCTGTCTTCATGTTTTTTCCCTCCTGTCTTGTTAGAGGGTTGTCCGGCAGGTCCGGTTACATGGATGGCGAGCTGCGAGCGCTCGATCGACGCCGGCTCAGGCTAGCCGGCCGCCGCAGCGCCAACCGCCGGCTGTCGCGGGGGCACGCGGCGCAACCAGGCGCGCGTCCCGCTCGTCCACCAGGTGTATCACCTTGAGCAACCGGCGCTCGAATTCGGGATGCCATTCCGGGGTCCGCTGCAACTGGCTGCGGGCTTCGGAGATGCGATCATCCAGGTTGGCGGCCGGATGCTCGGTCCTTTGCATCATGACTGACAATGCAGTGCCCCGCCGCGGAAGAAATTCTCGCCAAAAAACGCGCATTTATTCGCCCCGGTTCCAGGCAATTTCAGCATCGAGCCCGCTGGCAACACTCCTTACACCGGCTGAAAGGCTTCCGCCGACCGTATGCCCTGGGATTCCAGCGCCAGCGCCATCCTCTTCAGTGCCGTCTTATGAATCTGCGAGATGCGGCTTTCATTGACGCCCAACAGGCTGCCAATTTCCTTCATCGTCATCTCGTTGGTGTAATACAGGAACACAACCTTCTGGTAGCGCGCCGGAAGCGTTCCGAGGGCTCGGGCGAGTGTGCTTTCCAGTTCCCGCCGTTCGCACATACGGTCGGGCTGGAGCTCGGCAGTCGCGGGAAACTCCTGCGGGCGCTCCCGGTCCAGGTCGTCCCGCTGCGTAATCGAGATCTGTCCGAGATGCCGCAATTCCACTTGAATGCGGCGCAGGCGGTCCGTGCTGACGCCCAGTTCCGAGGCCACTTCTGTTTCATTGGGATTGCGGCCCAGCCTGAAGGCGAGGTCGCTGGTCGCCGCATCAATCTGTTTTTGCCGCTTCCGCATATCCCGCGACGCCCAATCGAGCTGGCGCAGGCTGTCCAGGATGGCGCCCTTGATGCGGTGTTTGGCGTAGCTGTGGAACTCCACCTTCTTGCGGCGATCGAACTTGGCGACGGCGTCGAACAGGCCGAGCACGCCGGCGTGAATCAAGTCGTCCAGGTCGACGTGCACCGGCAGGTTTTCATGGACCCGGATGGCGATCGCCTTCACCAGGGGAAGATGTTCGAGCACGATTTGATCGCGAATCTCCTGCGAAATCTTGACCTCTTTGCGTGCAGACACACTTGGCACCTTCATGGCGTTCCGTCCTTTTTTCGGATTTCTTTGGTCCGGCCCGAACCGGCCGGCACAGCTAGGAATGCATCCCTAGTGCCAGAAGACTTTAGGCTTTAAGTACCTTTTTATCTGTAAATAGGAGATGGAAGACCCGTTCCGAAATGGAACGTGTTTCAGGTTGAAACGAAGGAGGGGAGGGCCTTGGAGCAAAACGGAACTGAAGGTGCGGCGTCACGCGTCGTGCAACTACATCGAAATGACGCCGGACGCATCCGGCGCGGGACGATCCCGTTCGGCGCCATCACCCTGGAGGCGCCTAGTGTATTCCCATTATTGCCATGAATAGGTATTACAGATACGATGCCCTTTAGCTGGATTTCGGTAAACGCTGTTAGTCTCGCTGCAAACGGCGCTAAAAACAAAATTTACGTCGGACACCCGCTGCAAGTGGGCGCGGGAGTCGTGTGTTCGCAGGGTGCTACCCCCGTCGCGGCCTCGATTCCTTCGCTGCGGGAAACTCCGCTCTATTATTCGAACTTGAGTGAGGTCTTATCATGTTCAGACTTACTGCAGTTATTGTCATCGCGTGCGCGTCTCTTTGTGCGCAGAGTAACTTCGCGACGCTGAGTGGAAGGATTCAGGACCCGTCGCAGGCGCCCGTTTCGGGTGCACGCATCTCAGTGACGGCCAAAGCGACCGCCGCGGTGCGGCAGGCAGTCACCAATGGCGAGGGCCTGTTTGAATTCCCGAACCTGCTTCCAGGCGGCTACGCGGTTCAGGTTTCCGCACCCGGATTCGCCGTCGAGACCCGCGACGTCCTGCTCGAAGTCGGCCAGAATCTGGCACTCGATCTTGCGCTGGTGCTCGGTGAGAGGCACGAAACGCTGGAAATTGTGGAGGCTGCGGATCTGCTACGAACGCAGGACGTCAGCCTGGGCGAAGTCGTGGAGCCCAAGTCGATCGAGGATTTGCCGCTGAACGGCCGCATGCTGCTCGACCTGGCATTGACCGTTCCGGACGCGCACGTCGGCCATGGCGCGCAGACCGGCGACATGAGCCCGCTCTACTGGCGGCCCGGCCAGGCCTCCGCCATCACCATCGGCGGCAACCGTCCCAACGCGAACTATTTCCTGCTGGACGGCGTAACCAACACGGATCCTACCTTCAATGCGATGAACCTGAGTTTGTCGTTGGATGCCGTGCAGGAGTTTCAGGTCCAGACCGGCAGTTACTTGGCCGAACTGGGCGGCGCCGGGGGCGGTCAGATCAACGTCATCACCCGCCAGGGCACCACGAATTTTCATGGAGCCGTATATGAGTATCTGCGCAACAACGCACTAGATGCGCGCACGTGGAACGAGCTGCCGGGCGACGACCATCTGGTGCAGAACAACTATGGCGGCGCGCTGGGAGGTCCGCTCTTTGGAACTAAGACCTTCTTCTTTGCCAACTATGAAGGTTTCCGGCAGACCGCGGCGCAGACCGCGATGGATACCGTGCCAACCGCGGCGGAGGCCACCGGCAACTTCAGCGGCAGCGGATCCGCCATTTACGATCCCGCCAGCACTTATACGAATCCGAATTACAACCCATCGCTTCCGGTGAGCGCGGCCAATCCGCAGGCCCTGCGGACCGAGTTCCCGGGTAACATCATTCCAGCCAGCCGGATGAATTCGGCGGCCCTTCTCATGTTACAGAGTTACGTGCCGCGCCCGAACACGGCGGGAGACATGGGCCTCGGTATGACTATGAACGGTGCGCCGACGGTCTTCGGCGCCGGCTTGGATTCCAACAACCTGCTGGATGTCCGCGACGCACAGGAGCGAAACAACCAGGGCACTATCCGCGTGGACCGGATACTCGGCAGCGATACGCTCAACGTGCGTTTCTCGTCGAGCAATGAGCAGGGATTCACGCCGCAAAACCTGCCCGGTTACGGCTTCAACTTCAACAACGCCTCGCAGAACGGCGCTCTAATCTGGACCAAGGTGATCTCGCCCACCATCGTGAATACGGCTTCGGTCGGCGTTTCCCGCCTGGCTATGTCGCACTGGTCGCAGGATAACGGAATTGACGACATCGTGGACGCGCTGGGAATCACCGGGACCAACTTCGGCGGACAGAAAGGCTGGGGAGCGCCCTACTTCAATGTGCAAGGCTATTCGCCGTTCGGAGACTCCTGGCAGGCCACGCCCATGGATCAGTGGAACACCACCGTTCAGGCTCGCGAAACGCTGAGCTGGCAAAAGGGGCGCCACAGCCTGAAGTTCGGCTCGAGTGGCCAGCGGGTGATCTGGCCCATGTGGGCGCTGGTGCAAAGCCGCGGCTACTATCAATTCACTCCCGGCTTCACCACGGAAACGGAAAACAACGACGGCACAGGTTCCGCGCTGGCGAGCTTCCTGCTCGGCCTTCCCGCATCGCGCCAGGTTCAAGCCGGCGTGCCCAGCATGAACCTGCGCAACTGGTCCGCGAATGCCTTCGCTCAGGATACCTGGCGTCTGACGCCGACCACCACCCTCGACTTCGGCCTGCGCTACGAATTCGAGACGCCGCTGGAGGATACGAAGCAGCCTTGGAGCAATCTGGAGGTCGAGAACGGCAAGTTGATGGCGTTCATCGGCGGTCAGGACGGCATGCCGCGCGGCCTGATGTACTCGAACAAGCTGCGCTTCGCGCCGCGCTTCGGCATTGCGCATCACTTCGAACAAAGCGGCATCGTGCTGCGCGCCGCCTATGGCATCTTCTACACTCCGGTGGACATGAACACCTGGTGCAACGAGTTGCACAATGTGCCCGTCCTGTTCCCGATCACCCAGCAGAGTAACAACTTCACGCCGCAGATCACGGGGTTTAACTTCCCGCAGCCGGTGCTGGGCCAGACCACGGTGAGCTTCTCCGCCTTCGATCCGCACGCGCCGTCGCAATACGTGCAGCAGTGGAGCACCTCTCTGCAAAAGAGCCTGGGGCGCAACACCACGCTGGAGGCCGGCTATCACGGCGAGCGCGGCTTCCATCTGCAACGCGCGGACCTCATCAACAACGCCCTTCCGGGACCGGGGGCTCTGCAAGCACGCCGGCCGTATCAGGACGCCACCTTCGTCAATGGGACCGTCTTGCCCTCCAACATCACGGTCGCAAGCACGACCTTCCCCGTGAGCTCGGTGAACCTGCTGCAGAACACCGCTCGAAGCTGGTACGACGCCGGCTATGTCAATCTGAGGCGGCGGTACGCGAATAGTCTGAGCCTGCTGGTGAACTACACTTATGCGAAGAACCTGTCTAATGCTCCCGATTTTCGGTCGCCCATGTTCGAATCCGCGATTCCTCAGAACGACAACGATCTGAACGCGGAAAAAGGGCCGGCGTGCGATGTCCGCAGCCGCTTCTCGCTCAGCGCGGTGTACGACATTCATCCGCTGACGGTGAGGGATTGGACACGGTCCCTCACGCGCAACTGGAAGCTCTCGACGATTTATCAAGTGCAGTCCGGAATGCCGTTCACGATATCGGTGTTCGGCGACACCGCGAACACAGGCACTCTGATCGGCGAGAACGCGATCCGCGCGAACTACACCGGACAGCCGGTCTTCGGCGCGGGCACGGGCACGACGGCGGAGTGGTTCAATCCGGATGCCTTCGCCACTCCCGCCGCATATACGTTCGGCAACCTGGGACGCAACACCGTCTACGGGCCTGGCATGCAAACAGCGGACGTCGCGCTGGTTCGCACCTTCGCCTTCACCGAGCGGCTGCACACGGAGCTTCGCGGCGAGGCGTTCAATGCGCTGAATCATTCGAACTGGGGCACGCCCAATCGTTTCGTGAACACGCCCCAGTTGGGCACCATCACCGAAGCCACCACTCCGGGCCGCGAATTCCAGTTGAGCGCCCGGCTTTCGTTCTAAGGATTCGTTCCGGAATTACCGTTATCGACCGCTCCCTATGGTCGCGGCTCCGTCAGTATCCTGTGGATCGAGCTCGCGTAGCCGTCGCGGGCGGTGATGGGCGCGCGCTGCCGATACACATCGGGGTCGGTGGGCGCCCAGGTTCCCAGTCCGTCGACATAGCGATTGAACATGCAAAAGGCCGCGGCGATGAGCACAGTGTCGTGGATCTCCATGTCACTGGCGCCGCACTCCCGGGCGCGCGCGATATCTTCGCTGGTTACTTCCTTTCCGCTGCGCTGAACTTTGCCGGCGATGGCGAGCAGGGACTTCATCTTGTCCGAGACGGCGGCGTGTTCGGGGTCGCGCTTGACGTCGAGCACGAGTTGCTCGTTATTGCCCAGATGGTATGCGGCAACGGCTCCGTGAACGGTTTGGCAGAAGAAACAGTCGTTGCGCGACGAGACGAAGGTCGCGATCAGCTCGCGCTCCCCGGGGGAGAGCGTATTCGGTCCGCGAAGAAGAATGTCGGCGAGCTGGTTGAGCGGCTCGGCGGTTTCCGGCCGGAACACCATCAACCCTCGGATGCCGGGCAGGTCCTCTCGCAACTGTATATGTGCCATTTGTAAGTTCTCCTCTCACTAATCCTCGCTGCTTGCGAAGCTTGTCTTGTAGCGCGGCAGCAGCAGCATGAGCAACGCGGCGACAAGTGTCACACCGGCGAGTTGCATCAGAAGCGCGCGGTAGGATCCGGTGGCATCGAAGGCACGGCCCATGATGACAGGACCGATCGCGCCGGCGATCGCATACGCGGTCCACGTGAAGCCGTACAGAGTCGAAAACGATTTCAAGCCGAAGTATCTGGAGAGCAGATAGGGAGTGACATCGCCTTCTCCACCCATGCCGAATCCAATCAGCGCGGCGGCCCCGATGCCCACCGGGAGGGAATGCGCACCCGCCAGCAGGAACGTGCCCAGCGCTGAGAGTGCAAAGAGACAAACGGCGACCCTCGGCGCGAAGTAGCGGTCCAGCAGCCATCCCGTGAGCAGCCTGCCTGCGAGGATCGCTCCGCCCATCGCCGACACGGCCAGAGCGGCCTTCCCCGCCGCAATTCCGCGATCGGTCAGCAACGCGGAAAGATGAGTGATGGCGCCGTTCTGGCTGATGGAGATGAGAAACAGCTCGGCGACGATAATCCAGAAGATGCGGGAGCGCACGCCCTCTCTGACCGAGGTGCCGGTGGCCGGTGTGATCACCGAATGGGCGGCGCGGGAACGCTCGCGAACGCGCCAGCCGCATGGCAGGCCGATCACGAGAACGCCGGCGCCTAAAATGGCGAAGGAAGCGCGCCAACCCACGGCGTGAATCAGAGCTTCGGCGAGAGGAGGAAGAACCATGGCGCCCACCGCGCCACCGCCGAGCAAAATGGAAAATGCCACGCCGCGGCGCTCCCGGAACCAGGTACTCAGCACGCGAGTGTATGCCAGGTGAGCGGTCCCATTCCCCACCATGCCGAGAATCAGGAAGATCGCGTAGAGATGCCACAGATGGCGCGTCAGCAGCGCGAGCGACGCGAACGCGCACCCGAAGATGGTCAGGCAGGGCAGAATAATGCGCCGCGCCGGATAGCGATCGAGCAGCCAGCCGAGCGGCGGCGAGCAGGCCGCAACCGCCAGCGCCGCGATGCCGAAGGCTACCGAGACCGCTTCGCGCGACCAGCCGAACTCGGCGGCAAGCGGTTTCAGGAAAATGGCGAAAGTATAGATAAACAGCGACGCGAAGCTGACCAGCACGCAAACGGAAGACGCGGCGGCCACGCGCCATCCCGGATAGCGGATGCTGTGCTCGTTCGGCGCCGAGGCCGCGGCGGGCTGAAGGGCGGTTACCAGGTTAGTGGTTCTCCTCGCGAACGTAACCGTGCCGGGCCAGATGCTGCCCTTGCAGGCGGTGAGCTTCTTCGGACATCTCGGCGACGCCGGTAGCCGTGATCCAGCGATTGTAAAAGTTGAAGAGCGCGCAGGTGGTGATGGCGTAGTAAATCGCTTCGTCGTCCCATCCGGCAACACGCACCTGCTCAACATCGTCGGCCGTAACGGCTGGCAGGTCGCGGGTAATCTTCGTGACGTAACGGAGCATGGCCTTGTCCTTCTCCTCGAGAGCGGAGGCCTCGAGGTCGTTGAGAACGCCTCGGACAAGGTCCTCGCTGCCGAGCAGTTCGGCGGCGGCGGCGGCGTGGGCGCGCGTACAGAAGCGGCACTCATTCTGCAATGAGGTCCACGCGGCAATCAGTTCGCGCATCGCCGGACTGATCGTGGCAGGCGTCCGCAGAACTCCCTGGCTGAAGCGGGAGAGGCTGTCCGTGAACGACGGCTGGAACGCAAACAGGTCCCAGATTTTCGAGTACTCGGCGTTGCGGCCGCGCGCGGAGTCAATCAGTTCCTTGTAGAGACCCGGCTTCGGGTTGCTCTCCACGCCGGGAAGGTACAGCGCCTTGGCGCGCGCGCGAGCAGAAACGGTGGACATGGAACAGGGCCTCCTAATGCCCGTGTATTAGGGGCGGGCCGGCGCCGCCCGATTGCTGGATACTGTTTGTAACGGCTGCTTCCAGTCGCGGGCAACATACCCTAACGCCACCGTTTGCTTTCCAACCTCGCCGTAGAATTCCGCGTCCTGGGGCTGCCAGGTGTCCAGCCCATCGACGTAGCGATTAAACATACAGAAGGCTGCCGCGATCAGCACCGTGTCATGGATCTCCTTGTCGGTCGCACCATGGCTCCGCGCCCGCTCGACATCTTCCGTGGTCACGTGCTTGCCGCCCTTCTGAACTTTGCCGGCAATCGCCAGCAGCGCCTTCATCTTGTCTGAGAGCGAAGCCGCCTCGCAGTTACATTTCATCTGGGCGATCAATTCATAGTCCTGCGGGGCCCCACCGAGATGTTGCGCCGCCGCTGAACCATGACATGTCTGGCAGTAGTAACAATCGTTCTTCGCGGAAACGTAAGTCGCGATCATCTCGCGTTCCGCCATGGTGAGACTGTTCGGAGCGCGGAGTAAGACTTCCACCAGATCGCACAGCGGCTGAGTGGTGTCGGGACTAAAGACAAGCGGGCCGCGAATTCCAGGCAATCCTTCGGGGAGATGAATATGAGCCATCTGCGTTCCTCCGGTTCTATAGACAGCTACGCCGCTTCCACTGGTTCTTCCCAGTTTGGCCGGACGTACCCCACATGAGCCATCCTTTGTCCCATCTCACGGTAGGCGCGCGGATCGGTCGGTTGCCAGGTGCCCAAACCGTCCACATACCGATTGAACATGCAGAAAGCCGCCGCGATGAGCACCGTGTCATGAATCTCTTTGTCGGTCGCGCCAAGCTTCCGAGCTCGCTCCACGTCTTCCGGAGTCACGTGCTTGCCGCCTTTTTGGACCTTGCCCGCGATCGCTAATAGCGCCTTCAACTTCTCCGAAATCTCCGCCGAGGCATAGTTGCTCTTGACCCGGTCGATCAGTTCGTAGTCGCCGCCCAGATGTTCCGCGGCGGCCGCGCCGTGAGACAGTTGGCAGAAACAACAATCATTTTGGGAAGAGACGTAAGTCGCGATCATTTCGCGTTCCGCCGAGGTCAGGGTGTTGGGGCCGCGCAACAGGACTTCCGCCAATTCACGAAGCGCCTTGGTGCTTTCCGGGCTGATTGCCATAGGGCCGAGAATGCCCGGCAGTCCTTCGGGTAGATGAATGTGAGCCATGAACTTACCCCTCCAGTGTTTTAATCGAGAATACACCAAACTCGTGCGCAAGCCAGTAATCGAAATGTACTACTCGCCAGGTTGTCCCACAAAAGGCGCCCAGCCTAATACATTCCCATTATTGCGATTCATGTGAATGGCAGATTACCATACTCTTCAAATGAAAACTCGGTGAACGATTCACCGCGGGCTATCAGTTTCGCTCTAACAGGGGTACTGACAGATAGGAGCTACATTACACCCTACACGGTGGCACGGGATTCGTGTGTTCGCAGGGCCGAGCTTACTTAGTAAGCGTCCTGGGCAGTGAGGCGGCCTACGGCGGCGGTCCCGGTGCGCGTAACTTACTGTGCGGAGTGTGTATTCGGATGGCTGTAACTGTGCCTGAGCTTCAAGTGAACGCCCGTTGAGTCGTTTCCGAGATCGAATGCAAGGCGTGGACAGGAACAATAACGTGGAACGCGAACGCAAGCAGACTGGCCGGCGTGCCCTGTTGACGGCAGCCGGGCTTATTGCTGCAGGCGGTGTGCCGGCGGCCATTTCGGCGCTGGGAGGAAAGCCGAGCGGCGGCAGCCGCAAGCGGGCCTGGTGGGTGAAGGCCGTCGACCGGCCTACCCTGGGGCAGAAAACGGGTCAGTTCAAGCGATTCTCGGGCGACAACATCTTCGTGATTTACCGGCAGTTGAAAGCCCAGCGCGACGGAGCTGGCTCGTTCGAAGCGGAGCAGGCCGCCAAAACCAAACGTCTGGCAGGGTGGATGCGAGACAGAAAACCCGGCTTTCGCTTGCCCGACCACCAGTTGAGCGAAGGCGCGTGGACTTTGATGAAGAGCACCGAGCCGGGCGCGGGGCTGCTGTCGTGGACGCGCATCGCAGTAAATACGCCGGCTGAGTTAGGCGTTGGGCGTCACACCGCTCCGCCGGAAGAGATGGCGAAAACCGTGAAAGCCGCGGCGCGCCTCTATGGCGCCGGCCTGGTTGGGATCGCGCCGATGAATGAGGGCTACGTCAATCTCAGGCAAGAGAAGAAGGACATCGTCTTCGAAGATGCCGAAGTTCCGGCGGTGACTGACAAGAAGTTCGTGATTCCCAGGACGATGAAATGGGTGGTGTCCATCGCAATCCCGATGGACCTTGACCTTCTCTCGCGCGCTCCAACGTCATTGGGCGACGCCGCTACCGGGCTCGGGTACAGTCACTCTGCGTTTACTGTGGCATCGTTAGCCGAATTCATTCGCGGTCTCGGCTATCAGGCCATTCCCAGCGTGAACGACACTGCGCTGAGCGTGCCGTTCGCGGTTGAGGCGGGCATTGGGGAACTCAGCCGCCTCAATAAGCTGGTCACACCGGAATTCGGTCCCGCGGTTCGCTTGTGCAAGGTCTTCACCGATCTGCCGATGGCTTACGACAAGCCCGTCGATTTCGGGCTGGTCGAGTTCTGTAGAAAGTGTAAGAAGTGCGCCGAGTCGTGCCCATCGGGCGCACTGTCATTCGACGACGAGCCGAGTTTCAAAACCAGAGGCCCGTGGAATAATCCCGGACACAAGGCATGGTTCGAAGATTCGTACCTCTGTTTCCAGCACTGGCAGCAAGTCGACAACGGGTGCGGCATATGCCTAGCGAGTTGCCCTTACACCAAAGCCGCCCAGGCTTGGATTCACGATGTAGTGAAAGCCACGGCTTCGGTCGCGCCGGCCGCGGACGGACTGTTCCGTATCATGGACAACGCCCTTGGCTATGGGAGGCAGCACGATCCCGAACAATGGTGGACTAGAGATCCGCCGTCCGGTGCGAGAGGATGACCATGCCCAGCGATACGGATACGCTCACTATCACAATTCGCAAGCGCCCGTGGTGGTTTTGGGTTCTCGCCGGATTGTGGGTGCTGCTGGAGGTACTCTTCCTGCAGACCGCTTTGGCGAGCGCGCGGGAAGGTGAATACCGCGCGGCCGCTATCAGTTGGATTGCGGTTGGCGTTCTGGCAGCCGCTGGCGTCTTGGTCGGGTTCCTCCAGGGCCGATCGAACACCCCGGCCAGGTGAAACGGCCAATTCTGAGGACTATTGTGACTATCGTTCCTAGTATGGAGATTTCAACGATGAGACAACTTAGTATTCTCGCCTTGCTGTTTATATGTTTATGCACGCTTGTCCAGGCACAGGCCCCCATCGGAACTCTGGAAGGGCAAATTACCGATCCAGCCTCGGCGCTGGTGTCGAACGCCGAAGTCAGCGTCCACAACGCGCAGACCGGCCTCTCGCGGACCGTTTTATCCTCGCGCCAGGGAGCGTTCCATTTCTCCGACCTGCCCATCGGCGCGTATCTGCTCGAGGTGAAGGCCCAGGGATTCGCGCCGTATTCGGTCTCATCCATTCGAATCGACATCGGCCAGGTGGTGTCCTGGCCGGTGCAGTTGCAGATCGCCACCGGGCACACCGAGGTCAGCGTCTCCGGCCAAGCCGTAACAGTGGACACCAGCCAGACTCTCGGCAACGTGATTTCCGAGAAGCAAGCAACCGATCTTCCCCTGAATGGACGTGACCTCACGCAACTCGGCCTGCTGCAACCCGGAGTCGCCCCGATGACGGCTGGCCTCGGCGAGGCGGGCGGCATCGCGCGCAGCGGCCAGGCTTATGCTGTCAACGGGCAGCGGCCGGAATCGAATAACTATCTACTCGATGGCGCCAGCAACGTGGATAGCGTGAATGGCGGATACGCTCTGCGCACGCCCGTAGACGCGGTGAATGAGTTTCGGATCCTGACACTGAACGCTCCCGCCGAGTACGGCGATACTAGTGGCGCAACCACATCGGTAGTTACCAAGTCGGGCGGCAACTACCTTCACGGCGACGTCTACGACTTCTTCCGGAACGACGCCATGGACGCTCGCAACTTCTTCGCGGCCGAGACCGAACCGCTGCACCGCAATCAATACGGCGCCACCGTGGGCGGACCTATCCGCAAGGACAAGGATTTCTTCTTCTTCTACTACGAAGGGCAGCGCAATTCGGCGGGTGAGACGCAGGCCGCTATCGTGCCCACCGCCGCGGAGCGGACGGGAGACTTCTCCGGACTCACCGACCCCTCCACCGGGCAGCCCGTTCCCCTCATCAACGAGTTTACCGGCCAGCCGTTCCCGGGCAACCAGATTGCGCCGTACATGCAGAGCCCGATCGCTCTACTGGCGGAGAAGCTATATCCGCTACCGAATATCGGCACCAACGTATTTGAATCCACCCAGCTTGGATCGAATAACTACAACCAAGGCGGCCTCCGCTTCGATCACTACTTCGGCCCGAGCGACCAATTCTTTGCGCGGTACTCCACATCGTCGCTCAGCGAGTTCGACCCGCTGCCGATCGCCGGAGCCGGCGTCCCTGGTTTCCCGGTCACCGACGCCATTGTCACGAACTCCATCACTGGCTCCTGGGTCCACCTGATTTCCCCGCAGACCGTGCAGACCGTGCGCGCCTCTGTTTTCCGCAATGTGTTCCTGGCTGGACAGGCGGTGAATCACGCGCCGGCGAGCGACCTCGGGTTTCAATACCAGCCTACCCTCGCGTTGAACCAGGGCGTTCCGTATCTGATCGTGAGCGGCTATGCGTCTCTCGGCAATCCAATTACCGGCCCTCAGAACACTTATCAGAACGACTTCCAAGGATCTTACTCGGTAGCTATGACGCGCGGCCGGCACAACCTCAAGTTCGGCGCCGATCTTACCCGCGAGCAGATCAATGCCACTCTCGGAATCGCGACTAACGGCTTCTTCGTGTTCGCCCCGTTCCCCGCCAGCGATTCCTTTGCCAGTTTCCTGCTGGGGCAATCGGTCCAGTTCTTCCAGGGCGGCGGCGACTTCAACCGCGGGCTTCGTAAGTGGGTCGCGGCCGGATACGCGCAGGACGAGTTCCGGCTCAACTCACGCTTGACCCTCAACTTCGGCCTTCGATACGAGGTGAACACGCCTTACGTCGATATTCGGAATCGCATGAACGCGTGGGCGCCTGGCGTGCAATCGACGATCTATCCGAACGCGCCGGAAGGGCTGTTGTTTCCCGGCGATCCTGGCGTGCCCGCCGGCATCGCCGCCGTCGACTATCGTGAGGTCATGCCGCGCGTGGGCATTGCCTGGGATCCGTTTGGCGACAACAAAACCGTCGTGCGGGCCGGCTATGGCATTTTCTACGATGGTTTTACCAATGGCGTGGGAGGCCCGCTGCAGGCGTCCATCAGCGCGCTGCCGTGGACCCAGGCGTATCAGTTGCCCGGCCCGGGATTCGACCTGGCCAATCCCTATGGCGGTGCCGCTACCCCGTTCGGCAGCGGGAATTTCGTCGCGCCGGCCACCGTGCTCACCGTGCAATCGGGAATGCGTCCGCCGTACTCGCAGAACTGGAATTTGTCTATCGAACGGGCGCTCGCGAAAAACTATCTGCTCGACGTTCGTTACGTTGGCAACAAGGGCACGCATCTGCCGCGCTTCATCGAAGCCAATCCGTCTATCTACGGGCCGGGCGTCAACGCGAATAACAACAACGAAATCCGCGAGTACACCACGTGTAACTCCGCCGGCGTCTGCAATTACGGATCCGTCGGATTGCTCGCCGACGATACCAGTTCCACTTACCACGCGCTGGAAGTGGCTTTTTCGCGGCAGTATGCGCATGGCCTGAGCTTCCTGGCTTCTTATTGGTACTCGAAGAGTCTCGACTATATCTCTTCGCTGAACGTCGCCGGCTCGGCGCCCACGCTGGTGGCGGGCGAAAACGACCTGGCGCAAAACCCGTTCGACCTGGCGGCTGAGCATGGCCCGTCGCTGTTCGATGCCACGCACCGCTTCGTGTTCAGTGGAACCTGGGCACTGCCGAGTTGGCGGGCTGCTCCGCGGGCCGCGGCCTTCCTTACTAACGGCTGGCAGTTCAACGCCATCAGCAGCCTGTCCACCGGCACGCCGTTCACCGTCTACGACAGCGCCGACGTTTCCCTGCAAGGCAGCGCGCCCGAAATCAGCGGCTTCTACTCCAGCCGGCCCGACCTCATTTCCAATCCGAACGCGGGACAACCGCACACGGCGAACGAATGGGTGAGCCGCGCGCCTTTCCTGCAACTAAACCCGCAAACGCAAGCGGGTCAGTTCGGCAATGAGGGCCGCAATGTGGTGCGCGGTCCGGGGATCGAAGACGCCGATGTTTCGTTGTTCAAGTACTTCAATATCGATGAGACCCGGCGCGTGCAGTTCCGCGCGGAGTGCTTCAACCTGCTCAACCATCCGAATTTCGGACTGCCCGTGAACGACCTGGAGTCTCCGGCGTTCGGCCAGATCCTGCAGGCGGGCTCACCGCGCCTGATGCAACTGGCAGTCAAGTTCCTGTTCTAGTGTCCTGTCTCACAAGTTCGCAACATGATTCCAGAGCTTTGTATCAGGGCACGGCTTCAGCCGTGCCGGCGTGGGATCCACTAAACATGGCCTTTAGGCCCTGCAATAGCGCGATAGCCTCGTGGGGGTTTTGTCAACGAACTTCAGAGACGGGACACTAGCTCCGACCGGAGCCGCGACCATAGGGAGCGGTTTCTCAATAGAACTGAATCTGCCGGTTGAAAGACCCAGCCCGTCGCTGGATCGGAGCTTGCGCCGCTTCAAGCGCCGGGCTGGTTGCCGGCCAGGGCGAGAATGAAGCGCTCCATGACGATGCGGTCGTCGGGGCGCGTGTCGCGCATGCCGCGGTCGGCTTCGAAGGTCAGCTTGATGGCGCGCTCCAGTTGCGGCTGGCTGAACCTGGCGACGGTCTGCTGCACCTGTTCGGCGCGCGATCCCCACATGGGGACGCCCAGCCGCGTGAAATGCCCTTGGATCTGTTGCGCGCTTTTCAGGTTGGCTTCGCGCGCCACCAGCGCCATGCGGAATTGCGTGGAAAGGAACGCCAGAGCCAGCGGCAGGTACTCGCCTTCGCGCGTCAACGTGTCCAGAATTTCGAGCGACCGCGCGCGGTCGCGGCGCCCCAGCGCATTCACCAGCGCGAAGATGCTGGACGCGCGCGCATCCGGCACCAGCGCCGCTATATCGTCGGCACCCACGGCGCGGTTACCGGCATACAGCGCCAGCTTTTCGATTTCCACGGCGATGCGCGCCAAATCGGCGCCCAGCGATTCCACCAACAGGTCAAGGGCCTCTGCGTCCAGGCGCGCGCCGGCGGCAATCGCCAGCCGCTCCGCCTCGAGGCGCGCGGAGCGGGCGTCAAGCCGCCGCAATTCCACTGCTTCCGGGACGGCGGCATAGAACTTCGCCACGCGTTCGAGCTTGCGCTTGTCGTCGCCCTCGAAATCGAAGCGGCTGGCCTCGAACACCAGCGCGACGCCGGGGGTCGGATCTTTCACATAAGCGGCCAGCGGCGCCGAGTCGCCATCTGCGGCGATTCCGCCTTCGCCATCGGCCTCGGCAGCGCGGCCCCGCGGCAAAGCGGCTTCCGCGTTGACGACCCAGATCAGCCGCTCGGCGGCGAACAGAGAAAGCGACCGCGCATCATCGAGCACGCCAGCCAGCGAAACCTCGGCCAGGTCGTGCGTGGTGACGGCGTCGGGCGGGAACGCCGCGGTGAGAACCTGCTTCACCTGCCGGCGCTGATAGGCTTCGGGCCCGATCAGCAGCGCCACTGCCGGCGGACCGTTTTTCTTCACGCGCGCCAGGAATTGCGGAGCCGTCATATGGTAGGGCACGCTTTAGCTTGCCCGATTGGTGCAGGGCCACGGTCAATAGTGGGCAAGCTAAAGCATGCCCCACCCATTAGAAATTCTCCAGAATGGCGCTCACCACGGATTGCGCCACGTCCTTGCTCAGGCGCATGATGGCAGTTCCGCTCTCATCGAAATACTGCTGCGGGTTGGTCGAAATCTGGTAGCGCTCGCGCACTTCCATGTTGGGCCGCGTAAACAGCGTCTTGCCGCTGCTCCGCTCGGTGAGGGTGATTTGCAGGGTGACTACCACCTCTACGCTGGTGGCGCGGCCGCTCGCCTGATCGAACAGGGTGGGAAAATTGCTGAAGCTGACCACGCGGCCGCTCAGCACGGCATCCGCCTGGGCGGGATCGTCGATCAGCTTGTATTTCGTGTGCGCGATCAGCTCGCGCGTGATATCGGCAGGCAGCAGGCGCGCCAGTTGATAGCGGGTGCTGTTCATCGGCGTGACGGCGATGGTGTGGATGCTCTTCGGCATCAGATCGCCCTGTCCCGAAATGTGGTAACCGCAGCCGGCCAGAGCCGCCGCCACCGCCAACCATGCAGGCGCGAACCGGGTCATGGTAGTTGTCGCGCCACCTCCGCGGCGTTTTCTGCGGCGAGCCGCAAATTGTCCGCCACCAGCCAGAACCAGCAGGCTTCCGGATTGTTGCGGTCCACCGAAACGGCGCCCACGGCAATACCGCCCTGGCCCGCCTGGCCGACGTTGGTAGGCGGCTCGAATTCGCCCGTACGCACCTCGATGGGCCCCACGGCCAAGCTCGCTTCCAGAGCCTCGATGCCCGGATTGCCATCGAATTCCACCCACGCCGAAATACTGTAGCCGTGAAACACCGGCGCCTGAATCAGCCGCAGCGAAGGGAGCGGCGCGCCGCTGCCTTCCCCTGGCAGCGCCAGCAGGGTGGCCAGGTGCCGTTCAATCCGCAGCTCCGTGTCTTCGAGCGAGGCCGGCGCCTCTTCGCCGTACCGCGGCAGCATGTTGAAGCTGAGCTGCGCATCGAAAACCGCGCGGGGAAGGCTCTGGAATGAAAGCAGGCTGATGGTCTGCTGCTGCAATTCCTTCACCCCGCGCATATCGTGCTCGCTGGCGGGAGCGAAGATTTCGACTACGCTCCGGAGGATGGGATCGTGCGCATGCAGCCGGCGCAGAAACAGCGCCAGCGCGATGGCCGCCGGATGCGCGATCACGTGGACTCGCGCGCCGGCGCCGTCTTCCGTTTCGGCTTCGCCCGCTCCAGCTTCCACCAGCGGCGCTCGCAGCCGCGCGTCGGGCCGCTCCTCGGCAAAACCGGTGAGATCGATGACCGCCGTGTCTTCGTTGGCATCCAACAACTCGAGCGCCTTTCGCGCCGATTCGGTGTCACCGGCCAGGACCACCGCGCGCGCGCCGGCCAGCGACTCGGCGTCCAGGCCGCTCACCACGGCCGGCACGTCGCCCACGCGCGTGAGGGCACCCGGCTGCTCGTCCTCGGCGGCGATCAGCTTGAGCGCGATCTCGGGCGTGCTGGTTGCGGCGATATCGCGGAGCTCGCGGCCCATCAGCGACTCGCTCCCCACCAGCGCGATCACGGGAGTCTTAGGGTCTGTCATAGAATTACCAGTTCAACCGGCGACCACCGCTCCCTACGGTCGCGGCTCTGAAGCGCGCATCGGAGCCGGGCCCAGAGGGCACCCCATAGGGAACGGTCGGTGCGGTTGTTGATGACCCGCGTCTTAGCCAACCTGGTGCTCCGGAGCCTGCGGCGCGGGCGCGTGCCGCAAGCGGCGGCGGATGGAGCCGCCAATGCGAATCAAAATCCCGCTGGCCACATAGCCGCCGGCCAGCGCCAGCCACATCGGCTGCGAGTAATTCCAGAGGCCGTAGATGACGGCTCCGGCCAGAATGACGATCAGCGGCGTATAGGGCTTGTGAAGGCCGATGCCTTTGAAGCTGTAATAGCGCCAGGTGCTGACCATTAGAAAACCCAGCAGCAGCAGCAAGCCCAGCCAAACAACGGAAGCCGGCCACCAGGCGAGCGGCTCGGCGCCGAACGCCCACACCACCGCGGCCACCATCGCGGCGGCCGCCGGAATGGGCAGGCCGACGAAATACTTGCGGTCCGGGCGGCCGGGATTCTTCGGAATGGGGTTCTTCTGAACGTTGAAACGCGCCAGCCGCGCGGCGCCGCAGAGCAGGAACAGGAACGAGATGAAGTAGCCGGCATTGAAAATCTGGCTGCGGATCTTATCGCCCATCCCCGGGCCCAGAAATTGCACGCCCCAGGAAAACGCCAGCACCGCGGGAGCTATGCCGAAGCTCACCACGTCGGCCAGCGAGTCCATTTCGCGCCCGAAATCGCTGGTGGTGTTGGTCATGCGAGCGATGCGCCCGTCCAGTCCGTCGAGGAACACCGCCGCGCCGATGGCCTTGGCCGCCACCCCAAATTGCTCCGCCGCGCCGGCGCCGCCAGTGGCCGCCATCATGGCGCCGCGGAACGAGGCCAGAATCGAAAGATAGCCCAAAAAAATGTTGCCCGCGGTGAACAGCGTGGGCAGCGCGTAAGCCGCGCGCCGCGGCCGCCGGTCCGGCGATTTGGGATCCACTAGCTTGTCTCTAAGCCCCATGGTTCGGCTCCCGCCGCCGCGCGATGACGCTCGATCCCGCGCTGACGCGCTCGCCGGGCCGAACCGTGATTTCCCAATCCGGTCCCAGCAGCACATCCATGCGCGAGCCAAACTTGATCAGGCCCACGCGTTCCCCCGTCGCCACATGGTCACCCGGCTTCTTGTTGAACACGATGCGCCGCGCAATCAGGCCGGCAATCTGCTTGAACACCACGGGCGAGCCTTCGCCCTGAACGGTGACGATGTTCTGCTCGTTCTCGGTGGAACATTTCTCGCGGCTGGCCACATGGAAACTGCCTCGATGATATTCCACGTTGCTGATCGTGCCGGCTACCGGCGCACGGTTCACGTGCACATCGAAAATATTCAGGAAAATGCTGATGCGGGTAAGTGCAGGGCTTTCGGCCTTCACCGCGACCACCTTGCCGTCGGCCGGCGCAACCGCCAGCGGCCCTTGCGGAATCACGCGCTGCGGGTCGCGGAAAAAGTACAGGCAGAACAGCGCCAGCACCCACAGCGGCGCGCCGAACCACGGGTTCACCAGCCAGCAGACGATGCCGCCGGCGCCGGCCAGCGCGAGCGCGTAATAAATGCCGTCGATTACGATCACGACAGTTTCATTTTCCCATGAAAAAACACTTCGAGCCACGGATAAACACCGATGAACACAGATAAGACTCTTTTTGTTTTATCCGTGTTTATCTGTGTTCATCCGTGGCTATGAGGTCTTATCCGCGGCTGACAAACCGGAAGAACAGCGCCTGCTTGGAAACCGGCTCGGCACGCTCGGCGAGCGACGCCATCTGGTGTTCGCTGAGCGGCGTGAACTCGCGCGCCAGTTGCACGTTCTCTTCCAGTTGCGCGATTGAATCGCAGCCGATAATCACCGTGCTGACCGGGTGCGACAGCGAATAATACAGCGCCTCGCGCATGGTGAGCGGCCCCGGCGTGGTGGCAATCACGGCGCCTTCCCACGAGTGCCGTTGCTGCTCGAGAGGCGGCGGAGTCCAACTGGCCAGCAGCCGGCTGCGCCCCGGCACTTTCATGCCGATGATCCCCATCTGCTTCTCCACCGCCAGCCCCAGAAGCTGCTCCTGGAAACTGTAGTGATGCCGGTCGGCTGCGTTCAGCGCCATCAAAATCGTGTCGAACGGATGGCGGCGGATAGCTTCCATCAACGGCTCCGGCCGGAAGTGGCCGGTGACGCCGAGGTAGCGCACCATCTTCTGTTCCTGCGCCTGCCGCAGCGCTTCCATCGCGCCGCCCTTCGCGAATACCGCGTCCACGTCCTCCATCAGGCCGATGTCGTGCAATTGCCAGAGATCCAGATGATCGGTCTGCAGCAGCTTCAAGGATTCTTCGATCATGCGCAGGCTGCCATCGCGCGTGCGCTCCTTGGTCTTGCTGGCGAGGAATGCCTGCGCGCGGCGCCGCTTCATCACCGTGCCGACGTAGCGCTCGCTCCAGCGTTCCGGGCCTCCATAGATCGACGAAGTGTCGATGTAATTCACGCCCAGATCGAGCGCCCGTTCCACAATCGGCACCGCGACGGCTTCGTTGTGCCCGCGCTCCAGCGCGGCTTGCCCGCCGAGGCTGAATACGCCGACCTTGTACCCTGTGCGCCCCAGGTTGCGCACCGGCATCGGCGACGCAGCCGTCGGGTTCTCTGTCGCGGGCGTTGCGCCCGCCGTTTGGCCCGACGCGGCATGGCCCATCAATCCCGCCGCCGCCGCGCCGCCCAGTTTCAGGAAAGCTCTTCTGTGAGCTTGTTCACCGTCCGAGGTTCTTTTTCCCATTGTGTTCCTCCTTCAGTTCACAAATCCCAACCGGCGCAGCGTGGCCGCCGGTTCGGTTTCATCAAACCGCGGCAGCGCGGCTTTTTCGCGGCCGTTGTCGATCACCACGCCGAACGGGTACGCGGTGTACCCAAAAGTGCGCTTCAGTAAATCGAAATCCGAACTCACCACCGCCTTCAGCCCTGTGTCGGCCAAGAACTGAGGCGCGTACTGCGGCATCTCGACGGGCACCGCCACCACGCGCGTTTGGCCCCATTCGAATTTCGCCATGCGCTTGGCGGAGTCGAAACAATGCGAGCAGGCCGGATTGAAAAAAAACAAGAAATATTTTCCGTGTTCGATGTTGTACGGCTGGCCGTCGATCAGGATGCTGGCGGGCGCCCTGGTTCCGCTCTGCCGCACCTCGTTTACACCGTATGAGACCAGCGCGAAAACCGCGACCGCGCCGGCAATCACCACCACGGTGCGCAAACTGCCCGACGGTCTCGACCACACTCCCGCCACCAGCGCCAGCCCCAGCATCGCCAGGTCGCCGAGGAAAAACTGCGGCCCCACCGCGCGCTTGATCCAGGGGAAGCAACTGCAATCGGCGCCGCGTAATGCGCCGTAATTGACGGCAAAATAGCCCATGAACGCAATCAGCAGGATTCCGACGAGGATCGCGCCCCAACGCCGGAACCGCGGCACCAGAATCAGCACCGCACCTAACGTCTCGGCAATCCCGACCACCAGCGCCAACGGCACGCCCGCCGATCCCGGCAGTTTCAGTTGCGTGATGCGCTGCGCCCAGGCTTGGGTGTCGATGATCTTCCACAAACCGGAAGCGAGGAACAGAACGGCCAGCAGGACGGCCGCTACCCAGCTCAGCTTGGTTTTCCAACCCGGCAATTCAACGGCGCGCAAGCGGAGACATGCCCTCCCACGGCTGTGCCATACTGACGTGCATGGCCTCATTGTAGCCCCTCGAAGATGTGCGAAGGAGGCAATGCCTGGGCCTGGGCGTGCGACGCAGAAATGGCGAAACTCTCGATTCCTAGTGAATTCGAATGGATCTGAGTGTAGGGGCACACAACGCGCTGCTCTTTCGAGAGGCGTTGTATCAGGGCACGGCTTCAGCCGTGCCGGGGGATCGGGAGAAAGGTCCGGGCTTTAGCCCCTGTGGACATAGCAAGGCGTCGGTGGCTAAAGCCTTTGGCTACATGTGTGTTGCGGCCCGGCTGAAGCCGTGCCCTGATACAAAGCCAGCCACCCGGTTCCCACATTCATGTGGCACACCCCCTGGGCCTCCGGTCCGCTTCATGCTCGCCCTGGTCTGCACGCTCGTGCTCGCGTTTGCTTCGGCCGGGGAACTCGTCAACCAGGTGTATACCATTCCGGCCGATGAGTGGCGTTACGTGGATCTCGGCGTCGGGCAGCGTCCCGCGCTGGTCGAAGCCGAATACGAAGTGCGCGCCGGCTCGGACCAGGTTCGCCTGGCCGTGATGCGCCGTGACGATCTGGAACATCTGCGCGAAGGCCTGGCGCACGGTGTGGTGGAAGCGACCGAACCCGGCCGTTCGGGCAAGCTCACGTGCCAGGTGCGGCCGCCGGGCGAATACGTGGTGGTGGTCGATAATCGCGACGACCGGGCGGCAGTGGTCCGATTACGGATCCGGCTCGATTTTCCACCCGCCGCCGGCGCCCTCCCGGAGCGGCTTTCTCCGCAGCGCCGCCTCACCGTGATCCTGGTGAGCTTCGCCGCGTTCTTCGCCATCGTCACCTGGTCGGGCCGCAAGCTGCTGCCTCCGGTCAGGCGTTGAAGGCTTCGCGCGCGGCGGCGATGGTCTGCCGGATATCTTCTTCCGTGTGCGCCGCCGACACAAACGCGGCTTCGAATTGCGATGGCGCCAGATACACGCCGCGCTCCAGCATGGCGCGGAAGAAGCGGCCGAAGCGGGCGGTGTCGCTGCGCTTGGCGGATTCGTAATCGGTCACCGGCCCATCCGTGAAGAAGAAGGTGAACATCGAGCCCACCCGGTTCACCGTGATGCCGGCCGGTGCGGCGGCGCACAACTCGGCGGCGCGCGCCTCCAATTGATCATAGATTTCCGGATGCGCCTTCAGGTGCCGCAGCATGGCCAAGCCGGCGGCCACCGCCAGCGGATTGCCGGAAAGCGTACCCGCCTGGTAGACCGGACCTACCGGCGCCACCTGGTTCATAATGTCCCTGCGGCCGCCATAAGCGCCCACCGGCAAGCCGCCGCCAATGACTTTTCCAAGCGTGGTCAAATCGGGCCGGATGCCATACCGCTGCTGCGCGCCGCCGAAGGCCACGCGGAAACCCGTCATCACCTCGTCGAAGATCAGCAGCGCACCGTGGCGGCTGGTGATGTCGCGCAGCGATTCCAGAAAGCCCGCCGCCGGCGGAACGACGCCCATATTGCCCGCCACCGGCTCGACAATCACCGCCGCGATGCGCTCGCCGTGCGTGCGAAACGCCTCTTCCACCGCGCCCGCCGAATTGTACGGCAGCGCGATGGTGGTGTCGGAGAAACTCTTGGGCACACCCGCCGTGTCGGGCAAGCCGAGCGTCGCCACGCCGGAGCCGGCCTTCACCAGCAGCGAATCCACGTGGCCGTGGTAGCAGCCTTCGAATTTCACCGTCAGATCGCGCCCGGTGAAACCGCGCGCCAGGCGGATCGCGGACATGGTTGCCTCGGTGCCGGAATTCACCAGCCGCACCATTTCGATGGATGGCACCGCGTCGCGGATGGCCTCGGCCAGCTCGACCTCGGCTTCGGTCGGCGCGCCGAAACTGGTGCCGATGGCGAGCGCGCGCTCGATCGCTTCGAGAATCTCCGCATGGCGATGACCCAGCAGCAGCGGTCCCCAGGAGCCGACGTAATCGATGTAGCGGTTGCCGTCCACATCGACGATGTGCGATCCTTCGCCGCGCGCCAGGAACAACGGGTTCCCGCCCACGCTGCGAAACGCCCGCACCGGCGAATTGACGCCGCCCGGAATGAGCTCCTGGGCCCGGCGAAATAACGATTCGGATTTGGTGTGGTTCATTTGAGTGTCATGTCCGCGCAGCAGGCCGCGGGTCCAAGCCACAGATGAACACCGATAAGACTCCTCTTTGTCTATCCGTGTTCATCGGTGTTTATCGGTGGCTAGTATTCTTTCACGGGTTCTGGCAGCCCGGGCTCTTGCGCGGCACCACGCGCGCAAACCCGAGGCTCATGCCGAGATCGTAAAGGCTGCCGTTCAAATTCCGCAGCAGCCGCCGCTTGAGGCCCGCATAAGGCTGCCGCCCGGCGAACAGATCCTGCATGATGAGGGAGAACCGCGGGCTGCGGCGGGTGAACTCGACCATCCGCTCGGTCACTGCTCCGCACAGAATCCGGCCCACGAAGAAGCGCTTCGCCAGGTGCGCGCCGAATTCCAGGTCGGCTGCGAAATCGTGGCGCAGCAGCGCGCGGTAGTGCGCCAGTTTCGCCGCCAGGTCTCCCACTTCGGCCAGCAATGCGCGCGCCGCCAGGTCGGCCGAGCGAATCGCATAGTACAGCCCTTCGCCGGTCAGCGGATCCACCAGCCCGGCCGAATCGCCCACCGCCATCCAGCCATCGCCGGCCACGCGGTTCGCCTGCCAGGAGCCGCTGTCGAGCGAAGGCAGCAGGTGCGAATAGAACGTGCCATCTTTGCGCGAAATACCGCGCTCCATCATGAACCGCTCCAGCCGCTGGCGCAGCGCCGCCGCTGGCTCGCCTTTGCCGCAAATTCCCACCGAAAGGTGGCCGCAGCGCGGAAAGATCCAGATGTAACCTTCCAGGCCCGGCAGGAATTGAAGGTCGATCCGTTCCTGATCGCCGGGGACGTAGTATCCCAGCGCGGTCATGGTGTCCCGCGGCTTCAATTCGGTGCCCACCTCACGCAGCGGGTTGCGGGCGCCCATCGCCACGATGCAGAAATCGGCGCTGGCGGCGCCGCCCGAGGTGTGCAACTGCCAGCCCGCGCCCTGTCGCGTCATCTTCAGCACACGTGCCTTTTCGATCTGCGCCCCGGCGCGCTCGGCCCGCTCCAGCAGCATCCGATTCAGATCGAAGCGCGAGTAAATCACCATCGGATCGGTCAGCTTCAGTGTGGCTTCGCCACCGCGCGGTGCGCTCAGTACCGTCTCATGCACCAGGCGCTTGGGCGTCGAGTTTTCAATCAGAAATGGATACTGGCTGTAAGCCTTATAAGTAAGTCCGCCGCCGCATGGCTTCTCCCACGCCAGTTTCTCGTCGAACACAACCACCCTGAGTCCGGCGGATGCCAACTGCTCCGCGGCGAATGCTCCCGCCGGCCCGCCTCCCAGGATTGCGACACTTTTCATTTTTTCGTCTTGTCGATGGGAGGCAGATCTTGCGGCGACGGCATGGCGCCACCCGCTCCCGCTCCGTGAGGATTCGTCATGGTGCCGGGCGGCATCGCGCCGTGAGGATTCATCGCTCCGCCCGGCATCGCTCCGCCCGGCATGGCGCCGCCGCCGTGCGGCATGCCGGCGGCTTGCTTGCGTCCTGTCACAACCCATTTGGCGCCTTGCTGCTCGAGCAGATAGATCATCGACATGCCCGGTGCGCCCGGAGTGCCCTTGGGCGTAAAAGAGACGTTAGCTTCGCCGTGGTCGCCGGTGAAGTTTACCGCCGTTACTTCGATGTTCATCGCGGTTACATTGAGGCCGTGGCCGCCAACGTAATCGATCACCGCCTGGCGCACGGCTTCCTTGCTGGCATTGCCTTTGTGACAGCCGGTCAGCGCCAGCGCTGCCGCTAAAACCAGGGCACACGAAATTCGCACCTTTTGATTATAATCCGCCGGCGCTAGCTCACCCGGCCGCCGGGCGCCGGGCAAGGTAAAGCACGCCCCACCGATGCACGGTTTGCGGATAAACTAGATGGCTATGCATGGCAACGAAGAGGTTTTGAAATGTCTAGGAGAATCCCTCCAGGCCGAGCTCACGGCCATCAATCAATACTTTCTGCACTCCAAGATGTGCGAAAGCTGGGGCTACTTCCGGCTGGCGGGCTATTACCGCAAAGAGTCGATCGAGGAAATGGTCCACGCCGAGAAGCTCATCAATCGCATCCTCTCTCTGGATGGGTCGCCGAACATGACCGCCATCGGGCCCATCCGCGTCGGGACCAATGTCAAGATGCAGTTCGAAAGCGACCTGGCGCTGGAGACGGACGCGGTCAAGCAACTCAACCGCGCTATCAAGACCTCCACCGCGGCCGGCGATAATGCATCGCGGGCGTTGTTCGAGGACATCCTCCGCGAGGAAGAAGAACACGTGGACTACCTGGACGGCCAGCTTCACGCGATCGGCGAAGTGGGCCTTGAGAATTACCTCGCCCAGCAACTGCACAAAGGCGAAAAAGACTAGGCCGAGCCCCTACGTCTGCCCGCGGCCCGCGTTTCGATCATAATAACGGCAGGACCCGGCATGCCATTCGATCGCATCGCGGCGCTGGTGATGGCCGGACTGGCGCTGGTGGGCCAGGCCGCAGCTCAGGTCGCCTGGAACGGCCGCGTGATCGACCAGAACGATGCCCCGGTGGCGGGCGCGCGGGTCCGCATACGGCAGCAGGCTCGGGCCGCGCTTGAAGCCGTATCCTCGCCTACCGGATCGTTTGCCATCACCGTGCCCGCGCCCGGCCGCTATCTTGTCACCGTGGACCGCGCCGGGTACTTTCAGTTGCACGAGCAGGCGGTGGAGATCGCGGCCGGCGGCGCCGAAACCACCCTCGTGCTCAATGTGCAGGAGGAAGTTTTCCAGAGCGTCCATGTCGGCGCACTGTCCAATCCAGTGGATTCGACCACGACCGCCAGCGAGGAGCGGCTGAGCGGCACCGAGATCAACGACATCCCTTACCCGTCCACCGAAAGCTTGCGCAACGGCATGAGGCTGATACCGGGGACGGTCGAAGACCCATCCGCCGGCCTCCATTTCCACGGCGGGGCGGAATATCAGACCCAATACACGCTGAACGGCGTGGACATCACGGACCCGATCGGCGGCCGCTACACGACGCTTCTGGCGCTGGACGGGGTGCAATCGGTGGACCTGGAAGGCGCGCGCGAGGCCGCGCAATTCGGGCCCGGATCTGGCGGCACGCTGGCGATTCACAGCGAGAACGGAACCGACCTCTTCCACTACACGGTTACCAATTTCATTCCCGGAATCGACCAACGGGGCGGTGTGCGCATCGGCGATTGGGCGCCGCGCGCCGTTCTTTCCGGACCCATCGTCAAAGGCAGAGCCTGGTTCGCGGACAGCCTCTACGGCAGTTACAACAACGGCTATGTCGCCGGCTTGCCGCCTGGCGCGGACACAAATGCGGCTTGGGCGCTGGGCAACCTGGCCCACGCTCAGGTGAATGTTTCTCCCGCCAACATTTTCTACGCGGACTTCCTGAGCAACTTCGATCACCAGTCCCACTTTGGCTTGGGACCGCTCGACCCGGAACTTGCCAGCTCCGGCCTGAGCGATCATGAATGGCTGCTGGCGGCGAAGGACTCGCAATCGTGGTACGGCGGATCGTTGGTGGAATTTGGCATAGCCTGGCAGGCGGTGTATCACCGGCAGGTGCCGGAAGGCACCGCGCCCTATTTGATCACGCCCGAAGGCCGCAGCGGAAACTACTTCGTCGACTCGCGCCAGAACGGGAGCCGCGGGCAGGTTTTCGTCAACTACTTTCCCCGCGCGCGCGTGTTTTGGGGACGCCATCAACTACAGACCGGCGCCACCGCGCAACGGCTGGATTACGATGCGCGATTCACGCGATCGGAAGCCGAGGTGATCGGCTTGAGCGGTCTGCCCGAGTTCGTCACGACGTTTCGGGGCAGCGGGATATTCGATCGCGGGAACCCGGTCGCGTCGGCCTATGTCAACGATCACTGGCAACCCGCCGGCCGCTTCACCATCGATGTGGGTGCGCGCCTGGATTGGGACGGCCTGGTGGGCGAAGCGGCAGTGTCGCCGCGCATCGCAGCCGCCTGGGCGCCAATGGAGGACAGCCGCACCAAGCTCACCGCGGGCTACGCCATTTTGCGCGATCCTAGCAACCTCGCCCTGTTTTCCAGGCCGTTCGATCAGCAGGCCGTCATCACGCCCTACGATTCGTCTGGAGCGCCATTGGCGCCGGTGATCACCACATTCGTGGCGGGACACGACCTCAAGTTTCCGCGTTATGGCCAGTGGAGCGCCGGCGCGGCGCGCGACCTGGGGCGCCACGTTTCGGCGAGCGCCGAGTGGATGCGCAAGCGCGGCTCCGATGGCTTTGTTTACGCTTCCACCGGCGCGCCCGGTCCGGTGAATTTAGATCTCATAGGTCTGGCCTGGGGAACCGGCGGGGACTACGTCCTCTCCAACTTGCGGCGCGATGCCTACGATGAGGTGTCGCTCACGGTCCGGCAGTCCTTCGGCGAGCAGTTTGGGTGGCTGGCCAGTTACACCCGATCGCGGGCGGTCTCCAATGCCGTGCTCTCCACCACCATCGACGAGCCGTTGCAGGTGATGAGCGACTTCGTCCCCATGCCCTGGGACGCGCCGAATCGTTTCCTCGGCTGGGGTTATTTTCCGCTGCATGGCCCGAACTGGGCGCTGGCCATGCTGGTGGACTATCGCACCGGATTACCCTTTTCCGTCACCACCGATTCCGGCGTGCTCGTGGGACCGATGGATGCGCAACGCTTCGCCGATACGTTCGACCTCAACGTCCACATCGAGCGGCGTTTCGTTTTCCACGGTTATCGCCTGGGATTGCGGCTAGGCTGCAACAACATTACCGGGCACCAGAATTATACGGCCGTGAACAACGTGGAAGGCGCGCCGAACTTCCAGCAGTTTTACGGCGCCGAGGGGCGGCGCTTCGTGGTGCGCATCCGCATGTTCGGCCGCGCCCGAAAACCGTAGCGGCATGCCCATTGTGGGTCAGGTCCCCGACCTGCCAACGCCGGGTCAAACCCGGCCGTCTTTTCCGTCGATAGGGGCGCACTTCGGCCAAGAGGAATGGGTGAAACAGATAGGAGTGCGTTGCGGGTGGCCGGGCTTCGCGGACTTATCGCCGTGCGTATCGGCCACCCGATGATTTGAGCAGAAACTTCGTCGATGTGAGCCCGCTGGATGGCGGACAATGTCGGGTCGATTCGTTCCTACTCTCTGTTATCCGAGCGGGCGGCGATAACTGCTATCCGTATTCCGCCGGCGGTTATGAATTCCGGAATCCAAAGTCTTCCGTCGAGAGTCCTGCCCGTAGGGGACCCCGCATGCCTTTAAGGGGCGCCGGAAGTTCAGTACCACTTGAATGCAACGCTTGCTGGCCAGCAAGTAAGGACTAGCAGCGGTGCCTGGCGCCACAGCCCCAATTCAAGGATAAAGGGTGCGTCAAGGGGTTCGAGGGCTAAGCGATTGAGTTAGTGAGGGAGAACGGGTGTGACTGAGTTGCGGGACGGTCGGGCTAGCGGCCGGCATTTGGCAGGTCGGGGACAGTCCCCGACCTGCCCCACTCAGAGATTCATTCTGTTTTTGATGCCGGTCTTTTTCAGCTCCGTCTCAAACATCGCACTGACCGCCGGATCTTCGTCTTCGTACTCGATCAGGTTTCCACCCTTCCGGGTGCTCGTCTTGCCCAGCCGATGGGTGCGCCCGCCGCCTCCCAAGGCCCGCATGTACCATCTGCCATCGCCGCCCCAATTCGCGGCGAGGTAGCGGGCCGGATCGCCGCTGGTGTTGAAGTGCTGATGAAACCAGCCGTCGGGCGGAACGAAGATGGTGCCTTCCGCAAATTCGATGCGGACGTGCTCGGTCGAGTCGGAGTACTTGATGGCTCCTTTCCAGAGCAGCGTGTAGCCACGCCCGTTCAACATCACCACGTGCGATCCGGGACCATGCCGATGGGCTTTCTTGTAAGTGCCCACCTCGAACTCGGAGATATGAGCCTGCATGGTGTTGTCGGCCAGTTGGAGTTCGATCCGCGAATTGGCCTTGCCGCGCTCCGCGCTCTTGAACAGGCCGAGCGACCGCGCATCCGGGATGTAGGCGCTTTCCCAAGTATCGACCCCACCCTTCTGTTCACTCTCGGCGGGATTGGTGTCTTTGTGGTGGATGTGTTCGGGACCGGCCCCGAAGGCGTCAGGATCGCCGTTATAGCGATCGCGGAACACATAGTCGTTGTTGAAGACGAAGTCGACGTTGTGGAAGAGATCGATGACTACCGGCGCGTTGCTGATGGCCAGCAGCCGGGCAGGAGCGGTGCCGCGGTTCCGGTGCTGGCGCCATGTGTTGAGCGGCGGCCCGATCACCGCGCCCGCTTTCCACTTCACGGTCTGCCTGGGGCCGCCCGGCGCCCAAATGTCGGTTTCGCCCTCGCCACTGACGACGTAGACGACCTCCTCAAACAGGTAGCGCTGCGGATTCGTCTGGCCCCCCGATGGAATCTCACAGAGATAGCCATCGTTGACGCCCTCGCCGCCAATCAGATCGATGTAAGCGCCGCTCACGCCCATGCGTTTCCAGGGCTGGACCGGCGCGTTCCGAATGTCCGGAAGGCTATAGCCCGAATAGACCTGGATGCCTTCGTTCTTGCGCCATTCCTCGTATGGATTGAGGTTGGTCTGATTGTAGTCGCGGGATTTCGGCGTAGCGTTGGCTTGCTGTATCCGTTCTGCGCGCAGAACCCGGCCGGTGGCCGCGACACTCACGCCGGCCACGGCGGCATAGTCGACAAAATCCCGGCGAGAGATCCGTCCCGCCAAGAACTCTTGAGCCCAGTTCTTTTTCATTCGAGCCACCCGCCTCCTATGTCGATTGCTTCAACAACAGAGCGCCCACCGTTCCGGCGCGGCCGCCAACCAAGTGGGGATTCTTGGCGGCGTCCGTGACGGGACGGCAGGCGCATGCGCATCCACCCATCTGTTTGGACGACGCTACCAGCCGAGCTTCAACGCGAACTGCAATTGCCGGGAAGTGGTCAAGGTGGAAGTAATGACCCCGGCGCTGGACGAATACGCTCCCGATGACGTGAACGTGGTAATCACCGGCCATCCGAAATTCGTGTGATTCATCGAATTGAACACTTCGGCCCGGAATTGAAGCGTAACGCGTTCACGGAAACGGAAGCTCTTGAACATGGAACCATCGATGTTCACCAGGCCCGGTGCCGTGAGAATGTCTCTGCCAGCATTGCCGAATGTGCCAGCCGCCGGAAGCACGAAGGCCTGCGGATTGAACCACTGGTTCGGCGTGCCTTCAATGACGGAGCCGGTGAAATTCGGGTTCAGGGAGACGCGGTCCGGGTTTCGCGTGTCGCCGTCGGCGGACTGATTGAATCCGACCAGCGGCGTGAACGGGAAACCGGTCTGAGCGGTGATGATGGCGTTGACTTGCCACCCGCCCAGAATCGCATTGGCGAAACCTTTGGCGCCGCCGAGAAGAGCCTTACCGTTCCCAACCGGCAGCGCATAGCCGAAGTTACCGGAGACGCGACTGGTGATGTTGAAGTTCGACGGCCCCCAATCCATGTGCGGATCGAAGGGATCCAGGTAAGTGGTTGTTCCACCCATGCCGTTATTGGAGAGGAAGGAAGAAGAGTGGTTATCGAGGCTCTTGGAAAATGTGTAATTGGCCCGAAACTGGATGCTATGACTGAAGCGGTGCGTCAGGTCGGTTTGCAAGGCATTGTAGTTGCTGGCGCCGTTCGAAACCGTGTAGCGGGCATTCGAGAGGTTGGGGTTCATCCTGGGCGACTTTGGCGCAAAGTAGTCCGCGCCATTGACAATGGTGGGATACGCTGTGTTTGCATCGGAGGTGGCCAGCAGGTGGTAGCCACGCTCTCCCACGTAACCGACCGAGAGGAGGGTGTTGGCGGACAGGGCCTGGTCGATTCGCAAGTTGTACTGGAAAACGGCCGGCATTTTTAAGTAGGGCTCGACGCCGGTCGGCCCGATCTTGGACCCCACCAGCTTCTGCGTCGGCGAAATCAGCAGCGGGAAAGTCGCCGGTGTCACGGTCACACGCGAGTCGTAGATGCCGATGGGAATCGAATCGCAGCAGTTGCCCATGTAATCCAACTGCTCATAGTACAGGCCATATCCGGCATGGATTGCGGTGCGCTGATTGCCGAATGGCGCCCATGCGAGACCGGCACGCGGTCCGATCATGAACTTAGCGTTGTTTTCGGAGTAGACGGATTTTCCCACCACTGGTTGGGTCTGCAATACGTAATTGGAGTTAGGAACGAAATTCGCCGCCAGGCCCTGCGGAGAGTTCCAGCCGTTGTTGAACTCGTGCCGTATGCCCAGTGTGAGTGTAAGGTTGGGGCGAATCTGGATGGAGTCCTCGGCGAACCAAGCTCCGGCCGTCTGACGCCAGCCGATTTCGATGGGGTTGAGGGTGGCGACCACCTGGGTCGCTTCTCCCAGCATGAAGTGCTGGAGATCGGTAAAGCTGGCAACACCGTTTCTCTGATCGGCGGCGTTGTCGTTGGACTCGACCTTCTGAAACCATCCGCCCACCTCGATCTTATGAATGCCCTTGACGAACGAAACGGAGTCGGTGACGGTGAACAGGTTGCGTGCGATGTCGTCAAACTGCTGCGACCCGTTGGAGCCCGCTCCCGCGATGGCGCCGAGCTGGCCGTTGCCTACCGACCCGATGTTGATATTGCCGATCGGCTGGCTTTGGACGAACGACAGGCTGGAATCGTCGGTGGGCGGAGCCCCCGTCATCATCCACTTTGCCCGGGTAAACCCTCCGCGGAGTGTGTTGATCACCGAGGAATTGAACGTGTGCGTCTCCTGCACGCTGGCAATCTGTGAACGCATGTTGCTCACGGTGAGCTGCAGGTCGGTGGATCCCGGATTGTGATTAAAGCCGTCGTCGACGGTGTAGACCCCGGACAACAAATCGTTGGCGGAGAAGTTGTGATCCACCCGCAAGTTTCCGAAGTCCTCGCGGATCATCTGTTCCGGGTTGGCATAGTAGTACGCGGCGCCGCCACCCAATTCCGGCCCGTTGGCAACTGGCCAGAGAGCGAAGTAGGGCGCGATGCCGGCGGCCAAACCTACCTTGGTGAGGGTACCATTGGCTGCGGGCAAATATCCATTCCGCGCATTATTGTCGGGAACGATGGCGACCTCGCTGACCGCGAGACGCTGCCGGAATGCTTCATAGCTGCCGAAGATGAACGTCTTGTCCTTCCTGATCGGTCCTCCCGCGGAGCCGCCGAACTGGTTGCGCCGGAAGGGAGGCACGGTGGAAACCTGGTCGAAGAAGTTGCGCGCGTCGAAGGCGCTGTTCCTGACAAATTCGAACAGCGAGCCGTGAAACTGGTTGCCGCCGGACATAGTCACCAGACTGACCTGCGCACCCGGCCGTTTACCATACTCGGCGCCATAAGTGTTCTCCTGGACGTTGAATTCGCGCACCGCGTCCACACCGAGTAACTGGCCGCTCAACCCGCCAGGGATCACATCGGCAGTGGATACGCCACTGTATTCGATGCCATTGAGGAGAAACAGATTATAGTCTTCACGGTTGCCGGAAACCGAGAAGTTATTGCCTTGCCCCGCCCCGGTATTGGTGGAGGAACGGTTCACCGTGGTGTTGGCCGTTCCCGGATTGAGCGTGATCAGGTTGTCGAAACTCCTGCCGTTCAGCGGGAGATCCTTGACTTCACTCTCGTTCACCAATCCGGAGATGGAGGTGGTTGCCACATTCACCAGGGACGCATCGGCGGTTATCTGGACCTCCTCCTTGAGAAGGCCAACTTGCATGTCGATGTCGACAACGGCATCCTGAGCTACCGCGAGATCGATCCCGAAGCGGACCAGGTTACGGAACCCGGGTTTCTGAACCTTGACATCGTAGCGGCCGACGGGAAGCGAGAGCGCCTCGTAGTAGCCGCGCTCATCGGTGACCAAAGTGCGCGTGAGACCGGTTTCCGAGTTCGTCACGGTGACACCGGCGCCGGGAATGGTGGCGCTGGTGGGATCGTGAACGAAGCCCGAAATCGATCCTAACACCTGACCGAAAACGGTTGACGAAAAGAGAACGAGCGAGACCAGCAAGATGCCGATCCGGCTCCTGGGCACCCGCGCGGTATTGAAAGCAACTCGATAGCTATCCATGTTTGTATCCTCTATTACGGAACCATATCCTTCCGAGATGCCTGGCGCGACCGGCGGAGAGAACGGCTGATCCAACGGCCCTTCTCTCCCGTGCTTTGCCAATCGCCCTGATGCCTTGCCCGCACTGGGAACGAACCCTTTGACCTCGGGAAACCATTTAACAGTTCATGCGACGGATGAAATCACAATATTGCGAAACCGCACAACATAGTCCTGTGACGCTGTGCCAGGAACGGCAAAACCAATGACGCCCGGCTGTACTCGCAACTGATTGAAACGATTCACGTTCTGACCCGCGATGGAGATGCGGATTTCGCTGCCCTTACAAATGATTTCCATCTCGTTCCACTTCTCTTCAGCACCAACCACCTTCTTCGATTTCTGTATGTTGTTGATCGTCCCAGTGGGATTGTCGCGATCCTGATAGTCGATGAGCACTTCGTAGCCACCACTGGGACCGGAGCCTGGACGGTTCTCGCCGTCGAGGCCCCACTTTCGGCGCGGTTCACGAACATAGATACAACTCCTGCCGCCGCTTGAAATATTAAATAGCAGGGCCATCCTAAAGTCCGTAAATACTTCACGCGTAAATATATAACCGGGACCGGGCTTGTTCTTATCGAAGCGCCCGACGAGCTCACCGCCTTCCGCGGTCCACGCTCCGACCCCGACGCTCTGCCATCCGGAGAAATCCGCGTCGTCGAACAGCGCTTTTTGGGCCCTTGCGACAAGAGATAACCCTGCAAGAATGAAGCACTTTCTGGTTATGACCGCCCTCCTTCATTACGCTGCCAATCGTGGAACGGTTAGCCTGGTTCCCAGGTGCTTCCTACTGAATCGACCCATTCAGTTAGGTTCTATAAGTAATGATGGTACTGATTGAAGTATTAGTATTTACCGAAAGAAAGTGTGATGTCAAGCACAAAAACGATCATTAGAAAAGATAAGGCAGAGATTAGACGGCTAGTGATTTTTATATAATTATCTCGTTTGTTGTTAGTCATTTAACGGCTTTGTAATTCGTCGTTATAGGACTTCGCATTGGCCTCACAAACGCATGCCAACATGTTAATTCAGGCAGACAATTATATTAGGTAACTGCCTAGAACCATCGCCATTTCCTGTACCTGTTTGGCAAGTTTCCGGCGGAACTCGCGGATGCCACATTGGGGCAGCGCTGCTCCGCCCAGGAGGAGCGAGGCACTCATCGATATCAACTTCGTTGCCGTGGCTGGACAAAACGCCACTCTGTCGGGAGATGCCCTGAGGGTCGTACTACCAGGCCTTCTAGTAAGCTCCGTTCGCTTAGAACGGGACCAGTACAATCATACGTTTCCAGCCAAGAATTGGCACGTTATACTCGCGTCATCAGTGGACCAACGGGTTCAACAAACTGTATACAAGGATTGCCCATGACTAAGCGGAATGCGATACGGACAGTGCTATTCCTTCTAACTATTGCGGCCCTGGCGGGATCGGCGGCAGTGAGCCACGCGCAACCTCTTGCGCCGGTGGATTCGACGGGGCAGACGCCCGATCAGCCTGCTGTCCGGCAACAGACAATGTTCCCGGCGATGGGTAATTCACCAATAGTGCGGATGTCGTCCAGGCAGACCAGTGCAACCGCGGAAGGCATCGTTCAGAACGGCAGGCTGGTCCGCATGATGACGCCTCTCTATCCGCCGGCTGCGGTCGAAGCCCATATATCCGGCGTGGTCACCATCGAGGCACGGATCGGCAAGGACGGCCGCATTGTCGAGAGCAACGTCGTCAGCGGTCCCTTGGCGCTGCGGCGGGTCGCCCAGTACGCCGTCAAACGGTGGCGGTATGAACCGTCCCTTCTCAATGGAACGCCCATAGAGAGAGTTGCCCAAGTCGATTTGAGCTTTGTCCTCGGTCGCTATTGAAGTTTGCCGAATCGGCCTTCGAGCCTTGAGGCACGCGTATGTTCTTCAGGGGCTACAGCTCGACAGCGATCACTTCGTGATCCAGGATGGATGGGACCGTCAAGGTCACCTCGCCGGCCGCCTCCCGCACGGCCGGCTGATGCGCACTCACCAGCAGGCGCACCCGCTTAGGCTTGGCTGGAACGCGAATCGTCACTTCTTGTGGCGGCGAGGGGATAAACTCGCGGATGGGGCCTTTCATCATCATCGGGTTGGTCAGATTCACCAGGTGAACGGTCAGTGATTCTTTCTGGCGCCAGATGGTGACGTCCAGAACTCCAGGACCAGTGACCGTTACGGGGCGCGGTTCGTTGGTAGCCCAGTCTACGGCGTTGCGCATGAGCGTCCCGTGATCCGCGGCGAGGATTTCCCAGAAAGTGCGATCGATATCCCAGGGGAAGTAGACGACGCGCGATTTGCCGAGTTCCCGCACGAAAACTTCCGGGATGCCGGACCTGGTAACGCGCGGGAATACTTCCTCCATAGGCAGGTCGGGATAAGACGGAATCAGCGTCAGCGGTGGGTTGGGGTAGCTGCCGATAGTCCGCGTGTGGACGCGCGACACTCCATTAATGATGCGGCCTGCGTTATCCAGGCCGTGGAGGATGGGATGGCGCTCGCCGAGTTGCAGGTAAGAATTCTGCATGCGGGCATCGACGGCACCGTCATAGGACGCGCCGAACAGATCGGCGAGACCGAAATCGGCGCGGCGGTTTCCCCACTCGTCGTAGAGCGAAGTTTCGTGCGTGGCGACGATGCTGCCGCCGCGCTTGACGAATTCGCGAATCTCGTCGCACTGGCGCGCGGAGAGAGCGGCGACATTCGGGAAGATCAGAACCTTGAATGGATCGACGTGTGCCGCATCGAGCAATCGATCGTGCACCATCTCGAATGGGATGCGCGCTTCGATGAGGGCTTGATAGTAGCCGAGAGTGTGATCTTCCACCTTTCGGCCGTAGAATTGGGCGGTCTGCTGCGAGTAGACGATGGCGACGCGCGCCAGGGGCTGCTGGTTGCGCAGGTAGCGCTCATTACGGTAGAGCCAGCCGTAGAGGTCTTCGACTACGGGAAGCCAGCGGCGGTCGTACAGCGTGGCGGAGAATTTGGTGAACCAGGGCCGCAGACCGTTGGCGATTCCGTCGAGGGCCCAGAGACGGACTTCGGCGCCGCTTTGCACGGAGTCTTTCCAACGATAGGGCTCTTCGAACCCGACACTGAATATGCCACCGATCGGCTTGCGGCCCATTGTGGAACGGAACTCCTTGCCGCTTTTGCCGCTGGCCCAAGGCGCGGCGACGCCGCTGCGCCCCTGGCGATCGGCGAACAGGATCGGTGCGCGTTCACCGATGGTCTTCATGTCGAGATCGGCCAGCGCGCCGCCGCCGGAGTTGGGGATGTAACACGCGGCGGGACTTATCGCGCGGATTTCAGAGTCCCACAGGTGCCAGAGGTCGAAGAGGCGCTGCTGGCGCCAGGCGATGTATGCGCGGCGGCTGGGTTCCCGCGGGTTGGTCGTGCGTGGGAGATCCATGCCGGCGGCGGCGTGGAAGTTCTGGCGGCAGTGCTCGCAGTAGCACATACCGGATCCGGTCCAGCGATTGCTGAAGACGCCGTCCACTTGATAGGACGAGACGATCTCCTTGGTCACTTCCGTCATGAACTCGAAATTGTAGGGGCCTAACGCGCAAGTGACCCACAGCTCCGGCATCACCGGGTGGCGGCGCATTTTGCCTTCGGCGTCGACGGCAATCCAATCGGGGTGTGCGTCGGCGACGTCGTTGTGCGCGGCGTGAGGATCGGTTCGTGCGATCACCACCATGCGCAGCTTGCGGCAACCTGCGACGAGATCGCCGAACGGATCTGTATTGGCGAGCCACTGGCTGCGGTAATGGAGCGGAACCTTGGTGGGATAGTAGGCCACGCAGCCGCCCGCGCTAAGACAGACGGCGTCTGAGTGCGTGCGGCGGAAGTAGTCCAGCCAGAAGTTGAGGTCGTACGTGCCTGGGTCGTTCTCCACCAGAGTGAGTTGCGCCCAGCGCATGGGGCGGTCGAACCAGCCAGCGGTGTCGGTTGGGTGCGCGGCTACCGCGAACGTGGACGCAGCGAAAGCGGTTGTGCGCAGGAAATCGCGACGGTTGGGGTCCTGGTCGTTGGAAGGCATAAAGTTACTCCCAAGATTAACGTAAGTGGTGGAATCGATCCGGTTCTTGGCGCGCCCCGGTCTTGCCCGATTTCTCCGCCACCCGAGGTAAGGTCTTCATGGCTACCGATAACGCCCCAGGATGCGCGCGCCCGGCGCTTGGCCGCCGACACGTTGAATCCGGTAATTGACGCGCTGCGGCGCAACGGGTCCCGTTCGGCGTCGATTTCAAGAACCCGAATTTCGCCAAAGTCGCCGAGGCGATGGGTGCGAAGGGCATCCGCATCGAAGAACCAGGCGACTTGAGAGAAGGGCTCGCGGCGGCACTTGCGCGCCAGGGCGGTCCAGTCGTGGTGGATGCGGTGGTCGATTCCTACGCACTGTCGTTGCCATCGCATATCCCCTTCCGTGGGCCGAAGGTTTCACCCTCAGCCTCGCCAAACAAGTATTGACAGGGAAGATGGACTCGGCGATCGAGACGATCGAACGCAACGTCCGGTTGGTCTGATCCACCGAACGTCTACCCACTCACTGCTTATGTTGGGGATCGAACTCCTGACGGAGAATCAAGATCACATCGTCCGGATCGGCGCTCGAATCATTGAGTAGTTCTTCAAGCCGAGAGTCGAGCGCGGCGTGCTCCAATAGCGGAATTGTGGACTTCAGTTTTGCCACGGCTGCGTCAATCCGCGAACGAGCGTCCGAGCGTTCTTCCGCCATGACTTAAGCGTAGCATCGAAGCCATATGCGCCGTCAGGTTGGCCGGATAGTAGCCGATAATGAATAATATCGCTCGCGCGGAACGGACACCGCTCACGGCTGGGGGAGGCCATTCTTTGAAAGCTCACTTGAGGTAGTCTCATCTCTCCCGCCGCGTGGTAGGGCCGGCTGGCCCGGTATCCCGAGCCTTTGGTCATCTCGATCCGCCGCCGCAAGGTCGCCTATTGGAACGTGACGTTTACAGTTGGCACCGTTAGTGGAGTGGTAGCCCACCGTTCCGACGTCCAGCCCGGAAGCGGAGAAGAACTGAGGGTTCGGAGAGAATCCCACATTCACCAGCCCCGCTGCGGCCGGCAATCGCCAGGCCGGAACCGGATCCGGACATGGTGGCGAGTCCTAATGTGGCCGGCACCACTTGAATCGGCGCCACGGTCGTTTGCCCACTGTAAGTCACCGCGATCATCCCGGTTCGTTACGCCGGTTACGCCGACTTGGACACCATCGGCGGGCAACTCGGCTCGGGTGTGCGACACGGAAGTGGAAACTCGGCGGCTGGCTTCGTATCAGGGCACGGCTTCAGTCGTGCCGCAGCACATCGGGTAGCCAAAGGCTTTAGCCGCTGAGGCTTTCCTGCGTCATCAGGGGCTGAAGCCCAAACCTTTCTCCCGATCCTTTGGCACGGCTGAAGCCGTGCCCTGATACAGAGCCTCCTGAAAGTGAGAAGCCGTGAGTACCCTACGTTCGGATTCGTGCGAATTCACCAGGAATGGAGAGTTTAACGATTACTGTGTCGCGCACCCTTGCTGCTCGCTTCCTCTGGCTGCTCGCTTTCTCTCCCTCGCTGCGCCATTCATTTGATAAGCTTGGGATATTCGCACCCAAAACCCAGCCCGCTTGCCGTTTCCGGTCGCGCCAGGCTTATTCACAAGGAAGCTCAGATCATGAAGAACCACCTCACAGGCCTGCTCTGTCTTTTCGTTCTTGTACTCACTCCCGCCGTTGCGCAACAACCTCGGTATCCCTTTTATGATCCGAACCTCCCGGCGGAGGCGCGCATCGACAATCTTCTCTCGCTGATGACCACGGACGAGAAAATCAACTGCCTGGGCACGCGCACCGGTGTTCCCCGGCTCGGTGTTCCCAATATCGGCAGCTCCGAGGGCATTCACGGCCTGGTGCAGCGCGAAGCGCGCGGTCCGCTACAGCCCATCACCACCACGCAGTTCCCGCAACCTCCCGGGATGGGCGAGACGTGGGACCCCGATCTGGTGCGCCAGGCCGCCGCCGTCCAGGGCTACGAAGCCCGTTTCATCACGCAAACTGCGAAGTACAACCGCCAGGTCCTGATGGTCTGGGGACCACAGTCCGATCTGGCGCGCGACCCGCGTTGGGGCCGCAGCGAAGAAGTGTACGGCGAGGACGCGTTCTTCAATGGGACGATGGCGGTTGCTTACATTAAAGGCCTCCAGGGCGACGACCCGAAATACTGGCAGGCCGCGGCGCTCCTCAAGCACTTCCTCGCCAACAGCAATGAAGACCACCGCAACAGCTCGTCTTCCAATTTCGATGAGCGCCTGTTCTGGGAGTATTACTCCGTTCCTTTCCGTATGGGCTTTCTCGAGGGCGGCGCTAAAGCGGTCATGGCCTCGTACAACGCATGGAACAACACACCCATGGCCGTCAATCCCATCCTACGCAGCATCGTTCGCGACAAATGGGGTGTCGACGTCATCTCCAGCGATGGCGGAGCCGTTAAGCTCCTGGTCGATCCGCGCCATCTTTTCCCCAACCAGGAAGCGGCCGCTGTCGCCTGCCTGAAAGCCGGCATCAATCAGTTCCTCGACAGGTATGCCGACGAAACCAAAGCCGCTCTCAAAGACGGCTCCCTCACGGTGGCCGATATCGACGCAGCGCTCCGCCTGAAGTTCCGAATCGCTATCAAGCTTGGACTGCTGGATCCGCCGGACATGGTCCCGTACTCGAAGATCAAAGACTCGCCCGAGCCCTGGAACACCGATAAAGATCGCGCCGTTTCCCGCCAGGTCGCCCAGGAATCCGTCGTCCTTCTCAAGAACGACAAGAACTTTCTCCCGCTCGACAAGAAGTCCCTCAAGTCCATTGCCGTGATTGGCCCGCTCGCCGACTCCGTCCACTGGGACTGGTATGGTGGCACGCCTCCTTATGCCGTCACGCCTTTGCAGGGCATCAAGGAGGAGCTGGGCGCCAATGTCACCGTCAACTACGCTGCCGAAGAACTGGGCAACGCTGCGGTTAACGCCGCGCGCCAGTCCGATGTCGCCGTGGTAGTGGTGGGCAACGACCCCACCTGCGGCCCTGACATGCGGCATGACTGGTACAACGCCTACGAGGGCGGGGGAGTGACGTTGCCCTGCACCGTGCCCAGCGACGGCCGCGAGGGCCGTGACCGCGAAACTATCGACCTGTATCAGGAACAGCTCATCAAGCAGGTCTACACCGCGAATCCGAAGACGGTCGTCATCCTGGTTTCCAGCTTCCCGTTCGCCATCAACTGGACCCAGGCCAATATTCCCGCCATCCTTCACGTAACTCACGCCTCTCAGGATGAAGGGACTGCGCTGGCGAAGGTTCTCTTCGGCGCCTATACGCCGGGCGGCCATCTGGTCGAAACCTGGCCCAAATCTCTCGATCAGTTGCCGCCTATGATGGACTACAACATTCGCAACGGCCGCACCTACATGTACTTCAAGGGCGAGCCGCTGTACCCGTTCGGATTCGGCCTAAGCTACACGACGTTCAAGCTCACTAATCTGAGGACGAGTTCCCGGCAAGTCGCCAAAGACGGAACCGTGAAGATCAGCGTTGACGTGACCAACACCGGTAGCCGCACCGGCGACGAAGTCGTCCAACTCTATGTGAAGCACCTGGGTTCGAAGGTCGAGCGCCCGCGCGAACAACTAGCGGGGTTCCAGCGCGTGACCGTGCAGCCCAATGAGACAAAGACGGTCGAGATCGCCCTTCCGGCTTCGCGGCTGGCGTACTGGGATGTAAAACTCCAGGCCTTCCGCGTCGAGACCGGACCTGTCAGCCTCATGGTCGGCGATTCGTCAGCCAACATCGCGCTCAGCGCTACGGTGCGCGTGCAGTAGGCGACGGCAAGTCTGAGCCGATGCGGTTTCCGGCGTCGAGGATTCAGGACGACATTATGGCGGCCCGCCTGGTCGAAGCCATGCGCGCCGCCACGCGCATAGCCTGCTGCATGCTGCGCGGATCGGCCTGGTTCTTGCCGGCGATATCGAACGCCGTGCCATGATCCACGGATGTGCGGATGATCGGAATGCCGAGAGAAATATTGACAGTCCCTTCGAAATCGATTAGCTTCATTGGGATGTGGCCTTGATCATGGTACATCGCAACTACCAGATCGTACGCGCCGCGGGATGCCTGGAGGAACACCGTGTCGCCAGCATGCGGGCCGCTGCACAGGATGCCCTGGCGGCAGGCCACTTCGATGGCCGGCGCGATGAAGCGCTTCTCTTCATTGCCGAACAGTTCGTGCTCGCCGGCATGGGGATTCAATCCGCACACCGCGATGCGCGGCCGCCCGAAGCCGAGCAGTTTCATGGCTTCATTTCCCAGCTCGATGGTGCGGACGATGCGCGGTATGTCCAGGTCGCACGCCTGGCGCAGTGCAACGTGCGTCGTGACGTGCACGGTGGAGAACCGCTCGCTCGAGAGCAACATGCGAGACTCCGTAGCGCCACATAGCTCCGCAATGTACTCGGTATGGCCGGAAAACCGGCGGCCGGAAAGCGCGACGGCTTCCTTGTTGAGTGGCGCCGTAACCATGGCATCGGCCTCTCCGCATAGACAGAGTTCGGTGGCGATGCGGACGTACTCCAACGCCGCGACTCCGCAGCGGGCGTCCAACCGGCCGAACGTGAACTCCTCGATACCGGTGAGCGCCCCGACGTCGCGAAGTTCCGCCGATTGCAACTTCAGGCCGGTAACCCGCTCCACCCTTTCCAGGGCGCGGGCATCTCCCACCACAATCCAGCGGGCCAGCGGCGCGAGTTGCGGGTCGGCAAGGGCCTTAACTATGATCTCGGAGCCGATTCCGGCTGGATCGCCCATGGTTAACGCAATGGCCGGCATCTCTATTGGTTCAGGCATGTAAAATAGTCCGCTACTTGAATTAGAGCATCAGGACGCCCAAATCCGCCGGATTTGGTGGCGACTGAAATCCCATCGAACACGCCGCCGCGAATCACGCCACAAGGAACTCCGGGAATAATTTCATCAAAAAGATCGATACGCCGCACTCCGGCGGCTCGGCAAAGCCGCGAAGCAGTGTCTCCACCGGAGAGCACAAGCGCGGAGGCGTGAGCGCAGGCGACCAATTCCTTGAGCCGTTCCGCGGAGGCCTGACCGCATGGAATGCGCAGCACGACGTGCTGGCCGCGATCCAGCGCGGCTGCAATGGACTCCGCGTTGGTCAGCTCCGCGTGTACCAGCAGCGCCCGGCGTTGGCCCACGAGAGCCGTCTGCTGGGCGACGGTCGCCCGGTGATCCGATCCGATACAGAACAGCACGGGGCCTTTGGGCGCTGGTCGAGGTCGAGATTGCGGCCGGATCGGCAGCGTGCGTGCCAGCGCGGACGCGAGGCCCGCCGATCCCGCCCACAAGACGCGGAAATCGAGCGCCAGACCCGCGGCGGCGATCCGGTCCAGATCGTCGTCGCAGACCGCGTCGAGCACCACAATCCGCGCGCCGGAAGAGATTGCTTCCGGGATGGCCTCGTGCTTGATGTGCACGCATCGCTCCACCCCCTGTGCGCGAAAGTGAGCGGCGATTTCGACCGGCGCAAAATCCGCGCCGCCGGCGACACGCAAGCATCCCGCTTCTACCATGCGATTCATCCGTGGAAAAGCGGGGCAGACCACGGCGGCATCGTAACCGAAGGCTGTGAGGGCCGCCGTGATTTCCACGCCGATATGGCCGCGCAGCGTGGAATCGATCTTTTTGAAGAGGATCGACGGCGAACCAATCGGCAGACTGGCGGCTGTGGCCGAGATCGCGTCCCGCGCAGCCGCGGGTTCGAGGTCCCGGCTGTCCGTACTAACGGCGATGACGGCCGCGTCCGCGAGTTCGGCGCCAACCGCAATCGGCACCATCGTCGGGCGCCCGCGCATCGCGAAATGGACGGCGGCATCGCAGGCACCCGTCAGGTCGTCTGCAATGAGAAAACAGTCGAGCGCTGCCACTGAGCCTGGAGCCTGGATCACGACTACCTATCAGATTAAACGAAAGTCCGGTGGCGAAGGCGAACAAGGTCAAGACGGCGCCATAGGCGGGCGGTTTCTGCAACACTAGCGATGTGGCGACCGATGATCCAGCAACGCAACTGCGGGAGCAAGGTATAGCTCTATTGCGGGATGTCTTCGCGAAGGATTCTCTGACCAGGTTGAAAGAGGCGGCCGCCTGGTGCTTTGAGGCGATCAGGACAGAGAGACCGCTTCCCGAGCACTACCAGTTCAGCCGCTTTTCTCATTCCGTACTTCTGACTGCGCTGACGGACTTTGGCTGTGGTTCGGAGGAATTGGTGGCGCCTCTATCCGCGCCAGGTCTCGAACAATTGTTCTCGGAAGCTATGGGCTGTGAGTGGACTTGCAACATGCAACAATCGTGGGTCCGGAAGAAGTTTGCCCCACTTCAGGCTCCGGCTCCCGAGTACCATCCCCAGAGCTGGCACCAGGACGGAGCGTTAGGAGTCCGTTTTCCCTTGGAATCCGGGCGGGTCATCCCGATGACCGAGTTGCTGACCTGCTGGATTCCGTTGAACCCCTGCGGCAGAGACAGCCCTGGCTTGGAGTTCGTCCGCCGCCGTCAGGCAGCCTTGGTGCATTTCACGGAACTCGGCGACTCGGTCCTGCGCCAGCGGTTCCCGCCGCAGGATTTCTGGGCGCCAGCGCTCGAATTAGGCGATGGCCTGGTTTTCCTGAACAGCATCCTCCACCGGACCTACGCATGTCCGGAGATGCGACACAATCGGCTGAGCGTGGAGTACCGCATTTTCCCTCGTTGACGCTCGATCGCCGGCGGTGCGCCGGGGCGAGCCTCACGCCACGCTGGCGGGCGATCAAGCGGCTGCGGCGGAAGACGCGGAAGCCACGCTGCGAGGGCCCTGGCAGGGAGCAGGACAACAGCGACCGCTGTCGCCCTGCGCCGAGCCGTTAGCGCCCTCCCGGTTGAAAACGTGATGAGGCCACACCTGGGGGGCCTCGCCGGACCGCCGGGCACGGATTGTGCACTATACCTGAGAGGCAGGATCTGCATGATGCAATGCTGATTTTGCCGCTCCGTCGCAACCCACGATTGCCGAGCCAGGGACCGGCGCTAGTCTGGTCCGGGCCTCAGGCCAGATTCGACTTAGGCCAGTGAATTGCAATGTGGAAGCACTAACAAGTTCGCCGAGGCTCACGGGATCCTGGTTGACCCATGGCGGCGAAGATTCGCAAGTCGGATCTGATCGATTCGCGCTCCTAAACAGATCGGAGACTAGCGGAAGCTATGACCGAAAAACTAGACGCGCCCATCGTCGCCCCCACAAACGGCGGACCAAAGGCGCCGCCCGCCCCTAACCAGCCAGCAGCGCCCCAGCAACCGGCTAGTGAGCCGACTCCCGCCGCCAGCCAGCCGGGAAAGCCCCAAAAGCCGGCCGATAAGCCGGCTCCCTCCCCACCCGCTCACAAGAAAATCACGGGCAAGAAAATCACGGTGGCGATTATTTTGCTGGTCGTGATCGGAGCGGGCGCATACATCATCTGGAAGATGTTCTTCGCGACGCCAGCGGTGCCGGACAGCATCGTTGTCCTCAGTGGCCGGATCGAGGGAGACGACTCGGCAGTGGCTGCGAAGACGACTGGGCGAATTCTCGAGGTTCGCGTGCGGGAAGGCGACATGGTCAAGACCGGCGACACGATCGCCGTTCTCGACGACCAGCAGATTCGGGACCGCGAGGAGCAGGCGCAGGCCGCGCTCGCGGGAGAAGAGGCGAAAGCGGCCGCCGCGCGCGTTCAGATCGCCTTCCTCGAAGAGCAGTTGCGGCAGAATCAATTGCAAACCGAACAGGCGGGCGTCGATGCACAAGGGCGTGTGCGGCAGGCCGAGGCGGATGTGGCCGCTGCCGAATCGGACCTGGCGCAACAAGAAGCCGCCTATCGGCTTGCGGCATTCGACAAGGAAGCATACACGGCGCTGGCGAAAACCGGGGCCGTCTCCGAGCGCCAGGGGAAGCAATCGGTGTCCGCGGCCGACCAGCAGGCCGCCGCGGTTGCCGCCGCCAAGCGCCGCGTTGAAGCGTCGCGGGGCGCGTTGACGACGGCTCGAGCCACTCTTTCGAACCCGGGCATTCGCGAAGCGCAGGTCGGAATGGTGAACCGGCAGATTGCGCAGCAGCAAGCTGAGGTCTCCAGCGCCGCTGCGAATACGGAGCAGGCGCGCTTCCAGCTTGCCGAAGCTCAGGCGAATCGGCGGGACCTGATTGTCCGCGCTCCCTTCGACGGCACCGTCATCACGCGGGCGGCGGAGCCCGGGGAAGTGATTACAGCCGGAACCGCTGTCATCAGTCTCCTGGATCTCGGCAAGGTCTACCTGCGCGGCTTCGTGCCGGAAGGGCGCATCGGCAAGGTCAAAGCCGGACAGCCGGCGCACGTTTACATCGACTCCAATCCGAAACAGCCGATCGATGCGTATGTGTCGCGCATCGATCCGGAGGCCACGTTCACGCCGGAAAACACGTATTTCAAGGATGATCGCGTGACACAAGTGGTCGGTGTGAAGCTGCAGTTGAAAAGCGCCATTGGATTCGCCAAACCGGGCATGCCCGCCGACGGAGAAATTCTGGTGGAAGGCTCCGCCTGGCCGGATCGCAGCAAGGCCAGAAAATGATCGCCGTGTCCGCTCCCGTCGCGGCGTCCGCCGCCCCCAACGGCAACAAGTCCCCGCGAACGGCGATTCGCGTCGAGCGCCTCTGGCAGCGCTACGGCAGCATCGAGGCGGTCCGCGGAATCGATCTGACGGTGGCGGAAGGGGAAATCTTCGGATTGATCGGACCGGACGGCGCGGGCAAGACCTCGACGTTTCAGGTGCTGGCGGGCGTGCGGGAAGCGACTTCGGGCAAAGTGGAAGTCTTCGGCCAGCCGGCGCGCGAGGCGCGATCACACACCGGCTATCTGACGCAGACGTTTAGTCTGTACCCGGACCTGAGCGTTGCCGAGAATATCCGCTACATCGGGGAATTGCGGCGGGTCGCTCCGGGCGAGATCGAAAAGCGAAGTCTCCAGTACCTGCGGATGTTCGATATGGATCGGTTTGCGGACCGGCTGGTGGGAAAACTGAGCGGCGGAATGAAGCAGAAGCTGGCGCTGGTGTGTGCGCTGGTGCCCGCGCCGCGCATTCTGGTGCTCGATGAACCCACTACCGGCGTCGATCCGGTGTCGCGGCGCGAGTTTTGGGATACGCTCACGCATTTGGCGGCGGACGGTTTGACGATCCTGGTGGCCACTCCGTATCTGGACGAAGCCGAGCGATGTAACCGCGTGGCGCTGATCTACCAGGGTCAAATCAATCAGGAGGGCACGCCGGCCGAGCTGCGGGCCAGTTTGCACGCCCAACGGCTGGAACTGCGCACCGCGAACCTGGAGCAAGCCGAGCAGATTCTCTTGGCCAGCAGCGGACCAGACCGGGAAATCCTCGACGTGCAGCGCTTTGGCGATCGCCTGGATCTTCTGGTGCCCGATCCGGATCGCGCGGAGCGGTTTCTGGAGAAGGAGCTGGGCTCGGCCGGCCTTGCCGGCTTCGAGTTTCGGATCGATGAGCCGACGCTCGAAAACGCGTTTGTCGCGACACTGCGCCGGTTAGGGGAAGAGGTGCACGCGGAACCGTTTCCCGGCCGGCATGAACACAGGGATCTGCGCGGCCAGATCGCGATCGGCGCGAAAGATCTCCACATGCAGTTCGGATCGTTCACGGCCGTCAAGAGTTTCAGCCTGGAGATTAAGTATGGCGAGATCTACGGTCTTCTCGGCGCCAACGGAGCCGGCAAGACCACGGTCATCAAGATTCTGTGCGGGCTGCTGGAGCCGACGCGCGGCGAGATGCAACTCGCCGGCGAACACGGCAGCTTGCGGTCGCAAACCGTCCGCCAGCGAATCGGCTACATGTCGCAAAGCTTCAGCCTCTATGACGATCTCTCGATTGAAGAGAACCTGGACTTTTCCGCCGGAGTCTATCTGGTCAACGGCGAGGAGCGCGAAGAAAAGAAACGCTGGGTGCTGTCCTTTTCCGGCCTGGAGGGCAAACAGGATCAAGTGATCGGGAGTTTGCCGGGCGGATGGAAGCAGCGCGTGGCGCTGGGGGCCGCGATCCTGCATGAGCCGAGCGTCTTGTTTCTCGACGAACCGACTTCGGGCGTCGATCCGCTGGCGCGCCGCGCTTTCTGGCAGGTTATCAGCCGATTGGCGGATCTCGGCGCGGCGATTCTGGTGACCACCCACTATCTGGAAGAAGCCGAGCAGTGCAATCGCGTCGGCTTTATGGTGGCGGGCGAGCTGGTGGCCGAAGGCAGCCCGACCGCCATCAAAAGCGCACAGCCGGGGCATCTGATCGAGTTCATCGTGGATCAACCGCAGCGCGCAGCCGACCTGCTGAAGAAGGACATGCCAGGTTGGCGAGTGTCGCTGTTCGGCGAGCGGTTGCACGTTGTCACGGACGAAGAAGCCGAGCCGGGCCGGCAGCGGATCGCCAAGAAGCTCGAAGCGGACGGAATTCGAGTGGTCAGCGCGCGGGAAGGGCAGTTCTCGCTGGAGGACGTGTTCATCAGTGTGGTGGAGCAGGCGCGGCAACAAGGGAGGGTGGCGGCGGAAGACTGACCGTGCGACCCATGCGGCGAATTCTGGCACAGATGCGCAAGGAGCTGACCCAGTTAGTTCGGGACCGCATGTCGTTGGCGATGGCGCTGGTTCTCCCCGTGATGATCGTATTTCTGATCGGGACATCCTTCAAGCTGACGGTGAGCGACCTTCCGATTGTGGTGCAGGACCTGGACAGTTCGGCTGCGTCACGCAGACTGATTGACGCTTTTCGCGCCTCGGTGACCCTGCACGTCGCCGCGTCGCCGGTGGAGCAATCGCCGGAACAAGCCTTGCAGCACGGCGCGTACGCCGTCCTCGTCATTCCGGTTCACTTCGGACGGGACATTGTGCGCGGGAGCAATACGCCGGTCCAACTGCTGGTGGACGCCTCGGACGCGAACACGGCCAGGCTGATGTCGGGTTACGCGAGCCGCATCATACAGGCTTATAACGCCGCCAACGCACCGGCTCCCCAGCCAGTGCAGGCCTCGATTCGGCTCTGGTTCAACCCCGGATTGTCGGATAAGTTATACCTCGGCCCGGGCGTTTTTGTGCTGGCGCTGTCGATGTTTATTCCCTTGCTCGCAGCGCTCGCCATGGCGAAGGAAGGACAGCGAGGGACCATTCTTCAGGTCTACGTTTCCAATATCTCGGCGCATGAGTACCTGCTCGGAAACATCTTGTCGTTCATGGTGGTCGGCCTCGCCGAATGCGTGCCGCTGCTCGCGTTGCTGTTTACCTATTTCGGTGCGCGCTTTGCCGGCGATCCCGTCCCATTCCTGGTCGCCACGGTACTGTATGTCTTCTGCGTCGCAACGTTCGGAATCATGGTCGGGGTGGCGATTCCGAACCAGATAGGGGCCATCTCCGTGGTGGCGCTGGGCGGCTATCTGCTGGTGTTTCTCCTTTCCGGCCTGCTGTTTCCGATCGCCAACATACCCGAGGGAATCCGTTGGATCTCCAATTTGGTGTGGGGCAAGCACTACATCACCGTGGTACGCGACGCATTTCTGCAAGGCGCGGGCTGGGCTGCGACGTGGCTCGAAATCCTGATTATCGGCGGTACGGGGACTTTGTTCTATCTCCTGGCATGGCTCACCACGCGGCGAATGCAACTCAAGGCGTAGCGATTTCGGACGGCGCAAACATGCGGAAATTCCTGCAAAACATCGCAAACACCCGGTTCCTGGCGTTGATCCGGAAAGAATTCAGCCAGATCCGCCGGGACCGCCGGATGACCCTGTCTCTGATTCTGCCGCCCATACTTATGATCCTGCTCTTCGGTTATGTGCTGAACTCGACCGTAGCGAACCTGCGGCTGGGGGTGGTCGACGACAGCCGGACGCCGGAAAGCCGGGAGCTGATTGCGACGTTGACCGAGAGTAAGAGCTTCGCACCGGCCGGCAACTACTTTTCCGCGGACCAGCTCGGAGATGCGATCGGCCGCGGCAACCTTACGGCCGGAGTGGTCATTCCCTATGAGTTTGGCCGCGACCTGCAGCGTGGCCGGACAGCGACGGTGCAGTTTCTGCTGAACGCGATGGACGCCAATACGGCGAGGATCGCGCAGGCGTATGCGGAGAGCGTGGTTGCGACTTACAACAGCGGGTTGCGCGACTCCGGCCTGAACGCGGATTTTCGGCGGGTCGCGCCGGCAGGCGCCCAGCCGCACAGTGAAGTGTTGCTATATCCCGCATACCTCTACAACCCGGGACTGGTCAGCTCGTGGTTTGTGGTGACCGGAGTGTTCGGAATGTTGTGCATTTTGAATGCTTCCATCGTCTCCGCCGCGGCGATGGTAAAAGAACGCGAGGCGGGCACCCTGGAGCAATTGATGATGTCGCCGGCCGGAACCTACACCATTATCATCGCCAAGATCGTGCCCCTCTTCCTGCTTCTCTGTCTGATGGTGCTGGGCGCCATCGCCTTGATGAAATTGGTTTTTCAGGTGCCGTTTCGCGGAGGCTATCTGCTGGTGATGCTGGGCGCCGCATTGTGCGTTCTTTGCGGCATAGGCATAGGGACGTTTATTGCCACGTTCACCAAGACAGCGGCACAGGCGCAACTGACGAGCTTTTTCGTGAATCCGCCGCTGTCGAGCTTGTCTGGCGCCCTCACTCCCGCGCAGGCGCTGCCGGCATGGATGCGGCCGCTGACGAATATTAACCCGATCTACCATTTCGGCGTGATCGCGCGAGGCAGCATGCTCCGCGGCTCCGGACTCAATACGCTATGGCCCAATTTCCTAATTCTATTCGCGTTTACGCTCGTTCTGGTTTCGCTGAGCGTGTGGCGCTTCCGAAAGCAGCTCAGCTAGACGGACAAGACACATGATCAAACCTGTGAGCGGTATGATTCGGATGCGTGGGCTGGCCGCTATCCTCCTGTCTGCGGGCGGCGCGTTCGCGCAGGCTGGCGGAGCGCCCGGCGCAATGGTGAACCAACTCCCGCTATCGGGCCGGACCGCGCAGAGCGGCTCCGTGGCAGCTACCGAATCGCCCGTGCCGGGAACCACTACCAGCGTCAACACCATCAATCCCACGCTTCAGGTATCGGGTTCGTATGCCGGAAGCACCGGGAGCACGGCCACTCTTCCGTTCTCGGGAAAGTTGTCGCTGCGCGAAGCGGTCGAACGAGCGCTGAAATACAACCTGGGAGCGGTCGGCATGGCGCAGGCGTTGCGGCAGGCGCGCGGACAGCAACTGGTCGCGCGCAGTTCGCTGCTTCCCAACCTGAACGGCGCGCTGCATGAGTTCGACGAGAAGATCGACCTCAAGGCGCAGGGGCTGGGAAGTATTCCGAATCTCGGGGCCTCGCTTCCTTCCGTGGTCGGCCCGTTCCATTACTTCGATCTGCGTGCCACGCTGACGCAAACCGTGGCCGATATGACGGCCCTCAACAACTACCGTTCGAGCAAGGAAATCGTTCGTTCCAATCAGTATTCGGCTGAGGACGCGCAGGACCTGATCGTGTTCGCCGTCGGCGGCGCTTATCTGCAAGTGATTGCGGCGGCAGCGAGGGTGGAATCGGTGCGCGCGCAACTGGAAACCGCCAGGGTTCTCTATTCCCAGACGTCGCAGAAACGCAGCGTGGGGCTGCTGGCGCAGACCGACGTCAATCGGAGTCAAGTGCAGGCCTTGACGCAACAGCAGCGTCTGGTTTCCTTGCAGAACGATCTGGCGAAGCAGAAGATCAACCTCGCGCGGATGGTAGGTTTGCCGGCCAGCGATGGTTACGTGCTTTCGGAAAACATTCCGTTTTCCGCTGCGCCTTCGATCGCCTTGGAGGAGGCGCTGAAACAGGCGCTGGCGAAGCGCGCGGATCTAAGAGCGGCGGAAGCGCAGGCGCAGGCCGCCCAGTTCTCGCGATCGGCGGCCCGTGACGAACGCCTCCCATCGCTATCCGTCAGCGCCGACTACGGCCTTATCGGGACCGGGCCGACGCAGTCGAATGGGACGTACACGCTGGTGGGAACGCTCCGGATTCCGATCTGGCAGGGCGGCAGGACGGAAGGCGACATCGAACAGGCCGATGCTGCCCTAGCGCAGCGAAGAGCGGAGATCGAGGACCTTCGAGGCAGGATTGAAAGCGACATCCGCGACGCGTATCTCGACCTGGAAGCCGCGGGCAGCCAGGTGGAAGTGGCCGCGAAGAATGCGCAGGTAACCAAAGAAACTCTGGATCTGACGCGGCAACGCTTCGACGCCGGTGTCACCGACAACGTGGAAGTCGTGCAGGCGCAGGAATCGGTGGCCGGCGCGGAACTCGACTACATCAACAGCGTGTTCGCCCACAATCTGGCGAAACTGAGCCTGGCACGCGCCATCGGCGGTGCGGCGGAGAGCCTGCCGCAATTCCTGAAGCTCCAATGACAGGCTAACGCGGGCGCGCAGCGTTTCCGCGGGGGGGGTGTCGCCGAGAGCGTGGATTGAGCTTGTCGACACTGCCGCGCTATCGGAAGCGGCCTGCACAAACTGGCGTAGCAGGCGCGGGGACGAATGGCGACGGATCCGTTGTAAGCGATCATGCCCTGTGATAACTTCAGATTCGGACGGCAACGTCTCGAAAGCGAGGGCACGACGGATGAACCGCAACGAACGCATTTTCTGTTTTCTCGTACTTACGCTTGCCGCATTGGGCGGTTGCTCCAGTGGGCCACCAGCCAAAGAAGCCAAGAAAGCCGGGACCGCGCCGGACAGAATCCAGGGAAAGGTCCACCTTCAGGATTCGGGCGGGGCGGCCGACGCCGCGATGAATGCGGGTGGACCTTCTGTGTACCTTAAGGAAGGCGACCATCGCTACCGCCTTTTCTTGAGGACGGCGGCTGAGATAGTCGACGGGAGCGAGTATGTTGCCGAAGGCGTCTACGCGCAAAAGGCCATCGACGAGATTGGCGATCCCGACCAGGGCAAGAACGGCTATCCGCTCCAATCAAGCTGCGAGCGTGTCGTCAGAATGGCCTGGAGCAGCCTGGCCTTTGATGAATTCGATGCGGACACCTCGCTTCTGAGCGCCAGGGTGAAACGATATCCCGCCAGGCCCATATTCCTGGTTACGCGGATACGGCCCGCGACATCTTCGGACAGCAGCAGCGCTTCGGCAGAAGCGAAGAAAGACGCCGCGGCCGAGGAGGATGTCCCCGAAGTCTCTGTTGCGGCGGATAAACAACGCGCTTTTCTGATTGAGGGACCGAACGTTCAAACCGCACCCCTTTGGGAGCCCGCGGGGGGAACCGTTAGCTGCAAAGTCGTCATCGGCCCGGAAGGGAAAATCTCTGACCTCGAAACCGGCGTGCAGCTCTGCGAGGCTGTGCCGTGGTCTCAGTTTCGTTATCAGCCTCCGGTCCAGGGCGGCCACCCCGTCACAGTGAGAACCGAGGTTGAAATGCGCTTCGAACCGCGAAAGTGACAGCCTCGATGTGACCGGTGGAACGTGGCGCGGCCCGAGCGAGCGCGGCAATTCGAGCGCTTGGCAGAGGCTGGCCTTCGCTGTACGTCTGGCCTCCAGGAGGGCCTGATGTCTTGTAATCAGCCGCTTGGGTGCTGTGTTCCCCGGCTGTGCACCTTTTGTTTTATGGCGCGGAGTGCCGGAGGGCGCGGTGTCGCAGTACGTGATCGGATATGCCCCAGGTACTTTCTACGTGGAGGATTTCGATGGCGATGGGAATCCCGATATCGTATTCGCCGCGGGGCACCCGTGCCACAGCCGACCTGTTGCCGGTTACCGGGCTGTGACCAGGAACAGGGAACTGGCGCTATGCAAGACCTACGACGCCATCGGCTACGAAATCGAGAGCCAGCCCTGAGTTTCTAACCTAAGTTCGTCACGGCTAATGGCAAAGGACGCCGGGTATTTCAGAATCAGCCAGGCACGGCGTCTCCGGCGTTCATGCGACATCTGTCCCACGCGGTTTCCGAGTAGTCCGATCTTTGCGTGGCAGCCACGGAGGGGAACACTCGTCGAGACCGCGCCATCTCGCAGGTTCCAGGAGCATTACACTTTGTTCCAGTAGCATTACACTTTGCGGATAGCAGCGACGACTCATACGCTGCCCGGAGTCTATTCGGGATCAGAGAGAAAATCGGCCGATAGCGAGCAAGGCGTTCTTAATGAATGACAAGGGCCGCCTATAGCGTGCACCGCTCAACTGAATGGGAAACCGGCAATTATCTCCGCCAAGTTATTACAAAACACAATGATAGGGACATGTTTCGAGAGTCTTAGCGTGAAAGCTCCGCTAGCGGCAGACAATTAAAAACAGAGAAAACGTTTGGCCTGCCGTCACTGTAATACATCTGAGTTTTGCCCGAGTGCTTCAGCCGGAACGCCATCATGGGGCTCACAATGGCGGAAGCCTGCCGAGGTGCGTTACCTATGCACTGGTTTGCACTGACCGTCAAGCCGCGCCACGAGAAGGCCGTCACCGAGCATCTTTCGGCCAGATCACTCGAAGCGTATGCACCGGTGTATCGCGAACGCCGGCGTTGGTCGGATCGCGTCAAGACCGTGGAGTTGCCGCTTTTCCCGAGGTATGTTTTCTGCCGGTTCTCTTTCGCGGACCGGCTGAAAGTCATCGGCATGCCCAGCGTCCAATCGGTCGTTGGATTTGGCGGCGAACCCGTCCCCGTTCCGGACGAGGAGATCGATGCGGTCAGAATGCTGGTGGGCTCCGGCCTCGCGGTTGCCCCCTGGCATTATCTTCGCATCGGGCAGCGCGTTCGGATTTGCGAGGGTCCCCTGTCCGGCCTGGAAGGAATTCTGGCCCGTGAAAAATCGGGATACCGCGTAGTGATCAACGTCGAATTGTTACAGCGCGGGGTCGCGGTTGAGATCGATCGCAATTTCGTCGGGACGATCGATGGCGCCCAACTGGTTTTAGCCTGCACGTCTTGATACCCCTTCCATGCCACGATCGCGGAAAAATCGAACGGTAGTTTTCCGGCTTACCCAGGCCGAATACGACCGCGTGAGGCTCGCGTGCGACGCGGCCGGGGCTCGCACTCTCTCCGAGTACACGCGATCGGAACTGTTGGATGGCTGCGAGACCGACTCGCAAGGCTCGACCAATCTGAAAAGATTCCACGCCATCGACGAAAAGCTCGAAGAACTGAAGGGGATGGTCAAACGCATTTCCGAACGGGTGGCGCCGGACGCGCAGTGAATCGAAGGTGCTTGCTTCCAACCGGCAAAAAGATGCGTTACCTACGCTCACTTCGCTCTATGACGGTGGTGTTGTTCCCTATGGCGGTCGCCTGCGCTCAAACCGTTCCTTCGGCGCTGCCGGGAAGCGCCGGCACCCGTTCCTCCGCCGAAACCGCCGCGCCCGACTCAGGTTCGGCTTACGTCCCCATGGATAGTTGGATCTACGACGCGCTGGATCGCCTGGCCGCGTTCGGTCTCATCCCTTCGCAGATTACCGGACTCCGCCCGTGGACTCGCGCGGAATGCCGTCGTCAAACCCGCGAAGCCGAAGAGCAGTTCCAGAAATCGCTGGGCGAGTACACTCCTCATCACGTGGCTGGCGAGCTGTCCGCGATCGGGGTGGAAGCCGCCGCTCTGGTTTCCGCGCTCCATCGTGAGTTGGACTCGCCCGGCCCCGCCGCATCTTCCATCACGCTGCAGTCCGTCTACACGCGCAACGGGGTGATTGCCGGCCCGGCGCTCAACGATAGCTTCCACTTCGGCCAGACCTGGACCGGCGACAACGGCCGTCCCTTCGGACGCGGCTGGAACTCCTATACCGGCTTCAGCGCGAACGCCGAATCGGGACGCTTCATCGCTTACATGAGCGGGGAGTACCAGCACGCCCCGGGCAGTGACCCGTACTCTCTCGCGGTCCGGCAGGCCATTTCCACGATGGACAGCATGCCCCTCCAACCCGCCGTCGCGCGATCCGATACCAATCGCTTCCGCGCGATCGAGGCATACGTCGGATTCCGCTTAGGGGACCTGGAGTTCACGGCTGGGAAGCAGGCTCTCTGGTGGGGTCCCACGTACGATGCTCCGCTCTCGTTCTCCAATAATGCCGAGCCCACCGAGAATTTGCGAATTTCCACTCTGCACCCGCTTCGCTTGAGGCTTCTCGGAGAAGTCCGGGCCGAGTTCGTGATCGGAAAACTGGATGGGCAACAGTATACCTGGCGCCCCTGGTTCAACGCGCAGAAGCTGTCTTTCAAGCTCACCGACAACCTCGAGATGGGCTTTACCCGCTGGTCCATATTCTGGGGCGTGGGCCATCCGATGACGCTGGGCAGCTTCATCGATAATTTCACCACCCTCAACGCCGGTGTCCCCGGCCGCGCCAACCCCGGCGATCGCAAAGGCGGATTCGATTTCCGCTACCGCATCCCCGGCCTACGCAACTGGGTGACGCTCTATACCGATTCCTACTGCGACGACGATCCCTCACCCTTGGCTTCGCCGCACCGCTCCGCGATCGACCCAGGCATCTATCTGATGCGCGTACCTGGCATTCCGCACTTGAGTTTTCGCGTGGAAGCGCCCTCTACCACACTGATGGGGCTCGACAACGTCATCAATTACGTGAACTACGAGTACCTGAGTGGCAACACCAACTACGGCCAACTGCTGGGCAGTTGGGTGGGCCGCGATGGGCGCGCGGAAGAGGCTTGGGCCACCTACCGGTTCTCACCGCGGAACAAAATCGAGCTGGGCTTTCGCCAATTGAAAGGCAGCGCGAAACTGATCCCCGGAGGCTCCACTCAGTCGGATCTCTCACTCGAGAGTTCGTACGCCTTGGCCCTCGACTGGCACGCCGATTTCTTCGTGCAATACGAGAAATTCTACGTGCCGCTCCTGGGCCCGCGCCGCAACAATCTCAGTAGTTGGATTCAACTGACCTGGGAGCCGAACCTCCAGATTTCCGAAAAAGGAACTAGACAGAAGTGATACAACCAACCCCGATCTTGACGTGGCGCGCTCGCCGGCATATGGGACAGCTCGCTTGGGCCGCCGGGTTCTTGCCCGGCGTTGTTCCGCTTCGGCACGCCGGTCCCGCGGCTGTTCTCCTTGCTGTCGCGCTATTCGCTGCCTGCAGCCCCCCTGCCTCCGCCCAGGACACGGGCGACGCCCAGGATACGGACGCTGCGCAGGTCCTCGGCGCCACGCCCGTGCAGGCCGGCAAGTGCACGGGTCCACTCGGCTCTTTGCTGCCCGAGTGCCAGACTGGCAAGGCTGCCTCCGGCGACGTTCCCGCGCCTCCCCGTATCGCGGGAGGCTCGCGGATCGCACCCAACATCCGCACCGGCTCCGCCGGCCCCGTCGAAGCCGCTGGCGCCGAGGCCGCCACTCTGCTCCCGCCCGAGCCCCCGGCCCCCCCCACCGACTTCCAGCGCTTCGTAGCCTCATCTATCGGCGAGATCCTGCCCATCTTCGGCGCGAGCCTGTTTGAACGCGTGCCCACCACCTTCGCCCCGCTCGATCGCGTCCCCGTCACTGCCGACTATGTCGTCGGTCCCGGCGACCAGATCCTGCTCCGTGCGTGGGGCCAGGTGAATCTCGATCTTGAGCTCACCGTGGACCGCGCCGGCGCGGTGTTTGTTCCCCAGGCCGGCAACATGAATGTCGCCGGTCTCCAGTTCCAGCAACTCTCCGCTTACCTTCGCTCCCAGCTCGGGCGCGTCTTCCGTAATTTCGATCTCGATGTCAACCTGGGCCAGTTGCGCTCCATCCAGATCTTTGTCGTGGGAGAGGTCCGCCGGCCCGGTACTTACACTGTCAGTTCCCTCAGCACCCTCGTCAACGCCTTGTTCGCTTCCGGCGGCCCATCCAACCAGGGGTCCATGCGCCATATTCAGCTCAAGCGCGGCGCCGATATCGTCACCGAGTTCGACCTTTATGACCTCCTTCTGAATGGCGACAAATCCAAAGACGCGCGCCTGCTGCCCGGAGACGTCGTTTACTTTCCGCCCTCCGGTCCGCGAGCAGCCGTCGGCGGCAGCGTCCGAACCCCCGCCATCTATGAGCTGAAGGGCGGAAACAAAGTCGCCGACCTGATTCAGATGGCCGGCGGCTTGTCCGCGGTCGCCAACGTCCAGCGCGCTGCCTTGGAGCGCATTCACCAAAACGACTCCCGTGAGGTCCTCGAATTCAAGCTGGATGCAACGGGCATCGCCACCGGGATTGGCGATGGTGACCTTCTCTACGTTTCCACCATCGACCCGCGCTTCGCCAACGCCGTCACCCTGCGAGGCAACGTGGCCAATCCCGGCCGCTTCCCCTGGCACGCCGGCATGCGCCTCCGCGACGTCATCCCGGATAAGGAAGCCCTCATCACTCGCGACTACTGGAAGAAACACAACCTGCTGGGATATGTGCCGCCCGACGAAAGAGTGCCCGCCGACCCCTCCATCGAAACCCGCCGTGCGCCGGCCGGGACCGATATCACCTCAGCACACCGCACGCTGACCGGGTCCGAAATCCGCACGCAGACCGGGACCGCTATCGCCGGCTTCGTCCCCGAGATCAACTGGACCTACGCCGTCATCGAGCGCCAGAACGCGCGCGATCTCAAGACCGAACTGGTCGCCTTCAATCCCGGCAAGCTTGTCCTTGACGGCGATGAAACCCAGAACCTGGAGTTGCGCCCCGGGGACGTGGTGACCATCTTTTCCCAGGCCGATATCCGCGTCGCTATCTCGCAGCAGAATCCCAAGGTCCGCCTCGAAGGCGAATTCCACACGGCCGGCGTCTATGACGCGCGCCCTGGCGAAACCCTTGGGGCCCTCGTCCAACGCGCCGGGGGACTTACCCCGCAGGCCTACCTCTACGGCTCCGAGTTCACGCGGGAATCGACGCGTGTCGATCAGCAGCGCCGACTAGACCAGTTTACCGACGAGCTCGAGCGGGATCTCGATCAGACGGCTTCGAGGAACGTTGGCCGCGCCGCCTCGCCGGAGGATACCATCTCAGCCGCCCTCAGCATCGAAAACAGCCGCCGGATCATCGGCAGGATGCGCAATCTGAAAGCCACCGGCCGCATCGTTCTCCATCTGGAGCCTGGCTCGAACGATCTCACCAAACTCATGGACCTGCCGCTGGAAGACGGCGACAAATTCCTGGTTCCCGCGCGTCCGGCCACCGTGAACGTGTTTGGCGCCGTCTACAATCAGAACTCTTTCCTCTATGAGCCGGCCCAACGCATGGAAGATTATCTCCGCCGGTCCGGCGGCCCCACCCGGACGGCCGACAGGAGCCACATGTTCATCATTCGCGCCGACGGGTCCGTGTTGCCGAAGCAGGATGCGAGCCCCTTCAGAAAAGCCTTAGCGTTCGCGCCGATGAATCCGGGTGACTCCATAGTGATGCCGGAGCAGGTTTTCAAGCCGGGAATCATGCGCGGATTGCGCGATTGGTCTGAGATCGTCGGCCAACTGGGCCTGGGCGCCGCAGCAGTCAACACCCTCAAGTAAGTAACACGGGCCTTTACCGGCCCACAGCGACACGCTTCCATCGAGAGAGAATCAAAGTGCCAACTGACATAATCCCGAATCCGCCGCAGGATGCCATCGCCACCGAGCCGGAACCCTGGGCCGAAGCGCCGCCTGGACACGGCCTGCTGGATCTGCTGCTCGCGCTCGCCGAGCGGAAATGGTTCATTCTGTCGATGACCTTCGCCGGCGCCCTGGTCATGACGGTAGTCGCTTTCCTCCTGCCGCCCATGTACACAGCCACCGCGTCGATCATGCCTCCCCAGCAGCAGCAATCCGCCGCGTCGGCGCTGCTCGGCCAACTGGGTCCGCTCGCCTCCGCCGCCGGAGGTGGCCTCGGCTTCAAGACCCCTGCGGACATCTACGTTGCGATACTGGGCAGCCGGACGATTGCCGACGATTTGATCCAGTCGTTCAATCTGCGCCAACTCTACAGTGTGCCGACCATGTATAGCGCGAGAAAACAACTGGCTAGGCGATCCGCTTTTACCGGAGGGAAAGAACCCCTCATCAAGGTAACCGTCGAGGACCGCGACCCAAAACGCGCGGCAGCGCTTGCCAACGCCTACCTGGAGGAACTGGCCAGGCAGAACGGCCGCCTCGCACTGACCGAGTCCGCGCAACGCCGCCTCTTCTTCGAGCGCCAACTGGAAGCGCAGAAGAAGGCCCTGGCCGATGCGGAAGTCGCGCTGAAAGCGACCCAGGAGCGGACCGGTGTCTTGCAGGTCACCGCTCAGGTCGAGTCCGTCATTGGGAACATGGCGCGCCTGCGGTCTGCCATCGCAGGCCGTGAGGTCGCCCTCTCTTCATTGCAAAGCGCCGCCACGCCGCAGAACCCTGAGGTTGTGCGGCAGCAAGCGGAACTGGGTGCGCTGCGTCAACAACTGCAGAAGCTGGAGACAAGCGGCGATCCCGGTGGCCGTGGCGATACCTTTATTCCGACGTCGTTGGTTCCGAAAGTCGGCCTGGAATACGTGCGCGCCGTCCGCGACCTCAAGTACAACGAGACGCTGTTCGAGTTGCTCTTGAAACAGTATGAAGCCGCCAGAATCGATGAAGCAAAAGAGGCGCCGGTCATTCAAGTGGTTGACTCGGCCGTGCCGCCCGAACGTAGAAGCTGGCCCCCGCGGGGGGGATTCGCATTTGGCGGAGCTTTCGGCTGTGGAGTCATAGCCTGCCTGATTGCGGCAGGAACCAGCAGCCGCCTTCGGGATACTGAAAATGCAGACAAGCTCCGTCTCCTCAAGAAGAGCCTCATTGGTTAGCCTCGGACGCGACGCTGTCGCACCTTCAGCAAGAGTCAAACTGTCGAGCTACGGCCTAATGAGAAGCTTTCTTGCCATCCACATCGGAAGCTTACGCTTCAATCTTGTTTCCTCTACGCTCGGCTACATGGGCTACGGCGCAGCACAGTGGGCCATGCTAATCGTCCTAGCCCGATTGGCGACTCCCGAAGCCGTCGGGCAGTTTTCCCTGGCCTTTGCGATCACTGCTCCGGTCTTTTTGGCTTTCGATATGCAGTTGCGGCGGATCGTCGCGAGCGATGTCACCCATAGGATTTCGCCCCGGGCGGCTCTTTCGGTCCGAGTGAGCGGGTGCGCGCTGGCTACCGCTGCAATCATGGTTGTTTCCGCATACCTACATTACTCCAGCGTGCAACGCGACCTGAACTTAGCGGTAGCCCTCGCGAAGTCGTGTGAGAGCATCAGCGATCTGCTATACGGATACTTCCAACGCGTCGAGAAAATGCATTCAATAGCGTTTTCCTTATTGCTGAAGGGAGTTGGCGGTCTGGCCGGGTTATGGGCCGTGCTGTGGCAAACTGGCTCCGTGGTCCACGCGACGACGGCGGTTGCCTGTGCATGGTTCCTCCTGCTTGTGTCTTTTGATGCGCCCCGCGTGCGAAAGCTTTTGCGCCAAACAGCCCAACCTGCCGAAGTCGCGCCTGCGATAGCCTCCTGGAGGCCGCTCATTCGGATGGCCGGGCCTCTGGGGATCGCAATGGTGCTCAACTCTCTTGGCCAAAACATCCCGCGGTATGTTCTGGAGGCGGGGCGCGGACGCGCGGCTTTGGGCGTCTATGCAGCCGCAAGCTACTTCTTTCTGGTGGGCGCCCGGCTGACGATGGCCACGGCTGATGCTATCCTGCCGCGGCTAAGCAAACTGGCAAACACTGATTTGGACGCCTTCACGCGCATGCTTTGGAAGGCCGTCATCCCCATTGTGCTGCTTGGAATCGTCTTGGCGCTCCTCGCGATTCCGCTAGCACAGCCTCTGCTCGTCAGGCTCTATGGGCGGGCGTACGCCGCAGGCGCCGCGGCCTTGGTCATCGTCTTCTTGGCCTCAAGCCTGCACTGTATCGCATGCATTTTTCAGGTGGCTTTGATGGCCTTGCGGCAAATCTACGTGCAAGTGGGAATCGTCGCTGCGGGAACTCTGTCCGCGCTGCTGGTGTCCGCGGCGCTCGTGAGTTCACTCGGCGGCACGGGCGCGGCTATCGGTTTGGCGGCGGGTCTGGGGTTGCAAGCCGTACTTTCGGGGGTCTTCACCTTCGCAAAGCTCCGCAGCATAAACGAAGCCCCGGTGGCCCAACCCGCTAACACACATCTGGCATCTCTAGTCGATCTGTGATTCCGGTGCAAGCATTATCCCGCATGGCTACAATAGTCCAGCACACCGTTCCGCGTCATAACGCGCTTCAGTCGACGACCCGGCGACCAGGTGGTTTTGCTCCTTATTTCGGTGGCTCACTAACGGCTATATACCTATTAATCGGGCGCTGGTCTTTTGAGCGCTTGCAGCATGTTGCGGACCAAGACTTCTTTGACACGCCTACGTCACAGCTTCGGCACTACATACTCCTGGCCCTGATCTTCGTGACTGTTGTTGGAGTGCCTGTTAGACGACGCACAACGAGCGCCCGGTGCCTTCGCCCCCCCCAACTCGTGCCGTTATGGTTGACGTTCTTCCTCTATGTGTCTTCAACAGCACTATGGTCTCCAATCGGCGCTCAGACTTCGCTTAAGGTTCTCGATATGGGTAGTTTAGCCGTCCTGACGCTTTGCGTCGCCTCCTGGACCGCTGGCGAAGCGCGCACCTCTTATCAGAAGGCCTTCTGGCTCACATTCTGCGCGACCGTGGCCGCACTCATCGGGTTCACGGTTGCCGGCTACGGCTTCACGGACGAGCAGCGCATCGCCTTCTTAGGCGGAGGGCCTAACGTGTTCGGAAGAAACATGGCTATCGGTTTCCTTGGCTCGCTCTTTTTGATCCGGTACAGGCTTGGGCGGTATTGGATCGCGATCACTGTTCTTACCCCTTTGATGGTTTTGATGTCGGGGAGCCGTGGGGCACTGGCGGCACTTATCTGCGCAGCTTCCGCCTACTTCGTAGCGGAGCGAGTAGTGCTGCGAAGACGCCTTGCCATGGTTACGGCCATCCTCTGCGTCGGTGGAGCGGTGCTGTTCTATTCGGACTTAGGAGAACGCTCTCTCTCGACCTATCAAGAGCGGATTCTACGTTTGACGGTGCAGGAGCGCTATGACTCCGAACGGACTGACCTGGTTCAGACCGCATATGCGATGGTGCTAACGCATCCGGTCTTCGGCGCTGGACTGGCATCCTTCCCGCTGTACTCTACGGGCTTCTACGCACACAACATCTTCCTGGAGACCGTTTCGGAGACGGGCGGAGTTGGGGTATGTCTGCTCCTCCTTCCGCTCATCGCGTTTGTGGTGTTCTCGGTTCGACATTGGAGCCTGGTCGACAGGCCGACAGTCTGTGCATTTGTCGCCGCATTGGTACATGCGCAGTTCAGCGGAGACCTATTCGATTCCCGGGCCGTGTTCGTACTCCTCATCATGGCCTCCTCAATTGTCGTGGTAAAGCCCGGGACATCCCAAGGAAACCGGCACAAGACGGCCACCATGCGCTGCGTGGGAACGGAGGCCGACTTAGCGCCGGCAATGGCCGGATTAGGTGCTCATCAATGAGAGTCTGGCTGGTATGTGCGGGTGAGATGTTGCCTGTCGACAAGGGAAACCAGCGTTCCATGCGCGCGGGTATGCTGGCTAAGGCACTTCGGACCAGGGACCACGAGGTTACGTGGTGGACGTCGGCGTTTGATCACTCGTCGAAGCGCCTCCGATGCGACCGCAGTTCTACAATGCCACTGCCGGATGGCACGCGCTTGAAGTTACTGCAAGGAAGACCGTACGAACGGAACGTGTGTCTTGCCCGTTTGATTAATCACTGTCAGTTGGGGCGGGAGTTCAAACGTGAATCGGAGCGGGAGGAGCCACCGGAGCTGATCTTTTGCTGCTGGCCGACCATCGAACTCGGATTCGCCTGCGTCCAGTATGGGAAGCGGCATAACATTCCAGTCGTTCTTGATGTCCGGGACCTTTGGCCTGACATTTTCGTGGACGTCATCCCGTCTTCCATTCGAGGACTTGCTCGTGCGCTAGGACTGCCCTATTTTCAGATGACGCGGCGGGCGTTCGGGCGGTGCGCAGCCGTCGTAGGTATTTCTGAGGGGTACCTCAGTTGGGGATTGGAATATGCGGGGCGGTGTCGCAACCAGTTCGATGGCGTCTTTCCACTCGGATATGCGGAACCGGTCTTTTCCAAGGCTTCTGTCGATTCGGAGCGTCAGGCGTTGCAGGCGCTGGGTGTCGATGAGTCTCGCACGGTGTGCTGGTTCTTGGGCGCGTTTGCCCGGACCTACGACCTGGAGCCGGTCATTCACGCCGCGCGGCAGTTGCAGCGGGCCGGAACCTCTCAGTTTCAGTTTGTCTTGAGTGGCGATGGAGAGAAGCGGCAAGCTTGGCAGAACCTCGCCCGCGGCCTCAACAACGTTGTGTTTACGGGCTGGCTCGATGGAATCAGGATTGCGGCGATGATGCAACTGTCGCGGGTCGGCGTAGCGGCTTACAGGAAAGGCGCCCCGCAGGGCATGCCGAACAAGATTTTTGAGTACCTGGCGGCCGGCCTCCCGATTCTCTCTTGCCTGGGTGGTGAGTGTGAAGAGTTCCTGAAGTCCGAAGACTGCGGTACGCAGTATTTGGCGGGTGATTCTCAAAGCTTCCTGGCAGGGCTCCTCAATCTGACGTCGTCCGAGAGTCGTCGCGCCCAGGTTGCTGCGAACTGCGTTCAGGTCTTCCGCAGCCGGTACTCCGCCACCAAGGTCTATCCCGCGCTTGCCAGTCACTTGGAGCGTCTGGTGACTGCCCAAGCGTTTTCGTAGGACTCCAGCCGGCGGGTACGCGTCAGGGACGTTCCTGTATGGAACAGCCGGGCCAGATCACTGTTGAATCGACATGAAAGAATACGGCATCATCAATGCTTACTGCCTCGACCTGGATGGCAGCCCGGCTAAACTTACGAGCGCTCGGAACTCCAAATGTCACGGGCTCGAGCGTGTTGAATGGCGGCCGGGCGCGTGGCGGCTATTTCCCCTGCCGCTCAAGGCACATGTCAAGAGTGTGGTTCCATTCATTCACCTTCGCTACCTTGTCTACTGGTGGCTATGCTACCACCTGCAGCGATGGCGGAAGAAAGGATACTACCGTATTAGCCTGGCGCTTGACCAAGGGTACATCGTCCATTATGCCGTGACCAGATCGCGGGATTTCCGGTTTCCTTTCATGGCAGACTCCGACCTACAGATGGGACCGGTGTGGACCGATCCGCGCTATCGATCGTCAGGAATAAGCACAGAGACGCTACAGGCGGTGTCTGCGACTGTTAGCCGCGACTGGCGAAGACTGTGGTGGCTCTGCCGGGACGATAATGCACCCTCAAACCGTATTCCGGTCACCGCCGGGTTTAGTCGCCGCGGTCTTGCCATGCGAAGGCCCTCTGTGTTCGCGGGGCTGTTTGGCATATACACGCTATATGGACAGATGAACTATGGCACGGTCACTGAGCGCCCCGGCCAAAGGGCGACCGCCGATCAAAACTCCATGCGGCGAGCGCGCTATGAGTTGGCCGCGAAGTATGCGGGCAAAAAGGAGGTCCTGGAGATCGCCTGTGGCTCCGGGATGGGCCTCGGCTTTCTTGCAAGAACTGCAAAGAGAGTTGTTGGGGGAGATATCGATGAGGACAACTGCCGTATCGCCTCCGCCGCGTATCGCGGCGACCCGCGCGTTGACGTCATCCAATGTGATGGCCACAGTATTCCTTTCTCTGCACGCTCCTTCGATGTGGTGCTGTTGTTTGAGGCAATCTACTACCTGGGGAATGTCGGCGCGTTGATCTCCGAAGTGCGCAGGGTTCTCCGGTCGGGCGGCACGCTAGTGATATCCAGTGTGAACTGCGACTGGCAGGGCTTCAATCCCAGTCCGTTCAGCACACGCTATTACACCGCGGCGGAACTCCGCCAGGTGTTAGTGGAACAGGGCTTCCATGTCGAAGTGTTGGTGGGGTTTCCGGACGGAAATAGTAGCTACTTCGGGCAGTTCGTGCGCATCGCTCGTACCGTTGCCATCGCGCTTGACGTCATCCCAAAGACCATGAGTGGGAAGGAGTGGCTGAAACGGCTATTTTATGGCGAACTGAAGGAGATGACGCCGGAAGACATCGAAGAGCCTTGCCGGCCATGTCCCCTTTGGCCGCTTGAGCAGGTCACAGATCCGGCTGCTCATCGAATGTTGTATGTCATTGCCAGGGTGGCCGAACACGACGATGCCACGCGGCACGACAGCGAAGGCGACCGGGTTTTGACGTTTGCACGGGAAACGAGAATATAGCGATGAACGAAGCCGCTCACACAATGCCCTCTTTGGAAGTGGGCTCTGCCGAATCTGGAGCCCGCGATGAGAAGCCGCTTCGAAGCGCTGTGGAGCGGGATGTCGGAAAGAAGATCGAAAGAATCTTCCTTCGCTGTTCGGATCCCATCGAGGTCAAGCTCGAGAATTTTACGAAGTATGTCCGGCGCCAGCACCTAAAGCGGTTCCTCGCCATGTACGAAATCTTTAAGCTGGCGATGCCCGTCAAGGGCTCCATCGTCGAATGTGGAGTGTTTCGAGGTTTCGGATTGATGGGCTGGGCCAAGCTCAGTGCCATGCTCGAACCGGAAAACCTCACCCGCCGGATCTACGGGTTTGACACCTTCGAGGGCTTTCCAACAGTCGGCGCGCAAGATCGGAGCGGTTTCACCGATGCAAAGGCCGGCGATCTGTGCGCGAACTCGTACGATGAACTGACGGAACTCATACGCGAGTATGATCGCGACAGATTCTTGGGCCACATCCCCAAGGTTGAACTGATTCGCGGAGACATCACACGGACCGTTCCGGAATTCGTTGCGTCGCACCCGCACTTGCTGGCCAGCCTGCTGTTCCTGGATGCGGACATGTTCGAACCCACCAAGGTCGCACTGGAAACGTTTCTTCCGCGGATGCCCAAGGGTGCCGTCCTTGCGTTCGACGAGTTGGACAATCCCATCTGGCCTGGCGAGACCACCGCTGCGATGGACGCCGTCGGGCTCCGCAACCTGCGACTGCGCCGCCTGGACTGGGATCCCTATATCGCTTTCGCCGTTCTCGAGTAACTCCGCACCCTAAGCATCCCATCATGCGTAGCGTTCCATTCTTCAATTACCCGGCACTATTCACGTCTCAAGAGGCGGAATTCCAACGAATATTCGCCGATGTTGGCCGCCGAGGGGCCTTCATCAAGCACAGGGACCTCGAGGAGTTCGAAAAGTGCCTGGCGTCATTCCTGGGCGTCTCACATGCTCTTGGAGTCGGCAACGCGACTGACGGCCTGGAGGTGGCGTTGTTGGCCGCTGGTGTCAAAGACGGCGACGAGGTCATCCTCAGTTCGCACACAATGTTGGCTACTGCGGTCGCGGTTCACTTTGCCGGCGCCAAGCCCGTGCCCGTCGAGTGCGGTCCAGACCATCTGATCGACCCCGCTGCCGTCGAAGCCGCCGTAACTCCACGCACCCGAGCTATCATGCCGACGCAACTCAACGGCCGCACCTGCGACATGGATGCTCTTGGGCGGATCGCCAACACGCACGGCTTGCTCATCGTCGAGGACGCCGCCCAGGCTTTGGGATCGCGTTTCAAGGGACGCTGCGCGGGCAGTTTCGGCGCGTCGGCGGCCATTAGTTTCTACCCCGCCAAAGTCTTGGGTTGCATGGGTGATGGTGGAGCGGTCGTCACGAATGATAGCCGCGTCTATGAGCGCGCGTCTGAACTCTGCAATTTCGGCCGAAACTCCGCCGGCGAAGTAGTCCGGTGGGGGTTCAACTCGCGGCTGGATAACCTTCATGCCGCTATGTTGCTATTCCAATTGAACCGGTACGACGACGTAATGCGCCGGCGCCGCGAACTCGCTGCCCTTTACACCGGGCGGCTCGACAATGTCGCCGAGATCGGGCTTCCCCCGGCCCCCGACTCGGACCGCGACCACTTTGACATCTATCAGAACTACGAAATCGAGGCCGAGCACCGCAACGAGCTCAAACAGTACCTCATGGACCGCGGCATAGGCACACTGATCCAGTGGGGGGGCCAGGCCATCCACCAGTTGAAGGCCCTTGGCTTCACCCAACACCTCCCACACACCGACTGGCTCTTCACGCGGCTGGTCATGCTGCCCATGAACATGTCGCTTTCGGACGACGACGTACACTACGTCTGCGACAACATCCGCGACTTCTACGGCTACACACAGTGAGCGCTATAACGCCCAACGGCACCCACAAACTTGCCCGGGTTCGCGCGCACTCTCTCGCGTCATGGCAGGAAACGCCCCAACAGGAGCGCGGCTAAGATGAACTGGAAAACAAAGGCGCGAATTACGCGATGTTGCGCCCGGGTGCCTAAGTCCGAAAGATGCTATCGGTTCATCCAGAAGCACTTTGGGCGGCTCAGCGATGACCCGCAGTCAAGGTTGAACCCAACGGTGGCGTTGGTGGCGATGCTGAGAAAGCACCAGCGCGTTTTGGCGGGAAGGTATCTCGAGGTTGGCACGGGTCACGTGCCCGTCGTTCCAGTCGGACTCTTCCTGGCCGGAGCGAGAGAAGTATGGACGTACGACCTCAACCGGCGGCTCGATCCCGAGATGACCCTCGGCATGCTGGCATGGCTGGCTGAGCACGGGGACCACGTGACCAATCTTTTCTCGCCGTTTGCGGATAGTTCCGAGGTCAAAGCCAGGTTGGGCCGGCTGAGAGGGATCAAGGATGTGGCGGGCTTATTGGAAGTTGCCAATATTCGCTATGTGGCCCCCGCCGATGCGGCGCGGACGGGACTGCCCGACCGCAGCGTCGATTGTCACTTCTCGGTCACGACGCTGGAGCATGTCGCACCGGAGGCGCTGATCGGTGTCTTTCGGGAGGCCCGCCGCATCTTGGCGCCAGGCGGAGTAGCTATCCATCTGATCGATCCGAGCGACCATTTCCAACACACCGATGCCTCGATTACCAAGATCAATTTCCTCCGGTTCACTGAGACAGACTGGCGGTCGATAGCCGGCAACCACTTTGCATACTGCAACCGCTTGCGTGCGAGCGATTACGCACGCCTCTTCTCCGAGGCGGGGTTCAGTATAGCGGACGAGCAGCGCGTGGTCGATCAAGATGGCGTTGCGTTGCTCCAGCGGGCTTTCCCCGTTGATGTGCGATTCTCCGGCTATACGGACATGGACCTCTGCACGACTGAGTACACCGTAGCCCTAACGTAATCTTTGAACGCAACCGATTAAATCATAGAGGGACGGCCTCATAAGTGAATAGCCAAGTTTTCGCGACAGGTTTCATCGGGACTCGTGAGCTCGCTCACCGCATTCGCACCCACGCCCTTCGCATGACCAACATAGGCGGCGGAGCCCACATCGGAGCGGTTTTCTCCTGCGTGGACATCCTCGCCGTCCTCTACGGCGGCATTCTACACGTCGACCCCACCGCGCCAAAATCGCCCATAAGGGACCGCTTCGTGCTGAGCAAAGGACACGCTGGAGCCGGCCTCTATGCCGCCCTCGCCGAGCGGGGCTTCTTCCCGGTCGCGCAACTCCTGACGCACTATCAGGACGGCTCCGATCTGAGCGGTCATGTCTCCCACAAACTGCCCGGTGTTGACGTATCCACTGGTTCCCTGGGCCATGGTCTTTCCATTGCCTCCGGAATGGCTTACGCCGCCAAGCTCAAGTCAGCACCCCACCGCGTCGTCTGTCTGTTGAGTGACGGAGAATGCGACGAAGGATCCACTTGGGAGGCTGCTCTGTTCGCCGCTCACCACGGACTTTCGAGCCTGGTCGCCATTGTGGACTACAACCGGATTCAGGGCATTGCTCCCGTCGCCGACGTTTTGGAACTCGAACCCTTTACCGATAAATGGGCCGCCTTCGGCTGGGCTGTCCGCGAAGTGGACGGCCATGACCACGCAGCACTGCGCACGGCTCTTGTATCCGTGCCGTTCGCGCCCGGCAAGCCCTCATGCCTGATCGCCCACACCACGAAAGGCAAAGGTGTCAGCTTTATGGAAAACACCGTGCTCTGGCATTACCGCATACCTCGCGGCGCGGAATTCGATGCGGCGCTGGCCGAATTGGAGGCCCAGCCGTGAGAGACGCTTTCATCCGCACCCTCACGGAACTGGTCCCGCAACACCCGGAAGTTGTCCTGCTGTCCGGCGACTTGGGTTTTGCGGTCCTCAACGAGTACATCGACCGATTCCCCCGGCAGTTCCTCAATGTGGGCATCGCGGAGCAGAACATGTCTGGCCTGGCTGCCGGCCTTGCGCTCGAGGGCCACGCGGTTTTCACCTACTCGATCGGCAGTTTCCCCACCCTGCGCTGCCTGGAACAGATCCGCAACGACATTTGCTACCACGGCGCCAACGTGAAGATCGTCTGTGTTGGCGGAGGCATGAGCTACGGGCCAGTTGGTTTCTCGCATCATGCCACGGAGGATCTGGCGATGCTTCGATCGCTTCCGGGTATGCAGGTGTTCTCGCCTTGCGATCTCTGGGAAGCTGCCGAAGCCGCCCGGTATCTCGTCTCGCATCGCGGCCCCGCCTACCTCCGCCTCGACAAGTCGGCTGCGCCCGCGACTGTGCAACCCGGCGAAGCTTTTCGGGCAGGCCGCATCCGAACGGTTCGCGAGGGATCGGATGTGACATTTGTGGCTACCGGCGGAATTCTGGGAGAAGCCATCCTGGCCGCCGATATTCTCGCCGACCAGGGCATCTTTTGTCGCGTCCTCAGCGTTCACACAGTCAAGCCCCTCGATCGAGATGCGCTCACCACCGCCGCGTCCGAAACAGGCGGCATCGTCAGCATCGAAGAACACGCCGTTGACGGAGGGCTGGGCGGCGCGATCGCCGAAGTTCTCATGGAAGCCGGAGTCTTTCCGCGTTTCCTGGTACGCATGGGGCTCCGCAATACCTTCTCATCGGTAGTTGGGAGCCAGCAATACCTCCGCAAGGTTTACTCACTGGATGCCGCAGCCATAGCTCGGACCGTATCTGCCAAGCTGGGTACCGCCGTTCCCGCACTTGCATGACACTGAAACGAACTTTCGACCTCCTTGTCGCCTCGGCCGGTTTGGTGCTGTTCTCGCCACTTCTGGTTGCTGTCATGCTCTCCATCTGGCTCCAGGACCGGAAGTCGCCGTTTTACATCGCGCCTCGAGCCGCCCGCGGCGGCAGCGAATTCCGAATGCTTAAGTTCCGTTCCATGGTGGTTAACGCCGACAAGATCGGCGGCTCATCTACGGCCGCCGCCGACCGGCGTATTACACCCGTTGGCCGATTCGTGCGCGCGTACAAACTCGATGAGCTGATCCAACTGTGGAACGTCCTGGAGGGCGACATGAGCCTTGTCGGACCGCGGCCACAGGTCCTGACGGACGCTGGTCTTTATACAGAGGCAGAGAAGCGCATGCTCACCGTCCGTCCCGGCATGACCGACCCGGCCTCGATCGTCTTCTCCGATGAAGGCGATGTCCTCCACGGAAGCTCTGACTCGGACCTGCTCTACAACCAGATCATCCGTCCGTGGAAAAGCCGCCTGGCTTTGGCCTACATCGACCACCGCACGTTTGGCACTGACCTTTGGCTGATTCTGCTCACCGTCGTAGCCATCGCGTCCCGGCCTGCCGCGTTGCGTGCGCTCGGAAACTTAATTCGCCGCTGGCAAATCGATCCGCTGGTCGTCCGCATGGCCGCCAGGCAGGAAGCTCTTGTGCCATACCCTCCGCCGGGTGCCGCTGAGGTCGTGGAACACTATCTGTAATCAAGCACGCCGCCGCCATCGTCTGAGTCTCATCGCTATGTCACAGTTTGATCTCCACCGCGTCGCGCGTCATCTTACCCGCAACCTTCGCTGGGTGATTCGCATGGTCCAACTCGCTATAATCGCCATCGCTGGAGTCCTCGCGTTCCTTTTGCGATTCGACTTCAGCGTGCCCCCTCATTACTGGCCCCAGGTGCTGGCCAGCCTCTACGTCTGGATACCGGTGAAAGTCCTCGTGTTTCGATCCCTCGGATTAGACCGGGGATGGTGGCGGTATTCTTCCGTTCGCGACCTCGTGCGTGTCGCCGCAGCGAACCTCGTTGGATCCGTCCTCGCTTCGCTCACCTTAGTGTGGATCGTTCCCAAGGGTTTCCCTCGGTCGATCTATATACTGGATTTCCTCCTTTGCCTTGGAATGACCGCAGGAGTCCGCCTGGCAGTGGTGATAGCGGTCGAATTTTCCCGAATGCCGAATCTGCGTGCCAGCAAACGTGCGCTCATTTATGGCGCCGGTGACGCCGGTGTCGCCCTGCTCGGCGAGATCCAGCGCAATCCCGCACTCTCCTACGAGACCGTAGGCTTCATCGACGACGACCCGGCGAAGGCCGGTAGCTTCATCCGCCGCGTGAAAGTCTTTGGCAGCGGCGCAGATTTGGCCTCTATCGTGGCGTCTCAGACCATTGAAGCCGTCCTCATCGCCATGCCCTCCGCCACCGGCGCGCAAATGACGAACATCCTGAAGCATTGCCACGAAGCCGGCGTTGCCTACAAGACCGTACCCGGCCTCGGGGAAGTCATCGAAGGCAACGGCCTGGCCACCCATATCCGCGACGTCGACGTCGAGGACCTCCTCGGCCGCATTCCCATTTCGCTCGATGGATCCGCCATCCGTGCCACACTGCACGGCCAGGTCGTAATGGTCACCGGCGCGGCCGGCTCCATTGGTTCCGAACTCTGCCGCCAAATCGCACGCTTCCACCCAGCCGGCATCGTCGGATTCGAAATCGCCGAGTCCCCCCTATTCGAAATCGACCGCGAAATGCGCCAAACGTTTCCCGGGGTGCCGTTCTACCCCGAGATCGGCAGCGTTCAGAATCGCACTCGCGTGGACGAAGTCCTGCGCCAATACTCGCCGACGATCATCTACCACGCCGCCGCCTATAAGCACGTCCCCTTGATGGAGGCGCACGTCTTCGAGGCTATCGAGAACAACGTCTTCGGGACATACAACGTGGCCGTGGCGGCGGCTGATCACGGTGTCGAAGACTTTGTCATGATCTCTTCCGACAAAGCCGTTCGTCCCACCAATGTCATGGGCGCCACCAAACGCATTGCGGAGCTGCTGCTGCTGGCCCTGCAGAACGGCCGCACCAAGTACGTTGCCGTGCGCTTCGGCAATGTGCTCGGCTCGAACGGCAGCGTCATCCCCATCTTCAAAAAGCAGATCGCGGCCGGGGGCCCGGTGACCGTGACTCATCCGGACATGCGCCGCTTCTTCATGACCATTCCCGAAGCGTGCCAGCTTGTGCTGCAAGCCGCAATCATCGGAGAGGGCGGCCAGATCTGTGTTTTGGATATGGGCGAGCCTGTAAAGATCGTCGATCTGGCGCGGAACTTGATTCTGCTATCGGGCTTGAGACCGGACGAAGACATCAAACTCGAATTCACTGGCATGCGTCCCGGCGAAAAGCTCTACGAAGAGCTGAGCACGATGCTCGAAGACACAGCCCCCACCGCAAATGAGAAGATCCGTATCTACATAGGCAACGGCATGCCCGACGGCGATATGTTGACGTGGTTGGATTGCCTGCGAGAGATCTGCGAGTCGCGCGATGCCGGCCGTCTGATCGTAGCGCTAAAAGAGATTGTGCTCGATTACAGTCCCAGCGCGCATCTGCTGAGACGCGTCATAGAACCTCGACGCCGTTCCGCCCGCGTCGCTGTAAGCGTTGAACCTCTAGTGCTACTTGCACACGGCGGCCAGCATCCGGAAAAGCGGTTCCCAATCGAAAAGGGTGAAGCCAGCGCCGATTGAGTGACAGCATGCTACCAGAGCAGAACATATTTGAAGCGCGATCCGGTTTCCCTCTCGAGAAGCGGCATGCCCTGATCCTGCTCGTCTGGGCCGTCCAGATCTGCTGCGTTGTCATCGGCTCACTGCTTTCACCCGAATCGTCCGTGATTGGGCCCTTAGTAGTTTGCACATCAGCTTCAAGGTGCTGCATTTTTGCGCATACACGTCGTTAGCATTGACAGCGCTGATATCCGTGCGGCGCAGGCCGGCTGCCGTGCTGGCTGCTCTGGCCATGATATTGCTGGGTGTGGCTTTGGAGTTTGGTCAGAAGCTGGTGCCGGGCCGTTCGTTCGAAGTCGGCGACATGTTCATCAACGGAGCCGGAGTCCTTACCGGCATAGCGATCGGAATCCTCAGCCGGGTCGTCTCGGCGGCCAGAGCGGATTAGCCGACCCCTAGGCCTTCGACCGGCAGATCCGGTTCTATCGAAAGGACCGCTCCCTATGGTCGCGGCTCCGTTCGGAGGCGCGGCGATTAGGGAGCCGTGCTCCAGTTTAGAGCACTACATCACACGGTCGAAGACCTAGCCGACCTCTAGTTCGACCTCACCCCACCAGCTTATCCTCCCGGGCACAACGCCCCCACCCCACCCCTCACGCCGGCGTTGGCACTGTCAATCGCACCAGCGCGCCACCGCCTTCCCTGACGATGAATTCCACCTGGCCGTTGACCAGTTCGGCGCGCTCGCGCATCGAAACCAGGCCCATGCCATGCCCGTCGCGTGCGCCGAAACCGACGCCTTCGTCCTCCACTTCCAGCACCACCGAATCGGGCAGGAAGGACAGCCGCACGGCGGCGGTTTTCGATTTCGAATGGCGCGCAACATTGTTAAGCGCCTCTTGGAGCACGCGATAGAGATGGATGGCGATGCCGCGATCCAACTCGCGGCCGGCCCCGTTCTTTTCGTAGCGGATGGCGATTCCGGTCTGCCTTTCGTAGCGCGGCAGGTAGGCGTCCACGGCGCCTTCAAAGCCTGCGTCGTCCAGCACCACCGGGTGCAGCGCCTGCGACAGCGTGCGCACTTTTTCGAGCGTGTCTTGCACCGTTTCGTGGATCTCGCGCAGATCGGCGCGATCCGCGCCGGCCTCCGGCGGCGTGCGCCTTTGGGCGCGCTGCAACATGGCGCCGACGGCGGTAAGAATCTGGCCGAATTCATCGTGCAACTCGCGCGAGATCGAACGGAAAGTGTTTTCCTGCATCGAAATCAACTGCCGTGCCAGTTCGCTGCGGCGCTCGGAAAGCGTCGCCACGTGCTGGAACATCCGCCGGTTATAGACGACTAGGTAGATGCTGGTGAGCACTACCACGATCAGTACGGCCGCCAGGAAAATATAAACGTTGCGCTTCGCCCGCGCGTAAATGGCCTGCGTGCGCGCGGCGGCTTCCTGCTCGCTCTCATTATTGGATACGAGCAGGCGCGCCACCGCCGTGCTCAGCGCCTCCTGCCGCGCTTCGAGCGAAATGCGGATCAGGTCGCGCGCTTTGTCGGGCTCGGTCGCAGCCAGCGCGAACACGCGGTCCAACGCATCCCAGAACTGCGTCACGCTGCTGGCCAGGTAGGCGCGCTGGTCGGAGCTGCGGTCGAGCGGCGAGGAGCGGCTCTCCTGATCGAGCGCGTCGTCCAGGTCGGTGCGGATGCGGTGAAACGGCGCCTGCCACGCGGTCAGCGGATACGGCTCGCTTCCTTCCAGCATGTCCCGCATCGTCACCGCCAGCGTATTCAGGTTGTTCTGAATGCGCAGCAGCAACAGCGAGTCGGTGCGGTTCCGGTCGATGATGGATGCCTGCAACTGCTCCAGGCTGCGCAGTTGCACAATCGTGTACGCCGAATACACCGTCACCGCCGATAGCGTGACGGCCAGCCCGGCCAACAAACGGATTGTAGGAGATCGGCCTTGCTCCACTAGTATGTTCCCATTATGGCCGCACCGCGCCTATTATGATATTTTGACGGCACCGGTGGTGTCGCCGAGGAGGGCGTCTGCCATTTCGAACTAGTCTGACAATGCCACTACGCGGCAAGGTTTTCCTGGTAATCATAGCAATCTGTGGATTGGCGTGGCTTGCCCATACGCAGATCAATCGGGCGCGCGAGGCGCAGCTCTGGGAGCACCGCAACCTGGGCAAAGCGTTTTATGAGAACCCGACCACGCAGCCGCAGGCGGTAACGGAATTCCATACCGCACTGGAGATGGCGCCCGGCTCGGTGCGCGAGCGGCTGAATTACGGCCTGGCGCTGCTGCGCGTCGGCGAAATGGCGCGCGGTATCGCCGAACTGGAAAAAGTGCAGAAGCAGGACCCCAGGCTGCCGCACACCTGGTTCAACCTGGGCGTTGCATACAAGCGAGAGAGCGAGTTCGACAAATCGCTCGTCGAATTCGAGGGAATGGCGCGGCTGGTTCCCACCGAGCCGGTGACTCATTACCAGATCGGCACGCTGCTCAAAATGAAAGGCGAGACCGCCGCGGCCATCAAACAGTTTGAAACCGCGCGCGACCTGAACCCGCTGCTGGCCGCGCCGCATTTCCAGCTCTACGGAATGTACCGGCAGGCGAACCGGCCGGCCGATGCAGCCACCGAGCTGCGGCTATTCCAGGATGCGAAGCAGCGTCAGGATGGCGCCGCCATTCCAGAAGACATGGACTGGTGCACGTATGCGGAAATCTACGATCCCATCGATGAGCCGCAGCCCGCTCCGCTAGCCGCGCCGGTGTATCGCGATGAGAAAATAGCGGATGGATTCCCCGGCGGCGAGGCTGGCTTGGCCGTGCTCGATCTAGACGGCGGCCCGCGGCCCAGCCTGATTGCCTGGGGCGGCGGGCGCGCGCAACTCTTCCGCAATGGCAAAACGCCGGTGCCCGATTCGGGATTGGAAGCCCTGCGTGACGTGGTTTCCATCGTGCCCGGCGATTTCGATAATGACGGCTTGCCGGATCTGTGCGTCATCACGCGCGGCGGCGCGGCGCTCTATCGCAACGTCAACGGCCATTTCCAGAAGCATGCCGACCTGGCGACCGGCGTCTACCATACCGCCGTCTGGCTCGATTACGATCACGATTACGACGAAGACCTGTTCCTCATCGGCCCGCAATCGAAGCTGCTGCGCAACAATGGCGAGGCCGGCTTCAGTGATGAAACCGCTCGCTTCCCGTTTGTGAGCGGCCACGCCCGTGACGCGGTCCGCTTCGATCTGGAACCGGACACGCCCTACTTCGACCTCGTAGTGAGCTACGACGACCGCCCCGGCGTGCTCTACCGCGACCGCCTGGTGGGCCACTATGAAGCCGTCCCGCTCGATACATTTCCCCCCATTGCAGGCAACCTGGTGGCGCGCGATGTGAACCGCGACGGCCGCACCGACTTACTCACGCAAGGCCTGCTGCTGCTCAACCGCCCCAGTAAATTCGAGCCGAAGCCAGCGCTACCCGACGAGGCTTTTCCGCCGCGCGAAGTGCTCGCCGATTTCGAGGGCAATGGACGCCTCGACCGCGCGGTTCTCAGTCTGGATGGGTCGCTCACCATCCGTCATAACGTCACGCCTGACTACGGCAACTGGATCGAAGTGGCTCTCACCGGCGAAAAGAACCCCAAAGCGTCGGTCAACGCCAAGGTGGAAGTGAAGGCCGGCACCAGCTACGAGAAAGTCACGTACGCCGGCATCCCCGTTGTCTTCCGCCTGAGCGATCGCGCCAAGGTGGATACCGTCCGCATCACCTGGCCCAACGGCCTGGTGCAGAACGAAACCAATCAGCCGGTAAACAAAGTGGACGCCATCAAGGAAGCGCCTCGCCTGGCCGGCTCCTGCCCGATGATCTTCACCTGGAACGGCAGCCGCTTTCAGTTCATCACCGACGTGCTGGGCGTAGCGCCGCTCGGCGCCAGCTCAGGCGATGGCCAATTCTTCCCGGTGGATCACCAGGAATACGTTTCGATCCCGGCCGAAGCGCTCCAGCAGCGCGATGGCGCTTACGAAGTCCGCGTCACCGAAGAGTTGCGCGAGGTCTCCTATCTGGACCAGATCAAGCTGATGGCGCTCGATCACCCGGCGGCGACCGAGATCGTCACCAACGAAAAATTCAAGTCGCCGCCCTTCCCGAACTTCCGGCTGTTCGGCGTCACGCGCAAAATCTATCCCGTGGCGGCGCACGATTCGAACGGCGCCGATGTGCGCGCCGCCGTGCTCCAGCGCGACCGCGTCTATCCGGATTCCTTCCGCCGCGACCTGGCCGGCGTGGCCGAGTTGCATCATCTGGATCTCGATTTCGGCGACGCCGCCCGCTCCAACCGCGCAGCGTTGATTCTTTACGGCTGGGTGGATTGGGCCGACGGCAGCACTTTCCTTTCCGCCTCGCAGGCGCACCGCGATCTGGTCTTCCCGTATCTTCAGGTGAAGGACGCCGCGGGCAATTGGAAAACCGTGGTGGAAGACATGGGCATGCCCTCCGGCAAACCGAAGCCGATGGCGGTCGACCTGGCCGGCAAGTTTCTTTCCTCCTCGCGCGAGGTCCGCATTGTCACCAACCTGTGCGTTTACTGGGACGAAATCTACCTGGTGGATGACAACGCGCCGCCCGATGTGCGCATGACCCGGTTGCCCCTGGACGCCGCCGATCTCCATTTCCGCGGCTTCTCCAAACCGCTGATTCATCCTCAGCGCAAACAGCCGGAGCAGTTCGATTACTCGACCGTCATCTTCACTTCGATGTGGAACCCCACGCCCGGCCTGTACACGCGCTACGGCCCCGTTGAAACGCTGTTGGCCGAGCCAGACGACCGCATGGTGGTGATGGGTTCGGGCGACGAGATTCGCATGCGTTTTCGCGCCGCAGGCCTGCCGCCGGTTCCTCCCGGATGGAAGCGCGATTTCCTGCTGCTGGTGGATGGTTGGGCCAAGGACGCCGATGCCAACACAGCGTTCTCGCAATCCGTTTTGCCGCTGCCCTTCCACGCCATGAGCCGCTACCCGTACCCGGCTGGCGAACACTATCCCGACGATGCGGAGCACACCCAATACCAGCGCGAATACCTGACGCGCCCCGCGCTGCGGCTGATCAGGCCCCTGGCGCCGGAATTCGCGGAGTCGCGCCGGTGAAAAATCGGAGCCGCGACCGCCAGGGAGCGGTCGCCACTATTATCTCGGAGCCACGTAATAGGCCGTGGCGCACGCACTCGTGCGTGCCGCGTCGGCACTCCTGCCGACGCCCGGCGGTCCGGGACACGGATGCGTCGAGAAGAGTCTCGACGCGGCACGCACGAGTGCGTGCGCCACGTTTGCTCGTCGGACAAGTTGAAGCTATTTCTGCCTTGGCCCTTCGGATCTCCCCATGACCAAGACCAACCTGATCCGCGCTGCCATCGCCGGACTGGCTCTGCTGATTGTCAACAGCGGCTACCTGATTGCATTCCCGCGCGCCAGCGTTTTCTACATGGCGAACGTGGTGCTGCACCTCGCGCTGGGCTCGGCCCTGATGGCCGTCGCGGCCTTTTTCGTAAAACGCCATCCGCAGCCGGCCGGAGGGTTCTTGCTCTCGGGCCTGCCGGCGCTCTATCTGGTGTTTTACGGCAACACGCGCGATCATCATTTTGTTTTATGGCTGCACATCGCGCTGGCACTGGTGGCGTTGCCGCTGATTTCTAGCGCGCTCACCCGCGGCCGCCAATTAGTGCGCGGAGCCTTCGCGGCGGCGTTGTTGCTGGTGCTGGTCTCGTTGGCCTGGACCCGCATCCATCCCGACCCGAACGCCCACATCGTGAATCCTGCGTCGCCTCCGCTGTCGATGAATGAGGAGGGTGCCGGCGCCAGTTCGCCCTTCGCCCCGGCATCCGCGCAGACCAACACGGGCCACATCATCCCCTCGAATTTTTTCATGGATTCGAAAGACTGCGGCCGCTGTCACAAAGATATCTACGAACAGTGGCAGAGCTCCACGCACCACTTCGCCTCGTTCAACAATCAGTTCTACCGGAAAGCCATCGAATACTTTCAGGACGTCGCAGGCACGCGTCCCAGCAAGTGGTGCGCCGGGTGTCACGATCACGCGGTTTTCTTCAACGGCCGTTTCGACCGGCCCATCAAGGAACAGATCGATACGCCGGAGGCGCAGGCCGGCCTCGGGTGCATGTCGTGCCATGCCATCGTCCACGTCGGCAGCAGCATGGGCAATAACGATTTCACCGTCGAGTACCCGCCGCTGCATGAAATCGCCTCCAGCCACAACCGATACCTTCAGGCGGTGGACACTTTCCTCACTTATCTCGCCCCGCAGCCGCACCGCCAGACCTTCCTCAAGCCGTTCATGAAGGAGGCCGAATTCTGCTCGGCGTGTCACAAGGTGCACCTGGACGTACCCGTGAATGAGTACCGCTGGTTCCGCGGCTTCGACGATTACGATAACTGGCAGGCCAGCGGCGTTTCCGGCCAGGGCGCGCGCTCGTTCTACTATCCCGACAAGTCCATGGCCTGCGCCGATTGCCACATGCCGCTGGTCGCCTCGCGCGATCCGGGCAACCTGGATGGCAAGGTGCATTCCCACCGCTTCGCCGCCGCCAACACCGCCGTCGCTTACGTCAACCAGGACGCCAGCCAGTTGGAAGCCACCAAGAAGTTTCTTCAATCGGGATTCATCACGGTTGATATATTCGCCGTGTCGCCGGTTGAGGACGCGAAGGGCCAGCCCGCAATGCTGCGCCGCGCCGATAATCCGGTGGCGGCCAATACCACTTTCGCCGTGGGCGAGGAATCCGAACAGTCCGCTCCGGCACTGATCCGCGAAGTCGGCAAAATCGCGGCGCCTATAGACGCCTCGGGCGCCGTGCTCGAGCCCGGCAAAACCGCGCGCGTGGACGTGGTGGTGCGCACCCGCAAGATCGGCCACTTCTTCCCCGCCGGCACCGTCGACGCCTTCGACGTGTGGCTGGAGTTGCAGGCGCGCGATGCCGATGGCCGCGTCATCTTCTGGAGCGGCAACGTGGCGGATAACGGCAAGGGGCCGGTCGATCCCGGCGCTCATTTCTACCGTTCGTATCAGCTCGATGCCAATGCCAACCCCATTGACAAGCGCAACGCCTGGCAGGCGCGCAGCGTGCTCTACGTGCACCTGATTCCGCCCGGCGCGGCCGATACGGTTCACTATCGCGTCAGCGTGCCTAAGGGCGCGCGCGGTCCCATCAGTTTCACGGCGCGCCTGAATTATCGCAAGTTCTCCTGGTATTACACGCAGTTCTCTTACGCCGGCCAACCCAAGCCGGGCCAGGATCCGGCGTTGCTGGGCCTGGATCACAACGGTCTCGAATATCAGTTTCTCCAAACATCAATCCCGGCCAACGTTTCGGGCGCCATTCGCGGCCGCATCCCGGATCTGCCCATCGTCACTCTGGCTGAAGCGCACGCCACCGTGCCACTGGGCCAGCCCACTTGGACGCCGGTGGCGCGCAAGCAGGACCGCGAGCGCTGGAACGATTGGGGCATCGGCTTATTGCTGCAAGGCGACTTGAAAGGCGCCGAATACGCGTTTCAAAAAGTGACCGAAGCCGAGCCGGGATACGCCGATGGCTGGCTGAACGTGGCGCGAGCGCTGATTCAGGAAGGCGAGACCGATGCCGCCAAACCGTATGTCGAAAAAGCAATGGCGATCAACCCGCAACTTGGCCGCATCTGGTTCTTCAAAGCCGCGGCCCAACGCGCCGATGGCGATTACGATGGCACGCTCCAATCGCTCGAAGTGGTGCGCTCGAAATATCCGCGCGACCGCGTGGTGCTCAACCAGATCGCGCGCATCCAGTTCCTCAAACGGCAATATGCCGCCGCTGTCGAAACTCTGAAGCAAGTGTGCGCCGTGGATCCGGAAGACGTGCAGATGCATTACACGCTGATGCTGTGTTACCGCGGCCTGGGCGACGCTGCCGGCGCAGCGCGGGAAGAGACGCTGTTCCGCCGCTTCAAAGCGGACGAATCGTCGCAAGCCATCACCGAAAAGGCGCGCATGAGAAGCCCCGCGGACAATAACGAGCGCCAGCCGATCCACGACCACGAAAGCGCGGTCAAACCGGAGCCAATCACGAAATGACCAATCGCCGTGGCGCGGCCTGTCAAGGCTGCAGAGCCGAGAGTCATCTCGGCTTTTCTTCCGCGTAGGTACCGAGGCCTCAACCATGAAACGCTCCCTTCTCCTTCCCGCCGCTTTGAGCCTTCTCGCCCTGGCCGCGGCCTGCGTCATGGCTTCTGCCGCGGCGCCGGATCGTCCGGCCGTCATCTTCACTGACGTCACTGCGCAGGCCGGCATCCACTTCACGCACAACGCGGGCCGCTCCGGCAAGAAGTACCTGCCGGAGACGCTGGGCTCCGGCGTCGCTTTCTTCGATGCCGATGGCGACGGCTGGCCGGATATCCTGTTCGTCAACGGCAAAGACTTCACGCCGCGCGGCCGACGCACCACCGCCGCGCTCTACCGTAACAACCGCAACGGCACCTTCACCGACGTCACCGCGGGCAGTGGCCTCGACATCGAAATCTACGGCATGGGCGTGGCCATCGGCGATTACGACAATGACGGCCGCGACGACGTCTACATCACCGCGCTCGATGGCGATCACCTATTCCACAATGAGGGCAATTTCAAATTTCGCGACGTCACCAAAGCCGCCGGCATTCAAAACGCGAGTTTCGGCGCCAGCGCCGCCTGGCTGGACTATGACCGCGATGGCAAGCTCGACTTATTCGTCGCCAACTATGTGCAGTGGACCGAGAAGGGCGACCTGAAGTGTTCGCTCGATGGCTCTACTAAGTCCTATTGCACGCCGGAGTCCTACAAGGGCACGCGCTCGCGTCTCTACCATAACCTGGGCGGCGGCCGCTTCGAGGATGTGACCGAGCGCGCCGGCCTGGGCGACCCCACCAGTAAGTCGCTGGGCGTGACCATTCTCGACTATAACAACGATGGCTGGCCCGATATCTTCGTCGCTAACGACACGCAGCCCAACAAACTCTACCGCAACCTGGGCAACGGCACCTTCAAGGAAGAAGGCATGACTGCTGGCGTGGCTTACGGCGAGGATGGCGTGGCGCGCGGCGCGATGGGCGCCGACGCGGGCGATTACGATCGCTCCGGCCGCCCGCATCTGCTGGTGGGCAACTTCTCCAACCAGATGCTCGGCCTTTATCACAACGAAGGCAACGGCTTGTTCGTCGATGAAGCTCCCTCCTCCACGGTCGGCCGCGCCAGCCTGCTTTCGCTCAGCTTCGGCGTTTTCTTCTTCGACTACGATCTGGATGGCTATCCCGACATATTCGCCGCCAACGGCCACATCGAAGATGAGATTGGCCGCGTGCAGCCCAAGGTGAGTTACCGCGAGCTGCCGCTCCTGTTCCGCAATCTGGGCAACCACAAGTTCGAAAATGTAAGTGGCCAGTTAGGCCCTGGTTTCGCCCAACCGATGGTGGCGCGCGGCGCAGCGTATGCCGATTACGACCACGATGGCGATCTCGACCTGATCATTTCGACCAACAACGGCCCTGCCCACCTGCTGCGCAACGATGGCGGCAATCGCAACCATTGGCTGTCGGTGCGCCTCGCCGGCACTAAGTCCAACCGCGACGGGATCGGCGCCGTGGTGCGCCTGGAAAGCGCCGGCGGCAAGCAATGGAACATGGTGCGCAGCGGCTCCAGTTACTGCTCGCAAAGCGATCTGGCCCTCACCTTCGGCCTCGGCAAGGATTCGACAGCCAATCTCGAAATCGCCTGGCCCAGCGGCACGCACCAACGTTTCCAAAACGTCGCCGCTAACCAGCGCGTGCTGATCGACGAAAGCAAAGGCGTCACGCCAATGAAATAGGCGGATTAGGAAGCCTTTGCCGGCACGAAAGCGGCTCGATCGCTTGACACGTATCCGGCCACCCCCTACGCTAAAGAGGTATGGAAGTGCAACTCACTCCCGATCAAAAAGCGTTTGTCCGGCAAGCCATCGAGAGCGGACGCCTTCGGCGTGAGGAAGATGCGGTGAAGGAAGCATTTTCTTTGTGGGAGGAGCGTGAGCGCACGCGCGCGGAAGTCCTTGCCGTAGTCGATGAAGCGGAATCCTCTCTCGCCCACGGCGAAGGGCTGAGCATTACCCAGGACTCCATGCGTGAGCTTGCCGAAAGCGTTAAGCAGCGCGGCCGCGCACGCCTTGCTGCCGAGCAGAGCAAGCCCCGCTGATGGGACATGTCCGCACACCGCAAGCGGATTCCGACCTCGACGACATTTGGTATTACGTCGCCACTAATAGCGGCAGCGCCGAGATTGCCGACCGGTTGATCGACTCTATCACGGGCCGTTTCTTGCTGCTTGCCACCTACCCGAACATAGGGCGGCCGCGAGGCGAGGATTTGCGCCCCGGCCTACGGAGCTTTCCCGTGGGTGAGTGCGTCATCATATATCGGATTCAGGAGGGAGACGTGCTTATTTTGCGGGTATTACGCGGTGCCCGGAAGATCGAAGCGTTGTTCGGGCACTAGCCTGGCCACAACCTCCTCAGCGATTTCCCCACGCCTCCGCAACTCGGCTATAATAATACTCTTGGCGGAGGTGGGTCTTCTCGAGTAGCCGGCAAGCCGCAATCTCGAATTTAGGTCCGCGGGTATTCCGAGCAATCTCTTGCGCCTTTTTTTCCCTTTTCCTCCCCGACGATTGCCGCGTTTGCGGCCAGCCTCTGCACGAGATTTCCCGCGTTCCGGTATGCCCCGCTTGCCTCCGGGCGCCGGCCCCGCTCGACGCCGAATTCTTCTGCGTATCCTGCCGGACCCCGTTTCACAACCGGTTCCCGCTCGATGACGAAGGCCGCTGCGCGCTGTGCCGCAGCGGCCTTCGCGGTTTTGACGCCGCCTACTCCTTCGGCTTCTACGATGGCGTGCTGCGGCAGTTGATCCACCTTTATAAGTACCGCAAGGTGCGGACGCTCGCCGGTCCATTGGGAGACTTGTTGCTGCGGGCGCTGCCGCGCGGCGAAGCCTTCGATTGTGTCACGCCGGTTCCGCTGCACTGGCGGAAGCGCTGGCAGCGCGGATTCAACCAGGCGGACCTGCTGGCGCGCTGGGTCGCATCGCGTACCGGCATCCCTCGAACGCGCCTGCTGCGTCGCCTGCGCTCCACCGCCTCGCAGGCGAGTTTGAGCAATACCAGCCGCCGGCGCAACGTGGCGGCCGCATTCGCCTGCCGCCTGCCGGACCGCGCGGCGGGCCGCAAGATCCTGCTGATCGACGATGTGATGACGACTGGCGCGACCGCCGCGGCCTGCGCGCTGGCCTTGAAGCGCGCCGGCGCCGCCCGTGTGGCACTGCTGACTCTGGCGCACGCCGATCGGCGCTTTATGTTTTCGCACTTGGCAAGTCCATCGGTTGTGGAGGAGATTTTCTGAATGGCGGACCGACTGCAGAAACCGGTGCTGGTGCTCAACGCCAGCTTTGAGCCGATCAACATTTGCGCGGCGCGCCGCGCCCTGGTGCTGGTCCTCAAGGGCGTGGCTTCCGCGGAAGAGGAATCGGCGAGCGCCATTCATTCGGCGCGGGCCGCGGTGCGCCTGCCGTCGGTGATCCGGCTGCTCGAATACCGCCGGATCCCCCACCAAACGCGGGCGCTGTCGCGCAAGAACATCCTGATGCGCGACCGCTACACCTGCCAGTATTGCCATCGCACCTTGCCTTCCGGGGAGTTGACCCTGGACCACGTGGTCCCCCGGTCGCGGGCGGGCGAGTCGGCTTGGGAGAATCTGGTGGCCTGTTGTCATCACTGCAACAACCGCAAGGGCAACCGGACGCCGGAAGAGGCGGGCATGCGGCTGGCGCGTCAGCCTCGTCCGTTCAGCCTCCACACCAGCCGCCATCTCATGCGGATGCTAGGCAAAAGCGACGCACAGTGGCGTAAGTATCTGTTTTATTAGGTGCGGCTCAGTACACCATTACGCACGTAGCTAATGTACTGTCCCACATGGTCTTGTCCAAAGTTGACAGTTGTAAACCCGTTGCGGGCGTGCGCCCTTTCGCCGGAACTCGTATACTGTTTGGTGCAGGAGGAGAAGAAGACATGAAGAAGCTGATCATATTCGTTCTGGCCGCCGGCACGGCGATGGCAGGAGAGTGGACTGGGTACATCATAGACGAGGCATGCTCCGGCAAGAAGGAAATGCTGGGTAACGTGACCTGCGCGCAAAACTGCATGAAGCGCGGTTCGCCCGCGGTGCTGGTCACCGAAGACGGCACGGTCTATAAGATCGCGGATCAGGACAAAGTCAAGGAATCCGCCGGCAAGAAGGTTACCCTCACGGGCAACCTCACCGACGGCTCCATCAGAGTCGATAGCGTGAAGTAGGCTCGCCAGGGCCGCAGAATCACGAGTTCAGACGCACCGGGTCCCGCCGGCGAGTAGCCGGTGTGGATCCGCGCTGGTAGGCGCGCCCGCTCCATCTCACCCTCCACTTTCCGGTATCCGATTACTTCGCTGCAACTCCATGCACCTCGCGCACCCCCACGATAGGGCCGCTTTGGTCACGCCCCCCGCCAGGCACGTATAATCGGAGCTAAGGGCAATCTCATGCGGAAGCGGCTGATTTACGGCTCCCTCTCCATCCTGCTGGCGATTTCCGTCATCCTGGTGGTCTGGGAAGGCTCGTTCAACCCAGGCAACTTCCGTCCCGCCAATCCTAATCAGACGCTGATTTTCTGGGCCGTTTCCAGCCTCATCTTTCTCTTGATGGTGACGCTCGGCTGGATTCTGATCCGCGAGTTCGTCAAGCTGTACGTCGAGCGCCAGAGCCGCCGCGAAGGATCGCGCATCAAAACCAAGCTCGTCGTCGGCGCGCTCGCCCTCAGCTTCGTGCCAGTATTCTTCCTCGTGCTGTTCAGCTATGAGGTCATGAATCGCAACATTGCGACCTGGTTCCAGGAACCGGCGGGCAATGAGTTGAAAGCGTTCCAGGCTATCACCCGCCAGCTCGGCAAGGAGATGCAGGATGAGACCGACGCCCAGGCGGCGCTGCTGGCCGCGCAGCCCGAAGTCCGCCAGTTGCTCGAGGACGGTGCGCGCACGCCTGGCTTCCTAGCGCGCTTCGCGGCCAGCTACGAGCTCGCCTCGGCCGCGGTTTACGCTTCCCCGAACGGGCCGCCGCTCGACTCTTGGGGAGACTATCGGCAGAAGGCTAAAGTGGATCGCTTGGTGGCGGCATCGTATCCGATTCTTCAAGGGCCGCGGCGTTTGGGATTCGTCACAGTGACCGCTGAAGTGCCCGGCGATGTGGCGGAAAAGAAAGCCATCATTGGCACCTGGGCGCGCCAGTCGCGGGAGAACCACGACAACGCGCGGTCGGTGCGCCGCGTCAGCGTGATGCTGATGACTTTGATCACGCTGTTCGTGTTGTTCGTCGCCACCTGGATCGCGCTGTTCCTTTCCAAGCAGATCAGCATCCCCATCACTGCGCTGGCCGAAGCCGCCAGCCAGGTCCGCGCTGGCAACCTGTCGCATCGCGTGAACGTGCGCGCCGCCGATGAGCTGGGTTCGTTGGTGCGCGGCTTCAATCAGATGACTCAGGAGCTGGAAGCCAACAGCCGCGAGCTCGACCGGCGCCGCCGCTTCATTGAGGCCATCCTCGAAAGCATTCCCACCGGCGTCATCTCCATCAACGCCGACGGCGTCATCCGGCTCGTCAACCGCGCCCTCCACCAAATCTTTCCGGGTACCCAGGTGGAACAGGCGGTTCGCCTGGAAGACCTGTTTTCGCGCGAGGACACGGCCGAAATCAAGTACCTCATGAAACGCGCCCGCCGCACCGGCGCCGCCTCGCGCCAATTGGAGCTGCGCACGGAAAACCGCAACCGGCACCTGTCGGTTACGGTTGCGGCGCTCGAGGAAAAGGTCACTTCCGGCTTCGTAATCGTGATCGAGGACTCGAGCGAGCTGCTGCGCGCGCAAAAAGCCGCGGCCTGGCACGAAGTGGCGCGGCGCGTGGCGCACGAAATCAAGAATCCGCTCACCCCCATCGCGCTGTCCGCCGAACGCATATTGCGGCAAATCGACCGCGTGGAGATGGCTGCCGCGCCGCGGCGCATCCTCGATGAGTGCGCGCAGACCATCAGCCGCTCGGTCGAATCGGTTAAGACCCTGGTGGACGAATTCTCGCAGTTCGCGCGCTTCCCCGCCGCGCAGCTTGCACGCTCCGACCTGAACGAAGTCACGCGCGAAGCGTTGGCCATTTTTCACGGCCGCCTGGATGGCATCGACTTGCGCACCAGCTTCGCCCCCGACCTGCCGCCGGTCAACCTGGATCGCGAGCAGTTCCAGCGCGTGGTGGTGAATCTGGTGGATAACGCCGCCGAAGCCATGCAGGATTCGCTCGTCAAGAATCTCTATGTGGCGACCCAGACGGGCGCAGCCGACACCGTGGAGCTGGTGGTGGCCGATTCCGGCTGCGGCGTCAGCCCCGACGAAAAGGAGAAACTGTTCCTGCCCTATTTCTCCACCAAGGGTCGCGGCACGGGCCTGGGCCTGGCCATCGTCAGTCACATTGTGGCCGAGCACGACGCGCATATTCGCGTGGAAGACAACCTGCCGGCCGGCGCGCGCTTTACCGTCGAGATTCCAGCGGTCGTCGATGCCGAAGCGGTCGAGAACGGCGTGCCACAGGCGCAGTCCGACACCCCGGTGAAAGCATGAAGCAGCGGCGCATCCTGGTGGTGGACGACGAGCCGGAAATCCGCCGCTCGCTGGCTGGCGTGCTCGAGGACGAAGGCTATCGCGCCGAGACGGCGGAAAGCGGCGAAGCCTGTCTGGACGCTCTTCCCGGCGCCGGCTTCGAGCTGGTGCTGCTCGATATCTGGCTGCCCGGCATCGATGGTATGGAGGTGCTCGAGCGCATCCAGGCAATCCCGTTCGCCGAACGGCCCGAGGTCGTCGTGATCTCCGGCCACGGCAGCATCGAAGCTGCGGTCAAGGCCACCAAGCTGGGCGCTTTCGATTTTCTCGAAAAACCGCTTTCCATCGACAAGATCTCGGTGGTCGTCAAGAACGCACTGGCGCACCGCGCGCTCGAGCTCGAAAACAGCCAGCTCAAGCAGGACACCACCGGGCGCCACCGCATCATCGGCGAGAGCGTCCCCATGAAGGCGCTGCGCCAGCAACTTTCCCTGATGGCCGCCACCAATGGCCGCGTGCTCATCTATGGCGAAAGCGGCACTGGCAAAGAGCTGGTGGCGCACGCCATCCACGCCCTCAGCCAGCGCGCCGCCGAGCCGTTCATCGAAGTCAACTGCGCCGCCATTCCGGAAGAGCTGATCGAAAGCGAGCTGTTCGGCCACATCAAAGGCAGCTTCACCAGCGCCCACGAAGACAAGATCGGCAAGTTTCAAAAGGCCGACGGCGGCACGCTGTTTCTCGACGAAGTCGGCGATATGAGTCTGCGCACGCAGGCCAAGGTGCTGCGCTCGCTCGAAGAGCAGCGCTTCGAACCGGTCGGCGGCCCGGGCAGCGTGCAGGTGGACGTGCGCGTGGTCGCCGCCACCAACAAGAATCTCGAAGAGGAGATCGAACACGGCAATTTCCGCGAGGACCTATTCTACCGGCTCAACGTGATTCCCTTCGCCGTGCCGCCCCTGCGCGACCGCCGCGAGGATATTCCGCTGCTGGCCGACTTTTTTCTCCGCGAGTTCACCACCGCCTACGGCCGCAAGCCCAAGGAGCTGACTCCCGAGGCCTACCGCGTGCTCGGCGAATATCACTGGCCCGGCAACGTGCGCGAGCTCAAGAACCTGATCGAGCGCATCGTCATCTTGAATCCGCAAGTGCGCGTCGACGCGCGCCACATTCCGCTCGCCGGCACGCGCAAGCCGCAGGACCGCCCGCTCGACCGCTTCGGCAGCCTGCAGGAAGTCCGCGAAGCCGCCGAGCGCGACTACATCCTGAGAAAGCTAGAAGAAACCGCCGGCAACGTCACCAGAACCGCCGAACTGCTAGGCCTGGAGCGCAGCAACCTATATAGGAAAATGAAAACCCTGGGAATCGGGCCGAAGGAATAGAGGGCGTAAGTTCTTGCCGAAGTATGAACACGTGGCCTGTCAGTGGTTTTTGAGGAACGATGAATGTCAATTAAATCACAAGCCGAACTAAAGAAGCTGCAAGCCATCGGAAGGATAGTAAGAATGACTCTGGATGAAATGTCGGCAGCAGTTCATCCCGGTACCACTACTGGTGAAATTGACTCTGTTGGGGCTGCGGCGCTGGCAAAGTACGGCGCTGAATCGTCGCCGCCCAAAGTCTACGGATTTCCGGGCACTGCATGCATCAGCGTCAACGACGAAGCGATACATGGAATACCGGGGAGCCGTACAATTGCGGAGGGCGATTTAGTAAAGCTGGATCTCACGGCTGAAAAAGACGGTTTCGTTGCCGATGCAGCAGTCACAGTTAGGGTCGGAACGGTTTCCGCCACAGCGGACGCTTTGACCCGATGTGCCGAAAGCGCATTTCGGCAAGCACTCAAGGTGGCGACAGTCGGCAATCGTGTTTACGAGATCGGACGTTCTGTTGAACGAGAAGTGCGGCGCTGCGGTTTCAGCGTCATCAAAGAGTTGTGCGGGCATGGTGTGGGTCGGACGATCCATGAGGAACCGTGCGTGCCCAATCACTTTGATCCTCGCTTTCGCACGAAGCTAACAGACGGTCTGGTTATTACGATTGAGCCAATCATTTCGGCGGGGAACGGATCTGCCCATTTACAGCCCGACAAGTGGACGGTTTGCACGACCGATAACAGTCTTGCCGCTCATTACGAACACACTATCGTGATTACAAAGGGCGCACCGATGTTATTGACGGTGGCTTAGATACCCGAACACCGGAGCACCTGCGTTTTGGGAAAACCGGGGAAAACCGGGGACAGCACCAAATTACGCCGTTACCGACGAGACTGTGCAATTCGGTTGCTGTCCCCGGTTCCCCAACACTGGCAGCCGACTTGCTCTAACAATTGCGAGGTGAGTTTTAATGCGCGGATTTTCATTTGTAGTGTTAGCTGCTGTTGCTGGAATCGGCTTAACGGTTACCGCCCCTAAAGCAGAGGCTCAGGTCGGCGTCGCCATTGGGGTAGCCCCCGAATGTCCCTATGGTTACTATGACGTCGCTCCTTATAACTGTGCCCCCACTGGCTATTACGGTCCGGAGTGGTTTAACGGCGACGGCTTCATTGGCGCTGGCCCATGGTTTCACGGCCCCAGCGACTTCCAGGGCAACGTAAATAACCGTCTCCATCCGGAGCACGGCTATAAGGGTCCAACTCCAAAAGCTGGCGAGAAAGCGGAGCCGGCGAAGCGTGTCGATAGTGCGCACTTCAGTGGAAACGAAGCTCGGGATGGACGTGGCCACGTCACTGGGGGCAAGAAATAGCCGAGTCGGAGAAATCTGCGGCAGCACGATCTTGCCATCAGGGAAGCGGTTCGTGGCTTCCGGTCGCAGATTGCCTAAATTGCCCCGCACGCCAGATATTAGTGCCCTAGCGGGGAAACCGCAGCACTGATTCGATTTGAGAAGGCAAGACCAGAGCGGTAGCTCCATCATTCGCAGCTACCGCTTCGCATGGCGACCGCGTCTTGTATGCCAACACGTTGCGCCGCCAGGTCGAGCGCGCACGCAGATCGCTGCCGAGTTGGCCATAACTCCGCGTATGCAGGAATTGCTGGAAAACATGCAACTCTTGCCGTTTGACCGCTATGGTGACGTCTCAAAAACGAAGGGTCGCGGCGTGAACTTGATTTCTGCCAACACCCGGCTGGGCTTCAGAATTCCAATCTCCCCTGAAACGCGATCATGCGAGGCGAGCTGTCCCCACCGAGCCCGACGCCCAATAGGCCCGTCGGCGGCGAAGTCGGGTAGCTGAGCGCTCCGAATCCGGTCTGCGTCGACGGCTTACCCGGAATACCTGCATAACCCAATACTGGCAGACCGAAATTCGGGTGATTGAAGACGTTGAAGAATTGGCCGTCGACGCGCAGCTTCAGCCGTTCGGTCAATTGGAACCACTTCGTCAGGTACGCATCGCTCCACACGAAATCGGGACCGCGCAGCGCGTTCCGTCCTAGATTGCCGAACTGGCAGTTCTTCGGGCTGTCCCCACTGGCACACGCGCCCGTGCTCGGATCGACTGCCGAAATAAACGCATCCGGGTTCAGCCACTGGATGGTTCCCGGTTGTGTCACGCCGTGGATCGGATTGTGTTCGTACAGCGGCACGCCGGGAACCACGCTGGCGTATTGCGGACCGCTGCCCTGAACGATGCCGTTGCCGCTGGCCGAATAGGGCGCGCTCAAAACGGAAAACGGCAGGCCGCTATGCCAAAACGCGGTTCCGGATACCTGCCATCCGTTAAGGGCGCGTCCTAGCGCGCGATTGCGAATCTTGATCGGCAACTGATAAACGTACTGCGCGGTGAAGTTTTGCCGCACGTCGTAGTCGCAAGGGCCGTATTGCCGGCCCAGTTCACCCGGCAGCGGTGAAAGAACGGCCCCGGCGGCGAATGGCAGGAATCCGCCGTTTGAGACCGTGTCCATACAACGGCTCCACGTGTAGTTGGCCTGGACCTGAATGCCATGCCCCAGCCGCTTGTCCGCAGTTAGCTGCAAACCGTTGTAGTGGCTGTTCGCCCCGGTGTTCAATTGCGTGACAGGCCCGAAACGGGGATCGATGGGCTTCCCGTAAGGGAACGGCGCGAAGCAGCCTGCGCAGACGGTTTGATAACCGTTCACTTGCGTTTCGTACGGCTGGTTGACCGCGCGGGTGCCGACATACTGAGCTCGTAGATTGAGCGTGTTGTCGACCTGGTGTTCCAGGGCCAAGCTCCACTGCATGAAGTAAGGCGCATGAAGCTTGCCATCGGGGACCGCGGTGATGGCAATCGGGGGAAGACAGGCATTCGGGCTGGCGAGCGCCGAGGCGCAGGAAAGCTCACCCTGAGCGAAACCGGAATTGAACGATTGATTTGCGGCGGCAGTTGCATCAACGGCGCTGCCCGGTACGCCCGGCGCAATAGCCGTCCCCCCTACGTTGCCCAGCAGCCCTCCCAGAAATGTCTTCGAGTAGGGAGGATTCGTTCCCACGGTATCGACGACGCTGCCCGGCAAAATATCGCTGAAGAGTCCGAATCCGCTGCGCAGCACCGTATGCGGCGCGATCTGCCACGCGATGGCGGTTCTAGGCTGCAGGATTGCCGCGGGTGTGGCAGCGAAAATGGTCCGCTGCTGCGTCTGAATCACCTGGCTCAGCGGCTGATTCATATCGTGGGAAATGGAGTCGAACGACCCGGTGAGGCGCGCCACGGCGTCATGTGGATTCAGCGGATTTGAATTGTACGTATCGCGTACGCCGAAGGTCCAGGTCAACTTGCGCGTCACCTTCCAGGTGTCCTGCGCATAAAAGTCCAGGTTGAGGAAGTTGTAGGGCTGCGAATCGGCCAGCGGGAAGGTCTCCGAAGCCGTCGAAGCGACACCGTGGATGAATTGCGGCAGGGTTGTGTAGGTGACCAGCGGCACTACGCCTTCACCGAAATCATAATCATTCAGTCGCAAGATCCGGCTGTTGGTTCCAAACCGGAGTTCGTGCGCGCCGAGCGTCCAGGCGAGATTGTCGTTAATGAAGAATCGCGCGGCGCGCCGCCCCTGTACCCACGTATTGTCGAGCCCTCCGAGCGTAGTGAACGGCGCATTGGCGCCGCTGCCGTCGAGCACGATTGGAAACGCCGCCAGCGTTTTCTGTAAGTCGATTGGCCCGAACAGGCTTTCGTACCATGAGAACGCCGGGTTGAAGTAATTCACCAGATGCCCCGACCACACATGCGTCTCACCCGCTGCGAACGAATACAGAGGCTGCGGAGAAATCGCGTTGAACAGCGGATTGATCGGATCGGTATAGGCGGACTGAAGTCCGGTGTCGGCCTGAAATCGGAACCACGCGATGTTCCGATCATTGATGTTGTAATCGATCCGAGCCGTCTGCACCTGCTCGCGATCGTCGCTCGAATGCGAAACGCTCTGACGGTTTGCGCAACCATCGCCATCCGGCGGATACCCGCCCGCCGCGGTTCCACCGCTGCTCAGGGGGCAACCCAGCACCGGCAGCGGAATGCCCGCCGTGTTGCCGTAAAGCGAGAAGAGCTGCTTGTAGAACGGCACCAGTTGCGGGGCCGGTTGGTAGGTCGATCCGGATACCGAGTCGACTCCGCCAAGCGGGAGCTGCCCCAAAACGTAATTCTGAAACGCCGGCGTGGGCACCGTTGTCGCGGTCACGATCGGCAGCGCAATCCGGACCCACTCGGAATCGAAAAAAAAGAACAGCTTGTCGCGCCGGATCGGGCCTCCGAGACTGCCACCGAAGTGGTTTACCGTGGAGCGCGGCTTGTGGTTGCCCGGCGTCGAGTTCGTAAAGAAGTCGTCCGCACTGAACTTCGAGCCGTCCCACAGTTCATACAGATTTCCGTGCATCTGGTTCGTTCCCGACTTGGTGACGTAGTTGACTTGCGAGGCTCCATAGCGCCCTTGATCCACCGCATAGGAGACCGTGTTCACCGTCGCTTCCGCGATCGAATTCAAGCCCAGCACCAGGTTGGTCGAAAGGCCGCTGTTCAGGTTCGTCAGCGGGTCGTTCGTCTCCAGGCCATCCACGATGTAGCCGTTTGACAGAGACGGCAGGCCATTGAACTCCACGTTTCCATAACCGTTTGTGCCGCCGACGAAATCGTTGCCGCTGCCCGCGGTGTTGATCAGAGCGCCGGCGGCGAACTGCAGCGGATACGTCATGTCGCCGCCAGGGTTCGGCAGGTTCTCCATCGCTCGCGCAGTCAGCGTCGTTGCCGTGTTCGGATTTTCCGGGTTGAGTAACGGCGCCTGCTCCTGCACCACGATGCTCTCACTGGAGGATGCGATGTTCAGCCGGAAATCGACCGTCTGCTTTTGTCCCAGCTCGGCGATGACGGAGTTATTCTGCTGGGTTGCAAAGCGGTCCGCTTCCACTCTCACCGCATACGCGCCTGGCTTGAGTTGCGGAAAGGTGAACCGGCCGGAGTCGCCGGTTCTCACGGATCGCTTCAGACCGTTTTCAGTGCTGGCGATGGTCACCATAGCGCCCGGGATGGCGGCCCCAGTGGGATCGGTGACCGACCCGACGATCGCGCTTGTGGTTTCGCCCTGCGCACTCGCCGGTGTGGACGCCGGGAACGCCGCGAGCGCCACCGCGAGCGCAAGCCGCAACAGGCCGGCCCCGTTCCTGACGACAAATTTAGCCATGCCTAAAAGTATATAAAGTCCGGCTCGCCTGCGTCAAGCCCACGGTTCTTGCACCAGCACAGCCATGCAAGCTACTCTATGATTTAGTGCCGCCTAGAACTCACCTGCCGGTCAACACCGAATCGGTGGACGATTATTTGAAAGCGATTCTGGAGCTGAGCGGCCCGCCAGGGGAACGCGCGACCAGTAACGCCCTCGCCGGGCATCTGGGCGTCCGAGCCGCTTCGGTTACCGGGATGCTCCAGAAGCTGGCTGCCCAAAAGCCGTCGTATGTGAAGTACGAAAAGCATCATGGCGTCCGTCTGACGCCCGCCGGCAAGATGCGCGCCCTGGAAGTTCTGCGTCATCACCGCCTGCTGGAGCGTTTCCTTCACGACTGCCTGGGGTATTCCTGGGATGAAGTTCACGATGACGCGGAGCGCCTGGAGCACTTCATATCCGAGCGTCTCGAGGACCGCATTGCAGCCAAACTCGGCGATCCGCAGACAGACCCGCACGGGCATCCCATCCCGGAACGAAACGGCGCCTTGCCAGCGCGGCCGGAGGTCCTGCTATCGAAATGGGCCTGCGGCGTGAAGGCCGTTATCAGCAGCGTTTCGGATCGGGATCCCTCGGCGTTGCGCGAAATGGAACGGCTGGGCCTGAAACCCGGGGTGGCGATCACGGTTGAGGCTGGAACGCGCAATGCAACCCTGCTGGTCCGCATCGGCGAGCGCACGGAGCCGTTGCGATTGAGCCAGCGGCTGGCGGCTGGAATCTCGGTGATCGCCGCTAATCGCCGGTCGCGCCAACATCGTAAAATAGATTACTAGTGACTTCCCGCAAACTCGTTCTGGGCGCCGCCGTTCTTCTCGCCGCGCTTTCTCCGCTGGCCGCTCAGCAGCAGCCTTTCTCCGGAACTCCCGACCTGCTCGAATCGGTCGAGCGCCTGAATCAGCTCGGTAGCGTCCTAATGATCGCCGCGCACCCGGATGACGAGCGCACCGGCGTGCTGGCCTATTTCGCGCGTGGCCGCCACATGCGCACCGCCTACCTTTCCGTCACCCGCGGCGAGGGCGGGCAAAATCTGATCGGCTCCGAACAAGGCGCGGCGCTGGGCGTGATTCGCACCCAGGAACTGCTGGCGGCGCGCCAGATCGATGGCGCCGAGCAGTTCTTCACCCGCGCCATCGATTTCGGTTTCAGCAAAACCGCCGCCGAAACCATGCAGAAGTGGGGGCACGACCGCATCCTCAGCGACATCGTCTGGGTCATCCGCAGCTACCGCCCCGACGTCATCATTCTGGTTTTCACCGGCACGCCGGCGGATGGCCACGGCCATCACCAGGTCTCCGCCATCCTGGGAAAGGAAGCCTTCGCCGCCGCGGCCGATCCGGCGCGCTTTCCCGAACAACTCCAATACGTGAAGCCAGGGCAGGCGACGCGCGTCGTGCACGCGTTATGGAATTTCGGACCCCGCCCCGGCCAGATTCCGCTGCCGCCTGGCGCCGAGCGCCCGCCGCAGTCGCCGTCGTTGCCTCCCGCCGGGAAGGTGGAAACCGGCGCATTCAATCCGGTGCTCGGCTATTCGTATGAGGAACTGGCGGTGCTGAGCCGCAGCATGCACCACAGTCAGGGCACCGGCGCCATGCGGCGCCCAGGAGCCTCCACCACCCAATTTGGTTTGCTGGCCGGCCATTCGGCGCCAGCCGACCTGTTCGATGGCATCGATACGTCCTGGAGCCGCTTGCCCGGCGGCGCGCCGATCGCGCCCATTCTGGCGGAGTCCATCAAGGCGTTCGAACCGGAGCATCCGGAAAAGATCATTCCGTTGTTGGTGAAAGCCAGGCCGCTCATCGCCGCCATCGCCGATCCGCTGGCGCGCGAAAAATTGGCGGAGATCGACGAAGTCATCGCCGCCTGCGCCGGCATCTGGATCGAAGCTCAGGCGCACGAACCCGAGGCCGTGCCGGGAAGGCCGCTCGCCATCACCACCACCGTGCTGCGTCGTTCGCCCGAGCCCGTGGAACTCGCCGGTGGACGCATGGAAGGCATGTGGGACCAGGAACTTCCCGTGAAGCCGGCGCCGCTTGCCTACAATCAGCCGGTCGCCATCGAATTCAGCCGCGACGTGCCGCTCGCGCAGACCTATTCGCAACCTTACTGGTTGCGGCAGCCTCCTTCGGGCGACGTATACACGGTGGAAGATCAGCGCCTGGTGGGCTTGGCCGACACGCCGCCGGTGGCGCATGTGCGTGTGCGATTGCTGGTGGCAGGAACGCCGATCGAACTGGCTCGGCCCGTGGCGTATCGTTATGCCAGCCGCGCCGAGGGCGAACGGACGCGGCCGCTGGTGGTAGTTCCGGCCGTCGCGGTCAACCTTCCGCAGCCGGTCGCCGTGTTTCCTTCCGCCGCCCCGCGCGCCATCCACGTGGTGGTGGAGACGCGCGTGGACAAGGCCGTTGGAGAATTGCGCCTGGATGCGCCGCCGGGTTGGAAAGTGGAACCGGCCGCGCGCCATTTCGAGATCGCCGCGCGAGGCGAAGCCAGCGACCTGGCATTCACCGTGACGCCACCGGCCGGCGAGGCGACGGCTTCGCTCCGCGCCGTGGCGACCGTCGGCGGACGCGAAATCTCCAACGGCATCCAGGTCATCTCCTATCCGCACTTCCCCGCGCAGACTCTGTTTCCGCCGGCCGACATCAAGCTTGTGCGAGCCGACATCCAGGTCACCGCGCATCGCATCGGCTACATCATGGGCGCGGGCGACGAAATGCCGGAAGCTTTGCGCCAGTTGGGGCTGGAGGTTACGCTGCTGAGTCCGTCGGATCTCGAACAGGGCGACCTGGCCCGCTTCGAGACAATCGTGGCCGGCGTTCGCGCCTACAACGTGCGCGCCGATATCCGCGCCAACCAGCAGCGGCTGCTCGATTACGTCTCTGGCGGCGGCACTTACATCGTTCAGTACAATACCGGCGACCTCACGCTCACCCTCGGTCCCTATCCCATGACCGTGCCGCCCGGCTCGCGCTACCGCGTCACCGTCGAGGAAGCGCCGGTCGCCTTTCCGCACGCCGACAGCCCGCTGCTCGCCACCCCGAATCCGATCGCGGCGCGGGATTTCGAAAGCTGGGTGCAGGAGCGCGGCTTGTATTTTGCCTCCGATTGGGACAAGCGCTATCAGACGGTGCTGGCCTCCCAGGACCCCGGCGAAACCACCTTGGAAGGCGGCGAACTCTGGACCCGCTTCGGTAAAGGCGTCTACATTTTCACCGCGTACTCCTGGTTTCGCCAGTTACCCGCCGGCGTCCCCGGCGCCTACCGCCTCTTCGCCAATCTCATCAGCGCAAAGTGAGCAAGTGGGGCCGGTCCCCGACCGGCCAAAGCCGACATTGCGGGAGTGACGCAAAGCGTATGATCGGCGGCGTCGCTGTATAATCTACCAATGGCCCCGGCTTGCTATCGCGAGCATCTTCCGGCGCCGGCGCTGGCGCGCTGGGTGGAATGCTTCTGGCAAGTGCAAAGGTACGCGCCGGCGATTGACTGGGCAGTGCCGCCGGACGGCTGTCTCGACATTGTCTATAGCCGCGACCTGGGTCTGCGCGCGATTGGCACGATGACCGTCGAGCAGCGATTCCACTATGCGGGCCGCATGGAGACGGTGGGCGTGCGTTTTCATCCGGGGATGGCGGGGGCGTTGCTGAAGCTGCCTCCGGTGGTGCTGACCGACGACTCCGCGGCGCTTGAAGATGTGTGGGGATCGAGCGCGCGCCAGTTGCGGCGGCGCTTGGATGATGCGCCATCAGCGGTCGACTGCCTGCGGGTGCTGGAGCGAGCGCTGTCGTCGCCGAAACAGGCGAGCGGCCCGGTGGAGCGGGCGCTACGCTTTCTGGCCGCTGCCAACGGCATCGCCGATGTGGATTGGATGGCGCGGCAAGCCGGCTTGAGCCCGAGACAATTTCGCCGCCGCTGCATGGAAGAGGCGGGCCTCGGTCCCAAGCGCCTGGCGCGCGTGCTCCGCTTCCGCTACGCCAACCGCCTGGCCGCCGCAGCGCGCCGCCCGGACTGGAGCTTGATCGCCGCCTCGGCCGGCTACTTCGACCAGGCTCACCTGATCCGCGATTTCCGCGAATTCACGGGCCGCACGCCGGCGGCCGCTGCCGCGGGTGCGTCGTCTTTCCAGTTCCACCACTTGAGCATTTCGGCCTCCGGCGCGGCTGCGGACGCATAGTAAACCGCGCAGCGGAAGACGTAGAGCAGGCACCGGTCCACATGCTGGCCCACTTCGCGGCACATCTCCGCGTAGAGAGCTTCCGGATTGCGGCCGCGCAATTCGGCGACGTCGCGAATCCCCAGCAGATAGAGGTCGGCGGCAATCGAAGGTCCGACACCGGGAATGCGCGACAGGTTGGCGATCACGGCTTTGGGCGCGATGCTGCGCCTGGTTTGCCAAGAGGTGTCTGAGAGGAAGCGTGCAGCGGCGCGGCGTTTCGTGTCCGCGCGGTCGATGGTTCTGGCTTGTCCCATGCTTCCGAACATACCGCGAGCCGGTCCGGCGTGGTGGCCGTTTTTTCCAATCGGGCGCGGGTGCTTCCGGTTAAAATCTGTTCCATGAAGATCACAGAAGTTCTGATGGCGGAAGAGATCGAAGCCTGTTTGCCGTTCTGGGTGGACCGCATGGGTTTCGCGAAAACCGTGGAAGTGCCGGAGGGCGACCGGCTGGGTTTCGTCATCCTGGCGCGCGAGGGCGCGGAGCTGATGTTGCAATCGGTGGAAAGTGTTCGCAAGGACGTGGCGGCTTTCGCTCCCGATGGCGCGCCGCGCGGCACGGGCTTGTTCATCGAAGTGACCGATTTCGCGGATGTGGTCAAGCGGCTCGCCGGCTACCCAATCGCGATGCCGGAGCGCACCACGTTCTATGGGATGCGCGAAATCGGCGTGTTCGCGCCGGGCGGCCACGTGGTGGTTTTCGCGGCGGCATTGGCCGGTCGGGGACCTGCCCCACAGCAGGCGGAAACGGCCGGCAAGGAAAAGCTGGAAGCGGCGGAACGGGCGGCCGGCTTGGTGGAAAGCGGTATGGTGGTGGGATTGGGAAGCGGCACCACGGCGGCGCTGGCGGTGCGCGCCTTGGGGCGGCGCGTGGCCGCCGGCCTGGACATTATCGGCGTGCCGACTTCGGAGAAAACGGCGGCGCTGGCGCGCGAGCTGGGCATACGGCTCTCGGACCTGGCGGAACACGAGCGCATCGATCTCACGATTGACGGCGCCGATGAAGTCGAGCGCGGCACGCTCCACTTGGTCAAGGGCCTGGGCGGGGCGCTGCTGCGGGAAAAGATCGTGGCCAGCGCCACCACGCGGCTGGTGATCGTGGCGGACGAAAGCAAGGTGGTGGACCGGCTGCGGATCGCCAGCGGCCCGATCCCGATCGAGGTGGCGACGTTCGGCTGGCAATCCACGGCGCGGCGGCTGCGCGCGATGGGCGGGGAATTCCACCTGCGTTTGAGCGCTGACGGGCAGCCGTTTGTTTCCGATGGCGGGCACTACATCGTGGACGCGGGATTCGCCGGATTCAACTCGGCCGAAGAACTGGCGCAAGCGCTGGATGGGACGGTGGGGGTGATGGAGCACGGGCTTTTCCTGGGCATGGCGCAGCAGGCGATTATCGGCGGGCCGGCGGGCGTTGAGGTATTGGAGCGCCGGTCATGAAGGCGGCGGTTTTGCGCCGGCCGGGCGATGTGGCGGGGTCGCCCCTCGAGATGGAAGAAGTCGCGGCGCCGCAGCCGGGCGCGGGGGAAGTGCTGCTGCGCGTGCGAGCCTGCGGCGTATGCCGCACCGATCTGCACATCGTGGAAGGGGAACTGGCGCCGCGGCGGCCGTTGATGATTCCCGGACATCAGATCGTGGGTGATGTGGTGGCGCCCGCGCCGGCCGGGCTGGCGGAAAGCGCGCGCGTGGGCGTGGGCTGGCTGGGCGGCACGGATGGCGCGTGCTGGTATTGCCGCCACAGCATGGAGAACTTGTGCGATGCGCCCACTTTCACTGGCTACGATGTGAATGGCGGCTACGCCGAGTACGCCGTGGCGCGCGCGGATTTCGTGTATCCGCTGCCGGAGGGCCTGAGCGATCTGGACGCGGCGCCGCTGCTGTGCGCCGGCATCATCGGCTTCCGCAGCTTGCGCGTAGCGGGCGTCGAACCGGGCGAGCGTGTCGGGCTGTACGGATTCGGCGCATCGGCGCACCTCGCCATCGCCGTGCTGCGGGCGTGGAAATGCGAGGTCTATGTAGCAACGCGCGGAGCCGGGCATCGCGCGCTGGCGGAATCGCTGGGAGCAACCTGGGTGGGCGCGGAGCAGGACCGGCCGCCAGTGGAACTCGACCGCGCGATAACGTTCGCGCCATCGGGCGATGTGGTGGTGGCGGCGCTCAAGAGCCTGCGCAAAGGCGGCGTGGTGGCGATCAACGCGATTCATCTCGACCATATGCCGCAGTTCGATTACGACAAGCTGCTGTGGGGCGAGCGGCAGATCCGTAGCGTGGCCAACATGACGCGAGCCGATGCGCGGGATTTCCTGCGTGTGGCGTCGGAGATCGGGCTGCGGCCGCGGGTCACCGTGTTCCCGCTCGAACACGCCAACCAGGCGCTTCAGGCCGTGAAGCGGGACGCGATCGACGGTGCGGCGGTTATCGTGCCATGAAGCGCCGGTCGCGCCGCAGTTCCCATTCGGCGCGGATGGCCGAGAGCACGCGCGCAACGCCGCACGCCCAATCGGGAAACAGGTCCACGTACTGCCACTCGCGCTGGATGGAGCGGGGCACGCGGCAGGCATCCAGGCGCACCGGCACCAGGAAGATCTCCTCCAACGGGACGCGGCGCGCGCAATCGAGAGCGTAGCGGATTTCAGCTTGAAAGCCGCCGCGCTTGTCCACCGAGCGCGAGGAAAAGCAGGGCACGCAGAAATCCGAGGTCTCGATGGCGGCTTCGAGAGCGCGCGCCCAGTTCTGGCCCGGCAGCAGTTTCTTGCTATCCATCCAGGGGCTGAAGCCGGCGTGTTCGAAGGCCAGATAGAGCGCGGCTGCGGCGTGCCGGTCCTCGGTGCCGTAGGCGATGAAGATGGCGGGACGCGTATGCGGCGCGAAACGGAAGCCCGCCGGATGGGGATAGAAGGTGCCCAGCCCATCGATTTCGACTGCCTTGCCTTCGGCCAGGCCGGCGAGAACGGAGCGCGAGAATCTTTCGAGCACGGGCGAGTCAACCACGGCGGCGGGTCCCTTCGCGGTCGAACGCCAAGTTTCCATTGGGCTTGACGGTGAGTTTTCCGAGGCCGGGCAGGCTGGCGTCCCGGCCGCGGCGAAGGCCGGCGACGATTTCCTGCACCAGGCGGTCGAGGCAGTCGGCGGCCTGGCCGATGCTGGTCTTGGATTGCCGCGCCATCCGTTTTGCGATATCCGACTTCTTCATCTCGTTTCGACTCTAGCAGGCGCCGCTCGGGCCGGTCTGCATTTCGGCTGCGGCTTGCGACGCTAAGTGATTGAAATGAAAGCTTGGACTGAGGGCCGTCGCGGAGCGCCAACGGGCGTGATTTCAGACCTTAAGGTATTTTAATTACTATTTATGACGCTGTTCGTCAGATATGTGGTTATGATATGCACCAGACGGGGATTTCTCGTCCAACCCTTCAAAGGAGAATCGGAAGAATGAAGAAGTTGATGAGTCTGATGCTCGGCCTGGCCTTCATCGGTGGCACGGTTGCTCTCGCCGACGATGCCGCCACCACCCAGACCGCCGTCAAGAAGACGGTCAAAGCAAAGAAAACCGTAGTAAAAAAGACCGTAGAAAAGAAGACATCGGAAACGACGAAGACCACGTAGGAGAGATCTCTACTGGTTGCAAGAAGAGCCGCGAAGTAGCTTCCAGAAGCTGCCGCGGCTCTTCTTGTATGGCATCAAACCGCACATATGAAGGCGTTTTAATATGCGCTTAAGGGCCGGTTCATGTACGGGCGGGTAACATAGACCCAGGACGAGAAAGCTCGTCCAACCCTCCAAAGGAGAATCGGAAGAATGAAGAAGTTGATGAGTCTGATGCTCGGCCTGGCCTTCATCGGTGGCACGGTTGCTCTCGCCGACGATGCCGCCACCACCCAGACCGCCGTCAAGAAGACGGTCAAAGCAAAGAAAACCGTAGTAAAAAAGACCGTAGAAAAGAAGACATCGGAAACGACGAAGACCACGTAGGAGAGATCTCTACTGGTTGCAAGAAGAGCCGCGAAGTAGCTTCCAGAAGCTGCCGCGGCTCTTCTTGTATGGCATCAAACCGCACATATGAAGGCGTTTTAATTCGCGCTTAAGGGCCGGTTCATGTAGGGGCGGCTATGATAGATCCAGGACGAGAAAACTCGTCCAACCCTTTCAAGGAGAACCGCACAAAATGAAGAGATTGATGACTCTGATGCTTGGCTTGGCGTTCCTGGGCACGACCGTTGTCGTTTTCGCCGACGACGCTTCCACCACCACCACCAAGAAGACCGCCAAGACCAAGGCCCCGAAGACGAAGAAGACCACGGCCGCCAAGACCACCGCATAATCGGCAGCCCATTCAGTTTGGAATTACCCGAAAGCCGCGAGCAGCCATAAGTTGCCGCGGCTTTCTTGTTGTTGGAGCCTGCCGGTCCCACCCCAAGAAACCGGACCAGAACCCCCCCCGAGGCAGCCTTGCCCCGTCTTTCCCGCGTGTAACCTTCAGTAAAGCAACGACGCCCCTAAATTTTGGAACCTTCCAGGTTTTGATCAAAGTCATGAAATCTCTTGGAGCCATAGTTTTAGCGACGCTGTTTTGCGTCGGCTTGGGAGCCCAGACGCCGGCCGCGCCAGTACGCGCGCGGGTGACGGGAATGGTCGTTAGCGTGGACGCCGCCGCCGCGCGGATCACGCTCAAGACGGACAAGGGCGACATGACGACCGTGACCACCACCGAGAAATCGTTCCTGCGGCGTCTGCCTCCCGGTGAGACCGACACGAAAAAGGCGACTCCGGTCAGTATGGGCGACATTGCGGCGGGCGACCGGGTGGCGGCGATTGGGCAGTTTGGGGCGGATCAAAAGTCATTCGAGGCACGCACGGTGTACGTGATGAGCAAGGCTGACGTGGCCGAAGTGCATGCGAAGGAAGAGGAAGACTGGCAGAAGCGGGGGACAACGGGAATAGTCACTGCGGTAGACCCGGCGGCGAAGACCATCGTCATTAAGGCGGGGCGCGGCCAGTACACGGTCCAAGCGGCTGCGGCCACCCAACTTCTCCGCTATGCGCCGGATTCGGCGAAGCTGGCCGACGCCAAGCCGGGAACGCTGGGCGAGATTCGCGTGGGCGACGAACTGCATGCTCTGGGTGACAAGAGCGCGGACGGGACGGCGATCACGGCGGAAAAAGTGGTTTCGGGTTCGTTCCGGCAGATCGCGGCGACCATCGATGTGGTGGATGTGGCCGGCGGTACGCTGCGGGTCAAGGATCTGGCGACCAAGAAGCCGGAAGTGCTGAAGATCACGCCGGATACGGTGATTCGCAAGCTGCCGGAACAGATGGCGGCGATGATGGCGCGGCGCTATAACGCCGCCGCGGCGGGAGCGGGCGGCGCCGCGGGGCCGCGCGGCGGAGGCGGGAATTGGCCGCAGGGCGCGGCGAGCGCGGGCCGCGGCTACGGCGGGCCGGGTGGCGGGCGTGGCGACATCAAGCAGATGCTGGACCACCTGCCGGCGGCGCAACTGGCGGATCTGAAGCACGGCGACGCCATCATGGTCTCGACCACTGAAGGGACCGACGGCACTCACCTGACCGGCATCATGATGCTGGCGGGAGTGGAGCCGCTGTTGACCGCATCGCCCAATTCGACCCGCGACATCATGGGCGGCTGGAATCTGGGCGGCGGTGGCGAGGGAGCCGAGGGCAACTAGGGCTTGGCACGAAATAAACATGCCGAATCCTGGCGACCGATGTGGCGCACGCACTCGTGCGTGCCGTGTCGAGACTCTTTTCGCCACTTGCTCGCGCATGGAAAGGCGGGCGTCGGCACCAGTGCCGACGCGGCACGCAAGGGTGCGTGCGCCACGCCGGAATGGCCCGGTAAATCCTTGACAGGCCCTATGAGCGGGGTACACCGCGGCGGCACGCAGGCAAGAGTTACGAACAGAGGAAGCATGGTCAGAACGCGACGAATTCTCTTTTTTCTTTTGGTGGCGCTGCTGGGGGCAATCGGCCTTCCGGCGCAGACGGCAACCGGCGGCGTGCGCGGCGTGTTGATGGACGATTCCGGCGCCGTGATCCCGGCCACGAATGTGACGGTGGGGGGCGCGGGCGTCACCAGGACTCCGCAGACGCAGGCCGACGGCACCTTTTCCGTGCTGGGTCTGGCGCCCGGCCAGTACACCGTTTCGGTGACGTATCCGGGCTTCGCGTCGTTCTCGAAGATGGTCAGCGTGGGCGCCGGCGCGCCGGTGCAGATGTCGATCCGGCTGGCGGTGAGCGCGGAAAAACAGGAAGTGACGGTGCAGGCCGAGGCGGGACCTTCGGTGAGCGTGGAAGCCGACAACAACGCCACCGCGATTGTCATGAAGGGAGAAGATCTGGAGGCGCTCCCGGACGATCCCGACGATTTATCGGACGCGCTGCAGGCGCTGGCAGGGCCGGGCGCCGGTCCCAACGGCGGGCAGATTTACATCGACGGCTTCAGCGGCGGCCAGCTCCCACCCAAGGAAACCATCCGCGAGATTCGCATCAACCAGAATCCTTTTTCGGCGGAATTCGACCGGCTCGGTTTCGGCCGCATCGAAATTCTCACCAAGCCGGGCACCGACAAGCTGCACGGCGCGCTATCGCTGAACGATTCCAACGCCGTCTTCGATTCGCGCAATCCGCTGGCGGCGAATAAGCCGGATTACTCGAACCGGATGATCAGCGGCAATCTGGGGGGCAGTCTCAATAAAAAGACCTCATTCTTCCTGGATTTCAACCGGCGCGACATCACCGACAATTCGATCACCCACGCCACCTATGTGGATCCTGCCACGCTCAGTCCGGTTGCGGTGGCGACGTCCATCGTCTCTCCTCTAACGTTCACCGAGCTGTCGCCGCGCATCGACTACCAGTTGAGCAAGAGCAACACGCTGACGGTGCGATTCGAGGAACGGTTCAATTCGAGGGACAACGCCGGCCTGGGCGGCACCAATCTGCCGCCGCCTTACACGAACGGCCTAGCCTACAATACCAGCGGCAATGGGCAGAATCTGATGATCACGGAGGATTCGGTGCTGAGCCCGCACGCGGTCAACGAGACTCGGTTTCAATACTATCGCAACTACAGCGCGTCGGCCGGCAACGAGATTCCGTCGCTTAACGTTACCGGTGCGTTCGTCACGGGTGGCAACGGCGTGGGGGATTCGCACGACACCACCCACCACTTCGAGCTGACGAACTTCACGTTGATCTCGCACGGCACGCACACCATCAAAGTGGGCGGGCGCGTGCGGAGCGATAGCGACCAGAGCAATTCCCCCGGTGGGTTTAACGGCTCGTTCAGTTTCCTGGGCGGTCTGACGCCGGAGCTGACAGGCTGCGGCAATCCGGGCGCCGCGAGCCTGATGACGTCCGTCGAACAGTACACCCAATTCCTGGCGCTCCAACAGCAGGATGGGTGCTCGGTGGCGCAGATTGAGGCGGAGGGCGGAGGCCCGTCGCGATATACGATTAAGACCGGCCTCGCCTACGTGAGCGAGCGCCGCTACGATGGCGCGCCATTTATCCAGGACGATTGGAAGGTGAAGCCCAACCTCACGCTGAGCCTGGGAATGCGCTATGAAGTGCAAACGCTCGAGAGCGATCATCGCGACGTAGCGCCGCGGCTCGGAATCGCTTGGGCACCCGGCTCGGCCAAGAAGGCGCCCTCGAAGACGGTGTTTCGCGGCGGTGTGGGCATGTTTTACGACCGCATCGGGTTGGGCGATTTCGAAGCTTCGTACCTCAACAACGGCGTGAACCAGCTCCAATACACGGTGTACAATCCGACGTTTTATACGAACAACGTTCCGTCCCTTTCCAGCCTGAGCGCGGGAGAGAATGCGAAGTACGTGGTGGACCCGAAGTTGCGCGCCGATTACAGCATGCAGGCCGCCATCGGCGTGGAGCGGCAATTGCCGCGCAACACCACGGCCTCGATGTTCTACACCTACAATCGCTCCGAGCACCTGGCGCAAACGGTGCCGATCAACTCGCCGGAGCCGGGGACCTTCAACCCGCTGGAGCCGCTCAGCGCGGCCAACGGCGCGTTCCCTTACGGCTACAACGCGGGCAACATTTTCGAATACGAGTCCGGCGGGTATCTGCGGCAAAAGATGTTGATGGTGAACTTCAACACGCGTTTTAGCCGGCGGGTTTCGCTGTTCGGGAATTATTCGCTGACCTATGCCAACGATCTGCCCTCGACTCCAACCGATCCATATGACTTCGCGCTGGATTACGGGCGCTCGAATCTCGACCGGCGGAACAATTTCATACTGGTGGGATCGGTGACCGGGCCGAAGGGCATTCGGGTGGCGCCGTTTGTCGCGGTGCGGTCGGGCCAGCCGTACGATGTGCTGGCCGGGACGGACCTGTACGGCACGACGATCACCAACGCGCGCGCGGCTTTTGCGGCCGGCGCGCCGTGCGCCGGTTCCGCGGGCGTGGTTCTCCTGGGCGATGTGGTCTGCTCGCCGGCGGGCAACTTCACGACTTCGTATAACGTGGCGAACCCGGCCAATCTGGTTCCGCGAAACTACCTGACGATGCCGGGCCTGGTGTCGATCAATATGCGGATATACCGCGTGTTCGGCTTCGGCGCTATACGCGGCAGCCAGGCGCAGAGCAGTCGCGGCGGCGCAGGCTACGGTGGTCCGGGCGGAGGCGGTCCTCCCGGCGGTGGGCCTCCGGGCGGTGGCGGCATGAGAGGCGGCGGTGGTGGGGGCCGCGGCATGGGCAGCATGTTCGGCGACTCCACCGAGCACCGCTTCAACCTGACGCTGGGCGTGAACTTCACCAACATCCTGAACCACTTCAATCCCGGCGGATACCAGGGCGTCATCACCTCGCCCTATTTCCTGGAAGCCACCGGCGTGAACACCGGATTCGGCGGCGGGTTCCCGGGTGGCGGCGGCATGGCCGGATCGACGGCTAACAACCGCCGCATCGATTTCCAGACGCGATTAACGTTCTAGTGTCCTGTCTCACACGTTCGCAACATGATTCCAGAGCTTTGTATCAGGGCACGGCTTCAGCCGTGCCGGCATGGGATCTACTAAACATGGCCTTTAGGCCCTGCAATAGGGCGACAGCCTCGTGGGGTTTTTGTCAACGAACTTCAGAGACGCACCACGGCTGAAGTGACAGCCCGCGCCACGGCTAAGCGCGCTAGCCGGTGTCGGCTTCGGTGGGCTCGACCAACCTGTCGACGTGAACGCTGTATATGGCGGGGTGGCCGTCGCGATCGCTCTGGAAGATCACGCGCCGGCTGTCGGGGGAAAAGACCGGCGCCACGGTCTCCGGGTTGGCGGCTTTGTGCTCGCACAGAGTGAATTCGCGGCGGGTGATGCGCAGCAGCAACAGCACCGTGGGCGAGCTCCGGTTGGCGCTGGCTCCGACGAACACGGACGCATCGCGGTTGGCGCCGAAGCAGGCGAACTGGCTGGTCTTGGCGACCAGGCGGTCGGCGGCGGCATCGGGCGAGAACTCGCGAATGGCGTTCAACTGCGCTGGGTCATCCGGCAGGTTCAAGTATTGGATGTTCTTGCCGTCCGGGCTCCACAGGACGGAGCCGATGCGGCCCGCCGCCAGCTTGAGCCGGCGGTTGTTGGCGCCGCTTGCATCCATCAGCCAGAGCGCCTCCCCGGTTTGCCGGTACAAAATCTGATCGCGGCCGGGCCGCGCCAGCGGATGCTCGATGGCAAACCGCGCTTCGATCGCGGTGCTGGAAATGCCTTGTGCCAGGGAGACGGCCCGCAAACGGGAGCCTTCGCCGCGCCGCTCGGCGAAAAGTGCGTGCGCGCCGTCCGGCGTGAGGCTCATTCCAGGACAACGTTCCCAGCCGTCCGGAATCCGGTAGATTTCACGCTGCCGCAGAGTGGCCAGGCTGACGTGGAGCAGAGATCGCCCGGCAAAGCAGCAGAATGACCGGCTGTCGGAGGAAAGCGCCAGCGACGCGACGTCCAGTTCCGCGACCTCGGTCAACTGGCGCGCCTCGCCGGTCTTCAGGTCGATGCGGAAGGCTTGCGGCTGGCCAGTGCGGTCGCTGCCATAGAGCAGGCCGGTGTTGTTGCGCGCCACGGCGCGGTTGTAATAAGCCGGCAGTGCGCTCGAATACGCGGGATCGGTGAGGCGAACGACTTCGAGCTCGGTGGTGGGGTCCTGGTAGCGCAGCCACTCCGGAGCGAGCGCAGCGCCCTTCTGGCTCTGCGCGGCCAGCCTAGGGGCGGCCAGCGCGAAAGCGAGGAACGCCCTGCGCGAGGCTCGGCTCGCGGTACCCGCCATGATTCGATGGTAGCAACAGAGGCCGCAGGAGACGGATTGGGGCGGGGAAGCGGCCAGCGGATATCTGGACATTTCAAAGACGATCGGGTACCCTTCATCTGTGCAATCGGGAAAGCGCCTCGCAGGACCCTTGCGGCGCCATTCAATGTGGACGGAGAGAGACGGCAACCGCGCGTTGGATGCAGCCAAGCCGTTGCTGCTGGCTTTGGCGCTACTCGCCGTCGCACTTGCATTGCTGAATGGCCTGCTGGCTTCCTTAGGCGAAAGTCCGCAGTTCTCATTTACGCTCGCTGGTTCCTTTGCGCTCTACCTGGCAACGCGACCTTCCCGAAATGAGGTTGGCGTTACGTTTCTGCTGGGCGTGGCGCTTCGCCTGGCTTATGGGGCAACCTATGGCGTCAAGCCGTATTTTGGTTCGGTGCCGATCGTTTTCGCCGGATTCCTGGGCGTTGCAAGCTTGCTGGTGTTGGCTTACAAGGCCTTGCGAAACAAACGCTTTTCGGCGTTTGGGACGGCGGCATTTTTTCCATTCGTCAATATCATGGTTGGCTTCATACTGCCCGTCGGCAATCGCTTATCTCCAGTTACTTTCGATACTCACCTGCTTGCCGCGGACGGCGTTCTCGGATTTCAGCCGAGTTTCGTTCTCGGCAGCATGGTCTACGGGCGCCCGCTGCTTTGGGACCTCGCCTCCACCGTGTATTTCGCGCTGCCCTTTGCGGTTGCCCTATTGTGCGCCGTCCAGCTAGAGGAGAGATTTAGCGAAGTCCGTCGTCTATTGTGGTTGTTCGGACTAATGAGTGTAGTGGGATTCTCCGTTTATGCGGTATGCCCGGCTATGGGGCCGATCTACGCATTCCGCGACTGGTTTCCGCTGAAACCTCCGCGCCTGTCAGGTCTCGCCCTGGGCGCGGCACTCTCCGTCCCGAGCGCGCCGCGCAACGCGATGCCGTCTTTGCATTTCAGCGCGGCTCTGCTGGTTTTTTGGAATACCTCGCATATGCGCAAGGCCGGCCGGATTGCAGCGGGACTGTTCCTGGCGGGAACGGCATTCGCCGTTCTGGCGTTGGGCGAGCACTACCTGATTGATATAATCGTCGCGGTTCCTTTCGCTCTGGTGTTTCAAGCAGCTCTTGGACACCCCGGCGCCGGGAATGCGCGGGCCCGGTATTTCGCGGCGCTGAGCGCCGCATTGATGTTCGCATGGCTGCTCATGCTGCGTTTCCGGATACACTCGCTGGTCGCGTGGCCGGCCCTGACGTGGACGGCCATCGTCGTCACGCTTGGATTCTCGGTCTGGGCGCGTCACGCTCTGTTGGCGAAAAGCGGCCAGCCCCGTGGAATTCGCTCCAGGACAGCCGCGGAAGGGCCGGACGACTTGTAATCATGAGGCACACGCAGTGCGCGGGCGAACCCGGCGCAACAAAAGGATGAATCTGGCACAAGGATTTACGCTCGACGAAGCGCTTTGCCGCAAGAACCCGGCTGCCGCCATTGCCGTTGGCATCTTCTGCGCTCTAGGATTGGCGCTCAACGTCTGGTTCGGGGTGCTCAATAGCAAGGGCTTCGGGCTGGACTACAAGCAATTCTATGCCGCCAGCCACCTTGCCGGCACCGGCCATGTTTACGATCCGGATGCTTTGCTGAAGGCAGGTGCCACGGGCGGGATGAGCAGCCGTCTGCCCGTTGTACTCTACGGGCACAAGCTTTTCAGCGGTCTGCCGCGTGGCGTAGCGCGCGCCATGTGGACGGCTTGCACGATTGTGGCCATGCTCGCTTTCGCCGCCTTCTGGCCCGGCACATGGCGGTGGCTCATGTGGACTGCGGTTGCTTGGTCGACGCCGGCAGCCTTGGCCATTCTGTACGGCCAGGATTCCAGCCTTTGGTTGATGTTTGCCGCCATCGGGCTGTTTTTGATGGAGCGGAAGAGGCCGTGGAGCGCCGGCGTCGCGTTCTCGCTGTGCATCTGCAAGTTCCACCTCGCGGTGGGGATTCCCATCCTGCTGGTGGCGCAGAAACGCTGGAAGACTCTGATCGCCGGGGCCATAGCTACCGCGGTGCTGCTTGCCTGCTGCTTCTCGATTGAAGGGCCTCAGTGGCCGATCGCGTACTGGAGGATGTCGCGCATGGAGGGATTCGACCAGGCGGTTGGACGCATGCCCAATTTCCACGGCATCGCTTCCTGGCTGCCGTGGGCGGCGCCAATTCAGATTGCCTTAACAGCCGCGCTGGTGCTGATCCTCTGGCTGAGACTTCGCGCCACGAACGACCTTGGCGCGGCCGGCGCGGTGGTGGCCGCAGGTGGTCTGGTCCTCTCGCCCCATGCCTATGCGTACGATCTAGTGCTCCTGATACCACTCACGGTGGTGACGATCCAGCGGCCAACCGTGCCGCGCTGGCTGAAGCGGTGGGCTTTTGCGATGCTCTCCCCACTGCCGATGCTTTTGCTCTTGACGTCGAAGCCATGGCTAGGGCAGGTATCGATTGCCGCATTTGTGGTGACCGCCATCGTCGCCGGCAGAGCGGATCCGCTCAGCCCTGCGGTGGCCCGCGGAGGCGTGGCCGCCCAAGTCGCTCATTCGTGATATCTGCCACAGCGATCCTCCGAAGGAGAGAGCGCGAGACGCGGGATCGCCACGGAGTAAAATAGAAATTACGGACTTTTCCCTCTCATCGAGAACTGCATGATTGTTGATGCCGTCCTGGCAAAGATTTTTGGCACGAAAACCGAACGCGAGATCAAGGAGATGCAGCCCACGGTGGCGGCGATCAACGATCTCGAAGCGTCGATGCGCGAACTCTCGGACATCGACTTGGCCGCGAAGACGATCGAGTTCAAGGAACGAATCGCGCAAGGCGCGCCGCTCGACGACTTACTGATCGAGTCGTTCGCCGTGGTGCGCGAGGCCGGGCGCCGGGTGCTGAACATGCGGCACTTCGACGTGCAATTGATCGGCGGCATCGTGCTGCACCGGGGCAAAATCTCGGAAATGAAGACCGGCGAAGGCAAGACGCTGGTGGCGACGCTGCCGAGCTATTTGAACTCCCTCGAAGGCAAGGGCGTACACCTGGTGACGGTGAACGATTACCTGGCCAAGCGCGACTCGGAGTGGATGGGGCGGCTCTATAAGTTCCTGGGCTTGCAGGTGGGGGTGATCGTCCACGACCTGGACGACCAGGAGCGCAAGATCGCTTACAACTCCGACATCACTTATGGCACCAACAACGAATTCGGCTTCGATTATCTGCGCGACAACATGAAGTTCCGGCTGGAAGATTGTTCGCAGCGCGGGCATCACTACGCGATCGTCGACGAGGTGGATTCGATCCTGATCGACGAAGCGCGGACGCCGCTGATCATTTCGGGCCCGAGCGAGGAATCGACCGACAAATACTACAAGGTCAACCGCATCATCCCCAAGCTGGTGCGCGGCGAGGTGATCGATGGCTCGGAGCCGGGGGAAAAGTACACCACCGGCGACTACACGATCGACGAAAAGCACAAGAGCGCGGCGCTGACCGAAGAGGGAGTGTTCAGGGTCGAGAAGCTGCTGAATATTCCGAACCTGTACGACCCGGCTTACATCGAATTCAACCACCACGTGCAGCAGGCGCTGCGCGCGCACGTGCTGTACACGCTGGACCGAGATTATGTGGTGCGCGACGGCGACGAAGGGCCGGAGGTGGTGATCGTCGACGAATTCACCGGGCGGCTGATGCCGGGCCGGCGCTGGTCGGACGGACTGCACCAGGCGGTGGAGGCGAAGGAAGCGGTCAAAATTCAGCGCGAAAACCAGACCCTGGCAACCATCACTTTCCAGAATTATTTCCGCTTGTACAAAAAGCTGGGCGGGATGACCGGCACGGCGGAAACCGAAGCGGCCGAGTTCCAGAAGACCTACAACCTGGATGTGACGGTGGTTCCGACCAACCGCGTGCTGATCCGCAAGGAAAACCAGGACGTGGTTTACCGCACCGAAGACGAGAAGTTTCGCAACGCGGCCCAGGAAATCAAGACGGTGACCGAGACCGGGCAGCCGGTGCTGGTGGGCACCATCTCAGTGGAGAAATCGGAGCGGCTTTCCGGCATCCTGAAGCGGATGGGCGTGCGGCACGAGGTGCTGAACGCGAAGAACAACGAGCGGGAAGCGTCGATTGTGGCGCAGGCCGGGCGCAAGGGCGTGGTGACGGTTTCGACCAACATGGCCGGCCGCGGCACCGACATCCTGCTGGGCGGCAACCCGGAATTTATGACCAAGGACGCCTGCCTGAAGGAAAAGCTGGCGGAGCGGCTGCCGGAAGACCAGGCGCAGTATATCGCCGACGAACATTTCTATTACTTCACGCACCACGACCAGTTCTACCGGGTGCGGCGCGACAAGTGGGACGAGTTGTTTGCGGGGTTCAAGGCGGAGACGGACGCGGAACACGACGTGGTGGTGGGTCTGGGCGGCCTGCACATCGTGGGCACCGAGCGGCACGAATCGCGGCGCATCGACAACCAGCTTCGCGGGCGCGCCGGCCGGCAGGGCGATCCCGGCAGCTCCAAGTTTTTCCTCTCTCTGCAGGACGACCTGCTGCGCATCTTCGGCGGGCAGCGGATGCAGAACCTGATGCTGCGGCTGGGCATGGAAGAGGACGTGCCGATCGAATCGAAGCTGATTACCAGGCGCATCGCCAAGGCCCAGGAAGCGGTCGAGGTGCAGAACTTCGAAGCGCGCAAACACCTGCTCGAGTACGACGACGTCAACAACAAGCAGCGGCAGGCCGTGTACGGCATGCGCCGCCAGTTGCTGGAGGGCGCGGATCAGAAAGAGCACATCCTGGACATGGCGCGGGGCATCGTGGAACAGAGCGTGGACATGCGCTGCCCCAATGACAAGCACCCCGACACCTGGGACCTGGGCACGCTGCGCAACGACGTGCTGAGCCTGTTCGGCGCCAAGATCGACCTGGCGGAACTGGGCAGCATGACCAAGGACGAGATCTCCGACGCGATTGCCGACAAGCTGAAGCAGAAATACGAGGAGAAGGAAGCGCTGGTGGGCGCCGACACCATGCGGCACGCCGAGCGCATGGTGATGCTGAACGTGATCGACAACCAGTGGAAGGACCACCTGCTGTCGATGGACGAGCTGAAGCAGGGCATCGGTAACCGCGCCTACGGGCAAAAAGATCCGCTGGTGGAGTATAAGAAGGAATCCTTCGATCTTTTCAGCGCGATGATGGACCGCATCGAAGACGAAACCGTGCGCTATCTGTACTTCCTGCAGGTGACGCAGAACGCTCCCGTGCTGCCGTTTCCGGAAGAGGGTGAAGAAGAAGGCGGCGAGGAAGAATCTTCAAACGGATCGGCCGGGCAGGCTGCGGCAGCCAGCGCCGCCGCGGCGGAGGCGCAGCGCCAGGCGGCCAAGAGCACTATGGAAGACTTCACGCGCAATATTCAGCGCAAGAAGGAAAGGGAGCTGCAGGTCCTACAATTCGGGGGCGGGGATGACAGCAGCGGTCCCAAAACGGTGAACGGCGGGCAGAAGGTGGGCCGCAACGATCCGTGCCCCTGCGGCAGCGGCAAGAAATACAAGAAGTGCCACGGGGCGTAGGTAGGGCATGCTTTAGCTTGCCCGTATTTGTGAATATGATTGTTGAAACGCAGTTTCAGAAAACCCTGCGCGAGGCCGTGTCGGTTTCGGAATCGCTGCTGGCGCTGGAATCGGCGCTGGAGACGGCCGGCGCTTGGTGCGTGGAGGCTTTGCGCGCGGGTGGCAAAGTGCTGGCCTGCGGCAACGGCGGCAGCGGAGCGGATGCTCAGCACTTCACCGCCGAGCTGATGGGCAGATACGTCAACGACCGGCCGGCGCTGGCGGCAGTGGCGCTCACTGCCGACACCACGCTGCTGACGGCGGTCGGCAACGACTACGGCTACGATCAGGTCTTTGCGCGCCAGGTGCGCGGGCTGGGGAAGGCCGGCGACATTTTGATCGTGTTCACGTCGAGCGGCAATTCGCCGAATGTTCTGCGCGCACTCGAGGCCGCGCGGGAATTGGGGCTGCGATCTATCGCTTTTCTAGGCCGCAGGGGCGGCCAGGCCAAGGACCTGGCGGATTGCGTCCTGCTGGTTCCCCATGCCGTCACTGCCCGCATTCAGGAAGCGCATCAGTTTCTGTTGCACGCGTTGATGGATAGGATCGAAGCGGCTCTGTGAAGCGGCAGTGCGGCCAGCCCGGCTCGCGACACCGCCCATGATCTACGTGACTTCGACGAACTTCGCCGCCGGTGCGCCGCAGATGGGGCATTTCTCGGGCGGAACGCCGAACTCGATGTTCCCGCAGAACGGGCACAGGTAGAAGCGCGCTTCGGCGAGGTCCTTGCCTTGCGCCACGGCATCGAGCGCCGCCTGGTACAACTTGGCGTGTACGGCTTCGGCCTTCAACGCAAAGCCGAACATCGTCCTAGCGCGATGGCCGGCCGCAACGGCGCGTTCCAGCATGGGCGGATACATCTCGGTGAACTCATAGGTCTCGCCCTCGATGGCGGCCTTGAGATTGTCAGCCGTCGAGGCGACGCCCGCCAGACTGTTCAGGTGGCCCTCGGCGTGAATCCTCTCCGCCTCAGCCGCGGTGCGAAATAGCCGCGCCACGTTGGGCTTGCCATCCTGTTCGGCTTTCTTGGCGAATGCGCGGTATTTCTGATTGGCCTGGCTTTCGCCGGCAAAGGCTTCCTTCAGGTCGTCGGTCGTGTTCATGGTGATTAGGGCTCCAATATCCTAATTATACCGGCTTGGGGGGATCGAGCCCGTGGTTCAGCAGACCCGGATCGGGCGGCTTCAGGCCGGCGGAATGCCGGGCGGCAGGGCGGCGACTAAGTCGGTCCGGTTGAAATCCTGACCTTTGAAGAGAACAGGCTCTCGCATCACTTTGGCAAGCGCGTAAGTGAAGCAGTCCCCGAAATTCAGAGAGGCTGGATGAAGGCCCTTGCCGAACCATTGGAATGCCTGGCGGGCGATGCGCGCCTGTTCGACCGTAATTGGCTCCAGGCGAATGGAGAATTCTTCCAGAAACGTATCCAGCAGCGCGCGACGCACTTCGTCGCCGTGGCGATCCACGAAGATGGCCGCCTCAAGATAGCCGGCTACGGAGAGGCGCGTCGTGCCCACAGCTTCGATGGCGGCGGCGAAGCTTGCCGCCTCCGGTTCCCGCAGGAGAATGGCGAGCAGCGCCGATGTATCCAAAATCATCGCGGCAAACCGTCGTCGCCGTAGAGGAGACTGGCGTGATCCGCCGAGCCATGTTCGGGCGACATGCCAGCCGCGAATTGATCGGCAAAAGCCAGCATCCGCGCCGCGGTAGTCGTGCGAGCCCGCTTTCTGCGCTCTTCGAGGAGCCGCGCTTCGAGCGAATGGATAACCACTCCGGTGAGGCTTTCGCCTGTCAATTCAGCGAGTTGGGAGGCAAGCTCGTAAGCTAGCGGGTTCTTGACATTGAGGCTCACTAGAATTCCACCTCTACATGGTAGAATAGCAGACTCAGCCCAATTCCGCAATCTGCCCGTACAGCGGCTTCAGTGCCGGATAGAAGGCCTGATACACGCGGTGGGCTTTTGCGTAGAAGGCGGCGTCGGCTTCGACGGGGGCGACGGATTCGGTTTCGCGAATGACGGCGCGGCAGACTTCGGGGACGCTCGCGTAGGCGCCGGTGCCGGCGAGCGCCAGCAGGGCAGCGCCGTAAGCCGAACCCTCCTGGGTTTCAAGAGTCACCACACGCTTATTGAAAATCGACGCCAGCAAGCCGCGCCAGAAGGGGCTCTGCGCGCCACCGCCGGAAGCGCGCACGCTCGCGAGCGGCACGCCGAGCGACTCGACGATTTCGAGACAGTCGCACAAGCTGTACGAGACGCCTTCGATCACGGCGCGGATCAGATCGGCGCGCTTGTGGCCGGCGGTGAGGCCGATCCAGCCGCCGCGGGCGGTGGCATCCAGATGCGGCGTCCTCTCTCCCATCAGGTAAGGCAGCCAGAACAGGCCATTGGCACCGCGTGGCGCTTGGGCAGCCTCGGCGGTAAGAGCGTCGTAAGATGTGCCTGGGGCGAGCTGGTTGCGCAGCCATTGCAGGCTTAAGCCGGCGCCCTGCGTCACGCCCATCACATGCCACTTACCCGGGACGGCATGGCAGAAGGTGTGGACGCGGCCGGCCGGGTCATACGCCACCTGCTCCATGTGGGCGAAGACCACGCCGGAGGTGCCGATGGTGCAGGAGACGATGCCGGGTTCGACGATGCCGTTGCCCACCGCGCTTGAAGCCTGGTCGCCGCCGCCGCCCACCACCGGGGTTCCGGCGGCCAGGCCGGTGAGCGCGGCCGCTTCCGCGCTGACCACGCCGGTGACTTCGTTCGATTCATAACAGCGCGGCAGAATCGCGCGGTCCAGGCCGAGCCCGTCCATCATTTCCATTGACCAACGGCGATTCACCACGTCGAACAGCGCCGTGCCGGAGGCATCGGAGACCTCGGTCGCATAATCGCCGGTGAGGCGGAAACGCACGTAGTCCTTGGGGAGCAGCACCTGGCGGACGCGCGCGAAGTTCTCCGGCTCGTGGTCGCGCACCCAAAGCAGCTTGGGCAGCGTGAAGCCCGTGAGCACCGGATTGGCGATGTAGCGGAGGATGGCTTCGCGTCCCAGTTTCGCGTTGACGGCGTCCACCTGCGGCTGCGAGCGCTGGTCGCACCAGATGAGCGACGGGCGGATCACGTTCCCGTCGCGGTCGAGGATGACCAGGCCGTGCATCTGGCCGGAAAGGCCGATGCCTTTCACCTGGCTGCCGGAGACACCGGCGGCGGCGAGCGCCTGGCGGATGGCCGAGACGGCGGCGTCCCACCAGTTCTGCGGGCGCTGTTCCGCCCACAGCGGGCGGGCCATGGTCATATCTTCGTGAGGAGCGGTGCAACCCGCGCGGACCACGCCGCGCTCATCCACCAGCAGGGCGCGCGAGCCCCCGGTGCCGATATCGATTCCGAGCCACATAGTAAGAAACTATAGTGGCACGGCGCGGGCTTCGGTGGGAGGCGGCAACACACCGCTCGTGCGAAACCGGTGGCGTATACTTGAGCTATGGCCACGTCTACCGAGCAGCGGATTACCAAGAGTCCGGATGTCTGCGGCGGGAAAGCTTGCATCGCAGGTCATCGCGTACGTGTGCTCGATGTCTTAGTGTGGCATGAGCATCAGGGCATGACCCCGGACGAGATCGTCTCGCACGTTCCCACCCTCACCCTCGCCGATGTTCACGCGGCTCTCGCCTATTATTTCGACCACCTCGACGAAATCCAGCAGGAGATGCGGGACGAGCGCTCGCGCGCGGAAGAATTCCACCGCAGCCATCCATCCCAGTTGGAAGCGAAACTGCGCCAGGAAGGCCTCGAAAGAGCATCCTGACCGGTGCCCATCCGCTTTCATCTTGATGAGCACATTTCCGCCCAAGTAGCGGCGGGCCTCCGGCGCCGGAACATCGACGTAACCACGACTGGCGACACAGGCCTGATCGGTGCGACCGATCTGGCGCACATCGAGTTCGCGGCCTCATCCGGGCGGGTATTGGTGACGCAGGATGACGATTTTCTGCGGCTGCACGCGAAGGGCGTAGCCCACTCCGGCATCGCCTTGCCAACAACAATCGATGTTGGCAGGAGAAATACTTCGCCACCTAATCTTGATCCACGACCTGTTGTCGCCTGAGGAGATGGCCGGCAAGATCGAGTTTTTGTGATCGTCTGATTCTATATGCGCGCGCCGGATTTCGGCCCCGGAAATCCAGGCGCTATACTGTTGGGCGAAAGCGTACATGCGGGTGCGGGGCCATTTCGTTCGATGCTGGCTGGCGGCGATCGTGTGCGGCGCCGCGCCAGGCGGGTGGGCGCTCGACCCGCATAGGAGCCTGACGCAGTATTCGCGCACGGTCTGGACTCAGGCCGACGGATTGCCGCAGGATACGATCAAGGCCATCGTGCAAACCGCCGATGGATACCTGTGGCTGGGAACCGACGAAGGGCTGGCGCGGTTTGACGGGTACGAGTTCACCACCTTCGACAAAAGCCACGGCGACCTGCCGTCGAATTCCATCACCGCGCTGGCGGCGACCGCGGATGGGGGATTGTGGATCGGCACGGCGAGCGGGCTGACCGAATATCGCGACAAGCGATTCCGCACGTTCACCACCAGGGATGGTCTGCCCGACGCCGCCATCACGGGCCTCTACGCCGATCACGAAGGCGCGCTGTGGGTTGTGGCGGGCGTAGGGCTCAGCCGCCTGGAAAACGGACGCTTCACCAACTACGCGCCCGGGCCGCAACTGCCGGTGACTTCGGTGCGGGCGGTGGTGGAAGACCGGAGCCAGCGGCTCTGGGTAGGCGGCTTGAGCGGCGTGGGGCGGCTCTCGGCCAAAGGCTTTACGCCGGCGATCGGTGAAGCGCAGTTGGCGCGACGGTTCGTCACCTGTATGGCGGCTGGCGCTGACGGCACCGTGTGGGTGGGCACCAGCGGCGGCGTGCTGGCGCTTTCTCCGGATGGCGTTTTGCGCAGCTACCGGACCGCCGAGGGATTGCCCGATCCGCTGGTTCGCGCCCTATGGTGCGATCGCTATGGCTACATTTGGGCGGGCACCAACCGTGGCGTGGCGCGTTTCAACGGGCACCGGTTCACGGTCGCCCTGGCGGAGACGGGTGTGGTTTCCGTTCGCTCGATTGCCGGGGACCGCGAGGGCAACCTGTGGGTGGGAGATAACTCGGGCCTGAGCCGCCTGCGCGACGAAGTGTTCACGGTTTATGGCCGCAGCGAAGGATGGCCGAGCGATGAGCCGACCACGGCTTTTCAGGATCGCGCGGGGCGGGTGTGGGTCGGGTTCCACGAGAGCGGGCTGATGCTGGTGAGTGGCGGCGAGCGGCGGGTTTTCACTAGGCGCGATGGGTTGCCGGACAACGACATTTTCTCGATTCAGGAAACCCGCTCCGGCGACCTGCTGATTGGGGCGCGCAACGGTCTGGCGGTGATGCACGGCGGCTCTTTCCGCGTCTACAGGCCGGAAGACCGGCTCAATCGGTTCAACGTCTACGACGCATTGGAGGACGGCGCGGGACGGATTTGGCTGGCGACGGCGGCAGGAATGGCGCTGTCCGACAGCGGCCGGTTCGCCATCATCCAACCCGCCGATCCGGTGCTGAACGCGTCGATGGTGACGCTGTGCCTGGACCGGGACGGAGCCGTGTGGGCCGGCACGTTCGGCCAAGGCCTGTGGCGCATCCGGGGGCAGGAGCGGCGGCGCTTCACCACGGCCGACGGGCTTTCGAGCGATGCGGTGCGCTCGATTTACCAGGACCCCGACGGCACGTTGTGGATAGGCACTTTCGGCGGCGGCCTGAATTCGTTTCGCGACGACCGGTTCTTGCATTACACGCAGAAAGACGGGCTGCTGAGCGATAACGTGGTCAAGATCATCGACGATGGCGCATCGCTTTGGCTGGCCACCACGCGGGGCATTAGCCGGCTGTGGAAGAGCCAGTTGCGGGAGTTCGCGGCAGGCCGGCGGAAGACGCTGGTCCCGTTGAACTACGGCGTGGCGGATGGCCTGCGCAGTGCGCAATGCGCGCCCGAATACCCGGCTAGCGCGGGTGGGGTCCGCCTGCGCGAGGGCGCCATCTGGTTCCCGACTGCGCGCGGCATGGCGGTCTACGATCCACGGGCCGGACCGCACGCCAGGATCGCGCCCGTGGTGCACGTGGTGGAAATTACGGCTGGCGGCGCGCCGGTGGACCTAAGCCGGCCGGCCAGACTGGCGCCGGGCGCGGACCGCTTGGAAGTGCGCTACACCGCGCTGCATCTCAGTGCGCCGGAGCGGGTTGAGTATTCGTACAAGCTGGAAGGCCTGGAGCGCGACTGGGTGCGCGCTGGCAGCCGGCGTCTGATCAATTACAACAGCCTGCCGCACGGGACTTATCGCTTCGTGGTGCGCGCCCAAGTTCTTGACGAGCCGCCGGCCGAATCCTCTTACGCTTTCGTCCTGCTGCCCCATTATTACGAAACGACGTGGTTCCGCTTGTTGGCGTTGGCGCTGCTCGGCGGGCTGGTGTGGCTGGGGTTTCTCGTGCGGGTGCGGCAGATCGGGTCGCGTTTCGCGCTGGTCCTGGAAGAGCGCGCGCGGCTGGCGCGGGAAATCCACGACACGCTGGCGCAAGGGTTCGTAGGGATTTCGTCGCAGCTCGACGCGGTCGCCATGTGCATGCCGGAGGACGATTCGCCGGCGCGCCAATATTTGCAGATGGCGCGGCGCATGGCGCGCCACAGCCTGACCGAAGCGCGCCGCTCGATGATGGACCTACGCGCCTCCGTGCTGGAGGATCGGGACCTGGCGGCGGCTCTCGAAGCCGGCGCGCGCGCGTGGACGGCCGGTCAGCCGCTAGAGGTGTCGGTGGAATCGACCGGCGACCGCCAGCCGCTGCCCCAGGAAATGGAACAGCAGTTGTTGCGCATCGCCCAGGAGGCGGTCGCCAACATCATGAAGCATGCCAACGCCAGCCGGATTGGAATTAAACTGGAACGGGGTCCTAAGAACCTGCGCCTGCGGATTGTGGACAACGGGCGGGGTTTCGAGGAGCGCGACGTGTTTGCCGCGCACGGCGGCCACTTCGGGCTGATTGGCATGCGCGAGCGCGCCGAACGGCTGGGAGGCGGGTTGCACCTGGCCAGCCGTCCGGGTGAAGGGACCGAAGTCGAAGTGAGCGTGCCATTGCCATGAGCGAACCGATTCGTATTCTGGTGGCCGAAGACCACCTGGTGGCGCGGGTGGGCGTCACCACCATCGTCAACATGCAGCCGGATATGACAGTCGTAGCCGAGGCGTCCAACGGGCAGCAGGCGGTGGAATTATACCGGCAGCACCGGCCGGATGTGACACTGCTCGATTTGCGCATGCCGGGAATGGGAGGCGTGGAAGCGGCCATCGCCATTCGCGCCGAGTTTCCCAAGGCGCGCATGATCGCCTTGACTACCTACGGCGGCGACGAGGACATCCGGCGCGCCTTAGCGGCGGGCGTGCAAGCGTACCTCACCAAGGACGTGCTGCACGATGAACTGCTCAAGGCGATTCGCGCCGTGCACGCCGGCGGGACCTATCTGCCGGCCGCGGTGGCGGCGGCGCTGGCGGCGCAGATGCCGCGCCCCGATCTGAGCGGGCGTGAGCTGGAAGTATTGGGACTAATCGTGCAAGGACTGGCCAACAAGCAGATCGCTTACAGCCTGGGGATCGCGGAGCACACCGTGAAGAACCACGTGAAGAGCATTCTCGGCAAGTTGGGTGCGCAGGACCGCACACAGGCCGCGACGGTGGCCATCCAGCGCGGGATTATCCACCTGTAAAGCATTCATTGCGAGCCACGGATAAACACAGATGAACACCGATAAGAAGCTTGATTTCCGAAAACAGGCCTTGCTTATCCGTGTTTATCTGTGTTCATCCGTGGCTATGATTCTTTCAGGCCTTACCGCCGCGCCATGGTGACCTTGGGAACCGCGAGGTATCCGGTTACTTCATCTTTCTTCACATTGTTGACGACGATTTCAAAGGGTTGACGATTGCCGGCCACGTACAGTTGCACCGGCTCGTTGACGGTCCGGTCCTTCTTCTCCACCCGCTTGTCGTCCGCCAGCACATCGAGAGTGAACCGGTTCTTCTTGGGATCGGCCTTGGCGAGCTGCAACTGAATGCCGCCGATCTTCTGCGCGGCGCTGTTTCTCTTGAGATCGAATTCCAGATAGTTGCGGTCGCCCAACTCTCGCAGTTGAGCCAGTTCCTTGCCATTGGTGGCGATCAGGCCGCTCATCACACCCATATCGCCGGTAACCCGCTTGAGCTCGGTGCCGTGCTGGTCGAGCACCGATTGGGCGTTCTTCACATCTCCCATCACGCCGCTGACGTCGCCGCTGATTTGCTCGAGCTTCGAGTTGGCCGTGCTGGTGGCCTGTTTCAGCTCATCCAGTTGGCCCGTTACCTGCTGCTGCGCCTGTTGCTGCGCCTCCTGCTGCACCTTGGTTTCCAGGGCTATTTTGGCAGCCAGGTTTGCATTGGCCCTGTGCAGATCGGCCTTGGCTTGCTCTTCCGCCGTCGTGGCGGAATCGTGCGCTTCCCGGGCGACGGATTCCAGGCGCTGGCTGCTGGCCTGATTACTCTGAGCGATCAGGTCGCTTAGCTTGTTGATCTGCGCCGCAGTCGAGTCCCTCTGCCGATCGACGCTGGTTCCTAACTGGTGAACATTGATGAAGAGAACCACGATGGCCGCCAACGCCAGCCCGGTCGCCGCATACCAGAGCGGGTTGCTTCGCGCGGGCCGGGGCGGCTTGTCCCCGGTTGGCTTACTCTCAAAACTGCCGCTTTCGATCGTCATAACTAACCTCCTGGGCGGGACCGCTTTGGCCTATCTTGCCACCCAATCACATGTAGAGCACCTCGTCTGCCATGCCGGTCAAAGAGCGGAGAACACGGGAGATGGGCTGATTCCGCGCTTTCGCGAGCCTGGCTATCGAGGCCGGGCGAGTAAATTGTTCACGAACCACCACGTAGGAAGAGCCGGTGCAGACAGCGGTTGGCAGGCGGAAGCGCCTGCCCCCGCCCGGCAAAGTGGGACAGGCGCCCCGGTTTTCGGGTCCGATGCGGATTTCGCCTGTCAACCCGTCGATTGCGGCCCATGGCCCGCCGCCGCACGCTACAATTATTTCGGAGTACAGGACCGGTTATGCCGAGGCGTCTCGCCCGGAAGCTGATGCTATCGATCACTGTAATTGTGATCATTGTGGCGGCGGTTTCCGGGCTGGTCAACATCAAGACCGAGGAGCGGCAGCTCCTCAACACCATGATCCTGGGGGCGGATCAGCTCTCCAAGGGAATCTCCAGCGCCACCTGGCACGCCATGCTGGACGACCACCGGGAGGCCGCTTACCAGGTGATGCAGACCATCGCCGAAAAGCAGGGCATCGACCGCATTCGTATGCTCAACCGGAGCGGCCAGGTGACATACTCGACGCGCGGCAACGACCCGAGCGTGGGCTCGATCAGCCCGATCGATTTCTCCTCGCACGTGAAAATCACCGGCGCCGGCATCGGCCACCGGCGGCTGGAGATGGTGACGCCGATTTACAACGAGCGTTCGTGCAGCGAATCGGCGTGCCACGCGCACCCGGCCGGCGTCAAGGTGCTCGGCGTTCTCGATGTCGCGCTCACTCTCGAAAGCGTGGATCGAGAAGTGGACGGCATGAAGCTGCGCGTGCTGGTGGTCACCGCAGTCGAGATCGGGCTCATCAGCCTGTTCATCATTCTGTTCACGCGGCGCTTCCTGAGCCGGCCGATTGAAGCGCTGGTGGAAGGAACCAAGGCGGTCAGCCAGATGGAGCTCGACCGGCCGCTCGAGATCGTCGGATCGAGCGAGGAATTGGACGAGCTGGCGCGCAGCTTCGAAGTGATGCGCGAGCGGCTGCGCACGGCGCTCGGCGAAATCAACCAGTTCACGCAGAAGCTGGAAACCAAGGTGCAGGAGCGCACCGAGCAACTCAAGGCCGCGCAGAAGAAGCTGGTGCAGAGCGACCGGCTGGCCTCGCTCGGCCAGCTTTCCGCCAGCGTGGCGCACGAGATCAACAATCCCGTTTCCGGCGTGCTGAACCTGTCGATGCTGATGCAGCGCATGCTCACCGACGATGGCGTTCCGCCCGCCCGGCTGGTGGAGTTCCGCCGCTATCTGTCGCAGGTGATCAACGAAACCTCGCGGGTGGGGCACATTGTCAGCGACCTGCTGGCTTTCTCGCGGCGCGGCAAGCCGCAGCGTGCGCCGGCGGACTTGAACCGGATTGTGCGCATGACACTATCGCTGGTGCAGCACAAGTTGAAGCTGAGCAATGTATCGGTGGAGGCCGACCTGAACGAAGGGCTGCCGCCGGTGCTCTGCGATCCATCGCAAATCCAACAGGTGGTGCTGAACCTGGTGCTCAACGCCGCGGAAGCCACCCAGAGCAAGGGCGTGGACAAGCGTCCGGGCCGCGTTTCGGTAACCACGTTCATCGCCGACGGTATGGAGATGCTGACGGTGGCGGACAACGGCGAGGGCATCCCGCCCGAGAACCTGGCCAAGATCTTCGATCCCTTCTTCACCACCAAGTCGGAAGGAAAGGGCGTGGGGCTGGGGCTGGCGGTATCCTACGGTATCATCCAGGCACACGGCGGCGATATCGAAGTCAAAAGCGCGGCGGGAGCCGGCGCCACCTTCACCGTGTCGCTGCCGCTCGAGCAGCCGGCGCCGGGCGGTGGCGAGGCCCCGGCGGCGCTGGCCGGAAAGGGATGAAGTATTTTTACGTGGGCGCCACGCCGGAAGTGGACCGGCAAGCGCTCACGGCTATCGCCGAGCGCGCTAGAGCCGAGTTCGGCGCGCCGGTTCGGGAGATCGAGTTGCCCGAACTCGATTTCGCCTTTGATGCGGCCCGCGGCCAGTACGGCTCGATTCCGATGCTGGAGATGCTGGTGCGGCTGTGTCCTGGCGACGCGTTCAAGGTGCTGGGGCTGACCGAACGGGATCTGTTTATCCCCGTGCTGACTTTCGTGTTCGGTCACGCGCAACTGGGCGGCCGCGCGGCGGTGGTTTCGCTCGCCCGCCTGCGGCAGGAATTCTACGGGCTGGAGCCGAATCGCGAGGTGTTTTTGGAGCGCGCGCAAAAAGAGATGTTGCACGAATGCGGCCACCTGTTCGGGCTGGTACATTGCGGGGACGGCAGTTGCGCCATGTCGCTGGCGACCGGCGTGCGGCAGATCGATTTCAAGCGGGCGGCGTTCTGCGCCCGTTGCGCGGCGCGGATCGAACGGAAACCGAAGGGGTGATGGCAATGAAGACCCACTGGCAAATCCTGGTAGTGGACGACGAAGAGGTGATGGCCGAATCGCTGGCCGCCTGGCTGCGCGAGGACGGATACGCGGTGGACACTGCCAACTCCGGACGCGACGCGGTCGAGAAGGCGGCGCAGCGCGACTACGCCATCTACTTCGTCGATCTCAAAATGCCCGGCGGCATGGACGGCATCGAGACCATGATGCAGGTGCGCCGGCTGCACGCCGAAGCCTCCATCATCATTATCACCGCCTACGCCACCGTCGATACCGCCATCACCGCCATGAAGGAAGGGGCGCAGGAGTACATCGTCAAGCCCTGCAACCCGGAAGAGATTTCCCTCCTGGTGAGCCGCATCATCAAAGTGAAAAACCTGCAACGCGAGAACAGCATTCTGCGCAAGAAACTGTCGCGGCAATACCACTTCGGCGACGTCATCAGCAAGAGCGCGCGGATGCAGGACATCCTCAAGCTGGCGCAGGAAGTCTCCAGCCTGCGCAGCACGGTGCTGATCCAGGGGGAAAGCGGCACCGGCAAGGAGCTGATCGCGCGCGCGATTCACAACTCGGGCGATCGCGCCGCCAAGCCGTTCGTAGCCGTGTCTTGTGCCGCGCTGGCGGAGACGCTGCTCGAAAGCGAGCTCTTCGGTCACGAAAAAGGCGCCTTCACCGGCGCCAACCAGCAAAGGCAGGGCAAGTTCGAGATGGCCGAGGGCGGCACGATTTTCCTCGATGAGATCGGCGACATCTCACCCAAGCTCCAGGTGGATCTGCTGCGCGTGCTGCAGGAGCGGCGCTTCTATCGCGTGGGCGGCTCGGAGGAAGTGAAGGTGGATGTACGGGTAATCGCCGCCACGCACGTGAATCTGCAACAGGCCGTGGCGGAGGGCAAATTCCGCGACGACCTTTATTACCGGCTGAACGTGATCGAGATCCGCATCCCGCCGCTGCGCGAGCGCCGCGAGGACATTCCGCTGCTGGCGCAGCACTTTCTGGAACGGATTTCGCATGAGCTGGGCAAGGAGGTGGGCGGCATCTCCGATAGCGGTTTGAAAGTGCTGCTGGACCACAACTGGCCGGGCAATGTGCGGGAACTGGAGAACGCCATCGAGCGGGCCATGGTGACCTGCCGCGGCCCTGAGCTCACGGAAGACGATTTCGCTTTTGTGGCGCAGAACGGCCAGGCCGGGAAAGCGGGCTGGGCTCCGCCGGCGGGCATCACCATCGAGGAGATGGAAAAACTGCTGATCGCGGCGACCTTGCAGCGAACCAGCGGCAACATCAAGGAATCGGCCGCGGTGTTGGGCATCGACCGTTCGACGCTCTACGAAAAAATCAAACGCTACGAGATCCCGCGGTAGGACAGACGATCGGTTTTTGTCGTCTGTCACGGCTCCCGAATTCCGAGGTAGAACAGACGATCGCCTTTTGTCGTCTGTTGGGATGGGCCGCCGGCCCGCGAGATTTCATAAAAGCACCGGTAGCGCCGGCGGTCTTGCCGCCAGTGATTTGCCGGGATTCCGGCCCCCCTAATCGTCGCGCCTCCGAACGGAGCCGCGACCATAGTCAGAAACGGGCTGCGCGCGTCATGGGGGCCGCGAGGCACTGGTTATTGTCTTTGCTGAAAACAAAGCGGTTCCCTCACTGCCTCGTGGAGAGGGAGCGGTCCTTTTCGACAGAACCGAATCTGCCCATCGAAGACCTAGGATCGGGTCGGCGCAACACATCCCCGGCTCTCTATAGCGGACCCGGCTCCCATTGGCTCGGCGGTCCTGCGTTGCATGCAATGACTTACCAAGCAGGCGAGCTGTGACATAGTGGGAAATGCTCCCACCGACCCTATGACCGACCGCCGCACAGCGCTTAAGACAATCGCCGGTCTGAGCGCCGCACGGTTGGCGCAGGGCCTTCCGCAGCCAGCCGCGGCGAGTGACCGCATATACTGGACCGGCCTGCTTACCAGACTGGCCGAGCCGGTGCTTGAAAACCTGGCTCGCGGCACTTTGAAGCGGAACATGCCGGTGGAGTCCGCCAGCGAGAACCAGTTTGCCCGGCGGAAGTACTCTCACCTGGAGGCTATCGCCCGGCTGCTGACCGGCATCGCGCCATGGCTCGAGGCTCCGCTCGAAGCCGGCGCCGAGCGCGACCTGCAACAGCGATACGCGGCATTGGCTCGCGCGGCAATCCGTTCGGCGGCCGATCCCCAGTCGCCGGACTTCCTCAACTTCTCCGACGGCGGTCAGCCTCTCGTCGATTGCGGTTTCCTGTCGCAGGCATTGTTGCGGGCGCCGGCCGAGCTTTGGAAGAAGCTGGACCGCACCACCCAACGGAACCTCGCCGCGGCGCTCCTGTCCTCACGCGCGATTGTGCCGAACGACAGCAATTGGCTGCTGTTCAGCGCCATTGTCGAGACTGGCCTGGCCATGATGGGTGAGTCTTGGGACGCCACGCGAATCGATTATGCTCTCCGCAAGCACGAAGAGTGGTTTGTGGGCGATGGCCTTTACGGGGATGGGCCGCACTTTCATTGGGACTACTACAACAGTTTCGTGATCCAGCCCATGTTGCTGGATACGCTGCGCAACATTCGCCCGTATAGCAGCCGGTGGCAAGCTTTGCTCCCCGATGTCCTGGCGCGCGCGGCGGTACGCGGCTATCCAGGAGCGGCTGATTGCGCCGGACGGCACCTTTCCCGCCATCGGCCGCTCCATCGCTTACCGTTGCGGCGCCTTTCATCTGTTGGCCCTGATGGCGCTCGGGCGCGAGCTACCCGATCCGTTGACCGGCCCGCAGGTCCGCTGCGCTTTGACGGCGGTGACGCGCCGGCTGATGGAAGCGCCGGGAACGTTCGATCGGGACGGCTGGCTGCGTATCGGGTTCTGCGGGCACCAGCCCAAATTGGGCGAGAGCTACATCTCGACCGGCAGTTTGTATCTTTGCTCTGCGGTGCTGCTTCCGCTGGGGCTCGGCCCGGCCGATCCGTTTTGGGCGGGGCCCGCGCAAAACTGGACTTCGCGCCGGATATGGAGCGGTGAAGACAGGCCCGCGGACCATGCGGTTTAGGTTTGCGGTGCCGATACTGCGCGGTGTAGCCGGGCGCCGCCTTTTCGCCCGGATCCAGCCCAGCGCGAAAGCGCGGCTATGCTGCTTCTCCTATGCGGTCAGACTCTGCCCCGGAGCCGGTCGATTTTACGGCGATCGCGCTTCGATGGTTTGCCTTCCCGCAAGGTTTCGAAGTGCGGCATCGACTTGCGCTCCTCCGCCAGCCTTAACCGCGATTCCCGGCTCGCCTCCGTTTCACGGTAGAGCGTTTGCGCAACTGCCGCTGGGCCGCGCATTTCGCTGAGCGCCAGCACCTCCACCTGAAAGTCGCCTGTGTCGTTCTTCACTTGCAACATGTCGCCGGTTCGGACCTCGCGCGCAGCCTTGGCTGGTTGTCCGTTCGACTCAATCCTGCCGAGTTCACATGCTCGCGCAGCGAGCGAGCGCGTCTTGAAGAATCGCGCCGCCCAGAGCCACTTGTCCATTCTCACGCCATTCATCATCCTATTCTCGTATCAGGGCGGGATCTTCAGTATGGCCATTCGCTGGAAAACGGCACAGTTGCGTTCACACACCCGCTAAGTATTTCCAACCCCCAGTCCCCACGGAGCTTACGGTCACTTCTCACCGCTCCGCACGCAGCTTCCGCCCAGCCTCCGTGTCACAATCAAACCGGTAGGGGCCGGGCAAGCCCGGCCCGCATTTGCTTCGATAAGGCGAGCGGCCCGAAAGTGGGCACGATTGGCCCACTTTTGAACACTGGTTTCGAGTCTTTTCAATAGCTTAGCGATTTTTCGTGGGCACGATCGGTCCCATTCGGGGCAGCGAATGGAGATGCGGGAGCTGTAGCGCCGGCGGTCTTGCCGCCAGTGTCTTGCCGCCACCGGAAACCGGCGCCGGCACGAGTGCCGCACCTCCCAATTGTGGGTGTTTCTTGACGGTCTCTTAGGCGAGCGCCCGTTTGTATAGAGCGGCGAGCTTGCCCCAGGCGCGCTCGGCATCGGGCTGGCTGTAGACGGGTGCGCCGTTCTGGGGTGCCATGTCCGGCACGCACCAGCCGTGCAGCGCTCCCGGATACACTTCGATTTCAGCCGGAACTCCGGCGGCCGCGAAGGCTTCCTTCAGCTTGTCCTTGGCATCCGGCTGACGCGCGTCGTCGTTCGACGCCACGCCGAAATACATATGGGCCCTGATCTTCGGCGCGAGCAGATGCGGGCTGTCGGGTTTGTCGGTCACCAGGCCACCGCCATGGAAAGACGCGCCCGCGCCAATGCGATTGGGCACCGCCGCCGCGGTCTTCACCACCAGCGCCCCGCCCATGCAATAACCCTGCGTTCCGATCTTCCTTTCCTGGTCCACCTCTTTTTGCGCGTCGAGGAAGGCAACGTATTGGGCGGCGTCCTTTTCGGCGTTGCCGGGTGCGGTCACCGACTCCATCAGCGGTTGGAGTTTGGCCCTATCGGCCGGATTCTGGAAGTTGAAGCTGGCGGGCTCCAAGTGAGGAGCTTTGGCCACGCGATAAAAGGGATTGGGCACCAGGACCGAATATCCCTCGGCGGCGAGACGCCTGGCCATTTCCCGCATCGAGGGCCGCAGGCCGAATGCGTCGGTCCAGAACAGCACGCCCGGATGGGAACCGGTCTTCGGGTGAAGGAACGCGGCGTCGCAGGTCCCGTCGGGAGTCTCGATTTCGACGCTGGTCTCGACGACGTCGCCGGGCAGCGCTTCGTTCTCCAGTTGGTCCTTCCGGTCTTCCGTCATGGCTGTCTTACAAAGAGTGTATCGCTTCTTGATTGGTGCGCGCCCCAGGCTTCCCAATGCGCGGCTTGCCATACTTGCCGAACTCGACAGGCAGAGCACCCTGAGCTCGACGAGGGCCGGGATGGCGCGGAAAGCGCAATGCATCCAGCCCGACCCGTCACAAGGAGGAACACCGGGGCCGCCCACAACAGCTCATGGTTTGTAGTACGGATTCACTTCGATATTCCTAAAGGCCGCGGCGGCGAAACCCGCACCAGCAGACATATTGAACATGCCGACAAATTTGCGGGTCTTCGGAAACTTCCAGGCTACGGCATAGCTCACCAGAGCGATGCCCCCGCTGAGCAAGCCCTTCCGCACCGTACCGGTACGATAGAATCGGCCGGCATACGTCCCGGAGGATTGCGCGAGCAGCGAGTTTCCCTCCGGCTGCTTCCAACTGGTTGCCCAGTCGGCAAAACTCCCCGCCACTTGCATCGTGACGCCGGAGGTTACCCACCACCACGAATCCGGCCGAGAGGATCGACTGGGCTGAGAGGATCGACTCGGCTGAACGAATGAACTCGGCTGGACGAATGAACTGGGCTCGACGTATGAACTCGGTTGAACCGATGAACTCAACTGAGCCTGGCAAGGAATTCCGGCGAACATTCCGACCACGAGAGCGGCCATGAAGAACTTCGTCAAAGAATACATAGTATCCCTCCTGGAAGCATTGGTATGATCGTCGGCCCGATGCTCGACGAACCACCAGATTGCTTGCTTCACTCACACTGATCGGCAATAACGCTTCGAGTTTTAGCTGTGGCGGCCAATTGAACCAATTGGCCTAAGCGAGGGCTTTGACAATCTACTGGTCCGCACTGATTCGCAAGTCGGGATGCGGCCGACCCTCCTGGAGAGCGTTGCTGGGACCAGTTTTGGAGATGGCGTGATTTCGGAGTAGAATACTGGTTCCAGGGCTTCCAGAATTTGTGCTGTGTCCCAAATGCAAGACCGATCATTTTCACCGTTCCCACCGGCGCGGTCTGTTCGAACACCTGGCGAGTGTGGCCGCGAGGTATCCGTATCGCTGCAAGGATTGTGGGTATCGCGTTTTACAGTCCCGCTATGCGGCAGAAGAGGCTGCTGCAGGTCAGGTTCCGAAGGACCGCGAGGTCAGAGCAACCCGCGGCGCCATTCAGTGGAGACGAAGGCGGCGGGAATTCCTGCTCTACGCCGGGGGATTTCTGCTGTTTGTGGCGTTCCTCTACTTCATCACGCGCGAACGCAGCGGGCCTTCCGAGGGGAATTGAGCGGCTAGTTCGCTAACTCCATATCGATCGATCGCAAGACGATAAACCCTGCAATGCGAGTTGTTCCCAGGCTTCGTTGGTAGACCAGCGAGAGGCGCACCAGGCGGCAACCGGCCGGAGTGGCAAAGGAAACCTGGTCCTGAATCTCTCCTGCCGCGGATAAGTCCCGCCCCTCGCCCAAGCTCCTGCCACTGTTCGTGTCCGCAATGCGCCAGGTGAGACCCGTGCCGGATGCGATCCCGGAAGTGCGGTACAGGAACCTCAGTCTGTACTTCCGATTCTCCTGAACCGGCACATACTGAACGAGCACTTCGCAACGCTCCGGTTGGCGCCCGGAGAATGTGAGCCGCAGCCCGCCCGGGCTCTCCTCACTCGCCGCGCTGATGCCATCCACTTCGGGCAGCCGCCAGTCCAAGCCCTGTGAAGTGGGCGCCACCGTGAACGCGCCATTCGTCAACGAGGACGGCAGGGTGGAACTCCGGGCGGCAAACGGGATTCGATGGGTCTCGGCGAGTCGGTTCCAAATGTCGAGAGCCTCGCTGGCACGGCCTCGATCGAGCAACCGATCGCACACGGCCAGCAGAAGCGGCGTGTCAGACTGCCGGTTCTCCTCGAGTACTCGGCGGCTCGGTGGGCCGACCAGATCGATGCGGTCCTGCCCGACCAGGTAGGAGAGGTAGCTGGCGCGTACGGACGGATTGCTTATGGTAAGGCGCTCGATCAGCTTTCCGTCCTCCTCCATCTGCCCGCAGAGGCGAAACAATGGTAACGGATCGCCATAGGCCATTGCCGCCGCCCGCTTGGCCCAAAACCAGAACCGCGGCGGATCGTTGCGCCGAAAATAGTAGTTCGCGAGCGTCCATCTCGGCAGGTACTGCGCGTCTTCTTCGACCGCACGAACCAGGCATTGCCCGGCCCGCGCGTTGTCGCCACCCGCCTCGTACTGCAAGCCGAGGTCGATCCAGGAATGCGCATCGGCCGGATCGAGAGCCACGGCGCGTTTGAGCGCCGCGATCGCTCGGGCCGGGTGATCCTCGGAAGTCAGCAGGGCCAGCCGGTTATAATAGGCCGCCTGGCCGGGGGTGACCGCAAGAGCCTTCTCCGTCCCCGCCACGGTCTCTTTCCGGAACCAGTAATCGGACCATCCCAGGCGTACGGACCACACGGCGGCGGCCGCGAAGCCGGCGGCCGCGATGGCGATGGCGAGAAACCGTGCGATTCGAAACCACATCACGGAGCCTGCTGCCGGATCAACACTGCCATGCCGGAACTCAAGGCCGCCCGGCGGCCGAACACCGTGGTCCACCAGGTCACGTTCATTTGATTCGAAGAACGCAGCGTCAGTTCCGCTTCACCCTGTGCTCCGTCATCCGAGGCCCAGGTCAGTTTGCACGATTTCCGAGTCGAGGATTTGCCCTGCGCGCGAAATTGCACCTCGGGGGAGATTGCTTGATCGGGAATTCTATACTTGGCCCGGTAATTGCCCACCAGGCTTCCATCCTCTTCCGCCAGGATAAACTCCACGTAGGTCGCCGGATAAAGATTGGGGTCTGCTTTGCCCGCTGTCTCCGGAGCGTAGAACCAGTTGCCCGCGAAGGAAACCTCATTGGCCTTCGGTGTAGGACGTGGGGGTTCCACCTTGGGCGCCTCAAGTATCACCCGCGCAGGTTCGGCAGGGGCAATCGGGTTCGGCGGCAGGGGTTCTTTGGCGGGAAAAGAGTGAGCAGTATCCGGTGGGGCCGGTGCGGCCGCGGCTTCGTCTCTCGTGACGGCGCGGCGAGCGCTGGGGGGCGGTACTTCGTGCGGAGCTACGTGCGGCGCTATCGAAGCGGCACGGGGCGGCGCCGGCTGGCTAACATTTGCCGCGGATTCGAGTGGCGCTTCGCCGCCTGGTCTGCCAGCGCCCGCTCCGTCGGGCACGGCCTCGTTTTGGCTCGGTACCGCCTGCGCTGCCTCAGGGTTGCGCTGCTCCATGCACCAGATGCCGACGCCAACCACTACCAACCCGATCAAAACCCAGAACCAATGCCGCAGGCCGAAGTGTAGAATTTCGTAGTACCGGTACGCAGACGGAGCCGGTGACGGCGGCGCCCATTCCAACGCGGCTTTCGGGCTCTCGCGGAGGCTCTCATCATACTGGTAGCGTTTCTGTGCATCCGTGAGGGTCGCCAGAATCTCGTTCAGCCGCTTCATCTGGCACTCGGCCATGGCCTTCAACCGCGCGTCCGGCTGCGCGTCCGGATGGAGCAGGCGCGCGAGTAGTTTGTAGGCTTGGCGGATCTCTTCGAGCGCCGCATCCTGCCGGATGCCGAGTTCCTCGTAGTAGTTCATGCCGCTACCTGTATAGAACAGGTTTTTTGCAGGTATGACGTTCGCAAGACGATATCATACACCCGGAGCCTCTTGTCTTTTAGCGTCTATAGGTATACTTTAAATGAGAAGCACAGTTTGTCGGAGGTTAAAATGTCGAAGTTCGCAATTTTTCTCACTGCGCTGATTTGCCTTCTATTCGTGGCAATGGCGGCGCCCCTTTCCATCGGATTCATCAAGTCGACTGGGGAATTTCGTGTCGATGGTTCCACGATTCGACAAAACGGAACGCTGTTCGAGGGCAACCTGATCGAAACCACGGCGGCACGCTCGGTGATCGAGCTGGCCAGCGTGGAGATTACGCTATCGCCGGATTCGCGAGCCAAAGTCTATCGCGATCACACCATCCTGGAGAAGGGTACGGGCGTGGTGAAGGAAGCCGGGAATCACGTGATCGAAGCGGACACCTTGCGCATCTCGCCCTCGGCGAAAGATAGCGTGGTGCAGGTTGAAATCACGTCACCGTCGAACATTACGGTTTCGGCTCGCAGCGGCGCCGCCGAAGTGCGCAGCGCTACCGGCGTTCTGGTGGCGAGCGTGCGTCCAGGCCTGGCTCTCGCATTTGGAGCGCAGGCAGGCGCTGCCACCGCTTTCGATATGACGGGTGTCGAGGAATTCAGGGACGGGAAGTACTTCCTGACCGATGACACCACTCACGTCACGGTCCAACTGGAAGGACCGGATCTGGCGAAGTACGTTGGCAAGTGTGTGGAAGTCACCGGCTCGATTATTCCGGGCGCCACACCCCCGTCCCCGGCTTCGCAGTTGATTCAAGTGGCCACCATCAAAACGACTTCCTGTCGTAACGCCGCCGGCGCAATCCCAGGCGGAGGCGCGGGAACAGGCGCGGCGGTTGGAACCGGACTTTCGATGGGCGCAAAGATCGCGATTATCGGCGGCGTTGCCGCGGCCGGTACGGTGGCAGGTCTGGCTGCCTCCGGCACATTCAGTTCAGGCCCGTCCGCCAGCACTCCGTAATCTGGCGCGAAGCTGCCTGACGAAACACTATACTGAGGAATGTACGTCGTCCTGGCGGCACTCTTTTTCTTCGCCATATTGACACTTTGGGTGCCCGCCTACTGGCCGGTCACCGTTTTCCAAGTTGGGATTTTCGCGCTGGCTGTTTCCGCGCTCGCAATCTTCGGAATTCGGCGCATGCGGCGCGCCGACCTCTATCCGCTGGTCCCCTTATCGTTCGCGGTTGCCTGGGGCCTGCTCCAATGGGGCACGGGGCACACCGCCTACGCCTTTGACACGAAGACCGCAGTGGTCCGCTGGGCCACGTTTCTGGCGGTTTTCCTGGCCGGTGTCTCTCTTTTCCGCGAAACCGAGGTTCGTCACTGGTTTCGTTCCGCGATGCTCTGGTTCGGCTCCGTGGTGGCGGTGGTGGCCACGGTGCAGACCTTCACTTCGCCTGGCAAGATCTTCTGGCTGTTCCCGACCGAGTACACCGATTACGTAATGGGCCCTATTCTCTACCGCAACCACTATGCGGCCTTCATCGAAGTCGTGCTGCCGATCGCGGTGTATGAAGCCCTGCGCCGGGACCGCGATTCGCTGCTGTACTCCGGAATGGCGGCCGCCATGTTCGCGTCCGTGATCGCGTCGGCCTCGCGCACCGGCACCATTCTGGTGACCGCGGAGACCGTGGTTGTGATCGCGCTGCTGTGGGCGCGCGGCCGCACCAGCGCCCGATCGGTCGGCACGGCGCTGCTTAGAATGGCCGTATTGTTCGCCGTGTTTGGCTCCGTGGTGGGATGGGAAAGCGTCTGGAACCGTTTCTGGGAGCCCGATCCCATGCAGATGCGGCGTCAGCTTGACATTTCCTCTCTCCACATGACCGCCGCTCACCCTTGGTTCGGGGTTGGGCTCGGCGCCTGGCCCACCGTGTATCCCCGCTATGCCATCGTCGACTTCGGCGTATTCGCCAACCAGGCGCACAACGACTGGCTCCAGTGGACCGCCGAAGGCGGCATCCCCTTCGGCATCGTGATAGCCACTCTGTTCTTGTGGTGCTTACGGCCGGCCTTCCGTTCGGTGTGGGGCATCGGCGTGATTGCCGTGTTTCTTCACGCACTTGTGGATTACCCATTCTCGCGGCCCGCGCTCGGCTCATGGCCTATCCTCATCATTGCCATGCTCGCCACCTGGCAAAGTGGGTGGCAAGCGAAAAGACCTGACGGATGAAGAGCGGGCAAGTGGAGAGGAAAAGCCGAGACGACTCTCGGCTCAGCAGGCTTGACAGCCCCGGATGGTGCACGGGCAAGCCGCGCCACGGCTATAATTACTGGGTACGCTTACGGTCCTTAACTTTTGGCAACGTTGAGCGCATTGGTTGACGCTTATATTATTGGAATGGTGGGATTTGGGGCGTTGGAGAATACGGACTGGTTTGGAATTCGCGTGAAATCACGCTGCGAGGTTCGAGCGCACGACGACCTTTGTTTGCGTGGCTTTGAAGCCTTCTTACCGTTATGTTCCGTAAGACGGCGTTGGTCCGACAGGGTCAAGACGCTGCGGGTTCCGATGTTTAGCGGATATTTGTTCTGCAGGTTTGCGATGCCGGACCGGCTGAGAGTTCTGGGCGCCGCCGGCGTGGCACAAATCGTCGGTATCGGAAATATCCCGGTCCCCATCAGCGAAACCGAAATCCGCTCGGTCCAAACCTTAGCGACTTCCGAAGTCGCATGCACGCCGTGGCCCTATCTTCAAGCTGGCCAACGAGTTTCCATCGAGTGCGGACCGCTGGCGGGGGTTGAAGGCGTGATTGTCAGAGCGGAAAATGGAAAGCCGCGAGTGGTGGTTTCGGTGACCATGCTCCTCCGCTCCGTGGCGGCGGAAATCGAACGGGACTGGATTGGCCGCATTCAGTAACTGCCACCGGCGGCAAGACCGCCGGCGCCACCAAGCTTTAGTACTTCCAGATCTGAAGATCTTGACATACGTAATTCGTTCGTGATACGCTCGCGTTTTCGTCTCACATCAGTAGATGCGGTAATTACGTTACAGGTGCGTCTCCAGCTCTTTTCAGGCTTTTCGAAGTCCGGTCAATGTGACCCAAAGGGCGAAGCTTAGTCCTTAAGCTATTCGTCGTACATTAATTGCTAGCTTTTTGAGCGCCCAAATCCACTAAGTCCGCAGATTAAAGCCCATGAACCCTGCCGGGGGCATTCCATGAATAAGATTCGAAGGCGTCTTGTAAATTTCCGTGTTACGGACCAGGAATTCGAGCGGATCAAGATCGCATCGGATTGTCAGGGAGCTCGCTGCATCTCCGAATTTGCCCGGGCGGTTATGCTGGGCGGACCCAAACCAGGTATCGCATCCGATTCCGTTGACCCCATCGACTTCAACGATAAGCTGCTCGCCTTCGACCGCCGCCTGGCCATGCTCGAACTCTATGTTTCGCGCCTGGCCGATGCGCTTTCGGATTTAAACCCCGCTCGCATTCGCTCTGGAGACTAAGGTGCCGTCATGCGTTTACTATTCTCAACAATAATTTTCGCGGCAGCCGCTCTGGCCCAACAACAGCAGTCCAACCGCGCCGCGACCATCCCCGAACAGGGCGCGAATCTGCCGGCCCAGGCGGTCGGACCGAACGACCTCATCGCGGTCTCCGTCTACGATGCCCCCGAGCTCAGCCGCACCATCCGCATCGGCACCGATGGCATGATCCGCCTCCCCATGCTGAAGCGGCAGATCAAGGCGGAAGGTCTCTTCCCGGCGGATCTCGAAACCGCCATCGCCCAGGCGCTTCGCGACGAACAGATTCTGGTGGACCCCTTCGTCACCGTCACCATCGCCGAATATCACAGCCGTCCCATCAGCGTCTCCGGCGCGGTCAAGATGCCGCTGGTTTTCCAGGCCGAAGGCCCCATCTCGCTGCTCGAAGCAATCGCCCGCGCGCAGGGTCTCAGCGAAAACGCCGGCCCGGAAGTTCTGGTCAGCCGCACCCAGCTTGGCCCCGATGGCGCCACCGTCATGCTCACCCGCCGCATCACCGTTCGCAACCTGATCAACGATGCCGACCCGGCAGTCAATATCAAGCTCACCGGCGGCGAAGAGATTCGCGTCCCCGAGGTCAGCAAGATTTACGTGGTCGGCAACATCAAGAAGCCCGGCGCCTACCCAGTCCAGAATGGGTCCGACACCACCGTCCTGCAAATGCTGGCGCTCAGCGAAGGACTGGAGCAGTTCGCCAGCAAGAATGCCTTCATCTACCGCCGCGAAGCCAACGGCAGCAAAAACGAAATCCCCGTGGAGCTTGATAAGATCCTGCAGCGCAAATCCCCGGACGTCCGGCTCATTGCCAACGACATTCTTTACATCCCCGACAACAGAGGCAAGCGCGCCGGCATGAGGGCCCTCGAGGCGCTCATCGCGGCCGCCACTGGCGCGGGCGCCTACGGGCTGGCGGCCGGACGCCTCTAACGCTGCTCGGCATAGACATAATCGAGACGCCAAAAGCTTAACCCCATGCCTGAAGAAAAAGAATTGCGCGCGCTCCCCGCTCCGGCCAACGGCGGCAACGGCAACGGCCACGTCCCGGCGATCCCCGACCCCATCACGGTCTACCCCCCCTACGCCTACGCCCAGCCGGAGCCTGAGGAAACAGCGGTACCGCTCTCCCACTATCTGTGGATACTCAAGCGCCACAAGTGGAAGATCCTCTCTTTCGCTCTGATCTCGGTAATCGCCACCGTGGTGGTGTCTTCGCGCCTTACGCCTATCTACGAATCCACCGCGACCATCGACGTCGACCGTCAGGCGCCCGCCGCGCTTATCGGCCAGGATGCCGCCCGCGCCGCCCCGAACGACGCCGACCAGTTCCTGGCCACCCAGGTCAAGATCATCCAGTCCGATTCGGTGCTGCGCCCCGTCGCCGAGCGCTTCCATCTCCCTAGCAGCGATATCACCACCCTGCCGGGCGAGTCCAAGTTTCCTTCCGCGCGCGCGCAGAATGCCCCGGTCACCCTCAAGAAACTCAAGGTCACGCGCCCGCCCAACACCTACCTGCTGCTCATCAGCTTCCGGTCGCCGGACCCGGAACTGGCCTCGGATGTCGCCAACGGAATCGCCGACAGCTACATCCAGCACACCTACGACATCCGCTTTCGCGCCACCGCCGGCCTCTCCGCCTACATGGAAAAGCAGATCGAAGAGTTGCGGGCCAAGATGGAGCGCTCCTCCGCCGCCCTGGCGCAATTCGAAAAAGATCTCAGCGTCATCAACCCGGAGGAGAAAACCAGCATCCTTTCCTCCCGCCTGCTCCAGCTCAACACCGAGTTCACCACCGCCCAGGGCGACCGCGTCCGCCAGCAGGCCGCCTTCAATTCCGTCAAGAGCGGTTCCATGGAGGCTGCCCAAGCCTCCACCCAGGGCGAGCAACTCCGCCGGCTCGCGGACCACCTCGACGAAGCCCGCGAAAAGTTCGCCACCACCGCTGCCCAGTATGGCGCCGGCCATCCCGAATACAAAAAGGCGCACTCTCAAGTCGCCGAGCTGGAGCGCCAGCTCGAAGACTTGAAGGCGAACATCGTGAATCGCGTCAGCCTGGAATACAAGGAAGCCGCTAATCGCGAATCCATGCTGGCCAGCGCGGTGGCCGAGACCAAGGCCGAATTCGACCGCCTCAACGCGCATTCCTTCGAGTACAAAGCCCTGAAACAGGAAGCCGACGGCGACAAAGGCCTCTACGAAGAGCTGATCCGCAAGATCAAGGAAGCCGGCATCAACTCCAGCTTCCAGAACAGTTCCATCCGCCTGGCCGATTCCGCCCGCCCGGCCATCAAGCCGGTATTTCCGGACCTGAAGCTGAACGCCCTCCTGGCGTTCCTCTTTTCCACTCTGCTCGGCGTCGGCCTGGCGGTCCTGGCGGACACCGTCGACAACACCGTGCGCGACCCCGAGGACATACAGCGCACACTGCGGACCGAGGTCCTCGGCTCGCTCCCAACCGTGAAGCATTGGCGCAGCCGGCTGCTTCGCATTCGTATGGCGAACAACGGGACCAAGGTCATCGTCAAATACAGCGGGCGCAACGCGCAGGAGGCGGCGTTTGAAGAAGCCATCCGAACGCTGCGCGATTCCATCCTGCTCTCCGATCTCGGCCGCCGCCCGCACTCCCTGCTCATCACCTCCGCCACGCCGCGCGAGGGAAAGACCACCGCCTCCGTGCGCCTGGCCATCGTACACAGCCTGCAAAACCGGAAGACGCTCTTAATTGACGCCGACCTGCGCCGCCCCGGAATTCACGACCGGCTCGGCATAGCGAACGACCGGGGACTCTCCACGGTAATCAAGGGCGAAGCCGGCTGGCGCGAGGTCCTGCAAAAGTGCGAGGAGTATCCGGACCTGGACATCCTCCCCGCCGGCCCAGCCTCCCGCAGCGCCGCCGACCGCCTCGGCGCCACGCTCGAGAAAATGTTCGCCGAAGCCAATCCGGAGTACGATCTCATCATCGTCGATTCCCCCCCGCTGCTAGGCTTTGCCGAGCCCCTCCAGATGGCCGCGGTAGTGGATGGAGTGGTGGTCATGACTCTAGCCGGCCAGACGAACCGGAACGCGGTCAGTAGTGTGATCAGCAGCCTGAAGAGAGTGAAGGCAAATGTAATTGGTGTGGCGCTGAACGAGGTCCGCAAGGACATGAGCGACCGGTATTATTACTACGGATATTACGGGAAGTACTATTCGAAGTATTACAAGCCGACCAAGGGGTAGGTTTCGACCGTGTGATAAAGTGCTCGCCACGCCTCCGAACGGAGCCGCGACCATAGGGAGCGGTACTTTCGATAGATGCGAATCTGCCGGTCGAGGAACTAGGCGCCTCACAAACGTGATGGGGAAGATGGGTGGCTGCTTGCCGGGAATATCCGACGCTGCGGCGGCGATGTCTCCGCTGCCAGCGGGGAGGCTGGCCGAGTGGCCCAGCGAACGCTTTTCTTGCGAGGGATCCGCTGAGGACGACGAGAGGAAATCAGGCCGGCTGCTGGGGATCCATGACCAGCAAACCCGCCTTCGCCGCCGCGACCTTCAACTCCCGATCGGAAGTAACGAACGCGAACTCGCTGGCGTCGATGCCGAGGTGGTCCTTGAGCGCCAAAGCGGACGCCAGATGCACACAGTCGGACCCGCGAAGAGCGTGGGCATGCGCCACTTGAAGGGCTTTCCCGAGGATCTCCGGCGTCAGCCCCACCCAAAGAAACTGGTCCCAATCCTCTTCGAGCGAAGTCTTCATCTCAGCCAGACGCGCGCCGTCGATTGCGCCCCCCGCGCACTTCCGCGCCGCGGTGGCGTTCACTTCGATGAAGCCTACGGTGCAACAACTCAGCGTCCGATCCATCCCGAACAGGTTGTTTACCCAGTCCGTCCCCGGCTCGGCGAAATGCCGCTTGACCCATGCGCTCGAGTCGAGATAATAGAGCGTCATCGACGGTCGGCAATCAGCAGTTCAGACGCGGGAATGCCGGGACAGTGGACGGGTTTCACACTGCGGAATGGCTGGGCATCTCCCGGCGGCACACGGAAACCCACTTTACCCGCCAAACGCGCCCGGATGGCATCGCGGGTCAGTTCCCCTTCCGGCGCACGCGCCGGTTGCGGCTGCCTGGCCGCCATCAGGTCCAGCACCTTGCGGGCTTCCTCTTCCGAGAGCCGGTCCACTTTTCCCCGAAGGTCTTCCTTTGCCGTTGCCATACCGATACTCCGTGGCGTGAAGATGGTGGCGCGCCCACCTATCCCTCACGATATCAGTTTCCCACAGTCCCAAGGCCAGCGGCTACGCGCAACAGCCCTCACGCCAACCGGAGTTGTGGGGCAGGCGCTTCCGCCTGCCAACCGGCCGGTCGGGATCGCCTTCGAAAACCCTCATAGCGGCACGGCCTCTGCCAGGACCCTTTCGCGGACCCGCACCCGCAGCCCCTTCTCGGTGGCAACATCGACGGGGGCGCCCAGGGCTTCTTCGAGATCCATCAGCAGACCTCCCAGATCGGAAAGCGTGCGGCCCGGATCGAGATCGACGAGAAAATCCACGTCGCTTTGCGGATCGCTCTCCCCACGCGCGACAGAGCCGAACACACGGACGTTGTGCGCGCCATGCCTGGCCGCGAGCCCGAGAACGGAGTCTCGTCTGGTTGCGCGGAGTTCCTGCAAAGTCATGCCGCCCTCATTTTCCCACATTGGCCGGCGCCCCCGCAGCGCCGCCGACCGCCTCGGCGCCACCCTGGAGAAAATGTTCGCCGAAGCCAATCCGGAGTACGATCTCATCATCGTCGACTCGCCCCCGCTGCTGGGCTTCGCCGAGCCCCTCCAGATGGCCGCGGTAGTGGATGGAGTGGTGGTCATGACTCTGGCCGGCCAAACCAACCAGAACGCGGTCAGCAGTGTGATCAGCAGTTTGAAGAGAGTGAAGGCAAACGTAATAGGTGTGGCGCTGAACGAAGTCCGCAAAGACATGAGTGACCGCTATTATTACTACGGATACTACGGGAAGTATTACTCGAAATATTACAAGCCGACGAAGGGGTAGGTCACGCAAACGGAATCAAGGGAACAGCGCCGACTGTGATTAACTTCGCCAGCATTTCTAACTCAAGGATCGTCGGCCGGGCGTTGCGCTTGCCGCTTCGTCTGATTCCGAAAGAGGCAGAAGTCCGAATCCTGCAGGGCCCGTTGCGGGGTAAGCGCTGGATCGCGGGCTCGTCCATCCACGGCTGCTGGTTGGGTTCGTATGAGGCTGCGAAGCAGAGGAAGATCGTAGAGCTTGTGCGCCCGGGGATGGTCTGCTGGGACGTGGGCGCGAACGTGGGCTTCTATACACTGTTCCTTGCCGAGTTGGTCGGCACGAGCGGCCGGGTCTTCGCATTCGAGCCGGTGCCTCGCAATGTTGAACTGTTGCGGCGGCATGTGGAGATGAACCGGTGCAGGACTGCGCAAATCTTCCCCTGTGCCCTGGGCGACCTCGACGGCGAGGTCAAGTTTAGTCCGGGGCCAAACGCCTCGATGGGCCGCATCGCAGCCGAAGGGCCGCTGACCGTGCCATGTTTTAGGGCGGACACCCTGCTAGCCACCGGTGAGGTTGAAGCTCCGGACGTGATCAAGATCGACGTCGAAGGCGCCGAGGCGGACGTTCTCCGGGGCGCACGCGGGATGTTAGAACGGCACCCGGTGATATTTCTGGCCACGCATGGGCGGACCGTGCACCGCGAGTGCGTGGGGTTGCTCTTGGCCTCCGGTTATGAGGTTCACGCACTGGACGGCGGGTCGCCTGAGGGGACAGATGAGGTCCTGGCGGTATCAGCGGGGAAGGTCGCGGCATGAGCCGGCTGGCGTCAATCAGTCGCAGGCTGTGGTTCGGAGTGAACCCGGAAGCGAGAAAATCACGTTTTCACACCGAGAAGGGGCAGTACGCTTTGGGTTCCGTGAAGATGTTGGCGGATTGCGCGGCGGCGTGTGCGACGGGCGTTGGACGGAAGGTTGCAGGAGTCCGGCCCGTGTTGCCCTGGATCACGTTTCCGGCAATGCGGTTTATCCGGCGGCGGATTACGCCGAACACCCGGGTGTTCGAGTGGAGTTGCGGTATGTCCACGCTCTGGTTTGAACGCCGGTGCGGCGAGGTTCGGGCGGTGGAGGACGATCCGGCGTGGTATGGCGCCATTGCGAAGCGGGCCACGAAAGCGAAGGTTGTTCTACTAGAGGGCAGCGCCTATGTGGAGAAGATCCTAGAGCATCCAGCAGGCTACTTCGAGGTGGTCTCGGTTGACGGCTCGCGCCGGCTCGAGTGTTTCCGGCTGGCCCTGGAGCGCGTGCACCGCGGGGGCCTGCTGATAGTCGACAACACCGACAGCGACCACGCCACCAAGGGAGAACTTTTCGTTATCGATCAGATGCTCGATGAGCTGGGGCCGGACTGGGAGGTCCACCGCTTTCCGGGCTGGGGGCCGGGCAACCTTTACGCGTGGGAGACGACGGTTTGCGTACGGAGGTAGAGGCGACCCCGGTGGGCGACGCGGCGGCAGCCGGGCATGCCCGCCGGCGGGACCTGAGGGCGCGGACGACCGGCGCGGTGGGCGTTGTTACGCAGGCGGTGAATCAGGGGATTCGCCTGGTGGTGATTCCGCTTTCCATCAGGATGCTCGGCCTGGAGCAGTACGGCTTGTGGTTAGTCGTCGGATCGCTTGTAGCGTGGGGCGGGATGGCAGATTTCGGGTTGGCACCCGGGCTGATCAACGTGGTCGCGACGGCGCAGGGCCGGGGCGACCGCCAAGGAATGCGGCGGGCTATTTCAACGGCGTTTGCGGCGTACGGGGTACTGGCAGTGGCAGTGGCGGCGCTGGCCATGGGCCTATCGCGATGGAGCGGGTTGCCAGGGCTGCTGGGTGCGCGGACCCCGGCGCTGGCGGAGAGCGGTCGCATGTTGGTGTTGGTGTGCGGGCTGATCTTCGCGGCTTCGACCCTGACGCGCGTTGTGAGTACGACGACCAGCGCGCTGCAAAAGGGTTACCTGGGATGCTTTTCATTCCTGGCAGGGAGTCTGGCGAGCCTAGGACTGCTTTTTGCTTTGTCGGCCGGCGGCCGGGGAGGATTGTTGAGCTATGTGTTGGTCGTCAGCGTCCCGCCGCTGCTGGCACAGATGGGTCTGGCGGGATACGTGTTTGGGCTGTTGCACCGCGACTTGCGGCCGGCCTGGAAGTGGTTCGACGTTGCGAGCTTGCGGACCTTGTGGGGATTCGCCGGGCCGTTAACGGTTTACCAGTTGGCCAACCTGGGAGTGCTGTATTCGGCGAATCTGCTGATCGCGAACCGGCTGGGGGCCGGGATGGTGCCGCAATACTCAGTGCCCTACGCGGCGTTCGCAGTGTTTATCACAACCGCCATGCTGATCGTGACGCCGTACACACCTGCGATAGCTGAGGCGAAAGCGAGGGGGGACTGGCACTGGATCAAGAAGCGCGCGATCCACCTCCTGCTGGCGAGCGTAGGAATGTTCATGGCTGGGGCACTGGTGTTGACGCTTGCCGGTCAGGCCTTCATCAAGTTGTGGACCCACAAGGCCGTGCAGCCTACCATTGGGCTTTTGATCGCGTTACTGATCTTCGGAGTATTTCGTGTTGCCGGGAACACGATCAACGAGGTGCTGACGGGGCTCGGGTTGGTGCGGTTCACGGCGGGCGCGTTTCTCGCCGTGTCGGTATTTTATGTGGTTGCTAGTTGGCTGGCTCTGCCTGTGTTTGGGCTGGTCGCGGTGCCTGTAGTTTGTGCCATAGCCCAGGTGGTCTATCTGGCGGTCAGCCTACCGGTGGCGTTCGGGCGGATGGAGCGGGGGATCGCGCATGTGGCCAACTGAGGCGACAGGGCCATTGCTGCCCTCGATGCTCATGCCGAAAGGCGGCCGAAAGTGAGCCACGGTATGCCTACGCGGAATCCGACCGAATTGGGCGATCATGTAATGCAGAATCCAGCGAATTGGTTCTTGAGCAGAGAACTGGCCCGCCGCCCGCCCTGGGAGGCGCAGCCCCTGCGTATTCCTGGCTGGGACTGGGCACTGGTGAGCGCCTGCCTCGCGCTGGTTGTTGCGGTCTGGTTGGGGCTTGCGGCTCCATCTAGTCTCATCGCTGCGGTGCTCTTGGCGCTCAATCTCGTGCTGCTGACGACCTGTGTATTCCGGGCGATCCGTGCCGGCGCCCCTGGGCTGGCCCTCATGGTCCTGTCCTGTATCATTTTTTTTTGGTTTGATGCATTCGTGCTTGCTAGCCAGCCCCTACCGTTCTCGCCTCCGGGAGGCATGCCGCTGGGCCAGGACCGCTTCTCGCCTGAAGAAGTCGCGAAGGGTCTTTTCTACTGTGGTGTTTTCGAGGCAATGATTTTTGTCGGGTACTCGTGGCCTGCCAGGGGCGCAACTAGGATCAAGCGGTGGGCGGCTTCGCGTGTCGACGCCAGCGGCCCCCTCGCCAAGATCATACTATGCCTGTGCGTTCCCTGCGGGTTTCTGACTCTCACAATCGCATATGGCTTTCGGCCCGACGCCATCCTAGCTGCCCTAGTCAATGGGCGGGCCGGCGTCGCCGGAGTCGGAGAGCACCAACTGTGGATGAACCTCGATGAATTCGGCCTCTTCGGTGCCGCCTATTTTTTCGTGCTCGCAACGTCTAAGGGCACAGTTAAACGTGTCGCGGGTGTGCTCATCGGAGCCTTTGCGGCGACGCCGTTTGTTCTCAGCGGTACACGTCATTTCCTGCTGTTCATTTTCCTTCCGGTTTGCGTCGCTAACCTCCGAAAACTCTCGGGCTCTTTTAACCCGGGGCGCGTGATGAAGTGGAGCGTGTTGTTCGTTGTCTTTTTCTGTGTCTCCTGCCTCCAGGTCACGCTTCGGCAGGGGGGGTGGGTGCAGATACTGTCGCCGGAAACCATAGAGATCTACCCGGACACTAGCGGGCAGTTTTCGTCTCTACTGTACGCCGAACACTTGGTTCCGGCGGGTCACGCCTTCTTCCACGAATTTGCAGAGCCGTTCTTTGTATTCCACTGGATACCGCGCCAGTTTTGGGAGGGCAAGCCGACCATGGCGGCCTGGGAGTTCTTCAATTCGTCGTACACGCGGGGCCAAAACTTCAACGTCACCCCGTCTATCATCGGCCAATACTACATGAATTGGGGCGTCGCCGGGGTTGTTCTTATCGGCTTGTGGCTGGGCTTTCTCGCACGGTTGGTCGATTCGGTGAACCTCTACGTGCAGGGCCGCAACCGAACGGCTGTAATCGTGGTGATAGGGATGGGTTACGCATTCCTGGTGGCGTCCTTTCGTCACTATCACCCTTTGTATTTTACATACGAAGCGTTCGCCATGTTCGTAATGCTCGCCGTCACGAAGAGGGTCACGCATTCGCAGGTGCGCGACCACGGAATCATTAGCCATCGATTCATGAGTCGCCTCCAAGTGATCGGGGCGAGCTCGTCAAAGTGAGGAATCGACTGAATGGTCACGCACCGGCAACGCCGGTGGTTATCATTCACAATCACCCGATCCATTACAAGCACCTCTTGTTTGAAGCGCTCACGAAGCAGGGGCTTGATTTCGAGGTGTTCTTCACCGGGGCCTCCAGCGGGCAACGTATTGAGCGGCCGTTGCCGAGCAACGGCGAGTATCGGTATCGTTTCGGCTGGGATGGGCCCTATGAGGATGCCCCGGCGATTCATACGGCTCGGTTTGTTTGGCGATCTCTGTCCGAACTGCGGCCCCGCGTCGTCATTGTTGCCGGGTACTATGACGTAGCGGCATGGGCTGCGTGGTTGTGGGCCCAACGACATAAGGCCGGGGTGATCCTGTGGGCGGAGTCGAATGAGTTCGACCATCGCAGGCGAGCCTGGAGGGAACTTCCCAAGAAGCTCTTTGTCGGGCGTTGCGACTTGGCCCATGTCTACGGCACGTCTAATCGGAACTATATCCGGCGGCTCGGCATGCCTGTGGATAGAATCTTCATCAAACGCGCGGTCGCGGACACTGATCGGTTTCTGCGGGAAGACACGCCTGCAACCTCAAAGCCCGGACACAAGGTTCTGCTCTACGTGGGGCGCTTCTCATCGGAAAAGAACCTGGCCGGCCTGCTGCGGGCCTTCAGGGGAGTTCAGCAAGATCCAGAAAACCCGCGGGTGGTGCTGAATCTGGTTGGGTACGGCCCATTAGGGGACGAACTTCGCGAGTTAGCGAAGGCGCTTGGCATTTCGCCGTTGGTGCGGTTTCGGGGGAAGTTCCCACAGGCCGAGCTGCCGGCCATTTACCGAAGCGCGGATGCATTTGTTCTGCCGAGCTTGGTTGAACCCTGGGGTCTGGTGGTGAACGAGGCGATGCTGAGCGGCCTACCGGTGTTGGTCTCGACGCAGTGCGGCTGCGCGGCCGACCTGGTCCGACCAGAGACCGGGTGGACGTTCTCTCCGTGGGACGAACCTTCTCTGACTGGTTTACTACAGAGGATCTCCGAAATGCCCCGGGAGGCCCTGGTGGAAATGGGAAGACAGGCCAGAAGTGTCTCGGCGGAGTATAGCCCGGAGCATTCTGCTGTGATCGTCGCTGAGACGGTGCGCGATCTCCTTGAATGCCGCATGCCGCTGGCACGTGCCAATTGAGGGCCTGTGGTATCCCGGCATGAGGATCGCTATTCTGACGAGTTCGGTTTCCCGGCGCGGCGCCGGAGTCTTTGATGCCGTGCTTCATCTGGCACAGGCTCTCCAGGCCATTCCGAACTGCACCGTCCGCGTGCTCGGGCTGCGAGACTCGTGCACCGAACAGGACCTGGACGCCTGGAGCGGTGTTTCGCTGACGGTGTGCGATCCGGTCGGTCCTTCCGGATTTGGCTTCGCTCCGAACCTGCTGCGGCATTTGCGGTCGGAGGATCCCGAAATTCTCCATACACACGGGCTGTGGATGTATCCATCGGCCGCCGGGACGCAATGGGCGAAGAACAAACGGCCCTACATCGTAAGCCCACATGGGATGCTGGATCCGTGGGCGGTGGGGAACTCCCGTTGGAAGAAACGCCTGGCCGGGGCACTATACGAGCACAGGCACCTGCGCGGTGCGGCGTGCCTCCATGCGCTGAACCACGCGGAAGCGGAGGCGTTCCGGGCGTACGGCCTGCGGAACCCCGTGTGCGTGATTCCGAACGGCGTGGAGGTTCCGGTGGAAAGGGCGGCGGCTCCTGCTCCGTGGAAGGACGGGCTGCCGGAGGACGCGCAGGTCTTGTTCTATATTGGCAGACTCCACCCGAAAAAGGGATTAGAGGCGCTGGTTCGAGCCTGGTCCATGGTGCGGCGTGACGCGAGTAGCTCAGGCTGGCACCTGGCGATTGCCGGTTGGGGCCAGGACGCTTACGAGCAGGAATTAAGAGCGCTTGTGAGCACACAGGGTTTGAATGAGAGCGTCCACTTCCTCGGGCCGCAGTTCGGGGAGTTGAAGGCCGCCTGTTTCCAGGCGGCGGCGGCGTTCATTCTGCCGAGTGTGAGCGAGGGTCTGCCAATGACGGTCCTGGAAGCGTGGGCACACGGGCTGCCGGTGCTGATGACTCCACAGTGCAATTTGCCGTACGGGTTCCAGGCTGGTGCGGCGCTACGGATCGAGCCTGAGGCGGCGAGCATCGCTGAGGGCCTGGGGCTCCTGTTTCAGATGAGCGACTCGGAGCGAAGCGGGATGGGCGCGCGCGGCCTCGCGCTGGTGAAGGAACGCTATCACTGGCCAACGGTGGCTGCGCAGATGGTCGCCGTGTATACGTGGGTGCTGGGTGCGGGTCCCGCACCGGACTGCCTGCTGAATTGAGCTCCCCGCCGTGAACCCTTTCCCCAGCCCACACAGCGTGCCGAACCGCCTGCTTCGGGTGGTGTGGCAATCGATCTACCTTCTCTTATTCCGGCCGACGCCGAATGTGCTGCACGGATGGCGATCGATGCTACTGCGGATATTCGGAGCGCGTGTGGGACGAGGCGCTCACCCTTATCCCAGTTGCAAAATCTGGGCGCCGTGGAATCTGGTCATGGGCGATCATGCCTGTCTAGGGCCGTACGTGGATTGTTATAACGTAGCTCGAATCGAACTGGGCGAGTATGCGACCGTTTCGCAATACTCATATTTGTGCGGGGCGACCCACGATTACACGAAGCTGACCATGCCGCTGGTTCCGAAGCCGATTCGCATTGGGGCTCGGGCATGGGTAGCGGCAGACGCGTTCGTGGGTCCGGGGATCACAGTGGAAGAGGGCGCGGTGGTAGGCGCCCGCTCCTGCGTGGTTCACGACGTGCCGGCGTGGACGGTGGTGGCCGGGAATCCGGCGCGCGTAATCAAGCGGAGGGTGCTGGAGGGCGCGGCGTCTGACTCGATTCAGGCGGGGTTACCGGTGCCGTGAAAAAGCTAACCCTTGCAGCGATTGTGCTGACGAAGAACGAGGAGCGCGATCTGCCGGCTTGCCTGGAAGGCCTGGAAGGCTTGGCAACGGAGGTCTATGTAGTTGACTCGGGGAGCACGGACCGCACGGTGGCCGTGGCAGAGGAGCATGGCGCGCGGGTGTTCTCGCATTCTTTCATAAACTATGCGACGCAGTTCAATTGGGCGGTGGACAATGTTCCCTCGGCGGCGGAGTGGGTCCTGCGGATCGATGCGGATGAGAGGATCGGCGACCGGCTGCGAGAGGCGTTAGTTTCCGCGCTGCGGGAGGCTCCTGGGGACGTGACCGGCTTCGAGTTCGCGAGGCGGGTCCGTTTTCTCGGGCGCGAATTGCGGTATGGGGACACGTATCCAGTCTGGCTCCTGCGGGTCTGGCGGCGTGGCGAGGGCCGGTGCGAAGACACGTGGATGGACGAACACATCGTGTTGCGGCAGGGGAAGGTGCGACGGGTCCAGGGGGACTTGATTCACGATATTCCAAAGGATCTGACGGAGTGGACGGCCAAGCACAACTGGTATGCGAGCCGGGAGTGCCAGGACATCACGAGCCACGAGGCAGCGGCTGCGCTGGAGGGCCAGGCGGGAACGAAGCGGTGGCTGAAGCAGAACGTATATCTTCGGTTTCCGCTGTTTTACCGGGCGATGTTTTACTGGTTCTACCGGTATTTCCTTAAGCTGGGTTTTCTAGATGGGAGGCAGGGCTTGGTTTACCACTTCCTCCAAGGATTCTGGTATCGCTTTCTGGTGGACGCCAAGCTGTATGAGGCCGGCGCTGGATCGCGTGGAAGCGTTGGGGACCGGGCGGGGAGTCCGGAACGGGTGGCGGGCCGGTGAAGGGGACGCGAGAGCAAATGGCAATTAGCCCGAATGCTGGGTGTGGGTTGACGATCGTTCAATAGACCACGGAGTCGAGTGCCTAGATGACGAGTCACTTGGTCGAGTTCTATCCAGAGGCTCAGTTCGGCGGCTTTAGCGATGTGGACGGGACGGTAGCGTTCTATTCCCGCATCAACTCATTGCTGACCCAATCAAGCGTTGTGGTTGATTTTGGATGTGGCCGCGGCGGCGGCGGCGAAGACGCGGTCCCGTTCCGGAAAAACTTGCGGAGGTTTCGCGGCAGAGTCTCGCGGGTCATTGGACTCGACGTGGACGTTGCCGGCAGTGATAACCAGTTCGTCGATGAGTTCAAACTCTTGACGCCTGGTGCCGCGTGGCCGGTTCGGGACGAGACCGTCGATCTCTTGTACAGCGATTTCGTACTGGAACATTTGCCTGAACCGGGGTGCTTCTTCACAGAGGCATATAGGGTGCTCAAGCCGTGCGGCTATCTTTGCCTGAGAACCGCCAACGCGCTTGGTTACGTGGCTCTTATTTCCGCCCTTCTGCCGGAGTCTTTGCATAAAACAATTCTGCGGCAAGCGCAGCCCGACCGCCGCGAGGAGGACATCTTCCCGACCGTTTACCGTTGCAATAGCGTGCGGGCTTTGCAGCGGGAATTGCGAACTAAAGGGTTCAAAGGCGTTGTATACGGGTACGATGCGGAGCCGTCGTACTTGAACTTTTCGTCGATTGCTTACTGGCTCGGCACTGTATATTCGAGGCTCGCCCCGCCGATGTTCCGGTCTTGTCTGTTTGCCTTCGCACAAAAGGCCGTAGCGCTGTAATGAAGCTCTTTGCAATTGCCGCAATCGCCTGGTTCATCGGCTGCGACGGGATTGCCATGGCTGAGAGCGCCGTATTCTGGGTGTCCGGTCCGGTACGTTCTGGCGAGACGGTGCTTGCGACCGGATACTTCCCGCAATCACAACAGATCTCCCTTAAGGTCGCGAACATCGAACACACCGCTGGTGACTGGCGCTCCGTCACTTCCGCAAACGGGATTCGGGTAACGCCGTTGAAAATCACCGAGACGAGCATTATGTTCGTGCTCCCCGACCTCGGGGGGGACGGTGTATACGGATTCCGCGTGGATCAACCTCACGAAGCGCCAGTCTACGCCAGGGTGAATCTTCCCGAAGTATGGTGGACGCTGGCTGAGTCTCCGAGCACGGGTCCCGAAGTCGAAGCTCGCATCGATGTGGACTCAGCTTCCGCGGGAGCGCGGCTGAGGCTCTTTGGCCGGTGCTTGACGCACGGCGGCGTAGCGGGGGACATCCGCCTTACCTCGCAATCCGGAAAGACGATCGGCCTGAAAGCTACGAACGACGGGTCGTACGAGCTCACCACCAAACTCCCAAACGACCTGGCCCCGGGGATTTACTCGCTTGAAGTTCGATCTCCAAGAGGGGGCGGCGCCGTCGCCAGTGCGCCCCGCTTGATCCAGATAGAGGCGGCGGCCGAAACGCACCTGGCAGAATTGAGCGTAGCGGATTTTGGCGCCAGGGAAGACCCGCACTTCGATAACTCGGCAGCATTCAAGGCCGCCCTCCTGAAAGCCGCGGACCTGGGCGGGGCGGTATTGAAAATCCCGGCAGGCTATTACTTCCTATCACAGCCCATCGAGATTCCCCCCAATGTATACCTCGTTGGCGAGTCCCCAGAACGGACCGCGCTCTATTTTGCGGATGTCGATCCAGCACCACCCGCTTGGGTGAGCGGCCAGCACCACTTCGGCTTGCAGAACCTGGCGATCTTCTGCGGAAACCACAATGCCATCATCTCTTCCGACATGAGCGGGAAGCCCGAATCGTCGGGCCACATCAGGTTACGCAACCTGCTCATTCGCGGAAGCTCGTTTCGGGGCCACCCGGCGCCGGAACTAGCGGCCCGCCGTCTCACGCAACTGATGAAGAGTTCGGGGATGGGCTATGAAACCATCCGATTGAGCGGCGCTGACCTCATCATCGAAGATTGTGACGTACTCGGTACAAGCCGGCCGTTGTACCTCTACTGCGCACATGGCGCGATTGTGCGGCGCAACAAATTACACAACGACATCTTCGGTTGGTACGACTGCGACGTTTCGGTGGGCGTCGTAATCGAGAACAATGTGATCCGGGGGGAAGGCCCGCTCGCTGCCGGCGGCGCATATTCAACCTACGGAGAGCCCAAGAGCTCTCGCGACATCTACACAGCGAACAACACGTACTCCGACATGATTGGTTTTGACGCCGAGGCGGTAACATCCGATGGCGGCGGTGGCGCATACTTCGGCACAGTGTCACAGCCGCAAGGCGAAACCCTGACGCTCGACGGTGTTCCCGCATGGGGCAAAGACGATTGGCATGGGGCATTGGTGGCCATTGTTGCCGGTCGCGGTGTTGGGCAGTGGAGAACCATAAAGAGCTGGTCGGGCCAGCAGGTGGGGGTATCCGACGCGTTCGGCATTGCCCCGGATGCGACCTCCAGAATTACCATCGTTCCCGCTCAAGTGCACTACATTTTTTGCCACAACCACTTCAGCACCGCCGGGGTAGCAATCCAATTCTACGGAACGGCGGTAGAGCACATTGTGGCGGGCAATGACGAATCAAACGCAGGCGGATTCCACGCTGTCGCAAAGCGATACGCCGGCGGAGTCGCGCCCCAATTGAACGTACAATTTCTGGACAATCAAGTCCGGGAAGGCCCGAATTACTACTCCGGCCACGGCGGCTCGAATCCTGCCGACCGATCGTCGATCTACGTGCTGTCCCTTCCGCCGAGCGCCGTAATCGGAATGGTGATCAGGAACAACGAACTGGACGGAGACAGTGCCATCGAGGTCCACAGCCAGTCTCCGACCGGCGTGATAGGGATGCTGGTCGACAAGAATCGGATTTCCAAGGGAAAACACAACCTGCAAGTTGACCCCTCCATCTCAGATGAGGTCCTGGTCAACCAATAGACCCGCGGCGCCGGCCTCCCAGTGAGGACGGTCCTTTTCAATCAAGCCATTTCCGAAATCCGCGTAGCGTGAAAGTGATCCTATGTATTCCCTGATTGCAGTCGGAATAGCGGCACTGCTGCTCTCTCTGCTGCTGACCCCGGTGATCCGCAATCTGTTCCGTCGCTGGGGGCTGGTCGATCGTCCGGATGCGGCTCGCAAGCTCCACGAACGGCCGGTGCCGAGCGGCGGTGGCGTGGCGGTGGCGTTGGCGTATGCACTCTCGTATGCCGTGCTGCTCTCCCTGCATCTGCGCGCAGTACCCCTGGTCAGCGAGGGCCTGCCCCTGGCATGGCGTCTGCTGCCGTCGGCCATTCTGGTGCTCGGCGTTGGCTTTGTGGATGACATCATCGGCCTCCGCCCCTGGCAGAAACTCCTGGGCCAGGTTGCGGCCGCCGGCGGCGCCTACTGGGCCGGCATTCACCTGTCGAACCTCGCCGGATATCATATCGGGATCGTCTGGAGCCTCCCCCTCACCATCGGGTGGCTCCTCTTTTGCACGAACGCGCTGAATCTGATCGATGGCGTCGACGGCCTGGCGACAGGCCTGGGGCTGTTTGCCGCGGCCACCATGCTGATCGCGGCACTGGTCGGGCACAACGTTCCGCTGGCCCTTGCCACCGCGCCGCTGGTGGGCGCGCTGCTCGGATTCCTGCGCTACAACTTCAACCCCGCCACGGTGTTTCTGGGCGATTCGGGCAGCCTTTTCCTCGGTTTTCTGCTGGGCTGCTACGGCGTCCTCTGGAGTCAGAAAGCCACCACCATCCTGAGCATGACGGCGCCTTTGCTGGCGCTCTCGGTTCCTCTGCTCGATACGGCGCTCGTGATGGGGCGGCGGTTCCTGCGCCGCCAACCGATCTTCACCGGAGACCGTGCCCACATCCATCACCGCCTGCTGGAACGCGGCTTCACACCGCGCCGGGTCACGCTCTCTCTTTACGCTGCTTGCAGCGTTGGAGCGGTTTGCTCCATCGCGGTCATGCAAGCGCACTTCTCCGGCTTCGTCATCGTTGTTTTCTGCGTCCTGGTCACGATCGGCGTCTGGAGTTTGGGCTACGCCGAATTCGGAACCGCGGTCCGCCTGTTCATCGAGGGAGCGTTCCGCCGCCAGCTCAATACGCGGATTGCGCTGCACGGTTTGGAGGAGAAGCTCACCGCGGCCGAAACGCCCGAGGACTGCTGGGCCATCCTCCAGCGCGCGGCGCCGGATTTCGGCCTCGCCTGCGTGGGGATGTCCGTTGGAGCGCACGCTTTCAGCGAGTCGAGCGAGTTCGAATTCATCCGCTATTGGACGGTGCAGATCCCGCTGTCGGAAGCCGACCACCTGGAGCTGACGCATGCCTTCGGCAGCACGCTGCAGACCGATGCCACGGCGCCCTTTGTGGACGTGCTCCGCAAATCGCTGACGCCGAAGCTGGCGGCTTTCCATGGGCTGGCGCCCAAGTACCGCACGCCCGCCGCCGATGCGGATACGCCGGCGGTGAGGGCGCAGTCCTGCCTGTTCATCAACCAGTTCTTCTGGCCCGACCCCGCCGCCACCAGCCAGCTTCTCACCGACGTGGCTGCCTGGGCGGTGGAAGACGGCCACGAGGCGCGGGTGATCGCCGGAGCCACGAAATACACCGAGTCCGAGGACCTGATTCCGCCGCCGGTTCGCGTCGATCGTTGCCCCGCGTTCCCATTCAACCGCACGATCTTCGGACGGGTCGCCTCCTATTTCTCTTTCCTGATAATTGCCGCCTTGCACGCGCTGCGGGGCCCGCGGCCCGATGCGGTGGTCACGCTCACGACGCCTCCCGCGCTCGGACTGATTGGATGGCTGGTCTGCGCGGTGCGCGGGGCGCGGCATTACATCTGGGAAATGGACGTTTATCCCGACATAGCGGTCGATGTGGGGTTCCTTTCGGCGGGCTCTTTGCTTGCGCGGTTCTTTGGCTGGGTCTTCGACTTCGCCCGCCACCGCGCCGACGGCATCATCACGCTAGGCGACGAGATGAAGGAGCGGCTGATCGCGCACGGCATCCCGGCGGAGAAGATTCACGTCTGCGAAAACTGGGCCGACAGCCGCGACATTACTCCGCTGCCGTTTCCGAAAGGTCCTCTCACGGTCTACTATTCCGGCAACCTGGGCGTCGTTCATGACGCAGACACTATCCTGGACGCCATGCAGCATTTCCGCAATGACGAGCGTTTCCGGTTCCTGTTCGCGGGAGGCGGCTCACGCCGCGCCGGGTTCGAAGCGTCCTGCCGCGAACGCGCGATCGACAACGCCTTGTTCGGACCCTATTGCGACCGCGCCGATCTCGGCACTCGACTTGCGCAGGGTCACATCGGGCTGGTGACGCAGCGTCCGGAGAGCCTTGGATCGGTTGTGCCCAGCAAGACTTACGGTATTATGGCAGCCGGCCGCCCGATCTTATTCATCGGACCAAAGCAGGCTACGCCCGCCCGCATCATCGAAAAATACCATTGCGGCTGGCAGATCGAGCCGGGCGATGTTGGAGGTCTGGTAGATTTGCTCGAGACCCTGGCCCACCGCCCCGACCTGATCCACTATGCGGGAGGCCTTGCTCGGCAGGCCTTCGAGCAATACTACGACCGCCCCATCGCGGTGGCGCGTTTCTGCGCGATCCTAGGCCTCAATAGTCCCGCCCGAACTGCGGTAGCTAGCCGCACACTTAAGGCCTCTTGAGGTTCCGTTGCGCGAAACGCGAGCCGATGGGGCTGGGTGGGCCGGAGGATCGCGATCACACGAATTTGGCGTGAATAATCACCGTTGAATCAATAGTTTCCAAGGGACGGACGGCGCCCAAGGGGAATGCGCGGTGTAACCTTGGGGCATGCTAACTGCTTACATAGAGAGAAACGTTCCGGGCCTGAAAATGCCGAGAACGGAAGGCGAGCGCGACGATGCCGGCATCCGCTTCAAGGGCGAGATCGGGAGCGGCCGAACCTCCACGCGGGACGCATTCATCATGGAGGGAAAACGCCTGTTCCAATCGGGGTACCGTCCGTGGGGAGAGCGCCGCGACGTGCCTGTGGACCCTGTTCTTCGTTTCCACCGCCGGCTGGATGAGCCGGATCCATGGACGGATCCGTGGTGGCCGCTTAGGCCGCCCAGCCGGCGTTGAGACGGCGCGTTTGGTAGGTTGGCGGGCGCGATGATGAGGCGCGAGACCGAAATTGATTCCGGTTCTGCGGGTCCGATATTCTTACTAAGACCCTATCGTGAGGCCCCACACCATCGTGCCCGTCCAAGACGCCTGCGAACGCCCGGTGTCGTCTCTCGATTCCCAGATCGCCGAGCTGAAGAGCCGCCGGCGCTCCCCGATCGAATTCGACGAATGGAAGCCCAGCCCTTTCTATTACCTCTATGCTCCGGTGGGCGCACTATTGGTCTACTTCCTTACGGGACCCCCGTGGCTGGGACTGGGCAAGCTGGCCGCCACCGGACTCTGTTTCGGGTTCCTCTGTTATCTTCCCGTCATCTACAACCGCCTTCGCTTCTGGTTGTTTTTCCGCTGGCCGAATAAACGCCTGCACCGGAGGATCGCATCGCTAGAGGCTCAACTGGGTCGCCGGAGCGGCTCCGGCGGCCAGAACGCATGACCCGTCACCGATGACGACGCAGCAGAGCAGCACAACCCAGACGGCCAGGATTGGCGCCGGCGTTAGTTGCGGAGCCTTGCTGGGTCTGCCGGTCCGCGCCTGCATCGCCATCCTCTGAACCCGCGCGATATTCCCTCCTACGCGGCCAACTCCCCTGACAATTTCACGCTGTGACCTGCGAGGCCGGAAGTGTGTGCGCCGCGGCAGAGCGCGGAAGGCACACCCGGTACGTCAGAGCATCCGCACCTGGGCCAGTACGAAATCGCGCAGATGTGACGCCGCCGCCATGGCCGCTGCGACTTCTTCCGGCCGGACGTCTTCCGCTAGGTCGTCCGGGTACCGACTCTCGATGTAGTATCGTTTGAGGAACACGGCGTCATCCACGAGCAGTTGGAACGAATCGTCGAATGCTATGCAGTCTTCGAGCAGCACATCGACGTGATGAATTCGCTTCGGCGATTGCCTGCGAAGCAGAAGATACCCCTTCAAATACTTCTCAGCCACTTGCTGGCAAAGAAAACAGATGGTGGCCGCCGGACCTCCGTGCTCAGCAAGGATAGATGCAGCGGTGAAGTCCTCTTCAGCCTTCAGTCGCCACGTCTCGAACGTCGTCACATCGTAATCCGGCGTCATGGGCGCTGATAGACAACCTGACCAGTCGCAAGGATTTCCCGGATGAAAGGACCGTTGCGACGCAGCCGTTCCTCCATTTCCTCAGGTGTCAACACTAACAAGTCATACGGCACACCAGAGCCAAACAGTTGCCGCGTCAGGCGAACCTCACGCTCTGGACGCGGAAGCGTCGAGTGACTGATCACCAGCAGATCGATGTCACTGTTTTCTGTAGCCGTGCCGCTGGCGTACGAACCGAAAAGAATGATCTTCTCCGGTCGCTCCGCCGCAACGATTCTGGCTGTCAACTGCGCGATCTGTTCGTGATACATGCTGCCCCGTGCCCCAGTATACAACGTCATTGTTTGCGCTTCGCAGGTGCGTGTGCCGATCATTGGATTCACGTCATCTTCACCGGGATGAACAGCGCCGGGTTTTCTGTTTTTCTCGCAATCCCTCAGCCTTCCCGGTCCGTGCTTGCATCGCCATCCTCTGAGCCGCGCGTAATTCTCTCCTGCGCGGGCTCATTTCCCTGACAACCTCATGCGGTGACCTGCCGGGCCGGAGGTGTGCTCCTACTACTCGACTTCTTCTCCTGACTCTGAAAACCCAGAATGCACATTGTGAACCGACGGGCCGGAGGCGTGTCCGAAGCGTCGCCTACCACCGCTGCTCGCCGGAGATGCTCTTCGAAAGTGTGCGAAAGAACTCAACTGGTGTCGCAAACCGTAGGCCTGTCCGCTGCGCAACGGCCGGCGTGAAGTGTTTGGTGTTGTGCGTGAGAAACCAATCGGGGCGACTCGCCATGGCAGACAACAGTACCGGAACGTCTGCGGCGTGACGAATCAGATGGCGTGCGGCCTTGACCTCCGCCTGGCCTGGATAGGAGACGATCTCCGGCTTCATGAGCGCAATCAGACGGGTGTAGTTCTCTACCACCCGGTTTCCCTCGCCGGATTCAAGCCCGGTCAGGCGGATCAAAAGGTTGTCTTCAACCTCGTCGCGAACCGCTTCGGCAAGAACAAGCCGGCAAATGCGGGCTGCGCACAACGAGAGAACAGCTTTGTCCAGTCCCCAGGTCGAAACTATGCCGGCAGTTAACACGTTCGAGTCGAGGAAAAGACGGATGCGCTCCTTCTGACTCAACGGCCCTTGGTCCGGCGCGTTCCACCTCGTTCTTGCCCTGCCAACTCAGAATAGCGGCGCTCAAAGACACGCTGTCGCGCCTCGGGCAACGTTTCGAGCAAATCCGTGGGAGTGAGTTGACGCCGCTCAAACACGGAGGCGATGGATTCGCAGAGAATCCGGAAGCGGTTCTGTTCCGGGATCAGCATGAGACCTTCTCCAACCCGCAGCACCGCGACGGAAGAACCAGCGCCCAAACCAAGATCATCGCGATATTGCTTGGGAATCGTGAGTTGCCCCTTCTCGCCGATCCGCGTGTTCGCTAGATATTCGACCTGTGACTGGGTAGTGGACATGGTTCAACCTCGTAGGAATATCCTACCACATTGCCCTCCTGCGCGGCTGGTTTCAATCAGAGATCTGATTCAAGCGTGCGTGGCTGGAGTAGCCCGAGAATTATCCAACCCGCCGCGTCGGCCTCTCCTTTCCGCCCTCAGCCTCGCCCACCGCCTCAGGCCACTTCTGTTTCCAACTCACGCCGGAGTTGGCTCATCTTGCGAATCGCCCGAGCCAAGCCGGCACCTGTCGATCCAAGTACATACTCCTGATCGCCGTACCGGCCCACGAAGGCGCCTGATTCCACTCGGATGAATGGTTTCTCGCTCAAGCGAGCGACGGTCGCCTGGATATCCAACTGGTGCGCCTCGGCGAACCTTCGTGGCCCCAGCCTGTGATACGAGTCGTCCCCCGTACGGTGATGTTTTCCGGTCGTTCTATAGCGACGTCCTGCTATCTCGCGCGGGGCGTCTGGGCGAATGCCAAGGCCCTGGAGGGTTGGCGGGAAGAGTTGGAGAGCATGCTAGGGGTTGGCTGCCGGTCAGCATTTCCGATCACTCTCCCGATACCGGATATCGACGGGCGCCACGTCGAAGTCAGAGAAGTCGCCTGAATGCCAGCCATTGGTCCAATCAAAGGCCCCCGAACTACCTGGTCAACTTCAGTCTCTTGAGATCCTCACCCGTCCAATGCGCTTGGAGCTCAATCATCGTCCGCAATGTCTTGATTTCGAATGTCTCGCCAGGCCGGTGAAATGAGACCGTGACACGCCGCCCGTCAGAATGCAGATAGAGTTGATGCGCGCCAGCTTGACGGTCCAGAACGAAGCCGTCTCGGGAGAGGGCCGAGATTAACTCACGAGCCGTTAGGCTGCGCAAGTGCGAGTAGTTAATCGCCATGTCTCAGACGACAACTGCGACTTGAGGCTCGCTGGACACGTGTACTTGATCGGCGGGTTCAGTCGGCAACGCCTCACCATGTTCCATCAGGCTCTCAACAACCATCTGAACCACTTGCTGGATGTTTTTGAGCGCTTCTTGTTGGGTGTGGCCCCAAGTGGCGCCGCCCTGCCTTACCAGCGCTGGACAATATGCGTGCCAGCGCTCGCCGTCCGGCTCTACAACGATCCTGAAGTTATAGGTCTTCATCGGCCTCGCCTCCTCCCAGTGTGCCACACTCCTGTCTGGAAAGGGCTACGCACCTCTAGAATCCGGCCGCGGCACTCGCGAATGTGGATTAGGTACAAGCGCAAGTCCTTAGCCGACATGGTGTCAGAGTCCTATCGCTTCGGCGAGGACTCGGTCGCGGATGTAAGGATGAATCGAGCGGCTTTCGACCACGTCGATGTCGGTCCCTAGCAGATCCCTGAGATCGCCCAGAAACCTCGCGAGGTCGAAGATCGTGCGTCCTGATTCCAGGTCTACCAGGAAATCCACATCGCTATCCGACCGGTTCTCGCCCGTCGCTACCGACCCGAATACACGTACATTGCGGCAGCCGCTCATCTCTGCCAGTCGGATAATCTCGGCTTTCTTTTCCCGCCGCAGCGTGTCCAGCGTAACCATAAGCTTCCCCTTCTCATTTTCCTCCAACGGCCCTTGATATTCCAGCGGGCCAATCTGTTAATTGCCTGCGGTGTTGCTGGCCGCGGCAGATCGCAGCCTCAGGCCACTTCTGTTTCCATCTCACGCCGGAGTTGGCGCATCCTCCGAATAGCCCGAGCCAAGCCGGCCTCCGTGGATCCCAACTCATACTCCTGATCGCCGAACCGGCCCACGAAGGTGCCTGATTCCACGCGGATGAATGGCTTCTCGCTGAGACGAGCGACGATTGCCCGGATATCCAACTGATGCACCTCGGCGAACCTCCGTGGCCCCAGCCTGTGATACGAGTCGTCCCTCGTACGGTGATGTTTTCCGCACAGAGGAATGGCGGACAGGTCGGATGACTTCTGGCCCAGACCGTGCGGCCCGGTGTGGGCTGCCTCGACTGCATAAGTCGTGCGGCACACCACGCAGGGCAGGCTCCGAATCCATCGCAGGTATCCCGGATTGCGGACTGGTTTCATCCTCAGCTCCTCCGCAACGAGCGACGCCCGGTGGTTAAGTTCGCCCCAGGGACGTCCGCACCGCCGTCGATCGCCGCCCTTGACACCGAGCGCTTATCTACGGAGATTTCGGGACTCTTCACCTGTCCGAGAACCGCGGCGCGCTGCTCGACGGCGAGCCCATCCAGTAACAGCTCCCACGTCACTGCCGGCAGCCTCAATGTGAGCGTCTTATGTTCCGCAGGGATGGCTAACTCGTCGGTGACCTTCACCGATGGCGGGCACGCACGCAGGCTGAAGGTGGTGGTCTTTCCTTCCAACTTGCGGTACCTGCCCTTGCTATCGGTTCCGAGGCTCTCGATGGTCCCAATCACGTAGTCCTCCAGCCGTGCCAGAGCGCGCTCGCAAGTAGCTCTGCGTTGGCGGAGCCGGTCGATCTCGAACCGGGCAAAGTCGATCTGTTGCTCCAGATGCGCCAGGAAATGGCCGACGTGGTCGCGCTTCTCGACGGCTGCGGTCAGGGCGGCTTGGAACTCCGCACGGAACTCCTGCTCCTGCTCAGGGGAAACCAGTTCGGCGGTTTCGATGAGGGCCGCCAGCTGGTCCTCGATCAGATACAGCGGCGCGGCCGTAACCGCGGGGGAAGGAACAACGGCCAGGGCAGCCATCACGCCACCTCCGGTTGCGCGGCGATGAGCGCCAGACGCTTGTAGCAAGCCAGCGCCTTGCTGGCCGATTGGAACTGACCCGGGTTCTCGACGCCGGCAAGTTGCAGTTCCTCCAGATACCGGGTCTCTCCCACCTGCTCGCGGACTTGCTCGAACGCCCTGCGCATCTCACCGAAGTTACTCCATGGCTTCCCATCGGGCTCCGCTGAAATGGCGGGGTCCGGCTGAAGTTGCTCCGGCTTGCGGTCGCGGACGTGCGGCTCCCGCGCACCAGACGGATGAACGGTTCCGACGTTGCGCGCATCGGTGTCCTCCAGGTCCTGGGTGAAGAATTCCGACGCACTCGTGGCAATCAGCGTGGCCGCCACCAGGGCGCGCTTCTGCGCCATTTTCTGGACGGTATTTACTGCATCCGCCACATCCGGATTGGGGATGCGGTAGAGCGCCGTGTCCACATCGATTTCCCAGGCGACCGACTTTCCGCGCCGGGTGAATTTCTCCACCGATCGCGCGGTCCCGGTGCGAATGGCATCGCGAAACCTCTGCCAGTGCTCGGCCGGCTTGCCATACTGTCCGGTGGTTTCGGCGCGCTCGATCGCAAAATCGAACTCGCACAAAGTGCGGCGCGCTTCGCGCTTGGGGAGGCGTGTGCGATCGATGTGTTCGGGGACCTGCTCCACCCAGCGATAGCGGTATTTGGCTTCCCAGGAATTGCAGGAACCTTCGCCCACTCCGACCACCCGTCCCTCCCGCAGGAGCCGGCAGCGGTAACGCGCATAGCAGAAGACTTCGCCGCCGTGCTGCGCGCCGGTCCAGTCGATGTCTTCCACTACGGGCGTGAACTCCGGCTCCAGGCCGAAGAAGTTGCACAGCTTCTCGGCTCCCGGCTTGAGTAGGGTGGGCTTACTGGTGCCGGGGATTTCGCCGAAGTCTTGGTCTCTGACCATGATGCGCCGGGTAAATTCGACGATGGCAGCGCGGCGCGCCAGAGCGACTTCCATGCTCATCGCCGGCAGGAACACGCTGTCCTTGGTCGAGGGCGGGGAGGCGAGCACGATTTCGGTGCGGGTGCCACCTGCGCTATCCTGTCGTTGGTGCTGGCTATTGGTGTGAAGTGCTAATTCCTGCGCCATGGGAGCAGTCGAGTTCCCGCTCGGCTGCTCCACCACGCTTGTGTCGTTGCCTTTCTCCGGTACGAGCGCAATGGTCTGGTGCCCGTCTGATGTTTCTCCCTCACTTCTCGCTGCAATTTCTGAGTCGTCTGTGGGCCCGAGTGGCCGCAGATCGAGTGTTGCGTCAGGCGCGACGGAGTCCATGGCAGACGTTCCATTTGCCGGAGCAAGCGGCGGCTGCGGAGCTCGCCGGACGCTCCACTCGGTCCTGTTCCGGCTGCCCTCCTTCACCACCTTCGTGCAGAGCAACAGGGGCTCGCCGGCTCCGATGGCCAGCTCTTGCAATCGTTGCTCGACGTATAGGGGCACGTACATGACCCGGTTATCGGCGAGTGAATACATCACCTGATCGCCGTAGCGGCCCTCAACGTGTTTGCCGTCCTCCGACTGGAGGGCTACTTCCACCGGGGTGTTGATCGAAAACTTCACGACTTCTTTCACGGTCTTTATCCTTTCTTCTTGACTCATTGCTGTTCCTGCCGCGTGGTTGTCGCCGGAGATGCAATTCCGGTCTCGACTACTACGCCACTGCCGACAGCGTTTCGCAGCACACCGGCTGCTCCAGGCCCGGATACAAGGGGTCATCTTGGGCCGTCGTTTGGGTGTTGCCACAGACCGGGCATTCGACTCGGTGGGCTTTCAGTGCGTCCACCATCTCGCCGATGGTCTGGGACGCCATCATGATCGCGTGATACCGCTGACAAGTGAACTCTATTGGCTCGGTGGATTCGTCGTCTTCGTCTTCAACCGGCTGGGGCTCATCAGGAGCGGAGAATGTCTCATACGGGTCACCATACAAGCGGCGGTAATAGTTCCCGACGAGCTCGGCTGCGGTTTGTTCTTGGAAGCGATCCATAAAGCTATTATACGTAGCTGCTTAGTATAGTCAAGAGAAACTTGCGAATACGTAGCAGATTTGTATAAACTCATAACATGGCAGCGAAGAAGAAGCGAACCTTGGTCGATGTTGCCGTGATAGGTAGCTTGGGAGGATCGGCCCGCGCAGCAAACTTATCGCCGGAGCAACGGATAGCGGCGGCCAAGACGGCTATCAACGCTCGCTGGGATGCCTATTACGCAGCTCACCCCGACAAACTGCAAGCCAAGCTGGAACGCGAAGCGCGGAAGGGGACACGAAAGCGGGGCCGGCCGCCGAACAAGAAATCGGCGAAATGAGCGTCCATGACGCATCCGCCCAAGGTTGATTGTGCGCGCGCCATCCAAACATACCGAATAAGGTGCTGGTTCCCATGTTCCTCGTCCTGAGCAGGATAATCCCCGTCTTCGTCTACCCGCTCGGGCTGAGCTTGTTGCTGTTGGGTATCGTCTCGGCGTTGCACCGCCGGCCGGGCTTGACGCGAGGCGGACGCGATCGTGGTCCTGGGCGGAGGAACCAGCCGCGGCCCGGCGGCCCCGGGCCAGACTCCCGAACTAACGGACAGCGCGGATCGACTTTTCTATGCGGCCAGGCTATTTCATTCGGGAAAGGCGCCGCTCATCCTATTTAGCGGAGGCGCTGTTCGGCTCCTGGACTCGGGGCGACTTGCTTCAGAAGCAGAGGCAGCCGCCCAATTGCTGCAGGAATGGGTGGTCCCCGCGCAGGCGATCCTCCTGGAAAACAAGGCGCGGAATACCCGCGAGAACGCCCTCTTCAGCCGCCAAATCCTGCAGAGCCGGGGGGCCTCGCATATTCTGCTGGTGACCTCGGCTTCTCACATGCCACGGGCCTCAGCAGTCTTCCGGAAACTCGGCTTCCAGGTGACTCCCGCGCCTGCGGACTTCCGGAGCTGGGATGATGAGGGCCCGTTACTGAGTTTGCTGCCTGACGCACAATCGTTAGTGAAGTCCCAATTGGCCCTGAAAGAATGGCTGGGCCTTCTCGTCTATCGCTTGCGTGGATGGGCCTGACCCGCACCCCTGATCGCCATTCTCGACTGGGTGTGTCGTCGATTTCGATCTCGTCCGCCATGACAGGATCATAAGAATCCTTAGCGGTTGTCCGGTGCAACACCGTCAACCGTGATGCGGCGGATTGCAGCCCGTAACGACATAGGTTACACTAGTGGGCGTGGCGATCAAGGGATTTCGACACAAAGGAATCGAACAGTTCTTCGCCACCGGCGCCAAGTCGGGGATTCAAGCGAAACATGCTGACCGGCTCCGACTGATACTCGGCCGTCTGAACGCATCGACGAGCGTGCGCGACATGAACTTGCCCGGCTTGGAGCTCCACCAACTCCGTGGAGCCAGAAAGGGCACGTGGGCCGTCAAGGTGAGCGGCAATAGGAGTTTCCTCAGATTTTGAGCCCGTCCCAAGCAAGCAGCAGTTCCAGTTGTAGATTGGGAAGCGGCTCTTCCGGTGGGCCTGGGCTGCTTTGGGAGAGGATGTTCTTGATTCCATCGGCCAG
>Ga0302319_10000036_pt1 | contig 218572 bp, 196 predicted proteins | sample Bog_T0_2_FD_203319 | JGI IMG/M metagenome (GOLD analysis project Ga0302319, IMG submission 203319) | Peat permafrost microbial communities from Stordalen Mire near Abisko, Sweden - Bog_T0_2 | ecosystem: Environmental > Terrestrial > Soil > Wetlands > Peat | place: Sweden: Abisko, Stordalen... | reverse complement strand
TCGAGTTCCTTTCCTTCCTGCGGCAGGTGGAAAAGCAAGTGCCGGCAGGACTTGAAATCCACGCCGTGCTCGACAACTACGCCACACACAAAACCGATGCAGTCGAGAGGTGGCTGCGCAAACATCCATGTGAGTCGGGAGATGAACTACACGATACGTTCTACCTCCACCACGACCCAGCCAAGGGCTACCACATCGACTACGTGTTCGCCAGCGAGGGGATGTCTGGAGGAGTGAATGTGAGTGTCGGCACCCATGTTGAATGGGCGAAGAGGAGCGACCACATGCCTTTGATATGTGATTTTCAATGAGCATACCATTGACTCCATGCCCCAAAGAGCATATCTTCCCGTCCCCAATGAAAAGGTTCACTCAACTCATTGGGATGTTCTCAGTCTTAACGGCATTCATCGCTTACGGTGACGGCCCCCAAATCACTGTCAATAGTGGAAAATATCGGGGCGACTATACCATTGACAATAATCCTTACGCTTCGGGTACAAACTCCACGAATACTTTCCCTATTACAGCAACTTCTGGGACCACCTCCTTGCACTATTTCTGGGTTGGGAACTCTTCTTTTCGCTTTTCTGTGACCGTCGATGGCACGAATACGACTATCGACCCCAAAAGTATTAAGCCTCCAGAATGTGCCTGGCTTCACCCTGGCGACAAAAGCACCTTATGGCTAAACACTGTTCCAATCACAATAAATCCCGGTTTCAAATATGGCGGATACATAAATGGGAAAAAAGTTCCGGGACTTTACTATATGACAGACTACAACCGTGTTGACTATCCCGGGAGCAGTTATCATGGCAAAAAAGAATTTTACCTGATCCCAGGTCTGGTCTGCGAAGTGGATGACGGGAGTTATGTCGGAGGCTCGTCCATGCAATTTAGAGTGAGGTCAGTTAAGGGGGAAGGAGTGATTCCTCCTGATAGCATCAGTCCTGTTGGGGCGGCAACCGCTAAAGGGGACACGTTATTATTCAACACTGCACCCATTAACATTGAAACGGGGGCCTACGATCATCCCTATATTGTTTCAACACTCTATCCAGAGTTAAGCTCATCCAACTCTATCGTCAATTGCATACGCGGACTTACCGCCGGGATAGATAGCAGAACCGAGGTTGGAGGATCTGAATTCTATTTCAAGCTTGGTTCCGATGGAAAGACTATTACGATTGTAGATGTGAATCCTGCTGCGACTGGCGGCACGAATGGCGTGTTGAGTTTCGAGCCGTTAAAAGTCAACGTAACCCCCGGAACAGTTCCGGGCACGAATCAGTCCTATACGGGACAATATCAACTTTCATACAATTATGATGCAGCGCCGTTCCAAGGGGAAATGAGTACTTATTTACTACCGTCTCTTGTATATTGGGTTTCCGTTGGTGGTTCCGATAGTACAATCACAGCATTCAGTATTTCACCGCCTACCAGTGTAACCACCTGCACACCGGGTGGTATCCCGTTCACATTTACGGTGGCGAAGCACCGCAAATGAGAATTACTTCCCCGCGCCAAACACATCCTGCCAATCCACCTTCAGCCGATCCATGATTTGCTGAAGTCGTCCCAGGGTGATGCTCTGTTCACCGTTCTCCAATCGGAATAAGGTGCTCCGTGGGAGCCCTGTCTTCTTTGAGAAGGCGGCAAACGTCATCTCCCCACGCTGTTCCTTGAGGAATTTTGCGAGTTTCTTGTCGAGGGGTGATGGCGTTGGCACCCCTCAACTTTGAGAAAACCCGTGTTCCGTATGCGGAATGTTTTGGGTTGACGGGTGAATCGACTGCTCCTACCACGAAGTGAACGGTGATTATGGCAATTTTCGTTCACAAGACAGGATGGCAGTACCGAACATGGACAGGGTCCACTCTGCGGCCCTTGGTTCTTCTATTGGCGTTGGCCCTATACAGCCACCACGGTCATGCAGCGGAACAGCAAGAGGTGGGTGTGGTTCTTTACGATGAACCGCCGGCCACGTACGTCGATTTAATCCACTTCACCTCAATCGACCGGGGCAACATCGCGTATTCGACAGTGAAGCGTACCAACGGTGAGGATGTTCAAATTGGGCTTGCCAAACCACAAGTCGTACAGCAAATCTCAGCGATCATCCCAACCTACCATGAGCTTGAACCCTAGCGGAAAATCCCGGTATAGATCAAATAGGTGCATCCCTGTGTGGGGACAGGTGACCCCGTCCAAAATACTTTGCGTAAGCCTCTTAACGCTCGCGATTACGGTTCCGGTTGCCGCTGTGGCAGGAACAACAGCGGTCCTTCGATTCGCTGGCATGTATTTACAAAATGTCAATTACGTCCCGGGGGAAGTGGTGGCGTTATCCGGCACAAGTTTTGAAGCGCAGTATGTAATTAACCAAAAGCGTGGTTACAGTCCATTACCACCTCCGGATGCCGTCATTGCAACGGGTCCACTTAAGGGCACGCCTTATTGGCAGCCGATCCCATTTCTAGGAATTCCAGGCATCCAGGGTATTCAAGGTCCGCCAGGGCCGGCGCTGGCATCAGTGGTCACGCATGCGGTTTACACTGGCATAAATAGTCAACAGACTATTCCCGGAAACGGGAACCTTACTATTATCACCGGATGGACAAAGGACGCTGATACGGCAAACGCATTCAATGGAACGACTTTTACCGCGCCCAGCGCGGGAATTTATGCTCTGTCTGTATATGTTTCTTTTGCCCAATCAAGTTGGCCGGCTGGTACGAATTTCCAGATAATTCCAACACAAAATGGAAGTCAGGGAGAGGAGATAAGCTACGGCGTGATACCTTCGGCTTACACTGGAGTATATGCTCTGAATGGTTTTGATTTATTGACTCTCAATCAAGGCGACACTATCGAGATAGGTGTAGCACAAAACTCGGGCAGCAATCAGACCATCAGAAACGGCGGAGCTCATTTCAGTGTAATCCTCGTTTCGAACTAAACGAGGCGCACAAAGAGTAAACGAGCATACCCCGGAGACGGACCCTGCGTCGTGGAAGCCCCTATGTCAAGATTATCCCGACCCGGACCTAGAATGCGCCCGCACTTTATAAATCCAAAGACTCGCCAGCACCTAATCTATCGGCGCATTGATCCAGGTTTAGACGAAGTAGGAAACGGTAAATGAAAGTTATCGTGATATCGACGCAAGGGAAGGGCCTCTCCCGTACCAAGGATTGATATCATGAAATCTCATCTGCAACTGGAAATAACCATCCTCTCATTATGGGTGGTTCTCAGTATTTCCGTCCGCGCATTTGCCGACGACGACCCGCCAGTCACCTTCCCGTCTCCGAACGGCGAATACACGATTGCTGTGTTGAACCCGACCTATTTTCCTAACCAACTGCTTTGGATTACGCGTGGAACGAAAGTGATCGCACGTTATCACTTCGAGGGTCATATTGGTGTCCGCTATTGGAGCCCGTCGGGCAGGTATGTCGCTTTTGACAATCACTTTGGCCATTACGCATTTGTAGTCTGGATCATCAACTTGCGGGATGGAAGCGTCGTAACGGCCCATGGTCCCACATCGGCCTCAGACTACGACAGATATATCGATTACAGCGGCGTGCCGGACATCATGGCGTCGAAGGACGTGACCAAGGCCCTGCATGGCGTGTACCCGAATTATGCGTCGGATCGAAATCGCGACGGCGTTCTCACCCTTGCCTACGGTTGGAAGAAGGGAGACATCCTGGAGATGTTTCATCGCTTGGTCTTCATGGACCTTCTCAATAACAAAAGCGCGGTAGTGGAGGTGCTGACTCAAGACAAGGTTGATCCTTCCGGCATTCACTCGTTCGGAATCCCTCAGGCTAAGCTAATCAATTTTAAATCTGAGCCTGCCGGGGAACCGCCAGAGGTTAGCCTCGTTTGGCCGTAGGTATGCACGCATCTGGGGCACCTGAGTCCCCCTAACCCACGATCAGCGCCCTAAACAATGAAGACCAAAACATTCAAGAGCGTCTTGAGTTCACCAGCGGGGGTGAGAATATTCGTCGTATTCGGTATCTGCCTTCTGGCGGGTCATTGCCTGAGCGGGGAGGCTGGCGGCTATGATTTGAAGCAACTTGAACAGGCCATTCGAACATTCGATGACAAAACAATCGAAGCCCAGAAGGGTAAGTCGTGGGATGCCGAAGAATACGAAATTCAAGGGCCACAGCTTCAAGGGAAGCCGGCGGCAAGCCTTGTTATCGACCACAGCGGAAAGATCGTCATCCATTTCATCCGACGATATGAGGGCTTTAAAGACGAGGCAGAGGCGGACAGCGGCGTGGCAGAGCACATGATCGTTTTTTGCGATGACTCTGAATGGAATCTGCTGTGCGAAGTCATGAATAAGTGGGTGTTTTCAGATGAGAGGAATCCGAGGAGCTATAAAAATGCCGATGACATCTGGATCTCGTTTCGCAGAAACGAAATTCCGGTGGTCATGGAACTTTTGGTCACCAAGGTGTGGCATATTCCGGGAAACGAACTGCAAGTTGGATGGAAACATGAGTGGCTTGGCGTGGACTGAACATTTTAAGTCGTTCCTGCGTCGGCCCGGCGGGTTCCCCTATCCAACCTCGCAACAAGGCACCGGGCGCACCGCCCCACAAAGACTTCGCCCTTTTCCGCTCTGAAGAGTTTCTTTCCAAAAATCCCGTCGAATCCGCTTTTAGTGGCCTCCGCAACTGTCTTGCCAAATGCAGCCTGCCCCGACATGGCTTGAGCTTTTAGGTCATCGACTCGAATCCACCATTCCTCCATGTAATTCTGGAGTTTCTTCTCATCGTCTTCATACAGAAATAAGGCACACCCAATGAGAAGTAGCCCCAAGCCGCCGCAAAGCCAGTGACAGTAGATGATGGGAATGTGAAGCGAGGACGCCATGAGGTGACCCTTCTACCGAGCGTGGTGGTTCCTGACAAGTCTGCGGGTTGTGGGCGTCCAGCCACATCGCGCATAAGGGCCTGGTGAGCATCACGGTGGATTTGATGGAGCAGTGCCATTAACGAGGTGCTAGTGGAGGACATGTTCATGGATCCATGAGCTTCTAAAGAGGAGGTGCAGCCTCCTCTTTTTTAGCATCAAGGTGAGACATTCTGTCCTAGTGATTTTCACCTATTTACTGAGGGTCCGAGAGCGGTATGAATGGCGATGAAGTTGTGCCAATCCCTCCAGTGAACGGTCGTCACCTCCTTCGTCCAAGATGGTTAAAATGGGCGATGGTTGGCGTCCTTGTAGTGCTTCTTTCGTTAGGATCACTCGTCGCAGGTTATGTGGCCGGGCAACCGCCTTGTCCGGAGTGTTTAGATAGACCCCTACCACGTCTGTCAGCTTTTCCACAAAGTGCTTGTCGCGCGAGAGCTTGAAAGTCCTGCTCTGATGCGGCTTGAGTCCGTGCAAATTCCAGATTCTTTGCACGGTCTTGAAACTCACTCCCCTGGCCTTGGCCATCGACCGGCAACTCCAATGCGTTTGTCCCGACGGCTTCGAATGCTGGGTCGCACGCACGGGATAATGGCAATTAATGGCAATGACCGGTTTAAGCCGGGCTCAAGCCGCCACGGGCTTGAGGTGTAAGTGCCTTGTATTAAGTGTGTTGGACTGGAGCCAACGACGGGATTCGAACCCGTGACCTGCTGATTACGAATCAGCTGCTCTACCAGCTGAGCTACATTGGCGTTGTTCCCCGGTTTATCCCCCTCGGATAAAGGGGTGGAAAGATGCTGCGATTGGCCGGGGTTGGCAAACGAAAATTTGTCGGCTTTGTGGGGGTCAGACGGCCCTCACTCCTGGATGCGCGCCAGCAACAGCCCGGCGCCGGCGCAGGTGACGATGGCGCCGGCGAGGAGGAAGAGGAGGTCGCCGCTGATGAAGCTGAGCTCGGCGTTCTGCATATTGACCAGGCGGAAGGCGTGGCAGAAGTGGGTGAGGGGGAAAGTCTCGGAGATCATCTGGATGGCCGGCGGCAATTGCTCCAGCGGGGCGAAGGCACCGGAGAGCATCAGGACGGGCATCAGGTAAAAGACGGCGAATTGGATGGATTGCGTCTGGGTCTGGCAGAAGGCGGAGATGAGCAGGCCCAGGCCGAGGGAGCAGCAAAGGAAGAGGAAACAGATGAGGCTCAGGGTGCCAATCCGCTGGAAGTGCGTGCCGAAATGGAAGTACGCCACGCCGACGGCCATGGCGATGAGGAGGATGGAGAGGGCAAGGTAGGGGAGCACCTTGCCGATGACGATATCCGACCGGCGCAGGGAGGTGACCATGAGCTGGTATAGCGTGCCGGTCTCGCGCTCGCGGGCGACGGTGCACGCCATGAGGGTGACGGTGAGCAATTGCAGGATCAGCCCGATGATGCCGGGGATCATGTAATCGATGGAACGCTCCTGGGGATTGTAGAGGATGGCGGTTTTCAGCGTCCATGGTTCCATGGCGGAGCTGAATTCGTCGCGGACATCCGGCGACAGTTTCTCGCCCATGTCGAAGACATCGACGGGGAGATTGTCGATCATGTCCTGGCGGGATTTCAGTTGGTAATCGCCGAGGTCGGACTCGATCTGGCCCTTGATCTCGTCCCCGGTATTGGTGTCGCTGCCGTCGACGTAGAGGTTGAGCGGGATGGGTTTGCCGTTCTTGAGGCTGGCGCCCCAGCCATGCGGGATGATGAGGCTGCCGTCGACTCGCTCGTGGAGCAGATCGGGCGCGTCGGGGCCATTGGCGGGACGGGGCTGCCACTTGAAGGATTGGTCCGCGGCGAGATTGGCGGCAAAGGCCTGGCTGGAGTCGGTCTGGTCGCGATCCTGGATGGAGACGGGAACGCCACTGAGGGAGTTGCTGGAATCAAACGCGTAGCCGAAGATGAGCGTGAGCAGCGGCGGCAGGGTGATGACCAGGATGAGGATGCGTTTGTCCCGCAGGATGTGGAGGGCCTCCTTGTAGGCGACGCTGAAGATGCCGCTGTTAAACATGGGCAGCCTCCGCGCTGGTGCGCAGCATGGGGTGGTAGCCCTGCGAGTAGGCCTTGAAGACATCCTCCATATCCGCCTCCGCCCAGCGATGGCCGAGGAGCGTGGCGCCGGGGAAGGGCCACGCGCGCTGCCACTCGCGCAGGAGGCTCTCGGGATCGCCCGCGTAGATGCGGGCACGGCCGCTGCGCAGCGATACGCCGAGGACGCCCGGCGCCTCCCTAAGGGCGGCGAGGGCGGGCATGATCGGGTCCACCTCCAGCTCGAGGAGGCGGCTGGCAAAGCTCCCCTTGAGGCCTTGCGGCGAGTTGGTCACCAGGAGCCGGCCTTTGTCCAGGAAGCCGACTTCCGTGCAGCGCTCGGCTTCGTCCATGTAATGGGTCGTGACGAAGATGGTGGTGCCGCCGCTGCTGAGGTCGTAGAGGAGGTCCCACATTTGCTGACGGTGGACAGGGTCGAGGCCGGAGGTGGGCTCGTCGAGGAAGAGGAGCAGGGGCTTGTGGATGAGGGCGCAGGCCACCGCGAGGAGTTGTTTCATGCCGCCGGAGAGGCTGCCGGCGCGGGCGGAGCGTTTTGCCTCCAGGTCGGTGTCGTGGAGGAGCTGCGCGATCCGTTTATCCATGCCGGCCTGCGGGACGCGGTAGGCGCCGCCGAAGAAGCGGAGGTTTTCCAGGACGGTGAGGTCGGGATAGAGGCTGAATTTTTGGGCGACGTAGCCGAACTTTGAGCGGATCGCCTGGCGGTCGCGCCAGATGTCCCGGCCATCGATCGTCCCGTGGCCGGCCGTTGGGCGGGCGAGGCCGCAGAGCATGCGCATGGTGGTGGTCTTCCCGGCGCCATTGGCTCCGAGAAAGCCGAAGATTTCGCCCGGCGGGATGGAAAGAGTGACGTCGTCGACGGCTACGGTATCGCCGAAGACCTTTCGCAGTCCCTCCAGTACAATGATCGAGTCTGGCATGTGAAAAATGCGAGTGTTGCATTGTGGGTGTGGAGAATGCAACTCGCGGGGGCACGGACCACTTCACTGGGCGGTGAGACGGCTGGCCGGTTCTTGTTTAGCCTCAGACTTAACGCAGATTGAGGGAGAGCGGTATCCGCGGCTTCACCTCAAGATGGAACAACATCTCCGGCTATCGCGGCCGGTACGGAATTGGAAAAATCCCTACCGGTATCTCCCTCAAAATAATCTGAGCTAATCTGCGTTAATCTGAGGCTAAAAGAGCACCCTCCATCCGCCGGGGCGGGTGGAATGGGGGCGGGCGAATTGACAACATGGCGGCCTCTTCGTAGCGTCGCGGCCATGCTGATCCGTGTACCCGCTTTTTTGTCGTGCGTGTTGGTTGCATTGCTCTGTGTTCCGGGGGCTCGGGGAGACGCGGGGGCGGATTTGGCGAAGGATTCGGTCTTTGGGCAGGTGGATCCGGCCAGCCTTGCGGGGGGCAAGATTCTGACGATGCGCGGGCCTGCGCTGAATTTTCCGCGCGACCTCACCGTCGAGGCGCTTTACCTGGTGCATGCGCCGGTCGCCCGGTCGGTGGTGATGCACCGGATGTGGGACCCGGGCAGGCACTCGGAGCTGAAGGTGTATGTGCACCATGATTTTTCCACCCACCCGACGCTGGCGGATTTCTCGCAGCCGCTGCCGGGGAATTCCGCGGTCCGCAGGCTATCCGATGCGACGAGCGGTCTGCCGAATATGGGCGATCTGCAGATGAGCAAGGGCGAGGCGGATGATTTCAAGAAATCCGGGGGATCCGTGCAGGGATTCTGGAGCCAGTTGTTGCTGCACCGGGCGACGGCTTTCCTCCAGCAAGGGCTCTCCGGGCTGCCGCCGTATGATTCCTCCGATGGCTCGGCCCGGGTCTCGGATGAGATCAGCCGCCTGCTGGGCGAGCAGCCGCGGGTGCGCGACGCTTTTGCACCCATCATCGCGCATTCACCGCTTGGGGGTGGGGGCGGGGTGCTGCCGTACTGGGAGTTGTTCGATGTGGAGGGGGAGGGGGCTTTCTCACTCGGGGCGACCTCGAGCGTCCAGACTGGCGACTCCGCGCAGATGGTGGATCTCCAATACTATGCCTCCGGCGGTTACTACGTCTTCCTCACGTTCTATGATTTTCTGCCGGTCACCGTTAATGGGAAGGCGTCGACGCTGGTGTGGCGCGTGGATACGATCTCCTCGCTCTCGCTCAGCGACCTGAGCCCGTTTGAGCGAATGGGCTCCGGGGCGGCGATGATGAAGGATATCCAGCGAATCATTAATTTCTTCCAGAAGGATACCGGGCGGTGAGGAAGCTGAGCCTATTGCCGTACCTCGCCGCGGGCCTGATGCTGGCGATGCCAGCCAGCTTGCGCGCGGGCGATGCGGCGCTGGCAACCACCGGCACTGCGACGCCAGCGGATGCGGGCGATGCCACACCGGCCGATGCGGGCATCGTCCCGGGGATGCAAAGTTATACCGCGCCTGCCAGTCATCTTACGGCGACGTATGAGCTGGATGGGGATATCTCGTATGTCGGCGCTGCGCGCACGAATTTTGGCCACAGCCTCCAGGGGAATGTCACGGAGCTGGAGAGTAGCGCCAGGCTTGTGATGGGGCTGCAGCAGAGCGCGGACAGCCCGATCTTCCGCTTTGGCCTTTCGTATCAGCGATATGATTTCGGCCTCTCGAAGGTTGCGCCGTTCCCGGATGCGCTGCAGGCGGAGAACCTGGTCGTTGGCGCGGATTTCTCGCTCTTCAGCTCGTGGCTCGTCCGAGTCGAGGCCGATCCCGGTTTTTACAACGATGCGCGGTCTGACCGGTTCAAGAATTTCAACGTGCCGTTCAGCCTCGGGGGCTCATACATCGCGAGCGAGGATGTGCAATGGGTGGTGGGGCTCGGGATCGATTTCAACCGGCAGTTCCCGGTCATCCCGGCCATCGGGGTGCGGTGGGCGTTGAACGATAACTGGGTGATCGATGCGGTGCTGCCGACGCCGCGGATTGAGTATGAGTGGAGCAAGAATCTGACGCTGTTCCTGGGCGCCGATCTGGACGATGGGACATATCGGATCGGAAGCAATTTTCCGCGGTTCAAGCGGACGGTAACAACCGAGACGACGGTGATGAATCGCAAGATCGTTAGCTACAGAATCGTGGGTCCATTTCCTCCGACTCCCGTTTACGCCTATTACAAAACCCACACCGAATCCACCGAGACCCTGCTTGGGCCGCCACTGAATGACGCGGTGGTGGAGTACGATGAGGTGCGACTTGGCGCCGGGATGAGTTGGAAGGCGACGAAGGCGCTGACTTTTGAGTTCGAAGCCGGATATCTGCCGTACCGGGAGTTTGATTTCCACCGGGCCGATACCCACTACAGCAATAACGACGGGGCGGCATATGGCCGGATGTCGGTGAATGGGCAGTTTTGAGCGGATTGGGGTGGGACGCGTCTCTGCCGCTGAAACCAAGCCGTTCAAGCCACCCCCAGCGCCAGATGTCCGTCGCGGGCGAATTGGAGGCCCGCCAGCGGCTGTGCCGGCACATTGCGGGATAAGCAGAGAACCTGGAAAGATGTGCCCAGCATCTCGGGGTGCAGCAGGGTCTTGAGGCCGCGCGATTCCTGGGGGGTGGGCGGGCGCTGAGCGAAGGCGCGAGCGGCGAGGCCGGTAAGGAAATGGTGCTGGTCGGTGTAACCGGCAAGGGTCATTCCGCTTGCAAGAAACGTGTTGGCGAGGGAGGTGAACTCGACGTGAGAGGTCAGGTCGCAATGGCCCGGGTTGGCGAGCGGATTGAGGCCCTTGCTGTGAACGGCGTAGCATTGCAATGTGCCGGTGTGACGCTCGGGAGCGTAGTAGCGGTCGCGCGGCATGCCGTAATCAACGGCAAGGACCCAGCCGCGCTCGATCTTCGCGGCGAGCGCTTCGGCCCACCGGAGGGCTTCGAGGTTTACCTCTGTTGTGTAGCCTTCGATCTGTGGGACATCGGCCATTCGTTCGAGCAGGGCGCCGCGTTCCAGCGGCACCTCGCGCCATTCAAGATCGCCGGTTAGGTAAAGCTCCCGCCACCCGCCGGCGCGCCAGCGCACCAGGTGCACGGGGAAGGCGTCCACCAACTCATTCGTGAAATGCACACCGGTAAAGGGCGGCAGCTCCGCCAGCGCGGGATACCAGCTTACGTTGCCCGCATGCCCGGCCAGCCTCTCAGCCTGCCGGGCGCGCAACCCTTCAAATCCCTCCACGATCACATACCGCGCATTTTCGTAGAAATCCGGCGCCGCCTCCCTGCACCAGCCCAGCACATCGGCGGCGAAGGCCCCGTCGTGCGCACCCTGCTCGACAATTGCAAAATCCCCCGGCCTCCCCAGGCGTTCCCACATTTCCACAAATTGCCCCGCCAGCAGCTCCCCGTATACCGGTCCCACGCTCACATTCGTGAAGAAATCCCCGGCTCGTCCCACCACCACCCGGCCGGCGCCGTAATAGCCATGCTCCGGGTGATAAAGCGCCAGCTCCATGAAGTCGCGAAACGACATCCCGCCGCGCTCGGCGACGATTGCCTGGATCGGATTTTGGGTGCCAATGGGCGGCATTCGCACAGCCTTCCCGCGCCGTCCCGGAATGTCACGCCCCGTCCTGCGTGCCGGGGCGGGGATGCAAAACAACTTTGAGCCCGGGCCAGGCGGTGGTAAGTATCGGGGTCGGCCCGGGTTGTCCCCGGGCGCATTTATTAAACATGAGTTGGGACTCCTATGACCCCTACGCCAGCCCACGCCGGCGGAGGAAAAAACCATTTTACCGCCGCGCCTGGTTCATCATCCTGGTTCTGCTCTTGGTGCTGCCCACCGTCGGGGCATTCTGCTTTTATCTGCACCTGAAGGCAGTCTACGGGACGCGCGCTGAGCAGTTCGATTTCTCCCAGCTCAGCGAGATGGAGTCCGCCAGCACCATCTACGATCGCAACGGCAATGTCCTGAGCCGCATCTTCCTGGAGAATCGCGACCCGGTCCCCTCCTTCCCCTACCAGCTTACCCAGGCAGTAGTGGCAGCGGAGGATAACCGCTTCTACCAGCATCCCGGCGTCGACCTTTACGGGATGTTCCGCGCGGCGCTCAAGAACTGGCGGGCCGGCCACATCCGGCAGGGGGCGAGCACCATCACGCAGCAGCTCGCGCGCAACACCTTCAATCTCCACGAGCGGACGTTCGACCGGAAGATGACGGAAATCTTCCTCGCCCTGGAAATTGAGAAGCATTTCTCGAAGACCGAGATCATGAATCTTTACCTGAACCGGGTCTATTTCGGCTCCGGTTTCTACGGCGCGCAGGCGGCATCCAAGGGCTACTTCGGCAAGGATGCGGCGGACTTGAATCTCTCCGAGTGCGCGACGCTCGCCGGCCTGCTCAAGAACCCGAACAACCTCTCGCCATGGGGCAATCGCGCGGATTGCATCGAGTCCCGGAACTTTGTCCTGGGCCGCATGCAGGACCTCAAGATGATCACGCCGGAGATGTACCAGCAGGAGATCGCATCCGATCTCGCGGTCAAGAACCGCAAGCCGATCCATACCGATTCCTACGCGGTCGACATGATTTCCCAGCAGGTGGATGACATCGTCGGCAAGGACCGGGCGAACGCCGACGGCTACAAGATTTACACCACCATCGACCCCACGCTCCAGAAGACCGCCGAGGAGTCGCTCAAGGATCACCTGGAAGAAGCGGAGCATCATCCGGGGTACGATCACCCCACATGGGCGCAGTACGAGGAGGATTTCCGGGCGCGCCAGATCGATGACGACCAGAAAGAGCCCGCCGCGCCGGATTACCTGCAGGGGGCGATCGTCATCCTGGACAATTCCGACGGCGGCATCCTCGCCATTGCAGGCGGGCGGGATTTCAACCACAGCCAGTTCAATCGCGCCATCGATTCCGCGCGGCCGATGGGCACGGCATTCATCCCGTTTGTGTACGCCGCGGCGTTTGAGAAGGGGATGTTCCCCGGCACGCTGGTGGAGGATACGCTCATGGACAATCGCCAGGTCATGATCGGCGGCATGGTCGGCATCCTGGGCGAGTGGGGCCCTGAGCGCATCGACAACCAGTACGAGGGCCCGATTCCCGCGCGCATGGCGCTGGTGAAATCCAAGAACGCCGCCACCGTCCGGCTCGGAATGCAGACCGGTATCGACAATGTTATCAACCTCGCGAAGTCAGCCGGCCTTGCGCGGACCGCCGGCAAGGACGACAAGGGCCGCGAGGTGCTCAATCTGCGCCGCTACCCGGCCACCTATCTCGGCTCCAGCGAGATGACGCTGATGGATGCCACGCTCGCCTACACCACTTTCCCCAATGGCGGCTCGCGGCCCACCGAGTCGTACATCATCCAGCGCATCGTGGATAAGAACGGGAACCTCATCTTTGAGTCCCACCCGGAGATGAAGTACGTGATGAAGAACACCACCGCCTACGAGATCCACTCCTGCCTCTCCGATGTCCTCGACTGGGGCACCGCCTACAAGTCCTACTCCGTCGATGGGCTCAAGAAGTTCCCGTTGGCCGGCAAAACGGGCACCGCCTACAATTTCACCGACGACTGGTTCATCGGCTACTCCAGCTCCATCACATGCGGCGTCTGGGCCGGGTTCGACAAGCCCACTTCCATCTATCGCGGCGCATTCTCCAGCGATGTGGTGCTGCCGGTCTGGGTGGATATCATGAACAGCAGTTTCCAGAACTATCCGGCGGAAGAGATTCCGCAGCCGGAAGGCCTGAAGAAATACGAGATTTGCACGGCATCGGGCCAGTTGGCGACCGACCAATGCTACGAGAACGTGACCGACAAGGTCACCGGCCTGGTCAGCCGGCGGCGTACGACCTACTACGAGTTTGCCACCGAGGACCAGGCGCCGAAGCTGAACTGCACTGTCCATACCATGGCCGGGGTGGTCACCGGCGGTGGACCGCTGGGGCAAAGCCCGTTGGATACCGCGTCCACACCCTCCCAGTACCCACGGGCGTCAATCGCGGTCGATCTCTCCCGCTTCTCGCCCGTGCCGATGATGGGCACCACGGTGGTGGGGACGGACGATCCGTACCAGTCCGAGCAATTCGTCCCCGTCATGGCCGCGACCCGGGTGGGGGATAATGCGCTTCCGCCCGGGGCCACGCACGATTCCACCACCACGCCTCTCAATGCCGGCGGTCCTGTGCAGCCGATGGTCGCCGGCGGCCCGGCGCCGTCAGGCCCCGCGACCACGGATGGGACCGTGCGCGTCATGAGGGCCGAGGCGGCCGGGGCGCTGGATAGCACGCAGGATAGCTCGACCATCCACCTGGACCCGCCCGCGCCGATCAAGTTCTAGTGCGGGCGCAACTGCGGGATGGCCACGCGGTTTCATGAGGCAAATCGAGTGAATTCCTGCTGAGATGCGCATCCAATCCCATTGCTTCGCCCGAATTTTGCTACTAACCTCAAAAGTTGTCCGGGGCATTCCAGGAAATAAAATCCGTCGGTTGACGGCCTTGGAAGAGATTCGGCACGTTATTTAACGTATGGACTCCAAAACCTTATCAGTGCTGATCGCGGACGACGAGATTACGGTGCTCGATGCGCTTGCCAGCGTCCTGACCCGGCTCGGCTACAATGTCGTGGGCACGGCCCGTGACGGCGCGGAGGCGGTCGAAATGGTGCGGACGATCCCCGCGGATTTCCTGGTGCTCGATATTTCCATGCCGGTGATGGATGGCATCGAGGCCGCGCGGGTGATCACGGCGGAGAAGCCGCTGCCGATCATTATCAGCACCGGCATCACGGACGAGGTGACCATCGAGGCCGCCCGCCAGGTGCCCGTCCAGGCGTTTCTCACCAAGCCCTTTCGCAAGGAGCAGCTCCGGGCGTCGATCGCCATCGCGCTGACGCAATGGGAGCATCAGCAGGAGGCCGAGCGCAGGCTCCAGGCACTGCTGGAGTCCTCCCGCGCATCGAGCGGCGTAGCGGGCGTCCCCCGCATCTCCGAGGAGGCAGCCCGTCAATTTGGGCTGACCCGGCGCGAGTACGAGGTCCTTTGCAAGCTGGCCGAAGGGAAGTCCAACGCTGAGATCGGCGAGAGCATCGGCGCTGCGACACGGACGGTGGACAAGCACGTGGAGCACATCTTCGACAAGCTGGCCGTAAAGACCCGCACCGCTGCCGTCGCCCGGGCGCTGCACATGGCAGCCTAGCCCTCGATCGTATTGATCTCCACCGGCTCGACCTTAACTCCGAGCTCTTCCAGCCATTGGATGGCTTTCTTGATCTGCTCGCGCTCGCCGCTGATCTCCAGCGACACGATGCCCACTTCCGGCGTCACGCTGGCCTGCCGGACGTTGGTCACGAGGTCGAAGCTCTTGCCCAGCTCATAAATCACCGGACGGGTGATCAACCGGGCCGGGTACATCAGCCAAAGCCGCGAAGTGTCTTGCGCCATAAAAATAAGGTGTGGTGAACGGCGGCCTTGGTCGAGGCCTTTTTGCGGAAGGGGACGTATGGGACCCTGCTACGCCCGGGGAAGGCCCGGGCGGAATTGGCACGGGAAAATCCGCCGGCAATTTCCCAGAAAATAATCTGCGTAAATCTGCGTTAATCTGAGGCTAAAACTTCCCCGCCCGGTCGCTATTGGGGCCTACCCCCCCGCAATCGCCGGCACGATGGAGATCTCGTCTCCCTGCTTCACGGCGGTGGCCTTGTCATCCAGGAAGCGGATGTCCTCGTCATTGAGGAAAATGTTCACGAAACGCCGGACGTTTCCGTTGTCGTCGCAGAGGCGCTCCTTGATGCCGGGGAAGGTGCTTTCCAGGCTGTCGATGAGTTCGCCGATGTTCGCGCCGTGGGCCTCGACCAGTTCCTGGTCGTTGGTCAGCTTGCGCATGGGGGTGGGGATACGGATGGTGTTTGCCATAAATTTTAATTACGCGACATCGGCGGTGACTTCGCCCGCGATCAATTCTTCAAATTCCCGGAGGCTCGGCTTGATCAGGCGCGGCGTGCCGCACTTGCCGAGGATGGCCTCCTGCGTCTTGAGGCCGTTGCCGGTGATGCAGAGCACGATGCTGTCATCCGTTGGGATGGCGCCGGCCTCGATGAGCTTGCGGGCGCAGGCGACAGTCACGCCGCCGGCGGTCTCGGCGAAGATGCCTTCGCTCTCGGCCAGCAGCTTGATGCCCTCGACGATTTCCTCATCGGTGCAGTCCTCGGCTCCGCCGCCGGTACCTCTCATGGCGTGGATGGCGTAGTAGCCATCCGCCGGGGTGCCGATGGCCAGCGATTTCGCGATGGTATCCGGCTTCTGGACCGGCTTGACGATGTCCGTGCCGCGCTTGAATGCGGCGGAGATGGGCGCACACCCGGTGGCCTGTGCGCCGTGGATGGTGTACTTCTCCGTCGAATCGATAAGGCCGAGCTTCTGGAATTCCGTGTAAGCCTTGCTGATCTTCGTCAGCAGCGAGCCGCTGGCCATCGGCACGACCGTATGGCGCGGCAGTTTCCACCCGAGCTGCTCGGCAATCTCAAAGCCCATCGACTTCGAGCCCTCGGCGTAATACGGCCGCAGGTTCACGTTTACAAAGCCCCAGCCATACTTGCCGGCGATCTCTGAGCAAAGGCGGTTGACCTGGTCGTAAGCGCCGTGGATGCCGATGACATTAGTGCCATAGACCAGCGAGCCGAGCACTTTCCCCTGCTCGAGGTCGGCCGGGATGAGGACGTAGCTCTTGAGGCCGGCGCTGGCGGCATTGGCGGCCACGGAGTTGGCCAGGTTGCCGGTGGAGGCGCAGGCCACCACCTTGAAGCCCATCTCCCGCGCGCGGCTCAGCGCCACGGAGACGACGCGATCCTTAAAGGAGAGCGTGGGGTAATTGACCGTGTCGTTCTTGATGTAAAGCTCCCGGACGCCGAGGCGCTTGGCCAGGCGATCCGCCTTCACCAGCGGGGTGAAGCCAACCTGCGTGCCCACCGTGGGCTCCCCGTCGATCGGCAGCAGCTCCCGGTAACGCCACATGGATTCCTCGCGCCCCTCGATGACCTTCCGCGTCAGCACGGAGCGGATGGCGTCGTAATCGTAGGCAGCCTCGAGCGGGCCAAAGTCGAAGTCGCACACGTGCACCGCCGCCTTCGGGTATTGGCGGCCGCACTCGCGGCACTTGAGGTGAGTGAAGTAAGGGCTGAGATTTTTGTCCATGGCTGGTCGTTGCCCCCATCGAGAAAAATCCAGGAATCACTGGAAAAGGCGACAAGTCGCCCATTCCCTCTCATCTTTCCGAATGCCCGGTTCAAGGCATCCAGCTGGATTTGGCACCTGGTCCCCGGCGGTTTCGCGGTTGCGAACCCTCCGGGCGGTTGCCGTGGCTTCAACGGGCCAGTCCCTCAGCCACTCTCGATAAGAGTGCGGGAAAAATAAGCAGTGCCTGCGCCAGCGTCAAAAGTTATTTTTCACTGGCCTGCCGGCTTGGTGGGGGAGGCTGCGTTGCTGCCGGTGACGGCGGCGGGCGCAAGGGGGTGATAGTGCTTCGCCAGGATATTGATGAATGCCTGCGGGCCGCCATTGGGCGCGCCGGTGTACCGCCACAGCGGCTTTTGTCCATTGCTGGTCAGCAGGATAAAGGTGGGGAGATTATCGACACCGAACCTGACCCGCAATCGATCGTTCTGGATCCCGAGCACAACCGGCCGGTTGGTTTGAGGGAAATCGACCGTCAACAATTCGAATTTGCCTTTCGCGTACGCGAGGAAATCCGGCTTGTACAGGGTCTCCGCGATCATCTTCTGCGACGGCGGATCCCAATCGGATCCCGTGAATGCCAGGAGGATGGGTTCTCCATCGGCTTTCGCCTTCGCGACCGTGTCCCAGTAGCGCAGGTTCCAGCCATCCGCGCGCGCCGCCGCGGACCAGAGGAGGAGGATTACTGCCGGGAAAAAGCGCCTGAAATCAGTCTTCATCGCGATTGCACCTTTGTGAGTTGCGCGAAAAATAGGCAGCGCGCCGCGTCCGCGTCAAAATGGGAATTTCAGGGCGTCGGACTTTGTGCCGGCTTCTTGAAAAACGAGTCGAAGTCATCGCCGCCGCCGCTGCTCGTGGAGGCCGCCCCGGTGTGGTGGTAACGCTTCTGGATCTCGCCGATAAACGCCTGCGGGCCGCCCGCAAGGTAGCCCACCTGTTTCCAGAGCACCCGGCCGTCGCTGCTCAGCAGGATGAAAGTGGGAAATCCATCGACCTTGTACTTTTTCTGAAGCTGCTTGTTCTGCGTCTTGATCGAAGGGGGCTGGGGAACGGCATTCGGGAAGTCGAGCGTCACCAGCTCAAGGTTGTCGTCCGCGTATTGCCGGAAGGCCCCGGTATCGAGGATCTCCTGCTTCATCTTCTGGCACCATGGGCACCAGTCGGAGCCGGTAAAGTTGAGCAGCACGGCTTTGTTGTCGGTCTGCGCCTTGGTCATGGCGTCGGCGTAATGGACCGTCCAACCGTCGGCCAGGGCATAGGCGGAAACCAGAAACGACAGAGCCAGGGGTAAAAGGTGGCGGAATGCGGTTTTCATAGGGGAAGTACCTCGCGCAGAAGCGTATCGCCCCGGACAAAAAAGTCACGCCTCGAACGGGTTCCATTTCGCGGTCATTGATCCACGAGAAAAACCTGCTCTCGTTCGTGCAATGCAAAGAGCTGCCGGCGTTGGCGAAGGAAATGCCCCGGCGGTCCAGCCCGAAAGCCGGGGCGCGAAAGCCCCCGGTACACCCCCAACTCCACGCCCTGGGGCGGAAGAGATTGGGTTTTGACCCAGCTACTGCGAGGGCGTATTGGCCTTCTGGATTGCAGCGATGAACGCATCCGGGCCACCCGGCAGGTAACCCTCCTGCTTCCAAAGCACCGTGCCCTGCGGGTTGATCAGGATGAAAGTGGGGAATCCCTTGACCTGGAATTTTTCTTTCATCTGCAGATTTTGCGCGATCACATCCGGTGGCTGGGGAATGCGCTTCAGGAAATCGACCATTACCCATTCGAGGTTGTCCTTCGCGTAATCAAGGAATTGCTGCGTGCCCAGGGTTTCCTGGTCCATCCTCTGGCACCAGGGGCACCAGTCGGAGCCGGTGAATTCCACGAGGATATCCTTGTTATCAGTGCTGGACTGCGTGGTCGCGTCGGCAAAACTGAGAAAATTGGCGGTCACGCCATCACCGAAGGCCGCGGCGGAGAAAAAGAGCACCAACGCCGCGGCGGAGAGCAATCGCTTTAATTCGATCTTCATAGTGGGATACGCTGCAAACGGCGTGCCCCCGGCGCTGGAATGTCACGCATGATCCGGACGGGGCTGGTCCGGTGTCCTGAGTCATTGATTTTTCGTAGGATTAGCGTGGATGGTTGAGGAAGCAAAGTGAGCGATGGATCGCAAGATATCGTCGGCGGACTTGCCCACTGGAAGGGGCTGGGGTTTTGGTTTCGATGAAGCTATTGATGCCCGCGCCAGCGTAGAAGCCGCCAATTTGACAGCCCACACCCCGCGTGATAAAAGCCCAGGAAAGGAAGGTGACGATTGATCCCGATGAAATCCGACAAAACATCCTCAACAGGAAATACCCCCGAAACGGAAACCGCGCCCCACTACCAGAATCAATATCACAAGAAGCATTCCGAGGCCCTGATGGCCGAACGCTGCAGGATGCCCTCGCGATCAGCGAAGGAAGCCTACGCTCAGTACGACCGCCTGAAGGAACAGGCGCAAAGGAACAGCAAACCTTCCACGCGGAGGTCAACGACGCTGAGAAGCGGGACTACCTAAAGTGGGCTCAGGAAACGGGGCGATTCATACCGGAGGATGAATTTAACCGGCACTGGGAGGAAGGTGGAAAACGCGGGGAATCGGAGCATGACGTTTACTATGATGCGGCCTCGATGCGGTGGTTTAAGCGCAACGCACTAAACTTCGACGACGGTTCGATCAGCAGTTACCTGGAGCGCCTCGCGATCCAGCGTGCATTGTTCCCCGACCTTGCCCCGAGACTTGAAGGATTCACGGAATATAGGGGCGAGGTACAGCCGGTGATCTCACAGCCGGATGCGGTCGGCGAAGGCGCAACCGAAGCGGAGATCGGCGACCATTTACGGGGCCTTGGCTTTCAGGAGGTATTCGAGCCGGGCGAGGGGATGAGCAAGGCGCACTCACTTGCCGAGGAGGCGGGATTGAATCCGCCGCCTCTGGAACCACCCCGGCGCATCGGTTGGCTCAACAAAGACGGGGTGTGGGTAGAGGACGTGCATGAGGAGAACGCCGTCAATTCGCCGAATGGCAATGTGAATGTCTTTGATCCCGTCGCCTACATTGTGGAACGAAGAAAGCTGAACTTGAAGCGCGCCGAGCCGAATGTTGCGCCGGAGACCGAATGATCCTCCGCGCGTAAACTGTACAGGGCGGAGCAGAACAAAGCGCAAATGGTGCGTTTACTTCTGACCCCTGTGGGCGCAGAAGTCGGATTCCATTCCCGTTTGCCGGCCAGGCCGGATGCAGAGAAGTCCCTCATCAAAAAAAATCTCTAGGAGACGCAAGTAATCTTCTGCAAGGGTTAAGGAATGCACCCGCAAATAGCCTCAACTCCGGCCATTGACGCCCCCTCCATCGTTGGCTCGGGAAACAGATATATGCGCATCAGGGCATCAAACCTCAACCCCGTTAAACCCCAAAAAAATCAAACCGACAATCCGACCTAATCCGAGTCAATCCGACTGAATCCGACTCAATCAAACCAATCGGCCTTTTTTTTATTTTGGTCCCGTTACCGAAATTCCTTACGCAAAACTACGCACCCGCTGGGGTTCGGACGCCGCGATGACCTCGCTACAACGGGTCAGAACAGGCGCAAGAAAAAGCCTCCGTCGGCCTTTATCCTGAATTTTCAAAACCTGCTAAAACCATTTCACCCCTGAAAACCCTGAAATCCCTGCTCCCGGACCCGCCGCAGCCCATCGATTTTTCCGTTTCCAATTTCCGCTCCCGCCGCGCCGGTCTATATTCAATGTCCCATGTCCGCCGATTCCTTCGTTCACCTGCATCTCCATACCGAATACTCGATGCTCGACGGGGCGAATCGCATCCCGGACATCATCCGGAAGGCACAGGAATTCGGGATGCCCGCCGTGGCGATCACCGATCACGGCAACCTCTTCGGCGCCATCGAGTTCTACAAGGAGGCGAAGGATAAGGGGATCAAGCCGATCATCGGTTGCGAGGTGTACATGGCGCCCGGGAAGCTGAGCGAAAAACAGGCCTCCTCAGCACGGGACGCGGCGTATCACTTCACCCTGCTGGCCCAGGATGAGACGGGATACAAGAACCTGGTGAAGCTGGTCTCCATCGCCCACCTGGACGGGATGTACTACAAGCCCCGCATCGACAAGGAGGTGCTGGCGCAATACAGCAAGGGCCTCATCGGGATGAGCGGCTGCCTGAAGGGGGAGATCAACCAGGGCATCCTCAGCGATCAACCGCAAAAATCGCGGGAGGCCGTCGATAGCTTCATCCAGATTTTGGGGCGCGAGAATTTCTTCATGGAGCTGCACGATCACGGCATCGAGGCGCAGCAGCGTTGCAACGCGGTGCTGCCGGGGCTGGCGAAGGAATTCGGCGTCGGTCTGGTGGCGGCGAACGACGTGCATTTCCTGGAGCGGGCGCATTACGAGGCGCACGATGTGATGATCTGCATCGGCACCGGCTCGAACGTGGCCGACGAGCGCCGGATGCGGTACGTGCCGGAGCTTTACTTCAAATCGCCGGCGGAGATGCGGGCCATCTTCAGCGCGCATCCGGACGCAGTGGAGAATACGCTGCGCATCGCGGAGCGGTGCGACCTGACGCTGGAATTCGGCAAGCCGAAGTACCCGAATTACAACCCGCCGGAGGGGATGACGCAGAATGAATATCTGCGTTCGCTCTGCGAAGCAGGGGTGAAAAGACGGTATGGCTCGCGCGGGGACTCAGCGGAGATCCAGGAGCGGCTGGCGCGGGAGCTGGAGGTGCTGGAGAAGCAGGGCTTCGTGAATTACTTCCTGATCGTCTGGGATTTCATCGCATGGGCGCGCGAGCATGGCATCCCGGTCGGGCCGGGGCGCGGCTCGGCGGCAGGATCGATGGTCGCCTATGTGATCGGCATCACCGATATCGACCCGATCCACTACAAGCTGCTGTTCGAGCGTTTCCTCAATCCCGAGCGCGTCTCGCCGCCCGACATCGACGTCGATTTCTGCCAGAACCGCCGCGGCGAGGTGATCGATTATGTGCGCCAGAAATATGGCGAGCGGGCCGTGGCGCAGATCGCGACATTCGGCACCATGGGCGCGAAGAGCGTGGTGCGCGATGTGGGCCGCGTGATGGGGCTGAGTTATGGCGACGGCGACAGGATCGCCAAGATGATCCCGAATGAGCTGAACATCACGCTCAACGGCGAGGACAAGAAGAACAAGGACACCGGGCAGATGGAGCACATTCCCGGCGCGATCGACAAGAACCCGGAATTGAAAAAAGCCGTGGAAAGCGAGGGCGCGACGGCGCAGCTCTGGCAATATGCGACCGTGCTGGAAGGCCTCAAGCGCAACACCGGCGTCCACGCGGCGGGTGTCGTGATCAGCGATCGCGATCTTTCCGAGTACGTCCCGCTCTTCCGCGCGAATGACGGCAGCATCGTCAGCCAGTATTCCATGGCGCCGCTGGGCGACCTGGGCATGCTGAAGATGGACTTTCTCGGGCTCAAGACACTCACCGTTTTGACCGATGCGGTTGCGCTCATTCACCGGACAGTGCCGGACTTCGATCTCGCGAAGATCCCGGTCTCCGACCAGAAGACATTCGATCTGCTGAACCGCGGCGAGACGGTCGCGATCTTCCAGTTGGAATCCGGCGGCATGGTCAATGTCTGCCGGCAATTCGAGATCGCGGACATCGAGGATATCAACGCGATCCTTGCACTCTACCGGCCGGGGCCGATGGACCTGATCCCGGATTACATCAAGCGCAAGAAGGGGGCGAAGATCAAATACGCCCACAAGCTCCTGGAGAAGGTTTGCGCCGATACCTACGGCATTTTCATCTACCAGGAGCAGGTCATGCAGGCCGCGCAGGTGCTCGGCGGCTACACGCTCGGCGGCGCCGATCTCCTCCGCCGCGCGATGGGCAAGAAGGACAAGGAGAAGATGGCAAAGGAGCGGGTGAAATTCACCAGGGGGTGCAAGGAGATCAACGACATCGACGAGAAGAAGGCCAACGAGATTTTTGATTTGCTGGAGAAATTCGCCGGGTACGGATTCAACCGGTCGCACTCCGCGGCTTACGCGTGGGTCAGCTACCAGACGGCTTTTCTCAAGGCGAATTATCCCGTGGAATTCATGGCCGCCGTGCTCAGCAATGAGATCAGCAACACCGACAAGATTTCCATTTTCGTCGGCGAATGCAAACGGATGGGCATGGTCATCCTCCCGCCGGATGTGAACCGCAGCGGGCTGAAGTTCTCGCCGGAGATGGCCGGGGAAACACCGGGCATCCGGTATGGCCTTGCGGCGATCAAGAACGTGGGCGAGGCCGCGATGGAAGCAGCCATCGAGGAGCGGGACCGGAATGGGTTGTTCAAGTCGATGGAGGATTTCTGCGCACGGCTCGACTCGCGCAAGGTGAACAAGAAAGTGGTCGAGAGCCTTGTGAAATGCGGCGCGTTTGACTGGACCAAACGGGAACGCGCGGCGCTTGCGGCGGAGATCGATGGGACGCTCGCGGCGTCCGCTTCCTCGCAGCGGGACAAGGCGAGCGGGCAGGCCGCTTTGTTCGATACATTCACCGCCGCGCCTCCCCCGCGCCGGACGGCGATCTCGGTGCCGCCATGGCCGAAGGCGGAAAAGCTGGGATACGAGAAGGAGTTGCTCGGCTTTTACGTGACCGGCCATCCGCTGGACGAGTATCGCGCGGAGCTCGAAAGCGGGAAGTATGTGCCGGTCAGCGCGCTGGCCGAGGCGGAAGACAAGGCGACTGTGCAAGTCGCCGGGGCGCTGATCAGCGTGGAGAAGAAATTTACGAAGAAAGACTCAAAGCCGTTTGCGATCGTGATCCTGGAGGACCTGACGGGCAGCGTGGAGGTCGCGGTATGGAGCGAGGCGTTTACGAAAAGCGGGCGGCTGCTGGAGCTGGGGAAGGCGGTCGCCATCACCGCCCGCGTGGACAAGCGCGAGGAGGCCGTGCGCCTCGCGGCCGCGGACGTGCGGACGCTGCCGGCCACCGGCGGAAAACCGGCGCCGCCCGCGGGGCCGGTGGTGCTGCGTTTCGAGCGGCCGCGGACAACGGAGGGACAATTGATCGAGCTCCAGGATGCGCTCACCCTCCATCCGGGCCCGCGGCGGGTGCACGTGGAATTCGTGAATGGGGATGGCGGGAAGGTGGTGCTGAAGCTGGGTGCACAGTACGCCGTGGAGCTCTCGCCAGAACTGGAGAGCCGCTTGGGGAAGTGGCTGGTAAGCGCGTAAGGCGGATAGGACCTATGGGACCCATGAAAGTGCAGGACACGCCATCACGCGAAATCGCGCAAGCTGCCCTGACTGCGCCATGCAATCATAGGTCGTATAGGTCCTACTTCTTCCCACACTCCGGCGCGCTCTCAAACAGCCCCAACAATCCCAGCTTTTGCAGCAGTGCGGCCACGGTATTCGAGGGATGGGTTGCCATCCGCCTGACGACGGCGCCATCGACGGTCAACGTGGCCCGGTGCACCTCCTGGAGATCCCGAAGCACATCCTCCACGGGGCGGGTTTCGCCTTTCGCGCTCCATTCGACGTGCAGGCGGCAGCGCATCCAGTGGGTAAGGAATTGCAGGTTGCGATGGTTGCGCCAGGTCAGGAGGCCCTCGCCGGCAGCCGGCCGGCCGATGACGATCTGCACCGGCGCAAACGCGGCCCGCGCGGCGCGTGCGCGGGCGGCCCACTCAATGACAGCAGCGGCCGGGAGGCGATCGGCGGGCAGATTGGTCATCACGCCATGGAATGTACCGAGCGCCGGCACCCCGGATCGCGTCGCAGCGGGGGGATTGGGCTCGGCTTCCGGGGGCTTGGAGGAGGCGAGGGAGGTCAGCTCTTTCACGCTGCCCATGCGCATCTGCGCTTCCTGCGATTCCCGCGGGGCATCGGCGGAGACGAGGATGTATCGCTCGCCATGATGCCGGACCTCGACGGGGCCGCCGGTGCGGATGGCATGGCCGAGCTGCGCCTGGTTGAGCTGGCGGAGGATATTGGCAAGCGATTCCTGCCCGAGTTCCACGAGCCATGGCTGGGTCTTGAGGCGCTTGAGATGCAGGCGCCCGGCCGCTTCCTCATCGAGCGCCAGCAGCGGCGGCGTTGCTTTGGCATGGCTGGCGAGGGAATTCAGAAATTCATCAATGGAGAAGCCTGTCTTCGTACCCTGTTCCGGGTTGAGCGGCACCGGGATGCCCTCGGTGTCCAGGCCGATCACGCCCGTCTGCAGCCGCTCGCCTGGCAGGGAGCTGTTGAACAGGGTTACCGCCCGGGCTTCCCCCTGGCGGGACTGGATCAGCAGGCCGGCGATTTGCGGCCAGCGTTCGTCGAGCTCCCGGAGCGCGGCGTTGAGATCGGCGGCGTCGAAGCGCTCCTTCTCCGCGTCCAGGCCGCAGAACATCGCCAGCCGCGCGGTGCGCGCCTCAACGTAAAATGGGGCGACCGAGGGGGCATTGAGCAGGCCGCCGAAGATCATGGCCCGCACCAGCGAACTGCTGCGAGGGGCGAGCGGCGCGAGCATATCCGCCAGCGCGTGGCGGCGCGAGGCATCGTCAAGGACCACGCAGCCGCCGAAGCTGTGGATGTTGTTGACCTCCAGCCGGTCCAGCGGGACCAGCGATTGTCCCCGCAACGCCAGTGCCACCAATTCCCGCACTTCCTTTGGCAGATGAGTGAGGTTGCAAATCGTTCTGCCGCGGGGGCCGTTCGCAGTGCGAAAGGACTCGCGGACGAGATACGAGATGTAGGTCTTGCCGCCTCGTTTGGTTTTGGTTTCCTGGAGAAACACGGGGGCTCTCCTTTCGGGATGTAAAGCTACAGGACAGGCTTCTTGATGGTAAAGGCTTATTGACGAAAATTCGGCTTGCGGGCGCAAATGCTTGGCTACGTAAATTTTCGGCTCCGGGCCGGGTTGCGGTTTCCAGTATTTCCAAAAAAATCGCACTTTTTTGGCAGCAACCCGGGAAGAATCGTTCTATAGTAGCCTCGGAGTTCAAGAATTCCTGATCAATGTCCGAACCCGAGAGAGATGGCAGGCAGAGCGCGGCGAGCCGGTTTTCCGTGCTGCGCGGGCATCACGCCAAGCTGCATGTCGAGCGCGACCACATGGTCGTGAACGTGAAGCGGAATATCATCGCCGGCTTCCAGCGGCAGCTCGGCACGCACGATCACGCATTTAAAAAAGCGGAACTGGAGGTGAACCGGCTGAAGCGGGAGCTGGAGCTGGTGAAAAGCGCGGCGAGCGACGGGGATGTTGATTACGACCGGATCGCGTTCGCGCTGGAGGAGGAATTCGACCCGCGCGCCCGGGAACTGGCCGCGGCGCCCCGGCAACTGGAGTGGGCCAACAAGCGCCTGACCACTCTGATGAATGTCGAGCAGACCGCGGCATTCCATGGCCGGTATCGGCGGCTCGCGGAGCGGTTGCATCCCGACCTGCGCCTTGAGCCGAACGAGACGGCGAGTAATTTATGGGACCGTGTACGTGAAGCGTATGCCGCCGGGGATGCGCCGGAGCTGGAGGCGCTGGAAGTGATGGCGGAGGACCTGCCCGATATGTCCGTCGATGCGCTCTCGCAGACAGAGCTGGACGTGCGGATTGCGCGGTTAAAGGCCGAGAATTGGAAAGTGATTAACGAGATTGCCGCGATGCGGCGGGAGTGGCCGTTCTCGCTGGCGAACAAGCTGCCGGACGAAAAGTGGCTCAAATCGCAACGGGAAGAGTACGAGCAAAAGACCGCGCAATTGCTGAGCGAGCGGCAGTTGCTGGCGGAGGAGTTGAACCGGATTCTGGATACTGGAACGGTTGGTTAGGATTGAGCCGGGTAGTGCTTGCAAAGCGCAAAACGCTGATTTAGCGTGCCTGCCCCAATTTTTGCCAGGGTAGCTCAGGGGTAGAGCAGGGGACTCATAAGCCCTTGGTCGGGAGTTCAACTCTCCCCCCTGGCACTTTATTTTGCCCGCAGACCGCAATTTCCCACATCCAGTTTCGATTAAGGCTTGCCCCCGATTGCGCTCCTCCCCTTTATGTGAACGGTCTGGGCTCCCACCCGGTCAATAAGATGATGAATTGGAGGATGTTCGGACATATGGCGTCCTTCGGGACGAGGGTTTTGAGGCACGGGTTGCCTTGCGTTGGGTTGATCGTCTTCCTCGGGACTTTCACTTTCATCGTGGCTCCGGATGACAATTTCGTCCCGGTCCCGGAGCATCCAGCGGTACCAGCGGGGAGCCCGGCGCCAGCGATCTCTGGGACGGCGCAGATCATGCCGAAGGCCATCCCTGGCCAGGGCCCGGCAACCGTGGTGATCGATCCGGGCCATGGCGGGATCGACGACGGGACGAAGTACTTCGCCCTTGCGGAGAAGACCTGCACGCTGGCCGTTGCCCAGCGCCTGCAGCAGATCCTCGAGGCGCAGAAAATCAAGACCGTCCTGACCCGCACCAAGGATGTGTATGTCTCTCTCCCGGAGCGGGCGGAGATCGCGAATATGGTCGGCGAGACGAACAACAACGTGATTTTCGTCTCCATCCACTTCAATCAATCCGCGGTCGAGAGCGTGGATGGGATCGAGACCTATTACGCGGACAAGAAGATCCCGCCCGCGGCCGACTGGACGTGGGTCGGTTTCTTTGACAGGCCGGAGGACGAGGAGCTCGATCGCGGAGCGAGCCTCGCGGCGGATATCCAGAGCGCGCTGGTATCGCGGATGATGACCGAGAACCGCGGAATCAAGAGCCGGTCGTTATTCGTGACACGCCATACGCGGATGCCGGCGGTGCTGGTGGAAGGGGGATTTCTCAGCAACAAAGTCGAGAACGCAAACCTGCGCAACCCGGCTTACCTGGACCGGATCGCACAGGGGATCGCGGCGGGGATCATGAATTATATCAAGACCATGCATCCGGCCATTCCGTTGAAAATGGCGGCGGCCGGGACGGTGGTGAAACGGTAAGATTGAATGGCGGCGCGGACGGTTGCGTCGTAGAATGTGCCTTACCGATGAAACGTGCCTTATTGTTGCTGACGATGTTGAGCCTGGCGACGCATGCCCGGGCGGATGAGCAGACCCTCCAGGTGCAGCAGGCGCTCAAGGACCAGGGGTTTTATTATTCGACAGTCGATGGGAATCCCGGACCGGAGACCGATGCGGCGATCCGCCGTTACCAGATTCGGCAGGGCCTGAATGTGACGGGAAAACTGGACGCCCCGACCCTTGCATCGCTGAACCTCGGCGGCAGCGCGCAAAGTGGCGGCGATACAGCGCAGGCAACGCCTGTGCCCGATATGCAGCCCGCCGACCAACAGCCGGCCCCACCGACACCCGCGCCGCCTGTTGACGAACAGCCTTCTGCCCCGGTGCCTCCGCCACCCGCCGATAACCAGGATTCCGCACCCGCGCAGGCCGCGCCGCCGCAAACCGAGGCGCCTGAAGTGCCGCCGCAGCCATTCGAGCCTGCCGAGCCTGTTGCGCCCCCGCAGCAGCCCGGCCCTCCTCCGTCTGCGCAGCGCGCCTCCATTCCCGAATACTCGGATTTTTTCAGGAAGACCCCTTATGAATCTGCGCCCGGGGTGGTGCAGTTGAGCACCGTGCGGACCGCCCAGGCGCGCCTGGGCCGGCAGGGTTTTTTCCGCGGCGATGTGGATGGGAGGCTCAGCAAATCCTTCAGCCGGGCGATTGCTGCCTACCAGTATGATACCGACCTGAAGAACAGTGGCCGCCTGGATATGGAGACGCTTGCCTCCTTGAACCTGCTCCCGCGCCACCGTGAGATTCCAGGGCCTCCGCCCGGCGATGAGCCGGTGTACCGGGGGATTTGGGTGCACTAGACGCGAGGGCGAATGCGGAGCGCGGAGTGTTTACAGATTGGACACTATCTCTGGTAAAACGCAGCCACCGCCGTCACTACCGCATGGAGTTGCGCCGGCGTCAGCTCTGGGAAGATGGGCAATGCCACGGTCTCCAGCGCGGCGCGCTCGGACTCTGGGAAATCACCGATTTTGTACCCAAGGCTGGCGAAACACTCCTGCAGATGGAGCGGGATCGGGTAGTACACGGCGTGTCCTATGCCGGCGCCGGCGAGGTGGCGCAGGAGCTCGTCCCGGCGCGGCGCACGGATGATGAATTGGTTGTAAATGTGATGATTGACCGCGCCGGATTTGGTGAAAGGCTCGGTGGGCAGCGCCAGGTCGAGTCCTGCTCTTGCGAACTCCTCCCGGTAGATCGCCGCGTTCGCCCGGCGCATCGCGGACCATCTGTCCAGGTGTGGGAGCTTGATGCGCAGGATTGCAGCCTGCAGCGCGTCGAGGCGGAAGTTGCCGCCGACGGTGTGATGCAGGTAGCGCTGCTCCATACCGTGGTTGCGCAGGATGCGGATGCGCTGCGCCATTGCCGCATCGCGGCAGACGATCATGCCGCCATCGCCGAAGGCGCCGAGGTTCTTCGACGGGAAGAACGAGTAGAACCCGAATTCTCCCATCGCGCCGCATTTCTCTGCGCGGCCCGGACCGGGATACTCGGCGCCGAGGGCTTGCGCGGCGTCCTCAATAACCGGGATGCCGCGTTCCGCGGCGATGGCGCGGATTTCGTCCATCTGGCAGCTCAGGCCGAAGAGATGGACCGGGATAATCGCCTTGATTTTCTCACCCTCATGGGCGGCGAGGCACTCACGGAGGCGGGTGGGAGAGAGATTGAATGTGACCGGATCGATGTCCGCGAAGATGATCCGCGCCCCGAGCCGGGCGATCCCGCCGGCGGTCGCGAAAAACGTGTAAGGCGTCGTGATGACCGCGTCGCCGGGGCCGACGCCGAGCGCCATCAGGATCGCGAGTTCCGCGTCCGTGCCCGAGGACGCGCCGATGGCGTGGCCCGCGCCGGTATAAGCCGCGACTTCGCGTTCCAGGGACTCGACCTCCGGGCCGAGGATGAATTGCTGGGACGTGGCGATCTCGTCGATTTTCGCGCGGATTTGTTCGCGGAGCGGTTCGTACTGGAGCTTGAGGTCGAGAAGGGGAACGTGCATCTGGGGAACCATCGTGGAAGGGGTGCGGGACAAGTTCAAGTGCAGGATCAAGGGTACGTAAGTAGAACTTCATAACCCATGGTGATTTTGTGCTAGTAATACGGATTACGGGTGCTAGCAGAACTGGGAGAAAGCGGTTACAGATTTAACCATGACCCCCCTGGCATTGATTACTGGAGCTTCGCGCGGTATCGGGCGCGGCATCGCGCTGGAGCTGGCGCAGGCCGGCGGGCATGACCTTGTGATCAATTACGCAGGCAATGAGGCTGCAGCGCGGGAATGCAAGCTTCTCTGCGAGGAAGCGTGCGAGGGCAAAAGGCGTATGGAGATCGTACAGGGGGATATTTCCCTCGCGGCTGACCGCGCGCGGATGATCGAGTATGTGGAAAGCAATTTTGGGCGTCTTGACCTGCTGGTGAACAATGCCGGCGTGGCGCCGAACGTGCGCGCGGACCTGCTGGAGGCAAGCGAGGAGAGCTTTGACCGGCTCATCAATATCAACCTGAAGGGGCCCTACTTTCTCACACAGGCGGCGGCGAAGCTGATCGTTGGCTCGCCCCGGATCGAGGGGGCGGCGCAAGCGGTCGTGAATGTGACGAGCATCTCCGCCTATACGGTGTCCACCAATCGCGGCGACTATTGCGTGGCCAAGGCCGGGCTGGCGATGATGACCAAATTATATGCCGTCCGGCTTGCCGAGTACGGCATCAACGTGTTTGAAATTCAGCCGGGCGTGATCGCGACCGATATGACAGAGGGCGTGAAGGAAAAATACGACCGGATGTTTGCCGAAGGGCTGGCGCCGATCAGCCGCTGGGGTGTGCCCGCGGATATCGGCAAGGCTGTCGTAGCCGTGGCGAAGGGGCTCTTCCCTTATTCCACGGGCCAGGTTTTTAATGTCGATGGCGGATTCCACATCCACACGATCTGAGCGATGATCAAGATTCACAATGAGCTGAAGCCGGCGGACCTCAAGGGGAAGGTCGATCGCCTGTGGGAACTCTCCGGGCCGAAGATATGGTCCATCGCTCGCGACGATGTGCCGGGCAAGGCGACGCCAGTTTATACCGTCGCCGGGAAGTACACCGCGCGCGGCTGGACGGAGTGGACACAGGGGTTTGTATACGGCTCGGCAATCCTGCAGTACGACGCGACCTACGACGACACGTTCCTAAAGTATGGTCGCGAGCAGACCGTCAAGCGGATGGCGCATCATCTGACCCACACCGGGGTTCATGATCATGGCTTCAATAATGTGAGCACCTACGGCAGTCTCTGGCGTCTGATGAAAGAGGGCCGCCTCCCGGCCAATCCATGGGAACAGGATTTCTATGAGGTGGCGCTCAAGTGCTCCGGTGCGGTGCAGGCGGGCCGCTGGAACTACATCGAAAGCGGCGAAGGCTACATCTACTCGTTCAACGGGCCGCACTCGCTCTTTGCCGATACGATCCGGTCGCTGCGGGCGCTGGCGCTGTCCCACCGGCTGGGCCATGTGCTGATGGGGGAGAAGGACCGGTCGGTTTCGCTGCTCCAACGACTCATCGAACATGCGCGCACCACCGCAAAGTACGCCGTCTTTTACGGCGACGGGCGTGACGCATACGATATCCGCGGCCGGACAGCGCACGAGAGCATCTTCAATGTGAACGACGGGAATTACCGCTGCCCGAACTCGCAGCAGGGGTACTCGCCGTTCACAACATGGACACGCGGGCTTGCGTGGATCATGTGCGGCTATGCGGAGTTGCTGGAGTTTGTCGACTCGTGCAACGATGCGGAGCTCGAGCCATTCGGAGGCAGGCATGCCGTGACAACTCTGCTGCGCTGCCCGGCGGAGGCGACCTGCGATTTTTATATCGATCACACGCCGGTCGACGGCATCCCCTACTGGGACACGGGCGCGCCGGAGTTGCACCGGCTGGGCAATTACCTGGACGTCCCGGCGGACCCGTACAATGACTTCGAGCCGGTGGACAGTTCCGCTGCGGCGATTGCCGCGCAAGGCCTGCTGCGGCTGGGCGCGTGGCTGAAGAAGCGCAAGGAGACCGATGCCGGCCAGCGCTACTGGCAGGCGGGTCTCACTGTGATCAACACCCTCTTCGACGGGGAATACCTGAGCGCGGACCCGAATCACCAGGGGCTGCTGCTCCACTCGATCTATCACCGGCCCAATGGCTGGGATTACACGCCGCCGGGACGCAAGACGCCGTGCGGGGAGTCGAGCATGTGGGGCGATTACCATGCGCGGGAGGTGGCGCTTTACCTGCGGCGCGTGATCGAGGACAAACCGTACCTGACATTCTTTGGACCCTCAAATTCGTAACCGATGATTATTTCCGATCTCGACCAAATCAAAGGCCGCCGCTATCCCGCGCGCCGCCTGACGCAGAACCTTGTAGGAGGCGCCGCTCCCATCCAGGCGACGAATTTCTCCGTCGGCAACGTCACGCTCGACCCCGATGGCGGCCAGGTCCCGTGGCACAACCAGGAGCAGGAGGAAGTCTACTTCATTGTCGAAGGAACCGGTGAGATGTGCCTGGGCGAAGAACGCAAGACGGTGACAGGCGGGCAGGCGGTTTACATCCCTTCCGGCGTCTTTCATCAATTGACCAATGTCGGCTCCACGCCGCTGCGGATGATCTATTGCTACGGCCCCGCCGGGGATGTCGCCCATTGGCGGCAGGAGCTCTCCGGCACATTGCCGAAGGCCGGCATCGACGTCCCGGCCCTGCCGGCCGGCGCCCGGCCGCAATGCACGGACAAACCCGCAGACGCCGCCTGATCGATCTCACTTTATCAATCGCAGCAAATCCAGTATAACAGCCATCCCCGGCAGTTCCCCCTCCCCAACCCCCCCACCACCATGAATAACGGAATCAAGACCCATCACGTCGGCATCATCATGAACGGAGTCACCGGACGGATGGGGACCAATCAACATTACATCCGCTCCATCCTTGCGATCATTGAGCAGGGCGGGGTGCGCGTTGGCGATGGGGAAGTCATCATGCCGCGTCCCATCCTCGTGGGCCGGAGCGAGCCGAAGCTGCGGAAGTTGGCCGCGCTCAATGATGCGGTGAGCTATACGACCGACCTCGAGGCCGCATTGGCAGACCCGGCCAACCAGATTTACTTCGACGCCCAGACTACCGGCCGCCGCGCCGCCGCCGTCAAGCGGGCCATCGCCGCCGGCAAGCATGTCTATTGCGAGAAGCCGACGGCCGTCTCCACCGAGGCAGCCTACGAACTGTACCAGGTCGCCAAGAAGGCCGGCATCAAGAACGGCGTCGTTCAGGACAAGCTCTGGCTGCCGGGTATGGTCAAGCTGAAGCGGCTCATCGATACCGGATTCTTTGGCGAGATCCTCAGTGTCCGCGGCGAGTTCGGCTACTGGGTCTTCACCGGCGCCGATGGCGGCGATCCGCAGCGTCCGTCGTGGAATTACCGCAAGGAAGACGACGGCGGCATCATCGTCGACATGCTCTGCCACTGGCGGTATGTGATCGATAACCTGTTTGGCAACGTCAAGGCCGTGAGTTGCCTGGGCGCGACCCACGTGAAGCAGCGCATCGGCGAGGATGGCAAGCCATACAAGTGCACGGCCGACGACTCGGCGTACGCCACCTTCGAGCTGGAAAACGGCGTCGTCGCCCAATTCAACTCCTCATGGACCGTTCGCGTCCGGCGCGACGATTTGCTGACCCTCCAGGTGGATGGCACCCATGGCAGCGCTGTAGCAGGCCTGCGCGATTGCGTCGCGCAGCATTCCAGCGCGACGCCGCGGCCGACGTGGAATCCCGACATCGACAGTCCGATTCGCTTTTTTGATAATTGGACGCAGGTACCCACCTACAAGCCGCTGGACAACGCTTTCAAGGTGCAGTGGGAGCTTTTCCTCCGGCATGTGGTGCTTGACGAGCCGTTCCCCTGGACGCTGCTGGAAGGCGCGAAGGGCGTGCAACTTGCGGAGCTTGGCCTGGAGAGCTGGGAAAAACGCTGCTGGCTGGATGTGCCGAAGCTGGAGGCCTAGGGGTAGCGGTAACGGAAGTTAACGCACCCAAGATATAGTGGGCGTGGCGGCATTTACTTGAACTTACACCTACACTTGAACTTGAACCTGCTGCGCTGTGCGGCGCGGACACCAGGGGGTTCAAGTTCAAGTGTAGGTGTAAGTTCAAGTACCCGGCAAACCCACCAAATGCATTCTTCCTGTTGACGCGGCAAGGAGCTTGCTTAGTCTGAGTGTTGAGCATGATCACGCTGATCCGTAAAATCTTTTGGTTCGCACTCTTCCTGGTCTTTACGCTGGGGTTTGTGACCTTGTGGGATAATGGAATCCCCAACACCGGCGCGCAGTTCACCACGAACGCGAAATCGGAAGTGGCGGATTTGATGACCATGATCCGGCCGATCAAGCGGCCGGCGGACAAGAGCGACGAGCCGGCGCAGTAGAGGATTCGGCGAAGGCCGCCGGTTTTTTTGGCTTCAGGCACGATTCACTGTTGAGCGAAGAGCGGGGAACGTGCAAAGTGAAGGTTCCGAATTGCCGCCCCCCCAGTACCTATGCCTGTCAAGACCGAACAAGAACTCCCAGACGATGCACGCAAACTTTGGCTCAAGGCGCTCCAGGCGCTTGAGTTGCGAAATTACGGTTATGTGATCTCGCTGGTGCAGACGGTGCTCAAGGAAACCCCGGACTTTTTGCAGGGCCGCCGGGTGTTGCGGCAGGCGGAGGTCACGGCCACCAAGGGCAAGAAAAGTTTCATGGGCGGCCTCTCCGTCGGATCGATGAAGAGCGGCGGTCTCGTCAAAAAGGACCCGAAGAAGGCGATGGAGGAGGCGGAGAAGCAGCTTGAGACCGATCCCTACAGCCAGAGCGCGAACATGCTGCTGCGCGACGCCGCCATGGCCGCCGGCTACCCAGAGGTGGCTTCCTTTGCGCTGGAGACCATCGTGGCCGGCAACCCGAAGGACACGAAAGCTCTGCACGAGCTGGGCGCCCACTTTTACGAGAATGGCCAGGCGGACAAGGCGGTCGAGATTTACACAAAGATCGCCGAGATCAACCCGGCCGATCTGATCGCGGTCAAGAAGGCCAAGGACGCGGCGGCGCGGTCGTCGATGACCTCCGGGAAATGGGAGGAGGTCGCGGCATCCGAGGGAAAGATGGATTACCGGACCCTGATCAAGAACAAGGATGAGGCCGTCTCTCTGGAGCAGAAGAATCGCGTGGTCAAGAGCGAGGAGATGATCGATGCGCAACTGGAAGAGTTGCTCGCGAAGTACTCGGAGAGCGAGGCGAACCAGCAAAACGTCGACCTCGTGCGGCGGATCGCCGTGCTCTACGAGCAGAAGGAAGATCTCGCGAGCGCCCTGCAATGGTACGAGTACACGGCGCACCTGATGAATAACACCGACCCGGCGGTTGCGCGGAAGGCGTCGGACATCAAGCTCAAGATCCTCGACAACACCATCGCCGAATTTGAGACGTGGCTGGAGCAATACGGCGCGGCGGAGAACGCGGACGAGGTCCGGGCCCAGCTCTCGGGCCTTCAGAAGGACAGGGCGGAGACGCTCCTGGTCGATGCGAAGAAGCGCGTGGAACGCAACCCGACGGACAGCCTCCTGCGCTTCGAGTTGGGCGAGCAATTACTGGCCGCCGGCCACCCCACGGAGGCCATCCCGGAGCTGCAGCAGGCCCGCAAGAACCCCAGCGTCCGCCTGCGGGCGATGGATTTGCTCGGCCAGTGCTACGAGATGAAGAACATGCTCGATTTCGCCGTCCGCACATGGGCCGACGCCTGCAAGGAGATGGGCGTCATGGACGACCTTAAGAAAAAGATCACCTACAATCTCGGCCTTTTGCACGAGAAGATGGGCGACAAGAAGGCCTACATCGAGCGGATGAAGGAAATCTACGATACCGACTACGGCTACAAGGACGTGGCCCAGCGGGTGGAGAGCAGCTACGGAGACTAGCGCGAATTTTTTCTTGCGTTCGACGCGGTTCCACCTATCTTCCTCCCTCCCTAAGAAAACTGTATGGCAAAAACGAGTTGGATCGAACGTGAAAAACGGAAATTGGCGACTGTGAACAAGTACGCCGCGCTTCGTGCTGAACTGAAGGCGAAGAAGGATTACGTCGGCCTCACGCAGCTCCCGCGCAACGCCAGCCCCAGCCGGCTGACGAACCGCTGCCAGACCAGCGGCCGGCGCCGTTCCTTTATCCGCCGCTTCAAGCTTTCCCGTATCGCATTCCGCGAGCTTGCCGTACAGGGGATGATCCCGGGGGTTACGAAGTCGAGCTGGTAGGTTTTTACCACCTGGCTCCCTTTGAAAAGGCTCGCGGCCGTGCGGTCGCGAGCCCTTCTTATTTCCCATGCATGCGACTGTCGATGCCGCTGTGTTGAGCTATACCATTGCCTCCCAGTGGGATGCGCCGGACATGATCCTCTTCAAGCTCCTTGGGGTGCTGCTGATCGTGGCGGTCAACGGGTTCTTCGTCATCGCAGAGTTCTCGATCGTCAAGATCCGCTCCACGCAGCTCGATCCCCTCATTGAAAAAGGGGACAAGCGCGCTGCGATGGCGCTGCATGTCACGAAGCACCTCGACGCCTATCTCTCCGCCACGCAGCTTGGGGTTACGATGGCCAGCCTTGCGCTCGGCTGGGTGGGCGAGCCTTATGTGGCGCAATTGATCGAGCCGTTTTTCGGGCTCGCAGGGGTTCACTCGCCCGTGGTGGTCAATGCCATTGCGGTGATCCTCGGGTTTGCCGCGATCACATTCCTGCACATCACGCTGGGTGAACTGGGGCCAAAGTATCTCGCGATCAATGATCCGCTGGGGGTGTCACTGCGCGTGGTGCGGCCATTGCGGATTTTCTTCGCAATCTTCCGGCCGGCAATCTGGGTGCTCAATCGATCCTCGAATTTCATCCTTAAGGACCTTTTCCGCATCAACCCGGTTGGCGGTGTGGAGCTCGCGCACAGCGAGGACGAATTACGGCTGATCCTTGCCGAGAGCGAGGAGGCCAGGGAGGTGACGCCGCTGGGGAAGGAGATCCTCATCAACGCGCTCGATCTGCGCCGGCGCGTGGTCCGGGACATCATGACCCCGCGCGGGCATGTTATTTTTCTCAATACCGAGCAGAGTTTTGAGGAGAACCTGACGACGGCCCAAACATCGCGGCACACGCGGTTCCCGCTTTGCGAGGGCCATCTCGATCACACAATCGGCCTTGTGCACATCAAGGATATGCTCTCGCTCACGCGCGAGGCGGAGCCGAACCTGCTGCGCATCAAGCGCGACCTGCTCCCGGTGCCGGAAATGATGCCGTTGGAGAAGCTGCTCGAGTTCTTCCTCAAGAAGCACGCGCACCTCGCCCTCGTGATCGATGAGTACGGCGGCACCGTCGGCATAGTCTCACTGGACAATGTGCTGGAAGAGATCGTGGGCGACATCCAGGACGAGTTCGACGCGGACCTGGTGGAGTACAAAAAGATCAGCGACGATGAATTCGTCGTCGAGGGAGCGCTCGGGCTTTACGAGGTCAACGACCTCATTGGCCTCGAGCTGGAGAGCACGGATGTGAGCACCATCGGCGGGTACGTTACGCATTTGATCGGGCATCTGCCGCGCAACGGCGAGCAGGTGCGCATCGACGGGTACATGGTCACCGTCACCAAGTCGAATGGCCGGCGGGTGGATCAGTTGAATTTCAAGAAAGTGCCGGAGGCAACACCGGCGGAGAAAGCGGCGGGCGAGGGGAGCGAGAAGGGAGCGTAGGCTCAGTTCTTAAAATTCCGCGTCAGCACCAGCTCCATCCCGTTGCTCTTGCGTTGATAATCCACCTCGTCAAACGCGGTGCGGATCAGGTGCAGCCCAAGCCCGCCGGGCTGTACGGCGTCCAGGGGGCGACCGGTCCATTCCGTGGGTGTTCCGTTGCAGGCGCCGTAATCACGGAGCCGGAAGCGGAGACTGCCGCTGAGCTGCTCGCAGCAAAGGCCCATGAGATGGGCCTCCTCGTGCTGATAGACATGGCGGATGACATTGGCGCACGCCTCGTCCACGCCAAGAACCACGAGGTCGATTTCCTCGCCTGGCAATCCGGCGTCAGCCGCGAATTGCCGGACCAGGGTCCGGACGGCGCTCAGATTTGCGGGGTGGCTGGCGAATTCGATCTTCCGCTTCATCAAGATTGGGGCGGAGGGTGCAGAGCCCTCATGCAAGTGCAGCATCCGGCTTGAAACGCACCAGAGCAAGTCCCGATGAACGCGCATATGCCCTTCTCATTTCATCAGTGGTTCCGTTGAACAAAACCGGCGCATGGCCCGTCCCAATGAGGACAAGATGAGGTGTGCAAAAGCGCTGGCAAAAATAAACGCCGGGCCGCATCCTGTCCCATCCGCAGAAGCTTGTCCAAAAAATGAAAATCGCCCTTTGCACCGCACTCGTTATCGGCACCGGCACAGTCTCACTCTTGGCAGACCCTGATACCGCGTACCAGGCCCTGCGCACCATCGGATCCGAGCGCGGGTCCGAAACGTTGAAACATGTGATCGAGGTGGAGGGTCGCGGCGGCGTGCCGCAGCCGGTGGAGTGGCGCGTAGTGCTGGATGACCCGGCTGCGCGCGGAGGCGTCCGGGAGCTGGATGTTTCGCATGGCAAGATCATCGGCGAGCATACTCCCGTCAAGGCATACACCGGATCGGCCGATGGGGCATTGATCGATTTTCACAAGCTCAACCTCGATTCCTCCGGCGCATTCACCGTGGCTGAGAAGCAGGCTGAGAAAGTGAAGGTGGGCTTTGACGCGGTCGATTATACCCTGCGGACCGGCGACGGCCCGGATGCGGGTCCGGTTTGGGTGCTGCACATGGTGGATGACAAACACCACAGTGTCGGAATGATCTCGCTGGCCGCGGATACCGGCGTGGTGGCGAGTACGGATTTCTCCGGGCGTGCCACGGAAGAGCCGATTGTCGATGCCGGTGGACCGTCCGTGGCGCCGCCGGCCGTCGCGCCGCCGCCGAACATGGTGCCGGCAAATGCACCGCCAGAGCCGCCGCCCGCCGAGCCGCCGCCAAATTACACGGTACAGACGACCGACCACGATAATCTCTACAACCCCGCGGCCGTGACCTCGCCGACGCCGGTGGACGATGACTCCACCGATCCCCAGGATACCCAGGGCCTCCGGATCGGACACCGCATCAAGCAGGCGTTTCTATCGGCAGGGGAGTCGCTGAAGAATTTTGTGACAGGGCAACACCCGGGGAATTAGGACGGGGAGAGTGCGGATTGCGGAATTTATGATGGCGCTCGCGTCACGGGATGGTCGTCCGCAGGACTGACGTCCCTTCCGTGGCTGGATGCAGGGTGCGGTCTTCCAGTGCTGCGGGGACCAGGAAAAAATCACCTGGCTTGAAATTGTGCCCGGCTGAGGTGACGAGGCCGGTGAGGACTGTGAAGATAGCGAAATCGCCCGTGGGCACGGCTTCGCGCGGGGCGTCGAGGTTCCACTTCTCGATGTAGAAATGCTGGCATTTGACGAGGTGATCGCCTTCGGGGCTTTGCAACTGGGGCTCGAAATCGGTGAAGTCGATGGACTGAAGCGACTCCTCAATGTGGAGCTGGCGGGTCTTGCCGTCGAGGCCGACGCGGTTCCAGTCGAAGACGCGATAGGTGGTGTCGCTGTTCTGCTGGATCTCCACGATGACATTACCGGCGCCGATCGCGTGGATGCGGCCGCTGGGGATGAAGATGCAATCGCCGGGCGCAACCGGGACGCGGTGGACCGTCTCCTGGACGGAGCCGGTACGGAGGGCCTGCTCGAAGGCGTCGCGCGTTACACCGGGCTTGAGGCCGGCGAAGATGTCGCCGTCGCCATAGTTGTCCAGGATGTACCACATCTCGGTCTTCGGCTCACCGTTGAGCGATGGGGCGATGTCCGCCGGGGGATGGACCTGCACGGAGAGCCGCTCCTGGGCGTCGAGGAGCTTGACGAGGAGGGGAAAACGCTCGGATGGGGCGATGCGGTCGCCGAATATTTGCGGGCGGTACTCGGTCCAGAGTTCGTGCAGGGTTTTGCCGCGGAGCGGATCGTTATGGACGACGCTCTGGGCCTCGGGGCGATCGACCAGCTCCCAGGCCTCGCCGATTCTGCCATGGGTCGGGAGGCGTTTGCCGAAGTGGGTCTCCATCCGGCGTCCACCCCAGACGCGATCCATGAAGATGGGCTCAAAGATGATGGGAGCAGTCAGGCGCATAAGGGAGACATTCCAGGCAGGAGGCGGGGAGGACAACGGAAATTTTTCAGAGGGGAGCCTGAGTGCAATTTATCCTCCACCAATGAGCACCAGGGCGCCGATGAGGATGAGCCCGCCGCCGAGGTATTGGTGCCAGCCGAGGCGCTCGTGCAGGATGATGGCGGCGAGGGCGATGGCGAAGACGACGCTGAGCTTGTCGACGGGCGCGACGCGCGAAGCTTCGCCGAGCTGTAGCGCGCGGAAGTAGCAGAGCCACGAGAGGCCCGTGGCAATGCCGGAAAGGACGAGGAAGAGCCAGTTCTTCCCGGAGAGCGCGAACAAATTCCGGATTGGCGCGGTGCCAAGAAAGACCGCCCATGCAAAAACCAGGATGACTGTGGTGCGGACGGCGGTGGCGAGATTCGAGTCGACGCCGGCGATGCCCATCTTCGCGAGCACGGCGGTGATCCCCGCAAAAAACGCGGAGGCGAGCGCCCACCAGAACCAGGTCATACCGCAGCGCTAATCCAGCGGCGCCCCATGCGCAAGCCCCGCATTGCGGGCGGACGCGAATACCGTGCCGGCAAGGATGAGCGCGCCGACGGGCTGGATCAGATGCGTATACGCGCTCTGATGCTGATGCGCCCAGGAGGTGACCATCTGCGACGCGATGAGGAATGCGTAACTGGCATACGCGCCCCGGACGAGCGTGGAGCCATTCCAGCGCCCCCATGCGAGGATGAGCGCGGGAGCGAGGATCACGTACGTGGAGGATTCAGTGGCCGGTCCAAAAAGCAGCATCCAGCACGTGCCGAGAGTGAGGAGGAGAAGATCGAGTTCGTCTGCGTCTGCGCTGCGTCGTTTGATCATCCACAGGTGTGCCGCCAGCGCGGCGCCGGACGCGGCCTGGAGCATTGCCCAGCCCATGGTGGAGATGGGGACATGGAGCACGCGCAGGATCAGCCAGAAATCGCGGTAAGTGCCGTAGTAATTGAGCGTCCGCCGGGGGTCCTGGCCGAGGGAGTGGAACCAATTCCCGTATTGCGCCCATGCGTATGCCGGGCGTTGAAGGACCAGGGACAACGCGAAGATCGCCACGAGCGCGAACGCGAGCCGCCACGGGAATGCGCGCGGATGCAACATGCAGAGGAGCAGCCCCAGCGCAAGCGGGTAGACCTTGAAGTAAGTGGCCACGCCCACGCAAAACGCCGCGATCATCCAGCGCTCCGCGCGGCAGGCGAGGATCGCGGCCATCAGCAGGCCGATCACCAGCGGATTCGCCTGGCCGTTGTAGATATCCCCCAGTGACAGCGGCAGCAGGAGAATCCAGGCGATGGCCGCGCCGTTGACAGTCAGCGCCGGCGTGCGCTTGAGCCATGCCGCGACGGGGGCGAGATAAATGCCGATCGATAGCACCCTCCATAGGACCCCAGCCACGCGATCCGGCAGCAGCGCGAATGGGGCGAAGAACGCCGCCGCGAACGGGCTGTAGATATACTCATCGACCTTCGGGTAAAGGTCCGTGCCGGCCAGCCACCGCGCCCCGCCGGCGCGGAAGACTTTATAGAGCGTGTTCGAGTTCGGCTTCAGCCAGACATGCGCCAGGATCACGACGATGGCGATGAGCCAAAGCGCCGCGGCGAGCTGCAACGCGCGGCTCCCGGGCTTGCCCGAGTCTGTTTGGGCAGCAGTCAAAGCGTGTGGTCAGCCGAAAATCGGGACGATATGCCGCTCGTACAAATTGGTGGTCACGTTGCGGGCGATGATGGCCTCGTTCGCCTTGAGCGCGTCGGTGTACCGGCTCCCCATTTCCGCGGCGATCTTGAAGGAGACGTGGATCAACTGGCGGAAATGCAGGTTATACGCCGGGTTCTTCGGATCGTGGCGCAACGCGGCGACGTAGGTTGCGGAATCCCATTGATCCACCGTCGAGGGCGCGGGAAGGCGGCCCTGGTCGATATCGATGACGGGTGCATAGGGCGCGGTGAGTTCGGCAAAGCGGTGCATCGCGGCACCGTAGATTTCCCGGGCGATCTCCAGCCCTTCGCCACCGGACTCGGCGAGGCCGATCACTTCCTCCAGCCAGGTAGTGCCGGCGGTTTTGACGTGCAGGCCGGCGTCGTGCTTCTTGATGAGGCGATTGATGATGCCGTAGAGCGAGAACTTGTCGCTGCCGGAGTGGACGCTGAGCTTGAGGGAAGGGGGCAGGCCGAATTCCTTGACCGCAAAGGCGATCACGCAAAGGTCCGCCTCGAATTCCCTCTCGAATTGCGCGACGTCGCCGACGTAATCGACCCCCTTGTTGAAGCGGCCGGTGAATTTCGGCGCGATGGTTTCCGCCGGGATGCCCTCGCGGGCGATCATGGCGAGGATGAGAAACAGGTCGACCGGCGTCTGCGGCCTGTCGGTTTCATCGACGGAACACTCGGTGACGAACTCCGGGCTCCCCTTGCGCTCCAGGATGCGGCGGTAGATTTTGCCCGCCTCCTGCACGGCGAGGAGGAACTTGGCTGCGACTTCGCGCACGCTCTCCGTTGTGAGAAGGAACGGCTCCGGGATGCCGGGGATCGAGAGTGAGCCGAGGTACGGCTTCATCGAGGCGACGAATGTCTCCACCGATTCAGCCGAGGCCGGATGACCGACAAAATCGGCGACATCCACGGTGAAGAAATCGCTCCAATTGACGAAACCATCCACGGTCTTCAGGCCGATGTGATCGGCATCGACGTAAAAGGCATCGTTCCAGCCGAGCGCGGCGACGGCGGCATCGGCCTCCGCGCGAAGGTCCTCGGGCTTGGTTTTCACGAGCATGTGCTCGCGGTTGGACTTGTTCCAGACGGGGTTGATGGAGAGCCCGGCGTCGCGGGCCTTGAGGATGGCGGTGAGTTGGGCCTGGCCTTGATGGGCGAACCGGTCGCCCATGCCAAAGGTGAATTTTTTGAGTGTCATACAGCAGGGTGGGACGTTTCGAGTGCGAAGCCGGAATGTAGAGAGTCGCGCCGCACATGGGAATCGCGGAGATGATGAAAATGCGGGCCGTTCTTGCGGCAATCGGCGCTATTCCTGAACCCTCCGGGCTCAAATAATCGAGAGCAGCACCGCTTTTAGGAACTTGGGGATTTTTTAATTACACAGCCCCAGCCATCGTATTCAAGATCGTATAGCTTGGCGAGGCACGCCATGAAGGCGGAGAGGGTGCAGAGAACGTGATCGGTGGGCGGCGCCATTATTACGATCAGCAGTCGCCACTTGATTGAACCGTCTGCCAGTTCGATCTTTTCGTAACTCGGCTTGCCGTAACGGTTGTCGCTTACGAAGTCGCAGATCAACTGGGCTCGGGCTTCGTCCTTTGCGTAGAGAATGAAATCGATGTCTCGCGGGATTTCGGGATCATCTCCCAAGTCGCGATTCTTGCGAAGCAGGTCGATATCCAACTCAGCGGCTAGCAGGAGGTTCTCGACCAGTTTCATAGTCTCACCCTCCTTACGCCGCCACACGCGCCTTCTTCGTCTCGCGGACGAATTCGCCGATGCGGGTCATGGCGACCTTGAGCTGGTCCAGACTGGTGGCGTAGCAAGCGCGGACGTGGCCTTCGCCGCTGGGGCCGAAGGCCGGGCCGGGGACGACGGCGACGCTTTTCTCTCGCAGGAGGCGGACGGAGAACTCCTGGCTGGTGAGGCCGGTGCGGGCGATGCTGGGGAAGACGTAGAAGGATCCGAACGGCTTGAAACAATCGAGGCCGATGTCGTTAAAGCTGCTCACCACGAAATTGCGGCGCAGCTCGTACTCCTCCCGCATGTGCTCGACGTCGGGCGCGCCTTGTTCCAGTGCCTCGATGGCGGCGTCCTGGGCGGTGGAACTGGCGCAGAGGATGCCGTATTGATGGATCTTCATCATCGCCTCGGTCAGAATGGCCGGGGCGCAGGCGTAGCCGATGCGGAACCCGGTCATCGCGAAGGCCTTTGAGAACCCGTGCAGGAAAATGGTCCGCTCGCGCATCCCCGGCAGCGAGCCGATGGATACATGCGAAGCGCCGTCATAGGTGAGCTCGGAGTAAATCTCGTCGGTCAGCGCGATGAGATCGTGCCGGATGCAAAGGGCGGCAATTTTTTCCAGCTCCTCGCGCGATTGCGTGGCGCCGGTGGGATTGCAGGGAAAATTCATCATCAGCACCTTGGACGCGCCGGTGATTTTCTTCTCCAGCTCCGCGGCGGTGAGGCGGAAATTGTCTCGGGCAAAAGTGGGGACGGCGACCGGAATCCCATGGGCCAGGGTGATGCTGGGGCTGTAACTGACGTAGCAGGGCTCGTGGTAGAGAACCTCGTCACCGGGATTAAGCAGGGCGCGCAGGGCGAGGTCGATGCCCTCGGAGACGCCGACGGTGACGATGACCTCCGACGCGCCGTCGTACTGGATGCCGAACCGCTCATGGACGTAGGCGGCGATGCACTCGCGCAGGCGCGGCAGGCCGAGATTGGAAGTGTAGCCCGTGCGGCCTTTCTCCAGCGAGTAGATGGCGGCCTCGCGGATGTGCCACGGGGTATTGAAGTCCGGCTCGCCGATGCCAAGCGAGATGACGTTCTTCATTGATTGCACGATCTCGAAGAAATCCCGGATGCCGGAGCGGGGGATGTCTCTGACGTGATGGGCGATGTGCTTCTTGAGATTCATGGCGGTACGTATGGGTATCAGGAGCAGGCGCTGCGCCGCGGGGGGCGGCAGGGGGCGCGCCGCAGGAGATCAGGGAGTGACTGCGAGCCGCGGCTCAAGCTTCTCGCGCTGAAGGAGGGCGCCGTTCTCCTTGTAAGCCTTCAGCCGGAAGTGCGTGGCGGTCGAGATAACGCCCTGGATGGTGGCGAGCTTCTCGGCAATGAAGGAGGCGATGGACTGCAGAGTGCGCCCCTCCGCGATGACCAGCAGATCGTAGCCGCCGCTCATCAAGTAGCAGCTCTTCACCTCGTCAAATTGCGCGATGCGCGATGCCAACCGGTCAAACCCGCCGCCGCGCTCCGGGGTAATCTTAACCTCGATGACGGCCGTGACGGAGTCGTCGCCGGTCTTCTCGGTATTGAGAATGGCCTGGTAACCAAGGATAAACCCATCCTGCTCAAAGTGGGTGATGCGGGCCTGGACTTCGGCGACGCTGAGGTTCAACTCACGGGCCAGATCCTCCGGCGGCGTGTGGGCGTCTCTCTTCAGGAGTGTGAGCAAAGGGTCCATTGCAGGGAGGCGCAATGTGGGACCGAATGCCCGCAAAGTCGAATCAAAATCCGGTCCGCAGCCGGTGTACGCTTAATTATGGGGCCAACTGTACGTTGCCGCTCAGGGAGGTGCCGCTGAGGACCGTGCCGGCGCCCGTGCCACTCAGGATAGGCCCGACGAAGAAGCCTGCAGCACCGGGGTCGTTGTTATTCTGGTAGAGCAGGCCGGTGAAAGCGACGGTCTTATTGGTCACCGGATGGGTAAAGGTGCCGGAGAAACTGCCGGCGACGCCATTGACGGCAACCTTCAGCTTGGAGGGATTGCCATCGGTGCCGGTGACGATCACGGTTTCAGCCGGGTAAACGGTGAGGAAAATCGGCTCCGTGATCGGATTGGGCAACCCGCCATCGGTGAGCGTAAACGTACCGGTCGCGAGAGGGATCGGCTGGTTGTTGCGCACCGGCGTCAGATAAACCGCGCCGTCGGTCTCGAGCAGCGTATTGAAGCCCAGCGGGTAAAGCGTCTTTGATTGATTACCCGGGTTGACCCACTGGAAGATGCCAGTCAGATCCGTTTCGGACAGGTGCGCAAAGGTGAGCGGCCCGCCGAGGAAGCCCTTGGCGCGGTAGAGCGCGGAGTCAAACACCAGGATCTGATGGCCGTAGGGACCGCTGGCGATGAAGGTGGCATAGGTGAACGGCGTGCCGTCGGCGAGCTTGCCGCTGAGCAGGGCGGCGCCGCCCCTTACCGAGGTGGTCAGCACTGCGTAGCTGGTCCCCTGCGGCACCGTCGCAGCGGTGCTGGTGCTGGTCATGAGGAGCGTGTACTTGCGGTACTCCGAAACCGTCTGCGTGGCCGTATACGCGGCATGGTAGGCGATGTACGGGACCGAGCCGCTGAAGGCGATGGCATTCGAGATGATCTGGTAACCAGCCGGATTGAGCGGGCCGCCGGAGCCACCGGTGAGCAGCATGGTCACGTTATTGGGCGTGCCGGTGTACTGCCCGTTGGTGGCAAAGGTGCCCCTGACCACGGTCAGGACGCCATCGAGGTAGAACTTGCCGGTCAGCGCACCCCTGTTGGAGAGCGTGAGCGCGGCCAGGCCGCGGACGGTGTTGTTCGAGCCGGTGAGCAGACCGACATAGTTGCCGGCGCCGCCGATGAAGCTGACCGGGCCATTGGTACCGGAGGCGGCAAGGCCCACGTTGAACACGGAATTGACCGGGTCATTGCTGGTGACGGTCAGCTTTGCCGCGAGGACCTCCAGGCCGATGGGTGTGGCACCGACGGTGAACGTGCTGGTGCCGCCGATCGCGAGAGTGCTCGAACTCAGCCCCGAGGTGGTGAACCGGTCGGCATTGGCGCCGGAGATGGCAACGGAGAGATTCGTGAGCGGGGCAGTGCCCAAATTAACGACCGCGAACTTCAGCGACAGCGTGGATCCGCTCACTACAGGCCCGTAATTAACGGTGCTCGTGTTGTTGACCAGCGGGGTGCCAACCGGCTCCTGGAGGCTGATCTGCGGGATGCCGATATAGGTGCCCGTGGTGACGGTGGTCTGCTGGTCGGCAATGGTTACGTCCTGCGGGTCAGGCGTTCCATAACCGGTGGCCGCGGAGAAATAGACCGTATGGCTGCCGAGGCTCAGGCCCGAGAGGGTGGTGCCGCTGCTCTGCTCTGCGCCGTTATCGACATTCCATTGCGCGCCCGCGTTCACGGCGCCGGCGGGGATGAGGTTGACGGTGAGCGAGCCGCTGCGCAGCGTGTAGGTGCCGGAGGTGCTGACTGTGGCGCCCACCGGGACGGTGATTTGCTGGGGCGCAGGCAGATCATATCCCGCGATGGGAGTGAACCGGACGGTGCGGGTGCCGGACGTCACTCCGGTGGCGGTATCGCCACTGGAGTAGGTAGTGGGTGTCGACTGGCCTTTCTCTTTCCCAATCTTCCATTGGGCGCCCTCGTTGACGGCGGCCTGCGGGAAGATCGTTACGGTGACGGAGCCATAGTCCTGCGTGTAATCACCGGTGGCGACGGTGGTATCGAACGCGGAGACCTCGACAATCTGATTGGCCGGGGTGACAAAGTTCGGGATGGTCTTGAAGCTGAGCGCATGCGGGCCGACGGTCAGGTTCCGGACGACGGTATCGCTGTCATGGTAGGGGCCGCCATCGACGCTCCACTGGGCGCCGGCATCGACCGCGCCTTTTGGAGTCAATTTGACGCGCAGCGAGCCGCCGGTTGAGATGCCCTTGACGACGCGGTTATTGAGCGAATCAGCGACATAAAGGACGCCGTATTCCCTGGTTGCAACGATGCCGTGAGGCTCGGCGAAATTGGCATCGGGGCCGAGGCCCACGGCGCTGCCGCGGAGCCCGGGTGTGCCGCCGATGGTAGTGACGGTGGAAGTGGCCTTCCGGTCGGGCTCGATCTCGCGGATGGTGTCATCGCCGTCATCCGCAACGAAGAGACGGTGGCGATTGTCCGCGGTGATGCCGGTGGGACTGTCAAACCGGGCAACCTTCGCGACGCCATCCTTGCTGCCGCGATGGCGCGGGTCGCCAGCGTAGGTCGAGACCGCAAAGTTGGGGAGCATTCGCCGGATGGTCTCGTTTTGGGTGTCGGCAATAAAAATACCGTTGGTGCCATCCGCGACGATGCCCTCGGGTGCGTTGAAGAGCGCGCCGCTGCCGGTGCCGTTGACGGTGCCGGTAACTGTTGGCATGCCGGCGACGGTGACGACGTTGGTGCCGCTGATCTCGCGGATCGTATCGTTGCCGGTATCGGCCACGTACAGATTGCCCTGCTCATCAATGGTAAGGCCGCGGGGATGATTGAATAAAGCAACGGTGGTGCTTGAAACGACGTTTGTGGAGCCGTCCATTGTCCCGGAGATGCGCGGGGTGCCGGCAAACGTGCTGACCAGGCCAGCCGGGGTGATCATGCGGATGGTGTCGTTGTCCGTATCCGCGACATAGAGATTGCCATTCGTATCGGTGACCACGCCCGTGGGGTGGAAGAAGCGGACCAGATTGCCCGCGCCGTCACCGGTGCCGGTAAGATGGGGGGTGCCGGCGAAAGTGGTGACCACGCCCTCCTTGGTGGCAGCGCGGATGACGTCGTTAAAGGTATCGGCGATATAGACTGTCCCGCTGCCACTAATGGTGACTCCGGTCGGGTAATCGAAACTGGCGGCGGTGCCGGTGCCATTGACGCTCCCGGCGACCGTGGGCCTGCCGGCAAAGGTGGTGACGTCCTCGTGGAGGGCAACCTTCCGGATGGTGGAGTTGCCGGTATCCGCGACGTAGTAGCCGCCATTGGAGGCCCGGGCGAGGCCCATGGGGTCGTTAAAGCGGGCGCTCGGGCCGTGGCCATCGGCGCTGCCCTTGAAGTTGGGCTTGCCTGCGTCCGTTCCCGGTGCGATGACGCCGGTCCTATAGAGCCGGCTGATGCAATCGGCGCCGGAATTGGCCACATAAATGACGTCCTTTGACAGGATGGCAATCCCGACCGGCTTGTTGAGCTCGCCGATGCCGACCTTGCCCCCTGCGATGCCGGGGATGCGCGGAGTGCCGGCAAACGTCGAGACCGACCCGTTGAAATGCAATTCGCGAATCGTGTCGTTTTGCGTATCTGCGATGAGGAATCTTGCGCCGTCATTATCGAGCGCGATCCCGGAGGGATGGTAGAAGCGGGCGGAGGCGCCAACGCCATTGGCAGTGCCAGTGGTGCGGGGCACGCCGGCGACGGTGGTGGTATAACCGGCGTAGGTCACCTTGCGGATGGTGTTGTTAAGCGTATCTGCAACGTAAATCGCGCCGTAACCATCGACAGCCAGCGCATTTGGGCCGTCGAAGAGCGCCGAGAAACCGTTCGCGGTGCCGGAGACGCGCGGGGTGCCGGCGATGGTGGTGACCAGGCCGTCCGGGCTGATTCTGCGGATGGTATTGTTGCCGGTATCCGCGACGTAAACGATGTCGTCACTGGTGACCGCGATGCCGGCCGGTGCATTGAACTGGGCGCCGGCACCGGAACCGTCCGAGGTGCCGGTGACCCCAGCGGTGCCGGCAAGCGTCGTGACGACGCCGCTGGGCGAAATCTTGCGGATGATGTGATTGGCGGTGTCCGCCACGTACACGTAGCCCGAGCTGTCGGTGGCAATACCAGCGGGATTCAGGAACTGGGCGTTGGTACCAGTGCCGTTCGCGTGGCCGAGACCGCTGAGATTCCCCACGAAGTTGCTCCACTGATACTGATCGGCGCCGGCGCCGTGTGCAGCGGTGGATGCTCCGGTTGCGAGGATTGCGATTGAAAGGAAGGCGAGGAAGGTGCGCCGGGATGGTATCATGGGAGGCGTTCGGGGGTTATGGGGAACCTTTGTTTCCATAGCCAGATTCCGCCGCCGGGGGAAGGATAATCGCGTGTATTAGCTACATTCCAATCAGCGCTTGTACGTAGCTTCACGCAGGTGAATCCTTCCATGGATTGTACTCTACGGTGCGCTCAGGCGCACCTCGACTTGATCCGAGGCGGTGACGAAAACATGAGGATCCACCGGCGGCGCGCCAGCCGGGGCGGGGCGGGGAAGCACCTTCAGCCGGAGATTGGGCCATTGACCGGAGGGGATGCGCCAGAGGCCGAGGTCGAAAGGATCGCCATTGGAGAAATTGTCATCGTAAAGGCGGGAGCCGATGTAGAGGCGGGCGGCGTCGCCAGCGTAATGGATATTGAGGATCACGTGGCGCCCCGCGGCGTCCGGCGGGATGTTGAGCTTGTAGACTGCGGCTGCGTCCCACGCGGCCTCGAGCGTGCCGCTGAGGGTGACCGGACCGGCAGCCTGCTCCTGGGTAACCGTGACGCTGGGCGGCGCAGGAGCACGGGTGGAGGCGGGGCTGAACTTGCTGAAGACCAATCCCTTTGTGCCCATCAAGAGATTCGCCCCGCTGGTGAGCAGCGAGACGGGAGGGCAGATGGAAACGGCAAGGTCATTGCTGTTATCCGCCTGGAGGCGGAGGCGGCTGCCGTCGGCGAGGACGGTGGCGTTTGATACGATCAGACGATCCTCGCCGGCGAAGTTCGCGCGCCAGAGGTGCCGGGCTTCCTTGGGAGTCAGGATGACAAACTCCACGCGGGTGCCGTCGGACTTCGTGACGCCGAATCCGGCTTCCACTCCTGTATCGACAGGACTGATCTCATCGCCGGACTGCGCGGCGTGATCGAGTCCGTTGACCTTGAGCCCGTGGGCATCCAGGGCAACCCGCGGCATAATACCATCCATGGCGCCAAGGAAGTAGACGATCATGCCGCGGCCGCCGTCGATGCGGCAGAGCGGCTGGGCCGTGGCATAGCGCACAGTGACGCCGTCGCAATCGAGGTTGATGGGCCATACCCCGTAGCTGCTGGAGGGGATGGTGATCGGTTCGGCGGGAATAACGACATCGCCCGCGGCGGTCTTGACCTGGAATTGGACATTCTCATGGGCCGGCAGCGGAGAGGCCACCTGTTCATTGTTCAGGAAGAGGAAGCCGGTGGTGCCGTCCGAGCGCACATCCCACCGGAGCGTCTCGAAATCGTTTAACCCGGCCGGTCTCACATCCGGGAAAAACGCCGGCATCCGGGCGAGAATCGGACCGAAATCCTCGAGGAAGAGATGCTGCTCGAGCAGGAGATGGAATTGCTCGCGCACCTCGCCGCAGGCGCCGAGGCAGGTCTGGAAGTCGTAGTCCTTGAGCGGCATGAAATTGGGATGCGTCTCCTGGAGGGAGATGGGCTCGCCGCCGGCTGGCTCCGGCTGGGCATCCGGGTTGATGCCGCCGTGGAACATGTAATAGCCTGGCATGTTATTGCCGCAGCCGAGCTTGCACAGCGCCATGGCGGTGACAACGTTCGGGTCGACGTTGATCCGCTTCGCGTAGCTGGACATCATGCCCGGGCCGATTTCCGCGCAGGCATACGGGAACTGGGCAATGACCTTGCTGTTGGAGGGATATTGATCGTTCATCTGCGCGCCCAGATTGTTGGTGGCGCGGACATCGGTGAACATGAACTCCCTGCGGAAACCCTCCTGGGAGCCGCGCCAGAATCCATCCGCATAACCCCCAAAGAGCGGCATGAAGCCGCTGGCCGGCACGGTGATCTGCCAGCCGGTGATGGCGTAATACGGGACATCGACGCCATCGGCGATGGCCATCTGTTTGAGGGCCGCAAGGTACGGGGCATTGTTGCACTCATTGTCCACCTGGACGCCGATCACCGGGCCCCCCTCCTTCCAGAGGAGGCCCTGCATTTGTTTCGCCTCCTGGGCGTAGAGCGGCTCAACCAGCTTCAGGAATGCCGGGTCGGTGCTGCGGAGTTTCGCGCCGGAGTGCTGCACCCAGTCGGGGATGCCGCCGTTGCGGACCTCGCCATGGCACCATGGCCCCATGCGGACAACCACCTTCAGGTCCAGGTCCTTGCAGAGAAGCAGGAAGTCCCGCAGCGACCGCTGGCCGGACCAGTCGAACACGCCCTGGTTTTGCTCCTGGTGAATCCAGAAGACATAGGTCGAGACGACGCTAATGCCGCCGGCCTTCATCTTCAGCAGTTCATCGCGCCACTCCTCGCGCGGGTAGCGGGAGTAGTGGAACTCGCCCGCGACAGGGATCCACGGCTTGCCATCGAGAAAAAAGGATTGGGAATCGGCGGTGAACGAGTGCCCGGCAGGATCGGTCGTCGTGCCCGGCCCGTACGGGGCGGCATGGGCCGGCGGGATTGGCGTGGTGACATCGATGGTCAACGGGGCCGCGGAAGCCAGGAGGGGAAGAAGCGCGAGGGCGAAGGGGAGTATTTTGCGGAGAGGCATGGGGGACCGGGTCAAGGATTAGGCTGAAATGCTCCCGCAGTGCCAGAAACATTCGACGGTAATTGCCTGATGGAACCGTATTATGCTGATGAAGTTCCATCCCGCCGGATGGATTGAGAGAAACTATCCCCGGATGGAGAGCCGCACCTGCGCTGTCGGAGACACTCTGAAATCACAGATGCCCCTGATGCTGGTAGAAGCGGTAGCGGTCGAGGATGGTATCGACGTAGCCGCGGGTGCCGGGGAAGGAGATGCTGTCGCGCAGGTCGCCTGCGGTCACACTGGAGCCCTGGTTGGTGTCGCCCATCCATTTATCGACGCGGGTCTTGCCGGCGTTGTACTCGGCCAGGGCAAAGGTTGCCGGGTCATCCTTGGAAGCGTAGCGCACGAGGCTCTTCTTGAGGTACCATGTGCCGGCCTCGATGTTGACTTGCGGGGAGAAGAGATCGGTGGGGACAAAGGTGGGGTGCTTCGTCTGGCGCGCCCAATCCGCCGCGGCGGCGTCCATGACCTGCATCAGGCCGCGCTCGCCGTCACGGCCCACCATGTCTGCGCGGAAGGCGCTCTCGCGCCAGATGACGGCCTTGATGAGCATCGGATCGACGCCATATTTTTGACCAGCCTGCACGATAAGACCGTCGTATTCGTGGTAGCGTGGGTACGCGAAGATCTCGTGCAGCGCGTAGAGCGGGTCCGCGGATGTGCAGACGAAAATGCCCGCTGCCGCGAGCGCAGCCAGGATGATCACCACCAGGACATTGCGAACCAACCGGAACATCGGTGCGGGGAACTAAACCCCGCAGCGGAAAAACTGCTACCAAAAAAGGCGCCGATGGAGAGAGTCATGGAAGAATGTCCAGCAGTGCGAGGTACGCGCGGGTGGTACCCGACCGGTCGGGCCACTCCGCCTTTGACTACGAAATCCCGGAGCACTTGCTCGGGAAGGTGGTCATTGGATCGCGCGTACGCGTCCCGGTGCGGACCCGGCTGGTGCTGGCAACGGTGGTGGACCTGCTGGAGGAATCCGAGGTGCCGGGGCTCAAGCCGATCGCCGAGCTGCTGGGCGCGCGGGCATTGATCAACCCTGTGCTGATCCGGCTGGGGCATTGGGTGGCCGCCTATTACTGCTGCCCGCTCCATGTGGCGTTGCGGGCAATCCTGCCGCAGGTGGTGCGCGATGCAGAGATGAAGGAGAAGCGGCTGCTCTTCGCCCGGCTTGGCGAGAAACCGGACACAGTGACCATCGAGCAAATGGCAAAACGCGCACCGAAACAGGCGGGCGTCATCGAGTTCCTCACCGGCCAGAGCGAGCCGGTCGCAGTGACGGAAGTGATGAAAGAATGCGGCGTCACCCGCGCCACGTTGGACGGGATGCGGGAGCGCGGCTTGATCGTCCTGGAGAGCCAGGCCGTGGGCCGCGACCCGTACAAGGAGGAGACGTTCCTTCATGCGCCGCAACTGGATATGAACGCGGAGCAGTTGGTGGCATTCGAGCGGATCGCGGCGGCGGTACGGGAACCGGCGACGCACCGGCCCATCCTCATCCACGGGGTGACCGGGAGCGGGAAGACGGAACTCTACCTGCGGGCCATCGATCTCTGCCTAAGCCTTGGGAAGACCGCCATCGTGCTCGTGCCGGAGATCTCGCTCACGCCGCAGACCGTCGAGCGCTTTAAGAGCCGGTTCGCGCATTTGCAGGAGGAGGTCGCTGTGTTGCACAGCCATCTCTCGGACGGGGAGCGGCATGACGAGTGGCACAAGATCAACAACGGCGCGGCGCGGATTGTCATCGGCGCGCGGAGCGCGGTCTTCGCGCCGCTGGAGCGGCTCGGATTGATCGTCGTGGATGAAGAGCACGAGAACTCCTACAAGCAGGAGGAAGCGCCCCGGTATCACGCGCGGGATGTGGCCGTCTACCGGGCGCACCTGGAGGGTTGCGCCATCGTGCTCGGCAGCGCGACTCCCTCGATGGAGAGCTATCACAACGCCACGACGGAAAAGTACGAGCTCGTGCGCCTGCTGAGCCGCGTGGACGACCGGAAGATGCCCCGCATCCGCATCGTCGACCTGCGGCTGGAGGGCACCCGCGGCCCGGGCGCAAACATCCTCTCGGAGACGCTTTGCAAGGCGATCCGCGAGCGGCTCGCGAAGAAGGAACAATCGATCCTGTTCCTCAACCGGCGCGGGTTCTCAACCTCGCTCATCTGCTCGAGTTGCGGGTATGTCTGCGAATGCCCGAATTGCGCGCTCGCCCTCACGTTTCATCGCACAGCCAGCCGGTTGATCTGCCATGTCTGCGGGCACACCGCTGTGGTGCCGTCCAAGTGTCCGGAGTGCGCCGACCCTCGCATCAAGTATTCCGGCGCCGGGACGGAAAAGGTGGAGGAGTTGGTGGGCGCGTTCTTCCCCGAGGCGGTGGTGAAGCGGCTGGACGCGGATTCCGTCTCGCGCAAGGACACACTCAAGGATGCGCTTCACGCATTCCGGACCGGTAAGATAGATATCCTCGTTGGCACGCAGATGATCGCGAAGGGGCTCCATTTCCCAAATGTGACACTGGTGGGAATCGTGAATGCGGACATGGGGCTGCACCTGCCGGATTTCCGCGGGGGCGAGCGGACGTTTCAATTACTCACGCAGGTGGCGGGGAGAGCGGGGCGCGGCGATGTGGAGGGCGAGGTTTATGTGCAGACATACACGCCGTTTCATCCGGCGATCCAGTTTGCGCGGCACCACGATTTTCCGGGGTTTTGGGAGCAGGAGGTGCAATTCCGTGTAAACACGAAGCTGCCCCCCTTCTGGCACATGACGATGATCACGCTGCGATCGGTGGCGGAGAGCCACGCAGCATTCTCAGCCGATACACTGGCCCGCCGGGTGAATGAAGCGCTGGAGGCCGGCGCCCTGCCGAAGGACACACTAATCAGCAAGCCGGGCCCGGCGCCGATGGAAAAGAGCCACGGGCAATACCGTTTTCAGCTCATGCTGCGGACGCGGAACATGACGCGGTTAAGCAAGGGTCTGATGACCATCCTGGAGAAGCTCACCTTTCCGGAAGAGGTGATTGTGACGGTGGATGTGGACGCTTACCAGATGCTGTGAGGGCGCTTCAGGGAACCTACGAGGGCGCTACACGGCCCGTGACGGCAACAGCACCTTGACCATCGTCTTGCCGGGCCGGCTCTGGAGACGGATGGCGCCGCCGAGTTGCTGCACCAGCCCCAGGGCCACCGAGAGGCCGAGGCCCATGGAGTCGAGCTTGCTCTTGGTGGAGAAGAAGGGCTGGAAGATTTTCTCGTTTAGGTCGCGCGGGATGCCTTTGCCGCAATCCGCGACCGTGATGGCAGTCCAGCAGATGGGAGGAGTGGTGGGGAGCTTGCTGCGGGTGCGGACACCCCGCGCATGGGGCTTGACGGAGATGAGGACGGTGCCGTTGGCGGGGCTGGCTTCGCAGGCATTCTTGACGATCTCTTTGAGGGCCATGCGCAGCCGGGTAGTATCGGCCCAGAGCGGCGGGATGCCGGGCTCGCAAGAAACCTCGATGCGGATGCCGCGATCGGCGAAGAGATTGAGCGAGGGAAGCAGGGACTTGAGAAATTCGTCCGCGGCGATCTGGCGCCACTGGGTGGAGGAGGGGGTTGCGAGCGCCTTTGTGCGATCGATCAGGCGGGTGGCAGCTTCGGCGCTGTCGCGGATGCGAAGGAGGCCTGCCATGGTGCTGCGGTCGAGCTTCTTGTCGTCGATAAGAAGCCCAAGGTAGCCATGGAAGAGGCTCAGGATGTTGTTCATCTTGTGCGTCAACCCCCGCACAAGTTGGTCGTGAAATTCAGACTGCTCGATACGCATTTTACCTGCAAAACTGAATTAGCAGGATGCTTGCCCCTGGCCGGGTATTTGCCCACGAATTTTAAATCGCGCCGTTTCCCCGGGGGCGGCATGGGAAATGCCCTTAGTCCGGCGCGGGTAAACCCGGAGAGAATTGCGTGACCTCGCCGCTGGTGAGGGTAAAAACCGTGCCGTCCGGGGCCCGGAGAAGCAGGCCGCCGTCCGGGCTGAGGCCGCTTGCAATCCCCCTGTGTCGCACGGTGCCGGCGTCTGCGGAGACATGCCGGCCACGAAGGCAATCGACGCGGTTCGCCCAATCGATGATCTGCTGGAAATCGTTGGAAACCAGCGAGTAAGATTCATCGATCGAGGCAAGGATGGCGGCGGCGAGGGCGTTGCGATCCGTTGGCAAACCGGTCTCGATCCGCAGGGAAGTCGCGGTGGCATCGAGCGGTTCAGGGAAGGCCGGCTGATTGGCGTTGATGCCAATGCCGGCGGTGGCGAAGGGGTGCTCGCCGAGGCTGCTTTCCACAAGGATTCCGGCGAGTTTGCGGCCGGAGAGATGGAGGTCGTTCGGCCACTTAAGCATGACTTGCGGGGCGGGTATTTGAGGGAGGGATTCGGAGGCGAATTTTGCGATACCATGGGCGACGGCATACGCAATCCAGAGGGTCAGCCGGGGCCATGCGGCAATGGGCAATTCCGGGCGAAGGAGGAGTGAGAACCAGAGGCCCAGGGCGGGGTCGGAATGCCAGCGCCGGCCAAGGCGGCCGCGCCCGGCGGTTTGCTCCTCGGCAAAAACGACGACGCCCGCCGCGGCGCCGTCGCGGGCGAGGCCGTTGACGATGTCGTTGGTGGACGCCGTGCGCTCGAAGACGAGGACCTGGCGAATCCACCGGCATTCCGGGAGACGGGAGAGGATGTCATCGGCGATGAGACGATCCGGGGAGGAGAGGAGCCGGTAGCCGAGGTGGGGGTGATGCTCGATCTCGTAACCGGCAGCGTTCAGAACCACGATCCGTTCCGCGACGGCCGGTGGATGGCCGAGATCGGACGGGGTTGCGAACCCATTTGCGCCTCGCAGGTGTCGAAGGATGACGGCATCGGATGGGGCATCCATCCTACACGAGAAGCAGCTCGAGCGAGAAATCGATGGAGCCGGCGGAATGGGTGAGCGCGCCGGAGGAGATGAAATCGACGCCCGTGAGGGCAATCTCTCGGACGGTGCCGAGGGTAACGCCGCCACTTGCCTCCAGCTTGACGCGGGAGAGGCCGCGCAGCCGGACCGCTTCGCGCATCTCGACCGGGGACATGTTATCGAGCAGGATTACGTCGATGCCGGGAATGGCGAGGAAGGCCTTTACCTGCTCCAGGGTATCGGCCTCGACCTCGACCTTTACCTCCGGGTGATCACGGCGGAAGACGCCGACCTGGACGCGCAGGGTTTCGGCATACGCGGCGGCATCGGCAGCCAGGTGGTTGTCCTTGACCATGACCATGTCGTAGAGGCCAAATCGGTGATTCTGGCCGCCACCGGCCCGGACGGCGGCTTTCTCAAGGGCGCGCAGCCCAGGGGTGGTCTTGCGGGTATCGAGGATGACCGCGGAGGTGCCTTCGATGGCATCGACAAAACGGCGGGTGATGGTAGCGACGGCGGAGAGCCGCTGGAGGAAATTGAGGGCCACCCGCTCTGCCGTGAGGATGGAGCGCACGGGACCGGAAATTTCCATGACCGTCTGGCTGCGGGCGAGCTCCTGGCCGGGAACGGCGAGGATGTGGAGGATGAGGGAGGAATCGACGCGCTGGAATACCTCGGCCGCGGTATCGACCCCGGCGGCGATGGCCGGTTGCTTCGCGAAAATGCGGGCGGAGCCGCGGAGGTGCCCGGGGATGAAGTACTTGCTGGTAAGATCCCCGGGGCCAATGTCTTCGACCAGGGCGGTTTCAATGGGATCGGGGGTCATAACGATGCGACTCTATCAGAAGAAGTGAACCGGAAGGAAGCCTCTCTTCCGCAGTGGGAAGGTGGTTCGGGCGGCGCGTGCCCAAGGAGTTTGATTGCAGAAAACAAACTACACGCGCCTACCCGAACCTTCCCCCTAAACACTAGTCTCAGACAGGAGGAAGATTCGGCTGTTCAAAAGAAAATTAAAAAAAAGTAAGGTTTGGGAAAACGAGGGTTTTCCCCCGGCTCAATGCGCGACCGCCGGAGGCATGGAGTCGAGGGCGACGGAGGCGCTGCCGATCACGCCGGCATCGTTGCCGAGGGCGGCCGGGACGATGCTCAGGCCCTCGTAAAAAGTGGGCATCGTCACTTCCTGGATCGTTTTGCGGATTGGCTCGAAGAGGAGATCCCCAGCCTTGGCGACGCCGCCGCCGATGACGATGGTATCCGGGTTGAGCAGCCAGACGACATTGGCCAGCGCGATGCCGATCTCCATGCCAATGTGCGCCCAGAGTTGTTTTGCGATGGTATCGCCGGCATGGGCGGCCTTTGCGAGCGCTTCCGGCGTGCATTCCTCGATGGGCACGAGCTTGCCGGCGTTCTCGTAAAACTGCTGGCCCCGCTCGGCGATCTGGTGGTTGCCGACATATTTCTCGATGGCACCCCGGTTGCCGTAGTTGCCGATGGGGCCTTCATAATCGATGGTCATCTGGCCGATCTCGCCGGCACCCAGGAAACTGCCGCGGTAGAGCTTGCCATCGAGGATGATGCCGCCGCCGACGCCGGTGCCGAGCGTGACGCAAACGACGTTTTTGCCCGCGTGCGCGGCGCCATATTTCCATTCCGCGTAGGTCATGCACTTGGCGTCGTTTTCAATCGCGGCATGCAGGCCGGTGCGGCGGATGAGCATGTCGCGAAGCGGGACATCATTCCAGCCTGGGACATTGGAGAGGCGATGGACGATGCCGTTGACGCTATCGGTAATGCCGGGCAGGCCGACCCCGATGGCGACTGCGTCCGGGCGGATCAGCCGCAGATCGGCCACGCGGCTGATGAGGGCGTCGATGATGGCGTTGCTGTTGCCGGAGTGCAGCGTGTCGATGATCTCGCCGTGCTGAAGGATTTTTCCATCCTCAATAAGGGCCGATTTGATGGTCGTTCCGCCGAAGTCGATGCCAATGCCTGTCATGGGTGCATTTATGGATGAAGATGGGGTGATGATGAAGTGCGAAGGAGCAAATTATTGCGAGGGTGGGAAGTTGAGGTTCCCGATGATGCGGAGGCCTTCGAGCGTGAGGTTCGGGTGGACTTGCTTGATCTCCGGAAGGCGCGAGGCGATGAGGGCGGCGTAGCCGCCTGTGGCGACGACATGCAGGCGGCGGCGCGCGCCAAGCTGGGCGCGGATTTGCGCAAGAATTTCCCGGACCAGCCCGCGATACCCATGTACTGCGCCGGCCAGCATCGCACCGCGCGTGGAGCGGCCAATGGCCGAGGCGGGCTCGACCGGGCGGATTCGCGGCAGCAGGGCGGTGCGCTGGAAGAGGTAATCGGTCATCACCTCCAGACCCGGCGCGATGACGCCGCCGATGTAATCGCCCTTGGGCGATAGAATATCGAAGGTCACGGCGGTGCCGAAATCGACGACAACCGCCGGCGAGCCGTAGAGCGCGAATGCCGCGGCGGCATTGGCGAGGCGATCGGCGCCGATGGTGGAGGGCTTTGGGTAATCAATTCCCGCGCCGAGTTTGAGCCGGGAGCTGACGGTCAGCAGCTCATGCCGCTCCGCCTGCCGGGCGAAAGCGGAAAGGGCGAGCCGCCCGGCTTCCGGTACGACGGAGGAGAGAACGATTTTCTGGCCCGGCCGGGCCATGTCCGCGAAGTCGCACCGGGCGAGGGACCGCGTGGCGACCCGCCCGACCCTCCGGAGGCGGTCGCGGCTCGACGCGGCGAATTTCGTGAAGGAATTGCTGATATCGATCAGGAGATACTCGGAGGTGGGGGTTGGGCCGCGTGGCATCGGAAGGATTGAGTGTTTCCCGAGTCTGTGTAGGGTGTGTGGCGATGTCTCACAATCCCCAAGTCCGTTCGTCCGCGCCGGAGCGCCGTCCGCGGCGGCTGCGCGGGAGTGCGGCACTGCGGGATCTGGTTCGGGAGAATACGCTGCGGGAGAAGGATCTGATCCTGCCGCTTTTCGTAAGCGAGAAGGTGACCGAGGCTCGGCCGGTGGACTCAATGCCGGGAGTCTATCAGCAGACGCTGGATGGGGTGCGGCGCGAGGCGGAGGAGGCCTGGAAACTGGGGGTGCGCAGCGTGCTGCTTTTCGGGATTCCGAGGGAGAAGGATGAGCGGGCTTCGCAGGCTTATGCGGATGCGGGGATCGTCCAGCAGGCCGTGCGGGCGCTGAAGAAGGAATTGCCGGAACTGGTGGTCATCACCGATGTCTGCCTGTGCGAATACATGAGCCACGGCCATTGCGGGATCGTGCGCCATGAGAGCGGGCATGCGCATATTTTAAATGACGAATCGCTGGAGCTGCTGGCGGCCACCGCAGTTTCCCATGCGCGGGCCGGTGCGGACATCGTTGCGCCCAGCGACATGATGGATGGGCGCGTCCGGGCGATTCGCGAGGCTCTGGATGCCGCGGGCTGGCAGGGGACGGTGATCATGAGTTACGCGGCGAAGTTTTGCTCGGCATACTACGGGCCATTCCGCGATGCGGCGGAGAGCGCTCCGGCATTCGGCGACCGGCGTACCTACCAGATGGACCCGGCCAATGCAGCGGAGGCGTTGCGCGAAGTGGAGCTGGACATCGACGAAGGGGCGGACATCGTGATGGTCAAACCCGGGCTGCCGTACCTCGATATCGTCTGGCGGGTGAAGGAGGCCTTCGGCATGCCGACCGCCGTCTATAATGTGAGCGGCGAGTACGCGATGGTAAAGGCCGCGGTCACGCGCGGCTGGGTGGATGAGCGCAGCGTCGTCATGGAGACGATGACTGCGTTCAAGCGCGCGGGCGCCGACCTGATCGTGACTTACTGGGCGCGCGAGATCCTGGGCTGGATGCGGGCCTAGAGGCGCTTCCGGAAAAACTCGAACACAACGTGGGCGATGATGGCCGTAACCAGGGCGATGGCGAAGTTTTCAAACGTGATGATGTTTTGAATTGCCCAGAGCAAGCCCTTGTCCTGGCCGGGCGCCGAGATTGTGTACTGGCCCATCAGGAGGTTTGAGTAGAAGAGGAAAATGATGAAGCCCACCTCGACCACCGCCCGCCAGAAAGGGGCGAGCCTCGGGAAGCGCTGCGTGGCGGTGAAACGTCGCGGTTCTTTTCTTTCGTCCATGTAGATTCGGTGACGCGGTGTCACACAGCCGGGAATCACGACAGGACACGGCACAGTTTTCCAGTAAAACCGGCAAAAATCGGTTCTGAGAGCGAGTCCCAGGTTTCTTCTACACGGCCTTCTCGCCGGTCTCCTCCGTGCGAATTCGGATGGCCTCGTCCACGTCGAGGATGAAGATCTTCCCATCACCGATCTTGCCGGTCTTCGCGGAATTGATGATCGCCTTGACGGCGGAGTCCATGAGGCTGTCGGCGAGCACAACCTCGAGCTTGATCTTTGGCAGGAAATCGACGGTGTACTCACTGCCACGGTAGATTTCGGTGTGGCCTTTCTGCCGCCCGAACCCCTTGACCTCGGTCACGGTCATGCCTTCGATGCCGAGTTCCGAGAGGGCATCTTTGACTTCCTCGAGTTTGAACGGTTTGATGATCGCTTCGATTTTCTTCATGGTGTCTTGAGTGGGATAATTATGGGGGCGTGAGTGCGGGGGTTAAAGAATATATCCTTCCTCGCCGTGCTCCACGAGGTCCAGCCCGATTGATTCCTGCTCCCGGTTCGGGCGCAGGCCGACAAAAATTCGGACGATAAACGCGGCGATGAAGGAACCGGCGATCGAGATCAGTGTCACGACCAGGATGGCCTCGATCTGGCTCAGCCAGAGGGTGTGGCCGACGATGCCGCCGAGGTGAAGGGCGAGGCGGGGATTGATCTCTGTCTTCGCCATGAAACCTGCAGCGAGGACTCCAATCGTGCCGCTGACAGCGTGAACACCGAATGCGTCGAGCGCATCGTCATACCCGAGGATCGGCTTGAGCTTGACCACCACGAAGTAGGGGACGATGCCGCCGATGAGCCCGAGGATGACCGCGCTGGTGGCGCCCACGTACCCGCAGTTTGGCGACATGATAACCAGCCCGCCAATTGCGCCGGAGCAGAAGCCGAGGACGCTCGATTTCTTTGAGTAGATCCATTCCGCGAAGGCCCACGCCGCGGAGCCGACGGCCGCGGAGAGTGTCGTGGTGAGGAAGGCATTGGAGGCGATGCCATCGGCGCCCATGGCGCTGCCGCAATTGAACCCATACCAGCCTACCCAGAGGATGCAGGTGCCGACCATGCAAAGGACAATGGAATTGGGCGGCATTCTCTCCTTGGGGTACCCGGCGCGGTGGCCAAGGACGATGCAGAGGATGAGCGAGGACCAGCCGCTGGTCATGTGGACAACGGTGCCGCCGGCAAAGTCAATCGACTTGATGATGGCGTTGGGATTGTTGAGGCCATTCATCGCCCCGTCGACACCCCACATCATGTGGGCGACCGGATAATAGACGAGGAAGAGCCAGAGTGCGGTAAACCAGATGACGGCCGCATAGCGCATCCGCTCCGCAGTTGCGCCGATGATGATGGCCGGGGTGATGATCGAGAACATTAGCTCGAACATACAAAAGATATTGTGGGAGACCCAGAAGGAGTAGTCGGTATTGGGCGCTGGGCCGACATGATTGAGCCACGCGTACTGGAGGCCGCCGATCCATGGCTTGCCCGGGGCAAAAACGAGGCTGTAACCGACGGCCCACCAGAGGATGGTGGCGACGCCGGCGATGCCGAAGGTCTGGGCCAGGACGGAGAGGACATTCTTGCGGCGGACCAGGCCGGCATAAGAGAGCGCGAGGCCCGGGAGCGTCATGAAGAGGATCAGCGCGGCGGCCACCATTATGAAGCCATTATGACCGGGACCGGGGACGCCGATGGTATTGACCGGGACGCCCGCGCGTGGATCGCTATTGGCGATGTAGGCCTCGACGGCGGAGAGGCGCTGCTCGACGGTGGGCGTGGGAGCCGCGGCGGCCGCTTGTGCGAATCCGCGCACCGGCGCACCGAGCGCGATTACCGCGCAAAGAATGAATCCAAGCGTTGCTGCTTTCATGGCTCCTGAGTGTTATGTTCCATCCGCCAGTCTGGCCGGTCGATCCAAGGGGACGCCAGAAAGGTGGATGGCCAAGAGGTTTCTTGGAAGACGGCGGGAAGTCAACCTCAGGCGTTTGGAATCAGAAGTTAGTGCAACTATAGCGCCTTCTCGCCCACTTCCTGGGTGCGAATGCGGACGGCCTCGTCCACGGGCGAGACGAAGACCTTGCCGTCGCCGATCTTGCCGGTGCGGGCAGCCTTGACGATGGCGGCCTGGACGCTGCTGACAAGGGCATCGGCCAGGACGATCTCGATTTTGATCTTGGGCAGGAAATCCACGGTGTACTCGCTTCCGCGGTAGATCTCGGTATGGCCTTTCTGGCGGCCAAAACCCTTGACCTCGGAGACGGTCATGCCGTCGATGGAGAGCTCGGCAAGGGCGTCCTTTACGTTTTCAAGCTTGAAGGGTTTGATGATGGCTTCGATCTTTTTCATAGGGGCGATGTTGTGAGTGAACGCGGAGCCCACGGGATGAAGGTGCAGCGGGGGTGCCCCTGCCGGCCTTGAAACGGCACGCAACGGCAGGAGATATGGGACGCGGACTCACGCGGCGCGCGAGGAGCACATTCCATGCCCTTGGGGGCAAGCGTGGCGAGGAAAGAAGCGGCCCCGAAGCGGGTGGTGGAAACCTCGGCAGACGAGGGTCCGCGGGAGGCTCAAGCCTTGGCTAATTCAGGGCATCTTGGGTAATTCGTTACAGGGGTGTAAGGGTTCGAGGCGTTACGCCCGCGGATGGGCTTCCCCATACGCTTTTTTCAAGCGCTCCACCGTGACATGCGTGTAAATCTGCGTCGTCGAGATGCTCGCGTGGCCGAGCAACGCCTGCACGCCGCGCAGGTCCGCGCCGGCATCGAGCATGTGGGTGGCGAAGGAGTGGCGGAGCTTGTGCGGGCTGATCGAGACGGGGATGTTCGTCAGGCGCAGGTATTTCTTGAGCAGATTCCCCACCCCGACGGAGGAGATGCGGCGGCGGCTTTTGGAGATGAAAAGGGCGCCGGCTGCGATGCTGGCGGCGGAGCGGTATTTCTGGATCGCCTCAAGCGCCGGCGCGCCGACGGGGACAATGCGCTCCTTGCGGCCCTTGCCCAGGACGCGGACGGACTCGGAGAAGGGGTCAATGCTCTGGACATCGAGCCCGACGAGCTCGGAAAGACGCAGGCCGCTGGAGTAAAAAAGCTCAAGGATGGCTGCGTCGCGCGCGGCGGTCCATGCCGGTGCCTGCTTCTCCAGCGGTGCGTGGAGGGGCGCGCTGAGGAGCTCGTCCATCTGGGCGATGGTGAGGACGGTGGGCAGCTTGCGTTCAAGTTTGGGGAGCTGGACTTCCTTGAGCGGATTGCGGGTGAGTCCGTGGCGCTCGCAGAGCCACTTGTAGAACGTGCGCAATGCCGCGAAATGGAGTCTCACCGTGGCGCGGGCCGCCCCGGATTTCATCAACTGGAAGAGGAAACGGCGAAAATCGTCGGCCGTGCATTTTTTCCACGGGGGCGGCTTGGCTGTATCCTTGAAGGTGGCGAGCGCGTGCCGGTAATTGAGGATCGTGCGCGGCGACGCATGCCGCTCGAACTCCATGGAGTCGAGGAAACCGTCAAGAAGTTGGTCTTTGGTCGGGTGCGCTGGCACGGTTGGATGGTAAGGGGTATCGCTGGAAATGTACCGCGGAAACGGGTTCGAAATGCTGTGAACAGCGCCTGATTCGATGGCGGCACGAATGGACTTCGACGAAAGATGATCACGGATTTGCGCGAATCTTAAGGATTACACGGATGGCTTCTGGTTCTTCCACGCGCACCATCGGATGACGCCCAACAGTTTATTTCTCCAATCCGTGTAATCCGTGGTAAAAAAATGCCGGTACATGCGTATTGGCCCCCATGGTCCGCTCCCCCCAATCCCATCCGCGGTCTAAGCGAAGAACTTCTCGGGCGCCATCATGGCCTGGCGTTTGCAGATGCGGTCGACGCAGCTTTGCCAGCTCTCCGCGCCACTGAGGATCAGGATCTCGACGCGCAGGAAATAGATCGGCACTTCCGGCGCGGTCACTCGCGGCAGACGGACATAATCCTTCTCCGTGGTGATGACCGCATCCAGTGCCCGATTGCCGCAACGCTTCAGAAATCCGGTGATCTCGCGATCCGTGAACCGGTGATGATCGGCGAAATGGCGGCTCAGCTCGATCTTCGCCCCGAGCCGCTTGATGCCATCCTCGAAGCTCTTTGGCGCGGCAATCGCCGAGAGCGCACCGACGTGCTTGCCCCGCAGCCATTCCAGCGGCAGCCGCTCGCCGGTGATCACATGCTCGAGGTATTGCGGCTGGTGGGAGCACTCGATAATCTCCGCGGTCCGATTGTACGTGCGGATGCGCTTGATGAGCTCCTCGTTGCCCTCGGCATTGCTCTTGGTGATGAAGATGTAGCTGGCCCGGCGAAGATTCCCAGCCGGCTCACGCAAGGTGCCGCGCGGGAGCAGTTGCTCGTTGCCGAATGGCGCCTGGCGATCCACGAGGACGATCTCCAGGCGATGCTTCAGCTTCAGGAATTGCATTCCATCATCGAGCAGCAGCGTGTCGCAGCCCATCTCCTCGATGGCGTAACGGCCGCTGGCGACGCGGTTTTTATCCACCAGCACGATCACGTCCTTCAAGTTGACCGCCAGCATGTACGGCTCGTCGCCGGCCATGCGGGAATCGAGCAGGATCGAGCGCCCATCGCTGACAATGCGCGGCTTGTACGGCTCGCGATTGGTGACGGAGTGCCAGATGCCCTTGAGGAAGGGGAGCTTCTTGCTTTTGTAACCACGGCTGAGGATCGCCACCCGCCGGCCACCGGCCTGGAGGGAGCGGGCGAATTTCTCGACGACCGGCGTCTTGCCCGTGCCGCCGACGGTGAGATTGCCAATGGAAATGACCATGCACCCCAGCGTCCGCTCGCGCATAAAACGATTCCGGTAAAGCCAGAGCCGCAACTGGACGATGCCGCGGTAGATAAAAGAGAGCGCGTGGAGAAACCATCGGAAGACGGCGGCGCGCTTCCCGCCACGCCCTTCGAGGATGACCTCGATGGCGAATTGCTCCAGTTGCTCGATCCAGCGCCGCATCGGAAGTCAATCCAGCGCGGCCGCCCCGCGACTGTCCGCGTGGGTGCGGATCGTGTAGGCATCCTTGTCGCCACAGGCGCGCTGCATGGCTTGGGCGACCTCCTCTGCCTGCCCCAGCGTCACGCAGCAGATCGTTGAGCCGGAGCCGCTGAGGAATCCGCCGAGGGCGCCCGCCTTTTCGCCGGCGGCGATGACCTTTGGCAGGAAGGGGACCAGCGGCTCGCGGAACGGCTGATGCAATCCGTCGCCAAACGCGCCCCTCAGGTTTTCGTAGCGCTTCGAGGCAAACGCGGCGGTGATGCGGCAGGCATTGCCGCAACTGCGGACAGCGGCGAGCCGGTCGACCTGTGCCGGCAGGACCTTGCGTGCGACGGGCGTTTGTACCTCGAAAGGCGGAATCAGCAAAATGAACTCCAGCGCCGGATCGACCTCAAAGCGCTCATAGGTGCCGGGTCCCGAGACGACGAATCCGCCAAACGCGCCCGGCGCGGCGTTATCCGGATGCCCCTCCAGCGCCGCGCAAATCTCAAACAGCCGGCGTGGATTGAGCGGCTGGCCGGTGATTTGGTTGAGGCCATGGAGGATGCCGAGGCGCACCGTCACGCTGCTGCCGAGGCCTCGCGAGCGCGGCACCTCGCCGTCGATGTGGCAATGGAATGGGAAAGGCGCAACGCCGGCGGTACCGAAGAAAGCGGCGGCGGCTTCGTTGGCCATCGGTGTCAATTCCGGAGCGCCATCGTCGCTCCGCTCGACGGTGACGCGGTTGTGGATGTTCAGGGCGATGCCGAGGCAATCGAACCCGGGACCGAGATTTGCGGTGGTGGCAGGGATTTGGATGGTGGCTGCGTCAGGCATATAGGGGGGCTGCCAGCAAACCATCTGGAGAGGCTCAGGTAAATAAAAGCCTTTCTCCGAACGTCGCGATTGGCGCAAAGTCTCCGGGCCATGACCAGACACGACGGCCGCCTTTTCGATCAACTCCGCCCGATTACCTTCACCCCCGGCATTGCCCCCCATGCGACCGGCTCGGTTCTCGTGAGCTTCGGTAATACGCAGGTCATCTGTGCGGCCACCATCGAGGAGGGGGTTCCGCGCTGGATGAAGGAGCAATCCGTTACCGGCGGATGGATCACGGCGGAGTATTCCATGCTCCCGTATTCCACGCATCAGCGGAAACAGCGGGATATTGCCAAGGGGAAGCTGGACGGGCGCGGGGTGGAGATCCAGCGGCTTATCGGACGCTCGCTGCGGGCGGCGGTGAACCTGGAGGCGCTCGGGCCACGGACGCTCTGGATCGATTGCGACGTGCTCCAGGCGGATGGGGGAACGCGCACGGCTTCGATCACCGGCGGCTGCGTGGCCATCGAACTGGCGGCGCGGAAATTGATCGCCGAGGGGAAGCTGGCAGCATCGCCGGTGCAGAAATTCATTGCCGCCATCAGCACGGGCATCGTGGGCGGGACGCCGGTGCTGGACCTTGATTATGCCGAGGACAAGGACGCGGCGGTCGATTTCAACCTGGTGCTGACCGAGGACGGGCAATTCGTGGAAGTCCAGGGGTCCGGCGAGGAGTCGACTTTTTCCGAAGAGGAATTCCAGGCAATGCTGGCGCTCGGGAAGAAGGGTGTCGTCGAGTTGATCGCCCTCCAGCGGGAGGCGATCGCAAAAACCCTCGCAGTCTAGCACGCAACGAGCTTTTCCCTTCCCCCTCATAACCATGAAGAAAGCGCTCATTACAGGGATCACCGGTCAGGACGGATCATACCTCGCGGACTTGTTGCTCGATAAGGGGTACGAGGTTCACGGGATCATCCGGCGGGCGAGCACCTTCAATACGAGCCGCATCGAGCACCTTTACGAGGACCCCCATGTGCATGGGGTGCGGCTGTTTCTCCATTATGGCGATCTCTCGGACTCGGTGAACCTGGTCAAGCTGCTCTACGACCTGAAGCCGGACGAGATTTACCACCTGGCGGCGCAGAGCCACGTCCGTGTGAGCTTCGATATCCCGGAGTATACCTCGGATATCACAGGCATCGGCACGATCCGGATACTCGAGGCGATCCGCGAGACCGGGGTGCGGCCGAAGTTTTACCAGGCATCGAGCAGCGAAATGTACGGCAAGGTGCAGGCCGTGCCGCAGACCGAGACCACGCCTTTCTGGCCGCGCAGCCCTTATGCGGTGGCCAAGGTGTTCGCCTATTGGGCGACCGTGAATTACAGGGAGAGCTACGGCTTGCACGCGAGCAACGGGATTCTCTTCAACCACGAGAGCCCGCGCCGGGGCGAGACGTTCGTGACCCGCAAGATCACGCGGGCCGTGGCGCGGATCAAACGCGGCAAACAGAAGGAACTTTACCTCGGCAATCTCGATGCCCGACGCGACTGGGGCTTTGCGAAGGAATATGTCGAAGGGATGTGGCGCATCCTCCAGCAGGAGGACCCGGACGACTACGTGCTGGCGACCAACGAGACGCATACCGTGCGGGAATTCTGCGAGGAAGCCTTCGCGCACGTGGAGTTGGACTGGAAGGAATTCGTCAAACACGACGCCCGGTACGAGCGCCCCGCAGAGGTCGACCTGCTGATCGGCGACCCGGCCAAGGCGAAGAGCCGGCTCGGTTGGGAGGCCCAAACGAAATTCCGGGATTTGGTGAAATTGATGGTGGACGCGGACTTGCGGGCGGTGGACGGGGTGGTGGAGAAGGGGTGCCCTGCGTAAGGATGGATATCGGGTTTGTCTTTGAAATAACGGGGTGTTAACCTTTGGCCATGATTCGAACCGTTGAAGCCATCGTCGACGAGGGTGGAGCAGTTCATCTGCTCGAACCCATTCAACTCGACCGTCGCTATCGTGCGTTGGTGACGATATTGGCGGATGAGCCGTCAATGGTTCACGAAACTGCGCTCCTCAGTGAGCCTGCCCTGGCTGAAGACTGGAACCGACCTGAGGAGGACCTGGCTTGGGCTCACTTGCAGCAGGCGCGGTAGTCCTGGTTCCGTTTCCGTTCTCGGATTTGTCCCAGTCGAATCTGCGCCCGGCGGTCGTGGCTGCGGGTGCGGGGCGTGGGGATTGGATTCTATGTCAGGTCACCAGCAACGCGTATGCGGACGCTGGTGCGTTGCCACTTGAGGACGGCGATTTTCGTCAAGGTGGTCTGCGGGTCGCCAGCTTTGCCAGACCCACCAAGCTTTTCACAGCCCACGAAAGCCTTTTTGTTGCCGAGGTGGGACAGCTTCGGGATGAATCCCTGAATCGGATTATCGACCGGATTATTGCCGCTTTCGGGCGCCGGCCATGATGCGGTGGGAATGATCAGTGGATGCGGGACGAAAATTCCCTCTGTAAAATCACTTGACCCGCCGGACCTGAGCCTCCACTTTATCCGCCCCGCAGGAGAAAAACCTATGTCCAGAGTTTGCGCCATCACCCACGCCCGCCCGAGTAAGGGCCACACCATTCATCGCCGAGGCATGGCGAAGAAGAAAGGCGGTGTGGGCCGTCACGTCACCGCCAATACGCCGCGGCAGTTTATCCCGAACCTCAAGACCCGCCGCCTCTGGGTGCCTGAATTGAAGAAGTTTGTCGTCGTGAAGCTCTCGGCGCGCGCAATTAAAACCGTGACGAAAAACGGCGCATATGCGACTCTCAGGAAGGCTGGCGTCATCTAGGCCGTAAAGTACCCGGGGAAGGCATCCCCGCCGCCAGCCGCTGACTCGAACCAACAAGCACGCGTATGGCCTTTACCGTTTCCAGCAAAAAGTCGGGCAAGACGTATCACCTGCACGAGCGCAGGCAGAAATTGAAGGGTGGGCAGGAAGTCACGCTGTACTATTTTGCCGGCCAGCCGGGGGATGGGGCGATTGACAAGCTGCCCGAGGGGTACGAGGTATCCGAGAATATCAATACCGGCCTGCCTCTGCTGAAGAAGAAGGGCTGAGCAATTTCCTGATCAGCCGCTCCGTTTTCGAACGAAATCGCAGGCGATCCGGTCCAACGATCCACCGGATCGCTTTTTTATTTCCATGCAAGACATCGTCAAACCCATCCCCGCGACCATCCTCACCGGCTTCCTCGGTGCCGGGAAGACCACGCTGCTCAATTACATCCTCAAGCAGCAGAACACCTATAAATTCGGGATCATCGTCAATGAGGTGGGCGAGATCGGGATCGATGGGCAACTGGTGGAGAACGCAGCCGAAGAGATGGTCCAGCTCAACAACGGCTGCATCTGCTGCACGGTCCGCAAGGATCTGGTCAAGGGCGTCCAGCGGCTGTTGGCGCGGGGCGGATTTGATTATCTGCTCATCGAGACCACTGGCATCGCGGACCCTGGCCCGGTGGCGCAGACCTTCCTGAACATCCCGCAACTGACCAAGTATGTGCGGCTGGATTCCATCATCACCGTCGTGGACGCCGAGCAGGTTGCGAAGCAAATGAAAGAGACGGAGACCGCCCGGGAGCAGATCGCGATGGCGGATTTCGTGTTGCTCAACAAAATCGATCTCGTGACCGAGCCTTCGCTGGAGGAGACCGAGGCTCTGATCCGCGATCTCAATCCGCACGCGGAGATTTTCAGGACCGGCCACTCGCAGGTGAATCTGGCGCAGTTGCTGGATATGAATGCCTTCGATGTCGACCGGAAGCTGGCGGTTGACCCGAAATTCCTCGACGAGCTGGAGCACCGGCACCACAGCGATATCGCCTCCATGGCGTTTAAGTTCGACCGGCCGTTTGTGATCGAGAAGTTCGAGCACTTCGTCCAGGAGCTCTCAGCGCGGGAGAAAGTTTATCGCTCCAAGGGGATCATCGCCATCGCGGGCAATCCGCGCCGGGCGGTTTTCCACGGGGTGAACAACCGGTTTACGATTTTCTGGGACCGGCTCTGGGAGAAGACCGAGGCGCGCGAGAGCCAGTTGGTCTTCATCGGCAAGGGGCTGAAGCGGGACGAGATCGAGAAGGCGTTGACGGGATGTCTGGCGGCGGGGTAGCTACCGCTTCCACTTGATTCCGCAACCGCTGCTGGGCTTTTGGTCGGCGCTCACCGGTTTGCCTGCGAGCAGGGCGTCGATGGCGGCCCGGAGGTCGCGGCCATTGGCGATGCCGCGATTGGGGCGGCTGTCGTCGAGCTGGCCGCGGTAGACGAGGGCGCGGTTGCGATCGAAGAGGAAAAAGTCCGGGGTGCATACCGCGTCGTAGGCGCGGGCAATGTCCTGCGTTTCGTCAAAGAGCACCGGGAAACGGAATCCGCAATCCGCGGCCATTTTCTTAAGATGAGCAGGATCGTCGTCGGGGTACGTAACGGGATCGTTGGAGGAGATGGCGACGATTCCGAGCGGGGCACCCGCGTAATCATTTCCGAGCCGCGCCAACTCCTCACGGATGTGGACGACATACGGGCAATGATTGCAGATGAACATGACCAGCAGGGCATCCTTGCCGGCGAAATCAGCGAGGGAGACGGTTTTGCCGGTGGTGACATCCGGCAACGCAAACGCGGGAGCGGCTGTGCCGAGGGACAGCATGGAGGAGGTGAGCGCCATGGGGGAAATGATGCCTCTTAAAGGCGGTACGGCAAGAGGAAGTTCCCGGGCCCTCGCGCTTGCGCTGGATGCCCCTGGCGGGTAGAGACTGGCGGCGTGGCTGTTACCCTCCTGAAACTTGCCTGCCCGGACCGGGTGGGCCTTCTCGCGCGGCTGACCTCCTTCGTGGCGTTCCACGGCGGGAACTTGCTGGAGGTCCACCAATTTACCGATCCCATCAACGGCTGGTTCTTTACCCGCATGGCGATCGACAGCGGGACCATCGCGTTGGATACGCCGGCGCTGCGGAAGGCATTCACCCCGCTGGCCACGGAGTTGCAGGCGGAATGGAGCATCCGCGAGGAAAGCACCCGGCTGCGTGCGGCCATCCTGGTGAGCAAGCTGGGGCACTGCCTCGCCGATCTGCTATGGCGCTGGCGGGCCGGGGAGTTGCCGATGGAGATTCCGCTCGTCATTTCAAACCACCAGGATTTTCGCGACACGGTGGAGCGCGAGGGGCTGCGATTTGAATATGTGCCAGTCGATGCCGCGGAGAAGGCCGCGGGAATGCGCCAGACTGCGGATCTGCTCGCGGAGCATGGGGTCGATCTCGTGGTGCTGGCGCGTTACATGCAGATCATTCCGCAGGAGATTTGCGACGCCTGGCGTGGGCGGATCATCAATATCCACCATTCGTTTTTGCCCTCATTCGTCGGGGCAAATCCCTACCGGCGCGCGTATGACCGCGGGGTCAAATTGATCGGCGCGACGTGCCATTACGTGACCGGCGTACTCGACGAAGGCCCAATCATCGACCAGGAGGTGGTGCGCGTGGAGCATTTCCATTCCCCGGAGGATTTGCTGCGTCTGGGCCGCGATTGCGAACGCCTGGCCCTGGCGCGCGGCGTGCGATACCATTTGCACGACCGGGTGTTGATTCACGGGAACAAGACAGTGGTGTTCAGGGATTAGCCTGATTTTCAGTTTCGAAATTCAAAAATCATCCTACATTCGCCCCATGACTTTCCAGGAACGTATTGACGCCGATCTCAAAGAAGCGATGAAGGCTCGGGAAACCCAGCGGCTTGGCGTGATCCGGATGCTGAAGAGCGCGCTCAAGAACGCGGCCATCGAAAAATACGGCGTCACAGGGCAACTGGATGACGCCGAGGCGCTTGCAGTGGTGCGCAAGCAGGTCAAGCAACGCCAGGACTCGATGGAAGGCTTTACCAAGGGTGGCCGGCCAGAGCTTGCGGAGCAGGAGAAACAGGAATTCGATATCCTCACCGCCTATCTCCCGCAACAGCTTGGAGCCGAAGAAATTACGAAGCTGGTCGCCGAGGCGGTTGCCGAGGCCGGCGCGACGTCCAAGGCGCAAATGGGGGCGGTGATGAAGCTCGTCCAGGCAAAGGCCGCCGGCCGGGCCGACGGCAAGGCGCTGAGCCAGGAAGTTCAGCGTCAATTAGCATAATGGTCTCTGCGGTCATCGTAGCTGCCGGGAGCAGCCGGCGGATGGGTTTCGACAAGCTTTTTGCCCCATTGCGCGGGAAGCCGGTGGTGGCGTATTCGATTGCGGCGTTCGAAAAGACGCCGGAAATTGGCGAGATCATCCTGGTGACCCGGCCGGAAAAGAAGTCGCGGCTGGTGGAATTGATTGCCCATGAAGGCTGGAAGAAGATCGGGCAGATCATCGAGGGGGGCGCGGAGCGGCATCTCTCCGTCTGGCGCGGATTGCAAGCGGTGAACGCGAGCGCAGCCTTCGTCGCAATCCACGACGGGGCGCGCCCGCTGACGACGCCAGGCGTGATCCGGCGCTGCCTGGCCCTTGCGCGGGAGAAAGGCGCGGCTTGCGTCGCGGCGCCTATCCCCGACACGGTGAAGCGGGCGTCCGAGGACGGAATGGTGGTGGAGAGCGTGGAGCGGGCGGGGCTCTGGGCAATGCAGACGCCGCAGGTCTTCTCGACCCCCATTATCCTCCAGGCGTACGCCGCAATCATCAGCTCCGGGGAGCATGTGACGGACGAGGTCTCGGCGGTACAGCGGATGGGGGTCAATATCGCCCTGTTGCGTAATGATGAATGGAACCTTAAGATAACAATTCCCCGCGACCTGGAGCTGGCCGAACACGTGCTGGCAGCCAGGGGGGCGCATTAATGCAGTACAAACTTTCAAAACTCAGCAACGGCACCCGCCTCGCCAGCTTCGAAATGCCTCATATGCAGAGCGTTGCGCTTGGCGTCTGGGCTGGGGTCGGCGGACGGTTCGAGACGAAAAAGATGAGCGGCATCTCGCATTTCCTTGAGCACCTGATGTTCAAGGGGACGAAGAAGCGCACCGCCAAGCAGATCACCGAGGAGGTGGAGGGCCTGGGCGGATACCTGAACGCGTTCACCACCGAGGATCACACCTGCTATTACGCGAAGGCGGCGGGCCAGCACTTTGGCACGCTGTGCAATGTCCTGGCGGACATGTATCTGGACTCAACTTTCGAGCCGCAGGAGATCGAGCGGGAGCGTGAGGTCATCCGCGAGGAGATCATGATGTACCGCGACAATCCTGCGCAGCATGCGCAGGAGCTGCTCTCAGAGACCATGTGGCCTCGGCATCCGCTCGGCCAGCCGCTCACCGGCACGGTGGAGACGATTTCGAAATTCGACCGCTCGATGCTCAAGGAGTTCATGGCGGAGAATTACAATGGCCGGACGACCATCGTGACCGCGGCGGGCAACGTGAAGCATGAGGAGTTGGTCGAGAAAATGAGCGGCCCCATGGGCAGGCTGGCGGGTGGGCGCGCGCCGCGGTATGTGCGGGGCTCCTTCCGTGCGGGCAAGCCGAAGGTATCGCTGGTCAACCAGGCGACGGAGCAAACGCACCTGGCGATGGGATTTTATGCATTCGGGCGCTCTGACGAGCGGCGGTTCGCCCTCAAGCTGCTGTCGGTGATCCTTGGAGAGAACATGAGCTCGCGGCTTTTCCAGCGGCTGCGGGAGCAGTATGGCTTTTGCTACTCCGTGCAGACGGGGATGGTGGCGCTGGCCGATGCCGGGCTGATTAATATCTACGCCGGGCTCGATACCGCGAAGCTTGAGAAGGCGGTCCGGATGATCTTTCGCGAGATCGAGACGATTTGCAAAAAAGCGCCGGGCAAACAGGAGCTGAAAAAGGCGCAGGACTACACCGTGGGCCAGACCCTGCTGGGCCTGGAGAGCACGACCAACCAGATGATGTTCATGGGCGAATCGATCCTCGGCTACCGCAAGGTGCTCGACCCGGTGGACATCGAGGCAAAGCTGATGTCCGTGACCACCGCGGATGTGCGGGACGTGGCATGCCATTGCCTCGACCGCGGCCGTCTCGGCCTGGCTGTCGTGGGGCCGGTGAAGGATGCAGAGGAGATTCGGCGCTGGGTGGATTGAGCGAAGTGCCGGATTTGCGGGTTGCGATTTTTGCCGGGAGGTTTAGAAGTTTCTCCCCGCCAAGCCGGGCGGCAGACCTTTTTGAAGCCGATTTTTCAAACCGAAACACCTTTTATTCCCATGAATGTCGAAGTCGAACCCCTCCCTCATTGCCTTGCCACCCTGCGTGTTGAATTGCCTGCGGACGCGGTGAACGCGGCGCGCGAGGGCATCATGCGCGATTACACGGCGCACGCAAAGCTGCCCGGCTATCGTCCCGGGAAGGCGCCGCGCGCGGTGGTGGAGCGGAAATTCCAGAAGGAGATTCGCGAGGAACTCGAGCGCAAGCTGCTGAGCGAAAGCACGCGCGCCGCGATCTCGGAGAAGAAGTTGCGCGTACTCCAGGTGGCAAATGTCGAGGACGTGGAGTTTTCCCCCGATCAATCGCTGCATTTCACGGCGACGCTGATCACAGCGCCGGAATTTGAGCTGCCGGAGTACAAGAAGATCCCGTTGACCGTACAGGCTGAGGAAGTGTCCGACGCGGATATCGACTCGGCGCTGGATAATGTGCGCAACCAGGCGGCGACCTTCGAGGACATCACGGGCCGCCCGCTGCAGATGGAGGATTACGCGGTGATCGATTACAACGGCACCATTGATGGGAAACTGGTGGGCGATGTCTTTCCGAAAGCCGGCAAGCCGCTGACGACCAATACCGGATTCTGGGTGCGGCTGACGGCGGAGTCGTTCTTGCCGGGATTTTCCGACGCGCTGGTGGGCGCCGCGCTGGACGAGACGCGCGAGTTTGATTTGACGGTGCCGTCGGATTTCGCGGTCACCGAGATGGCCGGAACGATTATCCATTACGTCGTGACCATAAAGGGGCTGAAGACCAAGTCACTGCCGGAGTTGAACGATGGCTTCGCCGCGACGGTCATCGAGGGGAAAACGCTGGCTGAACTGCGCGAAGTGATCCGCGGCGAGCTGGGCCGGCAGAAGAAGGAGCACATCGAGAGCCAGAAGCGCGAGCAGGTGATGGCTTATCTCGTGAGCAAGGTGGAGTGCGAGCTGCCGCAGAATTATGTGGCCGGCGAGACGCGGCGCATCCTGAGCGATATCGTGCAGCAGGAGCAATCCCGCGGCGTCACCGACGAGGCGCTCAAGGCCAGCGAAAAGGAATTGGTGGAAGCCGCCGCGCAAGGCGCGAAGCAGAAGCTGAAAGGCACTTTCATCCTCCAGCGAATCGCCGACCTCGAAAAAATCACAGTCTCGCAGACCGAACTCCGCAGCCGCGTCGCCGCGATGGCCGCCCGTTACGGCATGACGCCCGACAAAGCCGCCAAGGAATTGGAAAAGCGCGATGCCATGGATCGCGTGGCCGAGGACATCCTCTCCGGCAAGGTGATTGATTACCTGATCGCCCAAGCCGACGTCCGCGTGGCCGAGGCCGCGCCCGCGGCATAGACCAGTCGGACGGGTCTGCTTTAGCCTCAGATTAACACAGATTTTTTTTGGAATAGCCGCGGATTTTCCCACAACGGTTCCGCGTGGCCATACTCGTACCACGCAGTCATAGGTCCTATCAGTCCCGGAGGTCCCATTCGTCCCATCCGAACGGAGCGCTCCCATCTCCCAATAATCTGCGCTAATCTGAGGCCAAAGCAGAACCGCAGCGTCGCCGGAAGACGCCAAATTCAATTCGCGAGAACGCGCTTGCAGGAAATCGCGCGCGGTTTACGGTCTTGGGCTACATTCATCCATCATGCCCTTCCAATCCTATCCCCGTTTGAGCAATAACAATGCGTATGTGCCGATCCCGACCGTCGTTGAGAAGACCGGGCGCGGCGAGGCGGCGTATGATATCTACTCCCGGCTCCTGAAGGACCGGATCATTTTTCTCGGCACCCCGATCGACGATCATGTGGCCAATCTCGTGATCGCGCAGATGCTCTTCCTGCAAATGGAGGACCCGAAGAAGGATGTGAATCTTTATATCAACTCGCCGGGCGGCTCCGTGACGGCGGGCCTCGCGATTTATGATACCATGCAGTTCCTGACCTGCGACGTGACCACCTATTGCCTCGGCATGGCGGCGAGCATGGGCGCGGTGCTGTTGGCGGCGGGGACGAAGGGCAAGCGTTACGCCCTGCCGAATGCCGACATCATGATCCACCAGGTCTCCGGCGGCGCCTCGGGCACCGCGAGCGACGTGGAGCGGACGGTCGAGTACATGTTCAAGCTCAAGAAGCGCCTCATCCGCATCCTGGCCGGGCATGCCGGCAAGGACGAGGAGACCGTGCAGCGCGACTCGGATCGCGATTATTACATGACCTCCTACGAGGCGAAGGAATACGGTCTGGTAGATCAGGTGGTCCAATCCCGCAAGGAAGTGAAGACCGAGGCTGGCATTGGCAACGAGGTGGAGATCAAGACGGAGACCCCGGCCGCGTAACCCGCGATTTTCGAATGATCGAGGCACCCGATTTGCTTAGGAAGTACGGCTGGCGGAACGAGTAGCACTTTGATAACATCCCCCTGAATTCAAAAAAATGGCCCGAGCATCGAACTTAACCATGTGCTCCTTTTGCGGGAAAAGCCACGCAGAGGTGCGCAAGCTGATCGCCGGACCCGGGGTGTACATCTGTGACAGTTGCATCAATGTCTGCAAAGGCATCCTCGACAAGGAGTTGACCGAGGACGCGCGCCGGCAATCGGCGACCCTGCAGGTGCCAAAACCGGCGGATATCCGCCGGCAGCTCGACCAGTACGTCATCGGCCAGGACCGGGCGAAGAAGGTCCTCTCCGTTGCGGTTCACAATCATTTCAAGCGCATCCTTCAGTCCACGCCCAATTCGATGTCCATCGACCCGTACGGGGATGTGGAGATCGAGAAGAGCAACATCCTGCTCATCGGGCCGACCGGCTCCGGCAAGACGCTGCTGGCTCGCACGCTCGCGCGCATCCTGGATGTCCCGTTTTGCATCGCTGACGCCACCACCCTCACCGAGGCCGGCTACGTCGGCGAGGATGTCGAGAACATCATCCTGCGGCTGCTCCAGAACGCAGATTACGACGTGAAGCGGGCGGAAATCGGCATCGTATACATCGACGAAATCGACAAGATCGGCCGCAAGACCGACAACGTCTCCATCACCCGCGACGTGAGCGGCGAGGGCGTGCAGCAGGCGCTGCTGAAGATTCTCGAGGGGAGCGTTTGCAACGTGCCGCCGCAAGGGGGCCGCAAGCATCCGCACCAGGAATACATCCAGATCAATACGGAGAAGATTTTGTTCATTTGCGGTGGCGCTTTCGTGGGTCTGGACAAGATCGTCCAGCGGCGCGTCGGAAGGCGTACGCTGGGCTTTAGCACGGGCGAAGCCGATTCCGTGGATGTGCTGACGCGCGAGGCAATCAAGTTCACAGAGCCGGAAGATTTGCTGAGCTTTGGGATGATCCCGGAGTTCATCGGCCGCCTGCCCGTTGTGGCGGCGCTGGATGCCCTCACGGAGGATGAGTTGATGCAAATCCTCACGGATACGAAGAACGCGATGATCAAGCAGTACAGCAAACTGCTGGCAATGGAAGGTGTGAACCTGACAGTGACCAAGGATGCCTTGCGCGCCCTGGCCCAGATGGCGGTGAAGAAGGAGACCGGCGCCCGGGCGCTGCGATCGATGCTGGAGAAGATCATGCTCGAGGTGATGTACGATGTGCCGAGCCGCGAAGATATTGCGGACGTGACACTCAACCGCGCAGTGGTCGAAGGGAAGCGGACGCCGATTATCCGCAAGAAGCAGGACAAGGACGCAGCGTAGGAGGGTGCTGTATGCCCGGGAGGCAGGAGTCGAAGGAGGATAGTGCGCTAATTTCGGCGGCTTACAAGGAAGTGTTCGTCGGCTGTAAGGCCAAGGATTGGAGCGCCTACCGGTTGGCCGAGCCACTGCTCACGTGCTGGGCCGTCGTAAAGGCTCAAGAGGTCACGTATAATGGCGGCTTCCAATACTTCTTTGAGAACGACTGGCCCGACAAGCCAAACTACAGAGTATTTATCGATGCCTTTCGGAGGATTGGCGCAGATGAAGCGGCCATGTGGTTGGAAGAGGCCGTCGATCAGTTCCCCTTTTCCGACCCACATCTCCATTACGAAAGAAGGCGTGAACACCTTTCCGCGTCCCGCTCGAAACCAGGTACTTGCGACTCGGTGATCGATGGATTGGGAAATCGGCTCGGCGATCTTGGGGGCGATACGTACACCAAACTTGCGGCCTATATTCGGGCGAACATCGACGCGTTTCCCTCAGCCCGTTTTGCAGCCACCCAGAAGCCAGTCTAACCGGCGTGGCATATTTGGGTGGGATGAGTCCTGTTGAGGCACAGGGGGCGAATCATTGGGAAAGCACACTGACCAATGAAAAAACATCTTTTTGCAGCGCTCGCTTTTGTCGCGACGCTTTTGATTGCGGAGCCGGTTTTTGCGGACGGCGGAACGGTGGTGGTGGCGATGCCAAACGGCGACGGCATGGTTATCGCAAACCGTGGCACCATCGCTTATGGAGACCAGGCACAGGGGCGCTCGGTGCTGGAAGATAGCGCCGTTCAGGCCTTTATCCTCAACGGGGTGCGGTACGTACAGTCCAACAACGGCTACTTCGCCGCAGGGGCTGCGTCCGCGGCGCCGAGTGGAGGCTACCAGCAGGGGACGCCACTAAACGCCCAGATCCAGGCGATTTTGCGCCAGCAGGGGTATTACCTCGGTCCGTTGGACGGAATCGACGATTCACGCACGGAGCAATCCATCGAGGCGTTTCAGCGCGATCATCACCTGCCGATCACGGGACAGATCACGGGGGGACTGATCGAAGCGATGGGAGTGCAGTAGGGCGGAAGAGGAAAAATGAAAAATAGGGATGAATCCTTTTTCGGGTCCATCGTCGAATTTAATATAAACCACATTAACTAATCATGAATACGAAGCTCTTTACCGGACTCACCGCGGCGGCGTTGCTGCTGATCGGCGGGCCGGCGTTTGGATATGATCACCGCGACGGTGGCGGCCGTCCTGCGGCGCGGCACGCGGTTGCGGCGGCGCACCGGTCGGTGTCCGTCGCACGTCACACGAGCGTTGCGGCAGTGCGGAGAGCGCCGGCGGCCCGGTCGTTCGTTGCCCGCCGCAGTACAGGTGTGACCCATGCCGCATATGCGGCGAACCGGTCCACCAACATTGCCCGTACCCGGTCCACCAACATCGCCCGTGGCAATACCTCCACTCGCAGCCGCAACAGCGTGGCCTTCGGTGGGCACGCCAATTATGCGCAGAATGGAAACAACGGCCGGCAGTACGCATTCGCATCCCATGGCGGATGGAATCACGGCCAGCAGTACTTCTGGCATGGCCACCATTATGGCTGGTACGGCAACGGGTGGTACATCATCGCTCCGTTCCCGTATTACGGGTATAACTACTACAGCCCCACCTACACTTATGGTGGCAATGTCGCCGTACAGGTGCAGAACGCACTCTATCAGGCGGGCTATTACCAGGGCCCCATTGATGGGATCGTCGGCCCCGGCACTTCGGCTGCCATCGCGGCCTACCAGCGGGATAATGGCCTCCGCGTGACCGGGACCATCACCCCGGGCCTGGTGCAAAACCTCGGGGTCGGGTAGTGTTTTGAGCCCGCCCGCAGGCGATCGCCTGCGGACGGGCCGCAGATCACCACGGATTTTCATCCGTGTAATCCGCGTCATCCGTTCAAATCCGTGGAAAAAAATTCCGTGCATGCGTTGAGACTTCCGCTCACCCCATCCACCTCCGTGTAATCATTGCCGTTGCATGGGGGTATAGGGCAGGCAAAAATCAGAATGCAAATCGGGCAGGGGGTGCTACTGTGCACTCCATGACCAAGCGGTTATCAGGGTACATCGCAGGGATATTGATCGTGACGGCCGGCATGCGGCCGGGTCTGGTGATGGGACAATTGGCGCCGCTGACTCAGGCGCCGGTACAGGCAGTCGCGCAACCTCAGGCCTCCACGGATGACGAGGATTATACCGCGCTGTCGGTTTTCACACGGGCGCTGGAGTTGATCCGGCAGGATTACGTGGATGAGAACAAGGTCTCCTTCCACGCTCTGACCTACGGGGCGATGAAGGGGATGATGAACACGCTGGACCCGCACAGCCAGTTCATGGATCCCGATGATTTCAAGGGGATGCAGGATGATACCAAGAGCCAGTTCGGCGGGCTCGGCGTGGTGGTATCGGCGCGGGACGGGAATTTGATCGTCGTGACGCCGATGGAGGATACCCCGGGATTCCGGGCAGGGCTGCTGCCTGGTGACCAGATTTTGAAGATCAACGGTATCTCTGCGGAGAAGATGGAACTGACCGACGCGGTGGCGAAGCTGCGAGGCGATCCCGGCGAGAAAGTGACATTAACGATCCTCCGGCCCTCGACGCGGGAGATCAAGGATTACACCATGGAGCGCGCCATCATCAAGGTGGCGAGTGTGAAGGATGCCCACATTCTGGGGCCGGATATCGCTGGCGATTACAAGGTCGGCTATTTGCGGATCACGCAGTTCAACGAGCCGACGGCGGCGGACCTCAGCAAGCGGCTGGACGAACTGGAGGGGCAGGGGATGCAGGCGTTGATCATTGACCTCCGGTATAATCCCGGGGGCCTGCTCAACAGCGCAGTCGATGTATGTGGGGAATTTCTGCCGCCGCATACGATGGTCGTCTCCACGGAGGGACGGATGCCGTCGCAGAAGCACGATTACTGGACGTCCGACACCGGCAGGCAGCATCCCGATTACCCAATCGCGATCCTGATCAACGGCAGCAGTGCCAGCGGCGCGGAGATCGTGGCGGGCGCGCTCAAGGACCTCGGGCGGGCGATCCTGGTGGGTGAGACGAGTTTTGGAAAAGGTTCCGTGCAGAGCGTCATGCAATTGCCCGACGGATCGGCGCTCCGGCTGACGACGGCAAAGTATTACACGCCGAGCCACAACGTGATCCACGAGCATGGGGTCACGCCGAACATTCATGCGACGCTGACACCCGACGAGGAGCGACTGCTGCTGCTCTCGCGGCGCGAAGACCAGATTTTGCTCAGCGACGATGACAAGCGCGACCTCGCCGCCTTCCGCGACCCGCAACTCGACCGTGCGGTGGACGCCCTCAAGGGCGTCATGATTTACGCCGAGCGCACCGGGCAGAAGACGGTATCCATCAAGGCGCCTGCGTCAAAGACGGACACGACCGCGGTCCAATGATGGACCACCCGGTGGTGCTGGCCATCGAAACCTCCTGCGATGAGACGGCCGTGGCCGTGCTGAGAGCGCCCGGGGATTTGCTGGCGGGCGAGGTGGCGTCGCAAATCGAGCTGCACAATCGCTTTGGCGGCGTCGTGCCGGAGGTGGCGTCGCGCAATCACTTGATGGCGTTGCGGCCATTGATCGAACGGACGTTGCGCGAGGCGGGGATCGGCGTTGCGGAGATATCCGGGCTTGCCGCGACAGCGGGGCCGGGGCTGGCGACATCACTGATGGTGGGGCTCTCCGCGGCAAAAGGCCTGGCGGTCGGATTGCGGAAGCCGTTCTTTGCCATCAATCACCTGGAGGGGCATCTCCTCTCGCCATTCTTTGGCGGCGAAGTCGAGCCCTGCGTGGCGCTGGTGGTGAGCGGCGGTCACACGATGCTGGTGGAGGTGCTTGCCGAGGGAGACTACCGGTTGCTCGGCCAGACGCGGGACGACGCCGCCGGCGAGGCCTTCGACAAGGTGGCGAAGCTGCTGGGCCTTCCCTATCCAGGCGGCCCGGAGATCGACCGCCGCGCGCGCCACGGCGATGCACGGAAGTATCCGCTCCCGCGCAGCATGATGGACTCCGGCGATGCGGCGTTTTCCTTTAGCGGTCTGAAGACCGCGGTGCGCTATCTGTTGCCGAAGGTGGACCTGAACGAAGCCCAAACCGTTGCGGACCTTTGCGCCTCCTTCCAGGAGGCCGCGGTCGATGTGCTGGTGGCAAAGACCATCCAGGCCGCGCGCCGATGTGGCCGCAACCTGGTGACCGTAAGCGGCGGAGTCAGTTGCAACTCCCGCCTGCGCGAGCGCTTCGCCGAGGCATGCGCGCACGCCGGCATGGAGCTGCGGATGGCGACACCCGGCCTATGCACGGATAACGCCGCGATGATCGCCTTCGTAGCCGCGGGCCGCCTCCAGAGAGGCGATTCATCACCCCTTACCGCGGAAATTTCCCCAAATCTCCCACTCGGGAAATAGGTCCCATCCGTCTTCCACCGTCGCGGGATCCCATGAGAGCCGCGCCGCCGCAGGCTGTTGAAAACCCGCAGGTATTATCACTTGCCGAGACTTTTGGGATTGACGTGCAGTGCACGCGATTACTAGGCTGAGCAGTTCTTTCAAGGGAGGCTATATTTATAACACGCTTCGGTTGGTACTCGTACTGGCGGTCTTTGGGGCGTTAAGCGCAGCATTTGGGCAGACCTATGACGCGTATCAGGGGTATTCCGGAACCCAGAATCCCAACGGAGTCTGGACCTATGGATGGTCCACCGCGCTGGGGGGGGCGCTGACGGTTTATCCGAACTCGTTTGTGTCGGAGGGCGCGACCAATTGGTCGGATTATTCGATCGAGTCTTCCGGGGATCCGAATGTGGTTGGCGTGCCGGCCGATGATGTTGGGAAGGATGTTCCGGCGGATACCATGGCGTTCTCCCCGGGACCGGAGAATCAATTCAGCTCCTGCAGGTTCACGGCGCCGGCGGCTGGCGTGTACAATATCCAGGCCAGTTTTACCGCGCTCGGGACGGGTGCCCCGCATGTGTATATTTTGCACAATGGGGCAAGCTTGGATGACCAGCTTCTGACGCAGGGTGTATTGTGGAGCGGCTCTGCCTCCAGCGTCTCTCTCGCGCAGGGCGATACGGTCGACGTCGTAATCGGTGTCGGGCTGGATGGTTTTTTCGCCAGCGACGAGACCACCTTTACATTCGACGTGACGCTGGTGTCGGCGACGAATCCCCCGCCCCCTCCGCCGCAGACTGGTCCAGTGTACGCCGCGGGGGCCGGGTTCTCGGGGACCCAGAATCCCAATGGGGTCTGGACGTATGCTTGGTCCACGAACCTCGCTGGGCCTTTGACGCCTTACCCGGACGCGGAGCTTGTAGGTACGGCGACCAATTGGCTCGACACCAGTATTGAAGGATCGGGGGATCCCAATATTGCATTCAACCCGCCGAACGCGCCGGCGGGTGAATTCCCGCCCAACATCATGGCTTTCGCCCCTGGCCCGGGCAGCCAGTTCAGCCACCTTCTGTTCACGGCGCCGGCAGCGGGCACGTATACCGTACAGGGTACTTTTAGCGCGACTTCGTTCGGTGAGCCTCATGTTTACATCCTGAAAAACGGGGTGGATATCGCCGACGGGCTGCTATCCGTGGGATCACCCTGGAGCCCTACTGCTAGCGATGTGAGCCTGGCGCTGGGAGATACGATCGACACCGTGATCGGAGTGGGTCCGGATGGGAACTACCTCGACGACGAGGCGATTTTCAATCTCACCATCACCGAGGGCGCCCCAACATTGAGCGGTACGCTTGCGAAGGGGCTGTATACGGGATTATTGACGGGAACCTCCGGGCCGGGGGATTTCGACGGATTGCTGGTGGCGCACGTCCAGGCTACCGGTGCGTTTACGGCGGTGCTGAACTTTGGTGGGAAACGTCTGCCATTCAGCGGGATCTTCAGTAGCTCCAGCACGTGGTCGGGGACGGTCAATTTGAAGAGCGGAGCCGTTCTGACGCTTGCGTTTGGCTTCGACTCGAAGGGCAAGCTTACCGGCACAGTCACCGATGGGAGCGCTTCCTTCCTGGTCACTGCGGGAATCGTGTCGAACAAGGTTTCCGCCGCAGGTACCTATCCATTCACCATTACACCGGGATCAGCGGCGAATGTTCCGGACGGGACCGGCTATGGCTTTATGTTTGTGCGGACGTCCGGGGCGGCGACGCTTGTCGGCCAGCTTTCGGATGGGACTGGATTCACGTCGGCATCGATGGTGACGTCGGGCAGTTCGGTGCCAGTCTATGCCAATCCGTATGGCCTCCCGGGTGGCGGGCTGGCTGGGACCATCTACTTCCAGGCCGTGCCGCATGTCAGTGATTGCAGCGGGACCCTTTACTGGACGCGGCCCGTGACGCAGGCGGCGGTGCCTTACGCGGACGGCTTTGCGGCATCCGCGTCATTGCTAGCGGATCAGTTAAACCCGGTGATCACAGGCTTGAACAAAGGCCACGACAGGGATCAAGTTTCATTGGTCGCCAGCGGCGCCGATCTTTCTGGGAATTTCTCGGCGACGGTCACGCTTTCACCGCGCGGCGGAGTGACATCGATCCTGGCCGGAGCGGCCCCTGACGTTCAGATCACCATCGATCTGCTGACCGATTCGTTCTACGGAAGCCTGGTGGACAGTACCACGCATGTGACCCGCGACTTTGCGGGAGTATTGCTGCCTGAGAACCGGACCGGGGCGGGATATTTCCTGTCGAACGGGCTGAGCGGTTCGGTGAATATCAGCTACTAGTAATCCCGGTTCAGGAGGTAATCAGCAAGCGCCAGCAGCGGCTCAGAGTTCTTGCCAAAAGGCTTCACGGCAGCCCGTGCAGCCTGCGTAAGTCGGCGGGCCTCGGCGCGTGAACGCTCAAGGCCGAAGACGGCAGGGTATGTGGCCTTTTGCGCGGCGACATCCTTGCCGGCGCTTTTGCCGAGCTTCTCGCTGGTCTGCGTGACATCGAGGATATCGTCAATGACCTGGAAGGCGAGGCCGAGCGCCTGGCCGAAATCGGTCAGCGCCTGGAGCTTCGCCTCAGGGGCGTTCGCGCTCATCGCGCCGAGCCGGATGGAGGCGGTGAGGAGCGCGGCGGTCTTGGATTGATGGATGAACTTCAGATCGCGCGGGGAGGTGGGCTTGCCTTCGCCCTCCAGGTCCAGCACCTGGCCGGCGATGAGCCAGAGGCTGCCGGCGGCGGTCGAGAGCTCGCGGATGAGGGTGGTCATGTCATACCGGCGGGTCGGGGCGGCGTGGCTGAGGATCTCGAAGGCCACGGTGAGCAGCGCATCGCCGGCGAGCACGGCCACCCCTTCGCCAAAGACCTTGTGATTGGTGGGACGACCGCGGCGAAGATCGTCGTCATCCATGCACGGCAGATCGTCATGGATGAGCGAATAGGTGTGGATGCATTCCACCGCACTGGCGTGGGGCAGCGCCGCATCAAGGGACCCGCCGCACGCCTCCGCGGCTGCGAGGGCGAGGATGGGCCGGAGCCGCTTGCCGCCGGCAAAGAGGCTGTAGCGCATCGCTTTGTGGAGGGTGGCGGGTTTGACCGTGGCCTTGGGCAGGAACCTGCCAAGCGCCTTGTCCACCAGCGCCGAGCGCTCCGCGAGATATTGATCCAGATGCATGTGGGGCAGGCACTTTGGGAAGGGGGGGAGGGTTTTTCAATGGGAAAAATTTGCAGGCTTCGGAATGGGTACCTATGAGTGGCGTTTCCGGGGAGCGGATGGTTTCGTTGTGCCCCAAGCTCGGATTTCTGCTAGATTCCCGCGATATGCATTCGCCGCGGCCGTTGGGCGCTGAAATTCGGAATGAGTTCCCGGTCCTGGATCAATTGGTCCAGGGGAAGCCGCTCGTGTACCTGGACAACGCGGCAACAACGCAGAAGCCGCTACGGGTGATCGAGGCGCTCTCGCGATTTTATGAGCGCGACAACAGCAATGTGCATCGTGGGCTGCATGAGTTGAGCAACCGGGCCACGGCGCAGTATGAGCAGGCGCGGGAGATCGTGGCGCGTTACCTTGGCGCGCCGTCGGCGGAGACGATTGTCTTTACCCGCGGGACGACGGAGGCGATCAACCTGGTGGCCAATAGCTGGGGCGGACGAAACGTGAGCGCCGGCGATGTCATCTTGCTGACGGAGATGGAGCACCACAGCAATATCGTGCCGTGGCAATTGCTGGCGGACCGCACGGGCGCGCGGATCGAGTGGGTGCCGGTGCTGGGTGATGAGGGATTGCTGGACATGGCAGCGGTGCGGGAAACGCTGGCACGGCGGCCGAAGATTTTCAGTTTTGTCCATATTTCGAACTCGCTCGGGACGATCAACCCGGCGCCGGAATTGTGCGCTCTGGCGCGCGAGTACGGGGTGACGACGCTCATCGACGCGGCGCAAAGCGCAGGACATCTGCGCCTCGACGTGGCCGAATTGGGCTGCGATTTCCTGGCTTTCTCCGGCCATAAATTGTGTGGCCCCACAGGGATCGGCGCTTTGTACGGGCGGGCCGGCTTGCTCAATGCGATGCCTCCGTGGCAGGGTGGCGGTGATATGATCGCGCGAGTGGGCTACGACAAGACGACCTTCAAGACTGCCCCGCACCGGTTCGAGGCGGGCACGCCGGATATCGCGGGGGCCATCGGCCTCGGCGTGGCGCTGGAGTATGTCGATGAGCTGGGCCGTGAGCGGATTTTCGATCACGACGCGGCGCTTGCCCGGGAGGCATATACGCGGCTGGAGGGCATCCCGGGGATGCGCCTGCTGGGGCCGCGCGAGACGCGGGCGGGGCTGGTCAGCTTTGCGCTCGAAGGCGCGCACGCGCACGATGTGGTAACCCTGGCCAATGAGGAGGGCGTGGCGCTGCGCGGCGGACATCATTGCACCCAGCCACTGATGCGGAAGCTCGGCCTGACGTCGACCGCGCGGGCAAGTTTCTATTTTTACAACACTCAAGAGGAAGTCGACCGCCTGGTGGAGACGGTGGCAAAGATCGAAAGGTTTTTCAGCAAGTGAACATGTCGGAGCTTTACCAGGAGATCATCCTGGACCACGCGAAGCGGCCGATGAATAAAGGCGTGCTGCCCGATGCGACCGCAACAGTGGAGGCGGATAATCCGACCTGCGGAGATGAGGTGACGCTGCAGCTCAAGGTCGCGGATGGCCGGATCGAGGATGTGAAATTCACCGGCCAGGGTTGCGCCATCTGCATCGCCTCCGCATCGATGATGACGCGGGCAGTAAAGGGGAAACGCAATGACGAAGCAGGAGCGCTTTTCCAGCAGGTTCACGACGGCGTGCAGGGGACGGGCGAGATGCCGAAGGGGGAACTCGGCGCGCTGGGCGGGGTAAAGGATTTTCCGCAACGGGTAAAGTGCGCGCTGCTGGCGTGGGAAGCGTTGCGCGAGGCCTTGGGGATGCGGAAGAGTGGCGGGGTGGTGACGACGGAAGAGGGGTAGTCGGGACTGCCAATCTCCTGATTGGCATTTGATTGTAGGTAGTGAATCGTCACCAAGAATAGGCCACAGCCGGCCAAGATCGGTGAAGGCAAGAAATGCAAAAGGATGGATGCTCACGTTTATTGAGAACGAATCGCAAAATGGATACCACCCTTGAAAATGCACGATGCGGGAAGCTGGTGCGCGTCACACGCCTGGATCCCGGACACGAGGCGCATCAGCGGCTCTGCGAGATGGGCTTTTGTGAGAACGCGCTGGTGAGGAAGATCGCGCACGGAGCGGCGCTGATCTGCTCGGTGTGCGGGGTGCGTGTGGCGATCAGCGCGGCGCTGGCGGAGCGGATTTTTGTGCGGGAGGTCGGGGTATGACGCTGGCGGAGATGCCAATCGCAGCGAGGGGTCGTGTAAGTGGCATGACGCTGCCGGCGGGGACGCACCAGCGGCTGATGGAGATGGGGCTGACGCGCGGGGCGAGCTTCCAGGTGGTGCGCTACGCGCCGATGGGTGACCCCATCGAGATCAAGGTGCGCGGCTATCATCTCTCGCTGCGCAAGTGCGAGGCGGCGGGGATTCTCGTGGAGACGGTGTTATGACGGCGGAATTAAATTTCGCTGCAACAGCCACACTGCAGGTGGCGCTGGCGGGCAATCCCAATTGCGGAAAGACGACACTCTTCAATGCCTTGACGGGCTTGCGACAAAAGGTGGGCAATTATCCCGGCGTGACGGTGGAAAAAAAGGCGGGGAAATTTTTTGGCTCGCACGGCCAATTGATCGAGGTGCTCGATCTGCCCGGGACGTACAGCCTGCACGGTCGCTCGCCGGATGAGGCGATAGCGTGCGAGGTGCTGCTCGGTGAGCGTGCCGATACGCCGCGGCCGGATGTGGTGGTGGCCGTGCTCGATGCAACGAACCTCGAGCGGAACCTGTATTTACTCGCGCAGATCGCGGAATTGCGGTTGCCCATGGTGGTGGCGCTCAACATGGTGGATGTGGCCGAGGCGCGCAGCATGCGGGTGGACCCGGCTGTGTTGCAATCGGCGCTGGGCGTGCCGGTGATTGCGACGGTAGCGAGCGAGAAACGCGGGATCATCGAACTCAAGCAGGCGCTTTCACGCGCGGTGCAGGTCGCGCCGGAACACGTGGCGCGGATGCCGGATGCCATCGAAGCTGCGGTAAAGAATATCTCCTCCGTGCTGATGAGCGAGCATCCGGAGCGCCGCAGCTCTGCGCGTGCGGAGGCGCTGATGCTGCTGGCGCAACCGGACGGGAGCCCACGGCTGCATGCGGCGGGTGCCATCAAGACCATCGTGGCAGCGGCGCAGGTGAGTGTGAAGGTGGCGGGACTCGATCCGGTGTCCGATCCAGTAGAGGCGCGCTACGCGTGGGCGGCGGAGATCGTGGAGCGTTCGGTGCATGGCGGCGGGTACTCGGTAACGATCAGCGACAGGCTGGATGCCGTGTTAACGCACCGGGTCTGGGGCTGGGTGGCGTTTCTTGCCGTATTGGGATTGATGTTCTTTTGCATTTTCACAGTGGCGCAGTATCCGATGGACTGGATCAACGCCTTCGTCGACTGGCTGGGCGGCCGCGTGGCGGCGATCATGCCAGCCGGCGAATTGCAAAGCCTGCTGAAGGATGGCGTCATCGCGGGCGCGGGGAGCGTACTGGTATTTCTGCCGCAGATTCTGATTCTGTTTTTCTTCATCGGCCTGCTGGAGGACACGGGCTACATGGCGCGTGCGGCCTTCATCATGGACCGGCTGATGAGCCGGGTCGGACTGCATGGGAAATCCTTCATCCCCCTGCTCTCATCCTTCGCATGCGCGATTCCCGGCATCATGGCCACGCGGACGATTGAGAATCGCAAAGACCGGCTGGCGACGATCTTCATCGCGCCCTTCATGAGCTGCCCGGCGCGGTTGCCGGTATACGCGCTGCTGATCGCGCTCTGCTTCCCGAGAGGCATGGTGCCCGCTTGGGAGAAGGCGGCCCTGATGGTCGGGATGTACGTGGCGGGCATGCTGGCGGCATTCGGGACCGCGTGGCTCTTCAAGCGGACGCTGCTTCGCGGAGAGACCCCGATGCTTCTCCTTGAGCTGCCCCCGTATCATGCGCCGAAGCTGCGCAGCGTGGCCGTGCAAATGTGGCACCGGTCGCGGATCTTTGTGTACCGCGTGGGGACAGTGATCCTGGCGCTCTCGATCGTGATATGGGCGCTCGCGCGCTACCCGCGCCCGTCGGACCCGCGTGCGCCTGCGAGCGTGGCCATCAGCCAGAGCTTCGCTGGGCAGCTCGGCCACGCGATGGAGCCGGCAATCAAGCCCCTGGGTTTTGACTGGCGGATCGGGATCGGGCTGGTGACGTCGTTCGCGGCGCGCGAGGTTTTTGTAGGCACCATGGCCATCGTGCATAACATCGGCGACGACTCCAGCGGCGACAACGACAAGAACATGGGCGCCATCCAGGGGGCGCTCCGCGGCGATCGCTGGCCGGATGGGCGGCCGGTATTCACACCGCTGGTGTGCGTGGGATTGATGGTTTTCTATGTGCTGGCCTTGCAATGCGTCAGCACGGTCGCGGTGGTGCGGCGGGAGACGGGCGGGTGGTTTTGGCCGGCGTTTCAGTTCGTCTACATGACAGGACTGGCTTACGTCGCGTCATTGGTCATCTATCAGGGTGGGAGGTTGCTGGGATGGTAACCGCGGATCATGCGAGCGTGGCGCTGATCGTGTGCGCGGCGGTGGCATACTTGTTGACGCGCTGGCTGTGCACCAGGAAGCGCGGGAATTGCTGTTGCGCAAAAGGCAGGCGTTGCGGGTAATGCCCGCAATAAGCGTGTAACTTTAAAGCTCGCATGGCGGGTGGATAACATGCAGGGTCAAAGGCGGTCCCCACCGCCCATGAATGATTCCATTCCAGTACCATACCCTCCTGAATTTCCTCCATCGGCACCTAATTACAAAGACCGTTCCGGTGGTCTGGTTTTCTTTGGCATACTTACCATGCTGCTGGGCTGTCTGTGCGGATTATTTGTCCCATTGATGTTGTTTGGCCAGGAGGTGAATGCAGCAAAGAACCCGGCTGTGGGAATGCCGCTCTCGACATTGCTGCCCGCAATGGCGATGTACGGCGGATTGGCGGTGGTATTGATATGGCTCGGCATTGGTTCCATCACCGCGCGCCGCTGGGCGCGGGCTTTGTTGCTCATCTTCTCGTGGAGCTGGCTTGTGATGGGCGTCTGCATGACAGGGGTCATGGCAATTGCGCTGCCGAATGCTCTGGTCGCCCCGCAACCGAGCGTGCATGGGATGACACCCGCCGTCATGGCCGGTATCATGGTGGTGACGTTTATTTTCCTCTTCATTTTCTTCATCGCCGTACCCCTCGTCTGGATTCTGTTTTACCAAAGCCGGAATGTGAAGGCGACGTGTGAGGCGCGCCATCCGGCACCGGGCTGGACGGACCGCTGTCCGCTGCCCGTGCTGGCTGTTTGCATCTGGCTCGGCTTTTCCGTGCCGACGCTGCTGGTCATGTGTTTCATGGCGCACCCGGTCATGGCGCTGTTTGGCACGTTCCTTACCGGTGCTCCGGCCGCTATTGTATACGTGGTAATGGCCGCGATCTGGGGCTATGGCGCATGGTCGCTCTATAGACTTGAACCACTCGGCTGGTGGATCGTCACGATCGCCATGTGCGTGATGTCCGCCTCATCCCTTATTACATTTTCCAGGCATAACATGATGGAAATGTATCAACAGATGCAGATGCCGGCTGCGCAACTTAATCTTCTCCAGCATTCCCCCCTCCTCGAAGGAAACCGAATGCTGATCTTGATGTGCGTGTCGATTGTAGTTTTTCTCGGTTATCTTCTCTTTATCCGGAGATATATTCGCTCTCAGCCGCAGCTGCCGCCGGCGGCGGAGGGTTAGTCGCCCTTCGTAGCCAGGCTTGAAATATATCCCGCCAGCTCCGTCCCGATGAGCGACGTCCAGCCTTGCTGGAAATTGCCGCGGGCGTATTCCGTAGCGAGATCACTTATAAACGTCGCCCCGAGGTCCAATGTGTGCGACGAAGATGGTATCTTCGGCCTGTGAATGCATGTAAATCACCCGCAGATCCCCGTGTCTCAGCCGGAGATAGCCCGCCCATTCGCCTGCCATGGGCTTCACGCCTTGTACGTTGTCCGGATCGCGGCTCAATTCCTTCAGTTTGGTGATGAGTTGCGCTTTGATGCGTGCGTCCATGCGCTCAAGGTAGCGCGCCGCCCGCTTGTGTACTACCAGCCGCGGCATGCGTTCAGAGTTCCGAGAGCGGCGTGAACGCCGTCTTGTCGCCCTTTAGCAGGTCGGCGCGAGCATCACGAAGATCAGCTTGTGCCTCCTCGTCGAGGTCGAGTCCGAGCGCTTCACTCATCTCGCAGTACTGAGCCCACGGGATGATCACTTCCAGTGGTTCCCCATTCTCGTCCACGACGATCTTCTTTTGGATTGCGGTCACGTCTGCACTGTAACAGCGCCGCTGCCGTTGGGCAACAGGCGCGCGCGAATTTCAGTTTGCAGCGGATTGCTGCGCGCTGAGATACTGCGTCAGCTCCGTCCCGATGAGCGACGTCCAGCCTTGCTGGAAATTGCCCCGGGCGTATTCCGGTTTATTTGGGAAGGTATGCAGGCCTTCGTGTGTGAGCTTGAGACGGGTTTGATCGCCATCGGGAAAGAGCTCCATGGTTACAAGCGAATCACCTTCCTGGCCTTGATAGCGCCAGGTATACGCGATCTTCTTTTCCGGGACGGCCTCGGTGACCTTGCAAAGGTGAACAAAAGTATTACCGCCGTGCTCCACGGTAAAATCGAACTCGAAACCAGGCTCCGGTTCGAACTCGGCGAGATCGAAGTACCATTTCCGCATCTCTTCCACGTTGGTGATGGCTCGCCACACCATGGCCGCGGGTGCATTGAAGGTGCGCTCGATAATGAGCGGCGCAATGGCCAGCTCTTCGCCGAGGCGTTCCAGGCATTGCTGGCCCCCCTCGATGGCGCCGTACTCATTGACGACGAAATTGCGATCCACAGGGCTCGCGAAGGCCATGCGGATCGTGACGCGCGTCGTGCCGGCGTCGATGGCGTCAAAGGTCCATGTGGATTGGAAATTCGGCCCCGGGTTGCCCTCGCGGCCCCCGCTGTTCGCGAATGAAAGGCGCTCCGGTTTCTCCACCTCGGTGAAGATGCTGCTGTTCGGGTAATTGACACCGTCCGGGCCGTGCATGACATGCTTCCACGCGCCGCCGGGGCGGACATCCATCTCCTCGATGGTCATGGTAAACCCGCGCGGTCCCCACCATTTCACCACGCGCTCGGGATTGGTCATCGCCTCCCACACCAGCTCGCGCGGGGCGCTAAAGGTGCGGCTGATGACGATCTCGCGTTCCAGCTCCACAAGGAACGAGCCAAAGCGCTCCAGGCTTTGCGACCACCCTTCGAGCTGCCCTTCGAGATAGTGTGCAGCTTCCGGTAGCACATACTGCACCTCCGTGCGGAGTGTGAGCGTGGTCGCGTCACCAGTCTCGGCGAAAGTCACCGTGTTGAGAATCTCAAACAGCCGCCGTCCATCGGCATCCAGCGCTCCCGCGGTGAAAACGAGAAGCTCCGGCTCGACGATCTCCCGGTACTCACCGAACATCGGATAGACAGTTCCATCGGGCGCGCGCATATCGACATGGATCTTGCCGCCGGCGCGCAGGTCCCATTCGCAGCGTGGATTGGTAAAGCCATGCGGTCCCCACCAGCGGGCGAGGTGGACGGGATCGGTCCACGCTTTGAAAACGAGATCGCGCGGGGCGTTAAAGACGCGGGTCAGCAGGATGTTGCCGGGTATGGTGGTGTCATTTTGGGTGCTCATGCTTTTTCTCCTTGGTTTGCAATTCAGTCAGGTATTCGTCCAGGCGGTCGAAACTCTCCTCCCAGTGGCGGCGGTAATGTTGCAGCCAATCGACCGCCTGCTTCATCGGCTCCGCGTGCAGGCGGCACGGGCGCCACTGGGCGTCGCGGCTGCGCGTGATGAGGCCGCTCCGCTCAAGGACCTTCAGATGCTTGGTGATGGCGGGGAGGCTCATCGTAAATGGCTTCGCGATTTCCGTGACCGAGGATTCGCCCGCCGCGAGGCGGGCGAGAATCGCCCGCCGTGTGGGATCGGCGAGCGCGGCGAAGGTGGAACTGAGCGGATCGGCAGCCATGCGGTTTGTATTTAACCATATAGTTAAATACGTCGTCGTCGTCAACCGTTTTTTCAGCCCAATCCGTCCCGTTACACGGGTAGCCTGACGTACTTTAACACCCCCCAACCGATCGGACCAATGAGTGATCGGGACATCGCAAAAATTCCTCTGAAAATAATCTGCGCTAATCTGCGTTAATCTCCGCCTGAGGACGGATGCGTCCTTAGGCGCATGTGGCTAAAACCTAACCGCCCGACCGCCCCTCGGCCGGCCGCGCAAAAGGACTTGCCATGCCGCCGGGACACGCGTACTCGTTACCCCGTGACTCTTTCGCATTGGTGGCTTCGCTAGAACGGGCTCGCCCTGGGATGACCGGGGCGGTCGACTGGTGATTTGTGGATCCATTGCGTTCGCATCGCCATCGATTTTTCAGCCCGATTGATTCTCGTGAATCGTCGGGCTTTTTTGTCCCCCCAATCATGCGCAAGCGACCAGCCGAAAGAGCAGCAACCCAAAACCCGCCAACCCTTAACCCGACCCGATGAACCTCGATTTCAAATACAATGCAGACGGCCTGATCCCGGCAATCGTCCAGGAGACCGGGACGCAACGCGTGCTCATGATGGCGTGGATGAACCGTGCCGCAATCGAGCGCACGCTGGAGACCGGCCTCATGAATTACTGGAGCCGCTCGCGCCAGAAGAGCTGGCTCAAGGGAGAGACCAGCGGCCACACGCAAAAGGTGATCTGCTGGTATACCGATTGCGACAGGGATACATTGCTCTTTGAAGTCGAGCAGACCGGCGGCGCGTGCCACACCGGATACCACAGTTGTTTCTTCCAGCCTCTGAACCGGGACGGATCGCCCGGGGAAATCGAGGAGCAGAAAGTTTTCGATCCGGCCAAGACATACAATTAATTCGATGACCCCCACTGAAGTAAAACCTGGGCTGGATGAGTTCCGGAAGCTGGCCCGGTACGGCAACCTGATCCCCGTGTACGCGGAGATCGTGGCCGATGCGGAAACGCCGGTTTCGGCGTTCTCAAAGATCGACGAGGGGGGCTATTCTTTCCTGCTGGAGAGCGCGGAGCACATCGACCAGGGCGGGCGATACTCGTTTGTAGGGAGCAACCCCCGCGTGGTTTTCCAGAGCCGCGGCCGGATGGTGACGGTGACGGAGGCGGGGGTGACCCGTCAGTTTGAAACAGAGGGCGATCCCCTGGCGGAGTTGCAGAAACTTATGGCGCGTTACATCCCGGTGCCGCTGGCGCATCTGCCGCGATTCGCAGGCGGCGCGGTGGGATACCTGGGGTATGACATGGTGGGGTTCTTTGAGCCCACGATCGGCAAGCCGCCGGCCGATGACCTGGGTCTGCCGGAGTCGCTCTTCATGGTGGCGGAGACGCTGCTCATCTTTGACCACCACTTGCGCCGGCTGCGGGTGCTCTCGAACGCACTGGTGGAGAATGACGATGTTGACGGGGCGTACGACGCGGCGGTGGAGGCGATCCGCACCGTCCTGCGGCAACTGGAAAAGCCGGTACGCTTGCCAATGCTCAATGTTCATGGCCAGCCGCAGCCGGTCTACCCGGCATCGAACACGACTGAGGAGGAATTCCACAAGATGGTCCGGCAGGCGCACGAGTATATCCACGCGGGGGATATTTTCCAGGTGGTGCTCTCGCAGCGATTCGAGACGGCCTACACGGGCGATCCGCTCACCCTTTACCGCTGCCTGCGGTTTGTGAATCCATCGCCCTATCTCTTTTGCCTCAAGTTCGGCGGCGAGTTCGCTCTGGTCGGTTCCTCGCCGGAGGTGCATGTGCGGGCGATGAATGGGAAGGTGGAGATCCGGCCTATCGCCGGGACGCGGCGGCGGGGGAACTCGGCGGAGCAGGATGACGCAAACGCGACCGAGTTGCTTGCGGACCCGAAAGAGCGTGCGGAGCATCTGATGCTGGTGGACCTTGCGCGCAATGACGTCGGCCGGATCGCGAATTTCGGCAGCGTGCGCGTGACCGATTTCATGACGATCGAGCGGTACAGCCACGTCATGCACATTGTCTCGAACGTAGTCGGCCAATTGCATCCGGACAAGAATGCGTACGATGTCATGCGGGCGACTTTTCCCGCGGGGACGGTGAGCGGATCGCCAAAGGTGCGGGCGATGCAGATCATCAATCAAATGGAGAAGAACAAGCGTGGCACTTATGCGGGGGCGGTGGGATATTTTGGCTTCGATGGGAACTCGGACTCGTGCATAGCCCTGCGGACCATTGCATTAAAGGATGGCAAGGCCTATGTGCAGGCGGGCGCGGGGATCGTTGCGGATTCCACGCCGGAGGGCGAATACCAGGAGACGGCAAACAAGGCGATGGGCATGATGCGGGCCATCGAGCGGGCGAAGGATAGCGCGCGATAACGGACTTACTAACATGCTGCTCGTCCTGGATAACTACGATTCGTTCACTTACAATATCGTCCAATACTTTGGGGAGCTGGGCGCGCAACTTATTGTGAAGAGGAATGACGAGATCACCGTGGAGGAGATCGCCGCGATGAAACCGGAGCGGATTTGTATTTCGCCCGGGCCATGCACGCCACGCGAGGCCGGGATATCAAATGAAGTGATCCGGGTCTTCGGGCCGCAGCTGCCAATCCTGGGGGTTTGCCTGGGCCATCAATGCATCGGCGATGTGTTTGGCGGGGAAGTGGTGCGCGCGGATCGGTTGATGCACGGGAAGACCTCGCCGATTATCCATGATGGGAAGGGCGTTTTCGCCGGGTTGCCTTCCCCATTTGAGGCCACGCGGTATCACTCATTAATCGTCCGCAGGGACTCAGTGCCCGAGGTGCTGGAGATCACAGCGGAGACGGCCGAGAAGGAAATCATGGGCCTGCGCCACCGGGAGTATCCGATCCACGGAGTGCAGTTTCACCCCGAGTCAATCCTGACGCCGGAGGGGAAACAGTTGTTGAAGAATTTTCTGGAGTTGTAACCGTAGATTTTGATCAGGCGTGAGGAAACGTTGGGTTCCTCTTTGTGATCTCTGCGCTCTTTGTGGTTGAAAATCGGTTCCTAACCGCAAAGAGCGCAGAGATCGCAAAAGGAAGGAGATCCCCGCCCGTTTTTTAGTCCGTGGTTAAATTCCGCCCGAGTTACTTACGGCGTTGTACCCCGGCATCGACTCCGCAAAAAGTCTGCTCACAGCATCGGCGGCGTCTTGAACGGTTATCGGGCGCCCGGATTCCTTCTCCAGGCTGGTCATGGTAACGCCGGCGATGCCGCAGGGGGTAATCTCGCCGAATGGTTTGAGATCGCCGCAGACATTAAGCGCAAAGCCATGCATCGATATCCATTGCCGCACGCCGACGCCAATGGACGCGATCTTGCGGTCAGCGACCCATGTGCCAGTCAGTCCTTCGCGTCGCTCGGCGTGGACCCCGAAAGTTTCACAAACCCGAATGAGCATCTCCTCCAGCGCGCGCAGATAGCGGTGCAGATCCTGCCCATGGCTGCGAAGATCCAGGATCGGATAACCAACGAGCTGGCCGGGCCCATGGTAAGTCGCCTGCCCTCCGCGATTGATCTGCACCACCGGATGCGGCAAATGCGTCGCGCCCCTGAGGCTGGTCTGGTCCGGGTTGCGCCCGATCGTATAAACCGGATCGTGTTCCAGCAGCAGAAGCTGATCCGGGATCACGCCCCCGCGCCGCTCCGCGACAAGCCGGTCTTGCAGAGCCAGCCCCTGCTGGTACTCCACGCGGCCCAACCATTGAATGGTAAGTGGATGCGTCATCGAGCGCCCAATAGGGAAATAGGTCCCATAGGTCCTATAGGTCTCATGTAAAACAAGCACGCCATCATATAATTCATACCCGGGAGAGAATGACCGTGCCACGCCCGGCCGAGTCATGAGCCTGTAGATGCGTGAGCCCAATGGCCATGGCATCCGCGGCATCCGGCGGGGGATTCTCCGTGAGCCCAAGCATCGCGCGGATCATAAATCCAACCTGTTGCTTGGCCGCAGCGCCCTTGCCGACGACGGCCTGCTTCACGCGGCGCGGCGCATAGTCAAAAATAGGCACGCCGCGCTCGGCCATGGCGACAATGACAGCCCCGCGCACGGCCCCGAGCGTAATCGCGGTCTTGTAGCTCTGCACAAAGATCGTCGACTCAATCGCGCCGGCGTCCGGTTCGTGCGTGTGGATGAGGACAGCGAGCCGGTCCCGAATGGCGACGAGGCAGGAGGAAAGTGGCAACTCCTGGCGATTCGGGATGGTGCCATACTCGATGGCGCGTACCTTGCCGTTGATCCTCTCCAGGATGGCAAAACCGGTGCTGCGGAGGGATGGATCGATGGCGAGGACGCGCATGGAATGGCCAATATGAAGCGGGTTCGGCGAATTATGAAGGACGAAGCGCAAGCATTGCCCGCCGCGCGAAGACCCGCTACGGTCACGGTTCCGCGCATGGCGCGGCCCTTGCTGGCCCTTTTTGCAGAAAATCCCATGAAACGACTCCTCCCCCTCCTCGCCGCCGCGCTGGTCTGCCATTCCTTCGCGTACGGCGCCGACGCAGCACCGAGCCCTTCGCCATCGCCCGCCGAGGATGGCACCTCCAGGCTCTCCGTCACCGAGCACACGATGACCATCAACGGCCAGGTGCTGAAGTACAAGGCCACCGCCGGCTACATGACTCTAAGCGACGAGAAGGACGGTAAACAGGACGACGAAGCGAAGCCGGGCGCCAGTCCCACGCCGGAGGCTGGCAAGCCGACCGCGAAGATCTTTTTCATCGCCTACACCCGCGAGGATGCCGGCGACAGCGGCACGCGCCCGATCACCTTTGCCTTCAATGGCGGGCCCGGCGCGGCGTCGGTGTGGTTGCACCTCGGCCAGCTTGGGCCGCGCCGGGTAAAGCTGGACGAGCTCGCGCCAAACTCCGGGCCGCCCTTCGCGCTGGTGGACAACGATCTCACATGGCTGACCGATTCCGACCTTGTCTTCATCGATCCCGTCTCCACCGGTTACAGCCGGCCTGCGCCGGGCGCGAGCGCCGGGGATTTCCACGGTTACGAGCCGGACATCAAATCAGTCGGCGAATTCATCCGCCTCTACATCACAGACAACGACCGCTGGCTGTCGCCGAAGTTCATCGTCGGCGAGAGCTACGGCGGCACGCGCGCCGCGGGCCTGTGCGATTTTTTACAGAACGACGAGAACATCTACCTGGACGGCGTGATCATCGTCTCCGGCCTGATGAACTGGCAAAATATCGATTTCAGCCCCGGCAACGACATCGCCTTCGCGCTCGGGCTGCCTGCATTCACGGATACGGCATGGTTTTATAAAAAAGATGCGCCCGAGTATCAGCAGGAGGATGTGGCAAAGGTGCGCCAGGCAGCGGAGGATTTCGCGCTGAAGGATTACCTGCTGGCACTGGGAAAAGGGGACCAATTGTCCGATGCCGACCGCCAGGCAATCGCGTTGCAGCTCTCGAAGTTCATCGGGCTTCCCGTGGATTACATCCTCCGGCATCACCTGAAGGTCAGCGACGACGATTTCCGCCAGGAGCTGCTCAAGCCCGATGGCCGCGCCCCGGGCCGCTTCGACAGCCGCTACAGCGGCATCGTCTATGATCCGGACGGCGATATCGGTGACCCGAGCTTTGTCGCGGTCCGCGGGGCGTTCGCCGCGACGATCAATTCGTATCTGCGCACGGAGCTCAAATTCAAATCCGATCTGCCCTACCAAATCCTGGCCGACGTGCAGCCATGGAGTTTCCAGGCCGACAACCGCTACCTGGATGTCTCCCAGTTGCTGGGCAAAGCAATGAGCGAAAACCCGCGCATGAAAGTCTGGATCACCTGCGGCTACTACGACCTCGCGATCTCCTATTTCTCAACGCAATACACGCTCGATCATCTGCACCTCGAGCCCGCCATCCGCCAGAACCTGACCATCAGCAAATACGACAGCGGCCACATGATCTACACGGATCAGAACGCAATGAAATTGCTCCGCGACGATTTCGGCCGCTTCCTAAAAGCCGCCGCCGCCGGGAACTGACGGTGGGATTACCACGGATCGGATTTTGGGTGAGAAGGCTGGACGCCGGGGGTGGAGTGGGCGTCTGGAGACCGTGGGGCTTTTTTGACCACGGATTTGAACGCATTACACGGATTTTTTCATGGAGTCTTTGCGCATCGCATCACGTCCCAATCGACGAACGGTTTCTTGCTATCGCGAATTCCAGACATCCCTCAATCCTTTGTCTTCATCCGTGTAATCCGCGTCATCCGTTCAAATCCGTGGTAAAAAATTCGTTCTGAGTCGATCTGCGCCGCGGCTCGCGCTCGACGTTGACAGAGCCCCCAAAACCCGCCATCCGTGGTTAAATCAGCCCTCAGGGATGGGCGCCGATTTGCCATTCCGCGCATTCACCATGACCGCGTGGGTCGAGAAGATCGGCTGGCCGGTAACGGCCCATGTGCCGCTGACCTCGACCCGTACGGAGGAGCGGCCCTTTGAGACGATTTTGGCGTCGATGCGCACGATGGCCCCCTGGGCGGCGCCGCTGATGAAATCGAACGTTTCGAAAACCTTCGTGACAAAATCGCAGCCGGGATAGGTGAGCGACGCGGCGACATAAGCCAGCTCGTCAGCCCAAGCCATCATCGTACCGCCGAAGAGCGTCCCGGCGTGGTTGAGATCCCGGTGGCGGACCAGGAAGTAGTTTGAGAAAACCTTGGGATCGCTCGGCATCGGCAGAAGATGACCGGATTTGGTGGCAAGCGAAATTCCAAAATGGAACCTATGTTGGACAAGAGGGCGCGTGATACCGCTCCGGCGCCCGTATCGCATTCACCGCTCTCTCCATGGCGCCAGCATAGGTCTTATAGGTCCCATAGGTCCTATCAGGGAGTCGTCAGCCACCTCCCGCATCCGGCATTGCATTACCCCCTGCTCCTCGCTACCTTAGCCGGTTCCACCAATGGAAGACCGCGCACTGCTCGCAGCATCCACTTTCTGTTTCCTCCTCGGGTTTGCCTACACCATGTTCGTCCTGGGCAGCGGGCGGTACCAGCCGTCGCGGTTTAATTTCGGGGCCATGCTCGGCGGGTTCGGCTTTCAGACCGCCTTTCTCGTCGTGCGCGGGCATGCGCTCAATGCCTGTCCGTTGACCAATCTCTTCGAGGTCCTGATTTTCCTGAGCTGGTCGATGGTGCTCCTCTACTTCGTCGTCGGCACGGCGTACCGGCTCTCGTTGCTGGGGGTGTTTACCTCCCCGCTGGCCTTCATGTTCCAGACGTTCGCGCTCATCGCGCCGCTGGACAGCCCGCCGGCATTGCGCAGGCGCATGCTCGCGCAGCCGTGGCTGGAGACGCATGCGGCGATTTCCATCATCGCGTACGGCGCCTTCGCTTTGGCCTTCGTTGCGGGGGTGATGTACCTGGTGCAGGAGCGCCAGCTCAAGACCCACCGGCTGCGCGGTCTCTTCTTTCACCTGCCGCCTATCGCAGACCTGGCGGTGGCGATCAACCGGCTGATCTTCACCGGCTTCATCCTCCTGACGGTAGGATTGCTCAGCGGATTCGAGGTGCGCGGGGAGTGGAAGATGGAATGGACCAAGGTCGTCTGGGGCATCGGCGTCTGGCTCATCTACGGCGGCATCCTCCAGGCGGACAAGCTCCGCCGCGTCACGCCCCGCCGCGTGGCACAGCTTGCCGTCGCGGCATTTTCCATCACCCTGGCCACGCTCTGGGGTCTCAATTTCATCGCACCCAACGGCCCGCTCTAATGGACGTATTTTGCCTCGGTCTCAGCCATCAGACCGCCGACGTCGCCACCCGCGAGCGGTTCGCCTTTGCCGAGCACGAAATCGCAGCGTGCGCCGCGGAACTCCGCAGCCGCCCGGAGCTGGGCGAGGCGGTGATTCTCTCCACGTGCAACCGCGTGGAGATTTACGCTGCCACGCCGGATGTGGCCGCGGGTGCAATGTCGGTGGAGGCGTTTTTCGATGCGCGCGCGCCCTTTCAAAACGGCGATCGCAAGGCGCTTTATCGGCAGGATGGTGTCTCGGCGGTGCGCCATCTTTTCCGAGTGGTGTCCGGCCTCGAATCGATGGTCCTGGGCGAGACGGAAATCCTCGGCCAGGTGAAGAAAGCCTACTCCACCGCGGCGGAATCCGGCGCCACTTCGCGCCATCTCAACAAACTCTTCCAGCGCGCATTCAATGTAGCCAAAGAGGTCCGCACCAGGACCGGCATCACCCGCGGCTCCGTCTCCGTGGGGTCGGTCGCAGGAGATCTCGCGGAGAAAATCTTCGGCCGGCTCAACACCTGCCGCGCCATGATCCTCGGCGCAGGCGAGACCAGCGAGCTGACGGCGCGCGCCCTGATGTCCCGTGGTGCTCACGGCATCTTCGTGTCGAATCGCTCGTTCGAGCGCGCCCAGATGCTTGCCGAGGAGACGCACGGCGAGGCGATCGGCTTCGAGCAATGGCACGAGCGCTTTGACGATATCGACATCCTCATTTCATCCACCTCCGCGCCGCACATGATCGTGACGCCGGAGAAGCTCGGGCAGGCGATGCGCAGGCGCGGCAATCGCCCCGTCTTCGTGATCGACCTCGCCGTGCCGCGCGATGTCGACCCCGCGGTTAACGACCTGGATGGCGTCTACCTTTACGATATCGACGCGCTCCAGAGCATTGCCGCGGAGTCGATGGCCATTCGCCGCCAGGAGCTCTCAGAGTGCGAGCGGCTGATTGAGCGCCACGTGGCCGATTTCTGGGGTTGGTTTCTCAATGCCGGCCTGCAGCGTCCCCCCATCCCGGCAGGCGGCGTGCCCATCCGTTCGGCTCCGCAGGTATTGTGATGGCGCGGCTCGTCCTTGGATCAAGGGGCAGCGCGCTGGCGCTCGCGCAGGTGCGCATCGTCCAGGATGCCCTGTTGCGGTTCCATCCCGGCCTCGAGATCGAGGTAAAAATCATCACCACCTCCGGCGACCGGCGGCAGGAGGTAAAAGCGGGCGAGGGGAGTGCGGCAGGATTAAAGGGGCTGTTCACCAAGGAAATCCAGGACGCCCTTCTGGATGGCTCCGTCGACGCTGCGGTTCATAGCTTGAAGGATTTGCCGGGCGTTACGCCAGACTCGCTCGGGCTCGCCGCGGTCCTTCCGCGTGCGGACACGTCGGATTTGCTGATCTCCAAGGCGCATCCCTCACTCACATCGCTGCCGGATGGAGCGCGCGTCGGCACAGGCAGTGTGCGGCGCCGCCGGCAGCTTCAATGGATTCGGCCGGGCGTCGATGTGGTGGAGATTCGCGGCAATGTGCCGACGCGCCTGCAAAAGGCGCTGGGGCTCGACGCCATTGTCCTGGCGCGCGCTGGTTTGGACCGGCTCGGCTACTCCATCTCCAGTGGTACGTTGCAATGCGACGCCGGGTCCTTCCACGCGTCGCCGCTTGATATTTTGCCCGCGATCGGGCAGGGGGCCATTGGCATTGAAACGCGTCAGGAGGACGGTGCCGCGCGCGAGTTATTGGCAGCCATCGATCACCTGCCGACGCATGTTTGCATCCGGGCGGAGCGGGAGCTATTGCGCCTGCTGGATGGCGATTGCAAGCTCCCCGTCGCTGCGCGCGCCACTCTGGATGAGGCAGGGCAGATTCATGCGGAGGCAATCGTCTTCCCTGACTCCGAGGCTGAGATGCCGGCGCATGCAAAAGGGAGCGGTACAGATCCCGAGGCTGTCGCCTTGAACCTTTTCAATCAGCTCAAAATGATTCCATCTTCCAATCCATGAAAACTCCCCCCGGCATCTGTTACCTCGTCGGAGCCGGCCCCGGCGATCCCGGCCTGCTGACTCTGCGCGCACGCGAACTCATCGAGCAGGGCGAAGTGATCGTGTACGATTACCTCTGCAATCCGGCCCTGCTCCAATGGGCCCCTGCCGGTGCAGAGATCGTCTATGCGGGAAAAAAAGCCGGCGCCCATACCCTCGCGCAGGAGGAAATCACCGCGCTGCTCATCGACCGCACACGTGCCGGGAAGCGCGTCGTCCGGCTCAAGGGCGGCGATCCCTTCGTCTTTGGTCGCGGCGGCGAGGAGGCGGAGGCCCTGGTGAAGGAAAAGCTCCCCTTTGAGGTCGTCCCGGGCGTCAGCTCCGTCTTCGCCGGGCCGGCCTATGCGGGCATCCCTGTCACCCACCGCGAGCATACCTCCCAGCTTACCATTTTCACCGGGCACGAAGATCCCTCGAAGCCCGGCGCGGCGCTCGATTACGCCGCGCTCGCAACCCAGCCCGGGACGAAAATCATGTTGATGGGCATCGAGCGCATCGGCGCAATCACGAAGGAACTCCTGCAGCACGGCGCCGATCCCGCATTGCCGGTTGCCTTGATACGCTGGGCCACGACGCCCCGCCAGCAGACCCTCCGGGGCCGGCTCGACGATATTGCCGCGAAGGTGGTAGAGACCGGTTTCAGCGCTCCTGCCATCGCGGTTTTTGGCCAGGTGGTGAAGCTCCGCGACACCCTCAATTGGTACGAGACGCGACCGCTCTTTGGGAAGCGGATCGTCGTCACACGCACCCGTGCAAAAGCGGGCGTCCTCTCCGCCGGCCTCCAGGCGCTCGGCGCCGATGTGCTGGAGATTCCGACCATCCGCATCGAGGAGCCGAAACACCGGCTGGAGTTCGGCGAGCTCGTCCAGGATTCGCATTCGTACGACTGGATCGTCTTCACCAGCCCCAGTGGCGTGGACGCCTTCTTCCGCCTCTATTACAAACTCTACGACGATGCCCGCGACATCGGCGCGGCCCGCATCGCCGCCATCGGTCCGGCCACCGCCGCGCGCATCCGCGAGTTCCATCTCAAGGTCGACCTGCAGCCCACCGAATACGTCTCCGAGGCCGTGGTGAAGGCATTCGAAACCTCCGGCTCCGTTGAGAACCTGCGTATCCTTCTCGTCCGCCCGGAGCAGGCGCGCGATCTCCTCCCGCAGGATCTGACAAAGCTCGGCGCCATCGTCGATGTCGCCGTCGCCTACCGCACTGTGCCCGAGACCGCCGACGTCTCCGGCGCCGTCGAGCGTTTCCGCACGGAAGGCGCCGACCTCATCACCTTCACCAGCTCCTCCACCGTCGAGAATTTCGCGGCCCTGAGACTCTCCTGGCCGCCGGATATGAAGATCGCGAGCATCGGCCCGGTGACATCCGCGACCCTCCGCCTGCTCGGCCAGAAAATCGACATCGAGGCCCGCCGCCACGACATCCCCGGCCTCATCGAAGCCATCCGGAAGTTTTACGTGGGGAAATAGCCCCAATCCGGAACCGATTTTCGGCGGATCGATGAGTGGATTATGCATTCACTCGCATATTCTTCTTTGAGCACCTTTTCACCTGTTTTTTCGATTGTGAAAATCCGTCCCTCTCTGGCGCGAATCTCGCTTAAGGAATCTGGATGTCGTCGCACAGCTTCATGGCCCCGGAACCCGATTTCGACTTGCAAATGCGTTCGCTGGCCGAAGAGGCACAGCAGTTTTTGGACGTAGGCACCCCAGGCAAGCGTCCGGAAACCGCGCTCGTAGATTTCCTGGGCCCCCTTCTCCAGCGCATGGAAACCCTCGGCCGCGCCGTCACGGAAAACACGATGGCCATCATGCGCATCGAGGAGACCGTGCTGGCTCAGTCCAATATCGCCACCCTCCCCCGTCTCATCACCACGCTGCATGACGACCTCGAGAATCGCAACGGCGTCAACCAGAAGCTCTTTGACGCCATGCACGAGGAGCTGCGCGGCTACAAGGATGGCTTCCTGCTGGAAATTCTTCACCGCCCGATCATCCGCGACCTGATCCTGCTTTATGATGATCTCTCGGACCTCCACCGGCGGACCGCCGCGACCCTCGCCAATTCCAAGCCCGAGAGCGTCGAGGGCCATGCCACCCGCGACCAATTGAAGGTGCTGGCCACCAACCTCGACCACATCGTCGACTCGCTGCTCGAGGTGCTCGCACGCATGGACGTGCGCCGGGTTGCGCCGGCCACCGGCAAGCTCGACAAGGTCAACCAGCGCGTCCTCAGCGTCCAGCCGGCGGAGTCGCCCGCGGACGACCTGGTGGTGGCCGCAAGCCTCAAGCCGGGATTCCTCTGGCGGGAGAGAACCATCCGCGCGGAGGAAGTCGTCGTTAAGAAGTGGAAGCCCGAATCCCCGGCGGCGACCCCTGACCCGGTCTCTCATTAATGCGTAAAAAGGATATCTGGCATGCAACTCGCTCCTCTTCAAAAGCCGCAAAACCTCCAGCCGACAATGGATAGTCCTTCACCTCGAAAACAGCGCAAGGCGGTCGGCATCGACCTTGGCACCACGTTTTCGGCCATCGCTCACATCGATCCCTACGGCAAGCCGCAGATCATCCCGAACACGGAGTCAGAGCGGATCACCCCATCGGTCATCCTTTTCGACGGCGCAAATGCGGTCGTCGGCACCCACGCCAAGCAGAACGCCGTCGCCGAGCCGGAGAAAATCGTCGATTTCGTCAAGCGCGAGATGGGCAAGAGCAAGGCGCAGTTCAACCGGGAATTTAACAATCACATCTACACCGCCGAGGAGCTCTCGGCCATCATCGTAAAGAAGCTCAAGAATGACGCCCAGAAATATCTCGGCACGGAAATCACCGACGCGGTCATTACCGTCCCGGCCTATTTCAATGACTCCGAGCGCACCGCCACCCTGCACGCGGGCCAGCTCGCCGGGCTGAACGTCCTCCAGATCATCAACGAGCCCACCGCGGCGGCGCTCGCCTATGGCCTGGACAAGCTTGACTCCGACCAGACGGTCTTCGTCTTCGATCTTGGCGGCGGCACCTTCGACGTCACGATCATGCGCATCGAGAATCACCATATCCGCATGATCGCCAGCAACGGCGATCACCGCCTCGGCGGCAAGGATTGGGACGATGTCATCGTCAACTGGGTCGCCGACGAGTTCGACAAGGCGCACGGCGAAAACCCGCTCCTCGATCTTCAGAGCTACCAGGACCTTTACAATCGCGCCCTCGCCGCGAAGCTCCAGCTCTCCAGCCGCTCCTCCACCACGCTGGTCCACAATTACAACGGCAAAAGCATCAAGCTGGAGATCACCCGCGAGCAATTCGAGAAGCGCTGCTCCCATCTGCTGGAGAAGTGCAAAACCATTTGCGAGATCGTCATGCAGGAGGCCCGCCTGACCTGGGCCCATATCGATCACGTCCTGCTCACCGGCGGCATGAGCCGCATGCCCTCCGTCCGCGCGATGATCAAGGATATTTCCCAGACCGACATCGCCGAGGATGTCAGCCCGGACGAGGCCGTTTCCATCGGCGCAGCCGTCCAGGCGATCCTCGCCTTGCTCAATGAGGAAGACGCCCTCGGCGAGCGCGTCCTGCCCATCGAGGTCCGTGCGCAATACTCGAATCCCGACGGCGGCCTGATGCGCGTCACCAATATCACCACCCACACCCTCGGTGTCGTCTTGTGGGACGATGCGAAGGTCGAGGAGTACGTTTTCCCGATGATCAAGAAGATGACCGCCATCCCGATGGAGATCAAAAACTCCTTCGGCACCGCCAAGGCGAATATGAAGAACGCCGTCGTCCGCGTGGTGGAGGGCGAGAGCACCGTGCCAGGGGAGTGCACGGAGCTGGGCCTTTGCGACATTGAGCTGCCTCCATTCCTGCCCAAGGGCTCGCCCGTGGAATTGACCTACCGTTATGACGCAAACCAGGTGCTCGAGGTGACCGTCGATGCATTTGGTAAACAAAACCGGGTCTCCATCGCCCGCAATACCGGGTTGACCGAACTCGAAATCGATGCCGCGACAGCGGACCTCGCCCAGATCACGATTTTCTAACGTTTACCCCCCTTTGCTTTGAAATATGTCATTGCCATCGCCGCTGCCAGACAGCCCAAGCCGGTGGGAAGGGTGGCGGAATTATAATTCCGAAAACCCGTACGAACGCCTCTGCCTCAATTTCGAGGCGAACCCCAGCAACGAACAAATCGAGGAGAACTGCCGCCAGCTCCTCGTCTGGTGGCAGAAAAAGCTCCCGCTCAAGAATCAGCCCAGCAATCCCGCGGCCCAGCTCCTCCGCAACGGCATTGACGATGCCCCCAAGTATCTCGCCGAGGCCCGCAACATCCTTCTCAACGAGGAGGCCCGCCGCGCCGCAGATGCGCTCATCCGCACCCGGCTCAGGGAGAGCGCCGCTGCGGAATTCCACAAATTCCTCTCCTTCGCCCTCTCGGACGGCGTGCTGAAGCCTGAGGACGAATCGAATCTCTATCAACTCGGCTCAACAGCCGGGCTCCTTCAGGAGGAGATGCTTGAAATGGTCGAGGCAGAGCTCGGCCGCCGCTGCGCATCCCGCTACGTGGCGCCGGCGCCGGTCGAGGTCCCGGTGCATGCCGGCACGTCCGGCATGGTCTTCGCGCCCAATGCCGACGCCTCAGCCCCTCCGCGCCTGGCGCCCGGGACCGCCTCGTCTGATCCCAAGACCGAATTCACACGCATGATCCGCCTCAGCGGCCTCTCGGAGGACGACATGACCGACGATCAGCGCGACGCCCTTTGCAACATGGGCGAAAACCTCGGCCTTACCGGCGGCGAGGCCGAGGACCTGATCGACGCCTATTTCGAGGAGATGAACGGCGTCACCCCGGCCCCCATGGTCCAGAAGAAAGCGACCACCCCGGCCGCAACACCTGCGCCGGTCAAGAAACCGCCGACCCGCGTACAGGAATCGATCCAGGCGGAAAAATTCGCCCCGCTCCATCGCGACGTCGAGCGCCAGAAGCATCCTCCATTCACCGCACCCATCCATGCGGATATGATCTTTATCCCCTCCGGCACCCTTGTCATGGGCAGTGCGGCCGACGGCGCGGCGCCCAATGAGCAGCCGCTCACCAAGACCAACCTGAGCTGCTTCTACATCTCACGCCATCAGGTCACGAACGCCCAGTATGAGATGTTCGATCCGGCCCACATCGCGAAACGCGCCGGCTGGGCCGATGGCAGCCATCCGGTCATCTATGTCAGCAGCATTGATGCGATCAGGTTCTGCGAGTGGCTCAGCCGTCAGGATGGGAAAAAGTATCGTCTCCCCACCGAGGCGGAGTGGGAGTACGCCGCTCGCGGTACCGATGGCCGCAGCTACCCATGGGGCGAAAAGCTGAATCGGGGCGACCTTGCCAATTTTGCGGACTGCAACACCACCTTCCCGTGGCGGGAACCGGAGATCAACGATGGCTATGCCGAGACCTCGCCCGTCGGGGTCTTCCCGCGAGGGGCCAGTCCGTTCGGGGTCGAAGACATGGCTGGCAATGTGTGGGAATGGTGCCTGGACTTTTACGAGCCGTATAAGGGCAAGGAGCGCACCAACCCGCGCAGCAATGCCACGATGGGCCGGCGCATTTATCGCGGAGGGAGTTGGAAGAGCAAGGCCTCCAGCCTGCGCACCACCGCCCGGAATTTCAACGTGCCGGAGTATTGCGCGAACGACGTCGGCTTCAGGATCGTTTGCGAGTGCCAGTAGGCCGGAGTTGTTCCGGGTTTACCGAGTTCCGGGGTCAATCTCAACCGGCGGCGTGAGCGTGGCCCAGCGCTCGACAATTTTGCGGTTGGCAAATCGCCACAAGACGAACCCACGGAAGGTCATTTTCCTGCCGCTCGACTTTTCTGTGGCCGTCCAGACATTGCGCACCATGACCTTGTCGCCTTCGGCCAAAATGTCCTCAACCTTTACATGAAGATCCGGCCAGATTTGATAAGCATGTTCCATCATCGTCTTCGCCGCCAGCGGCCCGGCGACCGCACCGCCGGGTTCGTCATGATCCAGAAAATCCTCGCTAAAATTGGTCAGCGCCACCTCGGACATCTTGCGATTCACGAAGTCGTCAAAGTGCCGGCGCACAAATGTTTTCATTTCCTCCAGCGTAAAACCCGGAGCCGCCTTCGCGGGAACAGGAAGAATCTCATTCATTTTGATGCGTTTCAGGATTTGAACGTTGCAAGATGATCCTGCACGAACTGCGAAAACGCGATGGGCTCGCGCTTCAGAATCAAGCCAGTGTCCGGCTTGACTGCCGCCAGGTTTCCCGCTGCGCCATACGCATTCAGTTCCGAGAGCATTGCCACCAGCCACAGCGGCATGCCGCTGCCGGCCATCGCTTCAGTGGCCGTTGATGGTGGAATGTTCACATAGGTGATTTTTCGGCCCAGAGCTTTGGAAATGATTTCGGCAATCTCATGATTTGACAGCGATTCACCACCGGTCAAATCATAGTGTTTTCCTTCGTGACCGGTTTCAACCAGCACCCTGGCGGCGACGGCGGAAATGTCGCGGGTGTCAATCACGCTGATTCTCGCGTCACCCATCGGGGCATAAAAGACGCTCTGCCCTTTGATGGTATCTGGTGTCCCGAATGTCAGATAGTTCTGCATGAAATTGGCGGGACGCAAAATCGTGAACGCGATGCCGGAGTCTTCCACCGCTTTTTCGACGGCGTAATGCCAGCGACCCAATTCAATGGCGGCGTCAGGACCGGCGCTCTGCGCGGACATGCGAACAATTTTCCGAATCCCGGCCGCCTTGGCCGCCTGAACCGCTTTCGTACCGGCCTCGACCAGATTTTCCACCAAAGGTGTCACCGAGAATAAAGCTTCGCCGCCCATTAGCGCATTCGTCATGGAATCCGCATCGTTAATGTCAAAGAGCACCTGGCGGATTCCCAGCTTCGCCCAGACCTCATTGGACGCGACCTTTCGAACAGTGAGCGTGACTTGATGACCCAGTCGCGCCAGTTCCAACGCGACCGGTGTTCCAACATTTCCAGGATTGACGATAATTTTCATTTTAAACTTTATGATTGTTGGTTCGCTTCAGTTTTTTTCGAGGGTTTCTCGGGTGTCTTTTGGATCGCAGCGCCCCCTTGTTTCGTCGTTGATGCCCGGCGTTCGGCGTGTTTGCCTCCCCACACGCATAGTTCCTTCAGCACCGGGCGGAGGGTTTCGCCGTATTCTGTAAATGAGTATTCCACCTTGGGTAGCTTCTGGTCATAGGCCTTGCGTTCCACCACCCCGTCGCGCTCCAGTTCACGCAAATGCTGGGTCAGCATTTTGCTCGTAATGCCGGGCGTCAACCGCCGCAGTTCCCCGTAGCGCCGCACCCCATCGTAGAGGTGCCACAATATCCACGGCTTCCATTTTCCGCCCACTACGGCGATGGCCGTTTCCACATGGCATTGAATTTTGTTTGGTTTCATCCTTCGCCGCTTGCAAACAACGGCGGCAACCATGTCCCAACCGCCGCATTGAGACAAGTAGGCACTATTTGGTAACCATGGACACCGCCTTCCGGGCGTACGCCCGGAATGAGCGCCGTAAGAGCCACGGCGAAACCACCAACCTGGTAAAGCGCTGGTTTATCAATATTCCCCGTAGGAATTACGGCAGAAATAGAACCCGCGGCACTCGCACCTTTGTTTGACCCCGCGCCCTCTTGCGCGCATGCTGCGGGCGTGGATAGTCTCCGCGTCCGCCTGATGCTCCTTGCGGCGCTGGCATTGCTGCCGCTGGCGGGGCTTTTGTTTTACAATGCGGAGGTCCAGAAGCGGCAGGCGGCAAAGGATGCCCAGGCGGATACCCTGCGGATCGTTCTCTTTTGCCAGGATAATGAGGAGCGCATGGTCAGCTCGGCGGACCGCCTGCTGGTGCTGGCCGGGGAAATCCCGGCCGTCCAGCATCTGGATTCGGCCGCATGCGGGCCGCTCTTCAAGCGCATGCTCGGCAATCAACCTGGCTTTCGCAACTTCGGGCTCTTGAACACCCGCGGCGAGCTGGTCGCCAGCGCGCGGCCCATTTCAATTCCGGGTCCGGTGGGAGCTCGCCTGTTTTTCAAGGAGGCGATCGCCCGCGGGCGTTTTGCCGCTTCGGATTTCGAGATCGAGTCGGATGGGAACGTAGGCGGGATGATTTGTGGCGACCCGGTGAGGGGACCGGATGGGAGCGTGGACGGTGTCGTCTTTGCCGAGATGGACCTTAGCTGGATGGCGGATCTGCCCGCGCGGTTCAGCCTTGCCCCGGGTGTGACCATTGGGGTGCTGGCACATGACGGGACCATCCTCATGCGGGTGCCCGGTGCACCGCAGTGGGTGGGCAAATCCGCGCTGCAAGCCCCGGCCGGCCGTTTCATCGTGCAGCAGCAAGGCTCCGGCACGGCCGACGAGGAGGGGCTGGACCACCTGCGCCGGCTCCTGGCCTACGCGCCGCTGGATCCCGTGGACGGCTCCCAGGCCTTTGTCAGCGCGGGCATCCCGGATGAGATTGCCTTCAGCACCGCGAAGCACCGCGAGCACCAGCAGATGGCGCTCCTTCTCGCGTTGTTGATCGGCGCGCTCGCCTCGGCGTGGATTGCCGCGGATTTGCTGGTGCTGCGCGGCGTGCGCCGGTTGCTGAGGGCCACGCAAAAGCTGGCGGCAGGCCAATTACACACACGGGCGGGACACTTCCGCGGCGGAGGCGAGCTGCATGATCTTGCGCAGGCCTTCGACACAATGGCCCTCTCGCTCGAGCAGCAGAACAGCCTGCGCGACGCCGCGGAGAAGGAGCTGGAGCGCCGTGTCGCCCAGCGGACGGCGGAGCTGGCCGAAGCAAATTCCGCCTTGCAGGAGCAGATCGCCGAGCGCAGCAGCATCGCTGCTGCCCTGCAGGCGAGCAATGAGCGGCTCGACCTCGTGATGAAGGGAACCAACGACGGCATCTGGGACTGGGACATCGTCAAGGGCGAGGTTTATTTCTCGCCGCGCTGGAAGGAGATGCTCGGCTACGCCGACAATGAGATGGCCAGCACATTCAAGGAATGGGAGAACCGCATCCATCCCGATGACCGCCCGCGAGCATTCGCGACGCTTAACGATTGCCTCGCCGGGAGGTCACCCGCCTTTGAGCTCGAGCACCGGCTCCGGCACAAGGATGGGAGCTACCGCTGGATCCTCTCGCGCGGCCGCGTGGTGCGCGATGCCGCGGAGGCGCCGTTGCGGATGGCCGGCTCCAGCACAGACATGACGGACCGGCGCCTGGCGGAGCAGGAGCTGCACCGGACGGCGGCGGAGTTGCGGCGCTCGAATGAGGAGCTTGAGCAGTTCGCCTACATTGCGTCCCACGATCTCCAGGAGCCGTTGCGGATGGTGGCCAGTTACACCCAATTGCTGGAGCGGCGCTATGCGGCGCAGCTTGACGACGTGGCGCGCGAGTTTATCGCTTACGCTGTCGACGGGGCCCGGCGGATGCAGGAGTTCATCACCGGGCTGCTCCGCTACTCCCGCGTAGGGACAGAGCAGCGTGTTCTGGAGGAGGTGCACCTGGGCGAGGTGTACGAGACCGCCATTGCCAATCTCCGGGTCGCCATCGAGGAGAGCGGGGCAAAGGTCGCGGCGGATGCCCTGCCGGTCGTGCGCGGCGATCCGCGGCAGTTGACGCAGCTTTTCCAGAACCTGATCGGCAACGCGCTCAAATTCCGGAAGCCGGGCCAGCCGCCGGAGATTCATGTCCGGGCCGGTCTGGAGGGCGGGAATTGGCGAATATCGATCAGCGATAACGGCATCGGGCTCGATCCGCGGTTTTCCGAGCGGGTGTTCACCATTTTCCAGCGGTTGCACACCCGCGATGAGTACGAGGGGACAGGACTTGGTCTTGCCATTTGCAAGAAGATCGTAGAGCGTCATGGGGGTCGCATCTGGGTGGAGTCGCGCGAGGGAGAAGGGGCTACCTTCTTCTTCACGCTCCCCGCCACGGAGCGCCAGGCACCACCATGAAATCGTCCACGGCAGATGTCCTCCTGGTCGAAGACAGCTCGGCGGAAGCCCGGCTCGCCCGCGAGGCATTGCAGGAAACGCAATCGCCCGTGAAGCTTCACGTCGCCTCGGACGGCTACCAGGCCATGGAATTTCTCCGGCGCGAGGGTGCTTACAGCGATGCCCCTCGCCCGCGGCTCGTGCTCCTCGATCTCAATCTCCCGGGCAAGGATGGACGCGAGGTCCTGCGGGACATGAAGGCGGACGCAAATCTCCGGAGCATCCCGGTGGTGGTGCTCACCACATCGCAGGCACAGTCGGATATCACCCGTGCTTACGAACTATATGCAAACTGTTATATCCAGAAACCGCTCGAACTCGACGGGTTTATTGATGTTGTAAAGTCGATTCACCGTTACTGGCTGCAAACGGCCGAGCTGCCCGCCTGAGGTTGGTGCTCATCCCTTCGCCGCGGTTTTCCCCTCCTCCTCACCGCAATGCCCGATCCGTTGGACAACCCCACCGCCGACGCACCCGTCCATCTCCTCCTGGTTGAGGATAATCCGGGCGATGCCCGGCTTTTTCAGGAGATGCTTGCGGAGGCCGGCCCGGCATTTTCCATGGAGCACGTGCGGAAGGCTTCCGAGGCGGCGGAGCGGCTCTGTCGCGGGGGAGTCGATATCGTGATGAGCGATCTCTCACTGCCGGACAGCCAGGGGATGGATACGTTTAGCGCGTTGCACGATGCCGCGCCGAATGTCCCGCTCATCGTCCTGAGCGGCCTGGACGATGAGAAGGTCGCCGTCGAGACCGTCCGGCGCGGCGCGCAGGATTACCTGGTCAAGGGCCGGACGGATACCCATATGCTGGCGCGGGCCATCCGGTATGCCATCAACCGGATGGCGGCGGAGCGGGAACTGGCGGAGGAGCGCAACCTCCTGCGCAGCGTTATCAACAACCTGCTCGATTCCATCTACGTCAAGGATCTGCGCGGCATGTACCGGCTGGATAACCTCGCCCACATGCGCTCCATCGGCGCGGCGGCGCCGGACGCAGTGGTGGGGAAGACCGTGTTCGATTTCTTCCCGTATGACGCGGCGGTGCGTTTCCAGGCGGATGACCAGAGTGTGATCCGCAGCGGAAAGGCGATCGTGAACCGGCAGGAGGCGTTCCCGTCGAATGATGGACACAAGCGCTGGCTCTCCACCACCAAGGTCCCGTTGCGCAACTCCGAGGGGCAGATTATCGGCATTGTCGGTATCGGCAGGGATATCACGGAGCGGAAATTGGCGGAGGAGCAACTCGCCGTTTACAACGAGGAGCTTCGCGAGAAAAACATGCAGATGGAGGACGATCTCGACATGGCAAGCGAGGTCCAGCAGGCATTCCTTCCGCAGCAGTTCCCCTCTTTCCCCAAGGATGCCGCCCCAGGGGAGAGTGCCGTGGCGTTTTACTCGCGCTACCTGCCGACAGGGGCGGTGGGCGGGGATTTCTTCCACGTGCTGCCGCTTTCCGCGACGGAGGCGGGAGTGTTTATTTGCGACGTCATGGGGCATGGCGTCCGCGCGGCCCTGGTGACGGCCATCCAGCGGGCGCTGGTGGAGGAGCTCGCGGGCCTGGGCCGGCAGCCGGGAGAGTTTCTCACCCATATCAACAAGGCGCTCCTCTCGATCCTCCGCAGGACCCGGACGCCGATGTTCGCCTCGGCGTTCTACCTTTACCTCAACGCCGCCACAGGGGAAATCCGCTACTCGAACGCCGGCCATCCCAAGCCGCTCCACCTGCGGCGGTCCGAGCGCAAGGTGGAGGTTCTCCACTCAAACGGCGCGCGCCCCGGGTCGGCGCTTGGGGTCTTTGAGCACGCGGAGTATGCCACCTACCAGCGGGTCGTGAGCCCTGGCGATCTCGTCCTGATGTTCACCGACGGCATCCTTGAGGTCGAGGGAGCCGATGGCGATTACTTTGACCAGCAGCGGCTCATCGCCGCCATCGAGCGCAGGGCGGACATGCCTTCCGATGGACTCCTCGACGCGCTGCTCACGGAGACTCGCGAGTACGCGTACAAGCACCAGTTTGGCGACGACGTCTGTCTCGTTGGAGTGGAACTCCGGCGCCTGCTGCAAGGCGTGTTGGTTGATGGGAACGCTCCCACGGCATAGGGTGGGACATGGGCGCCGCGCGTACGTGCGAAAAAGCCCATTTTGCCCCCTTAAATGCGCTTTCCATCCGATTCCCCCCCGAGTAGCGTTTCTTCCTAAGAGAATGCCCGACTTTGAACGTACCCGGATGGCTGAGATTCTTCTCGTGGAAGACAACCCGGGGGACGTGCGCCTTATGCAGGAGGCATTCCGCGAGGTTTCCGTTCCCCACCGGCTCAACGTGGTTTGCAACGGCCACGACGCGATGGATTACCTGCGGCACGAGGGGGATTTCAAGTCAGCCGCGCGGCCGGACCTCGTCCTGCTGGACCTGAACCTGCCGGATATGCACGGGCTGGAGGTGCTGGCGGCCATCAAAAATGATCCCAGCCTGCGGCGGACACCCGCTGTGGTGTTCTCCAGCTCGCAGGCTCGCGAGGAGGTCGTTGGCGCTTACAATTTGAACGCCAACTCCTACATCGCAAAGCCGGTCGAACTGCCGGACTTCATCCGCGTGGTCAAGGGCGTGGAGGAATTCTGGCTGACAGTGGTAAAGCTCCCGAAAGGCTGACCCAAACAACTTAATGGACGTTGAAAATATTCAGGTGCTCCTGGTGGAGGACAACGAGGAACACGCGGAGTTGATGCGCCAGTTTTTGCTCAAGTCGGATCACCCCGTCTTCGAGGTCACCCGGTTTGGCACTTTGCGCAACGCGCTCGATGCGCTGGACCTGACCGGCTTCCAGGTGATCCTCCTCGATCTCACGCTGCCGGACAGCGAAGGCATGACCACCTTTCAACGGATGCAAAACCGCGTGCCGGACCTGCCAATCGTCGTATTGACCGGCATCGACGACGAGGGCCTTGCGGTGGAAACCGTGAAACGCGGGGCGCAGGATTACCTCGTCAAGGGCCACGTCGATGACCGGCTTCTCGCCCGCTCGCTGCTCTACGCGCTGGAGCGGAAGAAAAATCAATACGAGCTGAAACGCGCCCGCGACGACCTCGAGCGGCGCGTCGAGGCGCGGACCAGTGAACTCGTTACCGCCAATGACAAGCTTCAGCACGAGATCGTCGAGCGGAAGCGGGCGGAAACCGCGCTCATGGAGAGCAACCAGCAACTGGCAGATGCCCTGGAAAAGCTCCGCGAGACGCAGGAACACGTCATCCAGCGCGAGCGCCTCCACGCGCTCGGACGGATGGCGAGCGGCATCGCGCACGATTTCAATAACGCGCTCGCGCCGATCCTCGGCTTCAGCGAGCTCCTTTTGCGGCGGCCGGAGACCTTGCGCAATGAGGATCGCGCCCGTGGCTACATCGAGATGATCCACACCGCCGCCGAGGACAGCGCAAAGATCGTCGCGCGGTTGCGGGAATTCTACCGGTACCGCGAGGAGAACGATGTCTTCACGCCGGTGCCCCTCAATGACCTGATCCAGCAGGTCATCTCCCTGACCCAGCCGCGCTGGAAAGACCAGGCCCAGGCCAACGGGGTCCAGGTCACCATGAAGACGGAGCTGCAAAACATCCCGACCATCGCGGGCAACGAGGCTGAGCTGCGGGAGATGCTCTTCAACGTCGTCTTCAATGCGATCGACGCCATTGAGAAAGCAGGGACCATCACCTTCCGGACATCGATGCATGAAGGTTGCGCCCGGCTCCAGGTCATCGATAACGGCACGGGGATGACGGAGGAGGTGCGCCTGCGCTGCCTCGAGCCGTTTTTCTCAACCAAGGACGAGCATGGCACCGGCCTTGGGCTCGGGATCGTCTACGGCATCATCCGGCGCCACGATGGGACCATCCAGATCGAGAGCGCTCCGGCGAAGGGGACGACCGTCACGATTTCCCTCCCGCTCTATAAGGAAGACCGCCCGCCCGCTCCCCCGGCGCCTGCGAGCGTGATGGAACGGCCCCTCCACATCCTCGTCGTGGAGGACGAGCCGCTCGTGCGCGAGGTGATCGAGGTTTACCTGCGGGAGGATAACCACATCGTCCTCACCGCAAGCAACGGCCGCGAGGGCCTGGAGAAATACCGGTCCGGCACCTTCGACCTCGTATTGACCGATCGCGCGATGCCGGAGTGCAACGGCGACGTGCTCGCGGCGGAGATCAAGAAATTGAGCCCGCACCAGCCGGTGATCCTGCTGACCGGTTTTGGCGATTTGATGAGCGGGGCAGGGGAGAAACCCGAGGGCGTCGATCTCGTGGTGAGCAAGCCTTTTACCCTCAATTCGCTGCGCGAGGCCATGACCAGGGCGCTCCGCATGCGCAGCCAGCCGGCGGCGTGATCCCCGCGGCCGCTAATCCGCCCGATCCGCTCCACCAAGTCTTGCGTGCCGCCCACCAGTCGGTAGGATAGGCGCAGTGGTCGCTACCTCCAGATCCCCCAGCGCCGCACAACCCGTCAGGGTCCTCCTGGTTGAGGACAATCCCGGGGATGTGCGCCTCATTGAGGAATTGCTCTCCGATTACCGGGACCAATTCCGCCTGGATGCCCGTGTCGCGCGCCTTACGGAGGCTGAGGAGGCGGTCGAGCGGGCGGATATCAACCTGGTGCTGCTGGACCTCAGCCTGCCGGACAGCCAGGGGTTCGAGACCTTTGAGCGCCTCCTGGCCCACGGCCGCAATGTCCCCATCCTGGTCATGAGCGGTGTGGACGACGAGTCGCTCGCGCTGCGGATGGTGCATGCCGGCGCGCAGGATTACCTCGTAAAGGGAAAATTCGACGCCCAGCTCCTCGTCCGGGCGATGCGCTACGCCATCGAGCGCAGCAGTGCACAGCACGAGCTGGAGGAGGAGAAGAGCCTTGTGCGCGCCCTGCTGGAGACGCTGCCGGATCGCATTTTCTTCAAGGACATTAAGAGCCGCCTCATCCGGGTCAATCCCTCTTTCGCCCGCTTCTGGGGCTATGAGCGCCCCGAGGAACTCGCGGGCATGAACGACTTTGATATCCTGAAGCCGGATTGGGCGGCAAAGACCCTCGCGGACGAACAGGAAATCATCCGGACGGGCGAGCCGATCATGAGCCAGATCGAGCGCAAGGAGTTGCCCGACGGTCGCGTCAGTTGGTCCCTCACCACCAAGCTCCCGCTCCGCGACCGCAACGGCCGCATCATCGGCACGATGGGCATGTCCCGCGACATCACCCGGCTCAAGGAGATCGAGGACGAGCTGGCCGCCGAGCGCAACATGTTGCGCAGCGTCATCGAGAATCTGCCGGACCCGATTTTCGTAAAAGATGCCCAGGGCCGTTACGTGCTGGATAACGAGGCCCATTGCAGGTCGCTGGGGAAGTCCACTCGCGAGGAGGTCATCGGTCACGACTCCGCCGATTTCTTCCCGCCCGAGGAGGCCGCGGCGTTCAAGCGCGATGACGATCGGATCGTCGACACCGGCATCCCGATGCTCAATCACGAGGAGTGCGTGCCGGATGCACTGGGCCGCAAGCGCTGGCTGCTGACGACCAAGGCCCCCATCTTCAACTCTGAGACCGGGCGGGTGGAGCGCCTGGTCTGCATCCGCCGCGATATCACGCAGACCAAGGAGGCCGAGGAGAAGCTCAAGGCCGCCAATACCGATTTGTCGTTGGCGCTCTCGAACCTCAAGCAGGCGAGCGAGCAACTGCGCTCCATCCAGCTCCAGCTCATCGAGGCCGAGAAGATGAAGAGCATCGGTCGGCTGGCGGCCGGAGTGGCTCACGAGGTCAAGAATCCCCTGGCCATCATCACGATGGGCGTCGATTACCTGGAGGGCCTCCCTTCCGACGATCCGACGACGACAGAGATCCTCAACGAGATGCGGGCCGCCGTGAAGCGCGCGGACAACGTCATCCGCGGGTTGCTCGATTTCTCCGTGCCCCGCCAGCTCGAGGTCACGGTCGCCAGCATTACGGATATCATCCAGGGCGCGCTCATGCTGGTACGGGGAGAGATGAGTGGCGCAAAGTACACGCTGAGCACTGATTTTCAGCCAAACCTGCCGGAGCTGCGCCTCGACCCGATGAAGGTGGAGCAGGTCTTCGTCAATCTCATCACCAACGCCGTCCACGCCATGCCGGATGGCGGCAGCCTTGCGGTCCGGGTCTACTCCAAGCAATTGACAGGCGTGGGCGAGAACCTCGCGGGCAGCGTGGCTGAGGCATTCCAGGTGGGCGATCAGGTGGTCGTGGCGGAGATCGACGACAGCGGCACCGGCATCCCGGAGGCAAAGCTCGGGAAAATATTCGATCCCTTCTACACCACCAAGCCGACCGGCAAAGGCACGGGCCTGGGCCTCACCGTCACCCGGTCGATCATTGACCTCCATGGCGGCACCATAGAGATTACCAATCGTCCCGAAGGCGGAGCCAGGGCTACCGTGATGTTCCGGGCCGGAACCTGACCGATATCCGAATCATTAACGTGGACACCCAACCCAGACGCATCCTCATCGTGGACGACGAAGCCGGCTTTACCCGTCTCCTCAAGATCACCCTCGAAGGCACAAAACGCTACATCGTAAAGGAGGAGAACGACGGGTCGCAGGCATTGGTCACTGCGCGCGCGTTCCGCCCGGACCTCGTACTTCTCGACATCGTGATGCCGAAGATGGACGGCGGCGACGTGGCCCGGCAGATCGCGAGTGATCCCATCCTCAAGGACGTCAAAATCATCTTCCTGACAGCGATTGTCTCCCAGCGCGAGGCCGCCGGCGTCGGCGGCATCGGCGGATTCCCCTTCATGGCCAAGCCCGTGAGCCTCGCCGCCCTGCGGGCGACGATCGAGGAGACGCTGGGGGTGGAGTAGGTCGCATGGCGTCAGTGCGGTTTGAGGAAGCGGGACGGCTGTCGGACTGCATCGCTACACCAACGCCGCGAAGCGAAATTTTGTAGCGAGGCCGGTGGCCCATGCGGGGGTGCGGCTCGCATTCACGAAGCCTCGTCGTCCCCGGTCTGCCACGACTCGTTTTCAAAAAACGATTTCGCTCATGCAGCGGATCCGAGAATCCGCCGCCTCATAGCTTCCCAAATAGTCACCTGCGTGGGGTCTTTGCGATATTCCTCCATTCGACGATCCAGTTCGGCAATCTGGGCTTCGGTTACGGGCACGTCTCCCGGGTGCCCAGCGAGGTCATCCCAGAGTTCCGTGACCAGCACCAGCTTCTCAGAAGGAGACATGCGTTGAATCTCAGGATGACGCTCGAGAATCATCCCTGCATCATACCGAGTCTACGTTCCCGTTCAACCGGGAACCCGGCATCGGATTAGGGGCGGAGCACACTCACGGGAAACACTGCCCCCATTTTCCCTTGGTAGCCGCGCGCCGCCCCCTGATATAGCGTATCCCCATTCCATGAAACGCGTTGTTCTTTCCCTGGCCTTGGTGTGCGTTCTCGCTGCCGCGGGGATCTACCTGTGGCGCCGTTTTGGCTCGCCCCCCGGCAATCCCGCCGCGTGGCTGCCCGGGGATACGATCTTCTACCAGCAAATGCCGGATCTCTACCGGTCCACGCAGCGGTGGCCGGAGACCGATCTGGCGCGGATCATTGCGGAGCCCGAGGTGCAGGCCGTCCTGCAGAAGCCCATTGCGCTGTTCCCCTACCGCGTGCAGGTCGAGGAGGCCGCGGATACCGCGCACCGGGTGCTGCCGCGCCAGAGTTTCCTCGCAGTGACGAGCTGGGATGGACTCGTCCCCACCACCGTGGCGGGCTTCTCCTTCTCTGGCAACAAGGCGGAGGTGGACGCGATGCTCGACAAGCTGCGGCAGCGCGCTCTCGTGACATGGCCGGAGGCTAAGTCCGACATTGTTCAATATGGCGCCGCCGACCTCGAGACCTTCACGACTCCCGCCTTCGCAGCCGGCGTGGCCTACCGCGGACGCTGGCTCTTTTTCTCCACGGATGTGAATGCCCTTAAGGCGATGTTGGACCGCTACGACGGGCATGGCGATCCAGACACGCTTGCAGCCTCCGCCGCATTCCAGGAAGGCATGCGGCACCTGCCGCCAGCGCCGGACAGCCTTATTTTCATCCGGCCCGGCATCCTTGCGGACAAGGCGAGCTCGCTCGCCCTCATGCTCAACCCGACTGCGGATGTGCAGGAGGCGGCTGGCGTTAAGAAAATCGATTGGATCGCGATGGGGCTGAAGATGGATGGCGATATCATGCGCGATTGCGCATACATTTCCGAGCCTTCCCCCGGCGAGAAGACCCCGCTCGCGCGTGACGCCCTCAAAATCTCCTCCCCGGACACGATCCTCGCAGTCTCCGGCCGGCTGGGGACGGTGGCTCAGGGTGGCCTGCCAGATCCGAAGTCGGATCCTACGGGCATCCTGCAATTGCTCGACTCCTACTTGCAGACATTTGCCAACCAGGGACTTGGAGCAAAGGAATTCGGCAGGGCCTTCGGGCCGGAATCCGGTTTTGTGCTGGATTGGCCCAATGGCTCGATGATTCCCACTCCCCTGGTGATGCTGGACGTGCGCGATCCGGCCCTGGCCCGCAAGTTTCTCGATACCCTGGCGACTCTGCCGCTTGCCGCCGGGGTCGATTTTACCCATGCGGACTCCGGCGGGATCGCCCTTTACAGCCTGCCGCCGAGCGGTTTCGGCATATTCCCGCTGGAGCCGGCCTTGGGGTTGACCGCGCATTGCGTGATCGGCGCGCTCAATCTGGACCCGATCCGACAGGCCGCCGCGCGCTGGAACGCGAATGGCAGCGCCCCAGGCGGACTCGAGGCTATGGACAGCTACAGGAGGGCCGCAGGGATGGTGGACCAGCCCACCTCGGCCTTCACCTATGTCGATACCAAAGCCGGTTTCGAACGGGTGTATGGATTATTCAGAGGGGTTGCATCCATCGGATTCCTCCCGCATCTCTCTGAATATGTGGATATTGGCAAACTCCCGGAGCCCGCGATCATCAGCCGGCACCTCGGCCCGGCGGTGGCCTCCACTTCGGTCAAGGAGGGTGGGGTGCTGATGCAATCGGCCGGGCCCGTGACCGTATCGCAAGCCGGTTTTGTCACTCTCGTCGCCGCCGGGGTAATGGCATTTCCCTACGTGGAAGCGCAAATTCAGGGACAAAATGGCGCGCTGTCCAGATTCCCCATGCAGGGGCTGAATGGTCCCGGAAGCCTCCAAAACCGATTCAAAAGCCTCACAAATCAAGGGAGTTCCGCAAATCCACCCCCGCCGGCGTCCCCAGCCATGCCCGTTTCGCCGCTGCCTGCCGCAAGTGCTTCTGGCACAACTCCGTAGGAGATTACTACACAAAATTGTCGTGTAGTCGGGCCGAACCGTGGTAGAGTGACCGTTCTATGGCTATTCAGAAGAAAAATGCTTTTTCACGTCGCGTTCCTGACCTTGTCACCGAAGAATTGGTCAGCGTCCTGTCGTCAAAAAGCTCTTTCGAGTTCAAACAACTTTTTGAAGTCGTCCACGAGAATCTCCGGGCTCGCAACGCCGCAAGCGGCGGTGAAGAGATGCTGAGGCTGCGCGCTTACGAGAAGCTCCAGAACCTCGTCGCCCGGGGTGTCGTCAAGAAGAACGGCAAGAAGTACAAGGGTCTCCCTGCCGGCCTCGCGACGGTGACCGCCGCGGCTGCAGCGGCTGTGGCCGCCCCGGTCCACGCCCCGGCTTCGGTCAATTAGCTTCCGCTCCATTCAGGGGAAGGGACTCGTCCGATGTTAAAAGACTACCTGCCGATCCTCATCCAGGTGATCGTCGCGATAGGCTTTGTCGCCTCCGCGCTCATTGCCAGCGTCGTGCTCGGCAAGGCCGGCCGACGCAACGCCACCAAGGATAGCGCCTACGAGTGCGGCATGCTGCCGCAAGGCGGCAGCCAGGCCCGCTTCAGCGTCAAGTTCTACCTCGTGGCGATGTTGTTCATCCTGTTCGATATCGAGGTGGTCTTCATGTATCCATGGGCCGTGGTTTACCGCGACATGGTGGCCGGCAATGGTCCGCTGGTATGGACGCTGCAGGCCTTCCTGCATCGCACAGAGATCCTCTGGAGCATGCTCTCCTTCGTCATCATCCTGACCGTGGGCTACGTCTACGCCATCATGAAGGGCGCGCTCGACTGGAAGAAGTAGCGCCGGCCGGTGTTGGTGACGATTTCTGCCATTCCGCAACGGCCCGCGGGGCGATATTCCTTGCTAGCCGCGCCGCGCATTCCCTACAACCTTCACCCGCATGATCCATCACATAGAACTGTTCAAACTCCGCCCGGAGGTCACCCCGGCAAAGCTCGAGGAGATGATGATGAACACGCGGATGATCCTGCTGAAGATTCCCGAGGTCCTCTCAGTCAAATGCGGGAAAAAAGTGGACCCAAAGAACGAGTGGCCCTTCTTCATCGCCCTCGAGTTTGAGAGCATGGACAAATTCGCCATGTTCAAGGCCGACGCGATCTACCTCAAATTCATGGAGGAAGTGGTCAAGCAGAACATCGCCGACAACGTGGTCCTCGCCTACGAGATGGAGCCCGGCAAAGACGTCCGGTACTCGTAGCAATGCGGATTTGAATTATGGGCGGCGGTCACCGCGGAGTTTCTGAAATTCCGCAATCCGCCATCAGTTCGACCCAACCGGGATTTCCAGCGTAAACGTGGCGCCATGGCCCAGGCCATTGCTTTCCGCGGTCAGACTTCCACCCATTTCCTTTGCAGCCAGTGCGCCGCTATGAAGTCCAAAGCCGTGTCCATTTTTGCGGGTCGTAAACCCGTGGGCAAAGATACGGGTCAAATTCTCCGGCGCGATGCCGATGCCGTTGTCACTCACAGCAATCCTGATGCGTTTCTCCGCACTCATCACTCGCACAGTCATTTTCTTGGAAGCCCGGCCCCCGTCGTCACAGGCATACTTTGCATTGCGGATGAGATTGATGAGCACTTGCAGCACCTTGTGCTTGTCCACGTTAATGGGCGGTACTTTGCAGTAGTCGCGAATGAGCTCAACATCATGGCGCGCAAGCCCCGCGACGTTCATCTGGAGCGCATCTTCGACTAGGTCCGCCACTTCCACTACTTCCGACACCCCCGAGACCTTCGCGTAGCTTTGTTGCTTGGAGACGATCTCCTTGATGTGGTTGATATTCCGGGAAAGTGAATCGAGCTCCTTCACCGCGCTCTCCTGTTCACGCACAAGGGTTTCATTCAGCATCCGGATAAAATTGGGCAACCGCTTTCCTTTGGCGTCATTGGTGAGAAAAGCGGCAAGGTCCGCCGAGTGCTCCTCCAGCAGCGCGGCCACGCTCCCAAGGTGACTCCGCTTGGATTTCCGCATGCTGTCGATAATGAGGCTGGCGGAGGTGTTCACACTGTTGAGCACATTGCCCACGTTATGCAGCACATTGGTGGCCACTTCCGCCATGCCCGCCTTCCGCGACAGGTCCAGGAGCCGCCGATGGGCATGCTCCAATTCGGATTCCGCACGCTTGCGTTCGGAGATGTCCTGGATCTGTCTGATGAAGTAAAGCGGACGCCGCTGCGCATCGCGGACCAGCGAGATATTGGTCAATGCAGTAATCAGGTCGCCACGCCCGTTGATGTAGCGTTTCTCGATCTGGCAGGCGCGTGTTTCCCCGGCGATGAGCCGGCGCTCATTATCGAGGCTGGCTTCAATCTCATCCTGATAGGTGATATCCCTCCAGGAGCGGACAAGCCATTCAGCTTCCGAGTAACCGAAGAGTTCACAAAAGGCCCGGTTCACCTTGATCATGCTTCCATCCAGGCCGGACAGCGCGATGCCGATGGGGGCGTGTTCAAACGCATCTGAGAATCGCTCCTCGCTATCGCGCAATGTTTCCACGGCGCGCTGGCGTTCCACCACCTCCGCCTGGAGCGCGTTATTCGCCTCTTCCAGCTCCTCCGTTCGGCTGTCGAGGCACGCCAGCGCTTCCGAGAGCTGCGCGCTGCTCCGGCGGGCCGCAAGGATGACGAACATGACGGCTCCAAAGGCGACAAGGATGTTCGCGGTGCCGAATAGGACCGCGTACCCCTGGATCCAATCGAAACTCCCGAACGTTGCATTCGCCTCCGCGGTCGAGCGGTCATAACCATAATCCTTCAATTCACGGGCCGCATTCGCCACGCTCTCGGTCTTCGGGGGGATATTCTGGTCCATCTCCTTCATCGCGGCTCCAAAATCGGTATCCACCAGCGCCTGCACGTTCTGATATTCCTTATCGAGATCATTCAGGGCGGATTCCAGGTTGGATACCCGCACATCTCCCTCGGAATCGGGGAGAAGCGCCTTGATCTCCTTTAACTCCGTGCGTATCCCCGCCAGCTCGTTCTCTGCCGCATTCGCCTTCTCCACTCTTTCTCCCTCCCTGGCAAAAAGATACTCATAGGAATGCAATCGGTAGAGGGCGAGATGCTCCTGCAAGGAGGCCAATGTATTGAGCGTGGGAAGACCCTGGTGCTCGAGTGACGTGGATGTCCTCATTCCCGCGTGACATACCCGCCAGAGAACAAGTGTCTGCACCACGGCAAAGAGAAAAATCAGGCATACCACCAGGAGAATATTGCGGAACGCCGTGGACACGGCACGCACCCGAAGCTCGCGGCCCAAATTGGCTGCGATCTCGCGCGGCGATTGCAGGAACCCCTCGGCGCCGCCAACGCGCTTCGCACTGAGGAAAGTTGGGTCCATCGTGATGCTGGGTGATACTACTTTACGTGGAGCACCTTCACGCCCTTGAGCGGTACATCCGCAGGCACGAGCGCGATGGCTCCCCTCGTCGAGGCAACCAATTCCACCAGGGATCCGGCGTCGGTCGCCGTCCTGGGCTCTTCGCCGCGCCCGGAGAACACCAGCCGCTGCCAGAATGTCCTGAACTCGCTCGCGTCCATCCCGCTGACCTCGTCCAACGCCTCGTCGGTGCTGTCGCTGAGCACGGCTATGACCACGTGCTCGCCGCCGTCCCAGTAATTCGTCCTGCCAGTATAAATATTCTTGAGCTCCGTGGCGGTTATGCTGCCGTCACGGACGCCTTCATTCACGATCACCCGCACGTTCGCAGGCGGGTTCGCATGAAGCCCGCGGACCAGGGAGAGCATGAACAGCAGCGCTATTCTTCTGGGTAAATGTTTCATCTGCCTGGATTACTTCTAAGTTAGAAACTGATCGTGGATTTGAGAGCGATCATCCACCAGCCGTTGTCCCGGCGTTCCGGGTTCAGGGCGTTGTCCTCAAGTAATGCTGTTCCGTGGATGTAATGGCCTTCAACCTTGAATATCCAACGGTTGGTCACATCGAAACGCACCGCGACCGCGGCATCCTTTTGGAACGTATCTGAATGGGAGGTCAACGTGGCTTTGCCGGCGCCCTGGATGTAATATTCGTCGTAATAAGCGCCTGTCTCGAGCCACTTGTTGAAACGATACGCGGCACTGGCGTACCACCCGAGATCGTATTCATTGGTGGACGGGGCAAGCCTTGAAGTATTGGCCAGGAAGCAGCCTTCCGATTGAAACGTCCATGCCTTCCAAAGATATTCCGCCGAGTATTGTTGACCGACTACACTCGATTTTGTAACCGAGCGAATCGGGCCGAAGGGGGTCTCAAACGAGTTGGTGAAGGTGAAGGAAGGAATGTAAACGCCGGCTGCTCCCAGGCGCAGGCCATCGAGCGGCGCATTCCACCAAAACTGCCCTCCGATTACTTTCGGGGTATTGAGTTCATCCAGATGAGCGGACGGTGGAAGCTCGTTGCGAATCTCCAGTGCCACGCCCCCATCCATGCTCGGCCGGATGACTCCGCCATAAATCTCGTAAGTCAGGCTTCCACACGCTCCAAGGGGAATCGTGCCGAACAAGTCGGCTCCATCGAGCGATTCATAGAAATCGCGCCACCGTGCGTCATACACCGCCTGGGGCAGCAGCACGAATGTCCGCCCCAAATCCAGGTCCTGAATATCGTTGTAAATGCCCTGCGGGCGCTGAATGCGGCCGCCGCGGATGCCGATGTAATCGTTGAACGTATATTCCGCCATCGCGTAATCCAGGATCGGATCGTATTTACCCGCATCGCCCACATCGTACGCAATGCCTTGCAGCGCGATGCGCGTGCGGGGAAAGGGATTGAAGGAGGCATTCAATCCCAGTTCTGTGTACGCCAATGAACCATTCTTGCTGGCGCCCAAATAATTGTAACCCGTCGAGTCGAGAAATCCCTGGCTCGCGAAGCCATGAAATTCGATATCCGGTGCGTTCGGTCCAAATAGCTGCCAGTCGGCGGCCCGCGACTGCCCGATGCTGATCGCAGCAATCGCTGCAAGCAGTAGGGCTGAGCCGAAAAGCCCTTTGTTTCTATGTCTCGTCTTTCTCATTTTGAGATGGCTTGGTGTAAACATTGTCTGGCAATCATCCGTGGATGGTCTGGTGGAGGGCTTCGAGCAGATCGCTGGTGCTGTAGGGCTTTTGCAAAATTGTTTTTACGCCAAGCTGTTCGAGTTCTGCCTCGCGGGTTTCATCCGGCTGCCCGGTGGCTGCGATGACGGCGATTCCCTTGTTCATTTCTCTCAACGCCCGGGTCAGCTTGACGCCATCCAGCAGGGGCATCATCAGGTCCGTCAATACGACCGCGATTTTGTTGATGTGCTGGGCGTAGATCGTCAGTGCGTCGATGCCGTCTGTCGCGACAAGGACATTGTACCCATGGCCTGTGAGCGCGACCTTGGTCACGGTACGGATGGCTGCTTCATCATCGACCAGCAGGATCCATTCGCCATTTCCCGAGTGAGACGCAGGCTTCTCTGGATGCCGGAAATCGGACGCCTGGCCGGAGACGGCAGGCAGATGGACACAGAATGTCGCCCCCTTTCCTAACTCCGAATGGACTTTTACAAATCCGCCATGGCTCTTGGCGATCCCAATTACGGTGGAAAGCCCAAGGCCGGTGCCTTTGCCGACCTGCTTTGTCGTAAAAAATGGATCAAAGATTCTCTCGAGGATTTCCGGGGATATGCCCGTCCCCGTATCCGCGACACTGATCGCCACATACTCTCCCGCTTTCGCGTCGGGATGGATATCCGTGTCGTGTGCATTCAATACACGGTTCTCTGCCTGGATGGTCAGTGTGCCGCCGTCCGGCATTGCATCGCGCGCATTGATGCACAAATTGAGCAGAACCTGGTGCAGTTGCGTGGAATCGCCGGAGACGGTCCATAAGTCCCGGCAGGCGCAATTTCGGATGGTAATTGATTTTGGGAATGTCCCCCGGACGATTTCTTCCACTTCTCTGACCAAACTCCGCGGCTGCAAATGGATCCTCTCACCTTCAATCCCGCGGGCGAACGTGAGCACTTGTCTTACGATGTCAGCGCCGCGCTGTGCGGATTTCTCGATCGCGGTTGCAAAGGTGCGCGCTTCCTCTGGAACCAAATCATGGAGGATCGTGGCGGCCATGAGGATCGGGGCGAGAATATTGTTCAAGTCGTGCGCGACACCGCTGGCGAGGGTGCCGATACTTTCCATCCGCTGGGAGTGAATAAGCTGATCGTCCCTCCGCTTCTGCTCGGTGATGTCCTCCAGGATTCCCATGTAGCCGCTCAGTCGCTCTTCCTTCCGGACCGGAGTAACCGTAACATTGGCCCAGATAACGCTTCCATCCTTCCGGCAATAGCGCCGTGTCGCACGAAATGGCTCCCCCGTCTGCTCGATCGCGGCCCATTGGGCAAGCATCAGTTCGCGGTCATCGGGATGAACAGCGGCACGCCAGTCACGCCCCGGCAATTCCTCCACGCTCCCCCCGTCCAGCAAGGCCTTGTTCGCATAAATCAACCGCTGCTTCTCATCGGTCATAAAGATGCCGAGCGGCGATACTTCACAGATGGTCTCAAATCGGGCGTTCGCTGCCTTGTGTGCGGTCATTTCCGCTTCAAGGAGGCCAATGGTTCTCCTCAGCTCCCGTGTACGCTCATACACGATGCCGTTCAATTCCTCGGTTTTCCGCCGGGAAGCCTGAAGAAGCGACCATTTCTCGGTCAGCGCAAGGGCGAATTGCAATACCTCTACGGCATCGAAGGGCTTCTTGAGAACGAGAAGCTGCTCCGGTTTCGGGATGATCTCCCACATTTGTTCCCATGAATAATCCGAATAGGCCGTACAAATGACGATTTGGATATCCGGGTCCGCCTCCCACAGCTTGAGGGTGGTTTCCAGCCCATCCCAGCCCGGCGGCATCCGCACATCCATGAAGGCCATCGCATAGCGTTTCCCAGCTTTGACGGCCGCCCGGACAAGCTCCAGCGCCTCCTCCCCCTGCGAGGCAAAGCCCAGCTCAAACTCCGTGCGTTGTCTCGCTGCCGCTGGTGCTGCGAAAAGCTCCTCGACCGCGGCCTCGAATTCCGTGTCTTCCGCGCTCGCGCCTAGGATTTTTTGGAAATCCTCCCGAATGGCCGCGTTGTCGTCAACGACGAGAATTCGTCGATTGGCGTCCAATGCGGCAACCCGGTTTGGCTGCGTGATCGATGGTTGGTCCAGGAGGGTTTCCATGATTTCACCTCGTCGAGGTGGTCGTCGCATCAGAGTTCTTCATGCGACAGCCGGCCTCGATGAAAGGGTGGTCGGGGTATGGTCAAATATTTGGGGAGGAAGCCGCGTCGGCCTGGTCCATACTCTTAGCCGGTTCCGTACCGTTCCGGCGCGGATGCGTTGCTTAAAATGGGCTTTTTTGCGCAGATCTTGCCATGGATCGCCTTCAGAGGACCATGTGGCATGTGGCAGATTGCCAGCAGTTTGCCACCGATGTCTATGCCGCAACGTTTCTCGCGAAACCGGAGAGATGGGGGAATGGGGGAGTTGAAGGTGCAATGACACCTCTGCAGTCTAAGCAGACGCCATTCGCCAGGCACTGGGGATAAGTGTGTATATCGCGGTAGGGAGATTCCGCGGAGATCCTAATCCGCCCGCACGAACTGCGTGTAGAGATCGTGGTACGCGCCGTTGAGGGCAAGCAACTCCGTGTGAGTGCCGCGCTCGATAATCCGGCCATCATGAAGAACCAGAGTCATGTCCGCCTGCCGAATGGTACTCAGCCGGTGGGCAATGACGAAGCTGGTCCGCCCGCGCAGCAATATCGCAAGCGAGGCCTGGAGTCGCGCCTCGGTAATGGCATCGATCGAGCTGGTAGCCTCGTCCAGGATGAAAATGCGCGGGTCTGCCAGCAGCGCCCTCGCGAAGCAGACGAGCTGGCGCTGGCCGAGCGAGAGGGCGTTGCCCGCTTCGCCCACCTGCGTGTTCCAGCCGTCGGGCAGTGTCTCGAAGAGATCGAGGCAATCCAGCTTCCGCGCCGCGTCGATCACCTCCGCAAGCGTCGCATCAGGGCGGGAAAACCGGATATTATCCAGCACCGAGCCCTCGAAGAGGAAATTGGTCTGCTGGACGACCCCCAGGTGCTTGCGCAGGCTCGGCGTGGTGATCTCCGTGATCTCGTGGCCATCGACCAGCAGCGAACCGGAGGAGGGGAGATACGCCTTGGCGATCAGGGCCGTGATCGTCGTCTTGCCGCTGCCGGTATGCCCCACCAGCGCGATGGTCTGCCCCGGCTGCGCCGCAAAGGAGACATTATGCAGGATTTGCCGCTCCGGCGTATAACCGAAGGAGACATCGCGGAATTCCACCTGGCCGCGCAGGTTGCGCACCGGCTGTGCCGAGAGGGGATCGGACCAATCGGGCTTGGTGTCCAGCAGCCGGAAGACCCGCTCCGCCCCCACCAGCGCCGTGAAGGCCTGGGTATATTGCCCGCTCAGCGTGCGGATGGGATCGAAGAAGAGATTCGACTGGAAGAAGAATTCCACGATCGAGCCGATGGTGGTCTCATGGTGCAACACGCGCCACCCGCCAAGCACCAGCAGCAGGCCGATAAAGACCTGGCTGTTGAGCTCCAGCAGCGGCAGGAAGATCGCCCCCGTCCGCGCCGCGCTGAGGCTGTACCGTGCGTGATCCTGCAACAGGTCGCGGAAAAGCGACGCATTGGTCTCCTCCCTCACAAATCCCTGCGTGACGCGAATCCCGGTGACCGACTCCGCCAGCGTGGCCGTCACGCGCGAGAAGCTCTCCTGCGCCTCCCGCTGCGCATCGAGCAGGTGCTTGGAAAAATGCCGGTTGAGCGCCCAGATGAGCGGTCCCATGAACACCAGCAGGCAGAAAAGCACCCGGTCCGCGCGAAACATAAGGATGGACGCAAACACCGCCTGCCCCGCGCCGACGATCGTCATGAACACCACGTCCTGGACGCCGAACCGGATCGCCTCAAGATCCGACGACATCCGGCTGATGATGCGCCCAACCTTCATTTTGTTAAAAAACGAAGCCGTCAGCTCCTGGAGATGGACAAAGATCGCATTGCGCATGTCCCGCACCACCAATTCCCCGAGGTCCAGCGCGTAGAACACGCGAAAGCTGAACGTGAACTGCGTGAATGCGCACAGCGCCGCGAACTCCCCCGCGCCCCACAGCACGCCACGGAAGTCTCCACGCGTGATCGGTCCGTCGATCACCGTGCTAAGCATGTGCGCGATCAAGGGCAGTTGAATCGCCCGCACAGCCGTGATGATGCAAAGCAGGATCACCACGCGCCGGTGCGGCTTCGCATAGCCGAAGATTCGCCGCATCAGCCGGAAGAACTGCAGCGGCTTGAGCTCGACATCGCGTTCTTCGTCCCGGGTGACGTGGATAAATGAGTTTTTCATCGGGCTCCTGCGGATGACATTTGTGGCATCGAAAACGTTCCCGGGCAAGACGACTGCATGGCCTGAAAAAATGGGCTGTTCCTAAACGGGGCGGCATGCATACGATTCAGGCCCCCCAAACTCCCCCAACCCCCCAAACTCTCCCAACCCCCCAAAATCTCCCAATGACCGATCAGACTGGTAAGAAGAGCATATTCGTAACCCCGGACGGCAAAAACCTTGTGGTTACCTTCGTGTTGGTAACCTCGCTATTTTTCATCTGGGGCTTTTGCAACGGAATGATTGATACGATGGACAAGCACTTTCAGTTGGTGCTGAACCTGAACCTGTCGCAATCGGCATGGGTTCAAACATCGCATTACCTCGGTTACTTCCTCATGGCCCTGCCGGCTGGCTATCTTGCAAGCAAGCTCGGGTACAAGGGCGGTATCATCGCCGGCCTCTTGATGGTGGCGGTGGGAGGCTTATGGTTTATCCCGGCAACCCATATCCAATCATTCTGGGCGTTCCTCCTTGGTGTCTGTGTGATCGCGGCGGGATTGACGTTCCTGGAGACTGTCGCCAATCCTTACACCACGGTCCTTGGCGATCAGCAATACGCGGCGACCCGAATCAACCTTGCCCAATCGACCAATGGCATAGGTTCGCTGCTTGGTCCCATTGCCGGCGGCATGTTCTTCTATTCCAAGAACGCCGCGGGTGAGAACACAGGGAGCCAGACGCTCTATATTCCATATCTCGCCGTCGCGGTGGTGGTTTTGATTCTTGCCGTGGTGTTCTTTTTTGCTGAGGTGCCCGATATCAAGGTGGAGGACGACTATCACCTGGATGACTCCACCCCAGGCGAGTCGCGCTCCATCTGGACGCATCCCCATTTTGTGATGGCCATCGTGGCGCAGTTTTTCTATGTGGCGGCCCAGGCCGGTATCTTCAGTTTTTTCATCAATTATCTAACCGGCACCAAGTTTACGGCTCCGCAGGTACCGCAGATTCCCGCGGCATGGAATCATGGGTTCCTGAGCGGATTGCTCGAGACCAGTAAGTGGGGCGGCCTGCGGATCAGTGACAAGCTCGGCGCCTACATGGGATCGATCGGCTCCTTTTGTTTCCTTACTGGACGTTTTTCCGGCGCTTATTTCCTGAAGAAAAAACCGGCGCACACGATGCTCGGCCTTTACGGCGCCATCAATGTGGTGCTCTGCCTCCTGATTTTCCTGAAGCTGGGTTGGATATCGATGGTATGCGTTTTCCTGAGTTACTTCTTCATGTCCATCATGTTCCCGACCATCTTCGCGCTGGGCATTCACGGCCTGGGAGTCCGCGCGAAGAAAGCGTCGGCATTTATCGTGATGGCGATCATGGGCGGCGCCCTTCTGCCCAAGGTCATGGGTTTCATCGCGGATAAGACGGACCTCTCCCGCGGCTTCATCATGCCGCTCATCTGCTTCGCGGTCGTCGCATGGTACGGCTACCAATGGCCGAAACTGGCCGGCTCCAAGGGCGTGCGCGGCCTGTCGCCGAACCGGGGGCACTAGAGATTCCGCCGGCGCTATAGCTGCGTCGCCGGGCCCGTCTCCGGAGACCCCGCCGGCGAGGGAGGCGGCGTGGCCGTCGGTGCCGGGTTCGCCGCTATAAGCGCGCGGAGTTTTGCAATCAATCCGTCCCGTGCCTTGACCGGCGTGCGCTCGGTGACGATCCCGATCATTTTCGGGCTCGGGTCCAGGCCGTAACGGGGATCCGTGCGGAGCTTGAGGAAGAGTTCGTCGTAAGCGAGGTCGCACACCCGCCGCGGGTGGGGGCCATGGGCCTCGAAGGGTACGGCGCGTTTGTCCTTAAGGCAGCCGGCGAGGGCATTGATGACATCCGGTCCCTGGCAATGGCGCAGCGCCACGACGAGCTTTCCCTTCGCCACTGCGTCGTCGGTATTCGCCATGTGATCGAGCACCGCTGCTACGCCATCGGGCCCCAGGCCCGCCACCAGCTTGTCATAGGCCGTCGCCTGCTCGCCGTTCTCCGAGTCGACGATGTGATCGATGAGCGCTCCTGCCACCATCTTGCTCTCAAAATGCTGGAGGTAATCGATAATCGCCACGCGCTGATCCTCGGTCTTCGCCGCTGTGTAATGGTCGAACGCCATCTCGACCTCCTGCTTTCGGGCGTCGTCGATCTGCGCCCATCCAGTGTGGGCGGCGAGGATGGCCGCGAGCAGCACCGGTAGAATTTGCCCGCCTCTCCGCGGTAGTTGCGCTCTCACGGGGGGAACCCTCAGTCCAGCAGGGGTTTCCGGTCAATCAGATTTGCTCGCGGCCCGCAATTTTTGGCCTGCGGCAAATCTCCTCTCTTTACCACCACGCCGCCGCAGGGTATAAGAGCCGGGAAGAATTCGGCGGATCTCCCTCGCGTTGGATTCTGGTCACGGCCCGCAGGCCGTGGCGGCAGAAGAATTATCCATATGACGCGAGGAAATTACCGACATACGAAGATTGTGGCCACGCTCGGGCCATCGACCGAGAGCCCCGAGCAACTGGAGCAGCTCATCCTCGCAGGAGTGGATGTGATCCGGCTGAACATGGCCCACGCCACCGAGGAGTGGGTGATGGAACGCGTGAAACGCATCCGCGACGTCAGCGCGCGCATCGGCCGGCAGGTGGCCGTGATGATGGACGTCAAAGGCCCGGAGATTCGCACCGGCGCCATCGCGGAACCGATTGACCTCGTGGCCGGCGAGGCGTTTGCCTTTTTCACCAAGCCGCCCACTGAGCCACTGAAGGGCGTGTCGGTCAATTATGCAGGACTCGCGGCGGATGTGACAGTGGGGTCCGTAATGCTGGTGGATAGCGGGCTGATCCGCTTCGAGGTGGTTTCGAAGGACGAATCCACGCTCTATTGCCATGTGCTCACACCCGGGCGCCTCGGGTCTCGGCGGCATATCAATCTGCCCGGCGTCGACGTGAATCTGCCAGCGCTCACGGAGAAGGATGGCCGTGATGTACGGGCCGGCGTGACGGCAGGGGTCGATTTCTTTGCCCTCTCATTCGTCCGCAAGGGGCAGGATGTGCGCGACCTCAAGGCGCTGTTGCGGGAGCTGCAATCCGACGCGCGGATCATCTCGAAGATCGAAGACCAGGCCGGCGTCCGAAACCTGGAGGAGATCGTGCGCGAGAGCGATTCCGTGATGGTCGCCCGCGGCGATCTCGGGATTGAGATCGATTACTTCCGCCTCCCGCAGGTCCAGACCCAGATCGTCGATGCCTGCATGGCGCAGGGGAAACCGGTCATCGTTGCAACCCATTTGCTGGAATCGATGATCTCCGCCCCCATGCCGACAAGGGCCGAAATCTCCGATATCGCCAACGCCATCCGCGAGCGCGCGGATGCGATCATGCTCTCCGGCGAGACCACGACTGGCCTCTACCCGATCGAATGCGTGGAGGTCTTCAAGAAGATCATCGCCTGCACCGAGCCGTTTGAGAAGCGGGTGCTCAACGAGAACATCCGGCTCGAGGAGCCGAAGGCAAAAATGCTGCGCTCCGCCGCGGTGCTGGCGCAGCAGTTGGACCGCAGCGGGATCATCGTGTTCACCCGCAGCGGATTCCTCGGCTACACGCTCGGTGCGCTCCGCCCAAAGGGCATCCCCATCTACGCCTTCACGGACAAGGAGCACATCTTCCGGCACATGATGCTCCCATGGGGCGTCGAGCCTTTCCTGATGGACTTCAGCGAGGATCCGGAGGAAACGATCCAGAACGCCATTTCCTACCTGAAGCGGCGCGACTGGGTTGCGTCAGGGTCCTGGTTGGTGGTCATTACCAACGTGCTGGCGGGAAAGAAGATCATCGATACGATCCAGTTACGGCACGTGGAGTAGGAAAGCGGACACTCACCCGGCCGAAAGCGCTGATTCTTGGGCCGCCGTTCAAAAGAATACTTCGCTCCCCGCCCTGTCCCGGGCTAATATATGGGAACGGATGAGCGACGTAACATTGATGTTTCAGGCCGTTGCACGCGGCGAGACGCACGCTTCGGAAGAGTTGCTGCCGTTGGTCTATAACGAGCTGCGGCGGCTGGCGGCGGCTCGCATGGCGCGCGAGGCCGCGGGGCAGACCTTGCAGCCCACGGCGCTGGTCCATGAGGCATGGGTGAGGTTGGCTCGGGAGCGTTCACAGGATTGGAAGAGCCGGGCGCACTTTCTCAGCGCGGCCTCCGAGGTGATGCGACGCATTCTGATCGGGCGTGCCCGGTCCAAGTCGCGGCTCAAGCGCGGTGGTGCGCAGAAAGCTTTAAACATTGAGGACGTGGATGTTGCAGAGGCGTTGCCGGACGACAGGCTGCTGCTGGTCGACGAAGCGCTCGAGCGGTTAAAAGCTGAGGATCCGGATGCCGCCCAGGTCGTGGTGCTGAAATTCTTTGGCGGATTGACCAATGAGGAAATTGTCGAGATCACCGGCACCAGCGACCGCACGGTTAGGCGCCAATGGACTTATGCGAAGGCATGGTTGTTTAACAGCATCGGCAAGCATTTGTGACGAGGGACAGGTAGCCAGGCTTCTTCGGGGCGTTCATGCGGTACGCCAAATCAATCTTTTGCCCTGCGACGAAATGTGGCCGTTTCCACCCGAAGATGGCGCATGAACAGAATGACATGACTTGAGATGAGCGCAGCCAAGCAACGGGCAATTTTTGATGCCGCCCTGGAAATCGCCGATGAGGCCGAACGGATCGCGATGATAGACCGCGCCTGCTCGGACGATCCGCAAATGCGGGCGAACGTCGAGGAGTTGCTGGCCGCTCATGCAAAGGCGGAGACATTCTTCTCCGAATGCACGGTCGAAATCACCTCCGCGGCCGAGGAGGTGTGGTCGAGCGAGGGAGATGAGCCGGCGGCTGAAACGATGGACGATGTCGTCGGGTCAACCATTGGTCCCTACTGCCTGCAACAAAGGATTGGCGTGGGCGGTTGCGGGGCAGTTTACATGGCGGAGCAGCATGAGCCGGTCCGTCGCCGCGTCGCCCTCAAGATCATCAAGCTCGGGATGGATACCAGGAGCGTCATCGCGCGCTTCGAGGCGGAGCGGCAGGCCCTCGCCATAATGGAACACCCGAACATCGCTCGTGTGCTGGACGCAGGTGCCACGGATGCCGGGCGGCCCTTTTTCGTAATGGAGTTCGTGCACGGCATCCGCATCACGGAATACTGCGACGCAAATACGCTGGCCGTACCCGAGCGGCTCAAGCTTTTCATCCAGGTGTGCCACGCAATCCAGCACGCGCATCAAAAGGGTATCGTCCACCGCGACATCAAGCCATCGAACATCCTCGTGACCATGGTCGATGGCGCGCCACTACCCAAGGTGATCGATTTCGGCATCGCGAAGGCCATTGAGCAGAAGCTCACTGACCAAACGACATTCACCATGGAAGGCCATTTCATCGGCACACCCGCCTACATGAGTCCGGAGCAGGCGCAGATGAGCGGGATGGATATCGATACCCGGAGCGATATTTACAGCCTCGGGGTGCTGCTTTACGAATTGCTCACGGGCAGGACCCCTTTTGACCAAAAGGCCCTTCTGGCCTCCGGCATCGACGAGATGCGGCGCACGTTACGCGAGCGGGAACCGCCCCGGCCATCGATCAGGGTGCAATCTTTGCCAAAGGAGGAGCTGGCCGCCGCCGCGCAGCAGCGCAGCACGGACCCGCACAAGATGTGCATGGATTTGCAGCGCGACCTCGACTGGATTGTGATGCGGGCGCTGGAAAAGGATCGTACACGCCGGTACGCGACCGCCAACGGCCTCGCTGCGGATGTCCAGCGATATCTTGAGAGCGAGCCTGTTAGCGCCCGCCCTCCAACCCGCCTGTACCGGTTTCAAAAACTGGTCCGCCGGAACAAGGTTGTCTTCGCTGCGGGAACAGCAGTGGCACTGGCGTTGACGGCGGGCTTCGGCACCTCCATGTGGATGTTCTTCCAGGAGGTTCGACTTCGCGAGGTTGCCGATCAAGCGCTCGCCAATGAAGCCACGCTGCGTGTGGAAGCAGAGGCGCGAGCGAAGATAAGCCAGGCGGCGATCCTTTTGACTCGCAATAACTACGAGGAGGCGGACGAGATGGTCGATAAGATCAAACTTCCAGTCATTCAGCCTTCCCTGGAGGCGGCAGACGTGTTTCGCAAGCTGGCGGATTGGAATGTGACCGTGGGACGCTGGAAACCGGCCGCGGCGCGGTTATTAACGCTGGTGGAGGCCAATCAGATCGATAAGAACGACATGTCAGACAGCGCCACCCGCGACCTGGTGAAGGTTGGACCTGCCTTGATTCTTACCGGCGATATTGATGCCTACCATCGCTTCATTCAGTCGATCATTGCCCGTTTTTCGGGAACCAAAAATCCGGTGGCGGCCGAGGAGGTCGTCAAATCCAGCATCCTGCTGCCTCTGGATCCAAAAACCGTCCAATCGCTGGAACCCCTCGCGCGCGTCCTGGAGAATTCCTTCGCTGGCGCGCCTCCCAGCTCTCCCGTTGAGATTCACCTGAGCGCCTGGCAGGCGTTTGCGCTGGCAGGCTTTGAATATCGGTGCGGAAATTTCCCTGCCGCCATCACATGGGGAGTGAAAGACCTGGCGTTTCAAGACCTCACACTCGCCCGCCTGGTATCCTGTCATGCCATATTGGCCATGGCATATGAAAAGGTCGGCCAGGACGGACAGGCCAGGGCAGAGCTCGCCGCGGCGCGGCCCTTGATTGGGCCAACTTCTCTCGACGGATTGAAGAACGGTCTTCCTCTCCGTCTACGCCAAAGGTCGAGCTCCTGGAACGATTGGGTCGACGGGTTGCTGTTGCTGAATGAGGCGGTTTCTGAAGTCGAGGGGAGGGCGCCTCGCCCAATGCAGTCGGCGCCGGGTTCGCCGCTCCCACGCAACTGATCGAAGCCGTTGATCCGCGCTGAATCTGCCGCGGCCGGAGTAAAAAGCGCCGGAATAAAATATTTTTGGCCGAATTTTATCCGGGGCGGCGCCAAGTGGATCGGAGCGCTGCTGTGACGCGGTTGCTCATCAACCACCACTTGTCCCCCACTATGAAATCTTCCCATTCCCGTTGCCCCTCGCTCTATAACCGCACTTTGGCTCTAATGGCCGTGGCGGCATGCCTCGTGTTCCTGGCCCTCCCAGGGCGGGCTGCCACTGTCACCTTGAACGCAAGCGATGCGGCTGGATCAAGTTCGTTCAACGCCGCCGGCCACTGGAGCAACGCCGCTGCGCCTGCGGCTGGAAATGCGTATATCGACAACACTTTTGTCCTTCGAGGCCCCGCCACCGGCAGTTTCACATTTGGCGGCGATTCCTTGACTATCGGGAATGGCGCAGGGAGCACCGCAGAGTTTCTCCTGAAGTCCGCCGCTACTCAAATTCTTACCATCACCGGCACCGGCGGTCTCATCATGGATGGCGGTAACATCCGCGAGGCTGATGCAAACGGCACCGTTGCCTCCAGTACGATATCGGGAACCATGACGGTTGAGGCCACGGCGACTTTAAGCGCCCTCCCCAGTGAAACGGTGAATATCGCCGCCAATATTCTTGGCAGCGCAAACATCCAGATTTCAGGCACGGGTGTCACGGGTGCCGGCAGCACCAGTGGCACGCTTGAAAATGAAGATTACGGTCTGGTGATCCTCTCGGGAACCAATAGCAGCTACACGGGAAATATTAACATTGGTTCCGTCGGTACCGGAGGAATGGGCACAACTCTTCAGGCCGGCTCCACCACTGCTTTCGGCACGACGTCGGCTGTCGGCCTTGCGAATATCGGTCCCAGTACCTTCTCCACTTTCACCAGCACCGGGGCTATCCTCGATTTGAATAACTTCAACAATTCAATCGGATCCCTGGCGGGCGGTGGAACCTCTGGCGGCAACGTGTTTCTCGAGGGTGCCACGCTCACGACAGGCGCTAACAATACCAGCACGAACTTTGCCGGTGGCATCTCTGGCGCGTCGGGGGGAAGCTTGATAAAGATTGGCACCGGCACGCAGACGCTCAGCGGTACCAGCAACTATACCGGAAGCACGACGGTCTCGGGCGGAACCTTGCAGGTGACGGGGTCGCTTGCGGGAACCACCGCCATCTCGGCATCTACCGGCGGGTTGCTGGAGGTTGACGGCTCGGTGAACAACGCGGTTACGATCAGCGTCAATGGGAGCGGCTTGCAGGGTAGCGGCACCATCGGCGGAGCCACTCTGGTCAGCGGCACATTGAGCCCCGGATTGGACTCCGCGCTTGGCACGCCGGCTGCCGGAATCCTCACCGCCAATGGTGCCGTCTCGCTCGACGGCTCCTCAACGTTCTCGATCCGGCTGGGCGTTCAAACTTACAGCGACAGCGATCAGCTCAGTTCGAACAGTCTCACCCTCTCCAATACCCCGCTCCAGTTGACCATTGGGTCCGCGCTCGCTTCCTATAACGGCACCCTCGGCAATATCTACACCATTGTCGACGGCGGCTACACCAGCGGCGACTTCAGCTACGACGGCACCACCATCTTCGATGACCAGACGATTACCGATGACGGCTTCACATTCACTGTCCTTTACGGGGCCGATGGTAACGGTGGAACGGCCGGCAATGTCGAACTCCAGGCGGCTGCCGCCGTACCCGAGCCCGGGACTTGGGTGTCGCTTCTCGGCGGCATTGTGATGCTGGGTGCCTGGCAGCGCCGGCGCAGCCGCGCACTGCACTCCAGCGAGATCGACTAGCGCCGTAACCCCAATCTTAAAAATTCATGGACCTCTCTGTAGCCGATGGGGATCGGCGGGGAACACAGGGAACCGTGATACCGCCGCCGTAGTGTGGGGACACTACGGCGGCGCCGTTTTTACCGTGAGAGAGACGCTTTTCCTCCTGCTTTCGCTAAGCATGGTGGTCCACGCCCAGACGGTCCAGACCACGAACAATGTCGACTGGAACTCCTCCTTCCCTTCGGCGCCAACAGCGAGCGGTACCTACATCACGGCTCCCGGCCTCGCTGCCACTGCACCCGGCGCCGCAGATCCCGTCGGCGTGGATTACAGCACCACCATCCGGTCCACTGACAACGGTGGCACCAATTCCTTCGATGGCAGCACGCTGATCGTCGCCGGAGACACGCGATTGCTCCTGAAACAAAACCCCGGGGATACCGCTTCGGCGAACCTGGTGCTCGATAACCAGAGCAACACCGTCCTGGCCACCAGCGTTGCCGGCACCTCCTACCTTACCGGCGCCATCGAAGTGCCCTCGGGTGCCAGCGCATATCTTGGCCTCAATAACAGCACCGCGACGATATTGACCGTCGGCTCGACATTGACCGGCTCCGGAACCCTCAGCCTGGGCATCAGCGGCAGCGTGGCGTCCGAGAGCCTCAACCTTACGGGAAACATGACCGGATTCTCGGGCACCATAAACGTCTATACCGCCGGTAACTTCAACATTGCCACCGACACCCTCACCAGCGGCACACTGCAATTTACGAGCACGGCGGGAACCTTCACGCTGACTGGCGCCGTTTATCTTGGCGGGCTCAAAATCGGAGGCACCACGGTCCCCAAGGGCACCTACAGCGCCTCTCAGCTCAATACGCTTACGGGTACTTCCCTCTTTACCGGGTCTGGTTCGGCCGGCATCCAAACTTCTCCACCTGCTCCCGTGCAGGTCACCGATGGGCGCATCACGCTTTCCATGGCTGCGGACGGATACTATGGAGTGGACTCAATGGTCACGGGCTGGAACTTTTCCGGCACCCTGCCGAGTGCGCCCACCCTGCTTGCCGTCTCCTCAGGCACCGATTCCATTGGCGCTTTCCAGCAAATCTCTTTCTCCTGGCTCGATGCTTCTTCCCGGTCGATGACGGGTTACATGAACCTTTACCCCGGCCAGGACGTGGTTCTCTTTTCCGATACCATGGCCGCTGCCAGCGCCACCGCTCCGTCGCCGTTCCCAAATTTCACTTCCATACCATCGATCCCTTATGACTTCTGCTATCTGAATGGCTATGACGACGGCGTTTCCGATTGGGCGCCGCCGTCCTTCGGCAGCGTGCAAAGCAACTTATCCGCGGAACCATGGTTATTTTTCGATGCCGGCAAGGACGCGATGATCATTTCGCCGGCTTCCCACTTCCTGCCTGCGGCAATGATCGGGAATGGCACCGCCGAGATCGCCAGCGGATTCAACAGCACTGTGGCCAGTATCCCGGCCGGCTATGGCCAGAAGACGATCATGGCCCTCAGCACAGGCATCAATCACACCTTCAACGCCTGGGGAGAGGCCCTGACCAACCTTTACGGCAAAACCCGGCCCACTTATGACGCCGACACCTTGCTCCGGTATTATGGGTATTGGACCGATCATTACGCGACCTACTATTACAATTACCTTAACGCCAGTACGAGCCCCGGCAGCACCCAGTATTATGCGCTCACGCTCGAAGATGTGGTGGCGAGTTTCACCCAGAGTAACATTCCCATCCATTACATGCAGCTCGATAGCTGGGCTTATGACAAGAGCGCCTACTCCTTTAGTGACTCTTACGGGTCTTCGCCGAACTCGCCAGGTATATCCACCCTGCCGAGCCAGCCGTGGAACCTCTTCGGCGGCGAGTTGCTGTGGGCCGGCGATCCCAGTCTCTTTCCGTCGGGCGAGTTGGCTTTCAGCCAGGCGCTGGGCAGTTATGGGTCAAACCAGACCAGCATACCCCTCGTGTGCCACGCCCGCTGGATCGATCCAAACCCGGCCCACGGCGGCACTTATGCCCAGAACCCCACCTACTATGGAGTAACGGGCGTCTGCTGCACGAGCACCAATTTCTGGAACTCCCTTGCCTCTTATGCGGCCGCGAACAATATCGAGGTCTATGAGCAGGATTGGCAGGAGGAGATCGTTACCAACTCTCCGGCTCTATCCACCACCGGCACCCTGGGTGACCAATGGCTCGGCAACATGTCCGCCGCATTCGCAGCTCAGGGCGTGGATATTCAGTATTGCCTCCCGATCGCCGCCACCCTGCTCCAGGCCAGCGAATACAATAATGTCACCACCACGCGCGCCAGCGACGATGGCTTTGTACCCCGCTATTATCACAACTTCATTTATACATCCCGTCTGGCATATTCCATGGGAATCTGGCCATGGACCGATGTATACTCCAGCACTCAGACCTATGACCTTCTCCTGGGCAATCTGTCGGCCGGACCGGTCGGCACCGGCGACGCAATCGGAAGCCAGAAGCCGGCCAATCTACTGCTGGCGATTCGCGCAGACGGAGTGATCGTCAAGCCGGACACGCCGCTGGTCCCCACGGACGGTGCCTTCGTCACCGAGGCGGTGGCCGGGCAGAACAACGGGCCGCCGCTGATCGCGAGCACCACGAGCAGCAATGGCGTGATTACGACGTACGCCGTCGCCATCCCACAGTCGAATTCGTCCTCGACGACGACCGGCACCTTTTCGACGTCGGACCTGGGGATTAGTGGGACGGCTTACTTCTACAATTACTTTACCGGCATCGCCACGGAAGTGAGCCCGGGCGGTACTGTTACCGCGCAGGTTGCACCGCTCACAAGCGGAAGTTTTCCCTACTATATCATCGCTCCCGTCGGTAAAAGCGGCATCGCATTCATGGGCGATCTAGGCAAGTTCGTCTCCAACGGTCGCAAGCGAATCTCTTCGGTCACCGATCGGCCTGGGGAGCTTGTAGCAACCGTTCTTTTCGCCCCTGGGGAAAATCAAATCACACTTCACGGATATTCCAGCGTCGCCCCGCTGGTTTCGGTCCAGTCCGGTTCGGCTTCCGCGGTTTCGTATGGTGCAGCCACCGGCCATTTCACCGTCGCCATCACGGTATCTGGGACGGCTGCCTATAACAATGACATCGATCCTGCCCGTCCCGTGATAGTCACCTTCGCCACAGCTTACCCGGCATGGCAGAACATCGAGTTCGGCGCAAACGCAAGCAATCCAGCGATTGCGGGAGAAACCGCCAATCCGGCAAGGGACGGCGTTTCCAACCTCATGAAGTACGCCCTCGGGATGAACCCGAACGTGAATTCCTTAATTGCCCTGCCTTTGGTGACGCTGTCTGCAAGCGGACTTCAGATACAGTTTACCCGTAATTTATTGGCAACCGATATCAGTTACCTTGTCCAGATATCCGACGATCTCCAGACATGGTCCAGCGTTGCCACCCTCTCTCCCGGCGCGACGAGTTGGACCACGGATGGGTCAACGGTCGCGGACGACAACGGACAGGTGATGGTCACCGGCATCGCCGCGCCGCCCGGCGGCAAGGAGCAATTTATCCGGCTAATGATTACCCAGCCTTGAGGCAGCTTTCCTGTATGGCGGGAACGCAAAAGGAACTGCGCGCCGGAATTTCCTTTTGTAGGAACCGCCTTCCGCGTTTGATGCCGCAATGCGGAAGCTACCCCTTTTCTTCTTTGCCGGGTTCGCAGTCTGTCTCTTGGCGGGTTGCAGTTCGCTGTCGGATACCACGACTGACGACGCAACGCTGCAGCCCTACAAGGATCCGGCCAGTGGGGTGGTATTCCCGGTGCATCTCTCGGCTCTCAACCGGATCTCCATGGATACGGACGGGCCGAATCCCGTGAGTGCCCATTACACCGGCGCGCAGCCGCTGCATACCCCGGAGCAGAACATCGGGCTGATGCACGCGAATATCTCCTATTTCCTCAACGCCACCGTCACCGTGGACCCCTCCTCGAAGGGGACCCCGGACCAGTTGCTCGGCGAGACCATCCGCTCCTGCCAGAAGTACCCGAACTTTGTGCAGGGGGATTACCGTGGCCTGCGTACGTTTGGCGGAGTGACCGCCGATTGCACCCAATGCACGTTCGACCGTCCGGGATGGAACGACCGGGCCACCTTCAAGATCGTGGTCGTGCCGCGCGGACCGTACTTGATCTGCTTCACCTTCCTGGTGCAGGCCACCCAGGAGAAAGACTGGCAGGATGTCATGGACAGCTTCGTGCAAGGCATCCTCTCGCAATCCACCAGCCCGGTGCTCATGGCGCCGGAGGATTAGATCGGAATCTCGATAAAACCGCCGGCTGACATTCCCGAAATGCGTTGGGCGATCAACTGAGTCCGTTGCTGGATACGGGGCCAACTGGTCGAGAGTAATACGACAATCGCGATCTTCCTCCCCGCAAGGTTTTGCTGATATTTCAGATTACTATCCGTGGTCACGAGGACGTCGAATCCTTGGGTTTCGGCCAGCCGAATTAAATCGCCATTTTTCAAGCTGCTCCAGCCGAGTTCGTATGCTGTCGATACTTCATAGTCGGACAGGCTTCTGCGTAACGGAGCGGGCGTTCCCTGATCGAAGACAATCTTCAAGCGACTTCCAGCGTTCCCTTTGCGTAATTGAGGACGGCTTCAACCTGTTCCTTGGTCACCCCGGGGAACCATTCAATAAAATCAGAAATCCCCGCACCGTCCTCCAGGTTCTCGAAAAGCGCTGCAACGGGGATACGGGTGCCTCTGAACACCCATGCTCCACTCACCGTATCTGGTGAGCGATCAACGGCCTTGCACTTGGACCAATCCAACATTGCGAATATATAACTCGCGACGATCCGTCGGGCAACTTGAGATTGGCCAACTAATCCTCGTACCCCTTCGGATGCTTGATATGCCATGCCCAGGCGCTCTCGACGATTTTCTCGATCGACTCGTACTTCGGCGTCCACCCGAGTTCGCTCTTGATCTTGGCTGAGCCGGCAATCAGACGGGGCGGATCGCCGGGACGCCGCGGCTTCTCTATGACGGGAATTTTCTTTCCGGTGACTTTTTCGCATGCCGCTATCACCTCACGGACGCTCGTGCCGCCCCCGGTGCCGAGATTGTAGAAGGCGCTCTGTGCCACGCCGAGCGCGAGGATGTGCGCCTGGGCGAGATCGACGATGTGGATGTAATCGCGGATGCAGGTGCCGTCCGGGGTTTCGTAATCGGTGCCGTAGATATCGACGTGATCGCGCTGGCCGAGCGCGACCTTCAGGACATTCGGGATCAGATGGGTCTCGCAGCGGTGATCCTCGCCGTAGTTGGCCGTGGCGCCGGCGGCGTTGAAGTAGCGCAGCGCCACGAATTTGAGCCCGTGGATTTCGTCATACCAGCGGAGGATTTTCTCAAAGAGCAGCTTCGATTCGCCGTAGGGATTGATCGGCCGCTGCGGCAGCGTCTCGTCGATGGGGATTCGCTCCGGCGGGCCAAAGGTGGCGCACGTGGACGAGAATACGAACCGCTTCGCGCCATGGGCGATCATGGCGTCGATGAGGTTGAGCCCGCCGCCCACGTTGTTGCGAAAATACTTGGAGGGATTCTCCATCGACTCGCCCACCAGCGCGTTCGCGGCAAAGTGCATCACCCCTTCCGGGCGCACCTTTTCCATCGCGGCAAAGATCGCGTCGCGGTCCTGGAGATCGCCCTCGATCAGCGGGGCGCGGGGATCGATTGCGTTGCGGTGGCCCTCGGTGAGATTGTCAAAAATGGTGACTTGGTGGCCCTGGTCGAGCAGTTGCTCGACGCAGATGCTTCCGATGTATCCGGCTCCGCCGGTGACGAGTAGTTTCATGGAAATAGGGTGGGAGAGTCGCTGCCGCCAACAGTTATCACGCCCTTATGACTCAATGCGATGGAAAGTCGTCGGGTTGCCCTGGGTCTGTTTCCGGAGGGCGAGGATCATGGGGCGGATGCGGCGGTAGCCCGCCCGCGGCGTCAGGATTTCCAGGCTGCGTCTCGGGGAACCCCAGACGAGGATTTGGATATGCACCATCCGGACGCCCCAGTTGCGCATTGCGCGGCTGTCGTCCTTATAGAGATCGATGGTATCGGTGCCGACCAACGCGGAGCCATAATCGTCGATTTCGCACATTTCTCCGGTCTCAACGATCTTGAAGACGGTTCCCACGGGGTAGCGTGACCAATCCGCGGCGGCGCTGTGCATCGGCCCGTCGCTCAGGATGCCGCCGGCGGCGTTCTGCCGCCCGCCCGCTTCGTCGCTCGTGTAGGCGGTCGTGCGCACGATATTGTGCAGATCGGCGACCTGCCCCGGGCCGGACCCGCCGGGTCCGCCTGGCGTGGCGCAGCCGGCGAGACACAAGATGACGGCAAGTAAGCCAGGATAAATGGCGTGCTTCATGACGTAGGGGCGGGAAGGGGGGAAAGGCGCTGACCGCCGGTGTAGTTACCCGGCGCGCAGGCCTTTAGCAATCCTGTAATCTGCGCAGGCGCGGTTGCTTCGCCATGATCATTCGCCTGCGTCCCCGCCGTCGCCGCCGTTCCGCGGGCTGGAGTCCATCAGGTCGCAGATGCCGCGCTTTTTGGCCGCGCGTACAAAATCGAAGAACTCACGGGCCTCCGGACCCCAATCAAGATCGGCCGCGCTCGCGAGAGCCTGCGTGATATTCAACCCGCTGCGGTAGAGGAGCTTAAAGGCGTTCTTGATCTCCTGGCGCTGGCTGGCGTTCATGCCTGCGCGGCGCATGCCGATGGCATTGAGGCCGGCCACCGTGTTGACCCCTGCACCCACGGTGAATGGCGGGATGTCCTTGCTGTAGCCGCTGATCCCCTGCGTGATCACGAGCCGCCCCACGCACGTGTGCTGGTGAAAAACGGTCCCGCCACCGATAAAGACCCGGTCGCCCACCTGCACATGGCCGCCCAGCAGCGCGTTATTGGCGATGGTGATGTGGCTGCCGAGGAGGACGTCGTGGCCCAGGTGGCTGCCCACCATCAGGAAATTGTGATCCCCCATCCGCGTCGCGCCCCCAGGGACGATGGACCGGTGAATGGTGCAGAGCTCGCGAATGGTGTTCCCGTTGCCGATAACCACCTCGCCCGGGTGATCCGGGGCATGGGCGAGGTGCTGCGCCGGGGCGCCGATGATCGCCCCGTAGCCGATCCGGTTATCGGAGCCCAGGCGAACTGCGCCGGAGAGAATGGCGTGGGCCTGGATGACGCAACCGGACCCGATCTCCGCCGGGCCCTCGATGCAAACGTACGGGCCGATTTCGACCTCCTCGGATATCTTCGCCTCGGGGTGGATGATTGCGGTGGGATGGATGGGCATGGGCTGCCAAATCTAGAGCACCCCCGCCTCCTTGAAAGAGTAAAACGGCGGACGCCCCTCCGCCGGAGCGCCGATGATGACATGATCCAGAAGGCGGATTTGGAGAATTTTCGCCGCCTCGGCCATGCGCCGGCTCATCTGGATATCTGCGGCGCTGGGGGTGGGATCCCCGGAGGGGTGATTATGCGCGAGGATGACCGCAAATGCCGAGTGGACCAGCGCCGGGCGAAAGACCTCTCGTGGGTGGGCAATGCATTCCGAGATGGTCCCCAGCGCAATCTCTTCCACCCGCATGAGCCGGAAACGGGTGTCGAGCAGCACCGCGCGGAGCGATTCCCGCGAGAGCATCCGCATTTCCTGGCCGAGGAGTTCGTAGACGAGCTCCGGGGAATCGACTTTGCCGCGCGACGGAGATTCCTGGCCGAGGCGTTTACCCAGCTCGAACGCGGCCGCCAGTTGCAGCGCCTTGGCAAGCCCGATCCCCTTGACCTGCGCCAGCTCCTTCGCGCCGCGCCGGGAGAGAGAGGTGAGGGACTGGTAGCGCAGCAGCAATTCCCTCGCAACATCGATGGCGTTGGCCCCGACCGTGCCGGTGCGCAGTAGAATGGCGATAAGCTCGCTGTCGCTGAGGGCGCCTGCCCCTTGTTTCATTAGCTTCTCTCGTGGCCTGTCCTCATCAGGCAATTCCTGGATCTTCAGCGTCGCCATCGCAGGAGATGATGCGAGGCGGACACGGTTGAGCCAAGAAAGAATCCTCGGATGACGGGACGGGACATCTGTGACCAGGAGCGGGCCGTGAGAGCCCACCCGCGTCGCCACTGCCGGCAGTGCATCCTTCGTGGCGCCAGCATAGGTACTATCCGGTCCCATAGGTCCTATCTCCCCATCCGTGTAATCCAAAAAATCCGTGTAATCCGTGGCAAAATCTCGTGTAAGTCCACTCGACGCACCACCCCCAGCGGCACCGATCCTCCCGGATTAACATACATATCGACAAATCATGATATGATAATTTGTCACTTGATCGCCTCAGCCTCAGATCGTATGCTCTCCCTCCCATGTTCAGCCGCGAAATCACTTCTCATCCCCTTTATGCGTTGCTCCGGCAGCGTATCGTCATCCTTGATGGCGCGATGGGAACGATGGTCCAGCAGTACAAGCTGGCCGAGGCCGATTATCGCGGCGGGCGTTTTGCCGGACATCCGAGCGATCTCAAGGGGAACAATGACCTGCTTTGCATGACGAAACCGGAGGTGATCGAGGAGATTCACTCCAAGTACCTGGCTGCCGGCGCGGATATCATTGAGACCAATACCTTTAACGCCCAGACCATCTCGCAGGCGGATTATGGCCTCGAGCCCATCGTCCGCGAGCTGAACCTCGCGGCCGCAGCCTGCGCGCGTCGGGCGGTGGACAACTGCGGCAGGAAGGCCTTCGTGGCGGGGGCGATCGGACCGATGAGCAAGACGCTCTCGATTTCGCGCGATGTGAACGATCCCGCGAAGCGTGAGGTGACTTTTGTCCAGGTGAAAGAGGCCTACCGGGAGCAGGTGGAGGCGCTGCTGGATGGCGGCGTCGATGTGCTGCTGGTCGAGACCATTTTTGACACGCTCAATGCCAAGGCGGCACTCTTCGCAATCATGGAAGTGTTCGACGCCCGCGGGGTGCAGGTGCCGATCCTGGTCTCCGGCACGATTACCGATTTGAGCGGTCGGACGCTGACGGGGCAGACGGTCGAGGCCTTCTGGATCTCGGTCTCGCACGCGCCACTGCTGAGCGTCGGGCTCAATTGCGCGCTCGGGCCGCAGGAGATGAGGCCTTATATCGAGGAGCTTTCCCGCATCGCGCCGGTATTTGTAAGCGCCTACCCGAATGCAGGCCTGCCGGACCCGCTTTCGGCGACGGGGTTTCCGGAGACACCGGCTTCGCTGGCGCCACAGATTCGGGATTGGGCGGAGCAGGGATGGTTGAACATCGTCGGCGGGTGTTGCGGGACGACGCCTGCGCATATCCAGGCGATTGCCGAGGCTGTCCGAGATTGCCCCGCCAGAATTTTAACAGACGGAGGGCGGAATGGACAGTAACCAGCGTCCGCTTTGTTTGAGCGGGTTGGAGCCTTTGCGGATCGGGACGGAGACCGGGTTCGTCATGATCGGTGAGCGGACGAATATCACCGGCTCGCCGCGCTTTTCGAAGCTGATCCTGGCGGGGGATTTTGAGGGGGCGCTTGCCGTGGCGCGGCAGCAGGTGGAGGGCGGGGCCAATATCCTGGATGTGAACATGGACGAGGGGATGATCGACTCGGAGGCCGCGATGACGCGCTTCCTGAATCTCATCGCCAGCGAGCCCGATATCTCGCGGATTCCCATCATGATCGACAGCTCGAAGTGGAGCGTCATTGAGGCGGGCCTGCGTTGCGTGCAGGGGAAGAGCATGGTCAATTCCATCAGCCTGAAGGTGGGCGAGGAGGAGTTCATCCGCCATGCGCGGCTCGTGCGGAGGTATGGCGCGGCGGCGGTCGTGATGGCTTTTGACGAGCGCGGCCAGGCGGACAACTTTGAACGCCGGACAGAAATTTGCGCGCGGGCGTATCGCATCCTCATAGAGCAGGCCGGATTTCCGCCGGAGGACATTGTCTTTGACCCGAACATCCTTACGGTCGCGACCGGGCTGGAGGAGCACAATAACTACGCGGTCGATTTCATCCGCGCCACGCAGTGGATCAAGGAGAACCTGCCGCACGCCCGGGTAAGCGGGGGTGTGTCGAATATTTCATTTTCATTCCGCGGCAATAACGCGGTGCGCGAGGCGATGCACTCGGCCTTCCTCTATCACGCGATCCGGGCCGGGCTGGACATGGGCATCGTGAACGCCGGGATGCTGAGTGTTTACGAGGAGATTCCGAAAGACCTGCTGGAGCTCGTGGAGGATGTGCTCCTCAATCGCCGCCCGGACGCGACGGAGCGGCTCGTGGAATTCGCGGAGAAGGTGAAATCGAAGGGGAAGGTCGTCGTTAAGGACGAGGCATGGCGCGACGCGCCGGTCGAGGAGCGGCTCTCGCACGCGCTGGTAAAGGGCATTGTCGATTATATCGATGCCGATACGGAGGAGGCGCGCCAAAAACTCCCGAAGCCGCTCGATGTGATCGAGGGTCCGCTCATGGCCGGCATGGGGATCGTCGGCGATCTCTTTGGCGCCGGGAAAATGTTTTTGCCGCAGGTGGTAAAGAGCGCGCGCGTGATGAAGAAAGCGGTGGCGTATCTGATGCCGTATATGGAGGCGCTCAAGACCGCGGCTTCCAAGCCGCAGGGCCGCATCATCATGGCCACGGTGAAGGGCGATGTGCATGACATCGGCAAGAACATCGTCGGCGTCGTGCTCCAGTGTAACAACTACGAGGTCATCGACCTCGGCGTCATGGTCTCGGCTGAGAAAATTCTCGACGCCGCTCGCGAGCGGCATGCCGACGTCATCGGTCTCAGCGGCCTGATCACACCTTCGCTGGATGAGATGGTGCATGTGGCGCGGGAGATGGACCGCCTGGAATACCATGTGCCGCTGTTGATTGGCGGCGCGACGACCAGCCGCGCGCACACAGCCGTGAAAATTGCGCCGCATTATCGCAATCCTGTGATCCATGTGCTCGATGCCTCGCGGGCGGTCGGCGTGGTGAGCTCGCTGCTCAGCGATGAATTGCGGCCGGATTTTGAAGCGAAGACGGCGACGGATTACGAGCGGCTGCGGCAGGAGCATGCTTCACGGAACAAGGATAACAAGCTGATCCCGATTGCCGCGGCGCGGGCGAATCGTACGCCAATCGAGTGGTCCGGATACACGCCGCCGGAGCCGGAGTTTACCGGCGTGCGCGTCGTCCAGCCCGCTCTCGAAACTTTGGTGGATTTCATCGACTGGTCCCCATTCTTCCACACGTGGGAACTGCGCGGGCGGTACCCCGCGATCTTTGACGATCCCACCGTCGGGCCGCAGGCGCGGGAACTTTTCGATGATGCGACAACGCTGCTGGATCGCATCCTGCGCGAGGGATCGTTTCAGGCGCGCGGGGTGATGGCCTTCTGGCCGGCGAATGCGGATGGGGACGATGTACGGCTTTTCACAGACGCATCGCGGACGGCTCCCCTGGAGACATTCCATTTCCTCCGCCAGCAAATGCAGAAGCCGGCCGGCCAGCACAATCACGCTCTGTCGGATTACGTCGCGCCGGCGGGAATCGCGGATTACCTCGGCGGCTTCGCCGTCGGCATCCATGGCGGCGATGAGCTGGCGAAGCGATTCGAGAAAGAGAATGACGATTACTCCGCCATCATGGCGAAGGCGCTGGCGGACCGGCTGGCGGAGGCCTTTGCGGAGCATCTCCATCAGCAGGCGCGCATCGCATGGGGCTACGGCGCACAGGAGCATCTCACGCGCGAGCAATTGATCCTCGAGCAATACCGCGGCATCCGCCCGGCGGCGGGTTACCCCGCCTGCCCGGATCATACGGAAAAGGGGACCCTCTTCGCGCTGCTGGAGGCGGAGGCGCGGGCGGGAGTTCGGCTGACGGAATCGTATGCCATGCACCCTGGCGCGGCGGTCAGCGGCCTCTATTTCTCACACCCGGAGGCGAAATACTTTGGCGTCGGGAAAATCAATCGCGACCAGGTCGCGGATTACGCGGCCCGCAAAGACGCGACAGTCGAGTACATCGAGAAGTGGCTTGCGCCGAATCTCGGTTACTGAGCCGGGGCCGAGCCGGAGTTGTCGAGGTAAATGCCGACGGTGAAGCGGGCCTTGGGGGTCTTCTCGACGGTTTCCTCTGGCGGCGGCTGAAAGTCGGCTGTCGCATGGGCCAGTTCGCCGTTATTCTGCGACGGCATCTCCCCGCCCGGGGTTGGCGTGGCGACGGGGAGCGTCCCCAGTGAGTCTTCCCAGACGATGAAATCCCCGCCCACCGCGGCCGCTTTCTGGCGCGCGGTGTTGATGATATCCGCCGTATCACGCGCCTTCGAGCGATCCACGAGCACCGTGCCGATGATCATCCCGCGCGGCACCGACTCGAGCACCTGGACATGCGCCGGATCGGTGGGCGCGAGGTTTAGGGCGGCGCCATTTGGGATGAAATCGCGATTGGTGTGCGAGGCACAGCTCGCCAGCGTCAGCGCCGCCAGCAGGGAAAGGGATCGGGAAAAGGTGCGCATGGATTGGGTGGGCAATGATTATGGAACACGGTTTCAAATGGGAAGGCCATTTCTTCCCGTACGCCCGCGCTTCCTGCTGGCGCCGGTCAGACTCCGCGGATTGCGATGCCATCAGCGTATAGATCGCGCATGTTGGTTTGCCGGACGGAGAAGCCCTGTGCTGACAGCAGGCCGCTGGCTCTCTCCCAGCCCTCCTGGCCGGCGTGAGTCTCGAAAAAGACCGCGCACTCGCGCGGAAGGATGGGGACGATCCGCGGCAGAATCGCTTCTTCCTCACCTTCGACATCCAGCTTGAGCAGGAGCTTGCGGGGCTTGAGTTCCAGCAACATCGCCGGCAGATCGACGGTCCGGACCCGGTAGGCGATGGATTCATGGCTCCCGCCCTCAAGCAAACGGCTGTTGTGGCTGTCGCCCTTCCAAAAATAGCGGTCTGCGGCCTCGATGGACACAGGGGACTCGATCAATTGGATCGGAAGCGAATTCTTTGCGATCTGTTGCCGGATGTATTTGGTGTTATTCGGATTGGGTTCAAACGCATAAATGGTCGCCGCCGGAAAATGGGTGGCCGCCATGAGCGAAAACAGACCGATATGCGCGCCGCAGTCGAGAATGAGATCTGGCACGAACTTGAGTTGCGCAAGGTCGTAATTCTTCTCCAGGAACACTTCATCAAAGATGATGGTGTGCGACCAATCGGTGGGTTTGATCAGCAGTTGCCTGCCCCCAAGGATGGCGGGCTTCAGCCAGATGGGAGGGATGACACGATGAAGAACCTTTTGGACCAGGCTGCGCGGCCCGCCCGTATGTTGCGCGAAGAGCCCGAAGCAGGCGAACTTCAGCTTGTCCGTCCCAGCGCGCCCCAGCGCGAGATATTTGAATACGGAAGATTCTGCGGAGGCCATTGCGTCACGCTCCCTACTTCCCGATGCGCTGCTTGACCCAACGGTAGGCCGGCCGAAGAAGCTTCCTCGGCAGTCGAAACGCCCAGAGATTCAGTTTTTCTGAAAACGAGAGATGCACGCTGTATCTGTTCCGCAGGTCATCGCACCGTTTCTTCGTCAGGCCGGCCGCCGTGTCGGTGAATGTCTTGGTTCCCTCCATCCAGCGGAAATTTCCCCAGATCTCACCAAAATACAAAACCCTGGCCCGTGGGACGGCGCGCAACAGGAAATCCAGATCCATGACATAGTGCTCTTTCTCGTCATAGGCTCCGACGAGATCGTGCAGCGACTTGTGGTAGAAATAGGACGAGGGATTAAATGGGTATTCGCGGCCCTTGATCAGATCAAGGAGGGTAAGGCGGGTCGGGCGGTTCACCATGGTGATTTTGTCCTCGGCGTCGCGGATATTACAATCGCCAACAACAAGTGCAGTCTCCGGGAGGTCCTTGAAGATTTCCATCACCCTCTTCAGGGTGCCTGGGGCGTAGTAGTCATCGGCATTGAGAAACCCGATAACCGGGCCGCGCGCCAATTGGATGCCATGGTTCATCGCGGCGGCCTGGCTGCCGTCATTTTCCGAGTAAATGCGGATGGAGGGATTCGTCGCGGCAAATCGCCTCGCGATGACCAGTGTTTGATCGGTGGACATCCCGTCCATGATGATGTGCTCGATGCCGGCGACATTTTGATCGAGGACATTCTGGATGCAGCCCTCGATGTAGCGCTCCGTGTTGAGCACGGGGGTAATCACCGAAAGCCAGACTTTGCCGGCCGGCTCCTCGGGCTCGATGGGATGTGCGCCTTCGCTATTCATGGTTCAAGACGTTTTTACCTGGGGAAGTTTCACCAGTCCGTGCAGTGCATAATAGCGCGGCTTCCTCCTCTCACCGAGGTAGAAAAGCTGGGCGTGAAAATTTCGAATCGCGGTCAGGAGGGACTCCGGCGCCGGTGACTGGCTTCGCTGGATGAGAGCCATCAGGTTTTTGTGGAGCAGTTGGAGAAACGCCGTGCCAAGACTCCAGCGCGGATGTGGCCAGACGGCATGATCCCAGTGATGGCTGATGTAGGCGTCCACCTGGCCGAGCGCTTTTGCCGAACGCACCCAGCTTTCCGCGCTCAAGCGCTCTTCAGAGAACTGATGCTCGACAATCGCATCGAACGCCGCGGCCAGTCGGCAGCCCGCCGCCTTCAATTGCTGCGAGAAGAGCGTGTCATCACCGTATCCAATGGCTCCCGGGCCAAGGTCCTCGTCGAATGCCGGTACCCTGTCCAGGATTGACCGCGAGAACGCCATGTTCGCGCCGACCATCCGGCCGGGATTGGCGGGGTCAAGAGTTCCCGTGTCCGCGACCCATGACCGATGCATTTCCGTCATCCACGGACGTTCGAGATTCGGGGCGATGCGCACGCATCCCGCCACGGCGTCCGCGCTGCCCGAGAGGATGGGCGCCGTAATTCGCTCAACCCAATCGCGGGCTGGCGTCACGTCGTCATCGGTAAAGACGATCACATCGCCGGCGGCTTCCGCGATGCCGCGATTCCGCGCGCGGGCCTGGCCGGGACGCGCCTCGAGAATATACTTTACCTGCGCGTTGCGAACTCTCGCCTGCCGAACGACATCAGCCGTCTCATCGCTTGAGCCATTGTCCACCACGATTATTTCCGACGATCTGCCGGGTGGAATTCTTACATCGCCAAGCGAGGCAAGTGTTTGCGCCAGGGATGCGGCGCGGTTTCGCGTGCAGATAATGATCGAGATATCCCTCACATGGCAGGTCGGTGGATGGTCTGTGGATCAATGACAGACGCTCCAGAAAATACATCCGGGCGAATGAAAAGATCCCGCGGGGGGATAGCAGGGAGGAACTTCGTTTGCAAGCCTGCCGGGACCTGGCCAGTCCCCCCTGCGGCCCTTCAATTCACCACAAGTGAATGAACGCAGCGCCCGCTAAACTGGCTCGCCGGCGTGGAACGTAGCGCTGTCCGCCTTCTCCGGCACCAGCCGGGTGGACGATTGCCGCTCGCCTTCCTTGCGATAATGGAGGAAGCTCTCGTACAGCCTGCTCGCGCGGGAGAGTTCATCCCGGAGGAAGCTGGATTGATTCAATTGCTGCAGGTGCGCATCCTTCACCGAACGCCGCTCGATCGATGGCCGGCAGACCTGCATCTCGCGGATGAGACCGCTCGGCTGTCGATGTTCATCCTCGGTCACCCGGAAGCATTCCGCCGCATTCTCCGGGGTATGATCAAACGGCGCGAAGGAGGTGCGCCACCTCTGGTTAAACGCCCTGATGACACTGCCGAAATCCGTGGTCACATCCTCGAACCGCGCCACGAAGAGCTGGGAGCGCACCGGAAGCAGGATCTCGTAATAATCGTTCCAATAGGCGATCGCCTCCTCGAGGGTCTGGTTCTCGTGGATGGCCCAGGACACCGCGGCGTCCAGCGGCGTCCGCAGCAGGACCAGCCCCGGCACGCCCAGCTTGATCGATTGCAGCACGAAGGCCGGGATATGGCGGTGCGACTGCACCTTGACCCCGGGATTCGCGGAGAGAAATGCGGTCCGGGCAAACGTATTCCCGCAGCGCGGATAGCCGCTGATGTAGATCTCGAAGTTGCGGTTGAAAACACTCCCGCGCCTGCGCATCAGGCCAAACGGGTAATAGATCGCCGGCCGGGGCCAGAGAATCCGCCGCGCCATCCGGTTCAGCCGAATTCTGGACGCGGAAAACTTAACCGGGGGAGAGGCGGACATGCGTTGTGCTGGGCGGATGAGATTTGCGATTCCCTGTGGGTCAGTCACCTGGGTGCGGGAGCGCTTTTGTATCAGTCTAAGATATAATTATAATAGTGCCGGGCACAAGTCTTTTGTAACAATCGCGTGATAAAATCTTCAGTCAACGGGTGACTCTGGCCCACAATTGCAGTCAGACATTGTATCCCTCCTGCTTTGGTGAAACACAGGGGGGAGCCCCCAATGGTTTCCCCCAAATTCCTATCCATCGTCCCACGAATGACTCGTCTAACGAGACTCTTTTTTGCCCTCTTCCTGCTCTTGCCGTTTTCATCGCGCGGCGACGCCCCCGCTCCCTATCAGAGCCCGTCGGTCCCTGTGGAGCAGCGCGTGACCGACCTTCTGGGCAGAATGACCCTCGATGAAAAAATCACCCTTCTGAGCGGGTCCGGGTACATGACCACCCATTCCATCGACCGGCTCGGCATCCCGGCCTTCCTCACGAGCGACGGCCCGATGGGCGTACGCTGCTTCGGCCCATCGACCGCCTATCCCGATGGCGTGGCGCTGGCCGCGACATGGGATGCCGCCCAGGCCCACGCTGCCGGTGTCGCCAATGGCCGCGATGCCCGGGCCCGGGGCGTGAATATCCTGCTGGCGCCGGGGATGAACCTCTACCGGGCCCCGCTTTGCGGAAGGAATTTCGAGTACTACGGCGAGGACCCTCTGGTGGCGGGCACGATCGCGAGCGCCTTTATCCAGGGCGTGCAGAGTCAGGGGGTCGCCGCGACCGCCAAGCACTTTGCCGGCAACGAGGAGGAGTATGCCCGCAACAAGCTCAACACGGTGGTCGATGAGCGCACGCTGCGTGAACTCTACCTGAAACCGTTCGCCATGGCGGTAAAAGCCGGCGTCTGGTGCGTGATGGATTCCTACAACCCCCTCAACGGCGTGCACTCGACAGAAAACGACTGGCTGAACAACGTCTATCTCAAGGGCGAGCTCGGCTTCCAGGGCGTGGTGATGTCCGACTGGTGGGCCTGCCATGACCTGATCGGGATGACGAATGGCGGACTCGACCTGGAGATGCCGGACAACAAATTGTATAACGCCAAGCTCCTCATGCCGCTGCTCGAGAACGGCACATTGGACATGGCCAGGATCGACGACAAAGTCCGCCGGCAATTGCGCATGGCGTTCGCTTTGGGATGGTTCGACCGGCCTCAATTGATCCCCTCCATTCCGAAGGACGATCCCACCAGCGCAGCCGTGGCCCTGCAGGGCGCGCGCGAGTCGGTCGTCCTTCTCAAGAACGACGGCGGCCTGCTCCCGCTGGACCCCGCGAAGGTAAGGAACATCGTCCTGGTGGGCCACAATGCCGACCCAGCCGTCACCGGCGGAGGTGGCAGCGGATTCGTCACCCCATTCCATCAGGTGAGCGTGCTGCAGGGCCTCGCGTCAGCGGTGGGTCCTGGCGTCAAGATCGCGCGCGTCCCGTGGAATGAAAAAGAAACCGCCATCCCCGCGCAATCGGCGGCACAGGTCAGAGCCGCGGATGCGGTGATCGTCTGCGTCGGATTCCATGATGAGACATCTCACATGGCCTCCCCGACCAGGCCCGGCTCCGAGGGCGAGGGAGCGGACCGCCCATACACACTGCCGTGGGGCGAGGCGGACTTGATCAAATCAACCGCCGCGCTCAACCCGCGGACCGTGGTAATCCTGAACGCCGGCGGGAGCGTGGCGACCGCGGGGTGGGTATCCCGGGTGCCCGCGATGCTCGATGCGTTTTATCCGGGCCAGGATGGCGGGACTGCGGTCGCGGAGATTCTCCTCGGGAAGACCAATCCCTCCGGGAAACTGCCGTTTACATGGGAAAAACGTTGGGAGGATTGCCCCGCCTATGGCAATTACCCGACAGCCCGGACGCCGAACGCGAATATCTACAAGGAAGGCGTCTTCGCCGGATATCGCGGCTTCGATGCGAAGGGTGTTGAACCGCTCTTCCCGTTCGGCTTTGGACTGAGTTACACGACGTTCGATTTTTCCAATGCCGCGGCAACCCTGGATGGCAGCGGCAATGTGCAGGTCACCGCGACGATCCGCAATTCCGGCAGCCGCGCCGGGACGGACGTGGTACAGGTCTATATCGAGCCACCGCAAGCAGACGTCCCAAGACCAGTCCGCGAGTTAAAGGCCTTTACCCGGATCGCCCTCGCACCGGGTGAGAGCAAGCCCGTGACGCTCAGCATCGCGAAGTCCGACCTGGCTTATTGGGACCCGGGAACAAAGGCGTGGGTCGTCACTCCGGGTGCCTACGCAGCCAGAGTGGGCGACTCCTCCCGCAACCTTCCGTTAAAGACGGGATTTAGGATTGGGAATTAAGCGTCAATCCGCCGCCACGTGCGCGCCCTTCTCAGCCACCGAGCGCTTCATCAGGAAGACCATGAGAATCAGAACAAACGAGAGCCACCCGAGCACGGTAAACGTATCGAAGTACGCCAGCGTCGTCGATTGCTGCTGCCGCAGATCATCCAGCGCCTGCAGCGCCATCAGCTTCGCCGCCACGGGATCCGCCGTCTGCTGCGAAAAAGCGGGCGCCGCGCTGGAGAGAAAACTCTTCACCGCCGGGTTGAGCACATCCAGGTTTTCGCCGAGCCGCAGCGCGTGGAATTGCTCGCGCCGCTCCTCAATGGTCTGCGCGACGGAAGTGCCGACGCTTCCGCCCTCATTGCGCAGCAGCGCCAGCAGCCCGACGGCGGCGCCGCGCATCTCCTTGGGGATGTGCATGAAGGCGGCAACATTGAGCGGCGCAAAGAGCATCGACAGTCCCGCAATGACCACCACGCGCGGCCAGACGATCTGCCACGGACCGACGTCGAGATTCAGCAGCGAGAGCCAGTAATTGCCGACCCCCAGCGTGAACAGCCCGCACCCCATCAACACACGGGCATCGACGCCCCGTCCCATCAGCTTGCCGACAATCAGCAGCACCATGACGGCGAAGACGCCCGCCGGAGAGAGCACCAGCCCGGACGTCGTCGCATCGTAGCCGAAGAGCGATTGCAGCAGCGCCGGCAGCGAGGTCGTATTCGCGTACAGCACGCCGTAGGCGCAGAAGATCGTCAGGCAGCAGGTACGGAAATTCCGGTCCGCGAGCGTGCGGAAGTTGATCAGCGGACTGCGGATCCGCATCTCCCGCCAGACGAGGATCCCGCCGCACGCCACGAAGAGGAACATGAGCGTCTGCACCCGGTAGAAGGGATCGCTGATCCAATCCCATTCCTGTCCTTTGCTCAGCATGACTTCCCAGCAGACCATGGTGACGCTGAGCAGGCAGAGACCCATGGTATCGAAGGGGTCGCCGCGTTTGCGCGCCGCCGTCTGCGCCTCCTTGAGATACGGAGGATCAAACACCACCATCCGGCAGAACAGGATCGCGATGATGCCAATGGGGAGATTCATGTAGAAAATCCAGCGCCAGCCGTAATTATCCGTGATGTAACCGCCGAGCGTCGGCCCCACCACCGGCGCCAGCAGCGCCGCGATGCTGAACACCGTCATCGCCGCGCCCTGCTTCTCCGGCGGGAAGGTATCCAGCAGCACCCCCTGGCTGGAGGGTTGCAGCCCGCCGCCGGCGAATCCCTGCAGGACGCGCGCGGCGATCAGCATGCCGAGATTGGTTGCCATCCCGCACATCACGGAAGCCAGGGTGAAGATGCCGATCGAGAGCAGGAAGTAATTGCGCCGCCCCAGCCGGACCGCGATCCACCCGGAGATCGGCAGGATGATGGCATTCGCCGCAAGGTAACTGGTGATGACCCACTCGCTATCCGTCGCCGGCGCGGAGAGGCCCCCGGCGATGTACCGCAGCGCCACGTTCGCAATGGTGGTGTCCAGCACCTCCATGAAGGTCGGGATGACCACCGCGGCCGCGACAATCCACGGATTGATCCTCCGCGGGGCGGCGGTGGAAACCGGAGCCGTCGTGGCGATGGCGGCCGCGCTCATTTTGCCGAATCGTCCGCGACTGATGTGGAATCTATGTCACTCTGGAGGAACATGCCGGCGTTCGGTCCGCTCGGCGGGCTCACAAGATCCACGGTGGGAGTGACGGAGAGACCGACGAAGAGCGGGATCTTATTGGGATCGTAATCGACCAGGTCGATGCGCACCGGCAGCCGCTGCACCACTTTGACGAAGTTGCCCGTCGCGTTCTGCGCCGGCAGCAGCGCCAGCGTCGACCCTGTCCCTTCGGTAAAGCCGGAGATGCGGCCCTGGAAGGTCTGCTTGCCGCCGTACATATCGGCCTCGATGTCGACATGCTGGCCGATCCGCAGGTTCCGCAACTGCGTCTCCTTGAAGTTCGCGTCGATCCACATGTCATGCAGGGAGCGGACGGCCATGAGGCTCTCGCCCACATCGACGTAATCGCCCGGGTTCACATTGCGCCGCGTGACCACGCCGTCGATCTCCGAGACGATCTTGCAATAGTGGAGATTGAGTTTGGCCAGGTCGAGATCCCGCTGGGCCGCTGCGACTGCCGTCTCAGCCTGTTTGATGGGGGGTGCTGTCTTTTCGATTCCCATGTAGATCCTGTCGAGATCGCCGGTGGGATCGCGCCGGTAGAATTCGGCGATAATCTGTTTCGGCGTCAGGTTGTAGGAGGAGGTGTAGATTCCGAGTTGGGCAGCCCCCTGGATCAACTGCGCGGCGGCCTGGCGGACGGCGGAGAAGACCTGGTCAAGATCCGGCGGCACGGTGGCAAGCGACTGGCCCGCGGCAGGTTCACGTGGCAGGCCGAGGGCGACGCGCGTCTGGAAGACATTCTCAAGATCCTGCGAGACCTGGTCGTTGGCGGAGTCGATGGCTTCGCGCTTCAAGTCGTATTCCTCAGGGCTGATGACCTTGGTATCGAGCAGGCGCTTGGCCCGTTCATACTCCGCCTGGGCGTACACGAGCGCCGCTTTTGACTGGTCCAATGTCGCGACCCGCGCGCTGAGCAGGGCGATCTGGTTATCGACATCCTCGATGGTGTGGTCCAACTGGAAGCGCAGGCTGCGCACCTGGCCGATCTCGCTTTTGACGCTGGCCTGCGTGGCGGTGAGGTTTGCCTCTGCGGTATCGACGGCGGCCTGCTTGATGGCCACCGCCACCTCATACGGTTCCGGGTCGAGTTCCACCAGCACATCGCCCTTTTTCACCCGGTTGTTGTCATCCACCAGCACGCGCTCCACCTGCCCGGCCACGCGCGGGGCGACGAAGGTAACGTAGCTGTTCACATAAGCGTCGTCCGTGGAGACGATATGGAACGCGTGGATGACGCGCGGGATCGCGAGGATGAGGACCAGTATGATGATCATCGCGATGATCACCCTGCGGCGGCCTGGTTTCGCGGCTCGCGGCGGCGGCGTGGGGTGCGGCGGCGTTTCCGGCGGCGTGGGCTCGATGGGCGCGGATGTCTTTTCCTCGGTGCTCATGGATGGTCTCCTCAATTGGCAGGAAACGCGCGGACATCACGCGCCCCGCATTGGCTCGGGTACCGATTTACCCGGTGCCCGGAGCCGGAGTGTACCGAACGGCGGTTTGCGTGCAACCCGAACCTTTCGCACTGGGCGGAGTCGATAACGGTTGGTTCGTATTGCATACCCGGATAGCAACTTATGGAACGCACCGCGAGCGGGTTCCGGATGTTATAATTGCTGGTAATTTGCGGTTGGTTTTGTATCCTCCACGGAGAGAACGGACCCCCACCCAAGGCATGAGCGCGTTTCATCCCATTCAGGATTTCAGGCGGCACGGATTGCCTTCAAGCGGCGCCTTCGGGCGGTGGCTCATCATCCTGTTGGCGGTGCTGCTTTCTCTGGGAGCAAGCCATGGAGCCTGGGCGCAAACGCCGGATGCCTTCTCGCAAACGGCGCTCAATACGATCAATGGCGACCTGGGGCAGGAGATCGTGGCGGGGTCGAGCAACACCACCGTCAACGCTACAACAATTTATTTCCCCACCAGCAACGCCGGCATGCTCCCATACCTGGTCGGGTCCACCGGCACAGCGGGATTGGAGAATCTGCTCAAGGTCAGCATTCCGAGCCCATTCTTCTCCGGCGCGAATTATAGTTCCACCGGAGCAGTCCGGGCCAGCGCCGCATTGACCACGGCAACCTCGGCGAACGGATTGACGCTTACGCCCGCATTGTGGAACCAAACGCTCTTCCTGCCGGTGAGCGGCACGGACGATACGCCGGTGCTGGCGAGCGGGACATTCCCGACGCCGAACTGGATATTGGTGGCCAGCGATGGGACGAATCCGACGGCGTGGAGCAGCGGATTGATCACGAGCTCCAGCAACTCGAACCCGGTGGTGGGCCGGTATGCCTATGCAATCTATCACGAGGGCGGCCTGCTGGATGCGAACGTGGCGGGATATCCCTCCACCTCGACAACAGTCCAGACCGCCTCGAAACCCTCCCTGGCCTATGCGGACCTGACACAGATCGGCCTCACGCCGGCGCAGGTGGATACGCTGGTGGGCTGGCGCAATTACGCGACGATCCAGGTGCCGGGGAGTTATGCCGCGCCGGATTTCACGCTGGCATCGGCGTCGAATTATTATGCGTATGTGCTGTCAAACTCGAACGGCTTCCTGACGGCAAACGCGGCGGTATACAATGGCCAAACGGACCAACTCTTCACGAGTCGGCAGGCGTTGATCAATTTCATGGAAGGCCAATTGGGGTTATCGGGAACGAGCCTGGATATCTTGAATTACCTTGCGACCTTCACCCGCGGCCTGAATGAGCCTTCAATCGTGCCCGACCCGACGCGCCCGTTGATCCAGAATCCCTACACGAACGGCGGAAATACCGCATACGGCCTGGACAATCAGGTCAACCCGATATTCCCGACGGTGCTGGTGTCCGGGACCTTCCTGCGAAATGACGGAACGGTGGCGGAGGTCGGCCAGCCGCTGGTGAACAAACGATTCGCGCTCAGCCGGCTCGCATGGCTGACTTACCTCGGCCCGAGCGCCTATCGAACGATTCCCACGTCCAATCCCGGCGTCAATAATGTGAACTACGACATGTGGCAATTGGTGAATGTCTATGGAATATCACCGGCATATCTCGCGCAAGGCACGACTGCGAATATCAAGAAGTACTTTGGGTTGGTGTGGGGAGTGGACACCATGCCGGTGGGCTCCGGTGTTGCCACCAGCTTCCATGACAATGAGTACAAGTGGTTCTACCAGGGCCACAACGACATTGGCGGATCTATTAATAATCAGTCAGGCGCCATTAGCATTCTCGGTGACATTGCAACCGCCACCGGAACCAGCGCACGGGAGCCCGATTTCTTCGAACTGCTCAAAGCCGCGATTGGCGCAGGGTCCAAGGCAAAGGGAGCCATTGCTTTGACTGGAACTGCGTATAACACTTTGGGCTCTGATCATCCGTACGGCTACCAGGCAGCCCGCGATACCTCGATCGATTATTCCATCATCCAACTGGGCGCGAATATCATCGATGAGGCCAAGGTGGATGGTTACAGCACGCGCATCGTTTTCAATGATGGCTCAGACCCCGCGCGAGAATTTCGCGGCGTGGAGAATCTGCCTTATATGTACCGGTTTAATACTGGGACGTTCAAGTTACGCATGGAAAATCCAGAGGTGATCAATGGCACAACAGCTGATGTGACTGATGAACCGCCCGCCGTCCTCAAGGACCCGGGCATTGGCATGATCATGCATATCCCGACGATATGGAATCCATACGACGAGAATGCCCCCCTCGGCGACCCTGCGCCGGCTGGCCCGAATCTGCCAGGCACCCCTGCTGGCGTTTTTCGAATGATCGCCGACAGCACCGATCCTGACGACATCAGTACGTCTTACACAAACTACCCGACATTCTCTGGCTACGGCGGTGACAAAGGAACACTGGACGATGGTCAGAAATTTTCGACCACCTATGGCGTCCCCTATACCGGCGGCTCGCACTACACGACTGGAGCCAACGGCACTGGATCTCCAATCACGCCCCCGCTCGGTCAGTACCCCCCTTCTTCTGGCAATCCAATGACTCCGGCCAACTCGGAACTGCTCTTCCAGGTTCCCAATGCCACTCTCTTCCGCGAGCCGACGATTCTTGCCATGGCGGGCCTTCCGCTCGGTTCCAATCTACAGATGGGCGTGGCCCCCGTTAGTGAATACACTCTCATTCAGAACAAGAACGGCGCTCTCGCTTACACCGGCACCGGCGGTTTCCTCAGTGATTCGCCCAACCCGCTTAATTTGCCGACGCCACCGAGCTCGACGCAGGGATATGTCGGTTTTTGCGCCGCACTCTATCCCATTACATGGAATGGCATTCCGGCCGCCGGGACGTCCGGGACCGCGGGGATTCATCTTTCGGATTCTGCTATACTTTATTCTACCAACGGACCCGGTCCTTATGTGACTTACCGGTTGCAATATTTGGACCCCAATCCCAATGATCCTGCCGGCAGTTGGGTAACCTACGACGAGAAATATACCCAGATCGCTACTGTCTTCCTCGATAGCCCATTCGGCACCGCTCAGACCGGGGTTGGTTCAGGCAATCTATCCGATCAATCAGGCGTGTCTGTCGGTGGTGACTGGCAGAGCTACGCCGATCCCCGGACTAGCCGTTTCGCCGCGCTTGACGGAGCGGACCTTCTAATGCCCGTTCAGACGCCGACGGGTACCTACGGGCCCACTGAGCCTCAGGAGTGGCTGGACCCGAACAACAGTGTAGCTCTCACGGACAGACCCGATACCAACGCAGGATATGGCATTTCGGATGATCGTGACAAGAACGTCGGGGTCACCGAGTTCTATCCGCTCGCAGCCAATGGATGGACTCTCCAGGGCTACTTTCGTACAGGAATGCTTTCTCAGAACACCCAGCTTGCAAGCGATAACGGCATCCGATTCGCTACCGACTCGGTTTATTCACCAGGAGACTCAGGCCCGATGGAGTACGCCGATCCGGATGGAGTGGTGCGCGGGGCGATGGGCGCGTATGATTTAAGCAGTGGCGCCGCCTCCGCAACCACGACAGTGGGACTGCCGCTGGCAAGTTCTTATCCGGCAGGCTACTCTTCCACCAGCGGCACCTACCAGGCGCAGAGCCGGCCTTATTTCCTGCATCGCCCGTTCCGGTCGGTGGCGGAGTTGGGGTACGTGTTCTCCGGGACGCCGTGGAAGAACATCGATTTTTTTACGCCGCAGAGCGGGGATGCTGCGCTCCTGGATGTGTTTACGGTCAACGAGACCCCTAGCGAGACGACGGACCCGAATGAGTTGGTGGCCGGCGTGGTGAATCTTAATACCCGGCAGACACCGGTATTGCAGGCGGTGCTGGCGGGAGCTTCCGTGGATGAGGTGCAGACTTCCGGTTCGGCTAATACGGGTTTCACCCCTCTGACCGGGGCGCAGGCGAATGGGTTGCTGACTGCGACATCCGGAACGAATTTCCTGACGCACACGGCAGGGACGGCGCCGGGGTACGGGCCGCTGGAGAATGTGAGCGAACTGGTGGGGCGGTGGAACTCGGCGCTCGTCTCGGGGGGCAATGCGACCAATGCTTACACCGGCGTGAGCGCGGACCTTGGGAATCTCTACGCCTCGGTCTTCGGCAGCAGCACGGTCGGGCTGACGATGCAGAATGTGGACCGATTCCGGGAGTCCTTCATCCGGCCGCTGGCTGCCGTGGGCAATACACGGGTGTGGAATGTGATGATCGATGTGATCGCACAGACGGGCCAGTACCAGCAGGGCGCGGCGACACTGGACAACTTCACGGTATCCACCCAGCACCGTTACTGGCTGCATGAGGCAATTGACCGCTACACGGGGCAGATCCTGGATCAAAACCTTGAGGCGGTCGGCCCCGCGTCGCTCTCGCTCAGCGGCACGTCGGTTACCGATAACCTGCCGGTTGGGACGGCGGTAGCCACTCTTTCGTCATCGGAATTACTGACCGGCGGTACATTCACTTACTCGCTGGTCAGCGGGACTGGCTCGAATGACAATGGGTCGTTTACGATCAATGGGAATACGCTCCAGACGGCGGCCGTTTTCGATTACCTGGCGAAAAGCACCTACAACATCCTCCTGCGCGTGACCGACCAGGCCGGGTTCACTTATGACCAGCCGGTGACGGTGAATGTGCAACCGAGTCCCTATACGCAATGGAAGGTCTCGAACTTCGGCGCAAACGCCAGCAACCCGGCCGTGGCCGGCGACACAGTCGATGCGGAGAATGACGGCCTGCCGAATTTGCTAAAATACGCGCTCGGCGATTCACCGGCTGCGTCGTGCGTGAGCGGGATCACCGTGGTGAACAACGGTACCACGCTGACAATGAACTACTCGCAAGCCTCCGCCGCCACGGACGTGACGGTGACCGCGTTATGCACGAGCAATATCGCCAATCCCTCAAGCTGGACCCAGAGCGGTGTTACCCAGACGATGCTCTCCGATAACGGCACAACCCAGCAATGGCAGGCCACCGCCCCGCTGAACGGCGCACCGGTATTGTTCATGAAGCTGACGGTGACGCGTCCATAGCCAACCTTGTAGCGATGGCTCGGTGAGCCATGCGGGGGAACTGCGCGAATTCACCACCAGCGTTTAACGACGAATGCATCGGAAATTTGCATCTTGCCCCAGTCCTTCCGTATCGATATATCCAGATAAAGATATCCGATGAAATCCACCATCCTCCTCCTTGCATTGGCCTTCACCATGGCCTGTACAGCCGGCGCGCAGACGATTTCGCTCAATCCGATCTCGAGTGCGTTCCTCTCCTCGGCGCATCCCACCTCCAACTATGGCGGCGCTGGAGCGCTGGAGGTTTCGGCGACGGGCTCGACGAATGGAATTTTCGATTCGGTGATGCAATTCAACCTGGCCTCGACCGCCGGGCTTTCGATCCAATCGATCACCCTGCAACTCACCTCGGCTTCGCCGAATAATCCAATCTTCAACACCCAGGAGGCGGGCAGCTTCTCGGTGATCTGGATGGATAACAGCTCATGGACCGGAGGCAGCGGCATGCCGAGTGCGCCGGGCTCGACCGGCATCACCTATAATACTCTCCCCAATTACCTAGACGCCTCCGACGAGTCGCTGGGGACATTCAGTTTTCCGGGCGGCACGAGCGGTGCGAATACCTATACGCTGTCGTTGCCGAGCGGCTTTCTCAATGCGGTGACCAACGGCAGCGACGTGAGCCTGGAACTGGTGCCGGCGGACAATAACGTGAGCTATCTCTGCAATTCGGGCAGCTTTTCCACCATCTCATCGCGCCCGCTGCTGACGGTGACGGCGGTGCCTGAGCCGGCGGGCTGGTGGATGGCGGTACTCGGATTGCCGGTGGTGTTCGCATGCCGCCGGCCACGAAAGGCCTGAACCTTGCGCCGCGACGGATTCACGCTGGTGGAGTTGCTGGTGGTGATCGGCATCATCTGCGTGCTCGCCGCGCTGATCGGCGCCACCGTGCAGGTGACGCGGGCCCGCGCGAACTCGGTGCGCTGCGTCTCCAACCTGCGGCAATGGGGCGCGGCGCTGCAGCTCTACGAGGGGGATAATTCGGGGTACATCCCGCGGCGCGGGCAGGGGGTGCAGCCGGTGTTCCAGATTAATCGGCCGGACGATTGGTTCAATGCGTTGCCGCCCTATATGGGGATGCAGAGTTACCAGTACCTCGTGGCGCAGGGGCTGCGGCCGCACGCGGGGGATAATTCCGTGTTTATTTGTCCGAGCGCAACGGACCCGGGTGCGACATACTTTATGCCGTATGGCATGAATATGTATCTCTCTCCATGGATTCGCCCGCAGGAGCATCGCATCACGCAAATCCCAAATCCGGAGCAGCTCGCCTTCATGGCGGATGCGCCGGGGCCGTATGCCTCGACCATTCCCTCGACGATGCCGTTCTCGGTACTGGCGCGGCACAGCGGGCAGGCGAATGTCTGTTTCGTCGACGGGCACGTGGTTTCGTACGAGGGGAACTATATCGGATGCGGGATCGGGGAGCCGACGCTATCGGACATTCGCTGGCAGACGCTGACCAGCGGGGTCAACCAGGCGCCGCTGCCATGAGGAGGCGCGCGCTCTATGGGCTGGTGGCGCTGATGCTGGCGGGGTGCGGGAAACCCACCGCGCCCGCGCCGAATCCCGCCGTGGTGCGCGCGGCGGTGATTGGCGGGATGACCAGCACCGGGATGTGGCAGGCGATCTCCGCGCGATTTGAAAAAGCCACGGGGATCAAGGTGCAACTGGTCATTACCGGTGAGCGCGAGGTGTGCGCGGATGCGCTCCGCAAAGGCCAGGTGGACCTGCTGACCATGCACTCCGGCGATATTACCACAGACCTGGTGGCCGACGGGTATGGAATCAATATGCGCCCGTGGACGCGCAATGACCTGGTCATCGTGGGACCGCTGAGCGACCCGGCCCATATCCACGGGATGAAGGATGGCGCAGCGGCATTGCGCATGATCGCGCAAACGAAATCGCCGTACCTCGACTTCCAGGGGATCGGCAGCCGCGAGATGGCGCACAACCTCTGGAAAGCGGCCGGCATTTCAAATCCCGAGGGCGACTGGGTGCTGAAGGATGAGAGCCCGGACAAATGGTCCGCGCTGAAGTACGCGCAGCAGAAGGGGGCCTATGTCATCACCGGGCGCATCCCGGTCAAGGATGGCAAGCTGGCGGCCGATGGGATGGAGATTATGGTGGAAGGAGACCCCGTCATGCGCCGGCCATTCATCGTGATGGAAGCGAACCCGAACCGGTTCCCGCAAGCCAATGCCGCGGGCGCCCACGCGCTGTCGGATTTTCTGCTCGCCCCGGAGACTCAGACCTTTCTCGAGACATTTGGCGCGGACGACTACGGCGGAATCTCGCCATTCCACGGAGTGGTGACGCCCTAGCTGGAAGTTGCGTGCCGCATCATGGCGTTGAATTTCCGCCAGGTGGCCGCCGTCGCAGCGAGGGCCTCGGTTTCCATCTGCTGGTAAAGCTTGAGCGCTTTCTCGCCGGTGGGGGTCAGTTTCGCGCCCTGGTCCTTGCCGCCGCGCTGCAACTCCACGACCGGCTTCGTAAATTCGTGCTGCATGGCCTGCACCAGCGTCCATGCCCGCATGTAAGACATGCCGATGCTGCGCGCGGCGGCGGCGAGGGACCCTGTGGCCGCGATGGCGGAAAGCAAATCCGCCTTGCCGGGACCGAAAACGAATTTCCCATCGATCATAACGCGGTGCCGCATGCGGCGCTCCTTGGGCACAGAGCCGGCGCGTTTCGCGGTGGATGGGTGTGTGGGCATGAGGATGTGATAACGGAATCGGTTCGCCTTTGCCAAGCCGATGGAATCTGGAGGTTTCGTGCATGGCATGCTATAGGACATGGCATGCAACCAATCAGATCGCTGGAGCAATCGCGCGAATGCATCGCCGCGGCCATCCAGCCGCTGGACCCGGTGCGGATGCCGCTGGCGAAGGTGGCTGGGGCTGTACTGCGGGAGGATGCCCGGGCTGGCGAGGATATGCCGGCCTTTGACCGCTCGGCGATGGATGGGTACGCAGTCGCGCCCGGCGAGGGAAAACTCCGCATCGTCGGCGAGGCGCGGCCCGGAGTGCGGCCGGAGTTTGTCGTCCAGCCGGGCGAGTGCGCCCGAATCTTTACCGGTGCGGAGATTCCTCAGGGCGTCAGCCGCGTGATGATGCAGGAGGATGTGACCGTCGCGGATGGATGGATGACGCCGGGGCCGGATGCGGATGGCAATTTCATCCGGCGCAAGGGCGAGGATGCACGGGCAGGGGACATCTTGTTGCGGAGCGGGCTGCGGCTGGGAGCGGCGGAGATCGGACTGCTGGCGAGCATTGGGCTGGTTGAGCCGCTGGTTTCGCCGCGATGCAGGGTGGCGCATTTCGCGACGGGGGATGAGCTCGTGGACCCGGCGGAGAAGCCGGGGCCGTCCGGCCTGCGGGATTCCAATAGCGCGCTGGTCCGGGCGTTCGTGGAGTCGCACGGCGGCGAGGTGGTGCTTCAAGAGCGGGTGGGCGATGACGCGGCCCTGCTGACGCGCAAGATGGCCGCGGACTGCGACCTCCTGCTGATCTCCGGCGGGGCGAGCGTCGGCGCCTACGATTTTGGAAAGACCGCCCTGGAGCGGGCCGGGTTTGAGTTGCAATTTCCGCGGGTAAATCTGCGCCCCGGCAGGCCGCTGGTCTTCGCGATGCGCGGGCGGCAGGCGGCATTTGTGCTGCCGGGCAACCCGCTCTCGCACCTCGCGGTATTGCATTGCGTGGTAAGCGTGGCATTCGACCGGCTGGCCGGGGCGGATCCGGCGTGGAGCGTGGTCCACGCGCGCTTGCGCGCGGCGATTCGCGTCGGCGGCGACGGCCGCGACACGCTCTGGCCGGCTCACGTGGAGATGGTCGATGGCGAGCCGGTGGTGGATGCATTGCGCTGGCAGAGCAGCGGCGATATTACCGGGATGGCAGGCTTGAATGCATTCATCCGGTGCGCCGTTCCCGTGCTGGACATGGGCGCGCGCGTGCCCTGTATTCTGGTGCATGGCTGATTTCTCTCACCTTGATGCCGATGGACGCGCGCGGATGGTCGATGTCGGGGCCAAGCCGGTGCAGTCTCGCACCGCCCTCGCGGAGGGAGTCGTCCATTGCGCGCCGGAAACCGTGGCCGCGCTGCGGGATCGCACGCTGCCGAAGGGTGACGTCCTGACGGTCGCCAAGATCGCAGGCATCCAGGCGGCGAAACGAACCGACGCTCTCATCCCCCTCTGCCATTCGCTGCCGCTGGACGGAGTGGAGATGACTTTCACACTCCGCGACGACGGGGTTCTCATCCAGGCCGAGGTGCGAACCCAGGCCCGCACCGGCGTCGAGATGGAGGCGCTCACAGCAGTATGCGTGGCTGCCCTTACCGTCTACGACATGTGCAAGGCGGTGGACAAGGGGATGATCATCAGCGAGGTGCGCCTGGTGCGGAAAATTAAGGAATGAAAGTCGGCCGCGTCACGATGAGCGACCGCGCTTCCGCGGGCGTGTATGAAGACCGCAGCGGCCCGGAGATCGAGGCCATCATCGGAGCAAAATTCGCGGACGAAATAGAATTCCTACGCCGCTTGATCCCGGATGAGCGCGAGCAGATCGAGCAGACCTTGCGCGAGCTGTGCGATGCCGGCTGCGCGCTGGTTGTCACGACCGGCGGCACTGGCCCCAGCGCGCGCGACGTCACGCCGGAGGCGACGAAGGCGGTGATCGAAAAGGAGCTTCCAGGCTTCGGTGAAATCACGCGGACGCGCTCGCATCCCACGGTGCCCACAGCAATCCTCTCCCGCGCCACGGCAGGCGTGCGCGGTAAGTCATTGATTGTTAACTTACCGGGGAAACCGAGCGCCGTATCGGAGTGCCTGCCGTTGCTGCTCCCAGCAATTGTAGAATGCATCGATCACATATCCGGCTTCCGGCCGGAACTTCGGCGATAATTGGGCCGGAGGCAGCGCGCGGGCTGCCGGACTAGGAAACAAGCCGTTTGTTCGACGCGGCGGCCGGGTCCACGCGACGGTTGCCTTGCGCGTAAATGACAATGGAAATAGCCAGCACAACGATACCGATGACAAACAGGGTGATGCCGGCGATAGGAGCTATCAACACCATGCTTACAGAATTCGCCAGGCCGCGCGGATCGGAGATCCCTTGGTTGCCCAGCGTTGCGAACGCGTGGGACATCCCAATCGCAGTACCGATAAGACCGAGAATAGGAGAGAGAGTTAAGAGCCCGCCAATAATGATGCCTGCCAGGGGGAGCTTCCTTGAGCCGTTCATAGGTGACTAAGAGTCTAGCGGGGATCGACCGGGCTGCGAGATGTTTTCCGGTAGGGCGGCGCGTTTCCAGATCGGGGCGTCGGTCTTGAGTTGATCGATGAGAGCCATGCAGAAATGGAAGGCCTGCTGCCGGTGGGAGGATCGAATGCGGATATACAGCGAGGGCTCGCCCACTGGGACCCAGCCGATGCGGTGGATGAACCAGACGGTCTCGCACGGCCACTGGGTATTGAGGCCGGCGATGATGCGCGCGATCTCGCGTTCGGCCATCGGGACATAGGCCTCATACTGAAGGCCGGCGATCGCAGCGCCGTGCTCGGTCTCGCGGACGATGCCGTGGAATTCCAGCTCCGCGCCGATCTCGCGACCGGCGCTCCCGGCAGCGGGGCTGACGATGGGCTCGCTCGTGAACGCGATATACGTTTCCATGGCCTAGCCTCCGCTTACCGGCGGGATCACCGCCAGCTCCGCGGCGGCGCCAATGGGCGTATCCCAGTCCCAGTATTCGTAATCAACAGCCGCGCGCAAGTCAGCCAGGGACATGTGCGGGGCGATGCGCGTGAGGATCGCGCGCGGGGTATCGCTGGGATTGACCGGGATTTCCAATTCCGCAAAACCGGCCCTCTCCCGCGCGGCTGCAAAGGCCAGGACTTTCATCCACCAATGGCGGTCATGATCCGCCCAGGCTGATAGTTCTCGCGGAAGAGATGCTCCGCGGGTTTGACCGCAAGGGTCGATCGCATCAGCATCTCCAGCGCGCCGGGGTCGTGGACGGGGCGGAGGGCCGGGATGAGATTTGTCTCCAGGTGATTGCCCAGGCAGGGGCGCAGGCGGCCATCGGCGGTGAGCCGCATCTTGTTGCAGCGGTCGCAAAAATGCAGGTCCGTCAGCGCACCAATAAGGCCGACAATCGCGCCACTGCGGCGCAGCCGGTAATAGCGCGCCGGGCCTGAGCCGAGCACTGCATCGATCGGCACCATCTCATCCTCGGTGGAGATCATCCGCGCCGTCTCCGCGATGGAGAGGAAATTCGACGCGTCCAGCATCTCCGTGCTGCTGACCGGCATGAGCTCGATGAAACGGATCGGCACCTGATGCTCCGCGGCGAAGCGCACCAGTGGAATGATCTGCCGGTCATTCCGCCCGCGGATGAGCACGGTGTTCAATTTCACCGATTCAAAACCAAGCGCCTTGACCGCGCGCAGCCCCTCGAGCACAGGCGCCAGCTCCCCGCCGGTGATGCCGCGGTAGGCAACGGGATCCAGCGCGTCCAGGCTGATATTCACCCGGCGCAACCCGGCGTCATAAAGCGGCCCCGCCAGCTCCGGCAGCCGGGTGCCGTTGGTGGTCATGTGGATGGATTCCACGCCAGCCAGATTCGCGAGCTGCCGGATGAAATCCGCGATTCCCGGCCGCACCAGCGGCTCCCCGCCGGTCACGCGGAAGTGCCGGAAGCCGAGTTTCACCCCCGTGCGGGCGATGGCGAGAATCTCGTCGTACGTGAGCAGATCGGCGCGGGGCAGCCAATCGGAGTAATGCTCCGGCATGCAATAGAGGCAGCGCTCATTGCAGCGGTCGGTGACGGAGATGCGCAGGTAATCGACCTTGCGGCCGGACGGGTCGATCATCGTTGGGACGTCAGTCTGCTGCATCGGATGGCCGTATTTCGGCTTCAAAATTCTTTCGCATGGAATCCGCCGGCTTGCGAGCGATATATACGGTGCTGGAGGTCTCTGCGCCAAGCAGCGGGTTGGCAAAACGAACGATCTCGGCCCTGACCCCCGCGAATGTGCCGCGCAAGCTCCCCAGGAATCCGTCATCCGGCGGATCGTCCGACCAGAGCGCGAAAACGCCGCCCGGCTTCAGCCGGCCCGCCAGCGCCGCGAGCCCGGCCGGCTCGTAAAATTCACCATTGCGCGCATGCAGCAAATTGCGGGGCGAATGATCGATATCCAGCAGCACGGCGTCAAAAAGCCGTCCCGGTTCCTCCGGGTCGAAGCCCGCTCCCGCAGCCGATGCGAGCGCGAAAAAATCGCCCTCGACCAGCCGGCAGCGCGGATCGGACGAAACCCGCGCCCCCAGCGGGACAAGCCCGCGCCGGTGCCACTCGATGACCGGCGCCAGCGCCTCCACGATGATGAGCGAGCGAGTATTGGGATGATCGAGCGCCGCGACACCGGTGTACCCAAGTCCGAGCCCGCCCACGACGACATCCGCCTGCGCGCCGTTCAATTCCGCAAGGCCCAGCTTCGCGAGCGCCACCTCCACCTCGTGGAACAGGCTGGACATGAGAAATGCGTCACCGAGTTTCACCTCGAAGACCTCCAGCCCATCCAGCGCCCGCAGCCGCCGCCGGCGCAGGATCAGGTCACCCAGCGGCGTCTGGCGGTAATCAAGCTCGGCGAAATCTGCGCTCATCGGGAGGCACGGTATCGGCGATGGGTCGGAAGAGCGAGAGGGAAGGCCGGCGCATGACATTCCATACGCCCGCCCGGAGCGCGCGATCCGATACCGTTTGCTATGACTTCACTTCATATTTCAGCCGCCGCGAGCGGCACCTTTACTATAGGCGGCGATCTTACCGTCAACCGGCTCGGCTTCGGCGCCATGCGCATCACGGGGAAGGGGATCTGGGGCGATCCGAAGGATCCTGATTCCGCGCGTGCCGTGCTGCGCCACGTCGTTGAGCTCGGCGTAAACTTCATCGATACCGCGGATTCCTACGGCCCGGAGGTCAGCGAAAACCTGATTGCCGAGGCGCTGCACCCCTACCCGGATGACCTGGTCATCGCCACCAAGGGCGGCCTGACCCGCCAGGGGCCTGACCAATGGCTGCCCGTGGGCCGTCCGGAATACCTCCGTCAATGCGTCGAGATGAGCCTGCGCCGTTTGAAGCTGGACCGGATCGATCTCTACCAGCTCCATCGCATCGACCCCAAGGTGCCCGCGGAGGAGTCGCTCGGCGCGCTCAAGGATTTGCAGGCGCAGGGGAAGATTCGCCACATCGGCCTCTCCGAGGTCACCCCGGCGGAAATCGAGCGCGCGTCGAAGGTCGTGCCGATCGTCTCCGTGCAGAATGAGTACAACATCACCGACCGCAAGAGCGAGAAGGCGCTGGCGTTTTGCGAGGACCACAATATCGCGTTCATCCCATGGTCTCCCATCGGCGCCGGCGATCTCGCCCGGCCCGGCGGTCCGCTGGACAGGATCGCGAAACGCCACGACGCCACCGTGGGACAACTCGCCATCGCATGGCTGCTGCACCGCTCGCCGGTCATCCTGCCGATCCCCGGTACCTCTTCGGTGAAACATCTCGAGGAGAACGTCGCATCCGCGGAATTGAGCCTGGCCGACGAGGAGTGGGAGGAAATCGAGACGGCCGCGAAGCAGGCTTCCTGACCGTGAAGGCGCGCGCCGCCGTTGGAACTCGACGGCGCGCGCACTCCGGAAATACGATGCCGCATGGAACTCGATCTCGAAGGAGAGCACGCCCCGCGCGCCTACGCGATGCTGACCGCGCTGGTCACGCCGCGGCCCATCGCCTGGGTCACCACCGTTAACGCCGCCGGCGTCGTGAACGCCGCGCCCTTCAGCTTCTTTAATGCGCTGGGGGCGAATCCGCCAATCATCGGCTTTTGCCCCGGCAATCGCGAGGACGGGACGGCGAAGGACACCGCGTTGAATATCCGGAACTCCCACGAGTTTGTCGTGAATCTCGTGGATGAATCGGTCGCGCAGGCGATGAACGTGACCTCCGCCAGCCTCCCCTACGGCGTCAGCGAACTCACCGCCGCCGGGCTCACCACAGCCTCCTCTTCCGTGGTCAAGCCGCCGCGCATCGCGGAGGCTCCGGCCAGCATGGAATGCGCGGAGTGGGGCATTATCGAGATCGGCGGCAATCGCCTGATCATCGGCCTGGTAAAACGCATTCACGTCCGGGACGAGTTGTTCGATCCCGTCACGATGCGCGTCCGCACGGAGCTCTACGAGGCAGTCGGCCGCATGGCCAGCCCCAACTGGTATTGCCACACCACCAGCCGGTTCGAGATGAAGCGGCCCGATTGACCGGCGCGCCTGCGGCTCGACGGGAGCGCGATGAGTATCTATTAATTCCAGGCGTCTCCCCACGACATGCCCTACATCCTCGCCCTCGATTCCGGCACCACCAGCGTCCGCGCCATCCTCTTCGATCACGACGGGCAGGTGTGCTCCGTCGCGCAAAAGGAAATCCGCCAGATTTACCCGAAGCCCGGCTGGGTGGAGCATGACCCGCAGGAGATCTGGTTCACGCAAATGGCCGTTGCCGTGGAGGCGCTGGGACGGGCCCGCATCCGGCCCGCGGATGTCGCGGGACTCGGCATTACCAATCAGCGCGAGACCGCCATCGTGTGGGATCGCCATACGGGCGACGCGGTTTGCAACGCCATCGTCTGGCAGGACCGCCGCACCGCCGGCATGTGCGATGATCTGCGCGCCGCGGGCCACGACCGGATGATCCAGAAGCGCACCGGGCTGATCCTCGACGCCTATTTTTCCGCGACCAAGATCGCCTGGATTCTCGATAACATTCCTGGCGCCCGGGCGCGCGCGGAGGCGGGCGATCTGCTCTTCGGCACCGTCGAGACATGGCTCATCTGGAAGCTCACGAGTCGCAACCATGTCCACGTGACCGATGCCAGCAACGCCTCGCGCACGATGCTCTACAACCTCCACACCGGCGGCTGGGACAAGGAGCTGCTCGCGCTCTTCCGCATCCCCGCCGCCATGCTGCCGGAGATTCGCGCATCGAGCGAAATCTATGGCGAAGTCAGCACCTCGCTGGGCCTGCCCGGGGTCAAGATCGCAGGCGCCGCGGGCGATCAGCAGGCCGCCCTCTTTGGGCAAATGTGCGTGAAGCCGGGGCTGGCGAAGAACACGTACGGCACCGGTTGTTTCCTCCTTCAAAACATCGGCGCCAGGCCCGCTGTCTCGAAGAATCGCCTCGTGACCACCGTCGCGTGGCAGCTTGGCGGGAAGCGGGAGTTTGCGATGGAAGGGAGCGTCTTCATCGGAGGCGCGGTGATCCAGTGGCTGCGCGATGGATTGCAATTGGTCCGCTCCGCGCAGGAGGTCGATATGCTGGCGGCATCGGTGCCCGACAGCGGCGGCGTCATCGTGGTGCCGGCGTTCACCGGGCTGGGCGCGCCGCATTGGGATGCTTATGCGCGCGGGACCATCATCGGCATCACGCGGGACACCGGCGCGGCCCACCTTGCGCGCGCGGCGCTGGAGGGCGTGGCCTTCCAGGTGGCTGATCTCGTGGACGCGATGCGGGCCGATACCGGGCGGCGGCTGCCGGAGCTGCGCGTCGATGGCGGCGGCTCGCGCAGCGAGCCGATGATGCAATTCCAGGCCGATCTGCTCGGCGTGCCGGTGGTGCGTCCCGCCATCACCGAGACGACGGCGCTCGGCGCCGCGTACCTGGCCGGGCTGGCCGTGGGATATTGGAAGGACACCGGCGAGATCAGCACGCAATGGAAGGCGGACAAGGTCTTCGAGCCGAAGATGCCCCGGGCCCGCGTGGCGGAATTGCGGGGACGCTGGAATGAGGCCGTGAGCCGCGCGAAAGGCTGGGAGCCGGCCGCTCCAAAGCGGCGAAAGAAAAAATAAATGAACCGCGACCTCATGCTGGAGCTGGCGCTGCAAAACGCCGAGGTGTGGGACATGATCGTCATCGGCGGCGGCGCCACGGGCGTTGGCGTGGCGGTTGACGCGGCGTCGCGCGGCTTCTCGACGCTGCTGCTGGAGGGGCATGACTTTGGCAAGGGGACATCCAGCCGCAGCACCAAGCTCGCGCACGGAGGCGTCCGTTACCTGGAGCAGGGGAACATCGCGCTGGTCATGGAGGCGCTGAAGGAGCGCGGGATCATGCGGCAGAATGCGCCCCACCTCGTCAGCGAGCTGCCATTCATCGTGCCCAGTTATGCGTGGTGGGAGGGGCCGTTCTACGGCATCGGCCTCAAGCTCTACCAGGCGCTCTCCGGCAAGTATGGCTTTGGCCCGTCGCGATTTCTCTCCGCTGAGGAGACAGCGCGTCAACTCCCGAATATCAAGACCGAGGGATTGAAGGGCGGCGTGATTTATTACGACGGCCAATTTGACGATACCCGGCTGCTCATCCACCTGGTGGCGACGGCGGCGGAGCAGGAGGCGGTGCTGCTGAATTACGCGCCGGTGATCGCCTTGAACAAGGACGAAGACGGAATGGTCGAAGGGGTCACATGGGAGGACGCGGAGACCGGCCGGCAATCAACCGCGCGCGCCCGTGTGGTGATCAATGCGACCGGGCCGTTCACCGATTCCGTCCGCAAGATGGCCGAGCCCGGTGTGGAGCAGATGATCGCGCCGAGCCAGGGCGCGCACATCGTGCTGGATCGTTCCTTTCTCCCCGGCGACACCGCCGTCATGGTGCCGCACACCAGCGATGGCCGGGTGATGTTCGCCATCCCATGGCATGGGCACACGCTGGTGGGCACGACGGATACGGCGATGGAAAGCGCGCCGCTGGAGCCCGTGGCGCTGGACCAGGAGATCGATTTCATGCTGGCCACGGGCGCCCTTTATCTCGCCCGCGCTCCCGCGCGCGCGGATATCCTCAGCGTCTTTGCCGGCATCCGCCCGCTTGCAAAATCCGGCGATGGAAAAAGCACCGCCGCCCTCTCGCGCGATCATGTCATCCACATCGACCGGTCGGGCCTGCTGAGCATCGCCGGCGGCAAGTGGACCACTTACCGGAACATGGCGCAGCATTGCGTCGATCAGGCCGTGACGCTTGCCAATCTGCCGGAGGTGACGTGCGAGACCCGGTCGCTCAAGATCCATGGGGCTTACAAGAACGCGTCGGAGTTCGGCGCCCTCTCCGTGTACGGATCGGACGCTATCGCGATCGAGGCGCTGATCAGCCTTTCGCCGGAACTCGGGCTGCCCCTGGATGAGGAATTGCCATATCTCGCGGCGGAAGTGGTATGGGCCGCGCGCGAAGAAATGGCCCGCACCGTGGAAGACGTCCTCGCGCGCCGCACCCGTGCCCTCTTCCTCAACGCGAAAGCCGCCGTCCGCATGGCGCCGCGCACCGCGGAGCTGCTGGCCAGCGAGCTGGGCCACGACGCAGCATGGGAAGCGCGGCAAGTGGCGGCGTTCGCGGAGTTGGCGCGGGGATATCAGGTGCAGAGCTGACCCCGTTTCCCCTTTTCCCGCGATAGTTTTGATAGAGAAGAGAATCTGTGAGAGCTTGTCCAACAGACAGGCTTTTCAACATGCCATCAGCGACCTCGAAATGAACTTCCGCGACTACTACGCCTTCTACCTCGCCCGTTGAGGACGATCCTGCGTCGGACCAGTTCATGATAAAGCGCGGGTTCAGAAAGCCGACTGCCGCCGGGCGCGCACGGTATGACAAGCATCTCCCTTGCGCCGACCACTCGAACGGTTCTGGAACCAGGCGGTCCTAGCTCTACGCTGGTTTACTAGCGATTGAAGCCGGCAGGCCACGGCAGCCGCAGGCCCTGAGCCTGTCGAAGGGCTCGCCTAATTCAAGAACCCCGAAGCGGGCCAAAAAAGCCCAGGGTTAAGCGCGCGGGCGCAACCCCGTTTAAGGTCCGACTTCGTCCCCAAACTCAACCAAAGGTGCGCTTGGGCAGCGGCGGGGCTGGATACCGGCCCATCACCGAATTCCAGTAGGCCCATGAACGCGGGTCGATGATGCCGGGCGGTGCTTTTTCGAGCGCTTCGAGGAAATCTTCGTTCGACACGTAACGCCGCAGCACTTTCATATCTTCATGCGTGGCGTGCTTCATCGCGTAAGCCATAAAACGGATTGGCTCTTCGAGTGCCTCCTTGGGAGGCTCGAACCATATGACCCGCCGCGCAATCGCTTCCGTCTCGGGGTTAATGGGGATTGCCTTCATCGTATCCGCCCCCGGTCTTCTTCACGCAGTTGAGCGACCCGAGCAATCACCGGCAGTTGGTCGAGGTCAACCTCGCGGGCTGCTTTGGCAAGGTAATCCTTCGTCGCTTTATCAAGTCGGCTCAAATTTCCATCCTCAAAATACGAAAGGGCCTTGAGCGTGATCTGCGGATTGAACTGCTCTCCGTAGATCGCACGCGCACTGGCGAGCGCAGTCGGCAGGTCAATCCGGCCATCCAGGATCATCGCCGCAAGGTCGATGTAGTCCTTGGCTTCCGCCCGCTGCTGCACCACAGCCGCCTTGGTTCCGGCGAGATCGAGCAAGCTCGCTACCTGCAAGCCGTTCCCGGGCGCGAGATGGGGCGGCGCAAGGCGAGCAAGTCCGGGAACGCCAAAGAAGGAGAGCTTCACCGGGCCATCCCGGTCAACGATGCCGCTTAAGGTATTAGGCTCGCGCTGCGTGATGGTCGCGGCGGTCATGAAAGGAATGCTGGCGGTCAGTTTCGCCGGGTCGAATGGCCGGTTTCCGAAAAAGTCGAAATCCTCGGATTGCCGATGGCCAAGATGCAGCGCAACCGCCGTCCCGCCATAGAGCACGAATTCCGAAGGAACATCGGAAAGCTCCTCCCAAAGCCGCCGTTGCGGAGTGGGGAGAATATCGAGGCGTGGCACAAACTCGTCGCTCATGTGGCCTCCATTATAGCAGAGCCCGGAACCGGGAAGAAGTGACTTCAATTGGCGGGCATCCGAAAACCACGGTGGACTTCCCTTCAGCGCCGTGCGGACACCGGCTCACGAAGGTAGCGCTTCACATCGATTTCACTGGCACGACGGCGCATGGTATGGCCGTCGTACCAAGCTTGCATCCGCAGCCTTTGCCCCGCTCACTCCCGCTCGAGCCTTAACGGTCATCCCGCGTCGCCTGCAATCATAGGTTGCGCCTGAGGCGCATCTGCCTAAAGCACGACCCATGGGTCCTATAGTGTCCGATCCCCCCACCCCAGCATACCCTTCCCCTTTGTGTTCTTTGCGTTCTTTGCGGTCATTGCATGAGCCCCTCTTTTCTTCCCCAGAAAAAAATCATTAGGAGAAGCAAGTAGTCTTCTGCAAGGCTTGTAATTACCTATGACGCGCACCGGCAAAATCGCACGCCTGCCCCGCAACATCCGTGACACCCTCAACACCCGCCTCGACAACGGCGAGCAGGCCACGGACCTCGTCCGCTGGCTCAACGGGCTCCCCGAGGTCCAGTCCCTCCTCGCCAGCGATTTCCAGCGCCGCCCCATCAACACCCCGAATCTCTCCGCATGGAAGGCCGGCTGCTTTCCTTGAAACGCGCCGAGTAGCCAATGGCGCCCGTAGCGAACCCCGTTGTCCTTGATTCACTGAAGCAAATCCCCAGGGACATCCGTCTAAGGTCCGGACTTCGTCCCCAAACTCAACCAAAGGTGCGCTTGGGCAGCGGCGGGGCTGGATAGCGGCCCATCACCGAATTCCAATAGACCCATGAACGCGGGTCGATGATGCCGGGCGGTGCTTTTTCGAGCGCAGCGCCTGTATGGAAACATACTGGCCAAGCTCGAAACCGGGCGCAACGGCCCTCGACGCAACATAGCGGTGGCTACAGAAGTTTTTAAACTGCTAATCAGTCGCATTGCGTTTCGCCAAGCCTGCCCGCCCTTTCTCCCCCGCAATTCCAGCTTCTATCGCGGCGGAAGCTGGAACTGTCCAGCAACGACACCAGGCACTGTGAGGTCCTCGTCCAACTCCTCCCAGCGCAGCGCATATCCATTAAGTTCCAACTGAACTTTCGCCAATTGCTCGTCCGAAGCCGTCGCCAGAATTTGAAACCGATCCGCAGGGAATCCGACAATTCGCCCATCGTGCAGTTCAACGTACACAATCCGGCCCACCGTCCAGGCCCGCAGGGCTGCCGGTTCTACGGCATTCGTTGAATCAGCGGTTGTGATGCTCATTAAAGGCGTTCCTCAATGCAATCTGGTGTTCAAAGACCAGTTTTTCAATCTTTCGTATCTCGTGCGGTGGAACACCCCGATTTGAAGCAAGGCTGATGCTGGGGTCGAGCCAGAACTTACACTCTCCGTCCGGCGTCCGAATATGGACATGCGCCGGTTCCTGCCGCTCATCGGACTAAAAGTGGAACCGGAAATTGCCAATCCGCAACACCGTAGGCATCGCAAGAAAATATCGGCCATCGCCCCGGTCGTCCATCGCCAATCAGCAATGCCCCCATTTTGTACTGCAAACGGTGAGATTCGATTAATCACGCGAGGATTTCCTGCCCCAGCTGTTGCAAGTTGTTCATGCTAAAGGCACAGCACGTTTTGGAAATTCGATGCAATTCGGTTGCGGATTCGCCGTGCAACGCTTTTGCGTGCTCCTCTCCTTTCGCCCCTCCAAAAAAAATCATTAGGAGAAGCAAGTAGTCTTCTGCAAGGCTTGTAATTACCTATGACGCGCACCGGCAAAATCGCACGCCTGCCCCGCAACATCCGTGACACTCTCAACACCCGCCTCGATAACGGCGAGCAGGCCACAGACCTCGTCCGCTGGCTCAACGGGCTCCCCGAAGTCCAGTCCCTCCTCGCCAGCGATTTCCAGGGTCGCCCCATCAACACCCCAAATCTCTCCGCATGGAAAGCTGGCGGCTTCCTCGACTGGCAGCGCCGCCAGGACTCCTGCGGCCTCATCCGCGACATCGTCGAAACCGCCGACGACTTCGACGATGCCGCCGATCATCACCAAATTCCCGACCGCCTCGCCCCCATCCTCGCCGCGGAGCTCGCCCGCGCAACCCGCCGTCTCCTCGATACCGCATCCGATCCCGAGAAACACTGGCGATACCTCTGCCAGGCCCTCCGCCAATTGAACACCCTGCGCCAGGGCGACCGCTTCGCCGCCCGCGCCGCCCTCGAGCGCCTCCACCTGCAGATCGAGTCCGACCGCTGTGCCGAAGAACAAAGGATCAAAGAGAACCAGCGCCTCCGGGAGCAAGCCACCCGGCCCATCTTCGACGCCCTCAAACGGAAAACCATCATATCCGCATTCGGCGGCGGCGAGACCGCCGAGAAAGTCGCCGACCACTTCCAGCATGTTGACGAAATCCTCCGGGACCCGTCCGACCATTTAACACCTGAAATCCCGGATGCCCCCCAACCCGCGCGCCACCGTGTCCATGCCGAAGGCCCTGAGCCCGTCGAAGCGGAACCTGCACCTGAACGTGAACTTGAACCCTCTGCCGCCTCCCCGCTCCCAGAGTAATTAAGGTAAATTAAGCCAAATTAAGGTGAAAAATTTTTTGCTCCTCCTCCCGCCTCATCCCGGCGCCGCATCCTCACAAATCGTGATCCCGAAACATTCATTCCCCAATGATTTTGACCAATACCCGCTTCCGCCGCCGCCCGTCGAATTCGCCATAAAAAATCTGTTCCCAAGGCCCGAAATCGAGGCGCCCCTTGGTGATGGCCACGACGACCTCGCGGCCCATGATCTGGCGCTTGAGATGCGCATCGGCGTTGTCCTCTCCGGTGCGGTTGTGGTGGTAGTGCTTGACCGGCTCGTGAGGGGCCAGTTCCTCGAGCCATACTTCGTAGTCATGATGCAGGCCGCCCTCGTCGTCGTTGATGAAGACCGAGGCGGTGATGTGCATCGCATTGACGAGGCAAAGGCCCTCCTGGATGCCGCTCTTCCGGACGAGTTCCTCGACGGTGCCGGTGATGTTCAGGAAGCCGCGACGCGAGGGGATCTCGAACCAGAGATGTTCGGTGAGCGATTTCATGGCGGCGCCGATTTATTGATACTTGATCAATTGGGCGCTGACTTTCGGCGCCATGATCGGCTGGCCGTTCGCGAGGTTTGTGCGGCTGACGGTTTTGACCCTGTAGAGGATGATCGCGGCGTCGGCGCCGGCTTTTTGGGCGTCTTCGGCGATCAAGGTTTCCTCGTCCGTATAGCTGGCGCTGTCATCCGGCCCCTCATGCGAGACGACGGAGATGACCTGGTAGGGGCGCGCTGGGGCGGTGCTCAGGATATCGATGCCGTTGATGGAAGTGCTGCCGCCGTCCTGGATGGCGTCGGTGGGACCGAAGGCGCAGCCGGCGAGGGTGAGAATGGTGGAGAGGAGGACTACGGATCGGATGGAAGTCATGGTGGATTTGTGCGCGGGTGCGATGGGGCCGATAATGGAGGCTCGGGGCGGCGCTGCCAAGTCGGCGCTGGACTTTCGCGGGCGTCCCTCCTGGTGTAAGGACCGGGCGCGAAGGCACCCTTTATTATCTATGAATCGACTGAATTTTCGCGTGGAGGCCCGGGCTGACGGATCGCGGGCGCGCGCGGCGGCATTCCGCACGCTGCACAATGAGGTGCGGACGCCTTTCTTCATGCCGGTGGGCACGCTGGCGACGGTGCGGGCGCAACTGCCGCAGACGCTGGAGGATGCGGGCTCGCAGATCCTTCTTGCGAATACCTATCACCTGCTGCTGCGGCCGGGGCCGGAGGTGTTCCGGCGGATGGGGGGCATCCATGAGTTTATGAGCTGGCCGCGCTCGGTGCTGACGGACTCGGGCGGGTACCAGATTTTTTCGCTGCCGCACTCGCGCTCGATGACGGAGGCGGGGGCGGTATTCCAGAGCTATACGGATGGGCGGACGATCCTGCTGAGCCCGGAGGTGAGCATCGATACGCAGAAGGCGATCGGCAGCGACATCATGATGGCGCTGGATCAATGCGTCCCCTCGACGGCGGATGAAGCGACGGCGCGCGCGGCCCTGGAGATCACGAACCGGTGGGCGGGGCGCAGCCTTGCGGCGCGCGGGGAATCGCCGGCGGCGATGTTCGCGATCGTCCAGGGGGCGTTGTTTCGCGAGCTGCGGCGGGAGAGCGTGCTCTCGCTGGCGGAGATGGCGTTCGACGGGTTTGCGATCGGCGGGCTGGCGGTGGGCGAGGCGAAGGAGGAGCGGGAGGAGATGTGCGAGTATACGAGCGATCTGATGCCGGCGGATCGTCCGCGTTACCTCATGGGGGTGGGCACGCCGCTGGATCTGCTGGAAGGGGTGCATCGCGGCATCGATATGTTCGATTGCATCATCCCCACGCAGGTGGCGCAGCGGGGCGGCGTATTTACCTCGCGCGGGTATCTGCAATTGCGGCGCGGCGTCTATAAGTTCTCCGCGGAGAAGCTGGACCCGGCGTGCAATTGCCCGACGTGTGCGCGGTATTCGCGGGCGTATCTGCATCATCTCACGAAGACCAAGGAGACGCTTGGCTGGCAATTGCTCGGAAAGCATAACATCCATTTTTACCACCGGCTGATGCGGGAGATTCGGCAGAGCATCCTGGAAAATCGATTCATGGAATTGTACCGCGAGAAGCGGGAGCTGTTGCACGCGGATGATCTCGATAATCCGGTGCGCGCTTCCGGGCGGACGGCGGTGAAACCGCGGCGGCTGGGCAATTATGAGGTGCATGTGGCGCCGGAGGGTTTTGCCAGCATCCGGCAAATCTCATCGGGCGAGATCATGCATTCGCGCACGCCGCCGCTGGAGGAGGCGCGGCTGCTGTATGTCGAGCAATCGCGACTTGCGGAGCGGCTTCGCATGGTCAATGGCGCCGCGGGTCCATTGGTCATCTGGGATGTGGGCCTGGGGGCGGCGGCCAATGCGATGGCGGCCATCCAATGTTATGAAGCACAAGCGGCGGCGGGCGAGCCGTTGCGGCCGATGCACCTGGTGAGCTTTGAGAATGACTTGAACTCACTTAGGCTGGCATTGACTTACAACCGCGACTTTCTCTATCTGCGCCATGGAGGACCGGCGGGCATCCTGGAGAGCGGGCGGTGGCAATCGCAGCAATTTCCCGGACTAAGTTGGGAATTGGTTGCCGGTGATTTCCTGGAGATGCTCGGGGGCACATTACCGGCGCCGGACATGATCTTCTACGATCCATTTTCGCGGAAGGCGGATGGGCAGTTGTGGACGCTCGACGCGTTCCGGCAGGTCCGCGCGACGTGCAACGGGTGTCCGGTGGAGTTATTTACTTACTCCGCGTCCACTGCGGTGAGGGGGGCGCTTCTCGCGGCCGGTTTTCATGTAGCAAAAGGCCGCGGGATTGCGGACCGGGCGGAGACGACCATTGCCTACACGGCACCGGTTCCCGGCGCGGGGCGGGAGCTACTTGGACAGGAATGGCTGTCAAAGTGGCGCCGCTCGGACGCGAAGATTCCCGCATCGGTGCACCCGGATGAGCGGGAGGCATTCGAGGCGGCGATCGTGGGGCATCCGCAATTCAATGCAGATTAATCACCCGGCCGCAGGCTGCTTACACGTCTTCGGCGATTTCAGAAAGGAACCACACCCGGCGCTCAGTTTCGTCGATCCAATTCTCAATAAGGCTGGCCGTGGCCACGTCATCGTATTTGTCGCAAACCTCGTGCGTCGCGCGCAGGGAGCGGGTGAGCAACTGGTTGTCCGCACACAGCTCCGTCAGCATGTCCGCAGGGGCGACGGAATCCGAGTCGTTATCCTTGATCCGTTGATGCCGGGCGATATCGCCGATGGATCGCAACGAGGTCCCGCCGAGTTTCCGGGCGCGCTCCGCGACATCGTCGGTCATGGCGAAAATCTGCTCCGCATGCTGATCCAGCAACAGATGATAATCCCTGAAGTGCCGCCCGCTCATATGCCAGTGAAAGTTCTTGGTTTTCACATAAAGGACGAAAACGTCCGCAAGCAGCAGCCGCAATTCCTCGGAGATTTTGCAAACGCCTTCCGCGCTCAAGTCGCTTCGGGGCTCCGGCGCCAGGTCTTTCGGGGAGTGGGTTCTCGGGTGATCGATGGTTTTCATATGGACTGCCCAGAGTTCGAGAGAAACGCCGATGATGGACGTGACAAAAAATAAATCCCGCCTGTTGTCCCGGGAGCGCGTGTTGCCGCCAAAAGATTTCATTGCCCATTCTGAAAGGGGGTGTTACCTTGCCCATCCTGAATCGCGGGGTGGAGCAGCCTGGTAGCTCGTCAGGCTCATAACCTGAAGGTCGTAGGTTCAAATCCTACCCCCGCAACCACTTAACCACTCGGTAAGTGGCTGGTTTTCAAAGAATTACGCTGGGAAGCGAATTTTTGCCGGTTCTGATTCGCACCGTTTGGCACAGACAGGAACATGTCTATTTTTGTCCGCCATTTGTCCGCCCGAATAGCTGATTTTCATAGATGGTGCCCCCATCCGCAATCGTGACCTGCTTCTGGAGGCCAAACATCAGATCGCTTTTGGCCAAAGGGTTGAGGTTTTTCCAATGTCCGAACCCGCTCCCTCCACTCCTGATCACACCATTCCGCCTGGGAGGGGCTCACCGCGAGCTTGGATTTGAAATCCTTGGCGGCAGTTCGGCGTCGCCGGAGCGCCGGCCCCTGGCTTCACTTGGCATCAATGGCGGCTCTTCACCCGCCAGCAAACGGGCATATGCCTCCTCCACAGATGAGGTATCAATCAACAAATCCCGTCCAGGATCTCCCCAGCGGGCGATGCGCAGCCAAGGTTTTTCGCACAATCTGTGCCTTGTCGCGTAAAGCATCCGCTGGACAAGCTTCACGCTGCCAAGAGCTTGAATGGTCAGCTTCTTCGACAACGCCAGTGGCCGAAAGCCGTTTACCATGATCGGCCTAAAATTGTGTCGCTGATCCTCCATCGCGACCCAGAATAATGCGGCTTGGAATCCAGATGTTTCCCGCGCGGGAGCTAAATTGTAATTTCCAGAAGATCAACTCCGAAGCCTTTCGAACCGCCTCATGTCAATTGGCGAACACTCTTGAAGGCGTTCGCGACTTGCCGTCAGCGGCAAATTCCGCTACTTTGAGCCGATGGACAAGCTCCTCACAGATGCAGAACGCGAGCGCTTTTTTCGAAGCGTCGGGATGATCGCTGAGGCTTTCGAGGATTGCGGCGTCAAACTCACCCCTATCGATCCCGAGGAGTGCAGGCGGGGCAAGGAGGAGGATCGCATCGAGGACCAGCGACTTTTGGCTAGCGGCGAGATGACGGCAGACCAATTGAAGGAGCGCAATGCGTTTTTCAAAGGTCCCGTCAAGGTCCTGGACAAAAGCCCTTCCTATAGATGAGCGGCATTCCGCCGGAAGCATGCGCCAGCATTTTTAAGGCTCTTTCCGAAAGGCAGTTCTCTCCGATTATCGTGGGTGGTCAGGCGGTCAATCTATGGGCCACCGTCTATGAAGCATGGGACAAGGCGAATAATCCCGAACTCGTGCCTCTGAGCCAATACCGGCCCTTCGTCAGCAAGGACCTCGATCTCACAGCGATTTCCAATCATCAACTTAGCTTTCTGCCTGGCGTAGTGGAACGCCACATTCCACGTCGGCAGTTCCGCAATTTCGCTCCCGACACGGGAACGTTCTTTTTTGAAGCCGAAGGGATTGGCCGCATTCGCGTTGAAATTCTTTCGCGCGTGCTCGGAGCTGATAACGATGAAATTGAGGCGCACGCAATCACTCTTGATCTTGGCGGGACGCCGGTTCGCCTTCCCGATCCCCTCGTTGTGCTCAAATGCAAGATCGCGAATGCGGCGACTTTGCCCCAAACTGGCCGCTCCGATGTCCCGCAGCTTCAAATGATGATTCGATGCGTGAGAGCCTACATAGGGGAGGATGTTCAAAATGGCGTAGAGGCCCGGAAGATTCTCAAGCTAATCGAGCGACTCGATGCCATCCGAACACATCGTTACACGAAATCAGCTACAACCAAGTACGGCCTCGATTTCGCCAAATGCCTCCCCGTCCCCCAACTCCGGGAGCGGGCGCAGACTGACGAGAAAATCCGCAATTATCTTCATCACCGGCTTGGAGTCACAACACAGGGTGAAAACCCAAATCCCCGGTTGTTAAAACAGGTTCCTACGCGGCGGCCTCCGCCGAGTTCCGGGTCGATCCACCCGTAAACGAATGCAGTCGTCTTGATGTCACGGTTGGTGGCCATCCAGTCTGCGCAGCAACAACCCCCATCTCTCACTCGATCCTCTTCTCGCCTCCTCCTCTCAACCACACAACTTCAGCGGCGAGCACAGGCTCTCCTTTACCTCTCGGGCCTTGCGAGCCGCTGAACACTCCTTTGGCGGGAGTGGCAGGCAGCAAAAAGCGGGACGGCTTTTGACGGCCTGACTTTTTGCTCACGGTGGGCGGCGCGGAGCTTCCACGGATTCACACTCGATTCCGTCTGCGGAATGGAGTGGCATTTCCTGGGCGGCGGATGCGTGATTCCGGCGCATGCAGGATGACGCATCCGCCGGTGGCGGGAAGCGGCACGAAAATTACGGGTCTTGCGAATCGGCAACAAAGTGCTGCGGATTTGCGGCGGATAGATAGCGGGCGGCAACTGCTGCGCAATCCGCCTCGTCCCTCCCGGCGTGCACTGGTGCGGAATTCTGATGGAGCACCGGTGCGTCACTCCTGAATGGGGGCGACGGCATGGAGTCGCTGTGACGGAGCAGAAGCCGCGCATCTGGTGCGAGCGTGGGAAGGAACGGCGACTCGATGCCGGCTGCGGAGGAATCAACTTTCCATCGAATGCCGTCTCGACGCCATCCTTGCAGGCAATGTCAAAGTGGATCTGTTTCGGCCTCGGAATGGATCGCGCACGTTGCGGCGATTCGAGCTTAGCCCCGTTCCCGATCCGGGGATAGCGGATGTGTGGCCGTCAGGTTGACGCCGGCGTTATGGATCTGCGGACGCCGCCACAGTTCGTGCGCGGAAACCGCGCTGAGCGCGAGAGTGAATCGGCATTCTCGTTTGCGTCGCGTTTGGCGGCGAACGATGCGGCAATGGCTCTGATGGCGGGGCTTCAGCGATTCGGACACTTTGGCGTCGGCTTCGCAGTCACGCCCGGGACAAAGCGACCGTGATGTCTGCTATCAGAGCAACGCCCAGCTTTGCGTGCTCGTCCATACGCGAAAGCGGTTTTTCTTCGACGGGGGATGCGTCACCGTGCATGGGTTACACGTTGCGAGGATCTGCGATGCGGGGGCCGCGAATTCGCTCCCCTAATGATCGGCGGGGTGACAACGCGGTGTCCGCGCGAGACTGGTCGATAAGGTTTTGAACGGGCTTCGTCTCGGGCTTTGGTTCCGGTTGCGGCTTTGGCTGCTGTTGAGTGTTGGGCTTCAATGCGACGGCAGTTTTCCGGCGCGACCGCCTTTTATCCGCTCCTTGCGCGTGCAGATACTGTCGTAAGGTTGGCTCGCTCACCGGCAAGCCGTTTTCCGTCAAGAACGCCGCGAGGGCGGCGAAGCTGACGCCATCGGCTCGCGCTTTGAGTAGCGCGTCCTTTACTTTGTCCAACAGGTCGCTTGCGCATTTGCGTCGTTTCAGTTTCCCGGCGGCTGAAAGATTGAGCAGCTTTTGGCTGACGCTTTCAAAATCCAACCGGGTTTCGATCTCGGTCCAGTTCGGTTTTTCTTTCATGGTAAAATTGGTGCGACGAAGTTGCTCGCGCTTCTCGCTACGGTTCTCGTTACGGTTGGCCCACGCATTCCCTTTCCTTGTGAACAAGGGGTTGGTGTCCTCCACTCTTTCTCCATTTCCCTGCCCTTCCAAATTGCATTGGAATCGCCTTCAAACCGTGTTGGCCCTTCGAACTTTTTCGAGCTTGTTCGAAGACTGGCAATGATTGATCCCCGGTCATTTCGAATTTGTCCGAATGATCTTCGAACGCAATTCGAATCTCAGTTGTTACGACTCTCATGTTTAAAACCCCCTGAAATAATGGGGGCTTCTCCTTTTCATTGCGGTTTCAATGATTGGGTTAGGTTCGATGAAGGTCATGGTTGTTCGATCCTCGCATCTTTTTCGCCGCAAGACGCTCCCGACTGAGAGCCTCGTTGCAGGTAAAGGCGGTTAAAATTGGTGCCAAATGTTCACCGGCATCGCGCAAAAGAACAAAGCCGTCGCCACGGTCTATTTCGACGAGCACCTTTCCCACAACGACTACTACACTCAGGGTGAGGTCGAGGTCGGGCGTTGGATTGGAGAGGGCGCGCAACGGCTCGCCCTCATGGAGGGCCAAGCCGTGGAAAGAGAGGCGTTCATGGACTTGTGCGACAACCTGAACCCGCTCACTACGACGCGGCTCACCCAGCGCCTCAACTCGAATGGCAACCGGCGCGTCTTTTTCGATTTTACCTGCTCAGCCCCAAAGTCGATCTCGATCATGGCCGTGACGATGGGGGATGCCCGGATTGTTGAGGCGCACCAGCTCGCCGCCCGCTTCGCCCTCAAGGAGCTGGAACGCTTCGCCGCCGCCCGAATTCGCACCAATGGCAGTCAGCAAGACCGCGAGACAGGCAACATCGTGGCGGGGGAGTTTCTGCACAACAGCTCCCGCGCGCTCGATCCGCAATTGCACACGCATTTCACTATTTTTAATGCCACTTTTGATCCTGCCGAACAGCGTTGGAAGGCGCTTCAAACCGACCAGATGTTCGCCGCCACTCATTATGCCACGGAGGTTTACCGCAACGATCTTGCCGCCCGGCTTCACGCGCTCGGTTACGAGACGGTGCGCACTTCGGGCCGGTCACGCGATTCGTTTGAGATCAAGGGCGTGTCCCCGGAAGTATGCCGGCGATTTTCCAAACGCGCCGAGGAACGCGACGCCATGGTTGCCCAAATGGAGCGGGAGCTTGGCCGGAAGCTTTCCAATAACGAAATCTCCCATGCCGTCCACCAGACCCGCTCCCGGAAGCTCAAAGGGATCACCACAGCAGAAGTCCGCCGCCGCCAGCTTGCTCAATTAAGCCGCCCGGAAATCGCCGCTTTACAGGCCGTGCGCCGGGCCGCCGACGGCTCGCCCCGGCCATTCGCACAACGGGCCGGTGAAGAGGAGTCGCTCGACCATGCAACCCGCCATGTTTTCGAACGCCGCTCGGTCGTTTCAAAGGAAGATTTGCTCGAAGCCGCTCTGGTCCACGGACGCGGCCAGATCGATCTTCAACAGCTAAAGGAAAGGCTCGAAACCAAGCCGGAATTCATTCGGGTGGGCAGGGAAATTTCCACGAGGGAAATTCTGGAGGGCGAACTGGCTTTGATCCGCACGGTGAATGAGGGCAAGGATTCGCTCTTCCCGATCAACCGCCATTTTATTCCTTCGCACCGTCTTGGCGAGGATCAGCGAAGCGCGGTCGAATTCGTTCTCCAAAGCTGCGACCGCTTCACCGGCGTTCGGGGACTGGCCGGCGCGGGAAAAAGCACCGCCCTTCCCGAAGTCGCCCGCGGCATCGAGGAAGCCGGGTGCAAGGGCGTGCTCTGCTGCGCCCCCACCGCCTCCGCCGCCGAGGTGCTCCGAAATGAGGGCTTTGATGCGACGACTCTCCGGCGCCTGCTTGTCGATCCAAAGTTGCAGGACACATTGGACGCGCGAAGCGTGGTTGTTCTCGATGAAGCAGGAGCGGTGGGTATTGAGGAAATGCGACAGCTTTTTTCCCTGGCCCTCAAGCGTAATGCCCGCGTGGTCCTTTGCGGCGATACCGGTCAGCACGGGAGCGTTTCCCGTGGCGACGCCCTCCGCATTCTCGAAGATCATTCCCGGCTTTCCTCCGGTCGGCTCTCTACGATTCGACGCCAGCAAAAGGCGGATTATCTGGAGGCCGTTACTCTCGCTGCCGGCAAGCAACCCGCCGAAGCCTTTGACCGCCTCGACGCGGCGGGCGAAGTGATCGAGCAGACCACCGGGCTCTACGAAAGCGCCGCCGCCGCTTATCTCGACGCAGCCAAAGGCGGCAAGGGCGGCAGTACGGCACTGATTGTCTCGCCAACATGGGCGGAAATCGACGCCGTTACCGACCGTGTGCGCGAAGCGTTGAAGCGTCAGGGTGTCATCGGCAAACAGGAAATAACCTGTGATGTCCTCGATTCGCTCTCGTGGACCGATGCCCAAAAGCGCAGCCCTCAGCAGTACCAACCCGGACAGGTCGTGGTCTTTCATCAAAAGAGCGGCCCGTTCGCCCGAAATGAAGCGGCCACGGTCCTCGGCGTGCAAGGCGATTGGCTCCGGCTCCGCCGCGCGGGTGGAGAGACGGTTTCCTACTGCCCGGCGAGTGAGAAAACGACACACAAGGCTGCGTTTGACGTGTGCCAGCGCCGCCCACTCCAGGTCGCTCCTGGCGACAAACTCCTGCTTCAAGCCAATCGTCGCGAAGCGCGGCTCATCAACGGCCAGATTGTGGAGGTAAAGAAGGTAGAAGACGCCACCCGCGCCATCACGCTCACCGATGGCCGTATCCTCCCGCCCGATTATCGCACCTTTTGTCACGGCTACGCCGTCACTTCCCACGCCTCCCAGAGCAAGACGGTCGATGAAGTCGTCGTGCTCGCCTCCTCCCGCTCCCTTGGCGCAGTCAACAGGGAGCAGTTCTACGTTTCCATTTCACGCGGACGGCAACGCTGCCGCATCTTCACCGACAACAAGCCCCTCCTGCGGGACCGCATCGTCCGTTCTTCCTCCCGCAAAGCCGCCCTTGAACTGGCCGGACTGGAAAAGGCACTCCTTCACCACGGCTTCACTCCAAAGCTGACGGCTGGAAAGGAAACCTTGCCGCCGTCGCCTTCGCTGTCAACCACTCGCCAAGTTCTTCAAACCCTGCTCCCGATTCGTCCATTGCGCGCAATTCGCCATTCCAGACTCACCCGCTTCGCCCAGGTCGTCACCACGTGGGCCGCTCACCTTAAACTCACCCGCCTCATCACCCGCTCCGTCTCACAGACTACCGCCCAAGCGGTCCGTTCAACTCTCCAGCCCGGCGTCCGCCAGCAATCTCCCACCCGCAACCAATCCAACCGCATTTCCATCTAATCATGCCGATCAAACACTCCCAAGAATCCAAAGAATCCCCCCGCCAAGAAGAACCCCGATGTGTCGTGGTAAACGACACTCCGTCATTGATGATTGATTGTCTCACCCGCGACGAGCGCGTTCACGGGTTTCCTTACTCCCAGCTCATCAATTACGTCCTGGAGGCCAATCCCGACCTCCAGAGCAACCGGGATGCACCACCGGAACGCCTCACTCTAGGATTTTCCGGCCATGACGTGGTCGTGCTCGGCTGGCGTTTGCGAACACTCGCAACGCTGCTTCACGATGCGAAGGTTGGCACCATCCGCACCTTTGACGGCCGATATGGAAATCTTAGCAAGATCGAGCCATTCATTGCCGAGATCATTGTGGCGCCAATCAAGGGCATTTCATAAAGAGAATTCAAGCCCAGCACCGCGCGACTGACATTCATCGGTTGTCCTGCGGTTGGCCTCTTCCTCGACGAAGAAGACACGCGAAGCGCTTACCAGCAAAATGCGTCCCCTCCGCCGCATACGGCGCAAGCACAGGCGAAGTCTGTCGCCTGGGGGAGGAGCGTGCATACGCTGGTCCCATTGGCGGACCTGCGGTCCGGGAGCTATTCCTGCTCAAAGCCCTGCGTGGAGAACTTCAGCGTGCGGCAATTTTCTGTAACCGGCTTGCAGACTCCCTGCGCCAATACCAGGCAGATGCTAGTCGAAAAACTTCTTGTCATACCCTACTGCCTTAGTAGGGTTCCTTTCTATATCGAACAGGTATGAATTCATATTCGCGCCCGGACATCAGGTTCCCGGCCTTTGCATTCCATCCCTGATGCGATTCCAAACCCTGACCTATTTCAACCATGCCCATTCATCCAAATATTCTTAGCACCATCGGCAGGACTCCTCTCATCAAGCTCAATCGCGTCACTGGTGACGCCCAGGCCACTGTGGCCTTGAAGGCTGAATTCTTCAACCCCCTTGGCAGTGTGAAGGACCGCATCGGCGCCGCCATGATCGAAGCCGCTGAGCGCGACGGGCGGCTGACGCCTGAGACCCAGATCATCGAGCCGACTTCCGGCAATACGGGGATCGCCCTCGCCTTTGTGGCAGCGGCCAAGGGCTACCACCTCACTCTTACGATGCCCGAAAGCATGAGTCTGGAGCGCCGCACGCTGCTTGCTTTACTCGGCGCAAAACTGGTTCTCACGCCAGCAAAAGACGGCATGAAGGGGGCGATTGCCCGCGCGGAGGAATTGCAGCGCGATAATCCCAACTCCTGGATTCCGCAGCAGTTCAACAACCCCGCCAACCCGGAGATCCATCGCCGCACCACTGCGATTGAGATTTGGGACGATACAAATGGGCACGTGGATATTCTCGTATCTGCTGTCGGCACCGGCGGAACGATCACTGGCGTCGCCGAGGTCATTAAACACCGCAAGGCCAGTTTTGAGGCCATTGCGGTGGAACCGGCCGATTCTCCCGTCATCACTCAAACTCGCAACGGCGAACCTGTGCGCCCGGGGCCGCACAAAATCCAGGGCACCGGCGCGGGCTTTGTCCCGAATAACCTGCACCTCGATATAATCGACGACGTGATTACCGTGACGAATGACGATGCCATCAATATGGCGCGCCGCCTGGCCATCGAGGAAGGTATCCTCGCGGGAATTTCCACCGGCGCCAATGTCCATGCGGCGCTCATCGCCGCTGCCCGCCCGGAGAACAAGGGAAAGCTCATCGTCACCATCGGCTGTAGCACTGGCGAGCGTTACCTCAGCACCGCGCTTGCTGACAAAGCCCGGTCTGAAAGCGTTGTCTGACTCCTCACGATTCACTATCTTATCAACCCAACCAAGCCCTTAATTAGTCATGCCCACAGACCTGATCGAACCACACCGCAGCCTTACGGGGCAGAAAGCCCGCAACCTTGCAACAGCCACGGTTACCGCGCCGCAAAACGCGGAAGCCACTCCCCGCTGGCTCCTGCGCCTGCTCCCATGGGTGGACGTGAATGGAGGCGTCTATCGCGTGAACCGCCGGGACCCCGTCGTTCCCAGGGCTGGCAGGATATCGACGCACCTGGACGGGGATGCTCCCCGCGTGAAGCCCGGCAATCTCCAGAATATTCCGCTCTTCCACGGGCTGAGTCACGACGCTCTGGAGGGGATCGCCGGGCAGCTCACGCCTGAGCAATTTGCCGCCGGCGCGGTCATCGCTAACGAAGGCGACGCGTATCAGAAGCTGATCATCATCGCGACCGGCAAGATCGAACTCTCGATCAACGGCCCGCATGGCGACAAGCTCAGTCAGGGACTCCTGGGAGCCGGCTCCTTCTTCTCAGAAGAAGCGCTCGTGAATGACGGCTGGCGCTCGCCGGCGATTCGTGCGCTCACCCCTACCCGGGCGCTTACGCTGGAGCGCGGGCGTTTTGACGAAGTCGCGAACCGGATTCCCGGGTTCCGCGACGCGCTGGCGAAGCTTGCCGAGGATAGAAAAGCGGCAGCCGCGCTGGCGGAGGAATCCGGCGAGCGCAAGATCGACCTGCTGACTACGCATGGTGGAGAACCGCTGCTGCCGGCAACTTTCGTCGATTATGAGGAGGATCCGCGCGAATATCACCTGAGCCAGATCCAGACGATCCTCAATACGCACACGCGCGTGACCGATCTTTACTCGAACAAGATCGATCAACTGCGCGAGCAAATCCGCATCACCGTCACTGCCGTCCGCGAGCGCGAGGAGTGGGAAATCATCAACAATCCCCACTTCGGCCTCCTCCATGAGGCTCCCCCGTCGCAGACCATTCCCACGCGGTCCGGGCCGCCGACGCCGGACGATCTGGATGAGTTGCTCACGCTAGTCTGGAAGAAGCCTGCATTCTTCCTCGCGCATCCCAAGGCGATTGCCGCATTTGGCCGCGAGGCCACCCGGCGTGGTGTTCCACCGCCCACGGTGAACATCTTCGGCTCGCCCTTCATTACATGGCGCGGCATTCCGCTCGTCCCGTCCGATAAGCTCCAGATCAATGGCAAATCTGACGTCGGCGCCAGCGGCCTTGGCAGCACCAGCATTCTCCTCCTGCGTGTCGGCGAAGCGGAGCAGGGCGTCGTCGGCCTGCACAAGGTCGGGGTGACAGGCGAGGTCGAGCCGGGGCTCTCTGTCCGCTACATGGGGACGGATGCGCACTCGATCGCCTCGCACCTTGTCACCCGTTACTTCTCCGCCGCGGTGCTCACCGGCGATGCCATCGCCCGTTTGGATAATGTCCTCGTTGGCCGTTACCACGAGTATGTCTACCCAAAGGCCTGATCCGGTGGCAACCGAAGCGAACACCGCCGACCCCTTCGATACCGCGCTCATCTCGCGGCTCGTGAAGGAGTTTTACGCGGAGACTGCTTCTGGCGCTCCCGCTACGTCCGGCGCTCCTTCAGGGAGCTTGGGAGATTTTAGCGGCATCACCCCTGCGGGCAGTGTGCCTCCAGTTCATCCCAGCGTTCAGCCTCCGCTGGAAAAATCGGAGGAGTCTTCGCCAGAGCACTATGCCTTCGGGGAGCCAAACCCGGATAGTTGGCGGTTGAAAGGCCTGCGAGGGGAGCAGCTCGATCCTTACCCGAACAGTTCGGAAGCGTCACAGGGCTCGCGCGATGGCTCCGGCCTCTATTTCCTTCCCGATTTCCGGGACGCCTCAACGGAAAGCGCGGCCACTTACCCCACGTTCGATACAGGACTGCCGCATTTCAGCCTGCCCTTCGCCAAAGCCGGGGCGCCGCTTGCCGGATTCGATGTAGAAAAGGTCCGCCGCGATTTCCCCGCGCTTCACCAGAAGGTGAATGGCCGTGACCTCATCTGGTTCGATAACGCTGCCACCACCCATAAGCCTCAGAGCGTGATCGATGCGATTTCGCTCTTTTACAGCCGCGATAACTCGAACGTGAATCGTGCTGCTCACACACTCGCCCGCCGCGCCACGGACATCTACGAAGGCGCGCGCGAGAAAGTCCGCGAATTCATCGGGGCGGGGGACACGGATGAGATCATCTTCGTGCGTGGCACCACCGAGGCCATCAACCTCGTCGCGCAGACCTTCGGCCGCCAGCGCATCGGAGCCGGGGATGAAATCCTGCTCACGACCATGGAGCACCATGCCAACATCGTCCCGTGGAAGATGCTCTCCGAGCAAACGGGTGCGAACATCCGCGTAGCCCCAATCAACGACCGGGGCGAGTTGCTGCTCGATCAATTCGCGTCCCTCCTGAGTGAAAGGACAAAGATCGTCGCTATAACTCACGTGTCGAATGCCCTTGGCACCATCAATCCGCTTGAGGAAGTGATCGCCCTGGCCCACGCCTACGGCATTCCGGTGCTCGTGGATGGCGCCCAATCGACGCCCCATCTTCCCGTGAACGTCCAGGCCCTCGACGCGGATTTCTTCGCATTTTCAGGCCACAAGATTTTTGGTCCGACGGGCATCGGGATTCTCTATGGAAAGCGCGAATTTCTCGAGACCATTCCCCCATATCAGGGGGGCGGCAGCATGATCGAAGACGTAACATTCTCAAAAATCACCTACGCTGGCATCCCGCAGAAATTTGAAGCCGGCACCCAGGACATCGCCGCGGTTGCCGGCCTCGCCGCAGCCATCGATTACGTCCTCGGCATCGGACTGCCGGCCATCGCGGCCTACGAGCACGAGCTGCTGGAATACGCGACTGCGGAGCTGCAGGGAGTCCAGGGCATCAGGCAGATCGGCACAGCGGCATCAAAGGCGAGTGTCCTCTCTTTCGTAGTGAATGGCGTTGAGTCGGAAAAAGTCGGCACATATCTGGATGACCACGGCATTGCGGTCCGCGCAGGCCACCATTGCGCGCAACCGTCGCTGCGCCGCTTTGGTGTGGAAACCGCCGTGCGCCCCTCATTCGCATTCTACAATACCCGCGAGGAGATCGATGTGTTGATCCGCGCGCTGCATCAATTGCCGAAAAGATGAGAGCGATCCGGCCAGCCGAGTTGAATCACCTGCTGGAATCCCAACCTTCCGTCGCGCTGCTTGATGTCCGCACGCCGGTCGAGTTTGCGGAGGTCCACGTGCGGCAGGCCCGCAATGTGCCGCTCGATGTGCTCGTGCCGAAAGCCCTCGTTCGCGCGGGTATCCTGTCAGAAGATGAACCGGTGTATCTGCTCTGCCGCTCCGGAGCTCGTGCGGAAATAGCGGTCGAGAAATTCTCAATGGCCGGGTTTGAAAACGCGGTCGTCGTTGAAGGCGGCACCCTCGCATGGAGCGAAGCCGGTCTGCCGGTGGAACGCGGCAGGACGCGCGTGATCAGCCTGGAACGGCAGGTGCGCATCGCTGCCGGTTTGCTCGTGCTGACCGGAGTATTGCTGGGGCATTTCCTCAATCCGTGGTTCATCGGATTGTCGGCGTTTGTTGGCGCGGGACTGGTCTTTGCGGGCGTTACGGATTTTTGCGGGATGGGATTGCTCCTCGCGAAGCTCCCTTGGAATAAAGTCGCGGCGCCATAATCGAACCCGGAGCCGCCCATGGACAGACTCCCTAACTGGCACCTTCCAGACCTCCTCGCCTCCTACGAGCGCTTCGGTGGGCTCAACGACCGCAGCGCTCACAACATCCCGTCAAAACGCGCCGTCGGTCAAATCTGCGAAGACCTCCTCCAGCTCCTTTTTCCCGGATTGCACGATGACGACGCAATCCTTGACGGGACGCTTCCGCAAATTACTTCCGAGCGCCTGTTCTCAGTCATCCGCCGCCTCCAGGAGCAAGTCCGCAAAAGCGTCCGCATTGGCGATCCCAAACGCCCCACCGGCAAAACCGCGCCCATCATGGAGAAATTCACCCGCGCGCTGCCAGTCGTGCGAGAGCTGCTCCAGACAGACGTGGAAGCCGCCTACGAAGGCGATCCGTCCGCTCTCAGCCAGGAGGAAATCATTCTTTCCTTTCCATTTGTCGAAGCCATCACTATCCAGCGTCTCGCGCATCGGCTACATCGCGAGGGAGCGCCCATCATTCCCCGCATGATGACGGAATGGGCGCATGGGCGCACCGGCATCGATATTCATCCGGGGGCTGCCATCGGCTCCCACTTCTTTATCGATCATGGCACCGGCGTGGTAATCGGCGAGACCAGCCGCATCGGGAATCACGTGAAACTTTACCATGGAGTCACGCTGGGAGCCCGCAGCTTCGTGAAAGACGAAGCCGGCAATATTGTAAAGGGGAACAAGCGCCACCCCGAGGTCGAGGACAATGTCACCATTTACCCCAACTCCACGATCCTTGGCGGCGAAACCGTTATCGGCGAAGCATCCACCATCGGAGCCAACGTCTTCCTCATGCATAGCGTTCCTCCGTACTCGCTGGTCTTCTACGAGGAGAAACAACTCAGCATCATCGACAAGCGGGCTCGGAGAAAGGACGGAGAATTCTCCATTTAGTTCCGAGGGCTCGTCGTTGTTCAAATCCCTTCCCCGGGCAGCACCAGGTCGGCCGGATGCCAGGCCGTCCGCTCCGCTTCACGATACGCAGCGACGCCGCCAACAATATTTTGCACAAACTGAAACCCGTCCGCCTGCAACAGGCTGGCCGCGATGGAACTCCGATTCCCCGCACCGCAGATCACCGCCAGGGGCTCGCTTTTCGGCAATTCCTTCATCCGCCGCGGCAATGCCGGCAACGGGATGTGGGCAGCCCCCTCCACGTGGAACTCCTCCCACTCGCCCGGCGTTCGCACATCCAGCAGGCGGGCCGCATTCCCGCTCTCCCGCGCCTCGCGATAATCCGTCGCGCGTACTTGCGGCAGCGGCTCGGTCGCGGTCAGTGTCCCGCCTGCGATGTAGCCGACGATCACGTCAAAGCCGATCCGCGCCAGTTCCAGACGCGCCCGCGGTACATCCGACTCATCCTCGACTATCAACGCGATTCTTCGTTCGGGCGGCACGAAGAAACCTGTCCACGTAGAGAAGAGTGCAAGATCGAGCGAGACGTTCAGGCTCCCCGGAAAATGTCCCTTGCCGAACGAGGCGGACGAGCGCGTATCCAGCACCACGGCTCCTTCCCGTGCGTGCTTCGCAATGTCCGCCTCCGGCAGCAGCCACGGTTTTTCAATTTCATCCAGCGCACGGGCTCCTCGCAGATTCACTGCCACCGCATGCGCGAAATATTGCGGCCGATCCGGCAGGCTGGCCAGCATCCTCTTCACGAACTCCACCCGGTTCGTCAGTTGCAGCGCCCAGTTCGTACGCCGCTCCTCTCCCAGTGTGCTCGATGGCGCTTGCGAGATATTTCGTCCGCACAGCGATCCCGCGCCATGTGCCGGCAGCACGCGTGACTCCGGGGGCAACGCAAGCAGCTTTCGGAAAAGCGAATCGTACAGCGCCTCGGCCAGTGCAGCAGGCTTCTCCTCCGCGTCTCTCAAGTCCGGCCGGCCTACGTCTCCCACAAATAGCGTGTCCCCCGTAAAGAGAGTCGCTGGCCGGCCAACCTCCCTCACCATGTACACGAGGCTGTCGGGCGAATGCCCCGGTGTTTCGATCACGTCGATTTCGAGCGGTCCCACACGAATCGTATCGCCTTCACTCGTAGGCACATGCTCATAGGTGGCCGGGGCCAGGTGCGACACGTAGATCTTTGCGCCAGTCCGCTTCGCCAGTTCCAGGTGTCCGGACACAAAGTCCGCATGCGGATGCGTTTCAAGGATCGCCACGATCCTCATCCCCTCCGCCTGCGCCACCGCCAAATACTCGTCCACATCCCTCCTGGGGTCCACCACCGCCGCCTCTCCTCCCGCGCCGATCAAGTAGGAAGCATGGGCGAGTCCCTCCAGGTAAAAGCGTTTTTCAAGCACGGGATTTCCCTTTCCCGTGAAAGGCCTGAGTCGCTCTCATGGATTAATCAAGGCCGCATCGATATTTCGTGCCGGTGTCATTTCTCCCCTTGAGGCTTGCCTGCAATATCCCTACTAAAATAGTAGAGTCAACCGAGATATTTGTCATCCATTCCCATACCGTTTCGCCCTCCCGACAATCCATGAGTAAGAAAATTGAGCATTTCGATGTTGCCATCGTCGGCGCCGGATTCTCCGGCTCTATGGTCGCCGTCCATCTGGCCCGCATTGCTCCCAACCTCCGCGTGGTCATCGGAGACAAAGATCGCGCCTTCGGGCGGGGAGTAGCATACGGCACGAACAGGCTTCGACACCTGCTCAATGTTCCCGCCGGCAAGATGAGTGCCTTTCCAGACGCTCCGGACGATTTCGCAAAGTGGCTAGCTGCCCGGCGGCACGCTTTTAAGAATGTCGGCATCGAAGCCATTTCTCCAGACGATTTTCTGCCGCGCAGAGTATACGGCACGTACATCCGCCAGATCCTCGAGAAAGGGCGCCGCGCCTCAGGTAACCTGGAGTTCCTGCGCAGCCAGGTATTAGACATTGAGCCGTGGGGAGATCGCCTCCATCTCACCGCAGAAAATGGAACCGCCTTTACCGCGTGGCGTGTTGTTCTCGCCCTCGGCAATTTTCCTCCCGGTGATCCCCACGTACACGACAGTTCCTTCCATCGCAGTCCCCGCTATCTCAGCGATCCATGGTCGCAGGAGACAGTGCGGCGCATCAGCCGTAACGACGATATCCTGATCCTGGGGTCCGGGCTTACGGCCCTGGATCTGCTCGTAAGCCTGGATGGAATAAAATCGCGAGGGATCATTCACGTTATTTCACGGCACGGCCTCTTCCCACAGCCGCATGCCCGTCACGAGCCCCAGCCGAGATGGTTCGCGGACCGCGTCTTCCCAACAACGACCCGCGCGCTGCTTCGCCTGGTGCGTGCTGAAGTGATCAAGGCCGGGGAGAATGGGATCGATTGGAGAGCAATCATCGATGCCCTGCGCCCGCACAATCAGCGCATCTGGCAGTCGCTTCCACTTCCCGAGCGCCGGCGCTTTATGCGCCACCTCCGCACTCTCTGGGAGTCGCACCGGCACCGGGCCGCTCCGGACGTTCTTTCGGTCAAGGATGCGATGATCGCCCGGTCCCGGCTTTTACTTCATCGTGGTCACGTCCGGAGCATTGTTGACATAAATCCAGGCCTGGAGGTCACTTTCTATAACCGCGCCGCCATGCGGGAACGTACCCTGCGTGTCGCGTATGCGGTCAATTGCACAGGACCCGAATGTAACTACCAGAAACTCAAATCCCCCCTCGTTATCAACCTTCTCGCCAGGGGACTCATCAGGCCGGATCCCCTGTTCATCGGGATCGATACTGTTCCCGGTGGTGCGGTGATTGATTACCTCGACGCTCCCTCCGCCAATATTTTCACTCTTGGCAGCACGGAAAAGGGAAGGTTGTTTGAGACCACCGCCGTGCCGGAGTTGCGCGTACAGGCCAGGGATTTGGCCGTGCGCCTTTGCGAGGACCTGTCCGGCGCCACCCAGGGCGATCCGGTGCACCAGTATCAAATTTAAGCAAACTCGGCAGGCCCGCCTACCCGCCGGGAAACCGGTATCGTTTCCAGCAACCCAACCGGGCACTGCCGTTCACTCAAGCGGGGGAAGCAAAGGGGCGCTTAAGGAACGGCGTTACTCGATTATTTTACCACTGCGGGAGGGCCTTTGGGGCCCGTTGTTTATGGCGGCAGGCAGCGCATGTCCACGGCTGCCAGGCATGGGCGACAGCGGCGGAAAGCCAGCTGATCGACCAAAGACCGGCGGTGCAAAATGTCAGCACCGCGTGGGTCTTATGCCTGAACTGCGGCCGATGGAAGAGACGCTCCCGCCCACAATCCTCGCAGATAAATGTGCGTTTTACGTGTGCCATAGCGCATGAATGTCTATCAATTCGATAGACAATATGTCAATCGGATTTTCTCCGCTTTTCAATCCACGCGCAACATGCTCCCGCCCGCACACCAAACTCCATCATCTGCCGGATTCTCAAACTATTGCCGCAGCGCAAGCAGCCGCTCTCCCGCCGCCAACAAAGTCTCCTCCCGTTTCGCAAAATGAAACCGGATGTAACGATGCTCAGGCTCGCGGAAGAAGCTCGATCCCGGCACACCAGCCACGCCGATTTCCTTCACCATCCACTCTGCCGCTTCCGTATCGCTGGCGAATCCCAGGCGCGAAATATCCACAAGGACATAGTAAGCGCCCTGCGGCTCTGAAAAGGGGAGTCCGGTCGCGCGCAGGCAGTCCAAAAAGAGGTCCCGCTTGCGTGTGTAAAGGTCCCGCAGGCCCGCATAGTATGCATCCGGCAATTCAAGCCCGGCAATCGCTGCTTCCTGCAAAGGAGCGGCAGCTCCCACCGTGAGGAAATCGTGAACCTTGCGCGCCTGCGCAATGACAGCGGGGCAAGCCAGTACGTAACCCAGCCGCCAGCCTGTGATGGAGTATGTCTTGGACAGGGAATTGCAGGTGATGGTCCGCTCGAATGCGCCAGGAAGGGCGGCGAGATAGGTATGACGGTGCGGCTCGTACACGATGTGTTCGTAAGGCTCGTCCGTGATGATGAAAGCATCGTGCCTTTCGGCCAGTTCCAGGATTTGACGCAGCTCCTCTTCTGTAAAAACCTTCCCCGTCGGGTTCGACGGATTGCAGACCACGATGGCTTTCGCCCCTTGCGCGAAGGCGCTCGCAAGCTCTCCGAGGTCGAAATCAAAATGAGGTGGTCGCAACGGAACATAGATTGGTTCCGCCCCTGAGAGGATGGCATCGGCTGCGTAATTCTCATAGAACGGCGAAAAGACGATCACCTTGTCGCCTGGATTGCAGGCAGTCATCATCGCCACCATCATTGCTTCCGTGCTGCCGCAAGTGACAACCAGATGCTGGTCAGGATCCACGGCCAGCCCGCTGAAGTGGGTGATCTTGCGCGCCAGCGCATCCCGAAACTTCGGCGCTCCCCAAGTGATCGCATATTGATGATGCGGTCCGCGCGCCGCCCGCTCCAGCGCCGCCAGCAATTCCTCGGGAGGATCGAAGTCCGGAAAACCTTGCGCGAGGTTCACGGCGCCGTGACGATTCGCCAGGCGCGTCATGCCTCGGATGACGGACTCCGTAAATGTGTGGAGGCGAGTAGCGGTCAACGGCATGGGCGCTGGAGGTACGGCGAACCAACCATGGGGGTGAAACAGATCGCCTAAACCAGGTAATACTCCGCTTCCTTCTCCGCCGAAGAGACATCCGGCAGCACTTCCTCAGCTTCCTCCTGGCCCCGCAGCTTGAAGGCGTAACGTACCGCACGGAGCGTCGCAGAGTATTTCTCCTCTTCTTCCGGGAAGAGGCGATCAGCCGGAAACCACTTCTCCAGATGCACGTTTCTCAGGATTCGTTCGAAATCCGGCTGCAACCCCGCCAGCAGAACCGTCACTTCGCGTTTCTCGGCATCCCGCAGGAAATGCTCAAGTTGCTCAATCGCCACCGCATCGGGATTGCGCACCCGCCGTACCCTCAGGATCACATATCGGATGCCAGTTTGGGTCGTCGTTCGCTTTATCTCCTCCAGATAACGATTCAGCTCAGGCACTGCTCCGAAAAAGAGATCCCCCTCCAGATCGTAGATCACCAGCGAAGGCGAACGGGCTTCTCCGGGCAATCGCCCCCTCACAACCCGCTCCCCGGTAACGATCAATTCCCGCATCCAAAGTTTCGAGGCACGAGGGACAAACAGCAGGATCGACAGGCCCGCGCCGATCAGGATGGAATCCTCGACGCTGATGAAGATCGCGGAGAAAGCCGTCACCAGCACCAGCACCGCGTCGAACGATGAAGCCCGGATTGCATAACCGAGCCGCTTCCAATCGATCAACCGCGCCGCGGTGATAAACAGCAATCCGGCGAGCGCCGGTTTTGGGATGAACCGCGCATCCGGCCCCAGCAGCAGCACCACAATTCCGACGATGATTCCGGAGTAAATACCGGACATCCGCGTGACGCCTCCAGCCTGGAAATTGATCGCCGAGCGCGTCAGCGATCCCGAGCCGGGCAAAGACTGGAAAAACCCGCCGAAAATATTGGCCACTCCTTCCGCGAGACACTGCCGGTTGTAGTCTAGAGGCTGCCTGGTAAAGGTCGCTATCGACTTTGCCACCGCGAGCGCTTCCAGCAGGCCCAGGCAGGAGACTGCCAGCGCACCGCCAAACAGACGCGGCACCCATGCGAACTTGATCTCAGGGATATGGAAAGAGGGCAATGCCGCCGGAACCTTGCCAACCACTGCAACGACCGTTTTGCCCGCCGCATTCGGAGTAGACCAGCCGAAGTGGTACGCCACCAGCGACGCGACGATCAACCCCAGAAGCATATCCACTTGCGGCAGCCGCCACCGATTGGTCACCCTTCGCAGCAACAGCACCAGGACAATCGTCCCCGCACCCAGCCCGATTGCTAAGGGATTGACAGGTCCCGATTCCATCACCGTCTGCCAGAGCCGCCCGAGCACCGAGGTATGCTTGCCCGCCACATTGGCCACCCCGAGGAAGTTACCCACCTGCCCGATGGCCACCAGCAGCCCCGCGCCAGCCATAAAGCCCAGCACCACCGACTCGGAGATATATCGTGTCAGGTCCCCCAGCTTAAAGACCGCTATCAAAATCTGGATGCCACCCACCATGATCCCCAGGAGAAACATTGCCTGGTATGCCTCGAAGCGTGCGTCGAAACTTAAGAGCACGCTGAATACCACCAGCGATATTGCATTCGTCGGCCCATTGATGAGGTGGGAGGATGATCCAAGGACCGAGGCAACGATCGTCATGATCACCGCCGCGCATAGCCCGAAACGCGGATCCACCCCGGCAATGAGGGCGTAAGCCATCGCCTGCGGGATCGCGATGGCCGCGACAGTGGCTCCGGCTACGAGGTCATTTCGCGCGGTGTCCCAGTCGTATTGGACATTCAGTTTTGGGGAGTTCATTGGATTTTTCCTGGCTGGATGCTGTCGTAAACGCCGTTTTCGCCAAAAAATCTCGCCTGCGCATCGTCCCAGTCCTTCGCGATCCTTGTAATGGGGAAAAGGTTGATCGGGGGCAATTGGGCTTCATACTTCTTCGCGACTGCAGCGTCAATTGGCCGGTACCCGTGCGCGGCAAAGATTTCCTGGGCGGGCGCGGTAAAGAGATACGCGAGGTACGCCCTCGCCGCAGCTTCCGTTTGATGGCTCGACACGTTGGCATCCACCCACGTGACACTCGGCTCCGCACGGATACTGGAGACCGGGTAAACAATCTGCAATTCCCCCTTCGATTCATTGCTCTCCCGGATCGCCTCATTCTCCCAGGTCAGTTGAACATCCCCATCTCCTTGCAGCGCAAACTTCGTCGCCGCATCCCGGGCTCCCTGGCCCAGGATTTGGACGTTCCGATAGAGCTGTCGCACAAACTCCCGCGCCTGAGCTTCGTTCCCGCCCTTGTTGATCACCGATCCCCACGCGGCCAGGAGACTCAGCTTTCCGTTTCCCGAAGTCTTGGGGTCCGGCGTGACGATGGAAACGCCGGGCGCAATCAAATCCGGCCAATCCCTGATATGCTTCGGATTTGACCTCCGCACAACGAACACGATGGTCGAGTAATACGGCTGCGAATCGTGCGGAAAACGCGCTCTCCAATCCTCCGCGATCAGGCCGCGGTTCACAAGACTCTGGATGTCCGAGGGCAATGCCAGCGTCACCACATCCGCGGCCAGACCCTGGGCCACGGCCTGCGCCTGCCGGGAGGAGCCGCCGTGAGATTGCTCAATGACGATCCGGCTCCCGATTCTCTTGAGATAATCGGCGGCAAATGCCTGATCGATGTCGTCATAAACTTCCCGCGTCGGATCGTACGAGACATTGAGCAGCTTCCGGGAGCCGCCCCAATCGAAGTTCCGGTACCCGATTAATCCGGCCGCCACCGCCACCAGAAGCAGTGCAAACGCGTTCAGCAACTTCCCATTCATGGCGCCACCCTCCGAGGAGGAGGAGGGGAAAAGCGGGGGTTGGCGGGCGGGCGAGCCCTGATTTGAAGAAGTGTAGCCATTTCACTCGCCGCGCACGCCCCCATAACGCCTCCCGACCCATCGACCCCGGGCGCCATGGCAGACGAACCAGCGGACTGATTTTCGGAATACATACCGGATCAGTAGAGATGGACCCATCCACTCCCAATTGCAATCAGAAGTGGGCATTCTTCTGCTCTCCTTCCCCCCTCTCTGGCCGTCCAGGGAGATGGAAGCCTCAAGCTGCCTCGAACCTTGGTTCTACCGGACGCTCCAGAAGATCGAGAGCCACCCCAATGACTTCGGGACTCGGGTCATTCAGCATCCTCGAAAGTTGAACGCGAAATGCCGAATCACCCATCTCGCCAAGAGCCTTCATAGCCGCAATCCGCACCTCAGCCACTTCGTGGTCGAGGAACGGAGCAATTGCAGCGCTGACCGGCGCACGAATCCTGCCCAGGCTCGAAATCGCTTCACGCACCACCTGCGCATACTCATCCCGCAATGCGCGCTTCAACCCGGCAACTGCTCCGGGATATGGAAAGCCAGCCAGCAATGCAGCCCCGTCCCGCCGTACAGTCCAGTCTGTATCGCGGAGACTGCGCAAGAGGTAAGCCAGCACTTCCGGTGTGCGTAGAGACGCCACTGCCGCGACCGCGGTGCGGCGGACATTCACGTCTGAATCATACAATGTTGGTAGTAGGATGGCCTTGATGCCCTGATCTGGCACCCGGGCCAGGGTAAGTATGGCCTCGCGGCGCACAGCAGGGGCCGAATCTTCAAGCGCAACTCGCAATGCGGGAATGGCACGAGGGCTTTTCAGTTCCCGTAAAGCGGCCACCGCCGCCTCCCGCGCCGCCGGCGAAGGATGGGCCACTCCGGTTATGAACGGGTCAACAGCGTCACGTGTACGAAATTCGAGGAGCGCCGCGCGCGCCGCGCCTGAGACATCGGGATCGGCGTCGGCCGTCGTTTCCAGCAGGGCAGGAATCGCTGCAACGTCATTCAATTCCGCCAGCGCGGCTATCGCCAGCCGCTGAATCGTGAATTCCTCATCCGCCAGCAACGGGAGAATGTCCTCGACTTGCAAGAGATCGAGGTCGTTATCGTCAAGTATGGCAAGGGTGAGGCGCCGCTTTTCGGCATCATCGCTCGAGAGATCAGTGAGTCTTGGAAAGGTAATTTTTTGGTTCATGGAATTTTGAGAATAGTTGTGGGTTGAATGGAAAGGCGGGCGCGGATCCGCGAAGGCGCGAAATCTGCCTTTGAATCATTTGCGACCCGAGCAGGTCCGATTTGGGTCAACTGCCCGAACTGCAATTCCAAACGGCGGGACATCGGCCGCCTCGGATCATCTCCAAGCTTCCCGGGCGACCAAATATGTTCTGAAAAGTTCTCATTCGAGGTCTCGCTTCGAGTCGGGTCTCAGGCGATCCCGGACCGCCCTGACTCTTGAAAGTCTATCGAGCCGATAGGGTATGGCAAGAAATTTTAATCTCGTCGTCCTTGCGTTGGCAAACATTGAGCGAAAGGGCTTTCCCATGCCCTTCCGGACTGGTCCAATGCTGACGAGCCTGGCTTGATTGTTGGGTTCCTGGCGTCGGTGCCCCGGCATGCTCCATTTTTCCTTGATGCCGCAATCATACTCTACTAGATCAGTATGGTTTATGAGTGACGTGCCGACTAATGCCGATGTGAATGAAGAAATCACCACCCCGCGCGGCGAGGGCTGGCAGGAACTTTGGTCAAAGGAAGACTGGTGGGCGGTGTGGCTGGGGCTTGGGATTGTAATCCTAGCCTGCGCTCTCTTTCACGCAGGATCGACATTCTTCTCCTGGATCGCGGTCGCTCCCGCGAAGTGGTCGACTTTCCCCCAGCTCGAAGACCATTTTTCCAAGAGCGCGGGGCGCTACGCCGCGCAGTTTGGCGCATTCCTGATCCTCTTCACGATAGCCACCTCATTCATCGGGCAGAAGGCGAAGGCGTTCATCCCCTCCTTCCTGTTTATCTACATCGTCTCGCTGGTCATCATTGCGGCGGGCAATTGGGACCAGGCGAATCGGTACAACCTAGAGCCACCATTGCTCGGGCTCCTTCTTGGCCTCATCATCTCGAATGTGAGTGGCCTTCCACGCTGGCTGGATGCGGGTTTTCGCGTCGAATTCTATATCAAGCTCGGCATCGTGCTGCTGGGTGCGACTCTGCCGTTCACGCTCATCATCTGGGCGGGACCGGTCGCCATCCTCCAGGCATCCATCGTTTCCATCGTTACTTTTTCCGTCATTTTCCTCGTGGCGCGGAAACTCGGTCTTGACCCCCGCCTTTCGGCAACGCTCGGCGCAGGCGGCGCGGTCTGCGGAGTCTCGGCGGCCATCGCCGTGGCCGGTGCGGTGCGCGCGAAAAAAGAGCATCCTCCCATCGCCATCAGCCTGGTGGTTTTCTATGCCATCATTTTCGTCTTTGCACTTCCGCTCGTTTCACGAGCGCTGCATTTGCCCGCAGGAGTCAGCGGCGCATGGATCGGTACTTCGGAATTTGCCGATGCAGCGGGTCTCGCGGCGGCCCAATCCTACGGTAACCTGGCCGGACACGATACCGGCATCACCGGTACCGCCGAGCAAGCCCTTGCCTCGTACACCTTAATCAAGGTAATCGGACGCGATGTCTGGATCGGCATCTGGGCGTTCGTCCTAGCGGTCATCGCCGTGACCAGATGGGAACGCGCGGGCGTCGATTCCAAACCGCAGGTGGGACAGATCTGGTGGCGCTTCCCGAAATTCGTCATTGGATTCCTCGTCGCATCGATTCTCACGACGCTTATCGTGCATGCTTACACGCTCGGCGATTACACCAAGCTGGTGAAGCCCTCCCTTATCGTACCTATCACGGCACTGCGCACATGGGCCTTCACCTTCAGTTTCCTCAGCATCGGCCTCACCACACGATTCCGGGAATTTACCGCCGCAGGCAGCAAACCATTCCTCGCATTCACCGCCGGCGTAATTGTGAACGTGATTCTTGGGTATATACTTTCAGTCTTGGTCTTCGGCCATTACTGGGCGTCTATCGTCATTCATTGAGCCGTGAATAAAACTGCGGCAGACCATGGAAGAAAGAGGACGTGCGAAAATTGCGCTTATTTTCAAAACGATCCGGTCGTGCTCGAAAAGACCTATCCAGGACTCGCCTCGATGAGTTCAGGATTTGCATCGGTACGAGCGGGGGATGGGATCTGTATTCGAAATGACCTTTATCTTTCATCCCGGGATAGCTGCCCCAGTTTCCTCTCGGCGAGAGATGTGGGTAAATTGTACAGCTGGTAAATTGCACGTTGATCGCATTCACTGCCGGGATTTCAGGTCCTTCTGGCCACTCCCTGTGTCGTTTTGTCGCCCTTTTCCAGGGGCCTGTCGATGTCCCCAAGATGCTTCAACATCGCCCGCTATCAGGGTAGCGTTCTCCTCCAATACTTAGCGAATTGTGTGATCTTGACCGAACTGACTCTCGTTTACTTCTGTGGGACACTGATTCTGGTCTCCATACTGTATTCCTGCGCGGGGCAGGCAGGGGCATCAGGTTACATCGCCGTAATGGCCTTGTTCGGTTTTCCTTCCGCCACGATCAAGCCCACCGCCCTCGTCCTCAATGTTTTCGTATCCGCGATAGTTTCACTACGTTTTTTTCGTGCCGGCCACTTTTCGTGGCGGCTTCTATTTCCGTTCGCAATATCGTCCTTACCCGCCGCAATGCTTGGGGGATTCATCTCTCTACCGGCAAATATTTTCAATCGGCTCTTAGGTTCACTGCTTCTCGTAGCGGCTTTGCCGCTCGTTCTCGGCCGCGTTCCCGAACAAGACGCGGATTCGCCGCCGCGCTGGCCCGTCGCACTATTGGCAGGCGCGGCCGTTGGGTTGCTATCTGGGCTTACGGGTGTCGGCGGGGGCATTCTCTTTACTCCGCTCCTTATCTATTGCCGCTGGGCTCCCCCAAGAACTGCGGCCGCCATTTCCGCAGTCTTCATCTTTATCAACTCCGTATCAGCCCTTATCGGGCATCTTGGGGCCGCCCGTAGCCTACCACCCAATCTGCCTCTCTTCACCTTTGCCGCCTTATTTGGCGGCGCCATCGGATCGCAGTTGGGCTCCGTTCATCTTTCTCCGGTGGCTATCCACCGCATACTTGGCGCAATCTTGATCGTCGCTGGCTGGAAGCTCGTGCTCGGGTAAGGGTTAGTCCGCTTCACACTCTCTGATCCACCGCAGGGACCACCGCGTTTTCAGGTCCCTTTGACTCACTCGGTCTCTTTCCGTCGCCCTTTTTCAGCCCGACTCCGCAGGGGGCCGACGCGGTGCCCTCTGAAGAGGGCGACGTTCGATCCCCGGAAACGTTACCGCAGCTACTTCGCCGCCGACATGAAGCTGCCCTTTTTTGAAGCTCCCGCGCTCGGGAATACCATTCTGGCCATCCATGGGAACGGCTCGTCAAATGGCTCATGCGGCAAATCCGACCACGTTTGCAGCCTGGTCAGGAATCAATTTCCAAAAACTATTCGCTGGCTCTGGCTTGACGAGTGCCCGGTAATGCCGAAACACGACCCCCGGGGAATTGCCCATTTCCGCAGCGGTCGAATTCTCATCCCTGTGCTTCGCGTAATGGTAGGAGCCAAAGCTGTGCCGCAAGGCGTTGTGCGGCCATGTCGAAACGATTGCTTTCCGAATGACCGAACCCTTTTCGTCCCGCCTTTCGGAGTAAATGTTTTTGAGCCTTTCGCCGCATACGTCTTCATTGCAACTCGGCGCAGGGCGGCTCGTTTTCGGGGCGATAGAGAGCCATGTCGCCAAATTGTCAGAAATGCTCACTATACGGCGCTGCCGGGTCTTGGCCTTCACCCCCTTGACCTCTATCGTACGGGCATTCAGATCAACCTCCGACCATTCCAGCGCGCATAGTTCACTGCGACGCAGGCCGGCAAACAGCCCCATGGCGACGTAGGACAACGCCTCCGGGTCCTCCTGCCAGGTGGTGTTGAGCAGTGTCAGCGCCTGTTCGACAGTGAGAATCCCCGGTGAGGCATCGTCCAGAATCGCACGCGGAATTTTCTCGGCCTGATTTTCGGCGCAGTAATCGCGGTCCTTCGCAAAGAGAAAGAGAGTAGAAAAAGTGCTGACGTAATTGTTCCGCGTGCGCTTCGACCAATCGGACTCAGAAAGCCAATCTTCGATTTCGCCACGCCTGACTTCATCAACCCGCTGTTCTCCAAAGAATTCGCCAATCGTTCGCAGATAGGATTCGTATTGCGTCAGCGTGCGCGGACGAACGCCCATCGCCTTTCGCGACTTGATGAATTCCGCCGAAACTTCCGCGACGGTTCGCCTGCCCCCGGAAGGATTGGCATGCTTGAGGAAATAAGATACTGCGTCAGTCAGCGTGGCCAGCCCATCAAGTTTGCGAAAGCAGGCGGCTGCCTCGGAAATTTGAGCAGGCGTCAGAGAAAATGCCAAAGAGCCGGAGGTTCGTTTAAGTTCGATAACAGCACCTGGATTTGCCTTTTCCGTTTGCGCTTCACCGAAAATCCATGCACGAGCTTCCGCCAATTTCGAGAAATCACGCTTCACCACAGGACCGCCCGTGAACCTCTTGCCTAATCTCACCCGCCAGAATTCTCGTCCCCGTCCGCTTAGGGTTCTGTTCACGCCAATCCCAGCGGGCAGATCGCTGATTTTCTTCTTCATGGCAGCAAGTATCCGCCACTTGTCCGCCCATGTCAATTACTGAGTAATACGTACGGCTCATAACCTGAAGGTCGTAGGTTCAAATCCTACCCCCGCAACCATCCTACGCTGAAGCTTCGGATGGCGCGCCGATAAGCGAAGAGCCCATTATGAGGGGCTACACGGTCTACAAAGTCTTGGGCCCGCATGGTTTACGTTTACATTTTGGAGAGCGAAGCGCGGGCGGGAAAGACGTACGTCGGGTTTACCCATGATCTTAAGGGCAGGTTCGCGACCCATAATCGGGGAGAATCACCGTATACCGCCAAATTCCGGCCATGGAAGCTGATTGCCTACGTCGCCGTTCGCACGGAGGACCAGGCCATCGCGCTGGAACGCTACTTCAAAACCGGATCGGGAATGGCGTTTTGGAAGAAGCGGTTGCGCGGCAAAGCTGCGGCAGTTCCCACAGGCCCACCGAAGCCGAAGGCGTAGGAGGGAAATCCTACCCCCGCAACCACTTTCAACTCTCTGTAAATGCCTCTGGAGCAGCGACCTGCACGGCACTGAATTTCTGCCCGGTGGGCCCACCCCAAACAGGCGTGTGCCCCAATTTCCCGGCCATGTGTGCCCCTACTGCGGCGAAAGCAACTTTCCGAAAGGGAATTTGCCGACGCCGCTTGGAAGGCGCACAGCCATGGCATCCAAATTCATGCGTCGCCGAACCTGGTGGGCGAAGTTCCTCCATCCGGTCACCGGCGCGCATCCGGGAAAGTCTCGAGACTCACGATCCGGCGCGCGCGGAACTGCTGCGCCGGCGGATCGAGCTGAAAGTGGAGCTTTGCGATCCCCGGTTCCGCGCCGCCGACATCCCTGCCCGTCTCCGGGACCAAGTGGCTCATTTCCAGAGAATTACACTGAGAAGCGGATTTTTGCCGGTTCTGGTTCGCGCCGTTAAGCACAGACACGAACAGGTCGATTTTTGTCCGCCCGAACGGCTGATTTCATAAATGGCCCCCTCATCCGCGATCGTGACCCTCTTCTGGAGGCCAAACCTCAGATGATGCCGTATCAATCAATAAATCCCGCCCGGGATTTCCCCAGCGGGCGCTAGGCACCAGGAGGCCTAGCGTCGGCTGAATTGATGCATTTTCCGATAGGCTGTCGGTGTCACTTGCAGTTGCTTGGAGAAGATGCGTGAAAAATAGAGCGCATCGCGGTAACCCACGGCGTCGGCTGTTTCCTTGATCGTCAACTGGGTGCTGGCGAGAAGATGCCGGGCCTGGTTCAGGCGCTCCCCGAGGATGTACTCAAATGGCGTGACACCCAAAACCCGTTTAAAGCGGCGGTGAAAGTAATTCGGCGCCATTCCCGCTGTTGCCGCCATTTTTGACAAGGTGAGATTCTCCCGGTAATGCTGATGCATGAAATCCAGCGTCGGCTTGAGCCGGTAAAAATCCGGGTGGAGTTTCCCGTAGGCATTCTTGTCAATGCCATCCAGGCAAAGGGCGACCAGGTTGAGCAGGATCGCGGAAATGCGGCAAAGGATGGCTGGCAAAATGTCGCCGTGGGGTCGGGTCTGCTCGCTGAAAGGGTGCTCAAACAGGCGGCAGACGTTCTCATAGGTTTTTGACGGAAAGCCTTCTTCCGTGCGCGACCAGCTCAAAACGGGTGGCAATTGATCCAGGAGGTGCCGCAGGTAGAAGGATTCCGGAATGAAATGCAGCCAGTAAACGTCCATTTCACGGGGGCATATCTGGCGGCGGAGCCTGAAGCCGGAAATAAAGTAAACGCGCCCAGTCTTGATCTCATAATCACCGGAATCCATTGCCAGGCGCGCCCCGCCTGAAACCGGGAAATAGACCTTGTAACAACGGTCGAGGGAATTTGCCCTGCGCGTCCATACGGGATCGCACCGAAAGTAGCCGCCGGATAGGAGATTGAGGTTTATATTTTCAACCATGGGCGTGTCGCGAGGCGCGTGTTCCCGTCATGCGTGGTTTCACACGCAGGCCGCGCAAGGTTAAGAAAGTCCATTGTTTTCAGAAGATTTGCAATACTCTCATTCTGGCGGGCTGACCGTTCCATCCGTAGGGTTGTGCCAGTTGAATTTTGTTGGACCCCCGCATTCGTAATTTTGCACAGGCGCTTTCCCCCTTATTTTCATTCCTGCCATGAAGTATGACGCCGTAGAGCTGGTCCAGCAGTGGCCGAGGCCATCGTGGCCGCGGCCCATCGTGATTATCGGCGCGGGAGATATTGTGCGTGACGCGCACCTGCCGGCATATCATAAGGCTGGCTTTCCCGTGGCGGGTGTTTTCGATTTGCGGCGGGAAGTGGCCGAGGCGCGGGCGAAAGAGTTCAACCTTCCGCGCCCA